>Ga0302252_1000016_pt1 | contig 417161 bp, 371 predicted proteins | sample AAG_RA_Leu_MG_FD_193511 | JGI IMG/M metagenome (GOLD analysis project Ga0302252, IMG submission 193511) | Enriched activated sludge microbial communities from anaerobic digester in WTTP, New Holstein, Wisconsin, United States - AAG_RA_Leu | ecosystem: Engineered > Bioreactor > Anaerobic >... | reverse complement strand
TTACTCATTCTCAGAGTCGGTCAGATGCTAAAAATGAGAAAAATGGGACTGGAATTTGCCGGAATATAAATTTAACCTTATTTTGTTAAGAACTAACTCTGAAAAAGTCTTCTCTGCAACAGCCTGCGCGCAGGGTGTTGTAGAACTCAAGAAAATAAAAACAATCTAAGAAAATATCCAGATATCGCATTTTCAAAAGGTTATCCAAGTCGAATTTTAGCTCTTAAACGCAAAGTAACGCGGAGTTCTTCGCAAAGGAATGCAAAGAAGAACAAATGTTGTGATTGATATTTTTTTCTGCAATCCGTTAGCTAACGGACGCGGCGGATCGCCGTCATTAGGTTGTCATCCCCGACGGGCCGGGGCAAGTAGGCTGCGCTGTCATTGATTGTTTAATAGAACACGGATTTCACGGATAAAAGCAGGATTAAGTTAGAGTTAGCGAAGGGGAGTTGGTATTCCGAGAGGGTTTTGTGTATATTTGATAGGTTTTTTGAAATATTATTGTAATGAAACAGTGAGTTTTGTATGAGAAAAAGAATTATTGGGATCAGAGAAAAATTGCCGGTTATGGAAACTTTGCCCCTCAGTTTTCAGCATTTGACGGCGATGTTCGGAGCGACAATTTTAGTGCCGGTTCTGGTTGGGATTGATCCAGCGATTGCATTACTCATGAATGGAATAGGAACTCTGATTTACACATATTTTACCAGGGGGGGAATTCCTGCTTACCTGGGCTCCAGTTTTGCTTTTATTGCTCCGACTTTACTGATCGTTTCGGTATACGGGAGTTTTGCAAATGCACAGTCCGGATTTATCTTCTTTGGACTGTTTTTTATTTTTGTTTCATTTATCGTAAAGAATTATGGGATAAAGTGGATAAATATTGTTATGCCTCCTGCAATAATGGGGAGTGTTGTGGCAATTATCGGGCTTGAACTGGCACCGGTAGCAGCACAGCAGGCAGGTTTAGCCCCATTGCCAACTGAAACAGGAAAAATTGTTGAAGTCTTTTCAATTGATCCCCGGGTGGTAACCGTCTCGCTCTTTACCCTGGCTGTGGGGATAGTAGGATCTGTTGCATTCCGTGGATTCTTACAAATCATTCCTATATTATTTGCAGCAGTCTCGGGGTATTTTATGTCGCTGGCATTGGGAATGGTTAATACGGAAGCAATCAGCAATGCGGCATGGTTTACCCTCCCGAAATTCAGTACACCGGTTTTTGATATGAATGCAATTATCATAATTATCCCTGCCTGCCTCGTCGTACTCGCTGAACATATAAGTCATTTAATCGTAACAGCCAAAATCACTGATGCTGATCTGATGAAAGATCCCGGTCTTCACAGATCTTTGTTCGGCGACGGGGTTAGTAATGTTATTTCTGGATTCACGGGATCAACTCCGAACACAACATACGGCGAAAATATTGGGGTGATGGCAATTACCAGGGTATATTCTGTATGGGTAATCCGGGGAGCGGCTTTAATGGCAATTTTATTTTCAAGTGTTGGTAAAATTTCAGCAGTCATATCAACAATCCCAATTCCTGTAATGGGGGGAATTACCATGCTTTTATACGGGGTGATAGCTGTACAGGGATTCAGGATATTTGTGGATCAGAAAGTTGATTTCGGCAATAACAGGAATATGGTACTGGGAGCTGTGACATTTGTAATGGGTGTAAGCGGGGCAGGCGTAAACATTGGTTCTGTTCAATTGAAAGGGATGGCATTTGCCGCAGTAGCCGGGATGTTTTTATCCGTTTTATTTCATGTTCTGGGGAAATGGGGATGGATGAATGAAGATAATCTGGAAGGGAAATAATTTATGAATGCTTGTTTAGAAGTTTATTCAAACGGGTTAAGGTTTGAGAATCCATTTATTCTTGCTTCTGCACCGCCAACAGCCTCGGCTCAGCTGATAAAAAATGCATTTAAAAAGGGATGGGCAGGTGCTGTAACCAAGACCATCAGGGATGAGGATGTGCTTAATTCTAATGTATCCCCAAGGCTGAGCGCGATTAAGGACAGGAGATCAGTTATTGGCCTGGAAAATATAGAGATGATATCGGATAAACCGATAGGCTACTGGCTTGAGGCGATAGCTGATATCAAGAAAGAATTCCCGGGGAAAATATTGATAGGAAGTATTATGGGGGCTCAGGGAACTGAGTCCTGGAAGAAAATAGCCCGCAGGGTTATGGAGGCGGGAGCTGATGCTCTGGAATTGAATTTCAGTTGTCCAAACGGGGTAACTGCCCAGGGCCTGGGGCTGGCGATTGGACAGAATACAAAAGCAATTGAGGTAATCACAAAAGCAGTAAAAGAGGTTTGCAGAATTCCGGTGATTGTCAAATTAACTCCAAACGTAACCAGCATTGCCGGGGCGGCAAGAGGAGCCGTAAAAGGGGGAGCTGACGGAATTTGTGCAATAAACACGATCTCGGTCCTTTCGGGAATAGATATTGAAACGATGACACCTTTGCCGGATGTTGACGGATATTCGACTTATGGTGGTCTCTCGGGGAGGTGTATTAAGCCGATTGGTCTGCGTTGTGTGGCGGAGATAGCAAATGAGACAGTAGTCCCTATATATGGGGCAGGAGGGATTTCCTGCTGGGAGGATGCCGTTGAATATATGGCTGTCGGGGCAAGGATTGTACAAATCTGCACTGAGGTTATGCTATCCGGAAGCTTGATTATAGATGGACTGAAAAGAGGGCTTGCCGGGTATCTGGAGAGAAAAGGATTTGCCTCAGTCGGGGAGATTTGCGGAGTTGCCTTAAATAAGCTTATAACTCATCAGGCACTTAATCGGGGTTATATTGTTCACCCGCAAATTGATTATTCCAGATGCGGTAAATGTGAAAATTGTATTGAGATATGCAGTGAGTCAGGGAATGGTGCATTATATGTTGGGGAAGAGGGGGTGATAGCTGATAACAAAAAATGTATTGGATGTTCGCTTTGCAGTTTTATATGTCCAAACGGAGCGATTTCAATGATACCAACGAAGCTGGGGATTACTGCAAATATGCAGGCGAATTTTTAATTAAGGGGTTTGTGGCTTTTATAATGGCGTTTTTTTCCGGGTCTTACTCTTTCATAAGCATCCTGAATAACCACCTCGCGGTAAAGAAGATCGTAGTCATCCTTGGGAACGGATTTGTAAACACGCATTCCCACGTTATCATAGAGACGATTAGCCGCTTTTTCATTAGGGTGAGTGGATGTATAGAGTCTCCCGAATGTTCTTCCGGTTTGGCGTGCTTCAAAAGTGAGTTTCCACATGAACAACATTCTGATTTTCATGTCGGATTTTGTGTTTGGAGCCCTTGCAGCCATCCATCCTCCCCAGACAATATCGGGTTCACCGATGTGATAATTCATTCCAACAAAACCGGCAATTTTGCCGTCCAGTATCCCGACCCAATAGCGCGGTTTTTGAATACCGAGTTTTTGAAGTTCCTTTTCATACCGGGTAGGATGAATTGAGGCGTTTAGTTCAAGCTTAATAAGTTCGATATCATCATTTGGGAATGCAACTGCGGCTATATCGAGGCATTCGTCAAGATGCTCTTCGGAAAGAGGAAGAACTTCTCCGGGGAGGTCAACGTTTATAAGTGTTTCATCGAAGTCTTCAAAAAAGCGGATTATTATGTTCACCTCGCTATTAGGGATGTCAGTTTCAAGGCGTTCTTTAATTCTGCCGGAAAAATCGAGGCAATCACCAACATTACGGACAGGATCGAAGCCTAACGAAATATCTATAAAGATTTTGCTGCCGGATTTTCTGGAGCGAAAGTCATAGAACCTTTCATAAGAATCTTCAAACTCTGCAAGTCTTTTAAGTATTTTGAGTTGTAAATCTTCTTCCAGGGTATGATCAAGCAAGTCATTCAGCGAGTTCCGGATTAAGCCAATAAAGGATTTGGCGGTAATGAAAATAAGGATAATAGCGGCTGCAGGATCGATCTTATGAGCCCATGTGTATTCCCGGAAAATAAGCCCGAGGGATAAAGAGAGAATAACGATTAAATTTCCAAAAGCGTTGATACGGTTAACCCGCCACTGTGCTTCCATTATAGGAGATACTGCAGTTTTGGATTGTTTGAGGGAGTGGGACCATAGTGAGAGGTTAATAAAAAACCCAATGGTCTGAATAATCATTCCAATAATAACAAAAGTGGTTTCCAGCTGGACGGTATCCACAACCCTTACGATAGCTTTATATGATAAAAAAAGGATGCCACTTAGCATCAGGACAGAGGTAAAGAGGGCGCTGAGGCTTTCGAACTTTCCGAGTCCGAAATCGAAATTTCCCCTCTCATTTTTTATACATCTTTTTAGTATAATAAGGGAAATGGAAGATGAGGTTATGGTAAATGTGTAGTCAAAAATATCAGTTGCCAAAGCGAGTGAGTTAGAGAGAATGGCGATTATTATAACCGGAAGAGCTGTAATAACGTCTATTAGAAGGTTAACGGTAACTATCTCTTTTTGCTTGAGCAAATTACTTTGAGCAACTGGTTTTTTCATTATTTGAGAGCCTGATACGGAAAATAAATATTAAGATAGCCAAAGCTGTTTCAATATTAATAATTTTAAAAAAGAATTTTTAAAATATAGTTAGAAAAGTGGAAAGGAAAAAAAGGGACTTAAGTTATTAGGTGTGATTAAATCGTTTGTTACGTTTAATACGTGAAAAGGGTTTGAGTATTTTCCACCACAGCAGAGTATAAATTTACATGTGAATTGCCGTAGGTCCCGGGTTGAAGGTTGGAATCCGCCCCAGCGGAGGAAGACGGAATCAGCCCCACAGGCTGTTGCAGTGAATGTAGAATATTTTACTCAGGCATAAATTTCTAAAATTTTCTAAGCTGCAAGTAAGTATTCTAAGCGAAAATCAGCTCTTAAACGCTATTATATGTAATCACGCTATTTGAGAAAATTATTTCGCGCTATTTGAGAATATAAATAAAGCCTATTTGAAAACAAAATAGTATTTTTTTCGCGCTATTTGAGAAAAATATCGTTGAATTAACTAAATTTTTCAACGGGGCTTTCGAGCGGTAATTCGCCGGAGATTGCAGCGGGATTCGGGGTTAATAAATCTGAGGGGGAAAAGGCACTTCTTAAGTATAGTTTGCTTTGTCCTTTTATTAGATCATAATCTATTTTAACGCAACGGAAGATATAGTTTTGGAAGAATGGAATCTGGTAGTGATTGGCTATGCTATATTCTAATCCCCGGACGGTTAGTTCTACCTCGTACTTTAAACCCCCAAGTCTCTCGTTTAACTTGCCCGTGAGAACTAATAATGGGAACTCCCACAGGTTCTTATCGTATGAGTATTGTGAGGAGTCAATTTTGGCGCGAACCGGACCCGATTTGAGCCCTCCTGAAGAATAGGGATCAACCACGAAAAGATCTCCCCCATAGTTAGCGTATACTCCGCTCCACGCCCATTGAAAATCTACTTCCCAGCCACAGGTTTGAACTATTTTTATCTCTTCGGCAATTTCTTCGGCTAATGCGGGAACCTGCAGAATAGTCTCCTGAAATACATAGCTGCTGTTATTAAGATACAGCGTAGCCTTATTGCAGTTATCCTTAATAATATACTTATAATCCCCTATTATGTCGCGTATGTTAATATTAATTATCGTCGGTGCAGAATTGATTAGGCTCAGGGCTACGAATTCCCTTTCAAGATTTATATAAGCAGCGAGAGAATAATTCAGCATAATGTTTCTCAACATTGAGAATAAGTCTTCAAATAAAGCATTAGGCCCAAAATACAGCGATGCGCTAAAATACCAGTCAGAGAAGGGGATGTAGTGGATGCTGCCGGAATCGTCTATTCGCCCTTCTAAATCACTCATAATCTTAACTTGATTAATGTTAACGAGCTTCATTATTTCTTCTATGGCATAGACGGAACGGTAATAATGGCTGAGATTGAAAGATAAGGGGTTATCTCTGGGAACTATTGATTTAAGCCCGTTGATTTCGTCAACTGCTGTGAGTTCTATTGTCTTCTCGATTATATCAACTTTAAGACTCTGCTTATCTAAATCACATATAATTACAGGAGTAGAATATGTGTCATTATTCAGCTTATCTTTATAGATTGAAACCTTTACCGGATATGTAAAAAGTTTATAGGATAAGGCAATAAGGGCTGCTTCGTCATCTCTAAGTAAAAGTTTGAGAGTAAGCCTGTTGGGGAAGAATGTGAATTCCTTCTCAGAGTTCTCACCGATGGTAATTTTTCCGATGCTAACCAGATCAATAATATTATCCACTGAGGTGATCCCATCGTCAATTCCAATGACAATTTTCAACTTGCCGAGGGCTGACCTGTTATATCCGACAAATTCATTCATTAATAATATCCATATCTGGCAATGAATCGGTCGTTCTGCTTAAGGTTTTTGTTCACATCGTTTGTGTCCATGATTACTGAAAGCTTCGTCTGCCAGGCATCAATTTTATTGAAAAGCGCCTCTATCTTTGAAGAAAGATTAGCATCACCGGTATTAACTACAACTGGACCGGGTGAAGTCAGTCTGGGGATAATAGAGGAGTTGAGAACATCAATAAATGTTTTTTCCGGAGCTATTATTTCGTTATGCCAACCCTCAACAAATCCGGCTTTACCTTTAGGCAAAAGACCCCCTTCCGCATAACCGGTCTCAACATTTGTGCTGTTAATTTTTGCCACATTACCCAGTCCGGTAGCAACAGCGGCAGCGGCTGCGGCAGGAGCTAATATGAAGCCGACAAGAGGGATTGTAGCGGCTGATTTATATGCTTCCTGGGCCATCTGCCAGGTGCTTATTAATGCCTGAGTTGAGGCCATCATTTTGTATGCGAGGGTGTGCTTTCCGAATGCTGCACCGATTGTCTGGAGCGTTGAGATAGTATTATTGGTTATGGCCTCTTCCTTCAGTTTATCAATTTCGGCAATTTTCATATCATGTTCAAGCTTTAAGCTCTCTAAATCGCCATATTTCTCAACATTTAGAGCATATTCATAGTCTGCGAGAGCCTGCTGACGGGCATATTCATTATCTATTGATTCGAGTCTTAACCTCTCAATTTTGCGGGACTCTTCCAGCTCCGCTTGCCTAATATCATATTGTTCCTGCGCAATCTTCCCATATTCCTCATTTGCTTTAGACATAATTTCTGCTTCAACCTTGGCAGTTTCATTTTCTATTTGCAGCTCAGACTTCTGAAGTTCCCTTTTGATTTCAATCTTTTTATCGGCTATAGTTTTAGCAAGTTCAATATCCTTTGTGACGTAATTTTCATAAAATTGTGCAAGTTTTTCAAGATTATTTCTCTCGTTTTCTAACAACTCAAGGGATGTTGCTCCCCTCAACTTCAGTTTGTCAGCCTCAAATTTCTGGATGGCAATCAGTTCTTTTTCCCCCACAATATCAGATTTGCCTTGTTTCTTACCACCGGTTCCCCCATCTGTAGTTGGGGTGATCGGGGTTGGCGAGAGGCCATTGTTCAACCCATTAATGCTATTAAGCATTCCTTCCATCTCTACTTTTAGATTAGCGAGATTTCTTTTTTGAGCATTCACTTCCGCTGAATAAGTTTTTACATACTCTATATACTCCTCCCCAGTTTCTGCGTCAAATTCTTTTACCTCAACAGTTTTGAACTTTGCGTTTCGCAGAGTGTTCTCTAATTGAATTGATTCTTTTAATTTATCCCTATATTGTTCTTCGATGACCATTATTTTAATGCGTTTTTCATAGGCTTGGTTCCCAGCGTCCAGCGCGGCAGTCAGTTCAGATTGGCTCATCGTTTCCAAGTTCACCTTTTCTAAGTAACCTGGATATTTTTGGTTTATCTCCACCAGAGCTTCTTTCCGTTCTTTCATCGGGAGTTGAGTGTTGGCGACCGCAGTAGCAAGCCGATCGTATCCATTTTTTTCTGTCCTAAGTTGGATCTCATTATCGCTTAATTTCTTAGTGGTTTCTTCCGTTTCCTCTCCGAGGAGACTGATAGCAGTAACAAGAGCGGTGATCCCTAAAAGTGCCCATCCTATCGGGCCCAACGAAGTGAAGAAGCCCTTGATTGCCAGCGTGGCAGACTTCACCGCCGCCCCGAAACCAATATGGGCGGCTGTGGCTACTCCGGTGGCGGCGGTGTTAGCCCCAAGAGAGGGGATAAGAGTTGCAAGGTTAACACGATAGGTCAAGATACTTGTGATATTTCCGGTAAGTCCGGTTATCTTAAGGGTGACCATCGCCGCAGTGAGCATTCCAATTGTGCCGATTACCCCAGTAATGGCCGGGGAGATAGAATTCAGTGCGTTCATTACGGTGGACGCCCCTTTAACAAAGGGGAGAATTGCCACTGAAATTGTGCCACCGACAGCTTCTGTGAGGTCGCCAAAAGAGTTTTGAAATTGTTTTAACGGGCCGGAGCTTGCCTGAGCGAGAGCTTCCGCCTGGCCACCGACTACCTGATTGAGCATTGCCATTATTGCATTCATATCACCGGATTTCATGACTGCCTCATCCAATCCTTTGACATATCGGTTTATCATAGTTGCATCGCCTGCGAAAAGATCAGCCAATAATTTAGAGGTAGAGGCAAGATCTGTCCCCATTAATGCGGCTAGATTTGCCCCCAACTTAGTAGCTTCTTTTGTCTGCTGATTGCTCAATCCCATAGCCTGGAGATTACCCATTAGGGCAATGGCTTCGTCTCCCTCAAAGGTTGTGGTAAGCTGGAGGTTAGCGGCGTATTCCTGCAAATCTTGCATTGCCGCCTCAGTATAATGACCCCGTTGCTTCATAGCTGTTGTCAGTTGAATTTCGGCAATTTCAGCCTCCTGGTAAGCTGAGACTGCACCGCCAAACATTCCGGAAAAGACACTCCAGACTTCTTTGAGACCCATAATGGAGTTACGGGCATTTTCGAGTGAGTTATTCAACTGATTAGTAAAGCCCGCTGACGATTTGCCGGCATCGCCGAAGCCACCCTTTAGGTCTGCAAGCTCCTTTTCGGTTAGATTAAGCGTTGCTATAGCTTCTTTTCCATCTATAACAATTTTTAACTTGATTTCTGACATATTAGTATGTATCTTTGTATGAACATTTGGAGCAATTATGGAAACTTTGACATCGTTTATTTATCTTTTTATTCTCATCGGTTTTTCAATCGTTATTCACAAACTTTTTATTTCAAAAATTCCCCCTCCTGATCACAGTGAGCTATATAGAATGTACTGGCGAAGCCGATGGGGCGGCTAACGACGTGCGTGTTCTTTCCTTTCCTCTATTGCCCTAATCAGTTCATTTAAGTATTTAACCCTGTTCATATAGTAGTAATCATAGACCAGATTCCGCTCGCATTCTAAAATCGCCTTTCGCTTCGTTAGATCCCCCTCGGTCAGGACATATATTATCAGTTCAGATTCGTCAAGATTTATTTGCGGCCGGAAGTATTCCGGATCGACTTTTGAGAGCGATTTGAGTTCGGCAGTACATCGCTCAATTCTTTCATTAAGTTCTCCGAAAATCTTTTTTTTTCAGCCACTATAAGCAGGTCGCCAATTATGAAGTCTCTCAGCACGGTAGATAACATTTTCATACCGGTATTATTAATGTCTTCAACGGTAACTATTGCCGGAGTTCCATTTGCATCCTCAAGAATAAAGCTTAATGTTTCTGCCATTCTTTCCGGAGTCCCAGGATCAACGGTAACCAATTTTTTAATTTCTCCCGAGAACATTTCCGGCGCCAGTTCGTGTCTGATCTGTTGTACTTTAGCGAGTTCAGCAAAAGTAAAGTCTCTTATGAAATATTTACGCTTGTTAATAGTATATTCCGACATCTACCCCTCATCAGGAATAGTAAGAATCTCGCGCTCCTGGTCGCCATCCTGGATCTTCACTTTCTTCAGTGAATCCTTAAAAGCATTTTTTGAAAGCTTAAGGGTTTTGCCTTCCTCGCGGCATTGTTCAACATAGGTGTTGTATTCTTCGAATTCGGGAGTGAGCTGTCCTTCTTTGATCACTGTTCTGTGGAGCTTAAGCTCATCTTTTTCGGAATATTTCTCGCGGATTTTTTTGATAGTTTCCTCGTCAATCTCGGTATTATCTTTAATGTAATCAGTCAAGACCGGTTTACCATTAATTATTTTATAAACATCAAAGCCCATTTCTTTTCTCCTATAATAATTAATAAATTTCTATGTTAATGTTGGTACGCATTCAAAGGCAACCCAGAGGCAAGTTAGAGGCTACCCAGAGATAGGGGAAGTTGAGACTCTACTGCCTTTAACCTTGCTTCCGCTATAGTGATATACTCAGGATTCAGTTCAATTCCTATATAATTAAACCCTAATTTCTTAGCTGCAATAAGTGTGCTTCCTGAACCTGTGAACGGGTCAAGAACTATCCCCCCTTTTGGTGTGACTAACTTAACAAGATATTCCATAAGGGGGATCGGTGACTATTGAGTCAATAGAGTTTTCGGAAAAACCTTTTAGGACTTCTAAACAGTCACCCTCGTGTATAGTGTTCAGATTCATATTTTCAAAGAGCCGTCAGAAACAGATTAACAGAAAACAGATTACAGATAAAAAGCGAAACGGAACCCGAGGGGGGTGGAGGCACTCGAACGAGCGTAGTACAGGCCCAGGCCGAACACGCCGGCATTAGAAGCGCCGGCCCAATCGCCGCCACGGACCGGAACAACTTCGCCGTAATTTTTTATATGGAAATAATCTCCGCCTAACCCGGTCGTATAAGGCAATAGGCACAAAGCTTTCAAGAGGTTTATACCTGACCCTGATAATGCAGTTGTTACTGTTTCGAAAGTATTCGATTTAGAGTCGGGGCTGACATCTTGCGCAGTTATGGCATCAACAACTGCGACTGGTGCCGTAGCATTATATTTAAGAGTGCTCGCCGTACCAGGGGCTACTAGCGTTCCATCTGCCAGAATAGCTTTCCATTCAGCTGATGCTACACCTTGGTCTTTAGAGGAATCCGCAGCGTTGTTGTTCTCAAGAACCTGGATTTCGCCTTCATTCACTCGCATACCAGAAACCCTTTCCCAAACGTTTCCGTTAAGATCGAATATCCCGGACTCCTGCCAGTTGTGGCTTGTAAGTATGCCTCCCGTCCCAGTTAACCACTTTCCGTTTCCGGAAGCACCTGCAAAATTAGCGGGCTCTTCCATGATACCAGTGATCAATTTGTTGTCATTATCGCGTCCATAGGCATTATTGCCGTAAGGTAATGTTGCGTTGGCTTTACTCATTAACGCAACCAATGCCCATTCAGCGTTCGTCATCAGGTGAAATCCTGAAATACTTCCGCCATTCAAAGCTGCAGCGGCGGCTAATTCTTGCTCAAATGTCAGCGAATGTTTTACTGTCGCATTAGCACGGGTGACGTAATATGCGCCGTCCATACTTGCCTGGTATTTGCCTATGAAAATTCTTTTCTGTGCCCCATTAATTGTAAAAGCTGGGTGGATAGCAGCACCTGCAAACTGGTTTGCAGCATCCCAGTTTTTCCTTGGAATTTCTACCATCATGTGGGCTTTGCCATTCTTGTCAATAACAGCATAGTTGTTGGGCATCCAGTTATGCGGAATTATCTGGTTATCTTCTGCGGTGAAGCCCTGGGCCTTCAGATATTCCTGAAGCTGGCTCTTTAATTTAAGATAGGTGACGTTCCCGTCTTTTATCTTCGCAGTTTCAACTGCATCAGTCGCCAGCTTACCGGCCGTTACATTTGCATCTTTTATTTTAGCTGTTTCTACTGCATCAGCTGCTAATTTTGCCGCTGTAACAGAAAGTGCTGTTGGGACTCTTTCATTAGTCATCCTTGCATCAGAGTTCGTAACGAACTTATTTGAAGTGGAGGGAGTTCCGTCAGTGCCGACCAGAGCGTCCACCACATCAGTACCGAAAGCCGGGTTCCACTCTGCCCATTCGCCGGCAACTTTCACGTAGAGCTTCCCATCGTTGAGTAATATCAGATCCGCGCTAAGCTCCTCCGGAACATCCTCGATAGCGTCTGAATCCACTCTGAAAAATTGCCCGGCTGCGAATGCAAGGTCTTCCTCCGGCGCCCCCGTGACATTTACTGTCACACTCCCGGAATATGCAGCAATAAACTGCTCTGTGTCTGCAGAGTCGTAATAGAAAAGCACGTATGAGAGGGTTCCATTTTTAAGGGCTGCTATTTCGAAATCCCTCAAAGTGAGCTGAATTGTTGAGTCAATTACAAAAGCCGAATCCTCATTATTTGTGTTGGTTCTGCGAACCAGGAGGATTTCTTTCTCCGGACCGTAGAGGATAAACATAAGATCGTCCTGATCGGGGATCAGGTCGAACTCTAATAACTCAGATACCGAGCTGTCAATCGTGAAATTTTTTGTTTCAGGCATTATTTCCTCCTGTTAATATAAAGTTAATGTTTCTGAGTTCTGTTGCTGATTGGACGTATAGACTGCATCTGCCAGGTAGCTGCCGCCTTTGAAGTTCAGCTTAACAAGCCTTTTGTCTTCACCAATTTCGCTCTCTGTTTTGTACATCAAAGTATTTGCCGGGAAAATATAACTCTCCCATCCGGTGCTTTTGAGTATATCAATTCCAACTCGCTCATTGTTTACATTCAGCATCTGATAAATTTTATCCGGAGAGCTGTCAAGGAGTTCGATTGTGATGTCGTGCTCAACGATTATCGGTATTGCAATATCCATCACGGTCTTATCAGTCTTGAGCTTGAACTTAGCTTCCATTGAATAGACCTCAAACCGGGGAGCTAAAGCAACCGGGGCACTCTGCCCGTCCACACCAAAATATATTTCCGAATAGTTCGGGGGAATAATTTTCGTAATGTCTTCTCCTGCGGCGGCTGTTAATAAGGTGTTGGGAGTGTTTGTTTTGGATGCGAGCATTAATGCTTTAGCATCAGCAACACTGTAGCTAGCGGCGGCTGTGATCTTGCATGAATTTTCCTTTAGGCTTCTCAAGAATTCGAACTCAAGCCCCATGCCCTGGGCGCCCACAAAGTTGAAAATCCCTTCGTTTGGAAGTTGAGTTGCAGTTGTGCCTGCATAGGGGAGAGCTGTTGCAACCTGCACGTCAGCAATCTTATCGCTGCTTTTCAAAATTGTTAATATTTTATTAAGTTCTCCAAGCCCAAACTGCAAACTTGTAAACTCTGCGGAAAACTTTATTTTGTTCTGAAATTGCCTCCCTCTGTAATCTTCGACCATAGCTTCATCGGCAATAGTCAGTTTTGCCCCTTTGCTTCGGAAGCCTGACACTACCGCATTTGCAGGAGAAGTGCTAAGGGTTCCCTTGCTGCAGATTAAAATCCCTTTCATTCCATAATTTGGTATCATTCTTTTACCTTTCTGATATTTTTAATTTTAGTAGAAGAATATTGCAATAAATCCGCGCTTGCAAATAAAAGGAAAGTGCCCTGTGCAACAGCATAAAGGACGGTATATTCAGGGGTTAACTGCGTAACAAATGCGGCTATTAATGCTATTCTTCTCTTTTGCCCTTCGATATAAGCCCAGGCTTTTTTAATCTTCTCTATCACTTGATTGTCACTGCTGCAACTAAATCATAAACTGCATAAACGAGATTTAAGGATTTTTGTAACACAACTTTAGCCTGGTCGGTTTCGAGACCGAGATTATCCTTGATTATCTGGATCAGTTCCTTAATTTCGTTTTCGTCAACGTCTTTAATCTCTGCCGGCACTTTGTTTATTCCGGACAATGCAGCAGGCAACTTAAGAACAACATTGAAGAAATGGGGAAGGTCAGTCAGGGAAACCTTATTGTCTGCGAAAGTTTTCATCAGTGCGTTAGCAAAAAGCACTGCAAACAGAACAACATCCTTGGTTTCATTTATTCCTAAGCTTTCACCCGGCTTGTCTGTTATCACAACCGAGTCCAGGTGTGCGGGAATCTCAAAATTTATCAGTTGCATCTCTGCGGGCTTCGGGTCCATCTCAAAAAACATTTTACTCATTTTCATACTCTCTTAATTTATTAATAATTGTCACAATTTTCCCTACATAATTGGGGTCGGTTGCATATTTATAAACATGCTCATTCTGAACGCTCCAGATAAAGTCTTCCGGTGTTTTCTTCTCAAAAGCTTTAGGCCATCTTCTTTTTATTAAATCGGCATAATCTCGAAAACACTCCAGTGGAGTGTCATAAGCTCTAAAGTAATCCTTAACAGAAACCATTTGACCGTTAATGAACTCTTTAGTCCTTAATATCTGCGTGCTCCCTTTCCAGTGCTTACCCGCTTTAATACCGAAAAAATTGTTTTCAGGAGCTTTAGAACCCCAAGCGCTTTCAAGAGCGGCTTGTGCCAGGCAGACCAAATAAGGGACTCCCGTAGCCTCTTCATTCGCTTTTGCATATTCAGAAAATTGCTTATAAAATTCTTTTGATGTCATAATTCATTTTTTAGTGTTAATAAACAAAGCAATAATAGATATTATAATAGGGACTGCGGTGATTATAAGCACCCAAATTCCGGAGATCCTGTTTTTCGCAGTTTCAATAGCCCTAAGTCGTTTCTCGTGATCACTACAAATTACCCCTCCGGGCTTATCATTCAGATATTTAATTGAAGTCCGTATTTCACCAAGCCCAACTTTCAATTCGGTCACGTCCCGTTGTATAATATCTATTTTGCTTTCCAAGTCCATCTTACTACAATCTGATTCTTGAGAGCCTTTTTAATGCATCGGTTCTTTCGACTTCCAGATTTAAGAAAAACTGCAGTCTTGCTTTTGCCTGTGCGGCAGCCTGAACATCCGGGAAATCCTGGAAGTAGAACCCACTGTTTGTCGAGAAAGCTGTTCCTAACTCTTCTGAAAACCTGGTTATAACCAAGCTGCAGTTGTCTGCGTTAGCCCCATCTGATTCTGTCTGTGGCATTGCTGTTGTCGGCAATGGGACAATAGGGACATTATTGAACGTCTGGACCCTTGTTCCAAAGCTGTTAACTGTCTCGCCGGCTGCGCCAAGTCGCTTTGCAATTGTGTTCAAACGTGCTGAGAGGTTTATATTACATAAAATTGCATTTGCCCCCGGTACTTCTGCCAATGCCTTAAAAAGAACCTCAACGAACGCATCCTGATTAGCGGTGCTGTCGAGCTTCAATGATACGCGCTGGTTCATAGCAGCTAATTCAGCTGCTGAAAAGCCAAGTCGTTCTGTCTGTCCGGCGGCCTCGGCGTCTTTAATAAAGTTGAGGATTCCAAGCATTTTGTTGTTGGCTGCGGTTCCGCTAAGCATGTCATCCTGGATTTCGGTTGCGAGCTTAACCGCAAGCCCTGCAAGCCGCCTGTCGCTGAACAGCCTGAGCCCTGCTTCACTCAGCCCGACGTTCTTGTCAAGTTTTCTTACATCGTCAAGAGTCACTTCTCTGCTGTAAAGAGCCAGACTGACTGATGATGCGGTTGGCACCTGATTATCTGCCTGGACCGGAGACCCTTCCGCCCTGGCGGCACTTCCCGAAAAGCTGTCCGAATCTTTAATCATGTAATGGGTGGAAGAGTCCAATTTGAACTCAGCCATTTGTAAAATTGGTGCGATCTGCAACATTCTTTCAAGCAGACCTTGAGCGCGACCGCTTAATAGCGAGACTTGAGAAATCTTCATTGTGGTGTTCCTTCTTTAATTATTTTAAAATTTCCTGTGTATTCAAATTTTTGATGTTTTTCTCTGATTTTCTTAACTGCTTCGGTTAGGGCTTCGGTTTCAGAGTCTGCCTCCACCCTTACTTGCATTATGACCGAATTTCCCGGGGTTTCCAAAATCCGAAAATCAAACTCATAAGAGGGTTTTTGTTTTTCCTTTGCCATTACTGGTATCCCTTAATTATTGTTTTCAGATAACTGTCTGTCTGGTTCCCAGTCACCCCTATAAACACGTATCTTGTGTTAGTTAATATTGTATCTCCAAAGGTGGTTTGATACTCAGTTGAATCATTCCAAATAGTTTTAGTTGTGCTCCATTCCCCATCAAACCATGATTCCTGCTTAACTAGTTTTATTTTGGGGACGCCTGCCACAGATGAGATTAGAAATGCTCCCTTTACTACCTGCCCATAATCCTCAAAACTAAAAAGATTTGACGTAAGGGTATCCGTTGAAGCAAGTGAAGCTTCAAAATAAACTGTTTTTGCTGAGCTTGACTGTGAAACGGTTGCGTTCTCAACCCATGCGGAAGCGGCATAAGCCGTTAACACGACGAGTAATAAGAACAAACCGAATAATGCGGATCTTTTCATTTGATTTCTCCTAATGCTGTTGATTTTTGATGTTCTTTAATATGACTTAATATTCCACTTCCTGATTCAAGGGAGGACTTGGTTGCCGATTTATCTCCTGGCGGAATTTCTCCTCCAATAACCGGCAATGCTTCAATTGCCTTAACTCCGTTTTCAAAGTCCTTCTCTAAAAGCGCTTTGTATGAATCCTGCAGTCCTTTGTTCTGAGCCTCGATTTTCCTATTATCAATTGCCTGCTTTACTGCGGCTTCAATCTTTGTTTTTCTTTCATCCTGTGCTTTCTGATTAAGTAACTTCTCCCTGTCTTCTTCTTTTTGCTTATAAGCAGCAAGCTCGTCAAGGATCTTCTTATTCTCCGCTTTCATCGTCTCAACAATTGTCAGCACTTCTTTTGGAAGTTCAGTCTGAGTTGGCGGAACAGCAGGGGGGGTCTCTGTAACAATGGGAATGTCCGGCATATCCTCAAACTCTTTTTTATCCGGGAAAACCTTTTTTAGAAATTCTTTTAGTGAAAACGGCATAAATCTCTCGTATTTTTATTTATTTTATGTCCAAACTTAGTCTCTGCTTCCCAGTATAGTCGGATAAATCCGTATTTAGCTTATTAACTTTATTGAGAATTTATAATTTTCGATACCAATTAAGAGAAATTTATGTACACATATGACGAAATAAAAGATTTGCTTAGCCCGGCGGCATCAAAATTGCTGAACGACTCTGATGTTTATAGCAGGTTTTGCGCCGCAACCGAGAGCGTTGTACTTGCCGCGATCGGCAATAATACGAAAACAGATGCCACTCTTCAGCCTTTCGCCTGGATTATGGAATATCTGTGCGGGCAAAGAATGGGAGGGGCTTCCGAATCAAAATTGCAATATGATAAGAATAACTATGATTCGGCCATTATGCTACTTAAAGAACAGAATTCCTCAAGAAATGCAGGGGGACAAACAGGAACTATGGATGTTCCATACAGTAATGAGGGATAAATGCTGAAAATAAAAGACTTACGCGATGAAATAATTGCTTTCCTGACTGAAAAACTCCCCGATTACGACATTAAAGCAGGCCGTAATAATGAATTTGCGGTTGTCCCACCGGGTATTATGGTGTTTATTGAGCCGGGTGGCGATAATTTAAAGAACTCCAATTCTCATCCGGTGTTTAGGAAGGCAAAGGTATTATTATTTTCCGCGGTTAATTCAGAAGAATCTGCTTCAGACTCCTCCTGTTTAGCTGTAGCAATACTCGAAGAGGTTGAGGAATATATCCTGAATTATCAGCTACAGGAATATCTTAGCACTTCTGCTAAGAACATTAATGGTTATAAAACCAATATAGAATATCCCGACAATTGGATTGGATTTGAGGGGTATTTTAATAATACCGCTGTAGCTTCTTTGGAGCTAATAATTGATTATTGTGCGTTTTTTGGAACAACAAGTTGAGCAAAAATCCGGAAAAGTGCTTATTATGATCCGAGACTTGCGTTTTTGTCGTTTTGTCAATATTACTTTTTATGACTTTCATATTACTTTGTTGACTTTCGTATGACTTTTTTATTACTTTTTATGACTTTTGTATTACTTTTTATGACTTCGTTGACCTTTTTTGAGGTAGTCATTTTATATGGCTTTCTCAAATAGCGTGAAAAAGTAGGCTTAAAAACGCTCTAATGAAGCCGTTTGCCGTATTCGGTTACGCGGCTTCTCCATCCGGGACTTTTTCGGGCTTAAAAGTATGCAAAAAATTGTTCAATTTTTGAAAACAAACATGTGATTTTATGAGTGCTAAAAAATTAGATCCCCTGAGGATGAAACAGATAGCCGCCTGGAAATCTACTCATCCGGATATGACCTTGAAAGACCTGTCAAAATTATTTGAGGTCTCTGAAGCCAGGGTCAGGTATGCTTTGCAAAAGTATTCTGACTTTGCCCTTATGCAAAATACAAAGAAAGGGAGACAGATTGTGGGCAGTCTGATTTCAGATGTTATCAAGGAAGAGGATGTGATAAAAAACCAAATATCCACTATATTGTCTGAACTGGAAGCCAGCACCGATATGGCTGTCTCTACCCGGCTGAAGCTAATGAACGAATATCTCACGCTTAAGAATAAGATCACTACGTTAACCTTGCAAAAGCATCTCAAGGGTATTGATGCCGACCTGATAGCAAGGATAATCAGAAGATTCAAGCCTTCCGCTTCTAATGAAGATATAATAAAGATATTCAACGAAGAACTGGCCAAGGCAAAAAATGAATAATTTTAGTTACCTGGAAGAGAGTTTTAAGGGATTTGCCGAAGCCTTATCTTCCGATAAGCAGGCATTTGATATTGCAGGCTTTCCGGAGAAGGAAAAATCTAAAGAGAACCAGCAAAAAAGAATTTCAAAAGCGCTTGCGGATTTTGCATATTTCGATAAAACCTATTTCCCTCCCGAACTATACGGGGATGGCTACCATAAACCAAATAAAATGCTGACCGCTATCGCCGGCGTTGTGGATGCTCCGGGTTACCATTTGTTCCTGGGTCCAAGGAAACACGGCAAAACGGTTACTGCTAAAAAGTTGCTTATCTATTTATTAATCCGAGGCAGGGTAAAAACTGCAGGAACCTATGCGGAGACTATTAATAAAAGCAGTAATATCCTTAAAGATATTGGGCTGATACTCGATAAAAACTCACGAATCAAATTTGATTTTGGCATTGATATTATTGAGTTCAACAGTGACCAGCTTGTATTCACCGTTAAGAACTCCACGAAGGGCTACCGAACCATCGCCGCATTCTCCGAGGGAAGATCCGTGAGAGGCTATTCCAGGCTATTCGACAGACCGGAATTTTTACTGGGGGACGATATTGAAACACTTGAGAGCTCCTTTTCAAAAGCATCCGTTCAATTGCGCATTGACAAAATGGTTGAAGCTTATACATCGCTATCGGAGAAAGGGATCTTCCTGATACTGGGGAATGATATTGTCCAGGGTTGCGCTATGCATCAGCTCAGACTAATGTATGAAAAAAAGTTGCTTCCGCAAAATTTTTATATGTATATCTATAAGGCTTTCGAAAAGTCTCCTTTGTGGAAAGAAAAATACCCTTGTAAGACGGAAGCCGAAATGCGTGCGCTGATTAAGCCACTTAGCGAAGCAGACTGGCAGGCTAATTATCAACAAAATCCGGTCCCGCCTGAGGGGGTCTTTTTCAGACGAGAGAATTACCTGGAATATTCAGACCTTCCCGATGATGCCAGGGGGGTTATTTATTGTGACCCTAACTTATCTAAGAAGGGACTAGGGAATACCACTGCAATAGTTGCCTTTTTGTACAGCGCAAAAACAGATTATTATTACGTTGAGAAAGCAAGATGCAGGAGTTTCTCTGACTCCAACGATCTTCTTGACTCAATTCTCGAACTGAAAAGCGAAAGAATCTACGGGCTTGCTTTTGACGGAAACGTAACTCAGGAATCCAACTGGACCAATAACGTAAGAAATTATTGCCGCATAAATAATATCCCCTTCCCCAGGATAGAATATATGCGATTTCATGTTAATGAGCTTGCAAAAAACACGCAAATGATTTATGCGGACAATAAAATATTGTTCCCTCAACACTTCAGCACAACTCCGGAAGGAGAAACATTCCTGAACCAGTTGTTTAGTTTTAGCGGAGAGAAAGCTTCCGGAAATGATGATGCACCGGATGCTCTCATCTGCGCCGTTGAGTATCTCCACAAACGCAAGATTATAAGGGGGAGCTCACAACCAACAGCAGCATATAAAGATTATTATTCTATATAGGAGAGTTAAATGGCTTTTCAAATACTAAATTCAAAAGCATATCCAACTTTATCGGAGTTCAGACAATATTGCCGATCTGCTGACGAGGATAATACGAAAACAAGAGATAACAGAAGTCTGCTTTACTCAATAAACCGCATCCTCCAGTATAACCCACGTATTTTCGGACACTACCTAACCCGCGCAACCGCTCTTTCAAGTTTCGAATGGGATCTGATCCCGAAAGAAAATGCAAAAATAGATGATAAGACGATGCACAGGATAAGCAGATTGGCAGATTCTCTATTATCAACACAGATAAAGAGCATCTTCTTTGGTGCCTCCCTTTGGGGATTAAGCCCGGAAACTACTGAATCCGGAACAATGTTGGGAATAACTAAATACTTTAATCCCTGGGATTTTGATTTTGATACGGAAAATATTTATTTATATGATTCTAATGGTAATAAGAATATTGCCGCCGGCATAAACGAAACATCCCTCTATTTATTGGATTCTGTGGATTACTATCCCGTCTCAGGCGGACTCGGCAGGACCATCATGCCCTTGGAAATTCTTCGCTTCGATGCACTCCTGGAACTGGGGAACTATTTACGTAAACTTAAAGGTATTCTCCAGATAGTTAACAAAGGGGGAAGCGGTGAAGATCAGTCTGCTGCAGAGGAAGCGGCTAAATTAGCCGTTATGAACAATTATGTGACTACCTCCGATTTAATTGAGTTCAAACTAAACTCTATCACCTCTTCCGGAGGAGATGCGTTCAAAGAGCTTATCGAATCAATCAATAAAGATATTAGCATTGCCATCCTCGGACAGGCTAACACATCAGATTTACCGGATAGCGGAGGAAGCAGAGCTGCTCTACAGGTACAAAAACTTGTGAGTGCTGATATTTTTTATTCGGATATGAGGCGCTTCGAAAACTTTATGGAGAAAGTACTGCTTCTCGACTTTCAATATAACATTAATCGTAATGCTTCACAGAAGGATGTCCCGTATTCATTCGGTTTCCGGTTAAGCGAAGAACAGGACATAGAGCAAAATGCTATGGCAATCAGAACAATTAAGGAAGCTGGCATTCCGCTTTTGAAAAAAGAGGTTTACCAAAGGATCGGATTTTCAGCACCAGAAACCGGGGAAGAGGTTTTCTAATGCGGAAGCTTATGGAGAAAATAGGGGTTGAGGCGCTCGCATTCATCGAAGAGAATATCCGGCGCGGTTTTGACTATGAAGGAAATAAATTTTCCTACTCAACCCGCCCTTTCTTTCGCCCCTGGCATCCGGTTATACAAAGAAAACTTGGGGGTAAAGAGGGAGAAGGAAAATATTATAAAACTGTTTTCTCGAAAACTACCGGGGCGGCAGGTATGATAATTCTTGGCGGCTATAAAGAATATAAGAAAATGGTTTATCCGGATGCTGCGGATAAGTTCCTGATGGTTAAAGGGAAAATGTTACGCTCTATGAATGCGAAAGCAACAGATAATGAAGCTGCTATTTCTTTTTCTGATCCGGAAGAATCACAAAAAGCTTACTGGTTTAATGTTTCCGGCGTGGGGAGATCAAGGAAATTGTGGAAGTTCTTAGGGGTAACCAAACAACAGCTGTCTAAAATCGAGGATATGGTGCGGGATGAATATATTAAGATAGCACAGGAAGAATTAGCTAAGTTTGTCTCCAAATAAAAAGCCCTCAATCGAGGGCTTGTGTGTTATTCTGATTCTATCCAGATCTCTGCGCCGTTCGTGTTTTCTCTTTTCCATCTTTTGAAATTTTTAATGAATTCCTTTAGCTGATAAGAAAAATAAAATATATCCGGATGAAAACGGTTGCCACATGAACTGCATTCTTTAAATTCGTCCCCCTTGTGTTTTTCAGTTATCAGAGTTGCGGAGTTACATTTTACACACGTAAGTCTTACGTTCTGTATTTCGTCAAGTTTTGTTAGTGTCAGTGTTTTAGGCATTGTATTATCCTTTCTTACTGCAATTAATTATGTTACTATACTATCATAATCTTCAGTGGTGAAATCAAATTCCTTTTGGAACAGGGCGTACAGTCTTTTATAATCGTCATCCGCGATTATTCCCTGGTCATATAATAAGGATATTTTCCCCAACAAATAAAAAGCCTGCTGCTTTGATTTGATTCCGTCATCTTTTGCATCCTGTATAGTTTCTTCAATTTCTTCAATATAGTATGTTCTGTCCATTAACATTATTTTATTTCCTTAAGTTTATTGTTATAGATATAAAAAGCTTTTTTGTTCTGATGTGACATTATCCACCTTTTTGCTTTTGATTCAGCGTTTTGTATGTCCTTGTTTGCAACTTGCAAATCTATGATTATTATGTCAGATTGATTTTTCGCATCTTGCAGGGCACGCTCTAAAGCTCTCTGATTATTGGTTGATTTTGACTTTATCTGTGTTTGTTTCCCCTCGAATATAATATCAGTATCTTTATCCCGGGTTGAAGTGAATCCATAGTTCAGTTCTACTTTATAACCCAAAGAAGAAAGTTTCTTTGCTGTTTCCAATTCTTTCGTCAATACTTTTTTCTCGTTTTTCCCCACTGCATTATACCTCTCAGTGAAAGAATTTTCTATAAATAAATTTGGGCTTGACGGGTCTGTTTCTCCTTTCATCGGGACCCATCTGTGCCGGCAGTTATAACCACCGCAAAAACTATATGCCGGCTGCCCGAAATCATTTGCCATTTTCTCAACTTCACTTAACAAATATACTTTACCAAGATGACTCATGCAAAAGTTTCTTTCGCTTGCCGGTCCCTCATACCTTAAAAACTTCACCCCCGCATTCTTAAATTGTTCTAAGCGGGTAATATTATTCAGAGCCGCTTTTGTGGTCTCAACCTCTGTTTGTATGTGATGGTCTTCCAGCCCAATCTTCCTTAAGGATTCCCGCGCTATAGTTTTCCAGTCTTTCTTTTGCCCCAATGAATTTTCAATTGATTTCTGTATAGTGTTGAAAATCTCCCGTTGTCGCGATTCAAGTTTATTCTCAAATAGCGCGATATTCTGATTTAACTTTTCCTTAACGCTGTCCTTTGTCGGGTTCGTTCTCTCCTCAACAAATTGCTTCCCCAGCTCTTTCTCAACATCCTTGGTTAACTTATAAATTAAACCCTTGTAATCCTTCCATAAACCACCGCTCTGTTTCACGGATGCTTTTATTTCCTCAATGCCTGCGTTCTTTAATTCGCCGGCTCTCCCTTCCCGGAAATACTTTTTTATTATGCTTCTTATTATGTATGTAAGCTCTATCATTTTACTCAAACAAATTATTATCATCAAACAAATTCAGATCTCCGTTGCGCAAACTCTCCTCATACCGCTTATGGTTTTTCATCACAATCTTAGCAACAAGTGTGGTAGTCGCCGTATATATTGTGCCACACAGCTGGCATATTACAATTCTTGTATCCCGCCTTCCGTTATGCAGCCATTTACCGCTTCTTCTTTCCCTGTTACGGTATACTTTTATTACTGATAATTTCTCATACCCGCATTCATCACAAATCATTATTTGCCCTCAGACTGTTCTGTAGTGTAATATTGATATTCTGTATTAAAGATGCCACCGTCTTAACTGTGTTATTCCTGCTTTTATTTATCGCCGTTTCACAAACATGATACAAAGACTCTGATGCCAAAAGGCTGAATACTGAGTCTTCATTAAAAACAAGCGTATTAAATATCGTGTTCACAACTTCATTATCTATCTCCGTTTTCTTTAACGGATTTTCCCCACGGTATTTCATGTTCAGGCACTGCAATATGCATGCTGTTTTCTTCACCTCTGCACTTCGCCCCTTATCAATTGCAATCTCGCATATCTGATCAATCACCTCAAGCTTTATCAGCTCCTGAATACGCTCATAGTCTATCGAGGCAATCTTCTTAATCTTCTCTGATTTTTCTCCCGTTTTTTTCCCCGCCAATGCCTTGCTTACATATGTCTGTGAAACATTTAATATCCTTGCAACAACTGCCTGCTTCATTCCTGCTCCGTCTCAATTAGTTTTGGATACTCTGAATAAATAATCCTCTTTATTGCCTCTTCACTTAATAAATAATCCTCCCCTAACCTGGTTAAACTTTCTTTTCCGCTTAGTTTATGCCTGTTTATCAGCTTACTGTATTCCAACTTAATATTATACGCTCTAACTGTCCTGGAAGTCAGCACCCCAGAGGCTAATAATTTTTGCAATTTCTCTCTCCCAATAGCATCAATCAACGACTTCCCCTGCAATATTATATCAGTTCGCTTATGGTATGTCTTCCCTTTAGCTGGCCCCGGCTTAGTTTCCTCATCCGCAACATGATACCAGCACTTCTCATAACTCCCGTCCTCACGCATTTTTACCGGGCGCAAACACACCAATGCACCTTCTTCTATCCTCATTACAAATTCCGCCGAACCACATCGCGGGCATTTAGGCTTTCTTCTCATAACCGCACCACCTGCATCTCTGTACGCTCCCGACTGATCGGTTTATCTCAAAATCATGCCTGCAAATATTCTGGATAGCGCTTATCACATTCTCAATCTCTTTAACTTTAAGCTCTTGCTCTTTCTGCCTTCCCCTTAGCTCCTCAATATAATCTTTAACTATTAATCCCATAGCATTGCCTCATTTTCTTTCTCTGTACAATCGGCTCCGCATGTGGCCTCTTTCTTTACCAGCTCAAATTCATAATTAGGCATCATTTTCCTGCATTCGTTCATTACCATCATCGCATCCAGCGGCATTAATGCCACCGTGCCGGTTTGTTTCAATGTCACGTTCCTGATATAATACTTGCTCATAACACCTCAATAGTTTCGCTGGCAAGGTGTCGTTTTTGTATTAACTCGGGATTGCAGTGTATGTCTTTTTTAAATTTCAGTATGTCCCTTGAGTCAGCACTCAGCTTACTCCCCAATAAACTGCAAAATCTTTCCTTCCCCCATCTCATAAAAAATATGCACCTGTTACAATGTGGCCCTTCAGGCGTGCTCACTTTCAAAATAACCTGCTCATACTTAACCGGTTTTTCTTTTTTATTACGGATGAATATTCTGTCTTGTCCCATTTCAAACCTTTCTTATTAAAACTGAAACTTTAACTGTATATCAGGGGAGACTATCTTCCACAAACTCGCTTTTCTCTTGCTTCTTTCATTAATCGTGTCACCGGCATATTCAACTAAATTCAGCTCCCTTAATTCTTTAACCCTGGGGGAAATCTGATGAGGGAATACGCTCAGAATATCGGCTATACTCTCATTGCTTATCACCCCGTTGTCTTTGATTATGTCATAAACCGCACGCTGTCTGCTGCCAAGATTTTCAAGAACAGACAAAAATGCCTCATCCCTGTTTTGCTCTGAATAGTACCCTTCCCGGACTTTCATTTTCTCAACTCACTTTGTTAAAATCTTTAATCTTTTCATAATCAACTTCCACAAAGAATGTCTCATCCTGGTCAACCCTCAAACCTACTCCGGCCAGCGTTTCGTCAACCAGTTTCTTCCCTGAATAGTCTGCCAGTATGCTCTCTTTGTCAATCTCTTCTTTGCTGCGAACATATTTACCGTCAAAGACTCTCTTAATCAGCTCAATAGCAGTTTTAAGATTATACTTCTTGTTCAGCAGTACGACCTTTGGCGGATTCGTCCTGAAGCCGATTTTCCCTATGGTGAACTCAATTGACCGGGTCTTTAAGAACATAAGCTTATTCTTCAGTGACCACCCCTCTACCTCGCTTTTGAAATAATCATAATCCTGGCGCGCCTCAAGGGTCTCCTCCTCATATGCAGCTTTAATCTTAGCGATCTTGGCATTCATCTCGGCTTCTTTTTTTGCTATGAAGATTTGTCTCTCCGCCATTTTATGTACTGCGTATTCAACATCTTTAATACTTGCTAACATTTTATATCCTTCCGTTTTATTAATAATTAAATTTCTTTCTTCGCATTTGTTTATGCTTCCTGACTATCTTTTTTATCTCCGCCAATCTCTTTCTTCGTGCACACCTTGGGCAAATTCTTATCTCATCCGGATCGCACATATAGGCATACTCAAACGCCTTCAACTCAATACCGCATTTATTGCACTTTCTTATTTTCATTTGCCACCTCATAGTAAATATCGTTAAACAGTTCCTTCAGATTGTGCTCACAGTAGCTTTTTAATAATACCGTTAAGAACAAAATCAGCCCCTCTTGCCCAAATACTCTTGCGAACCACCTCACTCTCGTCTCTATCTCTTTTATTTCCATGAAATAATTTCTCCTTTTTAATCTTGAAATAAGCTATTGTCATTGCTCTGTAAGGAAATCCGGGGCAGCGCATATATTGCCATGCACTCGCCATACTGTTTGCTTCTTTTAAAGTAACAAACACTAACCGCTTTTCCCCGTCAGATGAGTAAGTCCTTATGTCAACCCTCATCATACACCTCATTTTAATTGTTGTTAAATGCTATTAAGAGACTGATCAGCGATGCCTTCGCATAAGCAATCACCTGGTTTCGGGGACTTCCGGAATACCGGTTAATCTTGCACTGTAACTGGAAATACTCGCTGAACGCAGTCACATCATTATATCCCTTGTAATGCTCCCGTGCTTCCTTTACCACATCCTTAAGCATTACACTTTCCGCTTGTATTGCCTTAACCCTTTCCATTGTTCCTCCTTTGAATCCGATCTAATCTTTTTATTACCCTGTCAGCCTGCTTTACATTTAAGGCGTTCAGAAATCTGTAAACCTTATGCTTCTTTATCTCATACTCCAGCATCTTTTTCCTTAGCTCAGGGATAGTCTCCAGTATGTACCCGCAAATAGACTCATCCTTCCAGCCCAGATTATATCGGCAAATCTTTATTATGGCTTTGTTCTGTGCCTGTGTTGATCTGTTCTGACCTATTATTGCCTTCACCTTGTCAAGATTTGCCGAAGTCTTCTTTGCCACCTCTATAAAATCCTTATATAACTGCTTTGCCTCCGCATCCGTAAGATCCTTTACACTATCCTTCCCCATCAATCCGAGTTCCGCCTCCAGAACCGTATCATCACCACTGATAACCACGCTCAGAGCATGCAGCTTTGCATTCAGAAAATGCCTGTAGGATTTATAATTCCTATACATTAGTCGTTGTACTCAATTTGTTTAATGCTCCCGGGTTTAATGTCAATCCCAAGTTTTCTGGCAATCTTCATCATTCCCTGGCTTTCCATCAGTAAAGCATTTATCAGCGCCTTGTTCTCCTTAACATTGCGCTTTAACTCCACCACCTCCTGATACTCTGCCGAGTTCTTAAGCAACTGCTGTGTCTGCTTCTGTTTTTTCTCCAGCATTCTAATCTCATCATTCAGCTTAATCATATTGTGATGATGTTCCTGCATTGCAGCCACTATAATTTCCTTCTGCTGCCTTTTCCCTGCTCCCGAAAAATTATCAGGCAGGTTCTCAATACCGGTTGTCCCGATCGTCAAAGATGAAAGTTCCTTATCCATTATTATGTCCTTTTATTGTTAATGATGTTCTTTTGATTTGTGTTAATTTCCTTGGCTCTGAATTCGGTATCTGGGTTGTCAACTGTGTTGTCACCGGTGCTATTGTGGAAACCGTTTCCTTCAGCTCTTCCGCCACCTGTTTCTCATACTGTCTTCTCGTCTCCACTAACTTCCTCCCGTCTTCCGATACGTATGTCGGCAGCGCCTTCTCAAACTCCATTACCTGAAGAGAAGTAACCGATTTTGCAAGCTCGGCAAACTGCATCTTTATCTTTCTTCGCAGCTCATCAATCTTGCTCTGCTTATTACTTACGCTCTTTATGTTGTATAATGTCGTAAAATAGGTATCCCTGTAAGCAATCTCCCCCGTGTTTCTGTCCAGCATGTCGTCAAGAATATACAGGTCAATCTCATTCATATCTCCCGGATTGTACAACGCTCTGTATTTCTGATTATAAAACCTTACGCTCAGCGGCTCATTTATTATAAAGTATTCCCCCTTAAACTTCAGATCTCCAAACCCAATCTTCACAATCTGCTCATGCATCATCGCATAACGCAGTTCCCTGTTCGTCACCTCTATCTTATTGTGCGTCCTCCAGCAATCATCAAAATAATCCAGAATCGAAATCCTTCTCCTCTCCTCATTGATAACCCTCACCCTCTCCCGCTGAATATATCTCTGCTGAATAAAGCTCTCCAGCTTAATCTTATAATCATCAAACCAAAGGTTCGTCTCCTCCGGGCTCATCTTCAAATCCCTGTGCCTGGCATCCCTGTTCTTATCCGGACTGACAAAGTTCTCGAAAAAGCTGTCAAACTCTGCTTTTATCATCCCAAAACCCCTCTCAACCGGTGCCTTATTAATAGGTGTGTATGGCTTGCTGAAATGCGCCCACGCCTGTGGTTTATTTATCCTCCTTAAAAACTCCGTAAAATCTTCTGCCCTGGCTATTCCGTTATCCACCATCACCGCATTATTCGGAAGCCCGTACTTCTTAAGCACCACCGCCAGGGACTCTATCAAATCCTTACTGTTTATATCCCCAATCTTTATTACCCATCCCAACGGCATCATAGTCTTCCCCTCAATCCAGAACCACGTCTTCACCTGCTTCTCAACTACTCTTCCCGAAGCCTCGTCATATACATACACCCTCGCAACATCTGCCTTATGGTCATCCCCGATTATGTAGTCCATAAAACTGATCTCCGAAGTAAAAGCCGTGCTCGTAAAAGGCAAATCAATATGAAACCGGTTGTGATGATTCATAAACTTATGCATATCCGGGAAACCCGATGCCTCAAAACTGTTCCTTATCTGTCTGTAGAGCGTTCCCTTGGGTATTGCCGCAATCTCATAATACTCCTCTGTTTCCTTTGCATACATCTTCATCAGATCACACAACAGCGATACGTTTGGCTGTGCATTCTCAACATATATCTTTGCCGCAAACGGAATCACCTTCTCATTCAGAATATCATCCAGCAGCTTGTTCCTCACAGCAAACTTGTCACACCTGGCTTTCCTCTTTACCTTTGCAGCATCATTTGCCTTGCGGTAAAGGGATTTCAGGCTGTAACCCTTTATCTCAACCCCGTGTCTGCCAAGCATCTCCATCCGCTTCTGTATCTCCTCAAACACTATCACCTGGTCATTCTTCCCTTTTGCCACCCCCTCAAGCATACTGTCAAACTCAATCTTTACTTCCTTAACCAGAGCTTTTAATTCACGTTCTTTTAATGTGTTCAGCTTTTCTAAATCAAGAATAAAAGTTTTTCCCCCTTTTTTTATATGAGATATTTCCCCCTTCTCAATCTTTCGATAAACAGTAGCTCTACTGCAATTTGTATTTTGTATATATTCTTCTATGTGTATCATGTTTAATTTATGTGTTAATTATTTTTTATAGTTCCATTTCGATTTGACCGGACATCCTCTTGTCAACATATCTCTGTGCGCTGGCAGACCTGCTCATTACCTCCTTCAGCGCCGCATCAACATTCTGATAAGTATTCATATCCGGATTATTAAAAAACTCCTTAAGGCTCCTAAGCGCCTTGGTAGTTGCCTCCTGGTATTCATCCACCATATCAATTTCATCCCTCTTGCTGTCCCTGTATTTCGGCACTTTCACAAGTATATATCCGTTAAGCGAGGCAAGGTGCTCAAGTATAGCCGGGTTTTTCGTTGCCTTAACCAGCGGTGTTAAATGCTCAACCGGAAACTTAACGCCGCTTTCATCCACAGGCAGCCCCGCCCGGTATAAGTAACTGGCGGAAATGCCCATCTCATCGGCTATCTGCTCAACTGATTTTTTGCTGCGGTGGATTGTTTGGTAGAGTACGGTTTTAATTGTCTGTTGGCGGTTCATTATAATTTCTCTCCGAAATTTTAATAGTAAAATTTATTCTTATTAGTTATATTTGATATGCAAAATAAATGCATCATGAAGCTTTCCCCTTGCGGATGTAATATTCAATAAGCTTTGTGAGTCTGTCAAGGGCTTTTGGCGTGGTTCTTTTGCCCTTAAGAAGCAGGGACACATAGCCTTCACTCCATCCGAGTTCTTTAGCAATCTCCTTTTGTGAAGGCATGTTTGAATAAAATTTTAACGGTTTCATTTTATGGAGCCTTTTTTATTAATAATTTTGTTAATTGACTTTACAAATATACCTAATTAGGTAATATTTGTCAAGATAAATTTTACCATTTTAGGTAATTATTTAGAAAAATATGACAATCGGGCAAAAACTTCGTATTTTCGGAGAAGAAAAGTTTGGTTCTGTTAGTAAATTAGCAGAAGCTATTGATATGAAACCATCAAGTTTCTATAAATATCTGAATGATGAGACAACCCCTGGAGGCGATATACTCTCTAAGTTATTACGGCTGGGCTGTGACTTAAACTGGTTGCTGTCACAGGACGACACCTCACCGCCAGCTAACCATATTTTTATTGATAAAATAAAACAACTTGAGGAGGAAAATAGACTTCTACGTGATAATATTAGCCATATCTCTTCGCTCACTCAAGCTGTAATTAAGAGTAAGAAAAATAGAAAAAGAAATAATTAATTAAATGAGACATTGATTTACGACAAGTGAAGTGAGACATTTGAGACGATTCATAGAATATTCTGAGACAAACTACCAGATAGGTTATAAAATTGGGCATAAAGCAGGGCTGGGAGGGTACAAAAAGGCATAGTAAGTATAGGCATTCTCAAATAGCGTGAAAAACAGTAAAAGCTAAGTCCTTTATTTTCAACAACTTCCCACCCACCCCTTTCTCATTTATCGTGAGTTTAAACACTATCCGCCGCGGCGGAACGCAAAGTTTTTCGCAAAGTAACGCCAAGTAAAAACAATCACTGTGACGGAAAGTACTCATTGCAACAGCCTGCTACGGCGGAGGAAAACGGGAAAAAGATAAAAAGGTTAAAAGGTTTAGTTGTTGATTTGTTAATCTGCCTTTCCCGATTCACTTATCAGGCAGAGAAAAACCTTATATGATTGTTTTACAATAAATGACCACCTAATGACAGCAGAGCATAATGACGGCGCAGCCAAATGACAACTTAATGACAGCGAAACATTTTGCAGGAAATAGTAAATATATTATTATATTAACAAACCAAAATATTATTTACTGAAAGAGTAAAATAAATGAAAAAAACATACATTCTTTTATTCCTGATAATCTTCACCCATGTATCCTTTGCCACCATCCGCTATGTCAGCAAGACAGGGAGCAGCACACCACCCTTCACCTCCTGGGAAACAGCAAGTGATTCAATACAAAAATGTGTAAACGTCTGTGTTGACGGGGATACTGTTTTAGTGGCTAATGGAGTGTATAATGAAGTAATATACATATACACACCAATTTATCTTCTTGGGACCAGTATGGATAGTACGATAGTTGATGGAACGGGATTACTAAACACAACTCTTAATATTTATGCTAAAGCTACAGTTGAAAATTTTGAAATAAAGGGATGGGGAAGCTATGCTCCAAGCGGTGTAGTAATAATTCAAGGTCATGAAACATTGGTTAAAAACTGTTTAATTACAGGAGCATTTAACGGATTTGGTATCAGGTCAAAAGCGTTTGTAAGCAATAACATTATGAAAAATGTGATTTTTGGCATATCATCTTCAGGTTCAGGAAGTTATGATAGCGTTTATATCATTAACAACCTCTTCCTTGTTCCAGCAAACCCGGGAATTGGAATCTCCATTTCCAACGGACGTAGATTTTTTATTCATAATAATGTAATCCTTGCTCTTGATCGTGATGCCTGGTTTGGGATTTCAATCGATCAGGTGCAAAGCGCGGTAATAACAAATAATCTTGTTAGCGGGTTTAAGTCAAGCTCAGCTTATGATGACAGTGCCCCCAGAGACTCCGCATACCTTGCGAATAATGTATTCGGAAATTCGGGACAGAGTCCCAATATTTTTTCAGTTTTTGCAAATGTGGATATTCACATGGGAACCCGCACGAGGGCACTTAACAATATTGTTTATAACAGTTATCACGGAATCATGGTATTAGCATCTCTTGCTACGTATGACTATAATCTGCTATATAAAAATGTAGTGAACTTCCGGGGGTATATCAATGATGGCCCAAACACAGTGTATGGGGACCCGATGTTTGTAAAGGAGAAAGAACCGACATTGTTTTCAGACCATGATTTTCATCTTCAGATGCACTCACCCGGGATAGATGCAGGAAATCCGGAGATTCTTGATGCAGATGGCACAAGAAGTGACATAGGGATGTACGGGGGACCATTGGGAGAGATCTATGAGTATCTCAATCTATCACCCAAAGTACCGAGAGGATTAACGGCCAAAATAGATTCGGGTTACATAAAACTTAAATGGGAGAAAAACACAGAAAGCGATTTCTCACATTATAAGCTGTATTGTGGAAAGACGGCAGGATTTCCGATGGATACAACAACCTTATTGGCGGTACTGACTGATACGAGCTACAATGATACCCAACCGACAGAACCTGTAACATTATATTATAAATTAACAGGGGTAGATACAGAAAAGAACGAATCTGACCCTACAGCAGAAGTAAAAGTAACGATAACTGATGTAAAGGGAGAGGAAACCGTTACAACAGATTATGCACTATATCAGAATTATCCGAATCCGTTTAATGGAGAGACAAAAATCCCGTATATGTTAAAGGACCGAGGGAGAGTAAAAATAAAGATATATGATATTAAAGGAGAATTAGTAAAAGTAGTAACAGATGAAGAACAGGAATCGGGGTATCACGAGGTAAACTTTAGTGGGAGTCAACTGCAGGGAACAAACCAAGGAGTAGATGAGCTAGCAAGCGGAATCTATCTTTACAGGATAGAGGTAATAGGAGAGGGAGGAATTCCAAGGTACATAGACGTAAAGAAGATGATAATGCTGAAGTAAGGAAGAGCGAAAAGAAAAACAAGTAAATTAAGAGAGGATGTAATGAGACTGATGTATAAAAGTGCTCCGGTTGTGTGCCTGATTTTCTTAATGCTTACAGTAAGATTAAATGGACAGGAGTTGATGGACACTTATCCGGGTATCCCGATAATATCCTACTCATGGGAGTTACAATGGTATTCGGGGACAAGTTACCAGCACAAAAAAGATGCAGGGATAACTGCGATAACAGCAACAATGGTAAACGACACAATGTTTAGTCTTACAAAAACAGTGGGGTTAAAACTGTTGCCATATCCGGGTGATTCAGTCAATGCGGGCTATATGGTATCAAAGTACACGGATGCGGCATACACAGTGTGGGAGGCAGAGGGGGATGGAAATCCTGAAAATGAGGCAACGTTAGAGAGAAATGATACCCTGGCAGCAGTATATAACGATAACGGGACGTACTGTATAAAGACAAATTACGATTCTCTTTCCTTATCTGAAGAGGGAGTGATATTAAGCGGTCCTGGGTACACACAACAGGATAGATACATATTTCAAGACGACACATCTGCCACAGCAAATATCCGGCAATACACAGCTTCATTCAGAATAAAACTTAAAGAAATAATTCCATCAGGGCGACCGCAAAATCTTGACAGTATCATTTGCAGGTTAAGGGTTTATGCCAAAAATGATGTCCGTGATACCATTACACTGGGTGATAACTATATTACGGTGAGAGATTTGGAACTTAATAGTTGGTCTTTGAAATCGGTTCAATACAGTTTAAACAACATCTTCCCAAGTTATTATACTAATTATGCTTCCAGTACAGAATCCATTCGGCACATACCAGGAAGAAAACCATACGCCAGATACATAAACGGAAGGTTGTTCCGGAGCAGCACAGATGAAGTTAAATATGCAGAAAGAATCTTTTTTGAAGTAACCTGGAGAAAAGTAAACAATTATGAGATATTAGTTGACAATATCCTTGTTCATGACCAAAGAGGTATTAAAATTAAAGCAGATCTTGAGGAACAGCACGATCTTATTGATGAAATAAACAACACGAACGATTACAGCAGGAACTATAACAAACTAACTGTGAGCGGAGGTGATTATGACAATACGGTTGCGGGATGGATGGCAATAGATGAACCGCCGACAATAGATAATTACGAACCAATAAGATATATTGACAGCATAATGAGTTCTGAATCAAACGGGAAAAGGGGATTATTTCTCTCAGTAAGCGGGTCATGGGATGGGAGATACGGGGGAAACGGAAATGGACCGGAGAATGCGGTTATATTCGAGGAAATGTGGAAAAGGATGCCTTTGAGATTCAGCACTTTGAACTACTACCCCTTTAAGAGTGATACATTATCATTGACTTATCTAAAGGGAGAGGTAAATTCAAATATGATTGAAAACAACTTAATATCAATGAGTGGGAAGAATCCAAATTATATGTTTACTGTTCAGGTTGGTAGATGGATGGATGAAAACAATCAGGGATTAACAACGAAATTGACGAAAGAACAGTTTCTGTACCTTACAAATATCGGATTACTGTGTGGAGCAAAGGGAATTTGTTTTGATAATTATTTTAATTTAAGAGACACAAACGGAAATATTAAAGCAGACGGACTGTATGATTATGAATCGGGAATACCGGAAAACCACTATTATACACTTCGGGATACAATATCTCCGAGAATGCAGGGATTGTTCGGAAAGGCAATAAAGAACTTAAACCAGGAAAGTTCTCAGATAGACCTGGATTTACGAATCAGCAACTATACCGATGAATATATTGATTCTGTAAAAACAAACGGGGTCGGGAATGACACAGTAGAAGTTGATATAGGGATATTTAGTGACAGCTCAAATTCAGACAAAAAGTATCTAATGCTTCTAAGCAGGTGGTATAATACAAATTCGGCCGACAGATACACTTTCCAATTCAAGACATATAGAAATTGGGTTATTTACGATTATATAGATTCAATAAGCAGAGGGAGTTCCATTAACACAAACAATAAAGGATATTTTGAAGACACAATATCAACGGGAGATGCAAGGTTATACAGAATATATCCTGTTGTCAAGTATGGCGGAGAGCTAAACTATGATGAAACAGTAACCTTGGAGACACTCACCGAAAACGATCTGACCATCAATTCGGGAAATACTCTAACAGTCGTAGGAACGTATGACTGTTATAAGAATATTGTAGTAAATACAGGTGGGAGGTTAGACTTAAGAGCAGGCTCGACATTGAATTTCTATAACGGGTCAAAGATTGTAGTTAACGGATTATTCACAGCTAACGGAAAAAGCGACACTCTGATAAATGTTGATTTTCAGAGTGTAAGCGGTAATCCGCTAAACGGAATATTTTTTGGTAACAATTCGTCTGGTAACATTGAATACTGCTTATAAACCTCTGATCTTATTTAGGAAGTTCAGTTATCTCTATTTCGAGGAAGACAATAGAGATTCAGCGAGGGTGATAGCAAATATAATGGAAGACCTGTATCCGGAACATGAGTTAACGAAGAGTGCAAAGATGATGTTTGGGGTGACAACTCTGAAAAAAGAAACAGAAGAAACCTCAATAATTCCAAAAGAATATAAACTCTACCAGAATTACTCCAACCCGTTTAATCCCGTTACAACGATAAAATATGAACTCCCGGTAAACAGCAAAGTAACTTTAACGATATATGACATTCTGGGTAAGGAAGTGACAAAGCTTGTAGATAAGGAGCAGGAAGCAGGAAAATATCAGGTAACATTTGATGCAAAAAGATATGCGGCGGAGTATATATCTGCCGGATAATAGCAGGTGATTTTGTGAAGACGATAAAGTGAGCCTGGTGAAGTAGGGTACAATTAACAGTTGAGTATTATCTTTATTAAAATTAAATATAATGTATTGTGAGATGGATATAAAATGTAAACATTGCAGAATTTGCGCGAGTGGAACTGATAGCAAGCTTTATCATCTTTTCATGTTTCAAACAGCTGGCACAAGAAATGACCAGATCGGAGCAAAATATTTTTTGTTCTGCCCGAAGTGTGATGGATTTATTTGTTTAACCTGCGGAGGTATTAAACGTGAGGATCTAAATTTTTCAGTTGATCCGGGGTACTCCCAGTTATATTGTCCTGAATGCAGCACCCGGCTGTATATCGCGAAAATGAAAAATAGAAGTGAACGGGAGGCGGGAAAGGAAATGCTGAATTTTATTTTAAGAAATGAAAATGAGTCTGAGCAGTCTGAGGAACATATAATGTTTGTTAATCCCGGGGAGATAGATTGGTGTCAGTTCAACCATGGGAGATTATTAAAAGCAGAAGAGGGATTGGAATATTTAATAAGAACATCAGAAGTGGAAATTCGTTTACTTCACTTCAGGTACCCGGAACCATATTCCGTAATTCTTACAGATACAGAAAAAAAAGTGATTGGACGATCTGATTATTTTATGACCCCGGGTCTGTGTTTGATGGCTGACAGTGAGGGTTTCCTGGTGGGTTTTAAGTCCGGAGACGAGAAATATAAAAGTTCATTTAATTCTGACCGCTTAATTAAGTTGTCGGTTTTTAAGAAGGGAATAGTAAAGGGAGATCTGAAAACCCTCTTACCGGTCGGACTCAATCTGACATTAAGTAGGGGTATTAAAGATATCAGCCGAGAAAAAATAAAGATAAGATTAGATGAGGTGAATGAAAAGCAAATTTGGGATTATCAGTTCATTAATGAACAGAAGACTGCAGGAAAGGGAGAAATTCATATTGCGGGAAGCACAGATCTTATGTATTATCATATTGTTGAACTCTACTTCAAGAAGGTTAAATTCAGCAATTTAATCAGTTATTTTCATCATCCGTATTTTGAGCTTGCGGAAGGAACGAAGTCAGAGATGATAAAAGGATTTTTTGGCGTGGAGGATGATTCGAATGTGTTTATAATTCACGCGGACAAAGGAGCATTTAATGAGAGGCAGTACTACATAGTGGCAAAGCGTCTTTTTATAGAATGGATGGAGCGGAAATCTGTCTGAATCAGTTAATCCCATTGAAGGATTTGTTAATGAGATCAGATAATATGAATCAGGTTATCAATCAAAAACTTAAGCTTTTTATCTGCTTTTTGCTAAATTATTTACAAAATCCATCAGTTCTGTGCGGGTGAATGGTTTAGATATATAAGCATTCATTTCCTTTGATAAGAATTCCTCTTTCTCAGCTTTCATTGCAAAGGCGGTAACCGCGGCTATAGGAGTGGTTTTGTAGTTGGGGAGTTCACGAATAATTCGGGTAAGTTGTATCCCGTCCAATCCTTTTCGCAGGTTTATATCCATAAGGATTAAATCGTACTGATTTTCTTTTGCTTTTCTCAAGCCCTCATCTGCTGAGGATGCCGTCTCAATATTGTATTCTTTCTTTAGAACCATGGTAACATAATTGCGGGCATCAAGGTCATCTTCCACATAAAGAATACAAAGTTTTTCTTTTGATTCCGGACTTGAAAGGGAGTTTTTTACCCGAGTGGATTTTTGCAGCAGTAATTCATCGGTCGGGACATTCAGAAAAGGAAACTCGACAACGAATTCCGAACCTTTTCCTTCGGAACTGTTAAGAGAGATTTTACCCCCCATCAATGTTACGTAGTTCCTGGCAAGAGGCAGACCAAGTCCCGTACCTTCGAAATTTCTCCCATATCCTTCACTTGCCTGGCGGAATTCTTCCCAGATCATTGCCTGGTACTTTTCAGGAATACCAATTCCAGTATCTATAACACGTAGTATTGCTTTACTATCTTTCTCGTCCAGATATACATTAACATTACCCTGATTGGTAAATTTGATAGCGTTTTTAATGAGATTAGTACATATTATTTCCGTAAGTTCAGGATCAAGGTAGCAAAGTGCCTCATTAATTTTTTTGTCAAATGATAGGGTGATATTTTTTTGTTTGGCTTCTTCCCTGGATAAGGATATTATTTTTTCGATCAGGGGGACTAAATTTACCTCTTCAAGTTTAACTTCCGTCTTCCCGGCTTCGAGTTTAGATATATTGAGAATGAGATCCAATGTATGAAGCAGTCGGAGTCCTCCCTTTTTAATATGTATTATCATTGATCGAAGTTCTTCATCGACACCGTCCATTTCTTCGATTAACTCGGAAAAGCCCAGAATTGCGATAAGAGGGGTGCGCAGTTCATGACTCATATTAGCAAAGAAATTTGTTTTAATGCGATTAATTTCCTCGGCTTTTTCTTTAGCCTGAATTAACTCGCTGATCATTTTCTTTTTTTCTGAAATATCCCTGACAATACTAAGGACATATTTGGAATTTCCTATTGAGAAGAGAGAATTTGACATTTCCAGCCAAATCCTGCGATTATCATGCAGAACGAGTTCTTTTTCTATAACCGGTTCGATATTGGAATTTTTAATGTTCTCAATAAGTCTTTCCTGCATATAGGAACGCTCTTTTTCCGCATAAATCAGTGAGGCGGGTTTGTTCAATAATTCATCTTCTTTAAGATTAACGAGACGGCAGAATGATGAATTGACCAGTACAGTAATACCATCCTGGTCAATTAGCCGCATTCCATTATCAGTTTTTTCCCATAGAAGCCGGAATTTAACCTCCGACTCCGAAAGTTTTTGCTCGGCTAATTTTCTTTCCTGAATAGTCCTTTCAAGTTCATTAATATATTGCTTTAATTCTCTTTCATTGTTTTCTGTCTGACGCATTTTATCTTCAAGTTTTCGGATAAGCGTCTCATTATATTCTTTTAAATGAACATTCTCAGGTACAATTTCAATTTTACGGACGGGAATTCCTTTTTCCTTAACCTCCTCCAGAAGGTTTGTTATAATATCAAGGAAGAAGTCCGGCTCAGCAGGTTTTATAATGAATCTGTCTGCCCCGAGTTTGCGGGCAAATTCCTCATCCTTGGGGGTAGTATAAGTCGCGGTATAAAAAACAAATGGAATTGCAGACAGGACTTTGTCTTTTTTACATTCCTTGCATAATGTGTAGCCATCCATTATGGGCATAAGTATATCGGAAATAATAAGATCGGGTTGGTACTTTAATGCCAGACCGAGAGCTTCAGCGCCATTCTTTGCTGAAATAATCTCGTACCCCTCTGACTGTAAAAGTGATTCCAGCAAGTAAAGATTTTCAGGTTTATCATCAACGATTAATACCTTCATATATTTCCGATTATTTTGAGGTTAAATGGGAAGGGAGAAAAGAATTCATTTGGTCAATAAAAGTTTCCGGATCAATTGGCTTTTCAATATAGCCATCCGCGCCGGAAGCGAGGGCTTTTTCCTTATCACCAGTCATTGCGTAAGAAGTAACAACTATTATAGGGATTTGTTTCAGGATTTCGCACTCGCGTATTTTTGCGGCAACAGTGTATCCATCCATTTCGGGAAGTTGAATATCAAGCAAAATAAAATCAGGTTTGCTTTCGATTGCCATTTCTATCCCTTCAACACCGCTGCGAGCCTGAATTACTTGAAAATCCTGGCTTTCAAGCAAGTATGTGAGCATATATATATTCTGCTCATTATCTTCAATTATCAGTACACGTTTCTTCATTAGAGATATTATAAAATTCTAAACCAAATAATAGTTATTTACGTTGTAATTTCCAAAGGAAGAATAAGTGAGAAAATGCTCCCTTCACCCGGTTTGCTTTCAACTTTTATAGTGCCTCGGAGTTTTTCCGCAAGCCGCATACTTATTGAAAGTCCAAGTCCCGTTCCTTCGTGAACACGGGTAATGCCGGTATCCACCTGAGTGAAAGGCTTAAAAATGTTCTCAAGATTTTCGGGAGAGATGCCTATTCCCGAATCAATTATTGATGTAACCACATTGGAATCTACAATTTCCGACCGGATTTTAACAAAGCCCCTCTCCGTGAACTTTACGGCGTTGTTGAGAAGGTTAATTAAGATCTGTTCAACTCGACGCTCGTCTCCAATAAGTTGAAGCTGATCGAACGGAACGTCATAGATCAGATTCAAAGATTTTTTTTCCGCCAGGGGATTAATAATGGAATATACTTTCTTAATGGATTTAACATAGTCAAAGGGTTCGAAAGCTACCACAAATTGATCGGCTTCAATTTTCGAAATATCTAGAACATCACTTATAAGCGACAGAAGATGGGTGGCGCTTGTTTTTACCATTGCGATTTGTTTTTTCTGTTCTACATTTAGAGGACCGGGGATCTCCTTAGCAAGTATACTTGAAAAACCGATTATAGAGTTCAGCGGTGTTCTGAGTTCATGTGACATGGTGGCAAGAAATGCCGACTTAAGTCTGTCTGCAGATTCGGCTTTTTCTTTTGCAACCTGGAGTTCGGCGGTTCTTTCTTTTACTTTTTCTTCAAGGTGGATTCGGTATTCATTAAGTTCTGCTTGAGCTTTCTTTCTCTCAGACAGTTCCTTGGTGAGCTTTTCATTGGAATTATTGAGTTCAATCGTTCTCTCCTCAACTCTTCTTTCGAGTTCAAGGTTTAGCCGTTTTTTAATCCGATAATTCCGGTAAGATAGAATTCCAAGAAGCAGGACGAGAAGAAATATGATGATCAGGAAATAAATATAGTTTTGTTGTCTTTCCAGTTTGAATTGCTGCTCATCGAGAATCTTTGTCTGATTATCAATTAAGATTTTGTGTTTGGCAATAATTTTTTCCTGATCAGTCAGGATAGCATAGCCCTTTTTTAATTCTAGAGCTTGTTTTTCAATTTCGGCAGATCTTGAGTTAAAGCGCGATTCTAATTGTTGAATCTTAATAAGCTGTTTTGATATAAGAGACTGGGATGAACTTATTTCAGCAGAAAGACTGTCCAGGATTCTTTTTTGCAATGCCCGGTTTGAATTAAGTTCCCTCAGAACTTCTTTTTGTTCGACGATAACTTTGGTTTTCTGCTTGATTTCATCATTGAGCGTTTTTGTCTCGTTTTCGAGATTTTCAATTTGCTTTTGATATGCACGAATATTCTGTTGTTCTTCTCTATAAAGATGCGCAACATCAACTTGTGATCCGCCAAGTAGTATCATCTCCGGAAGAATATTGATATTCTGATTAATGATATTTGCTTTATTGATCTCAAATTTGATTGTACCGGCAACATCCTCCAGGAAGTTTATCATAATATAGCGTTTGTCTTTATAATTATCGGTGATAAGAAGGATGTTTTTATCAGCAATAATTTCATATATCTGGGGGATTTTACTGTTTAGAATGCTTGGTACATAAACCAGATGAGGAGAGGCTTCCAAAGGAATCGAATTAGAGAAGGCCACAACTATTTTCTTATTGCGTAATTTTTTAGATTCCGACATACGCGTAAGAGAAGCCAATATTCCTGGGTCGCTGCCAATGACCAGAAAATTAAATTCAGAGATGCCCGCTTCATTTTGCCAGGTTACATTCCTGGCAAAATTATAGATATAAGCAGATATAACATCATCTCTTTCAGTCCCCTGAGCATTCAGTAGAAGGAAAGGGGCTGCAGAAAAGTAAAACAGTAAAAGTAAAAATATTTGTTTTTGGGTGTTCGATTTCATTTAAAATGATGTATTTAAACCGACAAAATACTGAAATCCGGTATCACGAAATTGCCACGGCATATCATATTTATTATCAGTTATGTTATTAATTATTAAATAAACAGAAGATTTCACTCCGTTATATAGATTAATATTCTTCTGAATCCTGAGATTTATAGTTTCTCCCGACTTGTAAGAAATTCTATTAAGTCTTGAATTGCTGTCATAAATTTTGTCAGAATATTTTAACCAGGCATATAATTCAGTAGCATAGGGTAAGATGGCAGAAAATCCTGTATTTACGGTGAATGGGGAAACGAAAGGGACTTCAAGATTATCCTCGTCGGATAAAACAGGATTATATATTTTACTGTCAATTAATGTAAAGTTGGCAAACCAGGAAAAATGACCACCGAGAGAGTGTTTCATGGCTAACTCTAAACCTTTTGCAATTGTTTTACCGCCAGCATTAACCGACATGGTTTGTGACGGATTTTTACTTATAACAATTTCCATAATTGCGTCAGTCATTCTGCTATAAAAGAAACGTGCGGAAAAGGAAAGATTTGACTGCAGAAGTAAATCCGTTCCCAGATCCAGAGTGAAACCGGATTCGGGTTTTAAGTCGGGATTAGGAAGTTGTCCATTAACACCTGGGACGTTCAGATCGCTTGCTTTAATTGTTCCGCTTGCAGATTTTAGTGAAGGGGGCATAAAACTGTTGCCGGAGTTAACAAAGCAATCCCAGGAATCGGTAACGCGGTACTTAATGCCGGCACTCCAGAGAAAAGAGTTCCATGATTTAGTGCTTTGCCCCGGGATGGATCCGCTAACTTTTTTAACATCATAGTTGACATAATTATAACGAACGCCGCTTCGAAGCGTGAATCTATCTAACATTAATTCTTCCTGTGCATAGATCCCCACATTCTTAGCAGTTGCATCATTCATAGTCATCTCGGATAAATTAACAGGTTGATTTAACGTTGAAAATAGCGCATTTTGGAAATCACCTCCTATCGTTAGATTGCTTCCACTTAAGTGAAGATAAGAGAATGACAAATCAACCGGAATAATGGTTTGTTTTATTACATCGGTTGAGTTTAGAGAAAGATCCTGAACCTGAGGAGAATAATTGTCATTCTCATATCGTCTGTCGTATAACCTAAGTCCGGTTTTGATGTTTAGAGTTATTCGATTAGTAATTTCCCCTGTGTAAGCGAGATTTAGTAATGAATATGCGTTTTCATATTTTCGGTTAGCTCGTCCAAAATCTCCCGTATGAAAAGTTTGATTGGCAAACAAAGATATTTTATGATCCATTTGCTTATCAAGAAAGAGAGTTGAGCCGAGAAAAAGTTTTGTTTTTTTGTAATCAGGATTCTTTGTCATATCCAACCATGAATTTTCAGATCCATAGTTCGTATAATCCGATTGTTCATAATTAAATCCGCCAAAGAAACTGATTGACTGAAAACTGTTTTCATGATAAGCATGGACTGAATAAGTATTGTATTTGCCATACATTAAATCAATAGAGGATAAAGGAGCGAGTATGATATCCTTCGGGATGAAATTTATTGTACCGGCAAGGGGACTTTGATTTCCGGCAAAATCCTGCGATAAATAATTTGGATAGAGGACGGAAGCCGGACCGCGCTGAACTTCTATCCGACTAAAAGGGGATTTGTCAAGACTCATAGGGTCAACAAATCCATCAATAACCAACCCGTTAACCATAAAGGTGTTATATTTAGGTCCAATACCCCCGTAGGCTCCCCAGTTTGCGTCATTTCGGGAAAGAACCATAACATTGGAGCTTGGTAGATACTGGATTAATTCGGCGAGATTACGATGCGGAGTAGTTAACTTTTCCAGTTCGTTTTGAGCAATTACATCAACTTTTTGCGTTACATTGGAAGCAGGTCTTGCTTTTTTTGAACTTGTGACAACCAGCTTGCCCAACTCTTCAAGTGAGAGATCAAAGGGGTCGATTTTCTTTTCTTGGGCGTATATGGAATAACTAAATACAAATAGAAGCGTACATAGAAAAATTGAAGGACGGAATATTTTAACTCCGACTGTAATCTCAGAATGAGAAAGCAAGCGGGACTTATAACTTTTAAAAGACAAAACATATCGCACCATCATAGTCCTTAAGTTTGTTATAATTAATAAACTAATATAGCAATTTAGGTAAATAAAGCAAAGACTTTGAAAAATTTTATTCTTTCACAGAAATAATGGAAAATCAACAAAATCTTGCTGTTTATATTTATGAAATCAGGGGATGTGGGTAATAGGGCTTTCCCTATTTGGCAATAATCTCCAACGAAACCGCGTGATGTTTATGGGTAATGATTCCTACGTTTGCGAAGAAAAGAATGAAGCTTTACGTTGTATTTTCGAGGGAATTAAAACAAAAAAGCACTTTAGCAACTGGTTTCTGCTTTTCACTTCTAGTTAAAAAAATCAGCAAAATGTTTTTAAAAAAATTTGCTTTTTAAATTTCTGTTAGTTAAATTTGGGGTCTATTTCTAAAAAAAGGGGCGGACGCCGGAGTTGGAGAGCCGGGGCGGACTGTAAATCCGTTGGCGAACGCCTTTGGGGGTTCGAATCCCTCGCCGCCCACATACTTTTAGAATGCTTTTTTAAGAGACTCAGTAGATAAATCGAAAAGTTGTTTGGATTAAGAGAGCGTTTGATCCATTAGAAGACACCCGGGAGGGTTCTTACTTATCATCAACGTAATATTAGTCTGACTCAGCATAATAAGAGTAACTCAGTTGGTAGAGTCATCCCGATCAATCGGGATTGGTCAGTGGGTTACAAAAATTGTGGCAGACGCATCAAATAATGCGGGAGTAACTCAGTTGGTAGAGTCATCCCGATCAATCGGGATTGGTCAGTGGGTTACAAAAATTGTGGCAGACGCATCAAATAATGCGGGAGTAACTCAGTTGGTAGAGTCACAGCCTTCCAAGCTGTTGGTCGCGGGTTCGAGTCCCGTCTCCCGCTCAATGAAATACTTTGTGTATATTCTAGAGAGCAAGTCGAGAGACAGATATTATATTGGATCGACTGAAAATCTTGATAGAAGAGTTGAATTTCATAATAGTCCTCAGGCGAGATGGACTAAGAGATTTCAGCCATGGGTTCTTAGATATTTTGAAGAATTTGAGACAAGGTCAGAAGCCGTAATCAGAGAAAATGAATTAAAAAGGCAAAAAAGTATAAAAAGGTACTTGGAAAGCCAAAACCTCTGACTTGGCAGAGTCATCCCGACCAGTCGGGATTGGTCGCGGGTTCGAGTCCCGTCTCCCGCTCAATGAAATACTTTGTGTATATTCTAGAGAGCAAGTCGAGAGACAGATTTTATATTGGATCGACTGAAAATCTTGATAAAAGGGTTCTAGAAAAAGAATAAGTTCATAGAAATTTTTAATAAAAGCTGACGTAGCTCAGTTGGTAGAGCACATCCTTGGTAAGGATGAGGTCACCGGTTCAATCCCGGTCGTCAGCTCACACTAAAGGAAAAGTTATGAGAGAAATAATCACATTAGAATGCACGGAGTGTAAAAGAAGAAATTACACAACGACAAAGAACAAGAGAAACCACCCAAATAGGGTTGAGTTTAAGAAATATTGCCGTTGGGATAAAAAGCACACGATGCATAAGGAAACGAAATAAATAAGAGATACGTGCGTGGCTCAATTGGCAGAGCAGCGGTCTCCAAAACCGCAGGTTGGGGGTTCGAGTCCCTCCGCACGTGCTCAACTAACTTATAAAACAAAAGTATGAAACAAAAAATAATTGATTTTGTAAACGACATAGTTCGTGAAATGAAAAAGGTTACTTGGCCATCCAAAGATGAGTTAAAAGAATCGACCAATATAGTAATAGTAACTTGTCTCGTATTTGCCGTTGTTACATATATAGTCGACATGGCCATTACTTTCGTATTTAAGGGCATTTTCTAAGGTTAAAATGGAACAGAAATGGTATGTAATCCGGACTTTTTCGGGTCACGAACAAAAAGTTAAGACGATGATGGAAGCCGAGCTGAAGGATAATGAAAAACTGAGGGCTAAAATCAGTGAGATTCTCGTTCCTATTGAGAAGGTTTTGGAAGTCAAGGATGGAAAGAAAAGGACAAAGACGAAGAATTTTTTTCCGGGGTATATTCTGATTCAGGCGGATTTAGACCTTTTGGTTAAAGATTTTATACTAAATACACCAAGCGTAATGGGGTTTCTGGGCACTAGAACTACTCCCAATCCATTGCAGCCTGAAGAAGTAAAAAGAATTGTGGGGAGAATTGCCAAGGATGAAGGGGAAGAAAGAATGGAAACCATCTATCGTATCGGCGATATTGTTAAAATAATTGATGGTCCATTTAATAATTTCACGGGGACTATTGAAGAAGTTAATGAAGAAAAAATGAAAATTAAAGTACTTGTCTCTATATTTGGAAGGAAAACGCCTGTAGAGATAGATTATGTACAGGCAGAGTTAGAAAAGTAATATTAAGGATTAAATAAAATGGCAAAGAAAATAAGCGGATATATTAAATTACAAATTCCCGCAGGGAAGGCAAATCCCTCACCACCGGTAGGTCCTGCTCTGGGTCAAAAAGGTGTTAATATTATGGAGTTCTGCAAGCAATTCAATGGAAGAACTGCAGACAAAGAAGGTTTAATAATACCAGTAGTAATTACGGTATATACGGATAAATCGTTCACATTTATTACGAAAACCCCTCCTGCAGCAGTTTTATTGAAGAGAGCAGCAAATGTTCAGAGAGGTTCAGCCGAGCCTAATAAAACTAAAGTTGCGAAAGTAACCAAAGCACAGGTTGAGGAAATCGCAAAACTGAAGATGCCGGATCTTAATGCAAACGACATACAGCATGCTATGAGCATGGTTGCCGGAACTGCCAGAAGTATGGGAATTACAGTAGAGGATTAATTAAAAAAGGTATTTGAATATGAAAATGTCCAAAAGAATGAAGGCTTTAAAGGCTATAACCGACAGAAAAAAAGAGCATACTCTTGCGGAAGCCATAGACTTTTTAAAGAATAATTCAAAAGTTAAATTTGTTGAATCATTAGACTGCGCAGTAAGACTTGGAGTAGATCCAAGACATGCAGACCAGATGGTCAGGGGTACTGTATCGTTACCTCACGGAACGGGTAAGCAAGTAAAAGTGCTTGCTATCTGTAAGGGTCCCAAAATTCAGGAAGCACTTGATGCGGGTGCTGATCATGCGGGTTTTGAAGATTATCTTGAAAAGATTAAAGAAGGTTGGGCAGATGTTGATGTGGTTATAGCTACACCTGATTCAATGGCCGAATTGGGAAAGTTAGGTAAAATTCTTGGACCCAAAGGATTAATGCCTAATCCAAAGAGCGGTACAGTCACAATGGATGTTGCCAAAGCTGTAAAAGAAGTGAAAGCAGGTAAGATAGAGTTCAGAGTGGATAAAACTGGTATAGTTCATACTTCTCTTGGCAACCTGTCTTTTGAGACAACCCAATTAGTAGAAAATGCCCAGTCATTTCTAAATACTATTCAAAAACTGAAACCTTCAAGTGCAAAAGGTCAGTATGTAAAGACAATATATTTATCAAGTACAATGGGTGTTGGTTTAAGTATTAAGAGAGACGAAATATTAGCTCAATAAGTTTATTACGCACAAAATAAATAATAAATACGCTTCAAGCCGATATCAGGATTAACGATTCGATACGGGAGTAAAATGAACAAAGCAGAAAAAAACGAAATAGTACAAGAAGTAGCCGAATTAATAAAAGCTTCATCGGCTGTTTATCTTGTTGATTATGCCGGAATAAATGTGGAGGATATTACAAAACTCCGCAGAGAATTCCGAAAGGAAGAGGTTAGCTATAGGGTGGTTAAAAACACCTTGTTTAGGCGAGCCTTGGTGGAAGCCGGAAAATATGAGAAGTTAGGAGACAATTTAGTCGGAATGACGGGATATATTTTTGCGACTTCCAATCCTATTGCCCCTGCAAAAATCATCAAAAAATACAATGATGATAGCAAAAAACTTACATTAAAAGGATGCTATATAGATAAGGCATATTATGATGGCAGTAAACTGAATGAATTAGCTTCATTGCCGACAAAACCTGAAATAGTAGCAGGAATTTTGGGAAGTATAAATGCGCCGGTTTCCGGTATTGTTGGAGCAATAAACGCGGTTATGAGAGAATTAGTCAGTGTTATTGATGAAATTTCCAAAAAAGAAGCCGCATAAAGATAATTAATAATTTTATTAAGGAGAAAAAAATGTCAGAAAAAGTAACAGAACTAGTTGAAAAAATTAAAGCGTTAACATTAGTTGAGGCTGCAGAATTAAAGAAAGCTCTGGAAGATGAATTCGGAGTAACAGCAGCTGCTCCAATGATGGTAGGTGCAATGGCTCCGGCAGCAGGTGCGGCAGCTCCGGTTGAAGAGAAGACAGAATTTGATGTTGTTCTTGCAGGTGCAGGCGATAAGAAAATTAACGTTATCAAAGTGGTAAGAGCACATACAGGTTTGGGTCTTAAGGAAGCAAAAGATCTGGTTGACGGTGCTCCTCAAAAGGTAAAAGAGGGAGTATCAAAAGACGAAGCTCAGAAAATCAAAAAAGAACTGGAAGAAGCAGGCGCAGCTGTAGAGATAAAGTAATTTCTGAAATAACAGATATTACTCATCCCGGCAGATATCATTTTTAAGTGATAAGGCGGATAAGTCCGTCTTATCGCTTTTTGCATTTTTTAGTGCATTAATTTGTTTTGGTTAAAGTTTAAGATTTAATTTTTGGAGGACCCAGTTTGGATAACACAAGAATTTCCTTCGGCAAGATAGAACCTGTTTTAGCAATTCCGGATTTGCTTGCAATACAAAAAGATTCATTTGAAGAGTTTCTTCAGTTACATGTTCACCCGTCACAAAGGGAGAATATAGGGCTGCAAGCAGTATTTACATCGAACTTCCCGATTTTTGACAATAAAGAGAATTACCGGCTAGATTTCATTGAGTATTATATAGAGCGGCCACGTTATTCTATGATAGAATGCCTTGAAAAGGGACTAACATATGCCGCACCTTTAAAGGCTAAATTACGTTTGTCTACGAAAGATCCGGATACCAATGAATTTGTAAACTCTGTTGAGCAGGAAGTGTATCTTGGGAATTTGCCGTTTATGACGGATAAAGCCACCTTTATTATTAATGGTGCAGAAAGAGTCATTGTTACTCAGTTGCACAGATCCCCGGGTGTTGCATTTAGCCAAACCGTTCACCCAAACGGTACCCCTCTTTACACAGCCCGTATTATTCCATTTAAGGGCTCGTGGGTAGAATTTGCTACTGATATTAATCATATATTGTATGTTTATATAGACCGCAGAAAAAAGTTTCCCTCAACAACATTATTAAGAGCATTAGGTTTTGTGACAGAAGATGAAATTTTACAACTTTTTGACTTATATGAAGAGGTAGACGTCACAAAAGAAGATCCGTCCAAGTATATTGGCCGTTACATTGGTAGCGATGTGTTTGATATGTCGACCGGCGAAATTTTCCTTCCCAGAGAGAGTCAATTGGAAGAAGAACACCTGGAGAAAATTAAAGAAGCAGAAGTAGAGAGTATTAAGTTCATTAAGGAAAAAACGAATGTTGAACAAGATTTAATTCTTAATACACTAAAGAAAGATGCGTCTCACACAAAGGAAGAAGCACTCTTTGCAATTTACAGGCAATTAAGAACTGGCGAAGCACCTGATCTGGAAACTGCTCAAGGACTGATTGATAAATTATTCTTTAATGATAAAAGATACGACCTTGGTGAAGTTGGCCGACACAGAATGAACGATAAACTCAATCTCAACATACCTGAGACCACTACGATTCTGACAACGCAAGACATTATTGAGATAATGAAATATTTGATGCGTTTAAAGGATGGGGAGGAATCCTATGATGATATAGATCATCTTGGAAACCGAAGAGTCAGAACAGTTGGAGAACAGTTGCAACAGCAGTTCAACGTTGGAATTGCAAGAATGTCCAGAACTATCAAAGAGCGAATGAACATCAGGGATGCCGAGAACTTTACACCTCAGGATTTGGTAAACGCAAGGACTATAAGTAGCGTAATCAATACATTTTTTGGTACAAATCAGCTTTCGCAATTTATGGATCAAACAAATCCATTAGCAGAATTGACACATAAACGAAGAATGTCAGCTCTTGGACCGGGTGGATTGACGCGCGAGAGAGCCGGTTTTGAGGTTCGAGACGTTCATTATACCCATTATGGAAGACTGTGTCCAATTGAAACACCGGAAGGTCCGAACATCGGATTGATTTCATCTCTTACAATCTATGCGAAGGTTAACCGTTATGGGTTTCTTGAAACGCCCTATAGAAAAGTTGTAAATGGTGTGGTAACTGATGAAATAGAATATTTAACTGCAGATCAGGAAGATTTTTATACAATAGCTCAGGCAAATGCACCACTTGAAAAGAATAAATTTGTGAACGAAAGAGTAAAATCAAGGCTGAAAGGCGAATTCCCGATTGTACCTCCTGCGAACGTACAATATATGGATGTTGCACCGGCACAGATTGTGAGTGCGGCTGCTGCTCTGATTCCATTCCTTGAACACGATGACGCCAACAGGGCGCTCATGGGTTCAAACATGCAGCGTCAGGCAGTTCCTTTGCTTCGACCTGAGGCGCCTATAGTTGGTACTGGTTTCGAGAGAAAAGTAGCACTGGACTCAAGAGCAATGTTCGTAGCCGAAGGAGATGGAATTGTTGAATATGTGGATGCGAACAAAATAGTTGTCAGATATGATTTGGATCCAAAGTCCCCTGAATTTGCAACAAGTTTTGAAGATAAAAAAATAGTTACTTATACGTTGACCAAGTTCGCCGGAACTAATCAGGAGACATGTGTAAATCACAAACCGATTGTTGAAATGGGTCAAAAAGTCAAGAAGGGAGATATCCTTTCTGATGGGTGTTCAACAGATATAGGAGATCTTGCGTTAGGAAGAAATGTTCTGGTTGCATTCATGCCATGGAGAGGTTATAACTTCGAAGATGCTATTATTCTTAATGAAAGATTAGTTGCTGATGACAGTTTTACTTCTTTGCATATTGAGGAATTTGAACTGCAGGTAAGGGAAACAAAACGTGGTGAGGAAGAGTTAACAAGAGAAATACCTAATGTAAGTGAAGAAACAGTAAAAAATTTGGATGAAAACGGTATTGTACGTGTCGGTGCCGAAGTTAAGGAAGGTGATATCCTTATTGGGAAAATTACTCCCAAAGGTGAAACGGATCCTTCGCCAGAAGAAAAACTGTTAAGGGCAATATTTGGAGACAAAGCAGGCGATGTTAAAGATGCATCGCTAAAGGCACCTCCAGGATTGAGGGGTACTGTTATTAAAACAAGACTGTTCACAAGAAAGAAAAAAGAGAGCGAATCGAAAAAAGCCGAGAAAAAACAGCTGGAATTAATAGAAAAGAATTACAAAAGTAATTTGAGTAGGCTTTATAAGATTTTTGTTGAAAAACTCACAAATATTTGCGTTGGTAACCAGACAACAGGTATTAGAAACCTTGAGGGAGCCGCAGTCGTGAAAAGCGGAACTACCATAAAGGAAACAACATTTACTGGCATGGAAGATATTGCTAAACTTGATTACACCCTAAACTGGTTCGAAAACAAGAAAACGAACAAACTCATCAAAACTCTTTTTAGTAATTATTTTGAAGCGATAACGGATGTAGAAGAAGAGTTTAAAAGAGAAAAAATCAAGCTTCAAATGGGTGATGAATTGCCACCGGGAATTGTTCAACTTGCTAAAGTATATGTGGCCAAGAAACGCAAGATTTCCGTTGGTGATAAAATGGCGGGAAGACACGGAAATAAAGGCGTTGTTGCAAAAATTGTTGCGGCAGAAGATATGCCCTTCCTTCCTGATGGAACGCCGGTTGATATAGTTCTCAATCCTCTTGGAGTGCCTTCGCGAATGAACCTGGGACAGTTATACGAAACAGCTTTAGGCTGGGTAGGACAAAGACTTGGAGTTAAGTTTGCTACACCAATATTCGATGGTGCTAAGGTAGAGGAAATTGATGATTGGCTTGAAAAAGCAGGTTTGGAAAGGGGAAGTAAAACGGATTTATATGACGGAAGGACAGGAGAATCATTTCACCAGAAGGTTACTTGTGGTTACATATATATGCTAAAATTAGGACACCTTGTGGACGATAAAATACACGCGAGATCTATTGGGCCATATTCTCTTATCACTCAGCAACCTCTCGGAGGTAAGGCACAGTTTGGCGGTCAGAGATTTGGAGAAATGGAAGTATGGGCTCTTGAAGGCTATGGCAGTTCCTATATTCTCCAGGAAATCCTGACGGTAAAAAGCGATGATGTTATGGGACGATCTAAAGTATATGAGGCTATTGTGAAGGGTGATAATCTTCCGGAGCCAAATGTTCCCGAAGCGTTTAACGTATTAATTAAAGAGCTTCAAGGCTTAGGTCTTGATGTGAAGATTGATTAAGTTAAACAAACAACAAAGAATTTAGGAGAATATAAATGTCATTTAGAATTCAGGAAAATCAGTTAAAAGAGATTACCAGTATAACGATTACATTAGCAAGTCCGGATGATATAATTTCAAGGTCCAGGGGGGAAGTAACAAAACCGGAAACAATTAATTATAGGACATACCGTCCCGAAAAAGATGGACTTTTCTGTGAGAAAATTTTTGGTCCCACAAGGGATTGGGAATGTTACTGTGGAAAGTATAAGAGGATCAGGTACAAGGGAATCATATGTGATCGTTGTGGCGTAGAGGTTACTCAGAAGAATGTACGTCGTGAAAGAATGGGTCACATTGGGCTTGCTGTTCCAATCGTACATATTTGGTTTTTTAAATCTTTGCCAAGTAAAATCGGTAATCTCTTGGGATTCAGTTCTAAGGAACTGGAAAGAATTATTTACTATGAATCTTATGTGGTCTTAAACCCGGGTCCAACAGGTCTTTCTAAAAAGGACTTGATTTCGGAAGATCAGTATTTTGAAGTACTTAATTCACTTCCTCCGGGAAATGACAAATTGCCTGATACAGATCCAAGCAAATTTTATGCGAAAATAGGTGGTGAGGCTATCAAAGAGTTACTCAAGCATCTGAATATTGAGGTGTTATTCGACGAGTTAAGAGAACAGGTAAAAGTTGAGACGTCACAGCAAAAGAAAGAGGAGTTATTAAAACGGCTTAAAGTTATCGAAGCATTCAGAGAAAAGGAAGGAAAACCGGCAAATAAACCTGAATGGATGGTCTTAAGCTATATACCGGTAATCCCACCCGAACTCAGACCTCTTGTTCCTCTTGAAGGTGGTAGATTTGCTACTAGCGATCTTAATGATCTTTACCGTAGAGTGATTATCAGGAATAATAGGTTGAAGAGACTGATTGATATCAAAGCACCGGAAGTAATTCTAAGAAATGAAAAAAGAATGCTTCAGGAAGCTGTTGATGCGTTATTTGATAACTCAAGAAGAGGAAGTGCGGTAAGAAGCGATAACAACAGACCTCTGAAATCCCTGAGCGATATGCTAAAGGGAAAGCAAGGAAGATTCAGACAGAACCTTCTGGGAAAGCGAGTTGATTATTCGGGTCGTTCTGTAATTGTTGTAGGCCCGGAATTAAAATTACATCAGTGCGGACTGCCTAAGGATATGGCGGTTGAATTGTTCAAACCGTTTGTTATAAGAAAACTCAAAGAAAGAGGACATAATAAAACCGTAAAAAGTGCGAAAAAAGTTGTAGAGAGAAAAGATCCAATCATTTGGGAGATTCTCGAAAAACTAATTGACGGACATCCGGTTTTGCTTAACCGTGCTCCAACATTGCACAGATTAGGTATTCAAGCATTTCAACCGGTACTTATTGATGAAAAGGCAATTAGATTGCATCCAATGGTTTGTACCGCATTTAATGCGGATTTCGATGGTGATCAGATGGCGGTTCACGTTCCATTATCTTATGAAGCTCAGCTTGAGGCATCATTACTGATGTTAAGTAGTCACAATATACTGTCTCCTCAGAACGGTAATCCAATTGTAGTTCCAACACAGGATATAGTTCTGGGATGTCATTATCTGACCAAAAGAAAAGATGGTGATGTTGGAGAAGGAATGACTTTTTATTCACCCGAAGAAGTGATTATGGCGTATAACGCAAGAGTTGTAGGACTTCATGCAAGAATAAAAGTCAGAATAGAGGAGGAAATGATTGAGACAACAACCGGTAGGGTCATTTTCAATCAGATTGTTCCAAAAGAAATGGGATATTTTAACCAGGTTTTGATTAAGAAAACTTTTGGTGGATTTGTTGGCAAAATGTTCATGAAGATGGGGAATAAAGTTACAGCAAAATTCCTTGATGATCTAAAGGATCTGGGATTCCGTTATGCTACTGCCGGAGGTTTGTCCATTAGCTATAGTGACATGTTAATTCCAGAGGGTAAAGTGGATAAAATTGATAGCGCTAATCAGAAGGTTATGCAGATCCTTAATGAACACGAACAAGGCGTTATTACAGATACAGAGAGATATAATAAAATAATTGACGTATGGACACATACAACAAATGATGTGTCGAAAATCCTTATGGATAAACTTAGACAATCCGATAATGGGTTTAACTCAATTCACATGATGGTTGATTCCGGAGCTAGAGGATCAAGTGAACAGGTGCGTCAATTAGCCGGAATGAGAGGGCTTATGATGAAACCACAGAAGTCACTTACCGGGCAGGCAGGTGAAATTATTGAAAACCCAATTGTTGCAAACTTTAAAGAAGGATTATCAGTTTTAGAGTACTTCATTTCAACACACGGAGCAAGAAAAGGGCTTGCTGATACGGCATTAAAAACGGCTGATGCCGGATATTTAACCAGGAGATTGGTTGACGTTTCTCAAGATGTGATTATTACTGAAGTTGACTGCGGAACAATTCTTGGAATTGACATAACAGCGCTTAAAGATGTTGAGGAGGAAAGAGAACCACTTTCGGAACGAATTATCGGTCGTGTTGCCAAAGAAGATATTTATGATCCTAGAACAGATGAACTCATTGTTGAAGCCGGTAATATGATCAACGAGGATATAGCCAGGATTATTGAAGATGCCAATATAGAGACCGTTGGTATAAGAACTGTGTTGACCTGCGAGAGTAGACACGGAGTTTGTGCAAAGTGTTATGGAAGAAACCTGACTACAGGAAAGCTTGTTGAAGTCGGAGAAGCAGTTGGAGTGGTGGCTGCTCAGTCAATCGGAGAGCCTGGAACGCAGTTGACTCTGAGAACCTTTCACTATGGAGGTGCAGCTAGCAATATAGCTGTCCAGTCACAGGTTGAATCTACAACTGAGGGATATGTTAAGTTCAACAGAATTCAATATGTCGAGAAACAAACGTATGTTGGATCAGTGAAGGTTATAATCGGAAGAAGGGGCTCAATCGAGATAATTGATGAAAATGAATTCGTGGTTAAGCGTTATGATATACCATATGCAGCTGAACTTCTGGTTAACGAGGGTGAATATGTACAGAAACACAAAATTCTTTTTAACCATGATCCTTACAATTCAGCTATTCTGTCGGATATTAGCGGTAAGGTTAAGTTTGTTGATCTTATCGACAACAATACAATGCAGCAAATTGTAGATGACCAAACCGGACACGTACAGAAGGTAGTTGTAGAATCCAAAGATAAAAATCTTTCACCTAGCATTGTAATTGAAGCAGAGGACGGAACGTCCAAATCATTCAATATTCCCAACAGAGCATTTTTATCAGTGGAAGAAGGAGAAAGAATACCTGCAGGAACGATTTTAGCAAAGATTGCCAGATTGGCAACAAAGACCAAGGACATTACCGGAGGTCTGCCACGTGTTACAGAGTTATTCGAAGCACGAAGTCCACAAGAACCTGCTATTATTTCAGATATTGAAGGAATAGTAAAGTTTGGGGCCAGAAAGAAAGGATCCAGGGAAATTAGGATTCAATCAATTGATGATTCGACATTTGAGAAAAAATATAATGTTCCTTTATCTAAACATATTCTGGTTCAGGATGGGGATGAGGTCCCTGCAGGTGAAAAAATAACCGATGGACCTGTTAATCCGCATGATATTTTGAGGATAAAGGGACCAAATGCAGTACAAGAGTATTTGGTTAATGAGATCCAGGATGTTTATAGGCTCCAAGGAGTTAAGATAAATGACAAGCATATCGAGGTTATTGTGCGCCAGATGTTGCAGAAATTGAGAATAGTAAATCCGGGAGATACTAGATTTCTCGAAGAAGATACCGTCGATAAAGGAGAGGTTCTAGAAGAGAATAGAATAGTTGAAGCCTCAGAAGTTGTCGTTCATCCCGGAGACTATTCAAAGTTAAAAGTTGGTCAGTTGGTATCCAAGACAAAACTCAGGGAAATTAATGCAGAATTGAAGAAAAAGGGGAAAAAACAAATAGAAGTTAGAGACGGAATGCCGGCAACCTTTGAAAATATTCTGCTCGGCATAACAAGTGCGGCACTATCAACGGAAAGTTTCATATCAGCTGCATCGTTCCAAGAAACGACCAAGGTTTTAGCCAATGCTGCTATAGCCGCAAAGGTTGATTTGCTGAGGGGATTGAAAGAAAACGTTGTGATGGGGCAACTGATTCCTGCAGGAACCGGTTTGAAAAAGTACAGAAGTCTTAGGGTTTTAGGACTTCCAAAGGAGGAAATGGCTGAAATCGAACAAGAAAACACCTCCGGAGAGGCGAAAAATTAAAATATTTTAAAATATTTTAAATGTTTTCTTGACATAAATGTAAGATATAGCTATATTTGTAGTCTGAAATTTTTTTAATTATAAGAATCAAACGGAGTGATTTAGTGCCGACAATTAATCAGTTAGTCAGAAAAAGCAGGAAGGTGATTCTGGGAAAGAATAAAGCTCCCGCACTGGACGGTTGCCCTCAGAAGAGAGGAGTGTGCACAAGAGTGTATACAACCACTCCGAAGAAACCGAATTCAGCGTTGAGGAAGGTAGCCAGGGTCAGGCTAACGAATAATATTGAGGTGTCTGCATATATACCGGGAGAAGGTCATAATTTACAAGAGCACTCTATAGTACTAATCAGAGGTGGAAGAGTGAAGGATTTGCCGGGCGTAAGATATCACATTATACGTGGTACTCTTGATACAAGTGGGGTGGAAGACAGACGCCAGGGAAGGTCCAAGTATGGAGCTAAAAAACCGAAAGCTAAGTAAGAGTTATGAGAAAGAAAAGAGCAGAAAAAAGGTATATTAAACCAGACCCTAAGTATAACGAAATAATCGTTGCGAAGTTTATTAACTGTCTTATGTATGACGGTAAGAAAACAGTTGCACAGCAGATGGTTTATAAAGCTTTTGCAGTAATTGAAGAAAGAACGAGTAAACCCGGTTTAGAAGTATTTAAGAAAGCCATAGCGAACACCCAGCCAATAATCGAAGTAAGAAGCCGTAGAGTCGGTGGAGCAACATATCAGGTTCCTATGGAAGTCAGACCGGAGAGAAGATTAGCACTCGCAATCAGGTGGATCAGGACGAATTCAAGGTCGAGAAACGAGAAATCGATGTCCGCAAAATTAGCTGCCGAATTAATAGCCGCTTCAAACAATGAAGGCGCCTCGGTAAAGAAGAAAGAAGATACCCACAGAATGGCCGAAGCCAATAAGGCTTTTGCCCATTTCAAGTGGTGACAGAGTTACATTAAAATATAGATGAATAAATACCCGATAGAGAGAATACGTAATATTGGTATTATGGCTCATATCGATGCGGGTAAAACAACAACTACCGAAAGGATATTGTTTTATACCGGAAGACTACACCGAGTTGGTGAAGTGCACGATGGAGCCGCTACCATGGACTGGATGGAGCAGGAAAAAGAACGAGGGATTACTATAACATCTGCTGCTACTACTTGTTATTGGAAGGATAATAAAATTAATATTATAGATACGCCGGGTCATGTCGATTTTACAGCTGAAGTTGAGCGTTCTTTGAGAGTATTGGATGGTGCGGTAGCGCTTTTCTGCGCAGTCGGAGGAGTAGAACCGCAATCGGAAACTGTATGGAGACAGGCAGATAAGTATAAAGTTCCAAGAATTGCCTTTATTAATAAAATGGATAGAATTGGAGCTGACTACCTGGGTGCTGTCAATATGATTAGAGAAAGACTTGGATCCAATGCAATTCCTGTGACTCTTCCGGTTGGCGAAGGTGATATGTTTGCAGGAATCATTGATCTTATCCACTTTAGAGCAAAAATGTATATTGATGACGCTTCCGGAGTGAAGTTTGAAGATATTCCGGTTCCCCAGGATTTAATTCCTCAGGCGAATAAGTTAAGGACTGAAATGCTCGAGGCTGTATCTGATATTGATGATACATTATTAGAAAAATACCTTGAGGGAAAAGAAATCGCTGCTGAAGAAATAATACCTGTATTACGAAAGGCTACTTTGGAAGGTACAATAATACCAGTATTATGCGGATCTTCCTTTAAAAACAAAGGTATTCAGCAATTATTGGACTATATTGTTGATTTCCTCCCTAGTCCAAAAGATTTTTCGCATATTTCAGCTCATCATCAGCATATGAACAATGAGGTGGAGAGACGAATTTCTGAGGATGAGAAATTGACAGCGCTTGCTTTTAAGATTATGAACGATCCTTATGTCGGAAAACTTACATTTTTTAGGGTATATAGTGGAACCATAAAGTCGGGTTCGTATATTTTTAACTCTGTAAGCGGAAAAAAGGAAAGAATTAGCAGAGTTCTTGAGATGCATGCTAATCACAGATCAGACATTGACGAAGTGACCGCGGGAAATATAGCTGCTGCGGTTGGATTGAAACACACCAGAACCGGTGATACTTTATGCACTGAAGATGAAAAAGTAGTTCTTGAAAAAATAACCTTTCCTGAACCAGTGATTCAGATAGCTATCGAACCAAAAACAAAAGCGGATCAGGATAAATTATCGGATGTTCTCTCAAGACTGTCGGATGAAGATCCTACATTCAGGGTTAATGTAGATGAAGAAACGGGCCAAACTCTTATCAGTGGAATGGGGGAACTTCACCTTGAGATTTTAATAGACAGGATGAAGCGAGAATTCGGTCTCACTGCAAATGTTGGTAAACCGCAGGTAGCTTATAGGGAAACAATAAGACAGAGTGTTACAGCAGAAGGAAAGTTTGTAAAACAATCCGGTGGACGAGGAAAATTCGGTCATGTATGGATCGAATTAAGTCCAAATGAACCCGGTAAAGGTTATGAGTTTGAAAATGCTATAGTTGGTGGAGTTGTACCTAAAGAGTATATACCATCGGTATCAGTAGGAATACAAGAAGCTATGCGAAATGGTGTTATTGCTGGATATCCTGTCGTTGATATAAAAGCAAAGCTCATAGATGGTTCGTACCACGAAGTGGATTCAGACGAAATATCCTTTAAAGTTGCTGGTTCGATGGCCTTTAAAGAAGCTGCAAAAAAAGCCAAACCCGTACTTCTTGAGCCGATAATGTCAATAGAAGTAATCACTCCAGAAGACTACCTGGGGGATGTGATGGGAGACATTAACTCCAGAAGAGGAAGAATAGAAGGATTCTCCGCCAGAAAAGATGCTCAAGTTATTAAAGCATTGGTTCCTCTTGCCGAAATGTTTGGATATGCGACTGTTCTGCGTTCCATGACTCAGGGAAGAGCAATTTATACAATGCAGTTTTCGCATTATGCTGATACACCCAAGAATATAGCTGATGAGTTTGCGGAAAAGATTTCAGGAAAAAAACAATAAAGAATTAATAATATATTTATCATAGGAGTAAATAAAAATGGCTAAAGAAAAATTTGATCGTAGTAAACCGCACGTCAACATCGGTACTATCGGACACGTTGATCATGGAAAAACAACTTTAACGGCTGCTATAACAATGGCGCTTGCTCTTAAAGGATTATCAGCAATCAGAACATTTGATTCAATTGATAATGCTCCTGAAGAAAGAGAAAGAGGAATTACTATTGCAACGGCACACGTTGAGTATTCAACAGCGAACAGACACTATGCACATGTGGACTGTCCGGGGCACGCAGATTATGTAAAGAACATGATCACAGGTGCAGCTCAGATGGACGGAGCAATCTTAGTTGTGGCAGCAACCGATGGACCTATGCCTCAAACACGCGAGCATATTCTTTTAGCCCGTCAGGTAGGTGTACCAAGAATAGTTGTATTCTTAAATAAAGTTGATGCTATGGATGACGCAGAGTTGGTTGATCTCGTTGAAATGGAGTTAAGAGAATTATTAACTAAATATGAATTCCCTGGAGATGATATTCCAATAATCAGAGGTTCAGCTTTAAAAGCATTAGAAGCCGGATCTTCTAACGCACCAACAGACGATCCTAGATATAATTGTATTTGGGAGCTTATGGATGCAGTTGACAGTTATGTCCAGATTCCGGAGAGAAGTGTGGATAAGCCCTTCCTTATGCCGGTTGAGGACGTATTTTCTATCACGGGACGAGGTACAGTTGCTACAGGTAGAGTTGAAAGAGGTCAAGTCAAGGTTCAGGAAGAAGTTGAACTGATCGGTCTTGGAATGCACAAAAAGACAGTCGTAACTGGTGTGGAAATGTTTAGAAAAGAGCTGGATGCAGCAATGGCTGGTGATAACGCAGGACTTTTATTAAGAGGTGTAGACAAAAAAGAAATCGAGAGAGGTATGGTTCTTGCTAAACCCGGATCAATTACTCCTCATAAGAGATTCGAAGGTTCTGTTTACATTCTCTCAAAAGATGAAGGTGGAAGGCATACACCATTTTTTAACGGGTACAGACCACAGTTCTATTTCAGAACAACTGACGTTACAGGGGTTGCAACATTACCTGAAGGAACCGAAATGGTTATGCCAGGTGACCGGGTAGAGCTTAAAATCGATCTTATTGCACCTATTGCAATGGAAGAAGGATTGAATTTTGCTATCCGTGAAGGTGGTAGAACAGTTGGTGCCGGACTGGTAACAAAAATAATTGAATAGGAAATAGTACGAAAATTGAGGGAGTAAAAAACTCCCTCAAAGCCTGAACAAGGCTTGTTTCTTAGAAATAATCAAGGAGTTTAATAAAGTGGCTGGTCAAAAGATAAGAATCAGATTAAAATCATACGATCATATATTGATAGATAAGTCGACAGAGAAGATAATAAAAACTGTACGAAGTACTGGAGCTGTGGTTTCAGGACCGATACCTCTTCCGACAAGGAAGACTATTTATACGGTGCTCAGATCACCGCATGTTGATAAAAAATCTCGTGAACAATTTGAGACCAGAGCGCACAAAAGAATCATTGATATTCATAATTCTAATACAAAAACAATTGATTCTTTAAGTAAGTTAGACATTCCTGCGGGAGTGGAAATAGAGATTAAGTTATAATGAATTTTGGAGTATTTATGCCTGGTTTAATCGGTAAAAAATTAGGAATGTCAAATATTTTCGACGATGCAGGCAATCGTATCCCTGTGACAATGATACAGGTAGGACCATGTAAGGTCGTGGGAGTTCGCACTGCAGAAAAAGAAGGTTATAATGCTGTTCAGCTCGGGTTTGGAGAAAAGAAAAAGAAGAATCTTGCCAAACCTCAGGTCACCTTTTATGATAAGAATAATCTTCCCTACTCGTCTGTGATTAAAGAATTCAGAACAGATTCAAAAGCAGAATATAAAGTTGGAGATGAACTTAATGCGACATTTTTTAGTGAAGGTGATACAGTAAAAGTTCGTGGGTTCAGCAAGGGAAAAGGCTTCCAAGGGGTTATGAGACGACACGGTTTTGGCGGAGTTGGAGGAACAACCCATGGGCAGAGTGATAGGCTTCGTGCACCTGGTTCCATTGGGGCAAGTTCCTATCCCTCAAGAGTATTCAAAGGGCAGAGAATGGCAGGTAGAACTGGAAATGAAAAAGTTACGGTTGCAAATTTGAAAATAGTAAAAATAATACCGGAAAAGAATGTTGTTTTAGTAAAGGGTGCCGTTCCGGGAGCAATTAATTCGATACTTGAAATACATAAAAAGTAGTTTGGTAAAAAATGTTATTAGATATTTATAAAATAGATGGTACTGTTGCAGCTGAGAAAGCTGATTTAGCGGATGATGTGTTTGCAATAGAACCCAATGATCATGTTGTGTATCTATCCGTGAAAGCTTATTTGTCGAATCAGCGACAAGGAACACACAAAAGCAAGGAAAGAAGTGAAGTTAAGGGCGGTGGTAAAAAGCCTTGGAGACAAAAAGGAAGAGGTGGAGCTCGTGCCGGAACGACAAGATCACCAATTTGGGTTGGTGGAGGAACTATATTTGGTCCCAAACCGAGAGATTATCGACAAAATCTACCCAAGAAAGTGAAATTATTAGCAAAAAAATCTGCTTTGTCGCTAAAATACAAGAATGATCAGATAATAATTATAGAGGATTTCAGTTTTGAAAATCCGCAAACTAAAGAATTCTCAAAAATCCTTAAAGCACTTAAACTAAACGGTAAAAAAGTGCTTTTACTAACAGGTGATGTTAATGCTAATGTTTGGAAATCTGGTCGAAACATTGAAAAAGTTGACGTGTTAGAAGTGTCAAAAGCCAGCACATACAACCTGCTGAACAATCAAATTTTGATTATTCAGAAGAGCGCATTAGCCAGCATCAACAACACTTATTCTGCAAAGAAAGAGGAGGTGGCTTAAAATGAAGAGTATTTTGGTTAAACCACTTTACACTGAAAAAATGACGCAAATAAATCCTGAATTAGGGAAGTATGGATTTATAGTAAATATAGATGCGAATAAAATTGAAATTGCAGAAGCGATTGAGAAAAAATTCAATGTAAAAGTTGAAGAAGTAAATACTATTCGCTATAAAGGTAAAGAAAAAACCCAGTTCAGAAGGCGCGGAAGATACACTGGCAGAACTGCAAAATATAAGAAGGCAATAGTTACTCTTAAAAAGGGTGATAAAATAGAATTATTTGAGCAAGTTTAGGAAAAGTAATCCGATTTGGAGTTTATATAAATGGGAATAAAAAAATTAAAACCAGTAACACCCGGTACGAGATTTCGATCAAATTATACTTTTGACGAAATCACAAAATCAACCCCAGAGAAATCTCTTACCGTTTCGTTAAAGAAATCAGGTGGAAGAAATAATTTGGGAAAAATGACTTCGCGTCACAGAGGCGGAGGACATAAGCGCAAATTCAGAATTATAGATTTTGCCAGAGATAAGCATAAGGTACCTGCAAAAGTGTATGCGATAGAATATGATCCTAACAGGACCTGTAGAATAGCTTTACTGCACTATTTAGATGGAGAGAAAAGATATATACTTGCCCCACAAGGTCTGAGGGTTGGTGACATGGTGCAGAGTGGTAGTGGTTCTGAAATTAAGGTTGGAAATTCTTTACCCTTAAAAGAAATTCCGCTTGGCAGTTTTGTGCACAATGTTGAGTTAAAACCAGGTAAAGGAGGTCAAATTGGAAGAAGTGCCGGAACCGCACTACAGTTGATGGCAAAAGAAGGAAGCATGGCTACCCTAAAACTTCCATCAGGTGAAATCCGATTGATAAGATTAGAATGTATGGCTACTTACGGATCAGTTGGAAATCCAGAGCACATCAATATAATGATTGGTAAAGCCGGAAGAAACAGATGGCTTGGGAAAAGACCGCACAATAGAGGAGTTGCAATGAACCCAGTAGATCACCCAATGGGTGGCGGCGAAGGTAAGACATCAGGCGGTGGACAACCGGTATCTCCATGGGGACAGAAAGCCAAGGGATTGAAAACCAGGAAAAGAAAAAAAGAATCGAATAAATTTATTGTAAAACGCAGAAAATAAAAGAGAATTAATATGCCAAGATCAGTAAAAAAAGGACCATTTATTCATTACAAGTTGATGCAAAGAATAACACAGTTAAATCAGCAAAACCAGAAAAAGATAATAAAAACCTGGTCAAGAAGTTCAACAATTTTTCCTGAATTTGTGGGTCATACAATAGCAGTGCATAACGGTAATAAGATGATACCCGTTTACATTACTGAGAATATGGTAGGTCACAAACTGGGTGAATTTGCGCCGACAAGAATATTCAGGGGACATCCAGGTACAAAAGCTGAGAAAGCTTCAAAATCTAAATAAATAAGTATAGATTACTGAGGAAAAATGGAAGCAAAAGCAATTTATAGGTATATAGGGTCTTCACCACGTAAAATGAGGTTAGTGATTGATCTGATAAGAGGATTATCTGTTGATAAAGCGTTGGAAGTACTACATTTTCAACCAAAGCATGCATCTAAAGATGCCGAGAAAGTGCTTAGATCAGCTGTTGCCAATTTGATTAACAAAGATGACTCTGTTAGGATTGAACCCGAACAGCTTTATGTGAAAGAAGTTTTTGTAAATGAAGGACCGACAGCTAAACGAATACAACCTGCTCCGCAAGGTAGAGCGTATAGAGTAAGAAAGCGTTCTTGTCATTTAACAGTTGTTGTTGCAACTAAAAATTAAAATTCTAGGAGGATTTTTTGGGACAAAAAACAAATCCAATCGGTTTAAGAGTAGGAATTATAAGAGGTTGGGAATCAAACTGGTATGAAAATAAAGGTTATGCCTCGAAATTAAAAGAAGATGATAAGTTAAGAACTTACGTAAAAAACCGCTTTAAAAAAGCAGGTATTTCGAGAATCATAATTGATAGAACATCAAAAAACATTACTTTGAATATTCATACATCTCGCCCAGGTGTAGTTATAGGTAAAAGTGGTAAGGAAATCACACAACTTGAGCAGGAACTGAAACAGATAACAGATAAAGAAGTAAAGATTCAGATTACAGAGATTAAAAGACCTGAACTTGATGCTCAATTAGTAGCAGAAAATATTGCGACACAGCTTGAGGGTAGAATTTCATTCAGAAGGGCAATGAAGTCAGCAATAACATCCTCAATGAGGATGGGGGCTGAGGGTATAAAAGTGATGTGTTCTGGAAGATTAGGGGGAGCTGAAATGGCCAGGACAGAACAATACAAAGAAGGAAGAATCCCTCTTCACACAATTAGAGCAGATATTGATTATGCTAACGGAAGAGCCGAGACTATATACGGTTCTATTGGTGTCAAGGTCTGGATATGTCGCGGTGAAATTTTAGGTAAAAGAGTTTCTGAATAAAGAGCGGAGTTTGATTTATGTTAATGCCAAAAAGAGTTAAGTTTAGAAAAGCGCAACGCGGAAGGATGAAAGGAAAAGCAACGCGTGGTAATTTCGTTGCATTCGGTGATTTTGGATTAAAGGCGATGGAACCACATTGGATTACCTCAAGGCAAATAGAGGCATGTCGTGTTGCTTTAACCAGAAAAATGAAAAGGGATGGAAAGGTCTGGATCAGAATTTTCCCAGATAAGCCGGTTTCCAAAAAACCTTTAGAAACAAGAATGGGTAAGGGTAAAGGCGCCCCCGAGTTTTGGGTAGCTGTTGTTAAACCAGGTCTTGTATTATTTGAAGTATCGGGTGTTAGTAAAGAATTGGCTCATGAAGCGCTGAAATTGTGTGCTCATAAACTTCCGATTAAAACTAAAGTAGTAACCAGACCAGATTTCGAGTAAAAACGGAAAGACAATATGAAAATTAGAGAAATAAGAGAAATGTCATCTGACGAATTGCTTAAGCGAATTATAGAAGAGGAAAATAATATGGTAGACTTAAGATTTTCTCACGAACTTAAGCAATTAACAAATACGGCTAAATTAAGAAGCGTAAAGAAAGATATTGCAAAGATGAGGACTATTCTCAGAGAAAGACAGTCAAAAGAAGAGTCAGAGAAGAAAGAACCTTTGACAAAAGGAGAAAATAAATAAGTATGGAAGCACGTCGTCTCAGAAAAACCAAAATCGGAACAGTTGTAAGCAATAAAATGGATAAGACAATTACCGTGGCCATTGAACGAAGAGTTGCTCATCCTATATACAGAAAGTACTTCAAAAAAACGACTACACTAATGGCTCACGATGCCAACAATGAATGTGGCATTGGTGACGTGGTGAAAGTTATGGAAACCAGACCGCTGAGTAAGATAAAAAGATGGCGATTACTTGAAATAGTTGAAAAAGCAAGATAGGTAAGGAAGGAGATGACAGATGGTTCAGGTAGAGACCAATTTAGTTGTTGCAGATAATTCGGGTGCAAAAAAGATTCGTTGCATTAAGGTTCTTGGTGGTAGTGGCAGAAAATATGCAAGTGTCGGGGATTTGATTGTTGTTTCGGTTAAAACTGCGATTCCAAATGGACAAGTTAAAAAGGGTGAGGTTTCAAGAGCGGTTATAGTCCGCACTAAAAAGGAAGTTAGAAGGAAAGACGGTTCTTATATAAGATTTGATGAAAACGCTGCGGTGCTTCTTAATGCCCAGAACGAACCTAAAGGCACAAGAATATTTGGACCGGTAGCTCGTGAGTTAAGAGATAAACAGTACATGAAAATTGTTTCATTAGCACCAGAAGTTTTATAGAAAATTTAGAGTAGGAATTATGAAAATAATAAAAAATGATTTAGTCGTTATCGTTGCAGGGAATGACAATGGAAAAACCGGAAAGGTGTTAAAAGTATTTCCTAAAGAAAGCAAGGTTATCGTTGAGGGAGTAAATTTAAGAAAAAGGCACACTAAGCCAACGCAAAAAAATCCTCAGGGGGGGATTGTTGAAAAAGAGGCTCCAATTCATGTTTCAAACGTAATGATTCTTGATCCTAAGACAAAAGAACCAACAAGAATTGGTTCAAAAATCATTATTGACGAAAAGACCGGAAAAAAGAAGATAGCTCGAGTAAGCGTCGCTTCCGGTGAGATGTTTTAATCAATTATCTTATTATTGAGGTTTTGTAAAAAATGGCAGATAAAAAACAAAAAAGAGAAGCAACTCAAGCTAAAAAGGAAAAAACCGTTACTAAGGGCAAGGGTAAAGAAGAAGTGATAGAAAAGGGTGTGAAAATCCCTTGTAGGTTGCAGCTAGAGTATAAAAATGTAATAGTTCCAGCTTTATTGAAAAAATTAAATTACAAATCAATAATGCAAGTACCAAAGCTTGATAAAATTGTTGTAAATATGGGAGTTGGTGATGCAGTACAAGATCCTAAGGTACTAGAAGAGGCCATAAAAGATATTGAAACTATAACCGGTCAGAAATCAAGTGTTAGGAAATCACGAAAAGCTATTTCAAATTTCAAGCTCAGAGAGGGAATGAGTATTGGAGTTATGGTTACTTTAAGAAAAGAAAAAATGTATGAATTCCTTGACCGTTTAGTAAACATAGCATTACCGCGAGTCAGAGACTTTCGGGGTCTTTCTGACAAGTCATTTGATGGACGAGGTAATTATACTCTCGGGATTAAGGAACAGATAGTTTTTCCGGAAATTAATGTTGATAAAGTTGTTAAGGTTCTAGGTATGGACATTACTTTTGTAACCACTGCTAAAACCGACAGCGAAGCGTATGAATTATTAAGTGCATTTGGTTTTCCATTTAGGAAAAAAGAAATTCAAACAGTTTAAGAGGATTTATGGCAAGGAAATGTCAGTTCGCTAAAGAAGATAGACGAAAAAAATTAGTAGAGAAATATAAGAAAATCCGGGAAGAGTTAAAGTCGAAGGGTGATTATGAGGGGTTGCAGAAACTTCCGAAGAATTCTTCTCCAGTAAGACTACATAACAGATGCCAGGTAACCGGACGTGCAAGGGGTTTTCACAGGAAATTCGGAATTTCGCGTTTGGTATTAAGGGAAAAAGCATTACGCGGAGAGATTCCGGGATTAAAGAAAGCAAGTTGGTAAAGGAGTAAATTATGGCAGTAACAGATCCTATTGCGGATTTCTTAACACAAATAAGAAACGCTGTAAAAGCTAATAAAAGAAAAGTTGAAATTCCATCGAGTAAAATGAAGGTGGAAATTGCCGCTTTACTGAAAGAAAATAAATTTATTAGTGATTTTCAAGTTGTTGAAGATAACAAACAAAACTTAATTAAAATTGCCTTGAAGTATACAAATGGAGTGTCCGCAATCACTGGATTGAAGAGGATTAGTTCTCCAGGTCTTAGGATTTATGCTAGACAGGATAAATTACCCCGAGTATTAAACGGATACGGGATGGCAATAATCTCAACCTCAAAGGGCTTGCGTTCAGACAAAAGAGCAAAAGCTGAAAAAGTAGGTGGTGAAGTAGTTTGTTATATTTGGTAATATTAAGAACGGAGAAATAAATTGTCAAGAATTGGAAAAAAACCAGTAGTTATACCACCTAAAGTTACGATAGACGTAAAAGGAAATAAACTGGTGGCAAAAGGACCGAAAGGAAATCTTGAGGCGAATTTTCATCCAAATATGAAAATAGATGTGCAGGATGGAATCATTTTAGTAACCAGACCTGATGATTTGAAAGAAAACAAAGCGCTGCACGGACTTTCGAGAGCGCTCATACAGAATATTATAACAGGAGTATCTATCGGATATTCTAAAACGCTAGACATAGTCGGTGTCGGGTACAGGGTGGAACAAAAGGGTTCGGCTTTATTGATTAATATTGGGTATTCGCACCCAATTTACTTTATACCGCCTGAAGGCATAACTGTACAAGCAACAACAGCGACACAAATAGTTGTTTCAGGAATTGATAAAGAATTAGTAGGCGCGGTTGCAGCTAAAATCAGATCTTTCAGAAAACCTGAACCTTATAAAGGCAAGGGAATTAAATATTCAAATGAAGTTATTCGGCGTAAAGCTGGTAAGACTGCAGGCAAGTAATTAATTTTAAGAGGAAAAGATGATTACAAAAAAAACAAATTCAAGAGATAGGTCTAAAACGAAGATCAGAAAGAAAGTATTTGGTACAAAAGAGAAACCAAGATTATCTGTATACAGAAGTTTAAATTATGTATACGGGCAACTGATTGATGATTTAGATGGAAAGACCTTGCTCACAGTATCATCACTGACAGGTGAGCTTAAAGAGGAATTAAAAAATATAAAGGGTAAAACCGCGAAGAGTAAGCTGGTGGGTAAATATCTGGCGCAAAAAGCAAAAGAGTTGGAAATAGAAGGGTGTATTTTTGATCGCAATGGGTTCAGATATCATGGCCGCATAAAGGCTCTAGCAGAAGGTGCAAGAGAAGGCGGTTTAAAATTTTAATAATGAGTGCCGGATCGTCTAATGGTAGGACAGCGGCCTTTGGAGCCGTATGTAGAGGTTCAAATCCTCTTCCGGCAGCCAAAGAAAAAATTAGTATAATGGAGTAAAGGTTGAAAACAATAAAGTCAACAGAGATTGAAGGATTAAAAGAAAAAGTTGTAAGTATTAACCGGGTTGCCAAAGTTGTTAAAGGTGGACGACGATTTGGTTTTAATGCAATCGTTGTAGTGGGTAACGGCGCTGGTGTTGTCGGAGTTGGGTTGGGGAAGGCTAGCGAAGTGACCAGTGCGATAGCAAAGGGTATTGACGATGCCAAGAAAAATTTAGTTGTCGTCCCGATTCATAAAAGCACTGTCCCTCATGAAATTATTGGGAAATTCGGTGCTGGAAAAGTTCTAATCAAACCCGCCACACCAGGAACGGGATTGATTGCAGGTGGCGGAGTAAGAATGGTATTGGAAGCTGCTGGTGTGCAGGATGTGCTAACGAAATCTCTTGGATCCAGCAATCCCCATAATCAGGTTAAAGCAACATTAAATGCATTGATTAATTTAATTGATGCGAAGACAATGGCACATAAGCGAGCCATGACCATTAACGAATTGTTTCAAGGATAGATAAGGATTCAGAATGCCTGTAAAATTAAAAATAACGCAAATCAGAAGTATTATTGATAGACCAGTCCGACAAAAGAGAACTATTGAAGCATTAGGGCTAGGACGTCCCAATTATACTGTCATGCATAATGACACTCCCCAGATTCGAGGGATGATCAAAAAAGTAACTCATTTGTTAAAAGTTGAAGAAATTAAAGAATAGTAAGGTTAAATATGGATTTTCTTAGCAAACTAAAATACGCAGAAGGATCACGAAAAAAGAAAAAAAGAGTGGGCCGAGGAGAAGGTTCTGGTCATGGAGGACAAGCTACCAGAGGTATGAATGGTCAAATGTCCCGCTCGGGTGCTAAGCACAGAGCATGGTTCGAAGGTGGACAGATGCCGCTCCAGAGGCGAGTACCCAAGTATGGATTTACTAGTCCTTTTAAAATTTATTACCAAGTTATTAATGTGAGTGATCTTCAGAAAGTAATTGAGACAAAAAAAACCAATGAAACGGAATTCAATTCTGAAATTTTACACAAACTTGGTTTAATCAAGTCAAAGAACAAACCCATAAAAGTATTGGGTAATGGCAATTTAAAAATAAAAGTGAATTTAGAAGTAAATGCCTGCAGCAATTCAGCGAAAGAAAAAGTTGAAGCTCAAGGTGGTACAATAAAATTAGTATAAGGTAGAAATGGCTACAATAACCGAAACATTTCGCAATATTTTCAAGATTCATGAATTAAGGCAGAGAGTACTTTATACTCTTTTAATTCTTTTTCTTGTTAGAGTTGGAGCACATATCACAATACCAGGCGTGGATGCAGTGCAGCTATCTGCAGCTATGGAAAATCAAACTTCAGATAATTTATTCGGTCTATATGATCTATTTGTCGGAGGGGCGTTTTCAAATGCCGCAATTTTTGCTCTGGGGATCATGCCATACATCAGTGCATCGATAATTCTTCAATTATTAGGCGCTGTTGTTCCTTATTTCCAGAAATTGCAACAAGAAGGGGAAGAGGGACGTAAGAAAATAACTCAACTTACAAGATACGGTACTGTTGTTATTTCGGCAATGCAGGCTTGGGGAATTACAATCAGACTTAATAACATGGATGTTGCCGGAGTACCTATAATTCCGGAAGCGGTTCAAGGTTTTGGATGGGTAATATCAAGCATTATTATTTTGACCGCCGGTACTGTATTCATGATGTGGCTTGGCGAACAAATAACTGAGAAGGGAATAGGAAATGGAATATCCCTTATAATTTTTATTGGTATAATTGACCGATTCCCATATGCTATTCTTGATGAGTACAGATTGATCTCATCAGAAGCAAGAAGTTTGATTATTGAAATTGTTATTCTTGTTCTCATGTTTTTTATTATTGCCGGTGTGGTACTGGTTACTCAAGGAACGAGACGAATTCCGGTTCAATATGCAAAGAGAGTGGTTGGAAGAAAGGTTTATGGTGGAGTTACTCAATACATACCGTTACGAGTAAATACAGCCGGAGTTATGCCTATAATATTTGCACAATCGATCATGTTTATTCCGAACACGATTCTATCATTTTTCCCGGATAATGAATTTTTACAGACAATTGCAACGTATTTTCATTATCAGGCGCCATTATATTCTATCATTTATGCCCTGATGATAATTTTCTTTACTTACTTCTATACTGCTATTGCATTCAATCCAAAGGATGTAGCTGACAATATGAAAAAGCAGGGAGGATTTATTCCAGGTATAAGACCGGGAAAGCAAACATCAGAGTTCATTGATAATATTTTAACTAAAATCACGCTACCGGGATCCATATTTTTAGCAATCATAGCAATACTACCCTCATTTGTTTCGGGATTTGGAGTTTCTGGACAATTCGCGCAATTCTTCGGAGGTACAAGTCTTCTAATCGTTGTTGGCGTAGCATTGGACACACTTCAGCAAATAGAGTCCCATTTACTCATGAGGCATTATGACGGTTTTATGAAGAGCGGTAAAATTAAAGGACGTAGATAGAATTGATTCTTATAAAAACAATAAAAGAAATTGATTTTATAAGAGAAAGTTGTAAAATTGTAGCACAAACATTAGAGACAGTAAAAAAGAATGCTTATGTGGGTGTTACAACTAAAGAGTTGGACATGATAGCAGAAGATTTTATTGAGTCCAAAAGTGGTAAGGCAGCATTCAAGGGATATAGACAAAGAGGAACTCCACCATTCCCTTCGGCCTTGTGTATTTCGATAAATGAAGAAGTTGTTCATGGAATCCCTTCTTCTAGAAAACTGAAAGACGGAGATATTGTTTCGATCGATGTTGGGGTCTTGAAAGAAGGTTATTATGGTGACGCAGCTTTATCGTTTATAGTCGGGAGTGTGAAACCGGAATGTGAAAGATTGTTACAAATAACAGAAGAGTCCTTGTACAAAGGAATCGAAGAAGCTAGATGTGATAACCGTGTTGAGGATATTTCATTTGCTATTCAGGATCATGTTGAAGCTAACGGTTATTCAGTTGTGCGAGAATTGACCGGGCATGGTGTCGGTAGGTTTTTGCACGAGGACCCGTCAATTCCAAATTTTGGTAAAAAAGGAAGGGGATCGAAACTTAGATCAGGTATGACATTAGCAATTGAACCAATGGTAAATATGGGGAAAAAAGAAGTTCATGTAAAAGACGATGGTTGGACAATAGCTGCCAGCGACGGACTTCCGTCAGCGCATTTTGAACATACAATATTGGTGGCAAATAAAGAAGCGGAAATTTTAACAGTAACTTAAAATGGCAAAACAAGGACCTATAAAAGTTGATGGAGTGATTATTGAAACTTTACCAAATGCTCATTTTAATGTGAGGTTGGACAATGGTCATGAAATCCTTGCTCATATATCGGGCAAGATGAGGATGCATTTTATCAAGATACTTGTAGGTGATAAAGTTTCGGTGGAGTTATCACCATATGATTTAACAAAAGGTAGGATTACCTACCGTTACAAATGACGGAGAAAAAATGAAAGTAAGATCTTCAGTGAAGAAAATTTGTGATAATTGTAAAATAATTAAAAGAAAAGGCGTTGTTAGGGTTATTTGTAAGAATCCTAAACATAAACAGCGTCAAGGATAAAAATATAAAGGAGAATAATCATTGGCTCGTATAGCAGGTGTTGATTTACCCAAAAACAAGAAAGTATTTTTCGGACTTCAGTATATATTTGGAGTCGGTCCTCAAATAGCAAAATCCATTTTAGAAAAAGCTAAAGTCGACCCTGATAAGAAGATCAGCAGTTTGACTGAAGAGGAAGTAGCCGAAATTCGATCTATTATTCAAGCAGATTATAAAGTTGAAGGAGCGTTGCGAAGTGAAGTCCAGCAGAACATAAAGAGATTAATGGACGTTGGATGTTATCGCGGATTAAGACACAGACGCGGACTCCCTGCAAACGGACAAAGGACTCGAACCAATTCAAGAACAAGAAAAGGTAAGAGGAAAACAGTTGCGGGCAAGAAGAAAACACCAACTAAGAAATAAAAAGTGAAGATAGCGGAGGAATAAGTTTTGGCAAAATCAGTAAAAAAAACAAAAAAGAAAAGTGTTGTTGATGCAAATGGAATTGCAACTATCAAAGCTACATTTAACAATGTACTTGTAACACTTACGGATATATACGGAAACACGATTTCTTGGTCATCAGCCGGGCGTAATGGATTCAAGGGCTCCAGGAAAAACACTCCATATGCTGCTCAGGTAACGGCTGAAGCTGCTGCGAAAGAGGCATATGATCTTGGACTCAGAAGAGTTGAAGTAAGAGTTAAAGGACCAGGATCAGGAAGAGAATCAGCTATCAGAGCTATAAACACTGCTGGGATTGAAATATCGGCAATTAAAGATGTGACGCCGATCCCACATAACGGTTGCAGACCACCTAAAAGAAGAAGAGTTTAAATTCGGAGAATTAAAATAAATGGCTAGATATATTGGATCAGTTTGTAAGTTGTGCAGAAGAGAAAAACAAAAGTTATTCTTAAAAGGACAGAAATGTTTATCAGAAAAATGTCCTGTCGAAAAGAAAAACTATCCTCCAGGACAACATGGACTTTCTAGAAGAAGTAAAATATCAGAGTACGGAATTCAGCTCAGGGAGAAGCAGAAAATCAAGAGACAATATGGACTTCTGGAAACGCAGTTTAGGAATTATTTTGAACAAGCGGATAAAGCAAAAGGGAGAACAGGCGAAAACCTGGTAAAAATTCTTGAAAAACGCCTAGATAATGTTGTTTATCGTCTTGGATTTGCCCCATCAAGAAAATCTGCTCGTCAGATAATCAAACATAGACATATACTGGTAAATAATAAATTGGTAGATGTGCCATCATATTTGCTAATGCCAGGCGACGTTATTAAAATAAAGGAAAAAAGTAAAAAACTGGATTTAATTCATGATTCTTTAAAGAAAGTTAAGGAGCACATTTATCCATGGTTGAGTGTTGATAAAGCAAATTTATCCGGTACTTTTCTCCAGGTTCCTGAAAGAAGTGAAGTTCCATTAAATGCGAACGAGCAGTTTGTAGTCGAGCTTTATTCCAAATAATTTATAATTAAGTAATTATAGGAAATAAAAATGAGCGTATTAAATCTTAAGATGCCTGAAAGCGTAGTACTGGAAGAGACTACATTCAGCAGTACATACGGTAAATTTACTGTTCAACCTCTTGAAAGAGGTTTTGGAGTTACACTGGCAAACTCCTTAAGAAGAGTACTTTTATCGTCCCTTCCCGGTGCTGCAATAATTGCGGTGAAATTTAGTTCGGTGCTCCACGAATTTTCTACTATTCCAGGAGTTGTGGAAGATGTGGCAGAGATTATTCTAAATCTTAAACAAGTGAGAATTAAGCTTTTAAATAAAAAACCAAACAAAATTGATATTTCTTTAAATGGTTCTCATAACTTTACAGCAGCAGATTTACAAAAACATAGTGCTGATATTGAGGTCCTGAATCCAGATTTACACATTGCGACATTAAATGAAAATGCTAAATTTGAAATTGAATTAAGGATAGGCAGAGGGAAGGGTTATGTCCCATCAGTTGAGAATAAATCACCTGAATTTACAATCGGTGTTATTCCGATGGATGCCGTCTATACACCGATAAAGAATGTGAAATATGAAATTGAAAATGTTCGAATTGGTGATAAAAATGATTTTGAAAAGTTAACTCTAGAAATATTTACTGACGGATCAATATCACCTGATGATGCGCTTTCCCAATCCGCAAAAATTATCAGAGATCATATTCAATTATTTATAAATCTTGACTTAGAGCCGGAAGAAAAGCAAGCAGAATCCAAAAAAGATACGGAAAAGGAAAGAGTTAAAAGAATACTTTTAACAAATGTTGATGACCTAGAACTAAGTGTAAGAGCTCACAATTGTTTAAAGGCGGCTAATATTAAAAACATTGCCGAATTAGTGAAGAGAGAAGAAAGCGAGATGTTAAAGTTTCGTAATTTCGGAAGGAAATCATTATCGGAATTGTCTGCGATAATTGAAAATCTTGGGCTCGAATTTGGAATGGATGTTGACAAATACTTAATCGATGAAACAGAATCACAATAAATCATAAAGGCTTTATATGAGACACAAAGTTAAAGGAGTGAAATTAAACAGAACAGCGAGTCATAGAAAGGCTCTTATGAGGAATCTGGCAACCTCTTTAATAAAACACAAAAGAATAAAAACCACTTTAGCAAAAGCAAAAGCACTAAAAGTTTATATTGAACCAATCATCACTAAAGCAAAAGAGAATGATCTTAGTGCGAAAAAATATGTAATGGAACTTATTAAAGAAAAAGATGTTGTAAAAACTCTTTTTAATGAAGTGGTGGAAACTGTTAGTGAAAGAAAAGGCGGCTATACGCGAGTTGTAAAACTTGGACAACGATTAGGAGATGCTGCTGAAATGGCGATAATTGAATTGGTTGATTATAATGAAGCTGCAAATTTGAAGGCAGCCGAGTCAAAGGAGAAGAAAGAAGCCAAAGCTAAAGAGAAAAAGGAAAAGAAGACAGAGGAAACAGAAGAGGCTAACATTGTGGAAGAGAAATCCTCTAAAAAGAAATAATTTTTAAATGACCTTAAGTAAAGAGTAATCCTGAAGAAACGGATTACTCTTTTTTTTTATGGAAAAAGTTAATTTTGTTAAATCGGTATTTGATCTTAATTCACTCCCCAAATTAATTTTACCAGAAGTTATATTAGCGGGTAGATCCAACGTGGGGAAATCTACTTTCATTAACTCTTTCGTAAAAAAGAAGATTGCTATGACTAGTTCTACTCCTGGGAAAACGAGATCTATCAATTACTACATCGTTTCGGAAAGATACTACATTGTAGACTTGCCAGGATTTGGATATTCAAAAGCCGGAAAAGAAATAACCGAGAAATGGAAAGATTTATTAAAGAACTTTTTTACACATGAAAGGGGAAAGAGGTTGATTTTACACATTATTGACAGCCGCCACGAACCTACTATACTTGATGAAGTATTCCGTGATTTAGCAGACAATTTTAATTACAAGTATGTAGTAGTCCTGAATAAAACTGATAAACTTCGAAGAGGAGAATACACCAATGCACTTCGAAATATTGTGAAATTCAAGGAAGGATTAGAGTTAAATCGCAATTTATTTCCTTATTCCTCGCTCACGTCAGATGGGAAAAGGGGGATAGCCTCACTTATAAAGGAATTTATAAAATAATTATTTATTATTAATTCTTTCCCAGAGTTCAAGATATACTTCGGGATGGATATCTTTCTTCTTTTGTGCTAATAAATCGTTTAAATTATTTTTCTCAGACTGTTCAATTATGCCATCCAACAAGAAATAATCCCTTTTTCGATCAATCTGATCGCGCAAATCATAGGATTGTTCGAGTTGGTGGATTTTCGAAATCGCATTATTAAAAAGGATCAAGAGAAGAATATAGTCTTCATTTTTAATCCTATTTTTGGCAAAATCTAATTCTAAATTGTGCTTAATAATTTGCATCCCCTTTATTACTTCAATATATTCAACCTCACCATCTTTAAATTTATAACTTAAACTATTTATGTGCGCCGAATAATTTTCAAATTTCTTTTTTCTTTTCCGAATTAAGAACCAACCAAAAGCAAGTGGTATTAGTGTGAGAACAAGTCCACCGCCAATTTCACCTACAATTCCGAGTTCTTCAGCTTTATTATATAATAAGAGAATTGGACTTGACTCCGGAATAATTCCGTTATTTTCTATAGAAAACAGTATATCAGAAAATTCATCCTTTGTAATTGATTGGGTTGAACTAAAATTAGTTATATTAATTACAAATTCGTTAACGAAATCATCAAATTTGTCCTCTCTGATAAGTTTTCTCAGGCCAGACCAATTTCCAAGAGTAAAGCCAGCATCAAATTTATTAGAAATGTGATCATTTGCTCTTTTAAAGAAATAAACCAATCTCTTAATATGTGTAAAAGACAGAGAATCTTTTTCTATACGGGTTTTAATAAAAAGCAAGAAAGTTGATGGGTCTGCGTTTAACATAAATATTGAACCTAATCTTCTTCTTATTTCCGCATTTATTTCGATTGTATATCCGGGTTCACTATGAGTAGCTGAAATAATATAAAGATTTTGCGGGATTAATCTAACCGGTGAATAACCATCGATCTTTATAGGATCTTCTTCTCTATCAAGTGAGTTCCAAATCTGAGCGCCAAACACAGGAGATGGGTAAACCTTGTCAACATCATCGAGAATAAACACATAATTTAGATTCGGATTTTCATAGCATTTTTCAATAAGCTCAAGAAATTTACCGGGCACAAAGCGATTATTGACATAATTACCTATAAATTCTTTATTATATTCAACTTCCAACTTTTCAACACAATTAAGACGAAGAATACTATTCTCATTTCCGGTGATCAGTAAAGACATCCGGTCAATTAAAGTGGTTTTCCCACTACCGGAAACGCCCTGAAGAATGATTTTATTTTGTGAATAAGCAGAAGAGGAGGTTTTTTTTTCCGATAATTTTTTAAGAAAATCAAAATATAAATCTGCACTACCAATGAGAGGATATGGTTTATCAACCACTTCTTCAAATGGAACAGGATTGGGATTGAATTTTTGAAACTGATTGTAGAAACTTCTCAGGGAATCATAGCGTTCCTGAATAGGGATAATTCGAAATTTAAGCGAGTCCTTTTGGGTGACTGAATTTAAACTTGCAGAAGAATCAATGATTCCATTACTTATTAGTATCTTATCGAGATCATTCCAATATGGATCGGTCTCATTTAATAAGAGATAGTGTCCAAGATAATAAAGGAGAATAAGGACCGGGATTGAAGAAGTAATATATAGAATGATTTTTTTTTGCATATCTATATATAAAAAAAGCGGTTTAAGTTAACCGCTTAATTAATCTCTGATACTTTACTTATATCGTCAAGTTTTACAAATTTTTCAGAGAATTTATAAGAACCTTTACCAGTTTTTATCGTCTTTATAACTTTAACATTAATGGACGAGTCCTTCTTTTTGGCTTTTGCTTTTTCGGCGAAGGTTTGTTGTTTTGCCATTGCATACTCCTATTAATTTTATTTTTAAAAATACGAAAAATACCTGGGAAAATAAAGATAAAAATAGAGTAATAATAGATAATTAAGAAACACACTGTAAAAATAATATCTGCAAAACAAGGCGGGTTATCACATAATCAAATATTGGAGAGGAAGCGAAAAACCACCACAAATCTAATCATAAATTTGTTTACATAAGAATGATTCTATATATTTACAAGTTAAATTAAGGATAAATGTTGCAGAATATTAACATAACGAATACTGAGAACGGCGTTAGGGTGATAAGTGAATATCTGCCTTACGTAAAATCTTTTTCCCTTGGGTTTTGGTTTAGGAATGGAAGCCGGGTGGAGAACAAAAGTAATAATGGTATTTCTCATTTCCTCGAACATATGGTTTTTAAGGGAACACATAAAAGGAGTTCAAGGCGAATTGCAGAGGAGATTGAATCAGTGGGGGGCTATCTCAATGCCTTTACATCAAAAGAAAACACTTGTTTCTATGGCCGGGGATTAGCACAACACTTCGGCAGGACATTCAGCGTACTGGCTGATATTCTGCAAGATCCTCTTTTCCGAGAGAATGACATAAAAAAAGAAGCTGGTGTTGTAATTGATGAGTTGTATGATATTCGTGATAATCCTGACGACTTGATTTTTGATGTTTTTGAAGAGAAATTGTTCAAAGGGAGGGGGTTGGGGAATTCTATTATAGGAAAAGAGGAAAACATCAGAAATTTTAATAGTGAAAGACTGCACAATTATTTTAATAATAATTATAAAAATGGAGATCTTGTTATTGTAGCATCGGGGTTAGTGGAGCATGATAAATTAGTGTCTCTAACAGAAAGATATTTTAATAAGAGAAAAATAACAACTATATCAAATAAATCTTACAAGAATTATATAGCCAAGACGGAATTCATGCTTAATAAAGAAATACAACAAGTACATTGTATTCTGGGAAAACAAGGATATGGTTATAAGTCTGAAAAACGAATTCCGCAGTTATTATTAAGTAATTTATTAGGTGAAGGGAGCAGTTCAAGATTATTTCAAGCGGTAAGAGAAAAAAGTGGAATAACATATCAAATACATACATTTGTTAATACGTTTTCAGATATCTCAAGTCTGGGTATATATTTTTCCACAAGTGAATCTTATTTCGACAAAGTACTGGAAGTAATTAAAAGAGAGACTGACAAACTTATCTGTAAAGAAATAAAGGAAAAGGAGTTAAACAGGGTTAAAGAGTTCGCCAAGGGGACATTGGTTATGAGTTTGGAGGGAACGACCAATAGGATGATAAGAATGGGAAGTTCGATACTTAACCACAGAAGGATTATTCCACCAGAAGAGGTAATAAAAAGGATTGACTCCGTAAGAATACAAGATATAAAAGAGTTAGCAGAAGAGCATTTAGAGTATTCGAAACTAAGTAAGATAGTAATCAGTTCAAATAAGAGATCAAATAAAAAGGTTGCATAAGCAAAGGATAAGAAATGCCTAAATTTCAAATAGACGGAAAAGAGTTCGAGTTTAAAAATGGTCAGACGGTTTTAGAGGTTGCACTAGAAAACGGGATAGATATTCCGCATTTTTGCTATCATCCTTTACTGTCAATATCGGGAAATTGTAGGATGTGTTTAGTAGAAATTGAAAAGATGCCAAAGTTAATGATATCTTGTTCTACTTTAGCAGCTGAAGGAATGGTCGTTCATACTCAGTCTGAAAGAGCCATTAATGCGCGAAAAGCAGTAATGGAATTTTTTCTTATAAACCATCCGCTCGATTGTCCTATTTGTGATGAGGCGGGTGAATGCAAACTTCAAGATTATACTTATCAGCACAGTATAGGTGAAAGCCGGTTTACCGAGACAAAGAATTTAAAAGAAAAGAGGGTGCCTCTTGGACCCTATGTAATGTTTGATGGAGATAGATGTATAGCTTGTTCAAGGTGCATAAGATTCTGCGATGAAATTGCGAAGTCGAGTCAATTAACATTTGTGAAAAGAGGTGACAGAGTAACAATAGAAACATTTCCGGGAATGCAACTAGACAATTCTTATTCGCTAAATGTAACTGATATATGCCCTGTGGGAGCCTTAACAAACAGAGATTTCCGATTTAAAGCAAGAGTGTGGGATATGTCGGCTACTAAATCTGTATGTATTGGTTGTTCAAGAGGATGTAATATAGAAGTGTGGGTAAGGAGCAATGAGATCATGAGATTGACGCCCAGGTTTAATCCGGATGTAAATCAATACTGGATGTGCGATGAGGGAAGATTAAAAACGTGGAAGCATGTAAATTCCGATACCAGGATTAACGGGCCCCAACTTCGAAAAAACGGAACATTAGCAGAAGTGGGATGGGACGAAGCCTACGCATTTGCCATAAGTGAACTAAAAAATTTTAATAAAGATGAAATTGGAATAATCTTGTCGTCATCAGCCTCGATGGAAGATAATTACATGGGAATAAAGTTCGGCAAATCAGTTTTAGGCGCAAAATATTTTGGATATAAAAGCAAAGTTTTGAAAGGGAGCGGGGATGATATTCTGATAACTGATGATAAAGCGCCAAACACATTTGGGTTAGAATTGTTACTAAAAAGTTTTAGTGTAAGGATAGAAAATTCTTTTGAACAGGTGATGAGTTTGATAAATGAAGGGAAAATAAAAGCTTTGTTGGTAATTGAAGATGACATACTAAGCGGGTCGGAAGAATTAAACAAAACGTTAGATCGACTTGATTTGCTTATTGTTACGGCTTCCAATATGAATAAGACTGCAGAGAAAGCCCACATAATATTTGCAGCATCGACATATGCGGAAAAAAACGGGACATTTGTTAATGTAAGCGGAAGAATTCAAAGGACAAAGCCCGCGGTTGTTACATCTGAAAGAGAACGAAGCCTGGACGGATTTGAAATGAGCAGACTTGACAAGTTCGGAACAGAGTGGGACAAATGGGGGAAGGTCAATAAGATAGAGGCCAGGGCATCGTGGAAAATACTAAACGGGTTGGGGGTGGTTATGGGGCAGAAATTAAAGTACAACATGGCAGAGGAGGTCTTTGTTGATCTGAGCAAAACAATTGATAAACTGTCCGGTTTAGATTACAGAACAATAGGAGAAACCGGTGTTCAATTAAAGTTAACAAATACAAACTAGGATTATCGGAGCAGATAATGGATTTATGGACAATAATAATAATCAGTATAATCAAGATACTGTTTGTTGTTACAATAACACTTTTGACAGTTTCATATTTGGTTTATTTTGAAAGAAAAATAAGCGCATGGGTTCAGGATAGAATCGGACCCAACAGAGTGGGATGGTATGGGCTTTTACAACCATTCGCGGATGTTTTCAAGTTGTTTTTAAAAGAGGATATTGTTCCCGATGCTTCTATTAAGTCAATTCATACTTTAGCTCCCATCATAACATTGTTTGTAGCATTTAGTACTTATGCGGTATTACCGTGGGGTCCTCCTGTTAATATATTTGGTTATGAGATACCTTTGGTATTGGCAGATGTCAACTCAGGAATATTAATAGTATTAGCTCTGACTTCATTGGGTGTGTATGGTATAACATTTAGTGGTTGGGCATCCGGGAGTAAGTATTCTCTACTTGGTGGAGTAAGATCATCAGCACAAATGATTTCGTATGAAATATCGATGGGATTTTCAGTAGCCGGGGTATTATTAATTTCAGAATCACTAAGACCTGCAGCAATTATTGAATCGCAGAGTGGATGGATGTGGAATGCCTTTATTCAGCCAATAGGTTTTATAACATTTCTTGTGTCGGCATTTGCTGAAACGAACCGACTCCCATTTGATTTACCAGAAGCAGAGCCTGAATTAGTGGGAGGATACCATACGGAATACAGTAGTATGAAGTTCGCAGCTTTTTTTCTTGCTGAGTATGCTAACATGATAATTTCGAGTGGATTAATAGTGACATTATATTTGGGTGGCTGGCAGGTTCCATATATTGAAACTTTTGGTTTGAGCAGCGGATGGATCACAATGATGCAAATAGGAGCGTTTTTTTTCAAAGTGGGGGCTGTGTTATTCTTCTTCATATGGGTCAGGTGGTCAATACCGAGATTCAAATATAACCAGTTAATGAATTTGGGTTGGAAAGTAATGTTTCCACTAGCTTTAGTGAACCTTGTATGGGTCGCAATATTAGTAATGTTATTAAACTAAATTAGTGAGCAAGCGATGGCGAAGAAAAAGAGATTAAAAGACTTAAATTTTCTTGAGAAAATATACTTGCCCGAGATATCTAAAGGACTGGTACAAACATTCAAAAAGATGTTTCAGCCCAGATTCACAATGGAATATCCGGAAGTGAAATTTGAACCCCCAGATTCATACAGAGGAAGACCAGTGCTGGTACAAGAAGAAAATGGGGAGGAGAGGTGTGTTGCCTGCGGTTTATGTTCACGAGTATGTCCAGCGCTTGCAATTGAAATACAGGCGGGTGAAACAGAGAGGGAGAAGGAAAGATATCCTGAAAGATTTGAGATTAACATGATAAGATGCATATTCTGTGGATTATGTGAAGAAGTATGTCCAGAAGAAGCAATTATTATGAGTAAAGATTATGAGTTGGTATTTAGTAACAGGGAGGATGCACTATATGGGAAGGACAAGTTACTAGTACCTATTAATGAGTTACAGGATAGAATTAACTTTTTAAGGAAGCATAAATAAGCAGGATAAAATCGAGGGTAGGGGGAGAAACTATTTGGGGTTGTATTAACTTAATGGGAGCAGCTGATGATATCAAGAATATTAACAAGTTCCACTATTGGGATTGATGCTTTTTTTGTAGAGATCGAGACTCATGCCGAGAGAGCATTGCCCGCAGTGACAATGGTAGGTCTACCAGACAATGCAGTAAAGGAAAGCAAGGAGAGAGTACTTTCGGCAATAAAGAATACCGGTTTTGAAAAACCCAGATTAAGGTTGACAATCAATTTAGCACCCGCAGATGTGAAGAAGGAGGGGAGTGCTTTTGATTTACCGATAGCAATTGGTATTTTGGCTGCTGATGAGAAAGTGAAGGGGGATTTATTAGGATCTACATTAATATTAGGAGAGTTATCATTAGATGGACGACTTCGTCATATAAAGGGAGCCCTGCCAATTACAGTTCATGCACGAAATAATGAAATTAAGAGAATAATAGTGCCTACAGAATCAGTAAAGGAAGCTTCGATAGTTGATGGGATTGAAGTTTATGGAATGGATACATTACGAGAAGTTGCAGATTTTCTTAATGGGGAAGAAGGAAAATTGCCAACTAAAACCAGTATTGAAGAAATTTTTTCTGATGTTAATAAATATCATCTTGATTTTTCGGATGTGAAGGGGCAGGAAAACGTAAAAAGAGCTTTGGAGGTAGCAGCTGCGGGGGCTCATAATATAATAATGATTGGATCCCCGGGGAGTGGGAAGACAATGTTAGCCAAAAGAATTCCCACAATTTTGCCACCGATGACATTTGAGGAAGCTTTAGAGACTACTAAGATTCATTCTGTAGCAGGGATTTTGGGGAAGGGGCAAGCTTTAATAACAGAACGACCATTCCGATCGCCGCATCACACGGTAAGTGATGCTGCACTTGTTGGAGGGGGATCATATCCAAGGCCAGGAGAAGTTTCATTTGCACATCACGGGGTTCTTTTTCTTGATGAGCTTCCTGAATTCAAAAAAAATGTGCTGGAAGTAATGAGACAACCACTGGAGGATGGGAAAGTGACGGTTAGCCGGTCAAAGATGACCTTGGAGTTCCCAGCTAATTTTATGCTTGCAGCAGCAATGAACCCTTGTCCATGCGGGTTTTATTCAGATCCTGTAAAAAAGTGTACTTGTGTAGAAAATCAGATTCAAAAATATATGGCAAGGATATCAGGCCCGTTGCTGGACAGAATTGATATTCATATACAGGTGCCATCAGTAAAGTACAAAGATTTGTCATCCGATTCAAAGGGAGAACCTTCTGATACAATCAGGGAAAGGGTAATGAAAGCCAGACATGTGCAAATAAGGAGGTTTGAGGGTTTGAAACATATATTCACGAATGCCGACATGGGGGCAAGGGAAGTAAGAACATATTGTAAACTTGACCAGAGTGGTTCGGATTTGATAAAGATGGCAATGAACAAGCTTGGATTATCAGCAAGAGCTTATGACAGAATTCTAAAGGTGGGCAGGACAATTGCCGATCTAGAGGGAGAAGAAAGAATATTGCCACAGCATATCAGCGAGGCGATCCAATACAGAAGTCTTGACAGAGAATTATGGAAACATTAGACTCAGAGGTTTGAGATTTCATCAAACCAGAAAGGAGGGGATTGGGATTTTGAAATTTCTTCAAATTTGAGTTTTTCTTTTAAAAGTGCAATTTCCGAACTATCAAGGAAGGGGACAATGGTTGTTGGGAGGGAAAGGATGCGCTTTGAAGAAACAATTCCTTCCAAAACCACAGAATTTAAGAGTTTATAATTTTTCAATTCCTTAAAAACGAAGAGCAAATCATAGATGTTTGTTGCTCCATTGTCGAACTCAGAAACGATTTTTTCAATAAATGCCGGTTGCAAATCAATGGGAGTATCTTTAATTGAGTACCAGAGTTTATCAACCTTCCTTTTGTTATCCTGACGCAGTTTAGATGTGAAGTAAAGAAAGAACTGACCTCGTTTCATTTCATTCAATTTTTCAGAGAACTCCTCGTTTTTTATCTGAGAAAAGTGAAAAAAGATATCATTCGGATAGTGGAGACTTTTGAGGAAACCAAAACCCTTGGGGTCTATTTTTTTTACTCGGCAAAAATCAAGAGGTTCAATCATAAAAACTCACAATTTATTAATAGTAAAGATAGGGAAATAACCGAAACCAGGGAAACGTTGCGGTATGGAAATGGGTTGTTATTGAGGGTTTTTAAGGTTACTTTAAATGTTGAAATAAAATAATTTAAGCGGTTAACGCAGCTTGATAGAAAGAAGAAGAAATCAGATGACATTCAAAGAACTTGGAATAGATGAGAGAATATTAGAAGGCATTTCAGAGCTTGGGTTTGAAAATCCAATGCCTATTCAGGAAAAAGTGCTTCCTTGGTTATTAAATGAAAATTCACGAGACATTATTGCTTTAGCGCAAACGGGGACCGGGAAAACCGCAGTATTCGGGATACCAATCATTCAGAAAACAAAAGTTAGAAGCAACAAGGTTCAGGCATTAATCTTATGTCCGACACGTGAGCTATGTGTCCAGATTGAGAAGGATTTAAGAAAATATGCGAAATATGTACAGGGAATAAAAACCGTGGCTATATATGGGGGGGCGAGTATTGAAAAACAAATTAAAGAAATTAAGGGGGGAGTACAGATAATTTCCGCTACTCCAGGAAGACTAAAAGATTTGATTAGCCGAGATATAATTGATTTATCACATGTCAGCACGGTAGTATTGGATGAGGCGGATGAAATGCTGGACATGGGATTTCAAGAAGATCTTGAAGAGATTCTAGCATATATTCCAACTGAAAGGAACACACTTCTTTTTTCTGCAACAATGCCACAAGAACTTATGGGGATTGCAAAGAAATATATGAATGATCCTATGGAATTATCGGTGGGAAAGAGGAATGCAGGATCAGAAGATGTTGAACACATTGCGTACTTTGTTCATAGCAGAGAAAGATATTTGGCATTGAAAAGGATAGTGGATTACAATCCAGATATTTATGGAATTATTTTTTGCCGGACACGTAAGGAAACACAGGAAGTTGCGGATAAGCTTATTTTAGACGGGTATAATGCAGATGCGTTGCATGGGGATTTGAGTCAGATACAAAGAGATATTGTAATGGATAAGTTCAGGATCAAACATCTTCAGCTTTTGGTGGCAACAGATGTGGCGGCAAGAGGGCTGGATGTGTATAACCTGACACATATTATTAACTACAATTTGCCTGAAGAACTTGAAATATATACTCACAGGAGCGGAAGGACAGGAAGAGCCGGAAAAAAGGGGGTTTCCATTCTTATAGCAAATTTGAAGGAGAAGGGGAAGATACATCAGATTGAGAAAACGCTAGGGAAAAAGTTCACCTTTCAGAATGTGCCTTTAGGAAAAGATATTTGCGAAAAGCAGATGTTGTTTTTAATTGACAAAGTAAAGTCGGTTGAGGTGGATTACTCAAAGATCGAAACGTATTTATCTGATGCAGTTCATAAACTGGAGGGATTTGAGAGAGATGAACTTATTGCCAGATTTCTTTCGGTGGAATTCAACAGATTTCTTGATTATTATAAAAACACACCGGATTTAAACATTCCAGTTGATGAGAAGAAAAAGCGAAGAAGTAATTTTGAGGGGTATACAAGATTCTTTATTAATCTCGGAAAGACTGATGATCTAAGTGCGAGTAAATTAATGGGGTTGATAAATGAAGTGACGGGGATGAATAATATTGAAATTGGAGAAATCAATATTCAAAGGAACTTCTCTTTCTTTGAGGTTGATTCGGGTTTTGCCGATTTAATACTTTTATCTTTCGAGGACAAGGTATATAAGGGGCGAAGGATAGGAGTGGAAGCAGCAGTGGAAAAGAAGGGGGACAAATCTGCAAATTCGAAAAAGAGAGATAAAAGAAGAGGTGGAAGAGACAGAGCAAGAAATGAGAGGGATGGGAAGAGAAGGAGAGTTTTTTCAGTAAGCGATAAAAAAGAGGATAGAAGAAAGGGAAGAACAGAGGAGAGCCAAAGTAAAAGAAAACCGAGATGGAAAAAGAGAAAGTAGGATGAAGGATTTTAAGAAAAAACACCTGTTATTGGTAGTTTTAGCAAGTTTATTGTTTATGGGCTGGGGAAAAGATGCGCATCTAATAATTAACGGGAGGACAGGACTTTCATTCAAGGGAGAGATGAGTTATTTTTTGGGATGGGTGGATTCGTTAGCGGCTCATGCTTCTGATGCCGATTACCGGAAAAGTTGGGATCCGACCGAAGATATTAAACATTACATAGATATTGACAATTACCCATCTTTTGTGGCGAATGGATACATAATACAGGATATTGATTCTTTGAAAATGATACATGGGGCATGGTTTGTTGAGAACCAGGGGATATTGCCCTGGGCAATTCTATGGACGATGGATTCTATCAAAGCGGCTCTCGGAAGAGGGGATTTTTACAGGGCGATGCTGCATGCAGCGGATTTGGGGCATTATGTCGGAGATGCGAGTATGCCATTGCATATTACGAGAAATTACAACGGACAGTACACAGGTCAGAGCGGTGTGCATTCGAGATTTGAATCGAGCATGATAAGCAGATTCAAAAACGAGATTTTATTTGAAGGGGATAGTATTGAATATATTGCGAATAAACGTGACTATGTATTTAGTTTGTTATATGAGAACTACAAATATGTTGACTCAGTATTAAAATCGGACAGTTTGGCAAAGGCAATAACAGGAAGTACGAGTAACAGCGCATATTATGCGGCAATGTGGAGTTATGCAAAGCCATTTACAGTAAGGTTGATGAAGAGAGCTTCGAATTCATTAGCGGAACTGCTGTACACGGTTTGGGTCGATGCCGGAAGACCATTGCCTCTGACCGCAATTTCGAGTGAACTTGCTGAAGTTAAGGGATTCGGTTTGAGACAAAATTATCCTAATCCATTTAATCCGACGACAGTGATTAAGTATATTATTGAAATGAGGGGACTTGTTTCGCTGAAGATTTATGATTTATCGGGGAGGGAAGTAAGCGAGTTGATAAATAAAGAGATGGAAGAGGGAGAATATACAGAGAAATTTAACGGCAGTGGGTTGCCGAGCGGAGTGTATTTTTATCAGCTTGAGACTGCGGGCAAACGGGAAGTCCGGAAGATGGTTTTGATTAAATAAGTAAAGGGGATTTCAGAGCTTCAGGACCAGCGCAATCCATTCATCCATATCCATTCTTTCAACTAAATGAAAACCGATAGAGGAATATTTTTCAATAATAGCATCAAAATCTGTGGTAAGAAGTCCTGAGAGGATAAGTTTACCGGAGGGTCTGAGACGTTTTTTCAGTTCGGGAGCTATGGGGAGAAGAATATTTTTCTGAATGTTAGCGAGGATAAGATCAAAGTTATCTTCCGGAATCGAGGAAATTTCGCAGAGGCGAATTTCTATTTTTTCAGTGAGTTTATTAGTTTCGACATTTTCCTGAGCGTTGAGGAGGCACCATTCATCATTATCGAAACCGATCGCAGATGTGGCACCCAGAAGTATGGATGCTATAGCCAAAACACCAGTACCCGTGCCTGCATCCAGGACAAATCCATTTTTTGGGGTATGTTTCTCGAGTAACCGTATAACAAGACGGGTGGTTTGATGTTCACCTGTTCCGAAAGACATTTTGGGGTCAATGGTTATGATTATTTCCTCATGGGAGGGGGAATAATGCTTAAAAGAGGGGCATATAACGATTTTATCGGAAACTTTTATAACTCCAACCGATTTTTCCCATTCTTCATTCCAATTTTTATCTTCAAAAGTGTCAGATTCCGTTCGAAAATCCAAAAATAATCCCTCTTCTTGTTTTTGTTTAAGGAGAGAAATAACTTGTGGAAGGGGATCGATGGAGTTTTCTTTAAAATAGAGGGTCAAGGAATAGTCGTTTTCTTCAATACCTTCAGGGGATAGCTCCCAGAGGAAGCCACTGAGGGTCTCGGGGTCAAATGGGTTAGTCGTAATGCTGATTTTTGTATATTTCTTCATTTTAATAGCGAATTTTAGATGCTATGTAAAGATAGTAAGAGGAAAGAAAATAACGAAATATATTTTTTGTGACGGGAAAGTGGCTTAGGGATATTACAGGTGGTAAGATGAGGGAAATATCAGGGGTGAGGGGGAATCGAAGTCAGCACGACTTTACCACGGCTTTTGTACGGCTTTACCACGGCTTTACTACGGCTTTACCACGGTTTTCAATAAATGGAAGGTGGTTTTTTGATAAAATTGGATTAAGTATTCGGGAAAAATTTGGGGTGGAAAAAAATTTTTGGCGGGGGATAGTACTTTTTGTTACAAACGGGGTATTAGGTGTATGGAAAATAATACAAATATGAGAGAAAGAAGAGCGGATACGCAATTTTTGGTACGTGTGCTCAGGAATGAGATCACGACAGAGGAGAAGGAATTTTTTGACAAATGGCTTGCGGATTCCGATGAGAACAAAGAAGAATTCAGCACAATATCACTGTTATGGGATAAATTTGTTGATGTACCAAAGGAATTTCTTCCTAATGCAGAGTTGCAATGGGAAAGAATTGAGAGAGGGATTGAAACTGTAAAAAGTGAAAAATCGGGATCACAAGAGAAATACGAGATAACGGGGAAAACAGTCCCTGCGATAAATACTAAAAAACCGCATACCGGATACTTTGGTCATCATCATTCAAGAATATCAGTTGTAATACGAGTTGCCGCGATGTTTTTAATTGCGGTTGGATTATATTATATTTCGTTACAGGGAAATTTCCAAGTAGAAAAGCCAACGATTAACCCGAAAGAGAATATTACAAATACAATTTATGAACTGGTATCGCAAAAGGGGGAGAAAAAAACATTTCTATTGGCTGACGGGAGTACAGTCTATCTTAATTCGGAAAGTAAATTAAAGTATCCAAAGAATTTTTCAGGGGGATACAGGGACGTGGAGATTTCGGGCGAAGCATATTTCTCGGTTAAATCTGACAAAGAAATGCCTTTCAGAGTCAGATCGGGGAATACGACGATACTTGTAACTGGTACAGAGTTCAACGTAAAAAACCGGGGGAGTAATATATCAGTAGTTGTAACTAAAGGGACAATAATAGCCTACTCAAACAAGACGACGAGGTCCTACAATCTTTCGGGCGGGCAAATGATTTCGTATGATGAGAGGCAGGGTTTTTCAAGTCCGAAATCGGTTGAAGTGGAGAAATATTTGGGCTGGAGAAACAACAAGTTCTTTTTTGAAAGGACATCCCTGAACGAGGTGATGGCAGAGATTGAGAGATTTTATAACGTTAAAGTTGTTTTTGCGAGCGATTCATTGAAGAAGAAGACAATCACGGGAACATTCAACGGGAATTCGCTTGAGAATATATTCTCGATAATTTGCCTTACTTTAGACGTAAAAATTGATTATAATGGTAAGAGTGTTTTGGTTTTTTGATTACGACAAAGAAAGTTATGAGATAAATTTATTTAACAAATAACAAATATGAAAAATATCAATACAATTTGTTTAATTTTAATTATTTCAATTCTCTCATTTCCACTTACAGGACAGAATGAAATAAAAAATGTAGATGAGCAAACGGGTAGTAATGTTACGGAAGTCAGTATTGATTTTGAGGGATTAACTCCACTACCACAGGAAAAACACAGAACGGAAATGAAGACGGTACTTTCGCAACCGGTTACACTTCGTTTTCTCGATGCGCATCTAACAGATGTAATAAAGGAAATCAGCAAGCAACAGAGGGTATCATTCACGTATGATGACAACTTATTAAATATTAAGAAAATACAACTTCAGGCGGAGGAGGAACCTCTTTACAGGGTGTTAGATGAGTTATTGGGGACTTACGGAATAAGTTACTATGAATACGAAGCGGGGAAAATTGTTCTTGCCAAGCAGACAAAAATCAATGAAAAGACGGGTGCAATAAAGGGAGTGGTCAAGGATGACAAAGGGGAAAAACTGCTGGGGGTAAATGTAATGATCAAAGAGCTACATATTGGATGTGCAACCGACATAGGAGGTAATTACTCAATTAAGAACATCAGGCCAGGAGAATATACTTTAGAAACATCGTCTGTTGGTTATGAGAAGGACGTAAGAAAGATAAAGGTATCAGAGGGGAAGATGCTGGAGATTAATATTGTATTAAAATCATCAGCATTTCAGATCGGAGAGATTGAAGTGGTGGGGACGAGTGAACTATTACCAAGAGATGTAAATACAAAGACAACAATTTCTTCGGCAGAGATAGAACATTTCCAGGCATCAAGTATCGGGGATGTACTTGATCTGGTGCCGGGAATACAGAGAACCAGCAATCCGGGATTAGGGAAATTATCTCAGGTGGGGGTTAGAGGAGATGAATCTGATAATTTAACAGCGTTTGGGACACTTATACTTGTAGACGGCATTCCACAGTCAAACAATGCGAATATGCAGTTTGAGAGGTTGACCGGATCAAACTCAGGGAATTCGAACTTAGGGAGAGGAGTTGATTTAAGGACGATTCCGGCGGACAATATTAACAACATTGAGGTTATAACGGGATTGCCTTCTGTGCGGTATGGAGATGTGACGGCGGGAATTATCAATGTACAGACAAAGATAGGGAAAGCACCCAACCGATTAAAAATAAAGAATAATCCGGATACGAGGGAAGGGAATTTCGGAGGTGGAATATTAGTGGGGGAGGGAGCCTTTAGTTATAACCTTAACGTAGCCCAAAGTGAGAGAGATATAAGAATAACCGGGGATGAGTACTTAAGGCTGACGGGACAGGTAGTGTATTCGATGAATATGTTTGACAATGCTTTAGCGAGCAATTACAAGGTAAACTATCAGCGAATTCTGGATGAGGAAGAACCGAAAGGGGATATGCAAAAGACAAGAAATTATAACAGGAGTTATACTATAGGCTTGTCCACCTGGGGGAAATATAAGCCTGAGGACGGGGTTTCGATGTGGGAGTACAATATTTTCACGAATATGCGAACAGAGAACTCAATGAAGTCCAAATTAAATTCAGAATATGTAGTATTACCGAGCGGGGATACGGTTTCGACATATATTGGGAAAGTAGAAACGAGAGGGATTGAGTGGACAATAGGGGGAAGGCTTGAGTGGAATAAAGTTTTTTATACGGGGGATATAATACACAGAGTGCTAGTGGGGATAGATCCGCAGTACAATGCGAACACAGGGGAAGGAGTAGTTTTTGATACTTTGCTGAGTTATTATGGAGTTGGTTCGGGAAGAAGGCCATACTCTTTTGACGAGATTCCGGGGCAGTTATTAGCGAGTGTTTATGTAGAGGATAAGATTACGGGACATTTATTTTTTGATTACAATCTAATGCTTGGATTCCGATATGAGATGTACAGACCTTATGAGTTCAACCTGAGCGGGTTATGGGGAGACGGGGACATAGTGAAGTCGCATCAGGGAACATTTTTCAATCCACGAATGAATCTGATGATATATTTAACCGAGGTCAATCAATTAAGGATAAGCGCGGGAGTATCAACAAAGTCTCCACCGATGTCGACAATATATCCACCGGAGGATGTAATGAAGTGGAGGAATCCGGATTTAGGTACAATCAGTTATTTCAGATACAATTTGCAAGTTCCCGAGTTGAAGGGTTACAGAGAAACGATGTTTGAGGCGGCTTATGATCATAAGTTCATGAACCTGTTTGGGATCACATTATCCGGGTATTATAAGCAGAGGAATGCAGAACCTATAGGCATGCCCAATCCAGTTTTTTCGATAACGAATTTAGGTTCGGCATACAGTATATATTATGTAGATTATTATTCTCTGCCAGTAAACATAGGGCAATCATACAGCCGAGGTCTGGAGTTAAATTTCAAGACTGCCAAGGTACAAGCGCTGAATATGGATTTTCAAATAACTGCAGCGTATAATCATATAAACAACCCTGGTGAAGGGATAGTATATAGTAATACGCCAAATGCATTAAAGGGACAATATCCAAATTACACAGTACCAGATTCACCTATCGACACATTAATCGGATGGATATATCCGAGCGGGGGGAGATGGGCGGACAGATTGCAGTTAAATTATTATGTTAAGTATACATTAGCAGATTTAGGTTTATGGATTACATTGAGAGCAGAGCAGTTAGTTTTTGAGAGAAATCAGAATTACAATTTAATTCCTGTCGATTATAACCTATTGACGGAGACGCAGAAACTGGACAGGGTTTTTGATGGAGATATTAAGGTGAAGCCGAACAAATGGTTATTTAATATAAGTATGAGCAAGTCATTATTCCCGGGGGGAGAAGTATCTTTTTATGTAAACAACCTTTTCGATGATCCTGCAGTAAGAAGGTACTTTAACACGAGAACGACAGAGATGGAAGATTCAAGAAATCCATCGTTATTTTACGGCATAGAATTCAGTATGTCCGTTGACAGATTATTTGGAGGCGGAGATGATTAACCGAAGAATTGACACGGACGTAAGAGAGTGCGAGGTTAGATTAACCGGAGGAAAAAGAATGAGAAGAAAGAGTATAAAATATCTTCTAATTCCAGCAATAATAATGCTATTTATGAGCATAGGATGCAATGAGGATGCCCCATTGTTTTATGATGGGCAAGGGAGTTTGTCAATACTTGCATTAGGAGATACGGCGTATGTGGATACTATTCCACACTTTATACCGTTAAAAAACGCGACAGTAGTATTAGCTTCAGAGTATGGTTTAAGGATAGAGAACACAAATGAAAACGGAATATTGAATTTAACGCATTTGCCTGCCGCGGTCTATCAGATAACAGTGAGACAGCCACATCCGGAGATTCCAGGGATAATGATAGTAGGAGATTTAAAGAATATAGAAATCGGGGCTAACGGAAAGACATTTGTTGATACAATCCGAGGGGAGCAAGTACAAAGTGCAGGAATATCAATAAACGAAATATATGCAGGTGGACCTGTAAACAATGTATATTTCTTTTATGATCAGTTCATAGAGTTATACAATTACAGTGACAGTGTAAAATACCTGGACGGCATGATAATAATGAGAGTGTCCGGGAACAACGAAGCGGGGCAACTAGGACCAGGGGCTGATCAGGATGAAGACGGGGATATGGACGGAGTAACATATATATTCAAGTTTCCGGGAAATCCAGGGGAACATAATCACCCATTCCCACCGAAAACATTTCTGACATGTGCAGGGACAGCGGTGAATCATAAAAATACAGTTGCAACCAGTATAGATTTGTCCACAGCCGATTGGGAGTTTTATAATCAATATTCGGCGACAGATTTTGACAATCCTAATGTAAAAAATCTAATTAACACGAGATCAGACAGGACAGTAGATTTCCTAATAAACTTAGTATCGGATATAATAGTAATTGCCTCCGGAGCAGATTCCACATGGGAAGACGGAATTGATTTTTCGACGATTATTGACGGAGTAAAATACCAGTCAACACATACGGCAAAGAAAACGCTAGACAAGAGAATAGACAAGAGTTACACATTAAGTCCGGCAAAATACGGGGGACAATCAATGAGAAGGAGGCAGCCGGGGATAGATACAAATGATGCTCTGCTTGATTGGGAAATAATTCCCGCGCCAACACCAGGTTATCATTAAGCGGAGGCGAAGAGATGAAAATAAGCATTACATTTTTTATTTTAGCAGCGATAAGCATAAGTGTTCTATACGGACAACAGCAAAGAGTAAGAGGACTTGGGGGAATGACTCTGATATCAAACGATAAAGACTACGAATTAAATCCATTTGATTTTGGAGATAATCCGGGATATCTTATGTTAGATGAGAAAGAGACTCATCTGAGGATAAATCCATCATTAGGATTTTCATGGGGAGATATGAGAAGGGCTTATGACAGCGAAGGAAAAGATATATACGGGATAAATTTCAGGGGAATAAAAGCATTAGGTGAGAAAGGGACGTTTTTAGGATACACATCATATAATCATGAAATAAGAAAGGACTATAACAGGACATTGACATACGATCCATACGGAGGTGAATCCTTTTTCGTACGCGACACTACATCGGGGGATTACAGGTACAGCGGGCCAAGAATTAATATACAGTACAGCTTCCCATTCACAAATGAACTATATCTTGGAGTTTCGACGACATATCAACTTCTTGACGGATTAAAAAGTGTTTATACGAATGCACAGACCATCTACAGAGAAGTAGATGTGACTTTTGGCATGGTATATATGCCTTTGGAGACATTCATTGCGGGAGCAAAAGCAGGATATGCTGATTTCCAAGAAACGATAGAGGCAAAAGACGTAAATCTTTTAGAAGTAGAAATATTCAATTACAGAGGGGACACATACTTTATAAAGCAAAGAGGGAGTTCGGAAACACAAAAAATCCGTAAGCGAAGGTTAATTTTTGGGGGACAAATGTTTTATCAATATGGAAATATTATAAACGTTGGATTACAGGGCAATTATTATCCTTCGAACTCAAAGATTTTAATTCCTCAAAGTGGATTTATAGATGTTGAAGAAGGGTATGCGTCCTTTGATAGTTACGATTTGCAGGGGGTAGTAAGGATGATTCCATTTAAGAATACAACAGCTGGGGTAAGTTTCGGATATTATAGCCGGGACAGCTGGTCAAGGAACTCGAAATTGAATTTAACCTTGTGGGAATGGAACACAAATGAGATTACAGGAGGAGGGGGCATTGCGTATAAGGTGGAATCTATAGATCTTTTATTAGGGGGAGAAATTGAATTCAGGCAGACAAAAACAGATTCCTTGAAACATATAGATAACAGATATGTAAATGATTCATTTAGTGATGTGCTGATAAAAACAGGGGGAGAGATAGAAGTACTCAAGGATACATACATAAGAGGAGGTTTCAATTACGGAACAAAGGGATTCGATTTGGTTACCGGAGGAAAGGATGTTACACAGATGCTGGTGACCTTTGGTGTAGGGTATCCATTACTCGAGTCATTATATATAGATGCGTATTTTGAATATGGGAAGCAGGAAGCAAAAGAGAGTTCTTATAAGGTTTATAATGATAAAGTAAGCAGGAGTATTTTAAACGGAATGATATCGTTAAGATTAAACAGTTTTTAATTAATTTTTCCCGGAGATAAAAAATGAATAAATTCTTTGCATTTTTTTTGATAGCAATAATAACAATGACCGGACTCAATGGTCAGGTATGGAGACGGGTAACAAGTCCGTCACATCCCAGTATATCAGACTTATTTTTTGTAAATAACACAACGGGCTGGTTCTGTTCCAGCGGAGGAGTAGTTAAAAAAACAACAAATGCAGGAGTTACCTGGAGTGAAATAAGTTTTCCGAGCACAGATGACCTGGCGACTATATTTTTTGTAGATGTAAATACTGGATATACAGGGGGAGAAAATCAAAAAATATTCAAGACAACAAACGGTGGAGAAAGTTGGACGGAGATTCCTGTTCCGCAAATGTCAGGAAATATTGTGGCTATTCATTTTGCCGATGCAAATACAGGATGGATGGCAACGACATTATCGCCGAATAGTCAAATACTCAGGACAACAGACGGTGGAACGAGTTGGACAGTTAGTATAACAATAGCTAAAATAATACTTGATTTAACGTTTAAGGGGACAAGGGGTATAGCGAGCACAAGCAAACTTGACATGTATTATACGCACGATGGTATTAACTGGACACAGAGCACGAATGCAACATTACCGGCAGGTTACACGAGGTCTGATATAAGAGGCATATACTTTTATGATGAGAATACGGCTTATGCAACAGGATGGGGTTCTTTGATAGGTTTACAACCGAGCATACACATTAAGAGTACTGATGGGGGAGTTACCTGGCAGTATATGGGACAGGCGGTTGAAAACAGGACTTATGACAATCTTTACTGCATTTATTTTAAGGATGCAAATAATGGAGTGATAATAGGTGGAGCCAGCAAAGGAACTGTTGCTGTAAGGACGACAGACGGAGGAGTTAACTGGGTACCGATTAATATACCATGCGGGGTTACAATACAATGTATTTCAGGATTCGGTGATCAACTATTTATAGGGGGAAACAGTGGAGTTCTGATGTCTTCTACGGATTTCGGAAACAATTGGCAATTATTAACGCAAATCCCGTCAACGAATCTAAATTCCATAGATGCCGTAACAGATAACATAATATACACAGCAGGTTTCAATGCTTTATTTATTAAAACAACAGACGGAGGGGCGACAGGACATGCCTCGTTTGTAAGAGCAAACAATGTATCGCCGACAATTAATGATATATATTTCACCAGTGAGAATACGGGTTATGCAGCTCACTCATACTCTATGGTATCAAAAACCACAGATGGAGGAGTTACATGGACAGCAGTAATGAAGGATACGAATGCGGTTACTGTTTCGAATGCAGGAGTTTATTTTCTGAATGAAAATCTTGGATGGGTAACAGGAAAGATTGCAAATAATGTAGATGTTATTCACAAGACTACAGACGGAGGAACGACATGGACGAGTCAGTCAAATATTCTTCAATCAAACGGCAGAGCAGTTACATTCTTTGACAGCAATAAAGGAATTATGGTTGGTGAGAAACTCAAAGCAGCATATACAACTGACGGGGGAACAACGTGGATTGCATCAGTATTTAATTCGCTTCCACCGGGAACAACAACACCAGCGTTAAAGAATGTTACATTCAGAGATGCAAACAATGCAATTGCAGTAGGTGATAATTTAATATTATTAAGCTCGGACGGAGGGGCGACGTGGAATTATTCTCCAGTAAACAATTTATTTGAATCATTGTCCGGGGTTGAATTCAAGGATGCATTAAATGGCTGGGCAGTGGGTTCGAAGAATTCAGCTATACGAAGTACCGGTTTATACCAGACAACAGACGGTGGATCAAACTGGACTAACAGAGCCAATTATGCAGTATTTGATACGATGGTTACATTATATGAAGTGTCATATACTCCATCCGGAGATCTTTGGGTTTCAGCATCAAGCGGTATAGTGTATACAACAGCAGTATTTAACGGAACAGATGATGAATTAACGGGTGTAAAGGATTTTAGTTTAAGGCAAAACTATCCAAATCCATTCAATCCGACTACAACAATTGTATATAATCTTGATAAGAGATCAAGAGTTACATTAAAAGTATTTGATGTACTTGGAAGAGAGATAAGGACGCTAATTAACGGAGAAAAGGAAGCCGGAAAACACGAAGTGAAGTTTGATGGACGAGAACTATCGAGCGGAGTGTACATATATAAATTATCAACCGCCAACGGAGTGATATCGAAGAAGATGTCACTTATAAAATAAAAAAAATATGAAAAAAATTACTGCAGTTTTAGTATTATTAATTGTAAAATTTTCAGTATTTGCCCAAATTCCCGCCGGGTATGATGACGGACTGAAATATATAGATAAAGATGATATAAGCAAGTACATATCGGTACTGGCTGATGATACGATGAAAGGACGCCCGGCGGGTTCTTTGGAGAACTATGTGGCATGCAAGTTTATCGCCGAAAAGTTCAGTCAATTCGGACTGAAACCTTTTATAGAACCAAGAGTAACAAAGACCAAAACAAATGAACCTCCCGATGAAGAAGGGGAAGATGTAAAGCCTCCTTTATATCAAAAGCCCAAAGAAGAGGCAACCCCTTTCGACAAATATTTTCAGAAGTTTTTCATTCTTGAAAGCAAGTTGGATTATTCGAATACTTGGCTTGGAATAAAAACCAAATCAAATAATTATTCAAAAGAAATAACTTACAGTCTGAAAAAAGATTATCTGGTAGACTATAAAGACATGCAGAATCTTCACCTTGAAGCAGAATCAGTATTTTTAGGATATGGTATTGAGAAAGGGGAAGGTGGTTATTCAGACTATACAGATGAGAATGGGAAAGAGATAGATGTTAAGGATAAGATAGTAATTTTTATTGAAGGTTATCCTCAGGAGACAGATACGGCAAGTATATTCAACAAAGTAAAAAACAATCAATACAAGAGTACCAAGAAAAAAGTTGAATATGCAATAATGAAGGGAGCATTAGCGGTTTTAGTTGCAGCAAATCCACTAAAGAACACACCACCATTTCCGGTTCTTTATGAGGGATATGCAAAAGCATTTGAAAAAAGTGATTTTACGATTCCAGGATTAAGGAAGAAAAAGAGCATACCTTTAGTATATATAGATTTAAAGATCGCGGAGGATGTTCTAAGCGGTAGCGGGAAAAGTTTAGTTAAAGTGCTTGAGGGGATAGATAAGAACCTTAAACCCGCTTCTTTCATAGTAAATGAGAAAATGATATCAGTAAACTTAGCATTTGAAAATAATTTGATTCCAACCCAGAATGTTGTGGGATATATAGAGGGGAATGACCCAAAGCTCAAAGATGAGTATATTGTTATTGGAGGGCACATGGATCATGTGGGATTAGGATATTTCGGTGCAATGGACAGAAAAAATGCAGGATTTGTTCATAACGGAGCAGATGATAATGCTTCAGGGACAGCAGGTGTGATCGAGTTAGCCGAAGCATTTTCGAAAGTGAAACCGAGGAGATCAATAATCTTTATTGCTTTCAACGGAGAAGAACACGGGATGCTGGGCTCGAGATATTATGCATATCAGAATCCTTTCAGAGAAATAAGCAAGACAGTAACAATGCTAAATTTAGATATGATAGGAAGAAATGATACAAAACAAGTATGGTTAGGGGGGATCTTTTATGGAGACGACATGAAGAAAGTTATAGAGGGGGTAAATACGGAAGTGGGGATGGAGTTATTGTATAATGTGGGATTACTTACATTTGGTAGTGATCAAGGACCATTTATAAGAATGAAGATACCATCTGTTTTCTTTTTTGCCGGCATGCATGATGAATACCATACACCAGCTGATGATATTGAGCTAATAAATTTTGACAAGGCATATAATATTGTAAAATTAGCATATCTAACAGCGTGGTCAGTGGCAAACACCGAAACAAAGCCCGCATACAGAGAACTAAACATGGATGAGAAGATAAAACTTGTAAATGAATCTTTAGCCAAGCAAAAAAAGAACAAAAAATAACATAAGATATTAAATAAAAACGGAATACATATGAATACAAACAGACTAGCGTATATAGTAAAGAGTGTTATTATACTTTTATTAATTATTGCGAATACGAATGCTCAGAACAAATCCAAATATGAAGAGGGGAAAGTATACAGGCATCAGTTAAAAAACGGGCTAACGATTTTAACAATGGAGCGACACATTGCACCATTGATATACCAGCAATTAACATACAATGTGGGTTCGAGGAATGAAAGACTCGGGATTACCGGCATTTCGCATGTAGTTGAGCATTTGATGTTTAAAGGAACGGAGAAATACGGAAAGGGAGAAGCGAGCAAGACCATATCGCAGAACAGCGGAATATTTAATGCCTTTACAGCAAATGACATGACCAGCTATTATGAGTACATGCCGAAGAACAAGATAGAAATAGCTATGGATATTGAGTCGGACAGGATGCAAAACGCGGTATTTAACCCTGAGGAATTTAAAAGTGAAATTGAAGTGATAATTCAAGAAAGAAGGATGAGATCCGAGAGTGGCAGTCAGGGAGTGCTTAGAGAAGCAATGAATTCATTAATGTACACATCGCATCCGAACAGAGATCCGATAATAGGGTGGCCGAATGATCTAAGGAATATGACGAGAGACGATGCATACGAATATTACAAAACTTACTATACACCAAATAATGCTTTTTTAGTGTTAGTTGGGGACTTTGAAACTGATGAAATTGTAAAACTTGCTGATAAGTATTACGGTAAAATTCCAAAAGGTCCCAATGTAAAGGACTTTACGGTAGTTCAAGAACCACAGAGAGTAAAGAAGACCCTTACATTTTACCACAGTGATTATACAACACCAGCCATAAGGATGGCTTTTCATGTTCCGATATATACGGATCCGGATGCAGCAGCTTTAAGAGTTGCGGGAATGATCCTATGTGAGAAGAGCCGAGATGCGAGGTTATATAAGAGGATGGTGGAACAGGGACAGATAGCCACATCGGTTGCCGGGGGTTTTTCAATGGCAAAAGATCCAACTGTATTTCAAATCTCAGCAGGAGTTAAACAAGACAGTTCGGTAGAGAGAGTAGAGAGAATAATTTGGGAAGAAATCAAGAAGATGCAGACGGAACCCGTGACTGATCATGAATTACAGAAGGTGAAGAACAGGTATAAGTACACACAAGTAACAAGTTACCTAAAGAATGCAGATATTGGGGGGAGAATAAGCAGATACGAATCTTTCTTTGGTTATGATTTTTTCGGAACATTTGATAAGAAAGTTAATGAAGTGTCGAAGGAAGATATTATTAAAGTGATGAACAAGTATTTTGCTGAAGACAAGGTAAATATAGCTTATATGTATCCAAAAGAAGGGGGAGATAAGAAGAAAAAGGGAGTTAATAACGAAGAAGAGGAGACAGAAGATTTCAACTACAATGATGGAGAAAGATTCTACTTCAAGTTGCCAGAGAATGAGACGTTGCCAATCGGAATAAACCGAGAGGATATTGAAGAAGTGGTTGAAATAGGAGAAGGAATAATCAGGAACTCTTATGATGATACAGATGAAATAATAAAACCACAAGCAATAGCTCCTTTAATAAAGACCTTCAAGCTAAAAAACGGAATAACCATTCATACCATAGAAAATCATCTAACCCCGACAATAAGCGTTGTGGGAATAATAGAGACCGGATACATACCTGAGAATCTTGAGGGACAGCAACCGGGAATTGCTCCTTTTCTAGCGGATGTAATGAGCAGAGGAACTAAGGAATTAAGCTATAAGGAACTCTCGGAACGGCTTGCATTTGTTCCTTTTTCATTCAACGTAAGCGGTAGTTACAGAGGATTTTATTTTCAGGGCAGTTCTTTAACTGAAAATGCAGATGAGATGATGAAGACGGGACGAGACATGGTAATGTTTCCACCGTTAAGGAGTGAGGATATTGAAAAACTCAGAACACCGCATTTGATGAGTGCAAAAAACAGGTTCAAGAAAACCGGAATAAAAGCATTTTATACAATGTTCAACACATTAATGGGGGATCACCCAATAACGAAATACAATTCTACCGAAGAGGCAATAAAAAGTATAAAAAGGGAAGATCTGGAAAAACTATATAAAAAATACTTTACACCAAATAACCTTGCCATTTTAATGATCGGGGATATGACCGCGGAGGGAATGAAGGAATTGGCGAACAAGTATTTCGGGGATTGGGAAAACGATGAAGGATTAAAGGAGATTCCCACAGCACCTAAAATCGGAGATTATAATGAAAAGATTGTAAAAATATTCCCGGATAAGGATTATAAAGAAAGCACGATTAATATAGGGTTCAGAGTACTTAACGATATTGATCAATCAGATGCAGAAATTATTAATGTATTAAATTATATTCTTGCTTCGAGCGCACTGACATCAAGGATAGGGGTTGAACTTCGAGACAAGCAGGGATTAATATACGGAATAAAGAGTGAAGTGTGGTCAACGAGCGATAATTTCGGGTACTGGAAGTTTAATACAAAGACCGGACCAGACAATACAGCAAAAGTAATAAAAGGAATATTTTCAGAAATCAGAAAATTGCTAAAAGACGGAATAACGGATGAAGAACTAAAAGCAGCGAAGAACAGGCAAATAGGCTTATTGCCATTTTATATTGAGACACCTGACGATGTTGCGCAAGTTATCTTTGATTTGATAAAAGACAAAAAACCATTTAACTACTTTGATAATAAGGGAGACAGGATAGTAAAAGTAACAAAAGAAGATGTTATGCGGATAGCAAAGAAATACTTTACTCTTGATGCGTTCTATATAGTAGTAGACGGACCACTTGAAGAGAACGCGCTGGATGGTATACTTGATGAGTTATAGAAATAGTGATGAGGAATTAGTATTTAGTAAAAGTAACTCTAATTTAATGAATAAATATATAATGGAGGTCATTATGAAAAAAACTACATTATTTGCAATAATGTTAACTGTGTTTGTTTTCTGTTTTGAAAGCACAATATTAGCACAGGTTCCAAATTTTGGATGGGCGAAGAAAGGGAGCGGAACTTTAAGAGATAACGGGTTAGCGATTGCCGTTGATCAAGCGGGCAACTCATATGTTACCGGTGAGTTCTTTTCAACGGCTTTAAATTTTGCTCCGTCATTAACATTAACGATGGCGGGAGGATCCGGGAATTGTGATTTTTTCCTGGCGAAATTTGATCCATTAGGAAACGCTATATGGGGTTTTAGCGGAGGAGGAACATTAACAGACAGAGGATACGGGGTTGCGATAGATAATCAAGGAAAAGTAATTGTAACGGGGCATTATTTTGGAACAGCCACATTTGGAACATACACTCTTACGAGTGCAGGAAATTTGGATTGTTTCACAGCGAAATTTGATACATCAGGAAACATACTGTGGTTAAAAGAAGGTAAAAACGGAGCACAGTTATCTACACGAGGAGTTGGGACAGATAATGCTGGTAATTCAGTAATAGTGGGGTATTACGGTTCTGCAACAGCACCTACTGCAACATTTGACGGAGTAACAGTGACCACTAACGGAATCCGAGATGCATTCGTAGTTAAGTATAATAGCGAAGGAGTTGCACAATGGGGAAAGAGCATAGGAGGATTAAAGACGGGAGAGCAAGCCAATAGTGTAGCAATAGACAATCAAGGCAATGTTTATGTGACCGGGATATACACAGACACAGCTTCATTTGACGGAGTAACATTAAATGGTAACGGAGGGGCTGAAATATTCATAGTAAAATATAGTGCAAGCGGAAGTTTAATCTGGGCAAAAACAGCCGGAGGAGCAAAGGCAGATGAAGGAGCTTCAATTGCACTTGACGGGTTAGGGGGATTATATATAAGCGGAAAATTTGACAGTGCAGCAACATTTGGCACAACAAATATAGTGGGATTTGGAACCGGAGATGCATATTTAGCGAAATATGATGTTAACGGAAATTTTCAATGGGTAAGATATGGTGGAGGAACCGGGAATGATTATATGAACGCAATAGCAATAGATCGAAATAACAATATAATGGGGTTTGGACAATTTACCGGAACAGCTACATTTGGTCCAAATGTTCTAACAAGTTTAGGTCTTGACGATCTTTATTTTATCAAGTGTGATCCAAATGGAAATCTGATCTGGATAAAACAAGCAGGTGGGTCGGATGCTGATAAGGGGAATTGTATGGCACTTGATCCAGCAGGAAATGCATACAGTACCGGATCATTTAAAGTATATGCAAAATTTGAAGCTGATTCATTAGTATCCGCGGGAGTTGAGGATGTATATGTAGCAAAACTGGGTAACAGTATAATTCCAGTTGAGCTAGGATTATTTACAGCAGAGAATTCGGACGGATTTGTGACACTTAGATGGAGCACCATAACTGAGACGAATAATTACGGATTTGATATTGAGAGAAGCAATGATGGAGTACAATTTGAAAAAATAGTATTCATTAACGGAAACGGAACTAAAACAAGTAAGACAGATTATCTTTATACAGATAAAAATATCTCAGCATCTAAATATTATTACAGACTAAAACAAATTGATTTTGACGGAAGCATAAGCTATTCAAAGACAATAGAAATAGACGGATTAATAGAAAAACGATATAATTTGAATCAGAATTATCCTAATCCTTTTAATCCAAGTACATCAATCAGTTTTGATTTGGGCAAGAAATCAAATATTTCATTGAGTGTTTTCAACAGTTTGGGAGAATTAGTATATGAGTTGAATCAGAATGAATTAGAAACCGGAAGACACACGATAAGTTTTAACGGGACAGATCTCACAAGCGGAATATACATGTATCAACTCAAAGTTTACGGTGAAAACGGGACACTATATAGTGATTCCAAGAAAATGATGTTAATAAAATAAACTTATAAATTATTGAGCCGGTAAATACCACAATACCGGCTCAGTAAGGAATTTACAGGAGCAAGGATGAAAAATAAGATACGTTTCATATTTCAATTAATAATACTAGCATTAATAGGTTACGTTGCGGCAAAACCATTATTTATAGCCGGATACACATCAGATTTTGAAGCATATTGTCCATTTGGAGGTATTTCTTCATTGGCAAGTAAGCTGAATCAGGGTACAATGTCATGCAACATGAGTGAAGTTCAACTTTTATTGGGAGTTGGACTACTAATAGGAGTGATAGTAATTGGGAAATTATTCTGTAGTTACCTTTGTCCAATAGGTTCGGTAACTGAGTGGATAGGTAAACTCGGTGAGAAACTAAAAATAAGGAGAGAAATCCCCAAAGTATTGGACAGGCCATTAAGGTTGTTAAAATACGTTCTACTTTTTATTACAATCTATTTAACGATGACAACCAGCGAACTCTTCTGTAAAGAGTATGATCCGTATTTTGCAGCTGTAAATTTATTTGACAACAGTGATATTTATTTATTATATGCCATAATAGCGTTTGCAATAACAATAATAGGCACGCTAGTATTCAGACTTTTCTGGTGTAAGTATTTATGTCCATTAGGGGCACTGAGTAACATATTTTTAAATGCAGCCGGGGCAGGCATAGTGATTGTACTGTTTATTATTTTAAATCTGCTTGGCGCCGGACTAGGTTACATTTATTTGCTTGCAGGGATTGTAATTGTGGGAATAATAACAGAATTAGGGTTTATGAGAAGTTTCTTATTACCTTTACCAAAGATAACAAGAAATGTATTAACGTGTACAGATTGCGGACATTGTGATACACATTGTCCTCAAGGAATACATATATCGGAGTACGAAAAAGTAAATCACATTGATTGTAATCTTTGTACTGATTGCGTATATGCTTGCCCACATAAGAACACTTTGTCAGTGGGTGGAAAGAAGGATTTAAAATTTCTTGCACCTATTGCTACAGTGGTGTTGATTATTTTGAGTCTTGCAGCATCTGCTAACTTTGAGCTTACAACTATTTCAGAAAGGTGGGGAAAGTTTGATCAAATCGAGGATGTTGCAATGTATGAACAGACCGGATTGAAGAATGTGAAGTGTTATGGCAGTGCAATGTCTTTGAAAAACAGTTTGGAAAATGTAGAGGGAATATACGGGCTGGATGCATATGCAAAGTCGCACACAGTAAAGATTTATTATGATTCTAAAGAGATCTCAGAGAAAAAAGTAAAAAAAGCGATATTCACTCCAATAAAAATGGAAGTTAAATTGCTCAAAGGGAAAAAAATCGATTCTCTTGCAATTGTTATTGCTCCAGTAATGGGATTGTTTGATTTAATTGATTTCAATAATATGTTTTACGCGTTAAGGGAATTAGAAGGAGTATATGGCTTTGAAACCGAATTCGGCGAACCGGTAAGAGCGTCCATATTTTATGATCCGGCATCTGTGACTCCCGAAAAAATCAGAAAACAGATTGAGCTCGAGAGTATATCCGTTGAGAAAGTCAAAGGTAATGGAAAAGAAGAAATTGACTTGAACTTCAAGATAGAAGGCGATCTTGAAAAAAGCGGATTCATTACGATTCCGGATTACCGAGCCAGAATTTTCAGAATCTATGACAGAAAATTCAACAATTATGTTACCTATGAAGAGGATAAATTATCAGTATTTATCTTTGCGATGCCAGAAGCCGGAATAGCAAAGTTCAGAAGATATTTCGGTCAGTTAACGAGTCATCTATCTGCGGATGACGGGATAGTGCGATTTTCAACCAGATATAATAAAGAGCCTATGGGATATGTATTTTTTGACCCTAGCCAAACAAATGTTGAAAGAATAAAAGAAGCATTAGTTAAGGAAAAACTAACAATATTTTTAAGTGATACAGAGACTAAAGATGTTGAGAATCCATTTCACATAAAAGCTGTCGGAGAAGTTAAACCGGCGTCGGATATTGATATAGATGAGGATGAAGAGTAAAAACAATTTCGAAAAAGGAAGGCATCAACCTTTTTGAGATTCTTTATTTTTTGATTATAAGGTTTATTAATTCAACTAATATAATAGAAGTGAGGTAAATATGAAAAGAATGATGACAGTGATAGTTTTATTAGCCGCAATGGTTACCTATGGACAGACGTTCAATTGGGTATGGCAAAATCCAATGCCGCAAGGGAACACATTAACGGCAATTAATGTAATAAGTCCAACGAAAGCAATTGTTTTTGGTGCACGAAGTGTTGTGCTGCGAACAGAAGACGGTGGTGTTAACTGGGCAGTTTCTTATGCTGATCCAGCGTACAGGAATATAGAATCTTCCTGTTTTCTCTCTGCGACCACAGGTTACGTCTGCGGAGATGATGGCTTAATTCTTAAGACTACTGATGGAGGCTCTACATTTACAGTACTGACAAGCGGAACCACTGAAGATTTGTCCGATATAGATTTTATAGATGCTGACAGTGGTTATGCGGTCGGGAGTGTTGGAACTGTTCTAAAAACAACTAACGGCGGGTTAACCTGGAACGCAATCACAACACCCATTACGGTTACTATCAACACAGTTGAAGTAGTGAGTGCCGACAATGTTTATTTTGGCGCAGCAACTGCAAGTGCGCCGCAGCTTGTCAGCCGATCAACTGATTATGGGGTTACCTGGACTAATGCAACCCCAACCGGTGCGACAAAAAACATTACAGACATATTTTTCCTTGATGCAGCACACGGCTGGTGTTCGTCACAGGATGTAGGGAAAGTATTTTATACAACTGACGGAGGAACGACATGGGCTAACGGTGTTTCGGCAAATTTAGTTGTTCCAAATTATGTTCACTTTATTGATGCAAACACAGGTTTTGTGACCAATAACAATAACGGAAATGTATACAGGACTGCTGACGGCGGAGCAACATATACAGGGATAGCCACCGGAACCGAACCTTTGTACTGCGTTGCTAATTCAGGGACCTCAATATTTGCGGTTGGAAGGTACGGCTCAATATATAAGAGTCTTGATAACGGTTTGACCTGGAATCCAATGTTCTTATCAGTCACACAAAAACCAATGAGATCAATAAAGTTTACAAGCAGCCTTGTTGGATATTCCGGCGGGGGATCTACAACTGCAGCTGATTCACTTGGATTTATCCTAAAAACGAATGATGGCGGAGAAACCTGGGAGAATGTTGGATATAATTTCAAAGCTCAGGTCTATTCATTTGCGATAGCTTCCTCAAACGTCTGGTATGTAGGAAATTCAATTAATCAGATATATAAAACAACAGACGGCGGAGCAACATTTACACTTCAGACACACCCAATTGTAAGCACGACAACAGATTTTAATGATATGTCATTTGTAGATGTAAATACAGGATATGCCGTTAGTTCGGGAGGAAAGATAATAAAAACAACTAATGGTGGCACGACCTGGACAGATGCGAACACGCCTTTTGGAACGTCTGGTGTCTGGAGCATTTACACTCCAAATGCAAACAAAGTAATAGCAGTTGGTGCAAGCGCAAAGGCTTATATGACCACTGATGGCGGAACATCATGGACGCCTATGACAACCGGTATACCGGGAACTTTTTTTGTAACGCGATTTTATAATGAGAATTTTGGTTTAATAGGCGGGTACAGTTCTCCAAATCCTGTTCTGTCAAAAACAACTGATGGCGGAGCAACATGGACACCTGTTGGGATTCCAACTGATCAGGGAATAGGAAGTTTGTGGGGCATTGGTTTCAGGGATGTAAACACGTACTGGGTTACAGATGTTAACGGTGTGATTGCTTACACAACTGACAGTGGTACTACGTGGAGTGTGGCCAAAAAAGTTGCCGGACACACTATTTTTTCAGTTTCAGTGGTTGGGGATCACATGTGGATGACAGGAAGCGGCGGATTAATCCTGAAGGGTTATTCCAATCCAAATGTACCGGTTGAGTTAGTCTCTTTTATTGCTACAGTTTCAGGACAAAATATTGAGTTAAAATGGAATACGGCTACTGAATTAAACAATAAAGGATTCCAAATCGAGAAAAAAATTAAAGGTTCAAACTGGACTGAGTTAGCATTTGTCAAAGGAAAAGGAACGACATCAATTGAAAATTCGTATACCTATACTGACAAGAATGCCGGATCAGGAACAATATCTTACAGACTTAAACAAATAGATTTCGATGGAAGCTACGAGTATTCAGAAGAAGTATTGGTAGAGATGCTAACCCCGAATACATTTGACTTAAGTCAGAACTATCCAAACCCATTTAATCCGAGTACGGTTATATCTTACAATATTCCATTCCAAACTAAGGTTGAATTGAAAGTATACAACATACTAGGAAAAGAGGTTGCCCGGCCAGTTAATGAGATTCAGGAGGCGGGTTCATACAGTCTATCCTTTAACGGTGATAAATTATCCAGCGGAGTATACTTTTATGAATTAAGAGCAGGCGATTACACGGCAAAGAAAAAGATGATTTTAATCAAATAAAGCTAAATTAATTTTCCTATAACAGAGACGGGTATAACCCGTCTCTGTTTTTATTATCAAAAGCAATGAGTAGAAATTAAAAACTAAAACGTGGCATGATTAAGTATTGTATAATTAGTGTTTGTTTGTTTTTCCTAACGCAGTCCTTAGCACAAAATAATATTGGATATGTATCCGGGACAGTAATGAGTGAGGAAGGGGAATTACTTCCATTTGCAAACGTTATAATAAAAGAAAACAATAATGGAGCCGCAACCGATAGAAAGGGGAAGTTTAAGTTAACTTCAATACCGGGTGAATACACACTAGAAGTATCATTTATCGGATTTGAAAAATCAGTTAATAAAGTAATAATTGAAACAAACAAGACAACAGAACTAATAGTTAAATTAAAGTCAACCTCCTTCGAAATCGGAACAATTGAAGTAGTGGGAAAGACTGATTTTTTGCCAATCAATCCCGAAACAAAAACAATAGTAACTTCGAGTGAAATTGAGCACATGCAAGCTTCAAGTTTGAATGATGTACTAAAGCTGACTCCGGGGGTTGAGACCACAAACCCGACATTGAACAGCACAGAAAAAGCATCGATAAGGAAAGGTGATGCGTTAGGTACTCAAATAATACTTGACGGAATTCCATTGACTAACAATGCAAACATGCAAATCGGGATTGGACAATCGACGGCGAACAGCGGATTAGATTTAAGGAACATACCAGCTGAGAATATCAAAGAGGTTGAAATAATAAGAGGAATACCCTCGGTACAGTACGGAGATTTTACAGACGGATTAATGATAGTTAAAACCAAAGCGATTGTGGAAAGTCCTAAAGTAAAGTTTAAGTATAATCCCCAATTATATGAGGCAAATGTGAGTGCGGGTTATAAAATATGGGATTGGGTAATAAACGGCAATTTTAACTTTGCATCTTCTGAAAGAGATATAAGACTAGAGGGAGACGGTTATACAAGGATTGCTGGACAATTAACGTTAGAGAAAGAGACTGATGATTTCACTCTTAAGAATATAATATATCTAACAAGATCATTTGACGAGTATAAAGAAAAACCGGGATATCAGTTGCGAGAAGCCTGGTATAACCGAGATATAAATCTAAAATATTCCGGGGAGTATAGTACATTAGCAGAATTATCAAAATTAACGCTCAAGCTTTCTGTCTCATACACAAGGCAAAATTCATTTGATCAGCGATTGGTGTCGAGAGATAATCTTGTTCTTTCGACCAGAGATTATGAGGGAACGCAAGAAGGAAGAATTGTATTTGGTTCATATCTTGGGAGTAAAACAATTACCGGAGATGTTTGGAATATTTTCAGTGATGTTAATTATGGATTCAGATTTTTTCAGGGCACAATACTGCATAGTATTCTGGGGGGGATAACTTACAGAAATGATTTAAATGCGGGGAAGGGAATCCAATTTGATCCGCTATTTCCCCCAACAGTATCGGTTACATCGCCCCGTTTAAGAGATTACAGTTCGATACCATCCTACGATATAATAAGTCTGTATTTGGAGGACAAGATTACCGGGAACATCTTAAGACCTTTCACGCTTCAAGCCGGATTAAGATATGAAGTATACAGACCCACCGGATTTGACATAAAGGGACTATACGGCAACGGGGAGCTAATTAAATCCGAGAACGGAAGTTTTTTAAATCCAAGAATAGCTTTCTCAATAAATCTAACAGAAAATACACAAGTGCGTATGGGTTATGGAGTATCCACCAAATCACCTCCTATGGGAATGATATTTGCCCAGGAGAAGTATTTTGATATAGTGGACACAGTATCGGTAGTTAATCCGGCATATCCAGATAGTAACTTTGCCTTAATATCGACTTTTGTAAGAGAACAGGCGAATCCAACAATCAAAGGGTACAAGCAAAAAAAATATGAATTTAGCATTGATCAACAATTTGACTTTTTAGGATTAACACTTACGGGTTATATTAATAATACAACCGACATTTTTCAGAGTCTTTCAGTACCAACGATTTACTTCAAGCGCACATTCCCAAGCTGGCCGGATATCAGTGATGAATTTATTAACAGGATTTATCTAGATTCATACACTAAATATTCGAACAACGGCTGGATGAATGTAAATGGATTAGAGTTTGCAATGACAACAGATCGTATTCCCATAATTAATACGATATTTAAGTTTGATGCGGCATATATTTTTAATGAATCGGGAACAAAAGACGGCGAGTATTTATCCAGTTCACGGTTTGTAAATTCCCTGAATTCCGAGGTGATGCCTATTTACATATCTACAGAGAATTACAGTAAAGAGTTGTTGTTCAATTACCGATTTGAAATTCAAGCCAGAGAGCTGGGGATGTGGCTGACACTACACGTTCAACAGAAACTGATAGATATCGATGGAAGACGAAGATACGATGATACGCTAGCGGTAGGTTACTTCACAAGAGACGGTGAAATAGTCAGAATACCAGAAGACGAAAGAACAGATCAAAAATATGATCAATTAAGAAGGAAAATACAACCTTATGAATTATATGAGGAGGACAGACCGAACAAGTGGCTCATAAATCTTAAAGTGAGCAAATCACTTTGGAAAGGAGCCGCATTGTCGTTCTATGTTAATAACTTTTTAAATAATCAACCTTTATATAAAAGGAAAAGGAGTTCGGAAATATCTCCAATTTATGATAGAAGAAATCCGGAAATATTTTACGGAGTTGATTTTAATTCCACAATAGATTTTTAAATGGAACGAGAAATGAAAATAAAAGATGTAGTAAAATTGATTTTATTGTATTTGAGTATTCTTGCATCGATTATGGTAAACGGATGCAGCGAGATATTAAATATTGATGAAGTTCCCGGTGTAAAAGAAAGAGGGGGGGATTTTATTATTAATTTAAAAGACAATACGGGATTCATGCAAAAACTTTTTGGAAAAGGATCAGTACCAAATGCCATAGTTCGGTTAAAATCGAATTCATTAGGGACAGAGTATAGTTTTGTCAGTGATTCAAGTGGAAATGTAAGGATAACCGGATTGATATCAGACAGTTATTTTATTTCAATAAAGCGCGGGATGTTACCTCAGGAATTAGAGGCAATATTTGGCGCATACACGAAGGATTATGTATTAGTAAACAAGGAAACAAAAGCGATCGAGTTAAGTGCTGGCGGGGTGAGTGAGTATGAGATTAGACTAGACACCATCTCAAAATCCGCACTAGTAATCAGTGAGATTTATGCGAGCGGACCTACCGGGGCGGGTTTATATTATCATGATAAGTATATAGAAATCTATAACCAATCAGAGTACATTCAATATCTCGACTCAATGATAATCGCGATAGTATATTCAAGCAGTTATCTGGGATTAAACTACCGAGATGACCCTGAGTATATACACTCAAAGAGTATCTGGATATTCCCCGGAAACGGCACTGATCATCCAATTCTGCCGGGACAATTTATAGTATGTGCAGAGGATGCTATAAATCACACAATGAACGCTCCTCAGAGCGTTGATTTATCGAATTCGGATTTTGAGTTTTATAAAGATGATGCTCCAGATATAGATAATCCTTCAATTCCCAATATGATCAGAATATATCAACCCTCTGGTAATGACTGGCTTATAGGCGGAGAGAAGGGGGCAATAATAATAGCAAGGCTAGGTGTAAACAGTCTCATTCCTTATAGTGAAGAGTTTTTAATCCCATACAAGAATGTTATTGACGGAGTTGAGTACATGGCTGATCCGACAAAAATAAATGAAAAAACACTTAACCCGATAATAGATGCCGGAACAACAGGGGGTATTCAGTTTTATACAGGAAAGTCAATGGAACGAAAATCAGTCTTTGTAAATAATATGAATGAATTGGCGGACGAGAATAACTCATCGCTTGACTTTATAATTATCACAAAGCCCACGCCCAATTACCATTCAACCTGGATTCCGACGGAGCATGGCAAATGAGATTTAATGTATTCTTAATGTCGTTATTATTGATACTAGTGTGTGTGGTGAAGTCTGTTCATTCACAGGAATATTCCACATATTTAGGATATCCCGGAAAAGAGAGGATAAATCAATACTTTGTCGGGAAGAATCCAGCATTTTTAAAATTCAGTAAAAAAGATGAACTGCTGGGATTAAGCGTAGGGTTAAACAATTCGAAGGGATTTTTTAAGGGGTTCCTTGATCCAGAGCAAGAGAGCAAGTATCTTTTAAGCGCTACAGGAAAAAAGAGCATAGAGGAGAATCAATACTTCAAGGGGAGTTTCAATATAGTGAGACATGAAAGACAAAACTGGGATTGGATTTTTGTGCGAGAATATGACAAAAATATTTTTTTATTAGGGGACAGCACCACGGGTAATAGCAGATTTACCGGGATATTGTTGAATTCCGAATATAGTTTAAGAATTGCGAATAATTATTTGCTTGGTGTCAACCTTGACTATCTTGTTGATGAAGGGATAAAAGAAGTATCCCCTCGGCCGACATCAGAATACCGGTATATAGATGTGACTTTAGGAGCCGGATACGATGGAATCAAGGGAGTATCCTTAGGTATAAAGGGAAACATTATTGATAAAACGGAAAAGATTGTGTACCAAGAAGATGAAGGAGCATTAACAACTGAAACAATAATCCTCAAATTCAGGGGGTATGATTATCCCAATGTATTCAGGAAAAAGAGTGAAGTGAGATATTCATATATTAACCAGTATCTAGGACAATTTGATTACACAATAAATGCCGTTGAAAATCTGCTTATAACAGGTTACGTGAATTCCGGGGCTGAGAATTCAGTAGTTAAAGACAATTCGATAAATCCAGAATCAGACGGGTATTTTCAAAGCAAACTTGTTTCAGCCGGATTAATCGGGAATTATACGATAACATCTTCCTGGAATACTGGCTTATCATTCGAAGTTTTAAGAAATGAAAGATGGGGTAAAAGTTCCAAGTACAATGTGCTTTATTATGAAGACTCAGATGAGTGTGAGAAAATTCAAGTCAGTTGCGAATATATTCTGGATAGAAAAACATCATTTACAATAGAAATAGAGGGTTATTTGAACAGAAATGATATGAGTGATTATTATTCAGATATAAGTTATGCGAATAAAAGCAATTTAATTTCCGGGGCAATTGGTGTAAACCATGAAATAAGTGAGGGATTCAGAACCGCATTTATTTACCAATATTCTGAAAACAAAATCAGCGCGGAAAATGTAAAATCAGGTCAATCCTCGAATTATTTTTCAGATTACAGAATAAGAGATATCTATTTCAGAGGGACAAATTATTCTACACACAAGGGAAAACTAATTATTAATTTATCTAAGTTCCCGGGGGGAGATTTAAGTCTGTTTGCTCAATATGGAATAATGATACCACAAAGAAACAGCCATTTTTCCGGCAAGCGAAGGAATGAACTGGATATGTTTTTAGAGTACAAGATCAACGTATTTTAGAAAGGAAAAAAATGAAAAGATTATTTACATTATTTATTTTTATAACCATTTTCTGTTTGAATTCATTTGCACAACAATTGCAAGTATTATCTCAACCAGATTTTAAAGAGATGATGAACGATATTTATTTTGTGAATGAAAATACGGGATGGATAGCCGGTGCAAAAGGATACATATATAAAACAACAGACGGAGGCGATAATTGGAGTGAGCAAGTTTCCGGTATAAGCGATAATATTCAGAGACTTTTTTTCACAGACGAAAATAAAGGCTGGGCAGGAGTATTAAACGGAGCAGTGCTTAAAACAACTGACGGCGGAAACAATTGGATAAAGTATTCTTTCACCAATGTTGCACCAAATGTAGCATTCTCACTATTTGATGTCCTTTATTTTACAGACGAAAACACCGGGTACGCAGTTGCCGGGAAATTAAAAGCTATATATTTATTGAGAACAACAGATGGCGGTGTATCCTGGACTATAAAAGACTCCATGGTAACAACATCAAATATGAGGTGGTATGATCTGGATTTCCGAGAGGGGAAGGGATCGATGGCGGGAGATCAGAAAAACAGATTCAGATATTCAACCGATAATGGAATCAACTGGGGTGCAGCAACACCAATTGTTGATGGTTTTTTTGGTGCTATTAAATCAATAAAATGGTTAAATGGGTCCGATGTAATAGCAATAGGTGAGGGAAACGAATTTAACGGGGTGCCTGTGCCGATATATAAATCAACGAATGGTGGAATTGACTGGGTGAAAAAAAATCAGTCTGTTTCGACTGTTTATGACCGAGTGAAGGATGCATACTTCAAGAATGGAACAGAAGGAATTGGTGTTGGAAGCAACGGATTCAGTAAAATATTTATAATAAAAACAAGTGATGGTGGCGAAAACTGGAGTACATCAACCGTAGGATACTCTTTTGGTCTGCAAGCCCTATCCGGTATCGGTGACAAGTTATTTGCACTGGGTTCGTCAACACACATAATTAAATCAAGTGATTTTGGGAATACATGGGAAAATATTAAAAAGAAAGCCCCCGCATCAATATATGGAATGCAATTTATTGGAGGCAAAGGATATGCAGCTACGAGAAACGGTGATTTTTATATTTGTAATGATGGTACCGGGAATGAATGGGAATATCTATCATCCACAGGGAGTGATGATTTAAAGGATATATTATTTTTGGACGGACAAACCGGATTTGCCGTAAAAGAAAACAGACACATATCGAAAACAACTGACGGGGGAGTTACATGGAGATCAACACTTACTCCAACACCAGCAAATACACGAAGCAAGGTTGGTGGGATATCATTTGCTGACTGGAATAACGGTTATGCATGGATGAGTCTTAATCAGTACGGAGAATACTATGCATGGAAGACTACTGATAATGGTGAATCGTGGACTCAAACAGGTGCTTTTGCAGGACCCGGTTATGTTTCGGGAGGCATAGTCACTTTTGATGCAAACACAAGCGTATTGTTAGGTCCCGATAACTGGACCATGAGAACAACAGATGGCGGAGTATCCTGGAATCCAGCAAGTCTAAACAGTTTTCCACAGAATTTTAATTCAAAAGATTTTGAGGGGGTAACAAGAATTAATAGTAATAAGGCGGTGGCGATAGGAGAAGGGTTTATTGCGATTACAACAGACATGGGAGCTAACTGGGAATATATCAACCATGGATTGAACGGAATTGATTCATCTTTTTATACAATCACCTCCTCAGGGGACACATTGATGTTCATAGGATGTTATAATGGGGCTTATTTAAAGTCGACCGATGGTGGAAATACATGGATGATAGATACGACTTTACAGGGTCAATATTACTGGTTCACTTCAGCGTTAACAGAAACGGGCAAGTTATTCTTTGGAACCTCAAACGGATATATTGTTGGAGAAAAGACAATATCCGGTATTAAGGATGATGCAAACATTGCGGAAACATTCAGATTAGAACAAAATTATCCTAATCCATTTAATCCTTCAACAACGATTGAGTTTTACTTAAAAAACGGAGGGAATGTAAAGCTAAGTTTGTATGATATTATTGGAAATGAAGTGAGGATTTTGGTGAGTGATTACATGCGAAGTGGGAAGCATAAATATGAGCTTGACATGAGAAATGCGGTGAGATCAATTGCGAGCGGGATTTATTTTGTAAGATTAGAAGCAGAAAATCAAACAGCAATCAGAAAAATAGTTTATTTAAAGTAAATATAAGCGAAAAAGAGGACAAATTTATGAAATTGTTTTTAATTATTATGTTATTTGCCGTTACGGTATTATCTCAAACAGAGATTGTCAAGCCCGCTAAACAATTTGCCACATCGTTTGCAATAATTATTGACCGCACAACATATGAGAAATGCAAAGAAGCCGTGGTAAATTACAAAAACAGCATTGAGGCTGATAATCTTTCCTGTTATATAGTAATATCAGACTGGAAGAATCCTGAAGAAATAAAAAAAGAAATAACAGATCTATACAACAGAAAGCCAAAGCTTGAAGGAATAGTACTAATCGGAGATATTCCAATAGCAATGATAAGAAACGGACAACATTTAACTTCCGCATTCAAGTTAGAGGAAGACCGCTATCCGTGGATCCGATCCAGTGTTCCATCAGACAGGTACTATGATGATTTCGACCTGAAATTCAATTATATAAAACAGGACAGCATATATAAGCTCTACCATTATTATTCATTAAGGGCAGATTCTCCTCAAAGAATAGAAAGAGAAATATATAGTGCCAGAATTAAGGCATCCGGTAACCAGGAACAGAAATATGAAAAAATCACAAAATATTTAATGAGAGTTTCCGAACAAAAGACTAAAAAAGAAATTATTGACAATGCATTGATCTTTACGGGACATGGATATCATTCGGAATCACTAGCAGCCTGGGGAGATGAGCGAATTTCAATTCACGAACAATTCCCGCAGATGTTCAAACAAAACAACAGAGTGAAGTTTATTAACCATGGAATGGATGACAATCTAAAAGAGATATTAATGGCTGAACTTGAAAATAAAGGTCTAGATTATGTTCTTTTTCATGCTCATGGGGACACAGATATGCAGCTTCTTCTGAGTTATCCTAAAGCCGATAATATCACTATGAATGTGGAAGGGATAAAACTGTTTTTGCGGAGCAAATTAAGAACTGCACAAAGAAGAAATCAATCAGTTGAAGATGCAAAGGAGTATTATAAAAAAGCTTATGATATTCCCGATTCATGGTTTGAGGGAGTCTTTGGAGATTCTTTAGAGACGGCTGACTCTCTTCTTAACTATAAATTGGACATGTATTTAGACGATATACGCAAGATGAAGGTCGGAGCTGAATTTGTAATGTTTGACCAGTGTTTCAATGGTTCTTTTCATTTGGATGAATATATTGCGGGGGAATATGTGTTTGGTGCAGGAGAAGTTATTGTAGGAGAGGGAAATTCAGTTAATTGCCTGCAGGATAAATGGGCGAATGAGCTTTTAGGTTTATTAAATTTAGGGGTGAGAGTGGGGAACCGGCATCGCTTTGTTAATTTGCTGGAGAGTCACTTAATAGGTGATCCTACATATCGATTTCATAGTAACATTCAAGATGACTTAAATGAAAAGATTGTACTACAAAGAGATAATGAAACTTACTGGAAAAGTGCATTGAGAAATGAAAATGATGAAATAAGAGGACTTGGAATAAGAATGCTACATAATATCAGGGGAGAAAAGTGGAGCAAGGAGTTGAAGGATATTTACATGAATGATCCGTCCGTTAATGTGCGATTACAAACATTAAAGTGTCTTGCAGAACTTAATGACGAAACATTCAGGGAAGTTTTAAAACAATCCATAAAAGATCCATATGAATATATCAGGCGAAAGAGTGCGGACTGGATGGGGGAAATCGGAAAGGTTGATTATATCCAGTATTTAATTGAACTGATAATATTTGATGAATCTCCACGAGTGTCTTTCAACGGAAGGAACTCAATAACATATATCAGTTCGACGAAAGCAATAAAAGAGGTTGAAGGTTTCGTAGCAAATCTTCCGGACTTTATGGAAAAAGGCAAAATATTAAGCGGGATAAAGGGTTCTTTAGAGAGAAGCAATATATGGCTTTTTGAAGAACTTATTCCTCATATAGAGAGTGATACAATAAAGGAGAGAACAAAGTTAGGGGAAATAAGAACATTCAGGAACTACAAGTTTAACGAAGGGATTAAAAGTTTATTAAAGGAATTGAAAAACCCTAAACAGAGCATTGAAGCAAGAATATATATTGCAGAAGCATTGGGGTGGTATTCCTTTAATATCCAGAAGAATGAGATACTCAGAGAAATAGAAGAAATATTGACAGATAAAAATCTTGATTCTAAGTTCCGAGATGAGTTAGTGAGAACTAAGAACAGATTAGTTGAAGGTCACAATGATGTTATGCTTCCTTAGGGGAGAACTCGCCACCAGTTGATTTGAAGGGTAGAAAGACTCTGAATGTGGTTCCCTTACCATATTCAGAGTCAACCTCAACTTTGCCTGAATATGAATCCACAATTTTTTTAACAAGAGACAAGCCAAGTCCGGTTCCATGAATATTTTTAGTGAATTCGTTCTTTGCTCTGAAAAACTCGCTAAACAATTTTTCTTTTTCAACTGGTTTAAGACCAATTCCGCTATCCTTAACTGAAAGAATTAAATAATTGCTTGTGGAAGTTAAGGATATAATTATTTCGCCATTTTCCTTATTATATTTAATAGCATTGCTGACAAGATTGGTAGTTAATCTTTGAACCTCATTCAAATCGGCAGTAATCGGTTGAAAGGTCTCCGGCAATTTCAGGTCAACAATAAGTTTCTTTTTATCGATCTCAAACTGAAAGAGGTTGAGTACATCTTTGATGACATCGCGCAAGTCAAGTTGCTTAAGTTCGCGAGTGCTAGTTTTCATTTCCATTCTTGAAATATCAAGCAAGTCATTTACCATATTGAGCAGACCTGTGAGTCGTGAACTAGAGCGATTAAGAAAATCGAGTTGTTGATCAGGGGGAATGGAAAAGTCCTTATTGGTCAGGATATTAATAAATCCGAGAGTCGCAGCGATTGGTGCTTTTAGTTCATGTGCCACCATAGAAACGAATTGAGATTTAAGATACTCAAGTCGTTTAAATTCCGATATATCTTTTATAACTGTAACTACTCCAGCCAGCGAACCATCGGGATGAGGAACAGGAGAGCAGGTAACCTCCACAAAAGTTTCATTATCGCCTTTAATTCTGAGTTGTGCAGAATATGAGCTATTATGGAAAACTGTTGAATAGAGAAACTGATTAATAATCACGCCAACTTCCGGGGGAAGTTTATTTACGATATACTCTTCAATTTTGATCTCATCAAGTTGAAGAAAGTTCAACGATGCTGGATTGTAGAGAACAGCTTGTCCTTCTTTATTAACAACCAAAACACCATCAGCGAGGGAATTAATTATGGTATTTAATCTTGTTCTTTCAAAGTGAACTTCCAAAAGACGGCGTTCTCTATCCAAGCGAAGACGTTCAGCTTCCACGACAAGCTGTCTTTTTTTTAAGCCAGCCTCAAGTTGAGAAAGCAATTCCTCAGATGTGAAGGGTTTTGGAATATATCCATCTGCGCCAAGTTTTGTTGCCTGAATGGCAGTTTCATAGCTTGCATATGCAGTGGCAATATAGCAGATAGTGTTAGGGCGGACTTGGCGAAATTCACGTAATACTTCGATTCCACTGATGTCAGGCATTTTTAAGTCTATAATTGCCAAATCAAAATCATTGGCGATACCCTTACGGATGCCCTCGGTTCCATTTTCCGCGGTATCAACGTCGTAGCCTTCCATTTCCAGAATCCGCTTAACGCCGACCCTCAGGGCATCCTCATCATCTATAACTATAATCTTGGGTTTAGTATCCATGAGAAAAGGGTATTAATCCTGTTTATTAAAGCTTTCGAGTTTTTGGAGTAAGTCTTCAATTATCACAGGTTTATTCAGGACTGCGTCGCATTTGAGCCATTCTTTTTCTTCCTCAGTTGAAGCATTGAATTTATAGTTTGTAAGATAAGCTGCAGAGGTCATCATTATGATGGGAACATTTTTGCCATGCGGGTGTTTTCTTACTTTATAGCTAAGGATAAATCCAGAATCATGTTCTTCCATCATTAAATCAATGAGGAGTGCATCAGGAAGGAACTCTTCGAATTTGTTATATCCTTCTTCGGCGGTTTCTGCTGTTACAACTTCATAACCTTTAGCCAGAAGAATTAATTTAGTTTGATCCAGTAAGTCAATATCATCATCTACGAGTAATATTTTTTTAATTTGCGTCATTTTTTTTACCTATTAAATAATTAATGAATAAATTAGTTATCAGACGTTAATCTGACAGGAATTTTAACAGTAAAGGTAGTTCCTCTCCCCAGTTCACTATTAAAACCAATTTCCCCCTTGTGCATTTTTACAATTCCGTAAGTAATAGCCAAACCCAGACCGGTACCCCTACCCATTTTTTTTGTTGTAAAGAAAGGGGTGAAAACCTTAGAATAATTTTCGCGAGGAATACCAGCACCAGTATCGGAAATTTGAGTGATTATATACTCATGATTTTGAGATATTTCAAGTTTAAGTTCTTTGCGTTCGGTTTCTTCCATAGATTCAGAGGCGTTTCCAATAAGGTTGATAAAAACCTGTTCCAACTGATCTTTATCGCCCTCTACTAACATATCATTTGTATAATCAATGAAAACGGTATTAATACCAGAAAAACGCGGGTCCATTTCGATTGTCTTGAGGATTTTGCGTAGCAAGGAACTAAGGGGAAACTTAACAGAGCTGAGTTTTCCCTGCCGGGCAAAATTCAGAAGATTAGACACAATATTTTTGCATCTATTAGCTTCATTAATAATAAGGTTTAAATCTTCATCGGAGTTTGAACAGGAGGCTTGCTTCTCGAGAGTTTTTTTCAGCAGTGATGCATAGAGCATAATTGTGCCGAGAGGATTATTAATTTCATGGGCAACACCTGCCGCAAGCTGGCCAATAGAAGCCAGTTTCTCAGCTGAGTGTAACTGTTCCTGAGTTGTGCGTAAGTCCTCATAGGCAGTTTCAAGCTGATCAATGAGATAATTAAGGCACATCTCCTTTTCAGCGAGATTTTTTCCGATATTAATTGCAAATTCCCGACAAGTCGGATAGCCACAAGAACCACAATTTAATTCATCTCTTTCAGAGTATTTATTCAGGCTAGCGAGGATATTTTTAATCTCGGTCTCACTTGGAACAGGTCTTCTTTGATTTTTTGGTTCGAAGGTACGAGTCAGATCAAGATTACGACTATTATAAATATTGCTATTCCAAACTTTTTTGTTAATTGAGTGAACATTTTCTTTGATATAGTCAATCACTTTCTGTTTTCGTGCATAGTAGTTCAGATCAGAGTCAATTGCAGGACCACTAATACAACCCTCACAGAAAAGTATATCAATAAACTTAGCATGAATTTTATTATTGGCAAGATCATCGATGAATTCCAGGACTTTGGATTTACCTTCGACTATAATAATTTCCTTTTCGAGGATGTCATCAGAGATGTTTGTAGTTTTAAGAAGACCACCAGCAAGTGGAAAAGTCTTGCCCAGATAAGCGAAAGGAGGATCAAATGAAGATGGTTCAAGCTGATCAAAATTAATATTTTTAGTTTCAAACATTTCCTTGACTTCGGAAAATGTAAGAACCGAATCAATAGCACCGATGACCTCATCCTGAATGAATTCATCTTTTTTTGCCACACAAGGACCGATAAATACGACCTTATAATCTTTCCCCATATTTTCTTTGATATATCTACCAAGAGCAATCATAGGGGAAACAATTTTTGCCAGATTGGGGACTAATTCTATAAAATATTTTTGAATATAGTTGCAAACTGCGGGGCAGCTAGAACTTATAATAGTTTGATTGTTATCATTTTCAAATTCTGAAAAATAGAGGTTGCTTATTAAATCAGCACCAAAAGCCGTCTCGATAACGTATTCAAAGCCAAGCTTTCTGAGAGCCGAAGGGATTTTTTTATAATCTTCAGGGAAAGAAGCTGCAAAAGAAGGAGCTACGATAGCCACCGTTTTGGAGTATGGAAGGACATATTCGAGAACAGCATCGGTTTGACTATGGATTTTTTTTGCACCTTGTGAACAAACCTTTACGCAATTTCCGCAAGCGATACACCTCTCCTGAAGGACGACAGCCTGTCCGCCCATTACGCGTATTGCCTTTGCCGGACACTCCCGAATACAGGAGTAGCAACGTTTACAGAGGTCCAGGCTTGTTGTTACAATATCTTGATGCATGTTAGTACCATTTAAGAAAGAATCAGCATATTTAATGCCAGAAAAAAGAATGTTTATTCTTTATTTAAGAGAAAAATTCTTTAATTTAGAATATAAAATTACTATTATTTCTTGAAATTAAGAAGAGTACTTCTCACAAAGTCAAAACAAGAACAGGAAGAATAAAAGGTGCAAAATGAATAAAAAAGCATATATTAATGGCAGAATTTACAAGGGAAAGAAATCAGAGGACTTCAGTGCGAATAAGGGAAAAGAGGATTTTTGCGATACTTTAATAACTGCGAATAACCGAATAGTATTTGCCGGAAAAAGAGAAGAAGCAGAGAGAGAGGGATTAATTGGTAAAGGTGTCACAATTAATGATCTAAAAGGGGGGACGGTAATTCCAGGTTTTATCGATTCTCATGCGCATATAATTATGGGGGGATTTTATCTTCTTGGAGTCGATTTGCAACCGGCAAAAACCCATGAGGAGTTTGTTAGTATTTTAAAAAAGTTTGTAAAAGAAAATGGTAAAAAATGGATAACCGGAGGGAATTGGAATGAACAAAACTGGAAAACTCCAAACTTACCAAGCAGGGAGTGGGTTGATGAGTTTTCGACAGAAACTCCAATATTTGTAAGCCGGATGGATTATCACATGGCATTTGCAAACAGTAAAGCTTTGAACTTAGCGGGGATTACAAAAGATACGCAAAATCCAGAGGGTGGAGAAATAGTCCGGGATAAAGTGACAGGCGAAGCAACAGGCATCTTAAAAGACAAAGCCATGGAGCTTGTACAGGCGGTAATTCCCAAACCATCTGAGACAGAGAGGGAAAGGGCGGCTCTCAGGACTTTAAAAGAAGCGCGGAAGTATGGAGTTACTTCAATACATGATATCTGTTATGAGGAGGATTTCAGGATACTACAAAAACTTGAAAGAGAAGGGAAGTTAAGTTGCCGAATATTTGCCAGATTGCCAATTGAGAGAACCGAAGCGATAATCAGTGCACAAATTGAAGCGGGTTTCGGGAGTGAAAAACTTAAGATGGGTTCATTGAAAGGATTTGCTGATGGTTCATTGGGAAGTGGTACGGCATTATTTTTTGACCCATATGCAGATGACAGCAGCAACTATGGTCTGGCAATGGAAATATTTAATAATGGGCAAATGAGAGAATGGATATTAAAAGGTGACCGGGCAAACTTGCAGATGTCGATTCATGCTATCGGTGACAAAGCTAACAGTAAAATCATCGATTATTTTGAAGAGGCTATACAAAATAATAAAAAATGGGACCGAAGATTCAGGATTGAGCATGCACAACATCTGGACGAGAAAGATTTTGGAAGAATTGGGAAAGCCGGAATAATAGTGTCTGCACAGCCGTATCATATGTATGATGATGGATCATGGGCAGAAAAGAAAATCGGGAAAGAGAGGTTGAAGAGGAGTTTTGCATTCAGGAGTATGATAGATAATGGTATTCGATTGTGCTTTGGGAGTGATTTCCCGGTTGTGACAATTAATCCATTAGCCGGGGTATATGCTGCTGCAACGAGACACACCTCAGACGGAAAGAATCCCGAAGGACTAATTCCAGAAGAAAAAATCAGTATTTATGAAGCTATTGAGGGATACACAGCGGGGGGTGCATACGCATCTTTTGAGGAAAGAATTAAAGGGAGATTAGAAGAGGGGATGTTGGCAGACTTTGTTGTATTAAGCGATGATATTTTTGAGATTGAAGAAGATAAAATCAAGGATGTGGCAGTTATTCAGACAGTGTTTGACGGGGAAACAATTTTTGAGGCTTGACAAAATGGACAGTATTCCAGTAGCAGTAAGTGTGCTTATTACTATTCCAGGGAAAGTTATTTGAGTGTTTGTTTATTTTTAACTGCGTTATAAAACGATGTACCGATAATGACCAGTGATAGCGGGAGGATAAAATAGAGAACCGTTGAGTTAAAAAATGTAATTCCAGAATAATGGGACGACTGCATGATTAAGTATGCAAGGTATAGGAGATAGAAAAGGAAAAGAAGTACTCCTTCCCAACGTGAGATTTCCTGACCAGTGAAGAAAAGCGGGAGACATACAATAGAAACAAAAAGAAGAAGAGGAAGATCAAAATAGAGAAGAGAGCTTTGAACAGACAGACCAGAGGGGTTAATGAGGGAGGAAATCCCAAGTATATAAACAATATTGAAAATATTGCTTCCCACAACATTACCGACTGCTATATCTTTTTCTCCTTTAAAGGTTGCCGTAATGGAAGTTGCAACTTCGGGGAGTGAAGTACCGATTGAGACGATAGTAAGACCGATAATCAGTTCGCTTAAACCGAACATACGTGCAAAGTTGACAGATGCATCCACGAAAAGATTAGATCCGATTACTAATAAAACCAATCCCAATAAAGCGTAGAAAATTGATTTTAGTATATAAATTTTTCTGGTTAAGGGAGAAGAAGATTCTGTTATATTTTCTGCTTTTGCGTGTTTTAAGGTTTCCTCTTTTCTGCTTTTCCAAATAGTGAAAACCGTGTAAATGATTCCAGATAAAACAAGTAATATGCCTTCAAATTGGTCTATCACATTGTTCAATGCCAGAATGAATAATAGGATAACTGCAAAAATCATTACAGGTAATTCAGATTTTATAACCTGCCGAGAAACAAAAAGAGGACTTAAGAGAGCGCTCAGACCAAGAATAAAGAGAATATTAAAAACATTTGAACCTATAACATTACCAAGTGCAATATCAGGTTTTGCTGTTGCGGAAGCATTAAGAGTGACAGCAAGTTCGGGGGCACTAGTACCAAAAGCAACTACGGTAAGACCAATTACTAATGAAGAAATCCCGAAGGATTTAGCAAGATTTGATGCACCTTTTACAAGAAGATCGGCGCCATATAGCAAGAGGATGGCGCCGCCGATAAATTTGATTACATCCAACATCAGGAGTTATTTCTTTTCAATTTTGCAAGTATTGATTTTCAAGGGAAGATAAGCAGGGCAACGTCCAGTAAGACCAGTTACAAGCGGGACAATGCCAATAAGTCCCCAATACTTTGCGGAACCCTCCACCCAAAGTAACATTGACAAAAGAAACAGTCCTATGATTACGCGCAGAATTTTATCAACACCACCGACATTTTTTAACATATTGAACTCCTTAAATTAGTTTGCAAAGAAGTTTAAACTTAAAATAAATAAAAATCGTTCAATTAGTAACCTCTTTTATAAACTTTTTTAAAGTCTGCAATAGACATAATCTCAACTAGTTTTTGGAATGTTGTATCAGCTTTCCATCCAAAGGTATCTTTAGCTTTTGCAGGGTTACCAATCAACAAATCAACTTCAGTGGGACGGAAGTAATTTTTATTTACATGGATTATTTTTTGTCCCACTTTTATAGATGGTTTAAGGTTCAAAGGATTAATGTTTGAATCCTGATTCAGATTTTTTAATAAGTTGGAGTAGTCAACAGATTTAACGATTCCCACTTCTTCCCGGAGTTCTCCTTGCCAAAGGATTTCAACACCGAGATTTGCGAAAGTATGGTCACAAAACTCTCTAACCGTATGAGTTTCACCAGTTGCAAGTACGAAATCGTCCGGTTTTTCAAGTTGCAGAATTTGCCACATACCATAGCAGTATTCGGGAGCATAACCCCAGTCTCTTTTAGCATTAAGGTTGCCAAGGGAAAGAGAATCCTGCAATCCCCAAAAGATTCGAGCAGCGGCGCGAGTAATTTTACGGGTAACAAAAGTTTCACCTCGCCGGGGGGATTCATGGTTAAAAAGAATACCATTGCTTGCGAAGATATTATAAGCTTCACGGTAATTAACAATTATCCAATATCCATATAGCTTAGCAACAGCATAGGGGGAACGAGGGTAAAAGGGGGTTTTCTCTGACTGAGGTACTTCTCTTACCTTTCCATAGAGTTCGCTGGTTGAGGCCTGATAGAATTTGACCTGTTTCAAACCGACTTCCCTAATAGCATCGAGGAAGCGAAGGGTTCCCAAGGCGTCCACTTGTGCGGTATAATCCGGGACTTCGAAAGATACTTTAACATGGCTCTGAGCCGCGAGATTATAGATTTCATCGGGAGATATTTTTTCGAGTAATCTGTTAAGATTACTTGTATCGACAAGATCACCATAATGCAGAAAAAGTTTTTTGTTCAAGATATCCGGGTTGTTATAGAGATGGTCAATTCTACCTGTATTAAAGGAACTACTTCTACGAATAATTCCGTGAACCTCATATCCTTTATCAAGGAGGATTTCAGTCAAATAACTTCCATCTTGTCCTGTAATGCCTGTAATTAATGCTTTTTTCATAAAAATATATTCCAGTTATTTATTTGCGATATTAGTTTTATACCATTGATAAGTTTTTTCAACTCCTTCAGCGAGAGAAGTTTTGTGTTTCCATCCAAGATTATGGAGCCGAGTTACATCCATAAGTTTACGAGGTGTGCCATCGGGCTTGGAGGAATCGTTAATTATTTCTCCTTTATATCCGACGATTTGTGCAATCATTTTTGCAAGGTTAAGAATGGAGATGTCTTCGCCCGTACCAATATTGAGGTGAGTCAAATTATTATCGTAGAGGTCAGGAGCATCGATATTTTCAATCATGAAAGTGAGAGCATCGGCCAAGTCGTCAACGAACATAAATTCTCTGAGAGGAGTACCTGTACCCCAGATTGTGACAGCAGGGGAGTTAATTATTTTCGCCTCATGAAATTTGCGCAGTAAAGCAGGGAGAACGTGGGAAGTTTCGAGATTAAAGTTATCGAAGTAACCATATAGATTAGTTGGCATTGCAGAGATAAAATCAGAACCATATTGTTTATAATAATTTTCGCAGAGTTTAATTCCAGCGATTTTCGCAATAGCGTAGGGTTCATTAGTCTGCTCGAGATATCCGGATAGCAAGTATTCTTCCTTAAGGGGTTGAGGGGCAAGTTTAGGATATATGCAGGAGCTGCCTAGAAAGAGGAGTTTTGAGACATTGTTGATGTAAGCTGAATGGATTAGATTGGCCTCTATCATCAAATTTTCATAAATAAACTGAGCGCGGTAAGTATTATTAGCATGAATTCCGCCAACTTTCGCTGCGGCGATAATTACGACATCAGGTTTTTCCAATTCAAAAAAGTTCTCAACATCTTTTTGGTTTATCAGGTTAAGTTGAGAAATATCCCTTGAAATTATTTTTGAATAGCCCTTTTCCCGGAGATTGCGAAGAATCGCAGAGCCCACCATTCCATTGTGTCCAGCCAGATATACTTTTTTATCTTTATAGGAAGTTGTCAAAATTGCCTCAATATTAATAAGATTTTTTTATATTACAAAAATAGTGATAATATTCGAGAGAAAGGAATGGATTTTTTGTGACACTAACAATTGGAATTAAAAATAATGAGCAAGAAGTTGTATGATATTGTAATAATAGGGGGGGGGATAGTAGGATGTTCAACGGGTATGGCGCTGAGCCAAGAGCACAGAGTTAAAGTAATGATTATAGAGGCGGAAAAAGAACTGGCGTATCATCAGACAGGTAATAACAGCGGGGTGATTCATTCCGGGTTATATTATAAACCGGGTTCATTAAAAGCGGAAAACTGTGTAAGAGGGAGAGAGTTGATGTACAAGTTTTGTGAGGAGAATGAAATAAGGAATGAGAGATGCGGAAAACTGGTGGTTGCAACTGAGGATAATGAAATACCGCGATTAAATGATCTTGAGGAAAGGGGAAGGAAGAACGGTTTGCAAGGAATAAAAAGATTAAGAAAAGAAGAACTTGGAGAATATGAGCCGAATGTGAGGGGAATCGGGGGATTATTCGTAGGAGAAACAGGAATAGTTGATTACAAAGATGTTACTAAAAAGTTTGCCGAAAAAATAAAAGAATACGATGGAGAAGTCTATACTGAATGTAAGTTTCAGGGATTAGTAAGGAAAGGGAATATGGTTGTTGAGACGACCAAGGGAGCGATAGAGTGTAAATATTTAATAAATTGCGGAGGTTTGCAATCAGACAGAATTGCAAAAATGTGCAGGATAAATCCTAAGGTAAAGATAATTCCGTTCAGAGGGGAGTATTATACGATAAAGAAGGAAAAGGAAAGCCTAGTAAAAAATCTAATATATCCGGTACCTGATCCAAGGTTTCCATTTCTTGGGGTGCACTTTACAAGAATGATCAAAGGAGGGTGTGAGGCGGGTCCGAATGCAGTCTTAGCTTTTAAGAGAGAAGGATACAAACATAGTCAGATATCGGTAAAAGATACAGGGGAGATGTTAGTATATCCGGGATTCTGGATAATGGCTTCCAAGTTTTATAAGATGGGAATAGCAGAGTTTTACAGGTCTTTCAGTAAGAAAAAATTTGTTGAATCACTTCAGCGATTGGTTCCCGGAGTAGAATCAGATGACATAGAAAGAGGGGGGGCGGGAGTAAGGGCTCAAGCATTAGGAAAAAACGGTAGTTTATTAGATGATTTTTGCATAGAGGAGGGGGAAAGGATGATACACATTTTGAATGCTCCCTCACCCGCAGCGACAGCCTCAATAAGTATTGGGGAGAGTATAGCGGAAATTGTAAAATCAAGACTTTAAAGGAGTGGATATTTTAAGGAGAAAGCTATAATCCTTTTTCTGATTTGTTATTCAGAAAGAAGCGCCAATTTGACTTTAGGTTCAATATAAAAAGAATACCAAGACGAGAAGGATTTTGAGCATTTTAAGTCGATAAAAGAACGAATTTACTACGGCTTTACCACGGCTTTTCTACGGCTTTACTACGGCTTTTGTACGGCTTTAGGATGAAGTAAGAGAGGGGTCAGGGGATGGGAATTTAACCAGGCGGGGGAGTGAAAATGTGTGATGGGAAGCAAAATATGTTCAGAGAATGAAATTGAGACGGGGCGGGGGTAAATTTTTGTTTATAATAAATAAAAAAAGTGGTAAATTTACGTTCTGAAAAAATATAATTAAGAAATTTCATTTGATTTGTGCCTGTTTAAGATTTAGGGGAGAAAGGGGCTCATTCTTATGATATTAAAGAAATTTAATAAAAATAACCGGAAATAAATGAAAAGAGCATCAATATTATTTTTTGTACTTTTATTTTCAATGACCTACTCTCAGGTGAAAGATTATGAATTGGGGTCTTCAAATATAGGGCGGTACACACAGCAGGGAGGGTATTTTGATTATTCGGATCCCGGAACCGTCAATATTAAGGTTGCAATATGGGGATATGTGAAATATCCCGGGCGATACACAATTCCAATAAACACAACAATGCTTGATTTGATTTCATATGCCGGCGGACCATTGACGGATGCAAACCTGGATGATATCCGATTATATAAGATAGACGATCAATTGAATCAAGAGATGACAAAATACGATTATAATGATCTTCTCTGGAATGAGAACCTGAAAAGTACACCGGATAAAATTCCCGGATTAGGGGCTGGGGATGTTTTACTAGTTCCGGGCGAGCCGAAATATTTTTTCAGAGAGAATTTAAGTATGTGGCTTTCCATACTATCTGCATTAATATCTTTAACTATTTTAGTCTTAAATATTACAAGGGATTAAAGGAGAAAAAGTGAATAATAGTCAACCTGATGTTTTAAGGACAGATGAATCCAAGACGTTAAAAGATTATCTTAATCTAATACGTGTAAATATTGTTCCAATAGTATTAATCAGTTTAACGAGTTTAATAATATCAATTGTGTACTCGGTGAATGCAATTAATATATATAAATCCACAACTGTATTAAAGCTATCCAAGCCCAAAGGAAGTATTCTTGAATCTCCTTTGATGCCCGAATTTTCCGATTTCGGGAGTGACAGGTTTATTGCTAATGAGATAGAGATACTTAAAAGCTATAGTGTCAGAGAGAAAGTAGCTAAAACTCTAATTGATACATTTAACACAGTACAGGACAAATCGAAATTTGCAATTATAGTAGCCAAGGAAGATGAGGAGGGGGCTGTACCCAAGCTAAAGAATATAAATGCCATAATCAAAGCCATTTCAGGAGTGTCGATTGATCAGAAAAGGGGTTTGGATATTGTGGAGATTTCAGTTGAATCGCCTTCTCCATATGAAGCAGCGCTAATGGCGAATGTTTATGCAGATGCCTACAGATCAATAAATCTTTATTACAACAGGCAGCAAATGATAAACGTAAAGGATTTTCTGGAGGATCAAAGGAGAGAGAAATTAAATGATCTGAATGATTCAGAAAACCGACTGCGTTTATATCAAGAAAAGGGGGGCATAGTTGCATTACCAGAACAAGCTAATGCATTAATCGGGCAGTTAACAGATTTTGAATCCCAGAAAAACGCTGCAAAGATTGAACTTACAATTGCAGAAAACAACCTGAAAGAATACAGGAGCGAGCTGGAAAAACAAAATCCCAGGTTGAAGGATTATCTGGAGAGTCTTGCGGGCGAGCCATATTTCTTAAGTTTACAAACACAAATAGCGCAGTTAAAAACGCAAAAAGATATAGCGCTGGCGAATAATCCGATTGCACAGAAAAAAGATGAGATAGTAAGAGAATTTGATACAAAGATTGCTGATTTACAAGCCAAAGTTGACCTGGAAATAAAGAAGAAGAGGGCGGGGATATTTGCATCATCACCTGAAGAGATTCGTCTGCTTTCCCAGAAGCTATTTGAGGAAGAAGTCAAGTATCAATCGGTTAGAGCATCATACACTGAATTAAATAAAATTGTAAATGATTACGAAAGGAAATTTAATCAACTTCCGAACAGGACAATAGATTTAGCCAGATTACAGAGAGAGCAGTCAGCATTTGAGAAATTATATTTGCTGGTTGAACAAAAATATCAGGAGTCGGTAATCAATGAACAGTCAACTCCAGGAAACGTTTTGATAGTAGATCAAGCGAGAATACCAATAACACATTCAAAACCAAACAGGACATTAATAGTTATTGTTGGTTTTGTTCTGGGACTTGGAATGGCATTCGGATTCGCATTTGTCAGAGCATATTTTGACACTACAATCAAGACTCCTGAAGATATCCAAAAGAGAAACATAAATGTTCTGGCATGGATACCACAAATTGAAGGGGTGCTTTTAGATAAGGAATATGAGTTTATTGTATATAAGAAACCGAATTCGATACCCAGTGAAGCATTCAGAGCACTCAGGACCAGAATACAGTTTTCGAAAATTGAGCAGGAAAAACTAAAAACGATTTTAGTAACATCTTCCACACCTCAGGAAGGTAAGACGACGATTTCTGTTAACCTTGCGGGGAGTTTTGCGAATTCAGGCAAGAAGACACTGATTTTAGATTGCGATTTAAGAAAGCCAAGATTACATACAGTATTTAAGGCGAAAAGATATCCGGGGTTTGTTGATCACTTCTTTGGACAAGCAACAATAGAGGAAATAACGCGCAAATCAGATCTTGATAATTTATATTACATCACAGCAGGAACTATTCCGCCGAACCCATCAGAGATTCTGGGTTCAAGTCAAATGCAAGACTTATTAGTAAAATTAAAGGAGGAATATGACATGATAGTTATAGACTCTCCACCAATTATTGCAGTTACCGACTCGGAGATATTGTCGAGTATAACTGATGGAACTTTGCTTGTAACATCTGCAAATACGACCGAGATAGAACTCATGAAGATGTCAGTTGATTTACTTTCACATGAAAGGGCCACGTTCTTAGGTGTTATTCTTAACAACTTCACGTACAGGAGTGGATATGGATCATATTACAAGTATTATTATTATTATTCCAAACCAAAAGACGGAAAAGATAAAAGCAGAAATCTAAAGACGCTTAAAACAAGTTAACGGGAAATTTAGTAAGAAGAAAAAAGGCTGAGAAATCAGCCTTTTTTTATTTTAATACTAACAATACTTATATCGTCTTCGAATTTGTTTTCCAAGTATGATGACATATACTCCTGTATAAAAGGAAGGGAAGAATTATCCTGAGGAATTGAAGTGATAATGTTCGTAAAATTATCAATACCCAGAGATTCTCCTTTTGAATTACGGGATTCAATGATACCATCCGTAAATAGAAACAACTCATCTTTATCCTCGAATGGAATCTGAGATTCCTCATAAAAACCAGACGGGGAAAAACCGAGAAGTAATCCAGGAGATTTTATCTGTGTAGAACCGGAAGTATTTGAGTGTTTATGAATAAGGGGGAGATCGCCTGCACCACAATATTTAATGGAATTTGTATTCGAGTCGAGAAGGAGAACCGACAGAGTTGAAAAGACTTCTGAAATTTTCGAGTCATTATAGATTATTGAATTCACGTTTTCCACAAGAGATTTAGGAGAATACTCTGCTGAATTTTGAATTGCAACCCTAAGTGCACTGCGAATGTAGCCAGCATATGCGACAGCAAAATACCAAGCATTCCATTTTTTACCCATAACGTCGCCAAGGACAATGAGGATGCGACTATCTGGAAGCTCGAAATAGTCAATAAAGTCTCCGCCAGGGATTCCCTCAAAAGTTTTATGCCATTGACTGATCTGAAAACCAGGCAAAGAAGGCAGGATGTCAGAAACAACTTTAACGCGCATGCTATCAGCAGCTTTATGAAGGTCGGAAACCATTTTCTGTTTAACTTTTCCAATGCTGTTTAATATTGCGTTTACCTTTGCAATAATTACTCTGGGACCTGAAGTTTTAATCACATAGTCCGTGATACCGAGGTCATATCCCTCCATAATATCTTCTTCGGCACCTTTAGCAGTCAGAAAGATAAAGGGGATAGATTTCAACTCGTTATCATCGAGAAGGCGTTTTCTAAATTGAAAGCCATCGACTTCCGGCATCATAATATCGGAAATGATTATATCAGGCATAAAAGATTCAGCAAGAGAAAAACCTTCGGCTCCGTTAACTGCAGTTTTACAGATAAAGCCGGCTTTAGTAAGATTATAGCTGAATAATTTGGAAATTGCAGGGTCATCATCAACCAGAAGGACTTTAGATTGGCCGGTGTTTTCAACGGGTTTTTCCTCCTGAGTATTTTTCCTGCCGTAGATTGTGAGAATTTCCGTTCTGCGAATAAGGGAAAGAATTTTAACCGTAAGTTCCTGTATGTTAAAAGGCTTTGTTAAATAGTCATCAGCACCAACGGCGAGAGCTTTTTCTTTTTCTTCAATACCTTCTTTAGCAGACAGAAAGATAAAAGGGAGAGTCCGGTATCGCTCATGTTCCCTAACTTTCTGGCAAAAAGTATATCCATCCATACCTTCGAGGCCGACGTCACAGAGTACCAGGTCAATTTTTTTTGAGTAAAGGGCAGAAAATCCTTCTTCGGGAGACTGAGCGAGGTGAACATTAAAGTTACTTTTACTCAAATGAAAATTAAGCAGTTTCCTAATTATAAGATCGTCATCAATAACCAAGACCGATTTTTTATCGCCCTGAAGCATCAGCAATCCTTATTGGAGAAATTATTTAAATGCATTGACAGCATCATTTTTAGTTTTGAATATCTCAAAGGCTTTATTCATTCTTGTCAGTTCGAACATTGAATTAACAGCCGACTGAAGTCCGAATAATTTAATATCCCCCCCGAGAGCTGTTGTTTTTTTTAGATTTACGACGAGTGCCCCAAGGAAACTTGAATCAACGAATTCACATTCGGAGAGATCAACAACGAAACGGGATGATTGTGGGGAAATTTGTTCAGAGAGAAAGGCTTTGAATTTTTCCGATTGGCTGAGAGTTGCCCTGGTTAAGTTAACGCAGACAAGAGAGATGTCGTTAATTTTTTCTATTTTGAAGTCCATTGTATTTTTTCCTTTCGACAAATAAAGATAATAAATTAATCACCATTTTCTAATTCAGATACTAATTTTTCTTTTATTCTATAGACAGTAGCCCGGCTAAGTTCAAGTTTCTTTGCCGCTTCAATAACATTACCATTTGTAACTTTAAGAGCGTGCTTAATAGCATTTTCCTTGAGGATTTCAAACGGAACGATAACATTACCATCAAACAAGGAAGAGATAAAGCCGGAAGCAGAATCCTCTATTGGGGTAAGATGCGGGGGAAGGTCCTTGATATCAATAAACTTACCATCAGCGATAATCACGCATCGTTCAATAGTGTTTTCGACCTCTCTGACGTTACCGGGCCAATCGTATTCAAAAATAATTTTGAGGGCGGGTTTAGTGAATCCCTGAATTTCCTTATTTAATTTTTTGGTAAACAAAGTAAGGAAGTGGTCTGCCAAGACAAGGATATCAGATCTTCGATCCCGAAGAGGAGGAATAGTTACAGGGAATGAATTAAGTCTGTAGTAGAGGTCCTCTCTAAATTCTTTAAGTTCAACAGCTTTTTTCAGATTGCGATTTGTAGCTGAAATAATTCTGACATTAGTTTTAATAAGTTCATTGCCGCCGACTCGTTCAAACTCTCTTTGTTGAATCACTCGAAGGAGTTTAGCCTGGAGAGTCATTTCAAGTTCACCTACTTCATCAAGGAAAATGGTTCCACCATCAGCAATTTCGAATTTACCGAGTTTACGTTGATGGGCACCAGTGAAGGAACCTTTTTCATGTCCAAACAATTCACTTTCGAGCAGATCGCGAGGAATGGAGGCACAATTAACAACAACAAAGGGTTTTTCCTTTCGATAACCGTTATAGTGGATAGCGCGAGCAATTAGTTCTTTGCCGGTACCGCTTTCACCGTGTATCAAAACAGTAATGTCATTATCCAGGACTTTAGAAACAAGATGGAATACATCCTGCATTTTGCCATCGGCGGTGATAATGTTTGCAAAACTATAATTGCGAGTGACGTTTTCCTTGAGATTAATTAATTCCTTTGAGAGGTCATAATTTTTAATAGCATTTCTTATAGTAGGTTCAAGTCGTTGAGAGTCGATAGGTTTAGGGAAATAGTCGAAAGCGCCAAGTTTAATAGCATCGAGGGCGACTTCAATACTACCCTGGGCAGAAAGGATAATAACAGGGAGATTTTCGTCAAACTGTTTTATTTTTTTGAGAATCTGAATGCCATCAAGGCCCGGGAGCATAATATCCAGGAGAATCAGGTCGGGTTTAAGGTGAAGTTTTTTTAATACATCTTCACCGGTCTCAAAAGATTCAACTTTGTAACCCCACTTATCTTTCAGGTAATATGATAATAAGCGAGTAATTGCAGGTTCGTCATCCACAATAAACACAAATTTATTCTTTTCCATTTATCACCCTCGGTATATTTATGAAAACAGAAGTGCCTATGTTGACTTTACTTTCAATAGAGATGTGAGCGTTGTGTAAATCAAGAATTTGTTTAGAAATACAGAGACCCAAGCCGGTTCCGGGTTCATTAGAATATTTACTACCTTTAAAGAATTTATCGAAAAGGTAAGGAATTTCATTTGCGGGGATACCAGCTCCGGTATCGGAAATAATAATCGCTGCGAAAGAGGCTCTACCCTTCAAAGAAACAGAGATTTTACCCTGAGTGGGGGTAAATTTTATAGAATTTTCAAGGATATTTTCGAATACGACTTCAATCCATTTTTTATCTCCAAAAAAGAAAATATTCTCGGGTGAAAATTCAGTTAAAAGATGAATAGACTTCTTTTCGATTTTCCTTTGAATAGAATTAACAACATTCTGAAGCAGTTCGTTTACAGAAGCTTTTTCCTTGTGAAGAATAATTTCACCACTTTCCATTTTCGAAAAGTTAAGAATATCGTTAATCAGATTAGCAAGCCGTTTTGCTTCTGCAAGGATAATTTTATTAAACTCTGAACGAGTCTCATCCGGCATGTCATTATCGGAATCAATAGTCTCAGCAAAGCCAATGATAGAGGCGAGGGGAGTTCTAAACTCATGAGAGACGTTAGAGATAAATTCATTTCTGATTTTATTCAATTCACGAAGGAACGAATCGTCCGAGTTTTTTCTATTTCTTTCGACTGTAATAATCTGGTTAAGTTCATCAATCTTAGCTTTAAGTTCGAGAATTTCATATTCCATATCAAGATAACGAGCGGAATCGTGTCCCAAGCCGATTAAAAAAGATTCAGGGTCTGAAGAATCAGATTTAAGAGAAACCTCGATAGGGATTTCGTTGTCGAATTTATCTTTAAATATCCAAATAATTTTACCGGGTAAAGGTTTCGTTTCAAAATCGCTTAACAAGGAGGAGATTTCAGAGGCGTAAGATTCTGAGATAAAAGAGAGAATTGATTTGCCAATCATTTCGGAAGGAGTATAAGCTAAAAGAAGGGCGCCGTGATTATTTATTGAAGTAATCATCAAGTGATGATCAATGATAAAGATGAGTTCTTCAGATGAGTCAAAAATACTTCTCAATCGCTTTTCTGATTGGTGGAGAGAATTGAAAGCTTTTTTTTCAGCAGAAATATCATAAATAACCCCATCAATTCTATCCAGGTGATTTTTTTCGAAGACAGGGAAAGCAGAGTGCTTAAGATTAACCAGATTTTTATTATTATCGTAAACCGAGTATTCAACCGAGGACTTTTCGCCATTTTTTAGAGAACGGAGAAATTCTTTGACACGCGGGAGGTCTTCCCGAGAAACAAGTTTGAGCAGTTTGGACTGAGCTGACAGAATTGATTCGATATCCACCCCAAGGATTGACTCAACAGCTTTAGAGACAAAAAGAATTCTTTGAAGAGAGAGAGAGTAAGAATAGACAATTACCTGAGCATTATTAAAGGCGGCGGCAATAATATCCGAAGGGACATTAGAAAGTCCATATTTCTCAATTATATCAATCTGTGAATTCTTAAATTGCGACATATTACGGTATTAAAAATAGCTTTTTTCCTAATTAAAACAAATTGTTTTGGAGAAGTTGATAGTACTTTTTAATTAACTGTTCATAGTCTGGGGAGAAACCTTCCTTGCCAGAACTATTAATAAGATTCCGAAGGATTTCATCCCTATTCAATCTATTAAGATTAAGTTGATCCGGTGAATTAGGATTGTGTCTGTTGGTTGTTTTTGATTCGCGCTGTTTTTCATAATCTCTTTCGTTCACCGATTTTTGAGCATCAAGAAGTTTGGAGAGAATTCTCTCCTGTTTTTGAATAACTTCATCATTAAGTTTATCGGTTTTCATATCGGTAATAACCTCCTGCATCTGTTTGAGAGTTTCATCGATATTTGAGAGCATGGATTTACTACGACCAGATTCACGAGCTTCCTGATTGAGTTGTTCGAGAGACTTTCTAACCAACTCCTGTTGTTGAGCCAGGCGTTGCATTTGTGCTTGCTGCTGAGGGGTGAGTTGACCCTGCAAGCCCTGTTGAAGCATTTGGGACATTTGATTAAGGCTCATTTGCTGTTGAGAGAGTTGCTGCATTTGCTGCATCAGGGACATCATACCACCCTGACCGCCCTGACCGCCCTGCATCATCTGATCCATCATACCTTTCATCAGGGAGGCGGCGGAGTTCAAGTTTTTCATAGCCCCAGACTGAGAGGCTGAAGCAGTAGAAGAGTTTTTATTCTGAAGCGATTCAAGAGCGGAATTCATATCCTTACGGGCATCGCCGAGAGCTTTTCCCATCTCAGGGGTTATGGCGAAAGTTTTTTGGGAGAGCTGATTCATGCGATTAAGGAGACGTTCAAGATTATCCTTCAGACCGCTCTGTTTAGCTGCGTTTTCCGAACTTGAGGAATTTTTCCAATTTTGCCTGGTATTGTCCCTGAGTTTTTCCTGTTCTTTTGAAAGAGTTATCAGGTCGTCAAGAATTTTAACCATATCAGCGAAAGCCTTCATCTGATTTTGCTGTTGCATCATGTTCTGCATATTCTGAAGGCTCTGTTTCAGTTTGCTGAGATTTTTAGAAATCTGAGATTGATTGTTCATAGCCTGCTGTTTCTGCATTTGCTGCATATTTTCCTTTGCCTGCTCTGACAACTCATCATTATTCTGTTTATCGAACTCCTTATCAAGTTCGCTCATTTCATTATTAGGGAGATCTTTAAGTTCCTGCATTTTCTCCCGGAGTTTATCAAGTTCCTTGTTGAGGTTTTTGAGTTCATCGGATACTTGTTCCTGCTGTTTAGTCAGTTTATCTCTTTCGTTTTTATTCTCAAGATTTTGATTAGAAAGTTTTTCTTTAATTTCTTCCTGTTTTTCGATAAGGTCTTCAGTTCTTTTAACCAGTTCGTCAAGTTTCCGTTCAGTTTGAATTCTCTTAAACAGATTAAGAGTTCTTTCTATACTTTTGCGAAACATTTCCTCATCAAACTTCATATTTTCAAGCTGTTGTTGCGCCTGTTGTCTCATCAAGTTTTGAAGTTGTTCGTTCATTTTCTTAAGAGCAGTTTTCATATCTTCGTCAGACAGTTCATCGAGCAACTCCTGTAGCTGCATATATTTTTCAAGAGTTTCCATAGAAAGAAGATCATTATCCTGCATTTTCTTTCTATTCTCCTCGAGAGTTTGGCTAATATCCTCTATTTTCTGATTAAGTTTTTCAAAACTCTCAGCGGTTTTTCTAAGATTTTCCTTTTCATCCCAGGTAAGTTCTTTTTTATCCTGACGGAGATCGTTGCTTAATTTTTCGATATCCTTTTTAAGATCCTGAGCCTGGTTGAGGGCTTCTTTGAGTTCTTTTTCAACGAGGGATTCAGATTTTTCAGTATCGCTGAAAAGTTCAGCCAGAGAAGGCATTCTTAATCTAAAAAGAGGAGATTTTGCTGATTTTGGTCCGCTAACGAGATCATTATCGAAGATTTCCAAATAATAAGAAACAACATCCTCAGTTGCAAGGCTCAGACCTGTTAAATTCCAGATATAATTAATAGTTTCTTCTTTTAATGATTTATTAACAGGGATTTCAATAACAGTATATTCTTCAGAAGGTTTTTCGTAAACAGAACCGGACAAGCGGTAAGCTAAATTGAGTTTACTGAATCCGAAATCATCTTCAATTTTCAATAATAAGGGGATTCTTTCGTCAGCAGAAATATTGACGTCCGCATTAGGTTGAAGGACACCTATAACAGGGGGTGCATCGTAAATTATTTTTGCCTGATACTCTACAGGATAGAGATTCAGATTGCCATTTAAATCGCGGAGAATAATTTTATAATTAAAAGAATTTTTAATTATAAAGGAATATTCGGCAAGATTGGAATTTATTGCAAAATAAGACTTCAGAGAGTCGTTAATAAGGAGATATGTTTCTTTTAATTCCTTGCTGGCTATCAAGGAAAAGCTGACATTTGAACCAATAAGTGCTTCAAAATTCCCATTATCTATTTGCTGAGAAGACTGAATGCGTGAGTAAGCAGGAGGTAAAATTTTCAGAGTCAGATTTTTAATAATAGGGCGATCTATGACGGTAATCTGATAATGGTCACTTTCCAACTCATCAGCTTTTGCATAATAAGTGAATGAATTCCTAAGGTTAGAAAAGGTGATTTGATAATTGCCAAGTGAATCCCGGCTGAGTGGCGCGGAAGCAAAGTTATTTTGAGTGTCGTCTTTATAAAGCAGAATTACATTTGAGGGATTATTACCACTAACATTAACTTTTATAGTTACGTTCTGATTTTTAGGGACCGAGATATTACCGGGAGTAATCGTAAATTTGAAGCGGGGAGGAGTTTCAAAGTCCTGATCGTAGTTATATAGTCTTCCCAAAGCGGAATTGAAGTCAGGGATGAAACCCATCAGCAGAATTGACACGGTAATAATAATGAGAGTATAAGGAAGAATTTTTTTAGGTTTTGAGAAAGTCAGAGGTTCAAGGAAATCAATTTTTTCAGTTTTATTATAGAAACGATCGAAAGAAGCTTTAATCAGATTTTCCGAATAAAGATTACTCCGGGATGTATAGGCAGCAAATAACTGGATATGATTCAACAATTCATCTTTAATACCGGAAAAGAGAGTGCCAACCTTTTGAGCAGCAGATTCGACAACTGAAGGAGTAAAGGGAGAATACTTCCTCGACAGGGGATAAAGAACTTTAAGGGATAAAGCAATTAGAGCAGATATCCAATAGAGAAAAAAGAGAGGTGTTCGAAGACCCGAGGGAAAATAGAATAAAGATTCGAGAAAGGTCAGCAGAAGGACAGAGATGAAGAAAAAAATCAAAAAGAAGAGGAAATTTTCAAGAACAAGAATATTTAATTCTTTCCGACGAAAGTTCTTGAGTTTTTCTAAGAGGGGGGTGTAATTTTCAGAAAATCTATTCATCTGCCATTCAGTATTAATTAGTTAAAGCCCAAATCATGATATTGGTACCAAATTTCAAGGCTTCTTCTCTTTTATATTCAGGATCATTATGGACAGCAGGATCTGCCCATCCATCGCTAGGATTAGACTCGAAAGTATAGTAAAGAACCAGTCTGCGATTAAGGAACAAGCCAAAAGCTCTTGGTGATTTATCATCATGTTCATGAGTTTTGGGAGGACCCTGCGGGAATTTATAAAAACAATGATAGAGTCCATAATCAAAGGGAAGTTCAACCAAGCTATTATCAGGGAATATCTTTTTCAGTTCTCTTCTAAAAGAAGCATCGAGACCGTAGTCGTCATCTACATACATAAATCCCCCATTTTCAAGATATTTGCGAAGATTTCCGATTTCCTTTGGAGAAAAGGCTATATTTCCATGTCCTGTGACGAAGAGCACAGGGAAAGCAAACAGTGCGTCCGAGGAAGCATCCACGAAAACATATTCGGGTTTTGTTTTAATCGAGGTATTTTTCTGAATAAATTTCAACAGATTAACCTCAGCGGAGGGGTCATTATACCAATCACCACCGCCCGAATATTTCAGTCGAGCTATCCGAAACTCGGGGGACTGAGCAAAAACCGATAGATAAAAAAACAAGAAAATGAAAGAAATTCTAAACATTTAAGTATTGTGAATCAAAAATTAAAAAATCGAAGTAGTAATATAGTTATTTAAGAAGTTTTTAAGATAAAAGCGAGGAGGGAAAAATTTTTTCACCAATAAGGAAAATTATCGTGAGATAAATATAAAAACAAACAGAGGAGAAACATGATAGTTTAGAGAGGTTTTCATATTTGTAAATAAAATTTTGTTTTTTTAATAAAAATATCATAAATTTGACGGACAGTTTAGCATATTTGTGTTAAAAGGGGGAATTGTGTATAAATCAGAAAGATAAAGCGGCAAAGATATTACCCGGCTTGGCAGTTTATTGGAAAGACAATGTGGATTTTTATTAAAAGATCTTGAGTGCTCAGACAGATATAAAAGATAAAATTTGGTAAAAAAATTAATTCATTCAATAAAATAAAAGGAGATAGTATGAGAGATAAAGAACGATATCTTCCATTCGATCGAAGTTGGCTAATAAAGGGAATTCCTTTATTGTTAATTTTGGTATTAATGCTAAGTCCGCTTAGCTACCCGCAGATTACCCCTGTATGGGAACAAACAGTAGCGGGCGCTAATCTACCAGCGTGGTTCGGCTCTTCCACTGAAAGAGGGCTGGCTTATGGAAACGTTGGCGGCAACGATAGATTATACGTGGTATCGACTAAAACGACACCCCCATCTATCATAATTATTAATGCTGCAACCGGCGACAGCGTCGGGACATTAAGCACTACCGGAGTAGCCGGAGGTTTCACGCTACTAAATGACGTTGAAGTATCGGCTGACGGGCACATATATGCCTGTAACATGACCACAGGTGCTTCAACAGATGCATTTAAGGTTTATAAATGGACATCAGAATCAGTTGATCCAGTAGTTGTGTTAACCTTTAATGCCCAGGCCTACAGACTTGGAGATAAGTTTACAGTTGTAGGTTCTGCAGCTGACAATTCATTAACGATATATGCGGCACGTGCATCTAATGCAGCAAATGTTGTGATCCGTTTTACAACCACAGACAATGGAGCAACATTCACGGCAACGGAAGTTCCATTAACATTTGTTACGGCTTCACTTTCGTGGCCAAAGGTTTATCCAAAAACAACCGGAGTATCTGACTTTTACTATAATGGGGTTAGTTTATACCCAAGTGAGTTTAGTTCAGACGGTACTTACAGAGAACAAATGTTCACGAACGCAGTAACTACAGGAAGCCATGCACAAAAATATTTTACTTATGGCGGCAGAAAATATTTAGCCGTATGGGTATATGGTACTTCAGGGGCTAATCATGTCAGAGTAACTGATATTACTTCAGGAGTAGCAATGGGAACTTTACTGGGTAGCACTACCACTATGGGGACAGTAAGTGCAGCAGGATACGGAGACATGGATATTAAAGACAATGGCAGCGGAATTTATACCATTTATGTATTGACTGCCAATAACGGTATAGGGGCTTATACATTTAATGTAGCAGGATATAACATTAATTTAGCACCTCCGTTCACACAAGATTTTGAAGGAGCATTCCCACCAGCAAATTACCTTCGACTAAATGGATACTTAACAAATTCAACTAGATTTATTGCAGTTTCCTCTTCCTGGTTGCAGGATGATTTTGGCAATGTCACCAATCCAGTGAATAAAGCAGCAAGAGTGAATATTTATGGGAGCACAAGGCGAGATTGGCTAATAACACCACCAATAAATATCGGGAGTTTAGAAGCCTCCGTTAATTATCAGTTGGAATTTGATCTGGCGTTGACAACATATGGGACTACAAATGCTGCTACCATGGCAGCTGACGATACTATGGCTGTAGTCATTTCCACAGATAATGGAGCAACCTGGAGCAATGCAAACATACTTAAGGCTTATACCTCAGCATCGGTAATTTCGAATACAGGACAACATGAAGTAATAAGTCTTGCCGGTTACAGTGGAATGATAAGGATAGGATTTTATGGTGCCTCATCAGTATTAAACAATGATAATGATCTTTTCGTGGATAACATAAAAGTGGTTGAAGCATCAGCTTCACCAGTTGTCACAGTTAATCCTACGGAGAAAGCTTTTGGTGAGCTACAAATCGGAACATCATCAACAGCTCAGACATTTTCAATTAGTAATACCGGTGGCGGAACATTAACGATAACAGGTATTGCAAAGGCAGGAACTGACCCGGCACATTTCACTTTAACAGACGCAAATGTCTATCCGGTGAACTTAACAACAGGGCAGTCTATTACGATACAAGTTGCATTTACACCAACAACAGTGGGTGCAAAGACAGCTAATATAGCCATAACACATAACCTAACTGATGGAGTAAGCAATATTCCGGTTACGGGAACAGGAATAGATGCAACTGTTAACTCATTCCCATATACACAAAACTTTGACGGAGTTGCTTTCCCACCATCGGGATGGGTAAATCAACAAGTAACGGGTACGGGATTGTTCAAGAGAGTTCTGACCGGAACTTCGCCAGTTGTTGTACCGAAGAATGATTCTGCAATGGTTCAGTACAACACATACAATTATACAACAGGAACAACGGCGATACTGGTTACTCCACCGTTAAACATACCATCTACTGAAGCAGATTACAGGGTTAAATTCTGGATGTACAGAGATGGGGGATATTTAACAAATTTAGATAGGATAGCAGTATTTGTCAATGGTAGTCCATCCTTGACCGGAGCAGATTCCATTGGCAACATATTCAGAAGTAAGAATCTGGAACCAGTTGTTGCTGATACAGGGTGGTATGAATATACCTTCAATTTACCGGGATCACCAGCTGAGGCAATTAAATATGTTATTTTCAAGGGAGTGAGCGGATACGGAAATAACGTATATATTGATGGTGTTACAATTGAAGCAGCACCGACATCTGTTGTTACGTGGGCAAATCTACAATGGCCGCCAACAGCAACAATACAGCAAGGAGAGACAGCCACAGTATATGCACAAGCATGGATAGATGGCGTTACAAGCGTTCCGGGAGTAACTCCGGGATTAGACTGCTGGATTGGAATAAACAATGCAGACACAGATCCGAGCACATGGACCACATGGGTTCCAGCAACATATAATGTTGATGCAGGAAACAATGATGAGTTCATGGCAAATATTGGTGCAACACTTCCAGTCGGGACCTATTATTATGCAGCAAGATGGCAATATCTTGGCGGACCATACAGGTACGGCGGATATAACAGTGGATTCTGGAACGGGACAACAAATGTTTCGGGAGTCTTGACAGTAAATCCATTTGTTGCAAATCTTCCATTAGTAGAAGGTTTTGAAGACGCAACATTCCCACCGACCGGATGGAATGTGATTGCTGTAAACGGATTGCCTACCTGGACAAGAGGAACCACAATGCCGAATACAGGATTAGGGCATGCAATGTATTCATATAGCACAACACTTCCAGGTAACGATTGGTTAGTAACTCCAGGTCTCAATTTACAAAGCGGAAAGAGTTACAAACTGACCTATTGGTACAAAGTACACAGTGGAAGCTATCCGGAAAATCTTAAAGTAGCAATTGGTTCTTTGGCAAATCCGGACTCATTAATAACAGTATTGGCAGATCACCCAGGAATCGTTAACGCTGCTTATATGCCAAACACAGTTATTATTACACCAACTTCAACAGGAACATACTTTATTGGATTCCATGCATACAGTTTGGCTGATCAGTGGAATATATATCTTGATGATATTGAAGTATCGGAAGTGCCAGAGCATGATTATGCAGTTGTAGAACTGAATCAGGAAAATGCTGTTCCAGATCCATTCAAAGTAAAATTTGAGGGTTCAAAGACAGATGAATTTGAACTTCCAATAAAGATTGACGGATTAACCGGAGTAAAACAGAGCGAAGTAAACAACAGTGGTAATGTAAGATTCGGAAATCCTTCAGATGAAATTGAAGGAATAAAACCAATTTCATTGAAGGCGATAATTCAAAATCAAGGTACATTATCATCACCATTTGACTTCAATTACAAGTTTAACGGTGTAGCAGGAACTGTGGTCAACAGACCAGGAGTACCATTCCTTGAGACAGACACATTGACCTTAACGCCTGCAGTAACGACACGCGGAACATTCACAACTCAGGCATACATTACATCCACCACGGATACACTTAAGGATAATGACACATTAGTAAATAACAAGACCTTAGTATATCCAGAGCCGATGATAAGAGTAAAATATGATAATGGAAGCAACACAGTGCCGACATTCGTAGGATTCGGAACAAACAATCTTCCATTAACAGCAGCAGTGAGATTCACTTCAGGTGCAGAGATGCGATTAGCAAGTATTGACGCATTTTACAGGAATGAATTAGACGGTGACTCAATAACGGTTACGGTATATGCAGCAGGCGAAACAACAACAGCACCGGGAGTTGTTTTATACACTAAGAAATTTGCAGGAGTAAACTATCTGAACCCGGGAGATGCAGGAGATTATGTAACGTTACCACTTGGTAATGACGCACCAATCTTCACAGAAGGAATGGATTTCTGGGTAGGAATTACATTCAACTCAGCAATACAATTCCCGATGGGAATTCACAACACCGGATTCACACCAGGGAGAAGCTATCTGACAGACGGAAGCGGGACCTGGTTCCCGTTAGTAATAACGACAGAAAGAGCCTGGTTACTAAGAGTAGTGGGAGTGCCTTATGTACCACCGATGTACAACACAATCTGGCAGAGAAGTGTGGCACAGGGTAACTTGCCAAGCTGGTTCGGAGCACATCTTGAGAGAGGATTAACATACGGAAACACTCTCCCAGGAATAGAAGGAAATGACAGAATATACGTAGTAAGCCGAACAGGCGGAACGTTTGTTAAAATACTGGACGCTTCAAACGGAAACGATTTAGGGAACTTAAGCACAACCGGAATAGCCGGCGGAACTTATTTGCTAAACGATGTAGAAGCAACCAAAGACGGAAAGATACTTGCAGCAAACCTTATATTAAATGCATCAACAGACACATTCCGTGTATATATGTGGGATAATGAGAGTGCATTACCCGTTCCAGTGATCAAATTCAGAGGAACAGATGCTGTAAGGTTAGGAGATAAGATTACAGTAACCGGCGACTATTCATTAGGGACCGCGGTATTGTATGCAGGAAGTGCAACGGCAGGACAGATGAAAGTCTATAAGTTCACAATGAGCGGAGGAGTATTCAATCAAGTACCTGAAGTGATTGCATTAAGTGATAATGCAGCAGGAACACCAACCAGTGCATCAATAGCACCACTACCAAACGGAGACTTCTACTGGAAAGCTACGGGATTCAGCGTAAAGAAATACAGTGCAACCGGGCAGTTACTCGGAACAATTCCGGGGACAGTAGTAGCAACGGGTTCGAATGCAATAAGATATATCGGAACATTAATTGATCAAGAATATATAATTGTATATCAATACGGATCCGGGAATGAAAATGCAAGAATAGTAAAAGTGCCTGTAAGCGATGTAGCAGCAGCAACAACGTATGATATCACTCCGACGTTAGGGAATGTAGCGAATACAAACGGATCGGGAGATGTTTCCTTCAAGGTAAATCATGACGGAAGCGTAGATATCATAGTGTTAGGAACGAACAATGGTATTGGTGTATACCGAACAATTCAGCCTGTGCCAGTTGAACTTACATCCTTTACAGCAACTTCACAGGACAATCATGTTTACTTAAACTGGAGTACAGCAACCGAGAGCAACAGTAAAGAATTCCTGGTAGAGAGAAATACCGGAAGCAACTGGGCAGTAATCGGAAGTGTAGAAGCAGCAGGGACATCAACAGACATCAGAAGCTACAGCTTTGTTGACAAGAGTGTAACCACACAGAGTGTAATTTACCGTCTGAAGATGGTAGATATTGACGGTACATTCAATTACAGCAAGGAAATAAAAGTTGAGATGGGTGTTCCAAGCTCATTCAGTTTATCGCAGAACTATCCTAACCCATTCAATCCTTCAACGAGGATAGATTATCAGATACCTTCTGATGCGAATGTTACAATAGAACTTTTTGATGTAACAGGCCAGAAGATAGCAACAATGATGAACAAGGAGATGAAAGCCGGTTATCATTCATTTGATCTGGAAGCAGGCAAATTTGGAATGGCAACAGGAGTCTATATCTACAGATTAGTAGCTATTGACAAGACCTCCGGAGAATCGTTTGTTGACAGCAAGAAACTTATGATGCTCAAGTAACATCGAGTAAGTTAGTAAACAAAAAGGGTGACGAAAGTCACCCTTTTTTTATTTTAAAGGGGATAAAAAATCAGAAGTAATAGTCGTTATCATATTCCTCTTCGAGCATGCAGCCTTGCATCAGTTTAGGGGGAATATCGGTGAGGAATCTTGATGGTTTAGAAAAAGTTGTACCACTTTCGCGATCGTAGATATTCATAGGGAGAGTGATGAACAAGTTTTCTTTAGAGCGTGTAACGGCAACATACATGAGGCGCCGTTCCTCTTCAATATTTTCGGATTTATCCATTGCCTTACTCATTGGGAAAAAACCGTCAAGCGCGTGAATAATAAAGACGGTATTCCATTCAAGTCCTTTTGCCGAGTGGATAGTTGACAAAGTGACGTATTCGGATTCTTTTGATTCCGCCTCCACGTCAACAACACTTTGAACCGGGGGCTCGATTGCCATATCAGAAATAAAGCTATCCAGAGAACGATAATTTGAAGTGATAGTGAGAAGAATATCGAGATCTTTTTTCCGTGAGTTAAAGTCATCGTACTTATCCCGGAAGAAGGGGTAGTAGTAATCTATAACCAGCTGAGCTTTTTCAGATACTGATTTTTCCTTCATAGAAATAATATGCAGAACGGAGAAGAGGTCATAGAATTTTTCAGCGATGAGAGAAGGAAGTTTATCCGGATGATTTTTTATTGAGATTTGTCCGGCAGAAATGAGGTCCATTACTTTTTGTGCAGATTTGGGGCCGATTTTAGGGAGAAGCAAAAGAACTCTAAGCCAGCTGACAAAATCGTTTTCGTTAAGGGCAATTCGGAGAAAAGCAATGATATCCTTTATATGAGCTGATTCGACAAACTTCATTCCACCGAACTTAACGAAGGGAATATTAGCTTTACCGAGTTCTATTTCAAGATTAAAGGAGAAAAAGGAGGCGCGAAAGAGGACAGCAATTTCTGAAAGCGGGATACCTTCCTCGCGAAGCTGGAGAATCTTCTGGACAATGAATTTAGACTGCATATTCTCGTTATGAGCTGCAATAATGGTAGGGCGTTCGCCACCAGTTTTATTTGTATAAAGGACTTTGGGATATTTTTCGATTGCGGAGTCTATTATACGATTGGCGAAATCAAGAATTTCCTGAGTGCTTCTATAATTTTCCTCGAGGTAAATAATCTTAGTATTTTCGAAGAGATTCGGGTAGTCCATTATATTTTTGAAATTAGCTCCTCTAAATGCATAGATTGATTGAGAATCATCGCCTACGACCATAACATTTTTTCTATTGCGAGAGAGGGCGAGGACGATATCTGCCTGAAGTTTATTAGTGTCCTGGTACTCATCCACCATCAAGAAATTTACTGTTTTAAGGAGGGAATTGGCGGCAGGAGAGCCAGAATTCAGGAAGTCAAGCAAGCAAATCAGGAGGTCATCATAATCGAGAAGACTATTTTTCTTTTTATAGGCTGAATAAGCTTTTTGAATCTCAATGATTTTGTCAATTTCCTGATAGAAGTGGGGATATTCGTCGAGAAGAATATCCTCGACAGTTCTGTTAGTATTGACCGAGAGACTAAAGACTTTGAAGAGAGTTTGTTTATTCGGAAACCGTTTATCTTTTTTAAGACCGGGGTATGAGCTACGGATAAGATTAACAACGTCTTCGGAATCCGACTGATCGAGGATAGTGAAAGAATGAGATAAGCCGGCCGCCTTTGCATATTTGCGAAGAGTAAGATTAGCGAAAGAGTGGAAAGTACCTCCGCGAATTTTTGAACAGCGGTCGTCGAGAATAAGCGAAGCCCTGTTCATCATTTCGTTAGCGGCCTTACGAGTAAAAGTAAGGAGGAGAATAGATTCAGGAGGAAAGCCAAGTTCAATAAGCCGGGCGACGCGAAATACCAGAGTCCGGGTTTTACCGGAACCTGCGCCTGCGATTATTAAGTAAGAACCATTAAGAGAGGAGACAGCTTCGAACTGAGCCGGATTAAGGAGGTGACGATAATTTATTTTAAGTTTCGACTCATCGATCAGCCCCGTTTTAGAAGGAAGATTTTCCGAAGGGGTTTTCTTCAGAATAATTTTTTTATCAAAATCCAAAGTGCGAGTTACTTTCTAATTGAGTTAGAGAGGACGGGAGGATATCCCGTCCTGTGAAAAAAGTCAAGCACGTAAGTTACGTTTAAGTGCTTTGGGTTTCCCGAGAATTTCGGAGACAATAAAATAATCCCTTATGTTGAGGGGGTTGGCAAATTTAGCCTTTAAGTTTTTAGTTCTCAGATTGATATCAGAGGATTTTTTCGACTGAACCTCAGGAAGGGGTTTAAATTTTTTCAATTGAATTGGTTTAGGGGGAGTAAAGACATATTCAGGTGTTGAAGATTCATAAGAGACCCTTTCACTTTCAACCTTAACGTGTTCACCCCATCTATCCTCAAGAGAATCGGATTTAGAGGACTCGGAAGAATATGATTCTTTTGGAGGAGGAACGGGAATTTGAGGGGGAGCGGGTTCCATTCGAGTCTCTTTAAATAGATTCTCAATTTCCCGGAGGATATCAACATCAGAAGGTTCAGACCTTCCGGGAGGAGGTTGTGAATGTGGAAGCGGCTGTCTCATAGTATGAGGCTGCCGTTGCCCTTTAGTCTGAGGAGGTTGTTTCCCTTTTTTCTTACCAAGGAAAGGTGAAACAAGGGAATAGATAATTACCAGGGCAATTATTACATCAAACAGACTATCCATTATGGGATTTATCCTTATTTTCGTCAGGTTTAGAGAAAGCATCTCTCATGCTGGTATCAGCCTGTATATTTTTCATATTATAATAGTCCATAATACCAAGGTTACCATTGCGAAAAGCTTCGGCCATAGCCTTGGGAACTTCTGCTTCTGCTTCGACAACCCGGGCACGTTGTTTAGCAACCTCAGCGATCATCTCCTGTTCGAGAGCGACAGCTGCAGCACGTCTTTCCTCAGCGCGAGCGCGGGCGATCTGGAGATCAGCCTGAGCCTGATCGGCCTGGAGTTTAGCACCGATATTTTCACCAACGTCAACATCGGCAATGTCTATAGAAAGAATTTCGAAAGCTGTGCCGGCATCGAGCCCTTTAGAAAGGACAACTTTTGAAATCGAGTCAGGATTTTCAAGAACCAGTTTATGAGTTTCGCTGGAACCGATTGTTGAAACGATACCCTCACCAACGCGAGCCAGTATGGTAGCTTCACCAGCGCCACCGACCAATCGTTCGATATTTGCGCGGACGGTGATACGAGCTATTGCTTTAAGCTGGATACCATCTTTTGCCATAGCAGCAACGAGGGGGGTTTCGATAACTTTAGGGATAACCGACATTTTAACTGCTTCGAGAACATCACGACCAGCGAGGTCAATAGCGGTAGCTCTTTCGAAAGAGAGACCTAGATTAGCTTTATCGGCGGAGACGAGAGCCATAACGACTTTGTCCACATTACCACCAGCCAGGTAGTGAGCTTCAAGTTTACCACTCTCGAGTTTAAGACCGGCTTTAGTAGCGGTGATAAGACTTCTGACGATAATATGCGGTGGTATTTTCCGGAGGCGCATACCCACGAGGTCCTTGAAAATTTTTAATTTAACTCCCGAGAAATAGGCAGTAATAAAGAGGCCAATCGGGACGTAATAGAAAAGAACGAGCAAGAAGACGACAATTGCAATGACTATAATTAAAGATAAACCGGCAAGTGCTTCCATATAAATAAAACTCCTTAAATTTTAGAAAGTAAGTATAATATTATTTGATTGAATGTGCAAATTGAATTTTGCAGAAAAAGTGTTAAGGGGCTTTAATCACGACGATTGAGATATCGTCGTCAGGGTCAGGGTATCCACGAAAGGCATTGAGGTTAACAAGGATAGCGTTTTTGATTTCGGAGGCATTTTTATGGCTATTAGCGAGGATAATTTTTTCAAGTTTTGTATCTCCGAATTCCTGATTGAGGGTATTCATAGTTTCCGTGACACCATCGGAGAAGAAGATGAGGATATCGCCGGATTTAAGAGTAAGAGATTCAGTTTGAAGAGTTGATTGAAAGAGGTCCGAATCTGTAAGCCCCAAGCCAATACCGGGAGGGGTGAGGCGAGAACAGGAATTATTTTCCTTTGAAAAGCAGAGAGCCGGAAGATGACCTGCACGACAGAAAGTTATATTGTTATTTTCGAGGATTGCGGCATTAACAGTGAAGAAATAGTTTTTAGAGAAAATCTCACAGAGGACATTATTCAGTTTTGTAAGAATATGAATCAAATCAGACTCGGACTGAATAATATGGTGGATAAGAGCCCTGACCTGGATCATGTAAAGAGCTGCGGCCATGCCTTTGCCGGAAATGTCTCCAATGAACATAAAGTATTTGTCCGAGTTGCGGTTAGGAATAAAATCGAGGTAATCCCCACCAACATCCTTAGCAGTTTCAGCGTAGAAGGAGATATCGAGGGAAGGGATATCGGGAGGATTTTTAGGAATCAAACCTTCCTGAATATTTTTAGCCAGTTCAAGTTCTCCTTTAGCTGTGAGTTTTTCGGCAACTTCGAAAGCGAGGAGAAGATTAATGCCCACGAATGAAAAGGAGACCCAATACCAGAGAGAGTTAAGGAAACCCCAAATAAAAATAAAGAGAAGAATGGAGTATATCAGCCGGCGAAGGGGATTTAGTTTAAATAGGAAAGCGAGGAAGAGATTTTTTCCAAAGACAAAGTAACGGACAAGCGGGTTAGTATGCTTGTCCGGTTGTTTGGTTTCGGAGAGATAGAATTTCAGGACAGAGGGAGCCTCTTTATTGATAAGTTTGCGCAACTCATCGTAGGAGAGGTCATCGGTGTAGAAATTATAAATGTTCCGTAAGCGATTATTACGCACTTAAAATCAGGTTAGACAGAGTGTTTAATTATCGTTAAAGTTTCATGAATTGCCTTCATGTTTGCTTCGAAAGTCAATTTTTTATAATTAACAAGGTCAACAATAGTTCCGATGAAGCAAAGACCTGCAGTGAAGAAATAGAGAATTCCCATACCGATCTGACCGAGAATGAAGCGGTGAATGCCGGAAATTCCCAGGAAACCAATAAGTGCAGTTATTAAGATCATCTGAGGGTCTTTTCTGCGAGGACCATAGATGGATGCAAACTGACGAAGTTGCTCTTCGGTAAAATCTTTGGTAAGATTCTGGATATAAGTCATTTCCTCGAAATCGAGGTAGGGCATATAGTTGTAAATATTTAACATAACTGACCTCCGGGATTTTTATGTGAATAGAAAATTATTTTTTTAATAAGATTGCGAGACAGGATTATAATCCGATAAATGATAATCAAGAGACCAAAAAAGCCAAGGACATGAGAATGCCAAGCAGAAGAGAAGTCGAGTTGAAAGATATGGTGGATGGACATTCCGAGTCCACAGCCGGGGCAAAAGTCAAAGCCCATATTGTTAAGTGGGCAAAAAGTGAAGTGACTGCCGGAAAAATCGGCTAAAGCAAGGTAGAAGAGACCAGAAACCCAGAAAAGGAGTTCAAGGTCGAGGTACTTAACAATATTCAGAAATCTGTTTTTCATAAATTTTCATAAATGCGTGAGTAACTTAAAATAAATAGGGGGAAATTTCAAATAAAAACTGATAAAAGAGCTAAAAGCAGGATAAACGGGAATATATCAGAATTAACATTTTTAATAAGCCATAATTAAATTACTTTATTAAAATCATTTTCCTGGTTTGAGCTGAATTTCCGACTGTGAGAGAGTAAAAATAGACACCACTTGGAAGTGCATCAGCGTGAAAAATAACTGAGTGGTTTCCGGAATTCATAGTTGAGTTAATCAATTCGGCGATAATTGTTCCAGTGATATTAAGGACTTTCAGCGATACAAAACTTTTCTTTGGTATAAAGAAGTTGATAATTGTTGAAGGATTGAAAGGATTGGGGAAATTCTGAGCAAGAGAGAAATCAGATGGGGAATGAAGATTTTCCTCAATAGCAGCCGGGAATGGGGGGAAGAAGAATTCGAGCATATCATCAACAGAGGCGCGCCACAGACCCCAGCTGTGCCCTTCGGGGAGTTCTTTCCATTTCAAATCATATCCTTTGGAGAGCAATGCATCTCTGAAATTACGCATATTTGAGTAGAGAGATTCATATGTTCCCCAAACGGAAGCAAAGCGAATATTTTTTTTGGGTCCGCTAACAATAAGGGAATAAGCCTCATAATTATTAGGCTGGAATGCAGCAGAGTGGAGTCCGCAATTACCAAAAACTTCCGGATGGTTATAGCTAATGAGAGCGGAAATATTTCCGCCATAGGAATCGCCAAGAACAAGGCGGGCAGCGGGTTGGGGGATAGTTTTATACAGGGAGTCGATAAACGGTACCAGTTCATTTACAAAGAAGAGACGGTATGGAGTACGTTTGGTGAAAGCATATTCTTCATTTCTATTATTCGGGCGAACGAAAACGCCAATTATTTTGCGAATTTTCAGGCTATCTATAAGATTATCAATTACATTTGTTGCGGAAGCGAGGTCAATATATTCGAAGCCATCCTGGAAATATGCTGCGGGGTAAAGAGTTGGCTGACCGGGATTATAGCCCGGTGGCAAGTATATTCTAATATTATAAGTTGATAAAGTGTTCGTGCTATAGAGGGTTCGAGTTTCGACAGTACCATGAGGAATTGTGGGATTGAGATTGATTTCCCAAGGTTGGATGTAGGCGGGCATAGAGAGTTCAGAATTGGGACCGAAGCCACCGTTACAAGTATGAGGATTTTCGGGATCAAGAATCCACGAGGTGGCGTTTCTAACGAATTTATAATCAAGACGGGCATTTAGTTCAAAAGATTTAGTTTTGTACCAAAAGTTAGTGCCAGAGATTTTAGAAAAAGATTCAGAGTTAGAGCTCCAGGAATTAAAATCGCCAGCGAGGGTAAGAGAAGTAGCCAAGCCATTATATATAAAGGTTGCGTAATTCTGTTCAATTAAGGGGATTCCCTGAGAGCGAGCCACGATCATAAAACTATCTATTGAAGCTTGTTTGGCTGCGGGATCTGAAAGGGAGTTGACATGATTAAGAAAGCCGGTAAAAAGGGGCTGGGCTGAGGATACAGAAGAGAGACAAATAATAAGGAAAACAAATTTTATGTAGTTAAGCATCAGATAATAGTTATAATGAATAATAATTCCAATTGTTAAAATAAGGAGTTCCAGGGTTTAAGACAAAGAAGAAATTAGGAACTTGGAAAAAGTAGTTGTATGTTTAGAAATAAAATAATGAATTTTAAGGATTATGGAACAGAAAGAATTTTTCATTGAAATACAAAGACTCATAGCGTTAGCGCAAGCAGGTTTGACATATTGTGAGAATAAATTTGATCTTGAGAGGTATGTGGAGATAAAGGAAATAAGTGAGAGACTTATGGCGGAGATCACCGGGGGCAAGGTTGAGCGGGTCAAAGAGTTTTATCCTGATGAGGACGGATATCTGACACCTAAAGTTGACGTAAGGGGGGTTGTGCTAAAGGGGAATAAGATTTTGCTGGTCAAAGAGAATGTGGATGGATGCTGGTCTTTACCGGGAGGATGGGCAGATGTTGGGATAACTCCAGCGGAAAATGCGATTAAGGAAGTGAGGGAGGAATCGGGATTTGAGGTAAAAGTTATAAGGCTGTTGGCGGTGCATGACAAAGCAAAGCATTCTCCTCAAACTTCTTATATGTATGTTTACAAGATATTTTTCCTTTGTGAAATTACTGGGGGTAATGCAGTCAGCGGAACAGAGACAACGGGAGTGGGCTTTTTTGGAGAGAATGAACTGCCCCCATTATCTGAGGGAAGAAATACGGAAGAGCAGATTATAAAGATGATAAATTTAGCGGATAAGGGGAAAGAAGCGGATTTCGATTAGGGGAAGAATCAAAAAAATCAGTAATGAGAAGAGTTTATGCCCGGAGGGGTATTGAGAAGGAATGGGAGTCAGATCGAGTGGAGTACGTATTCAGTACGTATTCACCACGGCTTTAGTACGTATTCAGTACGTATTCAGTACGTATTCATATCGAAGGGAGAGGGGGATCAGGGGGAGTTTTGGGGCTGGCACCATTGGGAGAGGAAGGGCTGGTGTTTAACCGGATTAAACTCGATAAACCGGTAATTTACTGCATTTTGGAGGTTATAGGGGTCATTTGAGAAGAAATCCTTCAAATTATTCAAAGATTCAGATCGAGCAATTACAATTCCACCACTTCTTGGGTTTTGAGGTCCACTCATGAGCAGGATGCCAGAATTATATCCCTTTTGAAGAAATTCGCGGTGGGAGGGGAGGATTTCGTCGATTTCAGTCATGGGAGAGGTATAAGTGATAATAACAATAAAGTGTTTCATTTTATTTCTTCGTTTTAGTGTATTTAATAATATCAGCTTTTTCTATAGTAACCAAGCCGCCATTGTTTGCCTGAGTGAAGATATTGTCCAACGCAGGGAGGAAGGATTCGATTTTGTGATGCTCGTCGACAATTTCGATAATAACGGGGAGATCTTCGGAGAGGCGGAGAATCTTGGCAGTGTGGATTCTACTATTTCTGCCAAATCCCATAATTCCGCGATAGACAGTGGCACCAGCCAAGCCTTGTTTTTTTGCTTCGATTACGATTTTCTCGAAGAGGGGGACAGAATCGAGTTTATCCGACTCTCCAATGAAAATTCTAATCAGTTTTGCTTCACCAATAAGTTCCATAATCAGACTCCGTAGATAAGTTTAACGATATAATAAGCTGCAATAAGGGCAATTATTGAAAGAAGAACATTTGCGAGTATATTAAGTGAGGCAAAAAGGTATTCGGAATTGCGGAGGAGGTTAACGGTTTCGAGGGAGAAGGTTGAAAAGGTAGTTAAACCGCCACAAAATCCAACAGTAAGAAAAATTCTAATTCCGGTATTACTAAGAGGTCCCAATTCGAAAAGGAAGATTGTGAAACCGAGGAGTAAGCTGCCGATGATATTCACAGCGAGAGTTCCAAACGGAAAGGATGGTGGGAGGAAGAGGAAAACGAGGTTTGAGATAAAGTAGCGTGATACTCCACCAAGTGCTGAGCCAAGAAATACGAGCAAATAGTTTTTCATAGTTACCAAATAAATTAAAGAGTACAAATATAACAAAAAGAATTCAAAATGTCAGACAGAGGGGGGTGATCCGGATTAAATCTTCAAATGATTTTTATAATGGAAGAAAAATTTAAGATTGAATAAAAAAGGGAACGGGGTATTTATTTATACACAAAGTTTTTGGAACCATTCTAAAACGACATACGTTAAGAACGTAATCAAGTTAGAGAGTCTTTGTTATACATAAAACGTAATATTTTTAATCTTTAACTTGAGTAAAAGAGAAATAAATTTAGTAATTAGTCTTGAACGAATAAATTCAAGTCTAAAATAAAATCCGGAAGTGGCTAAAATTCCGAAAAATTCACAATGTGATCAATTCACAAACAAAGCCCATTTCCATAATAAGAAAAAAATAGACATAAAAGTGTGTGTGTTTATTTTCAGAGTCAAATCGTTAGAAGAGCAAAGGAGTAAAAATGAAGAATCTTTTCTTAACAATGTGGGTATTGGTAAGTTTGGTAGTTTGGGATGGATTAAATGCCCAAACAGTAAATTTAATTTCACCTGCAACTAACGCAACGGGAGCTTCATTGACTGAGACCCTGACGTGGAGTACCGGGGGTTTTGGTTTGAGTGAAGCAAGCACAGTGAGGGTATACGAGGATGCGGGATTATCGATGTTAGTATTCGATTCCGGCAACCTTGGACTTGTAAACAGTTTTGCACTTCCACCAGCGACTTTAGAATATAATAAGAAGTATTTCTGGGTTGTTGAGACCGATGACGGAGTAAACAATGTGGTTTCGTTGCCTTTTGCATTCACAACTGAGTTAGCTACACCAGTTTTACTGACCCCAGCGAATGAGTTCAATGCTTCAGGTGTAAGTCCATCCTTTACTTTTTCTTTAGATGAAAACAAGAGCAATGTAAAGTATGAATTATTAGTAGGAACAAATCCGGGATTAGGAAGTCCAGCGGATGTGAATGTAACTTCAACAATTAATCCGGGGACACTGGAGTTGACAGCAACGGGTTTAACCGGAGCGACGAAGTATTACTGGACTATTAATGCCAAGGTTGATGATGGGGGGGCAGACAACAACGGAGAAGAAAAAACAGCGACTGAAGAGAGGGTGTTTTACACTCCGATCAACAATTTAACTGCACCAATAAACGGGGTAACCGGACATACTTTAGAGCCGACATTCAGCTGGAGTGATCTGGCATGGGAGACGGGGTATGAATTGAGGATATCCACAGCAGGAAATAACCAAGCAGCATTTGATGCCGGGGTGATATTTACCGATCTTGCGATTGCTTCGGGAACGACTTCGGTTTCCTACGATGAGAACAGTGAAAATGAAGGACCCGGAGGGATGTATCCATTTCCGCTAACAGCGAATACAAAATATTACTGGCAGTTAACAGCAAAGGACGGAGGAGCCGGTGTGAGTTCGCCGATATGGCATTTCACAACATATCCATTAGTTACAGTAAGTTTATACAATCCGGATAATGCAGCAGAGGTTTATTTAACAGATGTATATTTCAGTTACGGGATAAGTGGCGGAACTACCGGTTTGAAATTCAAGCTTCAGGTAAAATCTGCATTGACAGAGCCGGTTAAAACAGACTGGCTGACATCTGATTTTTCGGGAGTGAGCACGGCATTGTTCCAGAATGTAAGTCTGGCAGGGGGTACGAAGTACTATTGGAGAGTAGTATTATTAAACAACAGTGATAAAGTGCTGGCTTATTCCGAAACAAGGCACTTTACAACGGTAGGCGGAGCAGCAACGCCAATTCCATCGTGGCCAGTGGAGAGCGGGATGGTATATACTTACACACCGACATTATACTGGTACATGAACGGATTTTCATACAATTTAACATATGATATAGAAGTAGCTGAAGATACAACGGGAGTGGCAGATTATTCATATACGAATCTCTCAAGTACTTATCACACATTACTGAGTGCATTAAATCCGGGGACGACCTATTTCTGGAGAGTAAGAAGCGTTTACAAGAGAGGATTACCAGAAGAAGAGACATCAGCGTTCAGTTTCTGGTCACAGGGCAAATTTGAGACTTATCCAGCGGCAACGTCAGTAGTACCTAATCCTTCATATCCAACGGATAATCTGGAGGTATATACAACCACACCGACATTTTACTGGTGGCTGGGAGTTTCGGGTACGGGATTAACATACAGTTTAATTTACAGTACCGATAACACGTTCGCGACACATACGAGGATAGAGAATATCAGTTCGACAAATGTGCTTGTATCGGGGTTAGTACCCGGAGCAACATATTACTGGAAAGTAAAGACACACAGCGCTACGGATAGTTCGGATTATTCAGCAGTTGCAACATTCAGTGTAGCAGGGGGAACGACAAATTCATATCCAGTTGCGACGTGGCCAATAGCATCCGGATTAGATATACCGGTTGTATATACAACGACTCCACAATTATTATGGTATCTTGAGGGGGCGAGTTTAGGGATAAGTGGTTACGAGGTAAGGTGGAAAGCCGGAAGCAATTCGAGCAACTGGAATTCGGATTATGACGGATCGACCACGGTAAGCGGTGCAAGCAATACATCGTATACCTTTGTATCGGCATTAGACAACGGAACAACTTATTACTGGGGAGTAGCTGCGACAGGAGGAAACACCTGGAGCGAGGGAGCCTTCACGATATACAGCAACGGAGCCTCAGGTCAGCCAATACTGAACTATCCGATAAGTGGTGATGTAATTTACACGAAAACGCCGACGATGAGCTGGTACTTTAATGGATCCACTTCAGGCATAGTCGGATATGAAGTAGTTTACAGTTATTCAGATGTATTTGCCAGCGGTGCGACAACCACGGTTTATGTAACGGGAACGAGTTATACAGTTGCGGTAGATTTGGTACAAGGAGCAACATACTGGTGGAAAGTGAGAGCGCATTTAGGGGGGGCAGTATATTCAGGTTACTCAACGACTGAGGAGTTCAGTGTATTCCCCGGATCGAGTGCGCCTATACAGCCAATTGCGGGAGGGCCGCATAATGTTTCAATAGGAACGAGCGCTCCGATGATTTCGTGGGTAAATCCGGTTGGAAGCACCAGTGGTCTGATCTACGAGCTGGAATACAGTACAAATCCATCGTTCACAAATGCGACGGTAGTAGGGAATATTACGGGGAACTTTATACAGGTAAATAATTTATCAAGCAACAGTGCATATTTCTGGAGAGTAAGATCGAAGAATCCGGAAGGAAATTATTCGTTCTACTCCAACATGGGAATGTTCAGAGTAATTGAAGGAACGACGGGAGTTGAGGGGAATGAACAGATACCGGAGAATTATCAGCTGAGTCAGAATTTCCCGAATCCATTCAATCCGGTGACGGTAATTAAGTATCAGTTACCGATGAGCGGGAATGTCAATCTGAAGATCTATGATGTACTAGGAAAGGAAGTGGCAACGCTTGTTAATGAGACACAGCAAGCGGGAAGTTACACGATTAATTTTAACGGTGCCAATCTGGCAAGCGGAGTGTACTATTATAAGATAAGTGCCGGAGAGTTTGTATCTGTAAAGAAGATGGTATTAATGAAATAGCACAAACACATAACACATAACACGCTCCATACGAATCCCTGCCTTCTCCCCGGAGGCGGGGATTTTTTTTGATATGAACAGCAAAGGAGTTTATTCAAGGCAAATGTAAGTTCATAAACGAAAAGTAATCCGTAAGTTAACGGAAGGTTAAATTCTTAATGAAATAAGTAAAATTAATGCGGAATGAAACGAAATTGAGAGAGGGATTGTTTTTAAACACTGAAGATTTAATATAAAACTTTGTAATATAGAAAAAAAATTGTATAATAGTTATTTCAATTAAAGATATTGAGAGTTAAAAGATGCAGAATGTAAATGAAAATAATTACTGGGCTTTGATATTAGGGGCATCCTCGGGATTTGGGGAAGCTGCGACACTGCAACTCGCCAAGGACGGATATAATATAATAGGAGTACACCTGGACAGACAGTCGACAATGCCAAATGTAATCAGGATAATTGAGGAAGTGCAGGCGGCGGGGAGAGAAGCGCTATTCTTCAACATAAATGCAGCGGATGATGAGAAGCGGGACGAGATTCTGACCAAGCTGGAGAATCGACGAGAAGGGAAGCCGAAGGTAAAAGTTTTAATGCATTCACTTGCATTCGGGACACTAAGAGCTTTCGTTCCAAGGGAGGGGGAGGTTGGACTGACGAAAGCGCAAATGGAAATGACGCTGGATGTGATGGCGAATTCGTTAGTATACTGGACGCAGGATCTGGTAAGGAGGGGAATGTTTACGGAAGGGGGGAGGATATTTGCAATGACGAGCAGCGGGGGGCATACAGCGATACCATATTATGGAGCGGTATCAGCAGCGAAAGCAGCTTTGGAGTCGCATGTAAGGCAGTTGTCGGTAGAATTAGGGCATTTAGGGATAGGAGTAAATGCAATAATGGCAGGGGTAACCGATACGCCGGCATTGAGGAAGATACCCGGGAATATAGAGATGATGAATGTAGCAGTAAGGAAGAATCCGAGGGGGAGGCTAACCACTCCACAGGATATAGCAAAAATAATATCAATACTATCCAGAGAGGGGGGGGGATGGATTTCGGGGAGTGTAATACATGCAGACGGAGGGGAGGATGTAGTAAGCTATATCGGACAAAACAGAGACAGAAGCGTATAGTTAAGAATATAAGGAAATAATAATTAAATATCACAACGATCAGATAAATTTTTTTTCGTATAATGATTATGGAATTATTCACTTTACCGAAAAACAATAAAGAAAAATTGAAAGGATAATGATGAAACCAGCAGAATTTACAGACGGGAATTTCAAGTCAGAAGTAATTGATTCGGATATACCAGTGTTAGTGGACTTCTGGGCGGTATGGTGCGGACCCTGCAGGATGATAGCTCCGATAGTAGAAGAGCTTGCGGGTGAGTTTGAGGGGAGAGTGAAAGTGGGTAAACTGGATGTGGACAATAATCAACAGAGTGCGATGACCTATGGAGTAAGGAGCATACCGACATTATTAATATTCAAGGGGGGAAAAGTAGTGAACACAATAATCGGTGCAGTTCCAAAAGCAAAGATAGTGCAAGCGATAAGCGCGGCATTGTAAAGAAAAGCTAATCAGTCCAAAAAAGGGAAATAGGCGGGGAAGTAAAAAGACCGGGGCAAAGAAAAAAGGTAATAGTCAACTTAAAAAGTTGCACAATATTATACAATTTTTTTATGAAGGACGGTAAAATAAGATGATTTAAGGTCAAAAATAAGTGTTTCATTAAAAAAACACTTGATTTTTAACAAAAAAATCATTAAATTAGCATGAAGATTTTGTAAAAATTTAGAAACTTAAGAATCTAAAAAGCAGGTTATAAATTTCTACATTTTTCATAAACTAAATAACACTAATTAAACTATAATCACTAATTGAGGAGAGCAGATATGCTTAAATTAATGCGTTACTTTTTCGTGGTTTTATTTATTACTGCAGGGCTAGTATTAGCACAGTCATCAGTAGTAAAGAAAGACCTACACAAACAAATCATAGATTCGAAGACCGAGACTTCAGTAGGAGTTTTAGAAAGTTCGAATCAAAGAGTATTTCAAGTTAATAATCCTGTGACCGGAGATCCTATAGGAATTTCGTCATATGATTATTTTACAAACAGTGTAATGCGTAAACAAATCCTGTACAACAACGGAATTCATATGTCCCCAATGTTAAGAGGCCATATACCGAATCCAAACAGAAGAGTTGTAACGTATATATACAACGATGGTACAAACTATGTACAAGTACCAGCATTTGATACATCAGCAAACTCAGGCTGGGGCCACATTGACATGTCGTTAACAGGAGATTATCTTGGAACGATTGGTATTGTTGGACACACGCCGAACAGATTAGCTTTGTGGGATCCTTCTTCGAGCACATTCACCACATCACAGTTTGAAGCATACACAGATCCCAGTTTGTCATTTGTAGGAAACAACATTTTCTTAGCAACATCAGGAAACAGAATTGAATTCCAATTCTTCAAAACTGAAGATGCAGGAGTTACCTTTAATAATTGGGGTAAGATAAGTGACTATCATCCAGGACAGATTTACTGGGCAACAAACGGTGGAGTTGAAGTTGGTATGGCAAAATCAGCCAATGAGCAACATTTAATCATGTTCGGAACGAATGCAAATATGGGACACGTATATGACGGAATAGGACGTGATTCAGCTGACAATGTTTGGATAATAAAGAGTTCAGATGCCGGCGCGACATTTACCACACAAATTATAGGCTGGGACGGTGATATGGACTTATTACCTGAATATACTGTTACTGAAAGAGTAGACACGCTTACATACACAGTAGGTGGAACTCAATATGTAGCACCGGTAAACAAAGATGTAGCATTCACATTCACTCCGTTATTTGAGAATTTCGGACATATTGACATGGTTGTTACAAACAGCGGTGTTATTCATGCAATAGCAAACGGATACGGACTTGCAGTTACTAATTTAGTGGTTGACAGACCAGGAGCACCGGGAGTTCAGGACACAGTTTTGATTTCAGCTACCAATGCAATATTCCCAGTTATTTACTGGAATTCAAGTTCAAAGAAATGGGTTGCAATATCAGACAAAGCAATTGATACAATAGCTGACACTATTTTAGCAGACAAACGTCCAGGAAACGGAATTGGTCAGAGTTATCCATCACTTTCAATTGACGCAGACGGAAACACAGTATATGCAATCTGGACAGGTCCTGAAATGGCAGGCGGAAACGTAACGATTGATCCAGTAACAGGCAAGATGATGACAGATCTTTATCATGCATATTCATTAGACGGCGGAACGACATGGGCATATGGTGGAACAGTTGTTAACACAGTTAACAAAGGTGACATTTATGGACATGGCGGACAGTTCCTACAGGTAGAAGGCAAGAGCACATATACAGCACACATCATTTATCTTGAAGATCTTCAGGCAGGAGCATCAGTATTTGGCGGAGCAGACGGTACACCAACATTAAACAATGTTGTTTACAAGACATTCTCCTTCCAGGCTACTGACGTAAAAGATAATGATGCAGTTGTAACCAGCTATCAGTTAAGCCAGAACTATCCAAATCCGTTCAACCCGACTACACAGATCCAGTACACAATTCCTGAAAGAGGAAACGTAAGCATAAAAGTTTACGACGTACTAGGAAACGAAGTAGCAACATTATTCAACGGAATGCAGGAAAGCGGAAGCCATTCAGTTAACTTTGATGCAAGCAAATTAAGCTCCGGAATGTATCTCTATACAATCAACGCCGGCAGCTTTACAGCTTCAAAGAAAATGATGTTAATGAAGTAAAATATCATTAAAATCTTTGACAAAGGAGTGCCCTTTGAAAAAGGGGCACTTCTTTCAATTTAAAAATTTTAAATAAAATAGTTGCAATTTTCTCTTCAATTGAGCATTGCTCATTAGCGTAGAGCTAATTTATAATCTAATCCATATATTTTTTAAGCGGAGAAGAGATGAAAAATTTGATTACTAAGTCATTATTTATTTTCACAATCATTCTATTATACGTACCGGAAATTTTTGCGCAAGCGGGCGTTGGTAAATTATCCGGAAAAGTAGTAGATGCCGAGACGAGGGAGCCCCTGGTAGGTGCGAACGTAATACTGATTGACACTTATTTAGGAGCTGCTACCGACATAAACGGAGAGTACTTTGTACTCAATATAACCCCCGGAACATACAACGTTAAGATAAGTTACGTAGGATATGCAGCAAAGACAATCCAAGAGGTTAGAATTGTTGCCGGCATAACGCAAGAACTTAATGTTGAACTCTCCACTGATTTTACCTTACCTACAATAGAGGTGCAAGGTAAAAAACTTTTTGAGGAAAAATCAACAAACACGGTAAAAGTAATTGATGCAAGTCAGATAGACAGGTTACCGGTGAAGGGTGTTCAGAACATAGCATCGTTGCAAGCCGGCGTAGTTACGCTTGAAGGAAGCGGCGGAGTAGCAGGTAATGCATCCATCAACATACGCGGAGGACGAGGATCAGAAGTTTTATATATAGTTGACGGAGTTCCTCAGAACACACTTTATGGCAGAACGAGTTCGACACAAGTAAGCAACATAGCAATTGACCAGATTTCATTTCAGGTTGGAGGTTATGAAGCAAAGTACGGACAAGCCCAATCAGGAATTGTAAACGTAACGACAAAATCGGGAAGTTCAACATACAATTTCCTAGCTGATGCAGTAACATCAACATACTTAGACAATTACGGATACAACGAATACTCAGCAAGTTTAGGGGGACCGATAATACCAGGAAATGCAAAGCATACGTTTTTCTTTTCAGGAGAAAGAGGATGGTTTAAGGATGCAAATCCTTCAGCAATTACATTAGAATTCCCAAGTGTAGATAAGAGCTGGGATTACAGACCAAACGTGCCAGCATCCGTATGGAGATGGAACGCAAGAACAAACCATGTATTCGGAGATTTCTCGGTAAGATTCGGTTTTCTTGGGAACTCAAGAGTATCCAATGTATACAGCCACTACGGAGCGAAGAATGCATACGATTTCTATGATAAATTCAACACATCGAATTACAGTTTAAGCGGAAGGATCTCGCAGACAGTAAGTTCAAGTTCATTCTGGAATCTGAATGTTGGTTATAAGCTTTATAAATACAAGAGATATAATCCAGCATTTGAAGATAACTTAATGGCATACGGCGACAGTACAATATGGGCAAATCAATTAGGTGTTACGCTGCTTGGTGACGGACGCAGAGTAGCTGCGACTGATGAGGTAGGTATATTCAGGCCTTACGGATACTCTTTTGGATTCTATCAGAAGAGACAGGAAGAAGCATTCAATGCTGATTTCGATTTCACGGCACAGATCCAGAATCACTTATTTGAATTTGGAGGCGGATTATCGTACAGTCTGGTCAGAGAATTCCAAGGTTACCCATACCTACTAAAAGGAATTGATGATGATCCATCATTAACGGCGGAACAAAATTATATTAAGAAATTTGAAGATATAACACCGCTTGTATTCGGATATGATGTGACAGGGAATACAGAAACAACGACAAGTGAAGCAAATGAACTTTTGAGACCAAGGACACCATTGTTAGCCTATGCATACATACAAGACAGATATGAGTTAAGTGACTTAGTCATTAACATAGGAATAAGAATGGATTATTTTGATGTAAAATCATACAAATTCAAAGATCCGATGTTACCATTTACAGGTGGTAATAATCCTAATGATTTTGACATCAATGATTTTGACATAAAGAAACCGGAACTCAAATTTTCGCCGCGTATAGGAATAGGATTCCCTGTAACAGAGAACACAGTATTCCACGCACAATTCGGAAAGTTTATCCAATTACCAGAATTGTTCGATCTATATTTTGGACCATTTGATCATGCAAGCTGGTTAACCTATGCGCCACAGAGTGGTTTCAACGGTGATCTAATGACTGAAGAGACAGTACAGTATGAAATTGGCTTCAGACAGATGTTCGGAAACAATGCCGCATTAAACATGACAGCATTTTACAAGAATATCAAAGGGTTAGTAAACGTACAAAACAATTTCTTCCAGAGATCATCGGGTGGAGAACTTATAACCGCAATATATCCACAGAATGCTGATTTCGGAACCACAAAAGGATTTGCATTCTCATTAGACGTAATGAATATGAGCTATTTCAGTGTTTCGGCTCAATATACATATTCAGTAGCAGAGGGAACAGGATCATCAACCAGTTCCAGTCAGACGGCGATATTCAGAAACAATGACAACGAAGCACCGAAAGTAATTGCGCCGCTTGATTTTGATCAAAGGCACACAGCAACAGTAAATGTGGACTTTTATGTACCGGAAGGTCAGCTAGGATTATTAGAGAGATTCAACGTAAACATGTTGTTCTCAATAAACAGCGGAAGACCATATACGCCACTAGATTACTGGGATATAGTAACCGGAAACGACGGTGGACCGAGCACAACAGGATATGTAAACTCGAGATACGGACCAGGAAGTTTCAGGATGGATTTAAGAGTTGAAAAGACCTTCAATATAGGACCAGTGTTACTTTCCCCATACCTTTGGGTACAGAATGTATTTGACGCAGACAACGTATTAGCAGTATACAGAAGTACGGGCGATCCATACACAACCGGATTTTTAAACACAGAGAAAGGTAAAGCCAGAATAGCAACAGGCGGTGAAGCCTATGCACAGGATTACAAATCACTCGAAAGAAATCCGGGCAACTTTGGAATTCCAAGACAAATACGACTTGGAGTGAAGGTTAACTTTTCGAACATTACTTTCTAAAGAGGTAAAATTAATCTTAAATCAAATAGGAAATTTACAAGATGAAAAAACTAAAAATCATTGAGAGAGTAAGTGCCCTGCTTCTATTTTTCATTATGCTATCTCTTCCATTTGCGAATGCGGGAGATGACGTTAACGGAAAAAAGACTAACAAGCCTCTTGCCAAAGTAAATGAAGTCAATGCAACAGGCAAGAACGGGGATGCTTACCGATTGTTTATAAACAATATCAACCTGCCGTTAAACAGGAAGGGAATAATTGCAGCGGTAAATATAGCACATCCTGATCCGAACGTTTCGGGAGCGGGAGGGAAATTTGCCAACCAAGTATTTCTTTTCTCGTCAGGTTTCTTTTTAAGCGGATACAAAGGAACTGAGTTATGGGCAAGTGCCTGTGCATCAGCATCACTAGTAGAAGACTATATACAAGGGACAGTAAAAGACGGACAGAATGATCCGCGAGCCGTGATGTATGTACTGCGAGCAGACGAACCAGCATTCGGAAAAGGATGGCAGGACTGGACAGATGCAGTAGCCTTAGGAGCAGACTTCTGGGATGCAGACGGAAACGGAATATATGAGCCGGTAGATAAAAACGGAAACGGTATATGGGACAAAGAACTTGAAGATGCACCGGACATTCTTGGTGACGAGACAGTATGGTGTGTTTATCATGACGGAGTGCCAGCACCGAACAGAAGATGGTTAGTAGATCCACTAGGAATAGAAGTAAGGCAGACGGTGTTTGCATTTGCTTCAGCGGGTCCACTTGGAAACATCATATTTGTAAGGTACAGATTCAAATATGTTGGATTGCAAACAACAGATCCAGATAAACTTACTGATGTATATTTCAGTGTCTGGTCAGATCCGGATTTAGGTGATCACACAGATGACTTTATCGGTAGTGACACATTGCGTGATGCGGGATATGTTTACAACAAACTTCCGGATGCTTTATACGGAACGCAGTGTCCATCATTCTTAACTGACTTCTTTTCGGGTCCAGTTGCATACATCAAGAATGTAACATACACGGATGTAAACAATAATGACAAATGGGATGAAGGAACGGATATAGCATTAGATACCGCACAGAGTTCAAGAGGTCCAATAATGGGTATCAAGAGATTCCCTGGAGCAATGAACCTTAAACTTTCGTCGTTTATGATATATATAAACGGAGATGCGCAGCTAAGTGATCCGAATACAAAGTTCGAAGCCAGAAACTACATGCTAGCAAAGACCAAAACAGGAGCAGATGTTGATCCTTGTGCATTTGCATATGGCGAAGTTGTGGGAGGCGTAGCATGTGCATCAGTAAACAACAAATATTTATTCTCAGGCGATCCGGTTAGAAGGATAGGATGGTTAAACAACACACCAGCAGATGCAAGACAAATGCAGAATATCGGACCATTCGAATTAGAGAAAGATATTGAAAAAGAAGTAGTAGTTGCATACGTAGTAGGACAAGGTGCAAATGCATTAGCAAGTGTGGATGTAGCAAAAGCATTCAGTGACGGTGCACAATTTATATTTGACCAAAACTTTGCAGCGCCTACACCTCCACCAATAATAAATCCGACGGTATTAACCGGTGAGGACTTTATTGATATAATGTGGAACACCAAAGAGACATTTGCATACAAAAACAAGACAACCGCATATGATCTCAGATTCAAGGGTTACAAGATACACGCATATATGACTTCGACAACTGAAGTTACGGTTAACAATGTGCAGAATAAATTTGATTTTATGCATCTTGCAAAGGACGATTTCATTTACGATGTATATAAGGAAGATCCATCAACAGGAAAACCATATTTGCTATATCCAAGGCCGGATTCGTTAAACCGACTTGACTCAGCAGCATACGCAAATGAAACTACAGGCAAGATAAGGATCAGAGTTACCAAAGACCCGATAAACAACACTGATTTAATAAAAGGCAAGCCATATTACTTCTCGTTAGTATCATACGGTTTAAACTATGATGCATTGTACAAAGACCCCGAGTCAAGCAATAACAAGTATATTTTGAGCGCTGCGGCATTTGTAGGAGAAGTTGAAAACATACCAAAGATCTTCGCGGTAATAATGGGTGAGAACCTATATAATCCTCCAAAAGATACGATGGATGTGCCGAAGATTGCAGGATTCAGCAAAGGAAAGATCTTATATGATGTAGTTGACAAGAATGCACTTACCGGAGAGAAATACAAAGTAACATTCTTCAAGGACAGTTCATCAACAACAACATATTCAACCTTCTGGAAACTGACAAATGAGACCAAAGGGGTAACCCTGCTTGACTCAATGAAGAATTATTATACTCAAGATAATCTTTTCACAAATCCGAATATCGGAGTAAATGCGACAGACGGATTTATTGTTAAGGTATTAAATGTGACTCCAAAAGTCGGAGAGATGAATATCACAACGGCAAACAACGTGATTGATAAGACGCTAGCCAAGTTCCATTACTTATCAAGAGACGCAGAAGGAGCCACGTTGATAGATAATATCGGTGGAGTACTAAACACATTATTTGGTGTGTATACAACAGCCGATAAGATGAGAAGAGTAGAGTTAAGATTTGATCCAAACAATCCCGGGAAGGCATACAGATATATCCAGGGAATAGTAGGAACAGTAATCACAAGAAGAAACTCAGTAAGATATGCTGAAAACGTAACACCAGCATCCGTAAGGAGCATGCCCGTGCCACGACCAGTTGTTGGAAACTGGATAGTAACGGGTACGGATACAGTTGCAAACGGATTTGTAGATGTTCCATTCACAGCATGGATAAAGGATTATGTAACAGGAGAAGAGAAGCAGCTTGCTGTAGGCTTTATTGAGAAAGCTGACGGAAATCCAGACGGAGTATGGGATCCAGATACAAACGCAATAACAGTATCAGGAGAATACATAATAGTATTTGATCAAGCCTATGATCCGAATGGAAATATAAATGTGTACAAAGGAAGTAAATATCTTGTAGCAACCGATAAGACGAACTATGCAGATTTACGAGGGACGAAAGCAGGGTACACACTACCGACAGGACACACATTAACTCCTATGGAATTAAAGATAGCAGAAAGTCCGTTCTTCAATGCATTATATGCCGTAGCATTACCGAAGAAAGCGGGAGCGACCGGAGGATTTGTAGCAGGTGATAAAGTAGAGATAACAGTTGACGCTTATCCATACACATCAGCTGATGAATTCACTTTCAGTACGACGGCAGGTGGAGTACTAAGTCAAGATGAAGAAAAGAATCTGTTTGAGAAGGTAAATGTTTATCCGAATCCATTATACGGATTCAATCCGATGAGCAGCTACTCGGGAACAGATCCTGACGAGACATTCATAACATTCTCGAATTTACCTGAAGTTGTTACGGTAAAGATATACACACTTGCAGGAACATTAGTCCGAACACTTGATCAAAGTCAGAAATCAAGTCCGACATCACCATTCTTAAGATGGAATTTACAGAATGAGGACGGACTGAGGGTGGCTTCGGGATTGTATCTAGCAATAGTTTCATCTCCAACTTTAGGTGATAAAGTATTGAAGTTCAGCATAATTATGCCACAGAAACAGTTACAGAAATACTAAAATACAGGGGGCGGATGGGAACATCCGTCCCCCAGTAAATAAATCTAATTATCAGGAGTTTACACAAATGAAAAAATTGATTACTTTAATGATTCTACTCTGCATGGTTACATACAATTATGCAGGAGACCCGGCAAGGAAGGGTACAACAGGAGCTGATCAGTTGTTAATTCCGGTAGGAGCACAAGGAATAGCAACTGGAGGAGCAATGTTAGCGAACCTTAAAGGGCTTGAATCGATCTACTATAATCCAGCCGGGCTAGATCATGGATCGGGCACAGAAGCTATGTTTAGTTACATGAGTTATTTAGCGGATATAAACATATCTTACTTTGCGGCAGCGACAAGGATAGAAGGGATTGGTTCAATCGGATTGAGTCTAAAATCCTTTGAAGTTGGAGACATACCTGTAACAACTGTGGAGTTTCCTGACGGTACAGGAGCAATGTATTCACCAGCATTATTAACCTTAGGGTTAACATATTCGAAGATCATCACGGACCGTATTTCGGTTGGTGCGAACTTCAAATTTATCTCAGAGACGATTGAGAACTCAGTTGCAAACGGATTTGCCTTAGATTTCGGCGTACAATACAGATTCAATGAGCAAATCGGGATAAGCGCATCGGTAAAGAACATTGGTTCGAACATGCGATATTCGGGCGGCGGACTGCAGCAACAGACAAGTATTCCAGGGACGCTCCCCGGATACAAAAATGGTGTATTTGAAATTGTATCGGAAGAATTCCAAATCCCGAGTTATTTTGAATTAGGTGCAAGCTACAATTATATTTTCAACCAGCAAAACAATTTATTAGTTGGCGGGACATATACAGCAAACAATGCACTTGAGGATATAATAAATCTTGGAATGGAATACAGTTTTATGAAAACCTTCTTTGTAAGAGGGGGATACAGGATGTTTACCGAGAATAACAAGAACACACCATTCGGCTTCACTGCAGGAGCAGGCGTTAATTATGAAGTGATGCAGGGAGTAGGGTTAGTGTTTGATTATGCATATCAAGACGTAAAAGACTTCCCCACATCGAACCATATTTTCACACTGAAATTCCAGTTGAAATAATTAAAAAGAGTAATGATCAAGTGGCGTCTATGAGAATAGACGCCATTTTTTTTAATATAGAAATTAGATATATGAAAAAGTTCATAGTTGCAATAGTATTATTATCAGGATTAACAATTTTTGCACAAAAAGAGCCGTTCAAAATCGAGTATGATTATGCAAGATTTGCATTAGATGATTCTTCGGGTTATCTGGAACTTTATTATTCATTTTACGAACCGGATTTTGAAGTTACGGGGAAGAACAGTGACAAAGAAATAAAGGGTTCATTATCAGTATTGATAAAGAATGCAAGCACGGAAGAAATACTAGTGAACAAAGAATATCAATTCACTTCAGGGCTTCATGACAGTAACGGGGTAGAAGGAAAAAGTTTAATCGGAAATTTAGGATTTCAATTACCATTTGGCAAATACAATTTCACATTAATAGGGAGAGACGTGACAGTATCAGGAAGGGCTGACACTATTTATTTCCCTTTAGATATGAACATAACTACAAAAGAACGTTTCACATTAAGTGATATACAGTTAGCGAGCTCGATATATTCAAGTGAAAAGACAAATTCCGTATTTTATAAAAACAGTTATGAAGTTGTGCCGAATCCATCAATGATTTTCGGAGGGAGCTATCCACTTATTTATTTTTATACGGAGATCTATAATTTAACGAAGAGTGTACAAAGTGAATTATTAATGGTTGAGCACAATCTTTACAATTCCAAGAACAATCTTGTTTATAAGAAGAAAAAATTCGTATCAAGGAAGAACAATAATATTGTAGAGGCGGGGGGAATAAATATAAGCAAAATGCCAACGGATGCATATACGTTAAATATTCAAGTAACTGATACATTAATGAAATACAGTGCGATAACATCTAAAAAAGTGTATGTAATAAACCCAAATATTATTGATACGACTGCGACGCTTACGTCAGAAGGAGAAATGCTTTCATCGGAATTTCTTTCTATGGGAGAAGAGGAGTTAAATGAAGCATTTGAAATGGCGAGGTATGTTGCGACCGGGAAAGAAACGGACCAGTGGGGAAAATTTAAAGATGCGGATGGAAAGAGACAATTCTTATATAATTTTTGGAAAGGAAGGAATTTGATTCCGGGGGTATCTCAAGTAAGTGCAAGCAAGGAATATTATGAAAAAGCAAGATATGCGAACGAAAAATTCGGTAATATTCACAGGAAGGGATGGAAAACAGACAGAGGGAGGGTATACATGTTATATGGAGAGCCAAGTGAAATTGACAGATTTCCTAATCAGGTGGATGTAAAGCCTTATGAAATCTGGTACTATAATTCCATTGAAGGAGGAGTGCAATTTATATTTGCAGATCTTACAGGTTTTTCGGATTATATGTTAATCCACTCGACAATGAGAGGGGAATTAAGAGATGATAACTGGCAAAGAAGGATAAGGACAAATTAAGAAACGAAGCAATAAAAGTGCAAAACCAGTTAGAATTTTTCTTCTTTAGAGCGTTCAGCAAGATATTTTGTTTCTTAGGATTGAAGAGAGCAAGAAGGGCAACCACTCTTCTTGCTTTTTTATTTTATTACATAATTCCCCTAAGAAAGAAGGTAGTAATTGAAAACTTAAGAAAAGCATTCCCCGAATTGAGTGAAAAGGAAATTAAGGAAACAGCTTATAAGAGTTACAAGAGTTTTGCAATTACACTGATTGAGATACTTTTACTTCCTAAACTAACAAAGGAAGAGTTGCTAAACAGTGTTGAATGTCCAAATGTCGGTTTAATCAAGGAGGAGATGGACAAAGGAAGAGGGATGATATTGTTAACAGCACATTTCGGGAATTGGGAATACGGTGCTATTGCGGGAGGCTTGCTTTCGGGTTTTGTTTTCAATGCTTTGGTCAAGCAACAGAGAAATGAACTGGTGGATAACTGGCTAAACCAAAAAAGAGAAAAGTGGGGGAATAGAATCATACCGTTAGGTATTTCGGTAAGAAACGTTTACCAAGAATTAAAGAATAAAAAATTAATTGCAATTGTTGCGGACCAGAGAGGTCCGGCTGACGGAGTCAGGGTGAAGATGTTCGGAATTCCGACCGCAGTATATACAGGTTTTGCATCCTTACATATAAAGATGAATGTGCCGATACTGGTGGGAATAGTTGTGAGGCAGCCGGACAGGACATACCGAGTAGAGCTGGAGCGACTGGAAACGGATAATTTAACCGGCAGTGAAGAAGAAAGAGTTGAGATTATCACGCAAAGATATTATGATATACTCGAAAGAAAGATTAAGAAAAATCCTGAGCAATGGCTCTGGATGCACAAGAGATGGAAGTATTAACAGGAATGATTCAGAGAATATTAATAATACAAACATCTTTTATAGGGGATTCAATACTGACTCTTCCCTTAATTCAGCAATTAAAAGAAGTGAATACGGAAGCCGAAATAGATGTTATAACAATACCGAAGTGCAAAGAGATATTTGAGGCATCACCATATGTCAGTTCAGTTATAATATATGACAAGAGAGGGAAAGAGAGATCTATTGGGAAGACATTTAAGTTAGCCAGGGAAGTATCGAAGAAGAGATACGAAAAAGTAATTTGTCTGCACAGATCACTCAGATCCGCGATACTAAGTTCGGCAATCAAAGCGAGGGAAAAAAGCGGATATGATACAAGTGCATTGCCATATGTTTTTGATAAGCTGGTTGAGTACAATTTCAGTTGGCACGAAGTAAGAAGAAACCTTAGTTTCACCGGAAAGAGATACAACGATGAAGAGTGGAGAATAAACCCGGTAGTTAAGAGTGTATCGATAGATGATAAGCTTAAAAATTTACCTGCGACCGAACTAAAAATAGCTATTGCTCCGGGAAGTGCATGGGGGACAAAAGAATATCCCATTCAGCATTTCATCAAAGTAATGGAATTACTAAACAGAAAAGAGACTGGATTTGTAATAATCGGGGATGCGAAAGGATTTGCTAAAGGAGAAAAAATAATTTCCAATTTAGCGGAGAAGGGTGCGAATTTCTGCGGTAAACTGAGTATAACCGAAACAATTGAATTATTGAGGAGATGCGACCTATTAATAACAAATGACAGTGCACCAACGCACTTTGGAATAGCTGCCGGAATAAAGGTGCTGACAATATACACATCCACTATTCCAGAATTTGGATTTTATCCTTATAATTGCGGTAGTGAATTTATTGGATTAGGGGGTTTAGAATGCAGACCATGCGGGATACATGGATTCAAGGAATGTCCGAAGGGGCATTTCAAATGCGGAGAAGAATTAGCGCCTGAGGTTATTTATAACAGAATAATGGGAATGATACTTGAGAAAAAGAAATATTAGTTGCGAAATAATTTCGATAGAAAAGGATCACAAAAAAGCTTTAGTACGAGCTTACGAACTGTTTTTTAGCGGGGGGATATTTATTTATCCAACTGATACAATATACGGTATTGGCGGAAACAGGTTTAACACAAGGGCCACTAAACGGATAAAAGAGATAAAGTGGCGGGAAGAACAAAAAGAATTTATCTTATTAGCTTCATCGGTTGAGAATATAAGGAAATATGTTAGGTTAAAGGATAAAAGGATTTTTAACTTTTTACGCAGAATATTTCCTAATCCAATTTCGGTTATTCTGCAACTGAATAAAATTACAGTCAAGGAATTAAAGAGTAAAACAGCTGCCTTCAGGATTCCGGACAATGAATTTTGCAGAGATTTATGTGAAATTACGAGTCTTCCACTAATTTCAACTAGTGTGAACAAGAGAAGTTCGGAACCGATGAATAGTATAGATAAAATAGTGGCAGAGTTTGCGAAAGAAGTAGATGCGATATTTTACTGGGATAAGGAGCCGCAAAAAAAAGTTTCAACTCTAATTGACTTAACAGAGGGAAAGCCGAAATTGATAAGAGAAGGAGCTATTAAGTTCCAGAAGATAGAAGGAATTTACAATTCAAATGAATATTAAGCAGGCAATAAATAAACTTTTTGATTTTTCAATCGTATTTGTTCCGGGATCAGCATATACAAAAATCCATTCAAGAACATTTAACGGAAAGAAGAGCGTAACATATTTATTATTACTGATAATTTTAGTAGCAAGTGTGGTAACAGTATTATGGGTATATACACCGTTAAGAGAGAAGATTCCTTATGCAGATTCATATTTTAATGAAAGCGATCTAAAAATTGTGGATGAACTTAACAGGAAAGTAAATTACCTAATAAAAGAACTGGAACAATTAAAGAGTACAAACAGGAAACTAAACGAAATAATCTCGAATGCTGATACTATAAATATTCCGAATAAAGAAGTTAAGAAAGAAAAATCGCCTAAAATACAAGGGAGTATTTATTTTGCGTTTACAGGGTTGTTAAGAAAATTACAACAAGAAGACCAAGGTATCATTTTTGTAAAACCTGCTGAAGGGTACATAAGCAGAGGATTTGACCCGGATAACGGACATTACGGAATCGATTTCTCGATAAAAAGCGGCAGCCCAATATATGCAGCTGCGAACGGATATGTTATTTTTTCGGATTTTTCAGTAGATGACGGTTTTACAGTTATAATAATGCATAAAGGAGAATATTTAACGATATACAAGCACTGTTCCGTGGTTATAAAAAAGCCAAGAGAAAGAGTATTCCAGGGGGAGATAATAGCGTTAAGCGGAAATACAGGAAGACTATCATACGGTCCGCATTTACATTTTGAGGTATGGCATAGGGGAAGTGTGATAGATCCCAAAAAATTAATAATGAATAACTGAGGTAGTAAATGAAGATTACAGGAAGCAAGCATCCAGAAGAAATCAGCATAATCAGCACAGGAGTTGAGATCAAGGGAAATCTTAACAGTGCGGGGAGTATCCGGATTGATGGAAAAGTCAGTGGAAACATAACCAGCCAACAGGATATAATTTTTGGAAAAAAAGCTGAAATTAAGGGAGAAATTAATGGAGTGAATATAACAATAGGGGGTAATATTGACGGGAAGATCACATCGGGAGGAAAGATAATACTTGAGGAAAGCGCTATAGTCAGAGGGGATTTACAAGCTAAAATTCTAGTGGTGAATGAGGGAGCTTATTTTGAGGGGAAAAGCCAGATGTATCAGCCAGAGAGAGAAAATACAGATAGTGACCCAGAAAAATGACATACAAAAGACAATCAGAGATGCTGCACCATATTTAGGATTAGGAGTACAACTTGCAGCAACAGTAGTTATTTTTGTACTGATAGGTGACTGGATTGATACTAAGAGCGAAACCAAACCGTTATTTTTAACGGTTTTTTCATTATTCGGTATAAGTATAGGGATTTACACATTAATAAAAACCGTATTAGAACTGGAGAAAAGGAAAAAAAATGAGAAATAGAATTATCCCGATTTTCCTGAATTTATTAATTTCGGTTTTAATTTTGGGTATTTTCAAGATTCAAGGAAAGCTTGAAAATGAGGTGATTTATCCGGTTTTAACAGCTTATATTCTGTCTACTATGAACTATATGGGGGCAATAGTGCTATTAAATTATGGTATAAAGCAAGAAAGCAAGAAATTCCTTGTTTTAGTGCTCGGGGGGATGACTTTAAGGATGTTTTTGATGCTAATTTTGATAATTCTTACCATTCTATTCTTGAAAATTAACCAATATTATTTTATCTTTACAGTCTTTATTTTATATTTTTTGTACCTTGCAGCAGAAATATACATTACAATAAAAACAGATAAACGGATATACAAATACTAAGATGAGTTTAGACTCAACAAACGTAATAAAGGACACATTAGCTCAGACAAAGGGCGGAGAATCCGGCAGTGACTGGATAATGCACCATATACTAGATGGGAATTATCTGGATTTTAGTCCATTAGGCAAGATATATCTCCCCCATCTGGAACTTTTTGGGATTGACATATCAATAACGAGGCATGTGGTGTTTTTATGGATAGTTGCTATCCTGACGTTTATAGTATTCAGAAAAGTAGCGAAAGCCTACCAGAAGGAGAGTGTTCCCAGGGGGATGACCAACTTTTTTGAGGTTTTTATTGTTTTTGTCAGAGATGAAATTGCGGCACCAAATATTGGGAAAGGATACGAAAAATTTCTGCCTTATTTACTGACGACGTTCTTTTTTATTTTATTCGGAAATTTTTTAGGACTAATACCATTTAGTGCTACAATAACAAGCAACATTTCAATTACGGCAGTTTTAGCAATTTTTTCATTTTTTGCGGTACAAATTGGGGGTATCAGGAAAAACGGTTTTTGGGGATATTTCAAGGGATTAATACCCCATGGAGTGCCGGGATTTATTTTGCCCATTATGGGTATAGTGGAGATACTAGGATTATTTACAAAGCCTTTTGCATTGGCTATACGTCTTTTTGCGAACATGACAGCGGGACATATTGTAATTTATGCATTAATCAGCCTGATATTCGTAATGCAGAGTATTTTCATTTCACCAGTATCAGTTGGCATGGCGTTGTTTATTTACTTTCTAGAAATTTTAGTAGCATTATTGCAGGCATATATTTTTACAATGTTATCCTCATTATTCATAGGGATGGCAGTACATCAAGATCATTAAAACTTAATTAATTAAAGGAGATAGAATAAATGGAAATGGCACATTTAGCAGCAGGATTCGGAGCAGCATTAACAATAATCGGCGGTGCTTTTGGAATTGGAAAGTTAGCAAGTTCAGCAATGGAAGCAAGTGGAAGGCAGCCAGAGGCAGCCGGAGCAATCAGAACGTCGATGATTATTGCTGCAGCGCTAATAGAAGGAATTTCCTTATTTGCGTTAGTTATCTGCTTTATACTTGCAGGTAAATAGAAAAAAGATTTAGAGGATTGAGTAAATTAATCCTGAAAACGGAAGTCGAGTATTAACGGGACTACTGTTTATGAATCTGAATGAGCAGAAAGAAAATAATCCGAATTTAAGGAAAAAGAAATGATAGGAAATACCATACTTGGTTTTGCGAATTATGCTGCGTCTGAAGGAGGAGGCGGCGGGTTATTATCCGTTAATGGCGGACTGGCATTCTGGACAGTAATTACATTCCTTTTATTGATGTTTTTGCTCAGGAAGTTTGCCTGGAAGCCAATATTGGCATCGCTTTCAGAACGAGAGCAGAAGATCGAGGAGTCGCTTAAAGCGGCAGAAACAGCAGCTGAAGAATCCAAGAGACTCAATGAAGAGAACAAACTGATAATACAAAAAGCCGAAGAAGAAGCAAAGAGAATAAGGGAACAGATAAGAGCTGATGCACAAAGTGCGCGAGAGAAGCTATTACAAGAAAGCAGAGAACAAGCTCAGAAGATTATTGACGATGCGATTAAAGAGAGTGAAAGAAAAAGCGCAGAAGTTTTCAGTGAGATGAAGAACCAAATTTCTTCAATATCGATTGACATAGCTGAAAAATTAATAAGGAAAAAATTGGATCCAGATACAGATAAAGTCATAATTAATGAATATCTTAAGGATATCTCAAAGAATTAAGGTATGAGTCTTCTAAAATTAAAAAGAAATTATGCCAATTCATTTCTTGATACTTGCTACGAGACAGCCAGTACAGAAAAAGTAGCGGAGGAAGTTTCATTTTTTATTGAAATATTAGATGAAAATCTTCAACTTAAAAGAATGCTTAAGAATCCAGTGATTAAGCCTAATAAGAAGTTGTTAATACTTAATGAGATTTTTGAAAAGCGGATATCAAAAGGTTTTGAAGATTTTCTCAAGCTTATTATAATGAACAACAGGGCTGATTTACTTGAGGATGTTTTAAAATTGTATATTAAGCTTAAGGATGAAAGAGAGGGGATAGCAGAGGTGAGGTTAACAGTTAACCACCTGCCGGACAAAATTGAAGAGGAGAAGATCAGAGTGAAAATAGCTGATTATCTCGGGAAAAAGGTTGTACTGAATATAGAGCAAAACAGCGAGATACTGGGGGGATTTGTAGCAATGATTGATGATAAGGTGATAGATGGTTCCTTACGTCATCAATTAGATAAAATTAAGAAAACAATGTTAAAAGCGTCTATATAAAAATTATAGTTAGATTTCAAGGAAAAAATATGAACCAAGTTAAACCAGACGAAATAACATCTATATTAAGGAAGCAGTTAAGCGGATTTGAAAATGAAGTTGAGATATATGATGTAGGGACAGTACTTCAGGTCGGAGACGGAATAGCGATAGTTTATGGACTAAGCAAGGTAATGGTGAGTGAATTAGTCGAGTTTCCGAATGATGTATATGGGATGGTGTTAAATCTTGAAGAAGACAGCGTTGGTTGTGTGTTGTTCGGAGATTCCAGGCTGGTAAAGGAAGGGGATACAGTAAAAAGGACAAAGAGAGTAGCCTCAATACCGGTTGGGGAAGAAATGCTGGGAAGAGTTGTAAATCCATTAGGGATACCAATTGATGGAAAGGGAACAATAGAATTAAAGACATATCTTCCAATAGAAAGAAAAGCATTAGGAGTATTATCCAGACAACCAGTTAAGGAATCGCTTCAGACGGGAGTAACTGCAATTGATGCCATGATTCCGATAGGCCGAGGACAGAGGGAGTTAATAATTGGCGACAGGCAAACAGGTAAAACAGCTGTAGCAATAGACGCTATAATAAATCAGAAGTTTACTCATACAAAAGAAGCTGAGGCTTTAGGGATTAAGCCGGTTTACTGCATTTATGTAGCAATTGGTCAAAAGAGTTCAACTGTAGCTCAAGTAGTTGCGAAGTTAAAAGAATTCGGGGCTATGGATTATACCATTGTGGTGGCTGCTTCGGCCTCGGAACCAGCGCCATTACAGTTTATTGCTCCATATTCAGGCGCTACATTAGGTGAGTTTTTCAGGGATTCCGGAAGGCACTCATTAGTAGTTTATGATGATTTGTCAAAGCAAGCAGCGGCATACAGAGAATTATCCCTGTTATTGCGAAGACCGCCAGGAAGGGAAGCATATCCCGGAGACGTATTTTATCTTCATTCAAGATTGCTTGAGAGGGCATCTAAACTAAGTGAAGAACTAGGAGGAGGAAGTTTAACGGCGCTACCAATAATTGAGACACAGCAGGGAGACGTTTCCGCATATATTCCTACTAATGTTATTTCAATTACTGACGGGCAAATTTACCTAGAGTCAAATTTATTCAATGCGGGGGTAAGACCGGCTATTAATGTGGGAATTTCAGTATCGAGAGTAGGGGGAAATGCACAGGTTAAGGCAATGAGGAAAGTGGCAGGGACACTGAAGTTAGATTTAGCACAATATCGCGAGCTTGAATCATTCGCAAAGTTTGGCAGTGATCTTGATGCTTCCACACAAAGGACGTTATCAAAGGGGGCGAGGTTAGTTGAATTACTTAAGCAGGGACAGTATTCACCTTTGCCGGTAGAAAAGCAAGTGGTGAGCATATTTTTAGGTACAAACGGATATCTTGGACCTATACCTGTGAGCGAAGTAAAAAGATTTGAAAAAGAAATTCATGAATATATGGAATTAAAGTACAATCAGATCTTCAAGGATATCAGAGAGACCAAACAATTATCTGATGAGACGATCAAGTTAATAAAGCAAGCCGCAGAGGAATTCACTAAAGTATTTAGCAAGTAGATTAATGGGCACTTTAAGAGATACTAAAAGAAGAATTAGCGGTATTCAGAGCACGCAAAAAATCACGCGAGCAATGAAGATGGTAGCGAGTGCCAAACTGAGGAGAGCTCAAGAAGCTATCATTAATGCAAGACCATATGCCAAAGAAATATCAAATTTATTAGAAAGCTTAATCTGGGAGAAAGATATAATTAATAACATCTTTCTTGAAAAAAAGGAAGTCAATAAAGTATTACTGGTGGTTGTAACCTCTGATAAAGGTCTTTGCGGTTCTTTTAATACTAATCTAATTAAGGAGGCTGTCCGAATTATCGATGAGTATAAAGGAAACAGGAAAGAATGTATTTTATACTGTATTGGCAGGAAGGGATATGATTATTTCAGCAAGAGAGGTTATAGTATCCTAAATTACCGAATAGGGATTTTCAGCGGATTAAAGAACGAAGCAGCTGTCAGGATAGTATCAGAGATTAAGAATGGATTTAAGGAAGAGAAATACGAAAAAGTAGAAATTATTTACAACGAGTTTAAGTCAGTTATCCAGCAGAAGATAATTAAAGAGCAGTATCTTCCGATAAATTTAGAAAAACGAGCAAACTCAAAAGAGGAATCAGAAAGTTTTATCTTTGAATTAAGCAGAGAGGAAATACTGAATGAAATTCTTCCCAAACACTTAAATTCGCAGATATGGAGAGTTCTTTTAGAATCAAATGCAGCAGAACTTGGTGCAAAAATGACTGCAATGGAGAATGCTACGAGTAACGCGCAGGAGTTAATAAGAGCGCTAAAAATAAAGTATAATAAAGAGAGACAAGCCGCAATCACGAAAGAATTAATAGAGGTGGTAAGCGGTGCAAATGCACTAAAAGGGTAATTCTTCATTTTAAGCTAAAAATTTCGTATATTGCACAATGTTAGAAGATTTATCGTTAAAAATTGACAAAGCATTAAAGAAAATCACCGGGCAGGGGAAATTAACCGAAAAAAATATTTCCGATACATTAAGGGAAATAAGGATAATATTACTTGATGCCGATGTTAATTTCAGAGTAGCGAAAGAGTTCATTGACAAAGTAACACAAAAAGCATTAGGTCAGGAAGTATTAGCTTCCATAACCCCGGGACAACTAATAACCAAGATAATCTACGATGAGTTGACGGAGTTATTAGGCGGGAGTAATTCAGAATTAACTTTAAATCCCACTGGAATAACTAAGATAATTGTGGTAGGTTTGCAGGGTTCAGGTAAGACTACTTTCTGTTCAAAACTTGCAAAGACAATAAAGGGTTACGGAAGAAAACCTTTATTAGTGGCAGCTGACATTTACAGACCGGCGGCCATTGAGCAATTGAAGACACTTGGTGAGAGTATAGGAGTGCCGGTTTATTCTCAAGGGATAATAGATCCGAGGGACATTGCAAAGAGTTCACTTGATTATGCTAAAGCTAACGGTTTTAATACTGTTATAATTGATACAGCCGGGAGACTTCACGTAGATGAGCAGTTAATGAGTGAAGTTGCGGATATTAAAAAACTTACTGAAGCAAACGAAACACTCTTTGTTGTTGATTCGATGACCGGACAAGATGCGGTAAATTCCGCAAAAGCCTTCAATGAGAAAGTTGATTTTGACGGAATAGTACTGACGAAGCTTGATGGAGATTCACGAGGTGGATGTGCCTTATCCATAAGAGCTGTGGTAGGGAAACCTATTAAGTTTATTAGCAACGGGGAGAAGCTAGAGATGATGGATGTGTTTTATCCGGACAGACTAGCTTCAAGAATATTAGGCAAAGGGGATGTAATATCGCTTGTAGAAAAAGCTCAGCAAAGTTTTGACGATAAAGAGGCAGAAAAACTTGAAGAAAAATTCAGGAAGAATAAATTTGATTTGGAAGACTTCCTGACACAAATAAGGATGATCAAAAAGATGGGGTCGTTGTCATCGATAATAGGGATGATCCCGGGGATGAACAAAGCTATAAAGAATGAGCAAATTGATGAGTCGGCGCTTGTAAAAGTGGAAGCGATTATACATTCGATGACAAAGGAAGAGCGCAGGAACCCAAAAATATTGAATGGGAACCGAAGAAAAAGGATATCAAGGGGAAGCGGAACATCAATACAAGATGTAAACAGGCTTTTAAAGCAATTTGCAGAGATGCAGAAAATGATGAGCAAATTAAACCAAAAAGGGTTTATGAACTCGGTATTAAGTAAAAAAAATATTAAATTCAGTTGATAGATTTAAAAAATCTGGAGGTATAATAATTTGGCAGTTAAATTAAGATTAAGGAGAATGGGCAAAAAGAAACAGCCTATATATAAAATTGTAGCGGTTGATTCCCGTTCACCTCGTGACGGAAAGTTTTTGGAAGCGATAGGGACATATCATCCAAAAGCAACGCCTCACAAAGTAGATATTTTAGAAGACAGGGCTATGTACTGGTTAGAAGTGGGCGCACAGCCCACAGATACAGTAAAGAGTTTACTGCGACAGAAGGGTGTAATTTATAAGAGGGAATTGATAAAGCGAGGGCTAACAGAAGAACAAATTGAAGCTGAGTTAGCAAGTTGGAAAAGCAAAAAAGAAGCTGAGTCAGAAAAAAAGAATAAAGTAAAAAAGACTAATAAAGAAGCTGAGAAATTAGAAGGTACAACAGAAGTAAAGGGTGCTTCTTCTGAAGTAAGCGCATAACAGGAAACTGTTAAGTGTTTTTGTACACATAATTCCGATAGTACCCATTTCTCGTTTAAGGAGGTTCATCAATGAAAGAATTCATTGAATTTGTTGCGCAGCATTTAGTTGATCATCCAGAGAATGTTCTGGTTGAAGAAAAAAGCAAAGAAGATAACAAGATTGTCTTTGCTTTGAAAGTTGGTCAGGAAGACATTGGTAAGGTAATCGGGAAGCAGGGTAAAACTGCTCAAGCGATGAGGACTTTACTTACGGCGATAGCTGCAAAAGAAGGAAAGAAAGCTATTTTAGAAATAGTTGACTAATCCATTTAGTGGATGAGTTCTATTTAATTGCTAAGATAGTATCTTTACACAGCACCGACGGAAGTGTAAGAATTACTTCCATATCAGATTTTCCGGATAGATTCTTCCGACTAGAGAGGGTCAAGGTTGACTTTTTTGGAAAGTACAAGGATCTTTACGTAGAAAAAGTACTTTCAGAGGGAAAAGAATTTGTAATAAAGTTTAAAAACTTTTCTTCGAGAGAAGATAGTGAAGTTCTTGTTGGAAAGGAACTATTTATTACTAAGGAAGAGCTTGTTGAATTACCTGAAGGAAGTTATTATTTACATGATTTGGTTGGAAGCAAAGTATACTGGAAAGGACTGTTTTTAGGCGAAATAACCGAGGTTCTTCAACTTCCTGCAAATGATGTATATGTTATCAGAGGGGGGAAGGAAAAAGAAATACTAATTCCGGCATTGCAAAAGTTAATAAAATCGTTTTCTGCAGAGAGAAAGGAAATGATTCTGAATCCGGAAGAAGAAATATTTGATGAGGAGTATGAGGATTGATATTATTACTGCAGTCCCTGATTTAGTGGTAAGTCCACTAAATTGCAGTATTATGAAAAGAGCACAAACAAAAGGCTTAGTTGAAATTGTAATCCATAATTTGCGAGACTATGCTTACGACAAGCACAGGCAAATTGATGACAAACCATTTGGAGGCGGAGCAGGGATGTTATTAAAACCAGAGCCTTTTTTTGAGTGCATTGAAAAATTAAAAGCCGAACGTGAGTATGACCATATTGTTTTTACTACTCCATTCGGAAAAGTATTCGATCAGAAGGGGGCAAATTACTTGTCACTTTCAAAGAACATTATGTTCATAACCGGACATTATAAGGGGATAGATGATAGAGTCAGGCAAAAATTTGCAACAGATCTTATATCTATTGGGAATTTTGTTGTAAGTGGAGGAGAATTACCTTCATTACTGGTAATAGATTCGATTATACGTTTAATTCCAGGGGTATTAAACGATTCGGAGTCAGCATTAAATGATTCCTTTATGGTTGGGCACGAAATATCAGCGCCAGATTATACAAGGCCTGCAGAGTATAGAGGAATGAAGGTTCCAGAGGAACTATTGAGCGGAAATCACAAATTGATAAAAGAATGGCAGGAGAGAGAATCTCATGCATTAACAGAGTATTGGAAAAAGAATAACTATATAGCGGAGTAAAACAATGAGAAGCATTAATGATTATATAACAGAGGAAAAAAAGATTGAATTTCCCAATTTCAAGTCGGGCGATCATATCCGAGTACACGTAAGAGTAATCGAAGGTGATAAAGAAAGAATTCAACCGTTTGAAGGAGATGTTATAAGTATCAGAGGAAGTAAGGAAAACCGTTCATTCACGGTTAGGAAGATATCGAGCGGAGTTGGAGTGGAGAGAATATTTCCATACAATTCGCCGAAAATAGCAAAGATCGAACTGTTAAAAGAAGGAGATGTAAGAAGAGCCAAGCTCTATTATCTGCGAAATCTTTCAGGTAAAGCAGCAAAGATTAAAGGAAAGAAAAATCAATAAGCTTATGAAGCCGCTGACACAGCGGCTTTTTTTCTTATTTTTATGAAGATATATTTCCCAAATAATCTATTCGGTCATATTGTGGGGGAGAGTTATCAATTGGCTCTAAAAGAAAATATTCAATTCATTAACTCCAATGAAATATCAAAGAGAATAAATGAGGAAGATAATTCGGCAGGAATGATCCCAACATTGGATTTAATTAATAACAGAAATTTTTTTGTATCTGCAAAGACCGGTATCAGCTTTGACGGGGCGCTAAACCCAGGATATTATTATTATGGGGAGAATCAAAAATCATTGACGGACATTTATCTGACCGGAGATGTTACCTCGGTGGAGGTAATTCTTACCAAGGTGCTTTTAAGTGAGCTATATAATATATCGCCCCAGATACATATTACCGTGAATAAAAGACCAGAAAAGGATAAAACGTTTTTGGTTGTTGGGGACTTGAATTTTTCAGAAGGTATTGCAATGAGTGGGGTAAGTTTGAGCGAGGAGATTGAAGATCATCTTGAGGTGCCATTTGTGAACTTTATTATGGCATCGAGAGAGGAATCCACGATGAAGGAAATTAATAAAAACCTGAGCGAAATCAACGAATCTCTTAATTGGCAAGATTTGACAAGGAGTTATAATTTTTCGGAAGATACAAATGAGTATATAGAAAATAATATTTCATCACTTATTTCACAATTTGATGAGAGGGATCTTGAGGGGATTAGACAACTTTTATTGTTGCCTTACTACTACCAAATGATTGATGATATGATTGAGGTTAAATTTGTTGATTAAAGGGGAGACTGCCCGAAAAACGGGCAGCCTGAAAAATTACTATATCTGAACGTAAGAGACACTAAGGACGTCGGGATTTTCTTTTATTTTTATTAGTCGGTCAGCCGACAGACCAGATTTAAGTTTTAAAGTACAACATGCAATAACCCCACCCTCAAAAATGATATTCTCAAGTTCTTCGATATTAATATCCTCTTCCTTAATAATGTTAAGGATTCCAGAGAGGACTCCGGGTTTATCATAATGCTTGGCTATAAGTTGGTACTCGGTTTCGACGATTTTTGCACGGTTAACCCAATGGGCTATGACTCCACTAGTAACGAATTGTTTAATAATATTAACAGTTTCTTGTGCAACGGCATTTTGAGCTTGCTCGGTTGAAGCGCCGATGTGATGAGTGACATAGATATTTTTATTTCCTTGTAGTTTAGAAGAAACGGCACCATCCTTTTGCTCCGGTTCGCCTTTGAAGACGTCAAGAGCAACACGAATATTTTTTGAAGCGATTGCTTCAAGCATGGCTTCCTCGTCAATAATATCTGCACGTGAAGTATTAATAAGGAAAGCACCGGGTTTCAAATGAGAGAACATTTCCTTATTAAATAGTCCCTTGGTCTGAGGGGTAGCCGGGAGGTGGATTGTAACGATATCCATTATAGGAAGAAGTTGATCCATTTCAGAGAAATCCTTAATTGCTACACCTTCAATACGGGAAATATCTTTACCATAAACATTCATACCAAAAGCGAGTGCACGCTTAGCCACTTCTTTACCAATAGCTCCAACGCCTATAATAGCCAGGTTTTTACCAAGCAAACCCTGAGCTTTTGAATATTCACCTTTATTCCAAATGCCGTTATGGAAGTCTGCAACGTTATCGGGGATTTTTCTATCGAGTGAAACCATTAAACCAATAGCAAGTTCAGCCACTGCAACGGAGTTCATTCCGGGACAATTAGCGACGTAGATTCCCTTTTGATTCGCTGCTGGTATGTTGATATTGTTAACGCCTGCTCCTGCGCGAATGATTAAATTGAGTTTGTTGCTTTGATTAATTGCATCAGCACTAACTTTTGTGGATCGCACGACGAGAATATCTACATCCTTTGCAGCTGCGGGGATATCAGTTTCACCCAATTTTGGTGAGTATATAACCTCGAGATCCATTTTTTTCATTTCGTCAATATAGAAATCGGGAAATTTATCTGCAATTAGAATTTTAAGACTCATAACTATCTCCTTTATTGTTATAAAATATATTATTTTTTTAGCATAGGTATCTTAATCTGAAATTTGCCGGCATTAGATATCGCTCTTTCATATCCGGCATCAACGTGTCGAACTATACCCATTCCGGGATCATAAGTAAGCACACGATGAAGTCTTTTTTCTGCTTCGGGTGTTCCATCAGCGACAACGACCATTCCCGCATGTATACTATTTCCAATTCCGACTCCACCTCCATGATGAACTGAGACCCAACTAGCTCCACCGATAGCATTTAACAGGGCATTCAGGATAGGCCAATCAGCGATTGCATCACTTCCGTCCTTCATTGCTTCAGTTTCCCGATATGGGGAGGCAACTGAACCGCAATCGAGATGATCGCGACCGATTACGATTGGAGCGGAAACCTTACCAGAAGCAACCAGGTCATTAAATATCTTTCCCATTAGAGCGCGTTCTCCGTAACCAAGCCAGCATATTCTAGATGGAAGTCCCTGGAAGTGAACTTTTTCTTTTGCTTTGTTAATCCAATTGATTAGGGAATGATTTTCGGGAAAAGTCTGAATGACAGCTTCATCGGTTGTATAGATATCTTCCGGTTTACCAGAGAGAGCAGCCCATCTGAATGGACCTTTCCCATCACAGAAGAGAGGTCGAATATACTCAGGTACGAAACCCGGTATATCGAAGGCATTTTTTAGGCCATTTGCATGGGCTTCACCGCGAATATTATTACCATAGTCAAAAGTTATAGTCCCACGTTTTTGGAATTCAAGCATTGCCTTGAGATGAGTAACTATAGTTGCTTTTGCCCGGGCGATGTATTTTTCAGGATTTGATTTACGAAGTTCAAGAGCTTCGGGCAAAGACATACCTGAGGGGACGTATCCATTGAGAGTATCGTGTGCAGAAGTCTGATCAGTTAAAATATCAGGAATGACATTTCGTTCGAGCATTTCAGGGAGCACTTCAGCAGCATTCCCCACCAACCCAACTGAAAGTGGTATTCTTTGGTTTTTAGCGTCCAGGACAAGAGAAATTGCTTCATCGAGACTATGAGTCAAGCGATCAATATAGCCTGTGCTAATTCTTTTTTGAATTCGAGATTCATCAACGTCTATTCCGAGGAAAGCTGCTCCGTTCATGGTTGCCGCGAGGGGTTGAGCACCACCCATACCCCCAAGTCCTGCAGTCAGAAGGAATTTTCCAGATAGGTCACTATTAAAGTGCTTTCTGCCACATTCGGCGAAAGTTTCGTAAGTCCCCTGGAGTATTCCCTGTGTACCGATATAAATCCAGCTACCAGCGGTCATCTGACCGTACATAGTTAAACCAAGTGCTTCAAGGCGTCTAAATTCATCCCAGTTTGCCCATCTTGGAACGAGCATTGAATTGGAAATAATAACACGCGGAGCGTCTGAATGAGTTTTAAATATTCCAACCGGTTTACCGGATTGAACTAGAAGAGTTTCATCGTTATTCAGGTTAGTGAGTGAATATACGATGGAGTTAAATGCGTCCCAGTTACGAGCAGCTTTGCCCTTTCCGCCGTAAACTATTAATTCATCCGGATTTTCAGCGACATCTGGATCTAGGTTATTCATCAGCATTCTAAGAGCTGCTTCCTGAATCCATCCTTTGCAAGAAAGGGTATTGCCGGTTGGGGATTTGATTATTGTTTTAGTCATGTTAATCTTGAAAGTGTTTATCTATTAATGATGAATATTGCCTGGTCATTGAACGATATAACCAACGTTTAATAAACCAGCTTGATTTGATTTGTTTTTTCATTTGATTATTATTCTCGGTTAATTGCAGTTTCAACTTAGTGTATTCATCTTTTGTTAATTTGATCTGGTCATCTCCAGAGGAAAGTTTATCTGCTATTGTAGAAAAAGCTTTTTCCACGGGGAAATATTGTTGATTTCCCTGTATCTGTTTGATTACTTGTTTAGCGAAAGTAAGCAGAAGTTTACGTTCGTTTTTATCGAGATCGAGATTGTAGTTTCTGAATAGTTTTTTCATTTTTTGGTTTAGATTTTGAGTGAAAGTAGTTTTTCCCTAATATTCTGATAACCGGGTTTAATTACATTATAGATATATCCAATTCTGTCATTATATGGAATGAAAGCTGATTTCATTGAATTTATAGTGATTTTTTCGACATCCTCAAGAGTTAGGTTAAAATGCTCGATTGCTGTCAGGAATTCCTTAGTCATGGTTGTATCACTCATAAGACGGTCATCGGTATTGATTGTGACACGGAATTTATTTTTATATAGTTTAGCAAATGGGTGATTTTCAATACGGTCAATAGCTCCTGTGTGAACATTACTTAGGAGGCAAATTTCTATAGGAATTCGTTTATCCAGGATATAGTTAGCAAGATCACCCATTCCTATAACATTACCATCTTTATCAGTAACCAGGTCGTCGAGAATTCGAGTACCATGCCCAATCCTATGAGCACCACACCATTGAATTGCCTGCCAAATGGATTCTTTACCAAAGGCTTCACCTGCATGAATAGTGATATTAAAATTAGCACGCTGGATGGTTTGAAAGGCTTCTATGTGTTTTTTGGGAGGATAACCACCTTCTTCACCGGCGAGATCGAATCCAACGACGCCTTTGTTTTTCCAATTAAGGGCGAGTTCTGCGAATTCGAGAGTATTTTTCATATTTCTCATACCGCATATAATCAAGCCATAGCCTACTCCAAAATCCTCTTTCCCCTTATTCAAACCATCAATAACAGCCTGGACAATCTGATCATACCAAAGTCCTTTCTGGGTATGAAAAACCGGTGCGAAGCGGGTTTCGACATAACAAACGTTGTCTTTTTTCATATCTTCCATCATTTCGTAGGCTACGCGTGTCAAAGCTTCTTTGGTCTGCATGAGAGCGCATGTGTGCTCAAATCCCTGAAGGTACTCGACGAGATTACCTTTATTCGCACCACGATGAAACCAATCTGCCAGTTCACCGGGGTCAGTAGTCGGGAGTTTATTGTATTTCAGTTCTTTTGCGAGTTCAATTATAGTAGTAGTCCTGAGACCGCCATCGAGATGGTCATGAAGGAGGACTTTGGGGACTGTTTTAATTATTTCATTTGTTGTCAAAAAATCACCTTTAAATTAAATAATGTAAAATATCCAAATTATTCTGTAAAAGCAAGGAAAATCTTAAATTATCATAGGGTCAGAGAGTTGTAAAGAGAATGATCTTGTAAGAGCAGGAAGAATTGTTATAGTCCTGATGTAATGGAGTTTTCAACGGATCTACAACGGATCTTCAACGGCTTTATAACGGTTCTATATTGAATTCAGGTAATGTTTAGAGAGATTTTCAGGGGGAGTGAAATGAAGTTGTTTTGGGGTTGGAGTAGAGTAGTGAATTGTCTGAAGAAGAGAGGGGGAAAGTTGAGAAATATTACTTGTAATTTGTTTTTTTTACAATTAAATTTACAATCTAAAAAAGAAATTTAATGGAGTTAAGATGAAAAAAATATATGGTGTTGTAATATTTGCATTAATATCGGTAATGATTTTTTCAGGTTATCAGTGTTCGTCAACGGAGTTGACGAGCGCAAAGCTTTATATCCAGCAGAAAAATTTGGATAAGGCACTTGATGCGCTTGAAAAAGAAGTAGCAAAAAATCCCAAATCAGATGAAGGGTATTATTTAATGGGATATATTTACGGAGAGAAGGAACAAACTGATAAGATGTTAGAGGCATTTGGTAAGTCTTTGTCTGTAAGTAATAAATTTGAGAAAGATATAAAAGGTGCGAAAAAATCTTATTGGGCAAATAATTACAATAAAGCAGTGGGTTTTTATAACCGAGCATTGCAATCAACATCGGAAGACACGATCAAACTAAATTTTGACAAAGCAATATTCTCGTTCAAGCAAGCAATTGCTGCGGAGCCAGATTCAGCAGATACGTACAAAACATTAGGGTTTGTGTATTTAAATCTACAGGATCTAGATAGCGCTATTCCGGTATTCCAGAAAACGGTAGATCTGAAGAAATCTTACGAGGGTTACAGATATTTGGGTGAGATTTATTATACGCAAGGAGCAAATTTAGTTGATACTGATTCTCTAGCTGCCGTCGGTAAATATAACAAGGCCATTGAGATACTTGAAGCAGGAAGAAAGGTATATCCGGATAGTTCGGAATTGCTTCTGACGCTTTCAAATTCATATATCGGAGCAAATAAAATAGATGTGGCAATTGATGCATTCAAGTCAGGGGTTGAGAAGGAACCAGGCAATAAGTACTACAGGTATAATTATGGTGTTTTGTTACTGGGGGCAAACAAGTTTGATGAGGCGTCAATTCAGTTTAAGGAAGCGCTGAATATTGATCCGGATTATGAGAATGCTGCCTATAATCTTGCAGTAACATATGTTAAATGGGGTGCCAGGCTGGCAAAAGAAGCAGAGGATAAGGGGGAGGATATAACTGCAGCCAAGGAGAAATATAAGGAAGGACTACCATACCTGGTAAAGTATACCGAGCTTAAAGGAAATGATGTGCCAGCGCTTGAGTTATTAGCGAAGGTGTATGCTATACTGGGAGATTCAAAGAAGGCAGAGGAAATTTACAAAAAAATAGATGATTTAAGGTAATAATAATGGCAAATGAAAATGTTCCTCCACAAGGACAGCAGATAAATATTGAGTTGGGTGAGAAAGAAGCCGAAGGACTGTATTCAAATCTAGCAATAATAACACATTCCCCGGCTGAGTTTATCATAGATTTCACAAGGATTGTACCGGGAGTACCAAAAGCAAAGGTGCTTTCGAGAATAATAACAACTCCACAGCACGCAAAGATGTTTCTGAGGGCGCTTAAGGAGAATATTGAAAGATATGAATCGCGATTTGGCGAAATAAAGGTAGATCAAAGCAGCGAGCAGCACTTTGGATTTGTACCGAACACCAAAGCAGAGAAAATCAATTAGATTTCTCCCATTCAAAAATAATATTGTGGACACCTCCCCGTAATTTCATACGGGGAGGTAATAGGTTCCTTCCGAACATCATATCAATCTCCGAAGACTGAGATTAAGATTCAGGTATTAACTGTGACGAAACGCACACAATTTGATTTTGCTATTTACAAGCTGAAAAAAGTGAATTTATTGAATGTTTACTTTGTTTTAAAAGCGAGAGGTGTTGATTTGTATCACTAAGATAAAATGTGATATTGACAATGAGATAAAAATAAGATAACTTTTAGGCAGAGATTTATTTATTTATATAAGGAGCATAATATGAAGCGACTGATCTACGTTTTTGTTTTCTTGTTTTCTGCAGGTATGATGAGTAATATACTTGCAAGTACCAATACCGTAATGGGCGATACGGTTTTCTTGAAGTTGTGGATTAACTGTCAAGGAATTGGGACTATGGATTTAAGGGAGGACATAGTGCTTGAAGGTGAGGTTTATACGATTAAGAATACAGTAATTACGGACCCGAGATTTGTAAATGCCCAGCCTTTTATAGATGCGGTTGCGGGGTCTAAATTTGTAATTGAGGACGGCGCTCTGAATGAGAATATTACGATTGATTGGTTTTTCTGGAATATTGATTGCTCAAACGGAACTTTTATAACATTTGGTGGAAATAATTTGTTTTTTAACGGGTATTATGTTGTAAATAATAGTCCGAATCAATATAATTTTGCAAATGGCAAAGTGGCAAGATTCACAATTCCCAAGTCAGAGAAGTTTGACTCATTGCTTATTATGAACGGAATTAATCCGGATAGCGCATTGGTTTTTATGTTCGCAAATGGAATGTCTGGAGACACATTGGGATTGAATTCGTTCCAGACGGACACCACTGTAGTATTTGAAGCCAGTCACTTTTCACAGATTCTTGGTGGAGATAAAGCGCTATATAGTATCCTGAGCAGCGAGGATCAAGAGAGCAGTATTCCGACTCAATTCAGTTTAAGGCAAAACTATCCAAATCCATTTAACCCATCAACTACGATAGAGTATGGACTTCCTGAACGAACATTTGTGGAGCTAAAGATCTTTAATATCTTAGGAAAGGAAGTTGCAACTTTGGTTAACTCAACTCAGGAAGCCGGAATGCACAATGTAACATTTGATGCAAGTAAACTAACCAGCGGTGTTTATCTGTATAAGATAAAGACAAGTAAGTTTACAGAGTTTAAGAAGATGATTTTATTAAAATAAAACGAATTAACTTTGACTGTGCCGGTGACAATGCCGGCGCAGAATATATCTAATCATCTTTAGGAAAAACCAAATAGGGCTAATAGAAAAAAATATCCGAGGAAATATGAAGAAAACAGTTCGTGGTTTAATTTTGGCATTATTATTAATGTCGACAATTCACCTAAGTGGTTGCCTGGATATTCCGGAGGAGTTCATCCTACCGGAATGGGATGTGGATTTAACAATTCCCATGATAAAGAAGAGTTTCAAACTGGAAGAGATTATTAAATCTGAGGATCAGAAGTATATAAAGTTGAATCCGGCAGATGACAGTCTGTATTATATTCAGTCGGAAAAGGATACTTTAGGATCGGACATAAAGGAGTTTGTGAAGATTACAACAGCCGCAAGTGTAATTGATCAAGTAGTAAAGGTTGAAGACCAAAACAAAACAATTTATCTTGAGTTCCCCGAAGGTGCAAAGTTAGATGAAGCGGAGTTTACAAAGGGGACTCTAGCCTTTGCAGTGAAGAATATGTCGGTGGATAATATAGATTTTCAGGTATCAATTCCAGGAATTACGAATCCATCAGGACAGCAGTTTTCACTCAAAAGAACAATAGGGGCATTTGGAACAGATTCGATAATATATGATTTAGCCGGATATAAATATAAGGAACCGTCAAATCAATTATTTTTATTTAAGGGACAAATATGGATACAGGCAAAGGCAATTACTCAAAATCCGACGGATTCTGTAATAGTTAGCGCATATTCATCTGATATGAATTTAAAATACGCCAAGGGATATATTCCAAGGAAGTCATTAGGTTCGAAGAGAACAAGTTTCGAGATTGATTTATCAGATGCAAAGGATTTTGAAGGGAAAGTCAGATTAAAAGAAGCGAGGATAAATTTATTAGCCAAGTATGTTTCGCCGGATTTAAATCCGTTTGAGATATTAATAAAGGATTTACAAATTACGGCATGGAAAAAGAGCGGAGTGGAGAAACAATTGCTGATTAATGGACAACCCAATTTTAATATAGATTTTTCCGGAGGTGCATTTGACACAGTATTTACCGAACAAAACAGTAATATCACGGAGTTTATGTCATTTCTACCGGATTCCGTAATTATTGAGGGGGAATTTATTATAAATCCAAATGACAGCAAGACATCCCGAACAGTGACGGATGAGGACAGTGTAATCTTTGAAACTGACTTTTCGACGAGGAGTATTTTTGGAATCGTCAGAGCAAGTTTGACGGATACAACGGATATTGAAATTGATAAAGACGACAGAGACAGAATAGTTGATGCCAACTCAGCATTTTTAAAAGTTGAGATGAAGAACGGGATTGCAATGTCAAGCTGGTTAAAAGCAGACTTGTATGACTCATCTTATAATTACCTTTTTACTGTAACTAAAAACACAAATGGAACAGATTCAATAAGTATTGCCGGAGCCAGCATAGGACCCGACGGAAGAGTTACTGCACCCACTATAACAACTACTGAAATTGAGTTGACGGGTGAAGAAATAAGTAAACTTGCAAGAGCCTATTATGTGATTTATCGTGTACTTGTTGAAACAACAAATCCAAATGGGGTTTCACCACCACCATTTGTTATGATAAGGGGATCGGATATGATTGAGGTAAGAGTACACGGTGGAGTAAACTACAGAATGAAACCTGAAGAAAACAAAGACTAACAGGGAAAATCAGTATGAAAATAACAACTTTAATAATAGCGGTAATAATAAGTATTAATTTGTATGCCCAATTTGGTTCTTCAGCATTAATGGATGCGAAGAGTTCGGGAATGGGAAGTACATATAATACAACGGCAAAAGGAATATATACATTAGGAATTAATCCGGCAAATCTGGTACATGGAAATAATACTGATTTTGAGATGTCTATACCATTTCCTTTCCCGTCACTTGGTGTGAGAGGAGGAACTGACTTTATAACGATAGAAGACATTAATTATTTCTTTGGAGGGGTAGACGGTAAACCGAGACTTTTAACAGACTCAGATAAAGAGAGATTAAATGGCTTGTTTGAGGATGGTGGTAAAATATCATTTGATCTTGGATTGGAAATTTTTAGTGCAAGTTATGTAAGTACACCCAAGGTAGGTGCATTTGGTTTTTCAATAAAAGATTACGCCGGATGGTATTTCCAGATTCCCGGAGCAGTATCAAATCTTGTTTTATACGGGAACACGTTAGGTAAAGTTCATGACTTAAGTGATGCGGATGTAAAGGCAATGTATATCAGGAGTTACTCGCTGTCGTATGCAAGGGAAATAGTGGAGTGGAAACAAAAGGTTTTTGACAAAATCGCTGCCGGAATCTCATTCAAAATTTACAGTGGTTTCGCGTATGCGGGAACTGATCAAGTAAATTCGAGTGTAGAACTTGATAATAATCTGGGAGTGAATACAAAATCAAAGTTGCTTGCATATAGTTCGTTCAGTCCGGACCTGGGTGTGAAATATGATTTTGATTCTGTCGAAACCGATCCAAAGCCATCTCCATTTATGACTCCGGCAGGGAGTGGATTTGGAATTGATATCGGATTTACTGCAGTATGGAAAAAAAATTGGACGTTTTCACTTGCGTTCACTGATATAGGGAGTATTAACTGGACCGGAAATAATGCAAAATTTGCAACAGATGTTGATTATTATATTGAAACATTCGAAACGGAATCAGAAGAGGGGAAAAAGAGTCAGCTTGATTCGTTAAAAGAAATGTTTGATACAATAGCGACTAAAACCGGAGAATTTAGCACGAGTCTTCCTACCACGCTGAGAATGGGAGCAGCATACAAATTCACAAAAGAGAACAGTGGTGTACCGGGTGTTTTAATTGTGGCATTGGATTATAATCAAGGATTTAATAATTTACCCGGAAACAGCACGACGCCAAGATTTTCGATAGGTAGTGAGTGGAAACCAATGGATTGGATTCCATTTATAAGAACGGGGTTCTCATTCGGAGGTGCGAATGGTTTTGGCTGGGCATTCGGGTTAGGAATTAACATGGGAGTTATGGATTTGGATATTGCTTCAACGAATATGGAAACTGCATTTTCTCCTAATAGCAGTAAACGAGTTTCGGTATCTATTGGGTCAAAGTGGAAGTTTTAGAGGAATGGATTTACATTGTAAAAGAGCGGTTTCGAACTGCTCTTTTTTTTATTGTTTAATTCGAGAAATATTAAAGATTGCTGCAATAAAAAAGACTATATTTACAATATAAGCTGTCAGAATCGGGTGCATTGCCCCGTTTTTGCCGAAAGCTTCGAATATCTTCATTAAACCCAGGTATATAAAAGTTATCAGAATATTGATACCGAACTGAAGGGCAAGACCACTTTTACGCTTGTTGGCTGAAATTGGGAGGCCAAAAAGAATTGAGACGAGGCTTGCCAGAGCAAAAGCAAATCGCGAATGGAAGTCAATTATCATACTTTTGGGGTCCATACCTGCCTTAATCTGGTCATTTATCAATCTGTTTAATTCGGACAAATTCATTTGTTCGGGTCTTTTTTGTTTAAATTCTAGGTCACCGGGTCGGAAGTTAATTTCGGGAATTTTTTTCGCATCAAAGTATTCCAGTGATTCAGTAGTATCTTGAAATACCCGATCCATTCCATCAACCGCGGTCCATGTTGAGGAGAGTGTATCAAACGTCAGACGAGTAGCGTCTATTCTTCTTGTGATTTTTGTGGGATGTTTAGGATGAAACTCCTGTATTGAAACTCTCATAGCGCTTAACTGATTATTATCAAAATATGAGATATTGATAATTCTGTTTGGAGAATCCTGGAAGAAGTAGTTACTACCTGCGAAAGTTAAACCTTTTTTAAGTCGATTAACCTCAATTTCCATTTTAAGTTTATTTGCACCAGGAACAAGATAACCACCAAACCAAACAGAGAATATCGAAATCAAGACTGTAACAATAACAATGGGCGCCATAAAGCGGTACATGCTTATCCCACTTGATTTAATTGCTGTGATCTCATTAAGATTAGCCATCTTGCCTGTAGTAAAGAGCCCCGCAAAGAGAACAGCTACGGGAGTAATCAGACGAATAATTTCAGGAGTAAAATAGAGATAATACTGTAAAATTATTAAAAACGGAACATTTTGGTCAATAAAGTCATCAAGATTCTCCATCATATCGATGACGACGAAAATAAGAGTAAAAGCAGCCAAACCGAAAAAGACAGTCTGAAGGAACTGTTTGATCAGATATTTATCAAGCAGTTTCATTAGTTGACTCCTGAGGGGCTAGCCAGTTTTTGGGAATGAATTTTTTAAAAAATGAGAAATCAAGAGTAACTGTCTCTTTTGCAACTCTAAGAGTAAGAATGATACCAAGCGCAGCAATAAGAAAATTAGCGAACCACATTCCCCAGAAAGGACTAATAATTGCCCGGTCGGCAAGTTTTTCGCCTCCTATAAGGGAAGCCCAATAGATGAGGAAGAAGAAAAGACTAATACTACCCGCCATTCCAAATCCACCTTTTCGGGTCATTACTCCTAAGGGAGCCCCCAGGAAGATAAAAACGATACAGGCTACGGGGATAGAATACTTTTTGTGAATTTCAACGAAATATTTATTAATTTCCTTTTCAAAATAATCGAGTCTGACATATTCAGAGAGTATTCCGTTTCTAATATTTCTAATTTTTTCAATAATACCCTGATTATAAAACTGACCTGAAAAAGGACGGGAGACTATTTGCGGCAAGGGTGTGGCAAGACTGTCACCAGAGAAATAGCGAGAAATCAGGACAGAAAGAGAGGAGGATATATCACTTTTAATTAAATTTAGACTATCAACAATAACCGACATATCCTGTGCACTGAGTTCCCTGTCGCCCCTCTGCCCTCCCGGAGTGGACTGCTGAAATGAAAACTGATCAGCATTCATAGCAATTTTATGATGGTTGAAGAGGACCTTTCGATAGAGTGTGGTGTTTCCGGCATTGGATTCGTGTATCTCACCATTGGTGAGGTCCATAATGAGTTTGGCCTGGTTTTGTGCAAAGAAGAGTTTTCCCTCAGCGGCGGTCACGATATTTACTTTTGATGGGTTTGTATAATCGTAGATAGTTATTCCTTTTATCTTATTTGATTCAGAATCGACCTCACGTACAAGAATAGCATAACCGGAAACTTCTTGCGAGAAAACACCAGACTCAAGAGAAAGTGTGGGTTTCTTCCTGGAAATATCTTCCATAAGGATTTTTGCCATATGGTTGGCATCCGGAAGGATATCATTGTTAAATACGATGAGGCCATAGGTTATAAGAATACTGGCAAGAAATGGGGCGGAAAGCATTCGATAGAGTGAAACACCGGATGATTTCATAATAGTAACTTCATTATTCTGTGACATTGAACCGAAAGCCATTAATGTGGCGACAAGAACCGCCATTGGAACAACGAGGACAACCATCCATGCAAGATTATACATAATTAATTGAATAATAACCCAAGTGTCAAGACCCTTTCCCACCAGCCTGTCTGCAAATTTCATAAGAAACTGGAACAAAAAGATGAAAATTAGTGTAAAAATAGAAAAGAGAAAAGGGGCTAAGTGGTTTCTAAGTATGTAAAGTGCTAAAATCATCCTTAATTTAATAATTTAATAAACGTAAATTTACAAAAAGATTAGGGAAATGTATTAAAAAATCAGTTGGATTATTAAAAATATTTATTTAGTATTTAACTCTAAATAATATTAATTTGGCAAAACAGCCAAAAAACAAACACAAAAGAGAAGATATTTGGCAATAATTCTTATTAATCCATCAGCAGTCAGAACCATACTGATTTCTTTAATTATTTTACTTGGAGTATTTCACATTTCAGGCTGTAATGAAACAATAACACTAACCCTGGATGAGAAATATCCGCGATGGTTAAAGGATGGCGAATATCATACAAAGCAGACATCCGGAATTTGCTTCGTAAGAGGGACCAATAATGGAGAAAAGGATTTTCTTCTGGCTGATGATATTGGAGATATACACAGACTTACGATTGAAAATGACACCATATTTAGATTAAAAAAAATCGCATTTGCCCAGGAAGTGATTGAGTATTTAAAGGATTTCCCAAAGAAAGATTTTGAGGAGTTGGTTTTTGATAAATATACAGGGAAAGTATATATTTCTATTGAGGGAAATGGTAAAAACTATCTGAATTATGTGGGAATCTATGAGTTGGGATTTTATAATAATGATATATTCACAGATTCGATTATCAGTATAAGGAAAGTTGAAATTAAGCCGAGTGAAACTATTTTAAAGCATGTTAAGTTGAATATTGGATACGAGGGAATGGCTGCGGATGAAAATTACATTTACTTAGGTTTGGAAGGTTTTTCGAGTAAAGACAATTTTGCTGACAGTACCCTGCTAATAATAGTCGAGAAGCAGGATTTGGAAGTCAAAAAGGTGATAAATACGTTTGAACTGGGAATAGGGACAATTTGTGGACTTTATTCTGATAAGAATAATTCATTGTGGGGAATAGACCGGAACAGGATGACAATTTTTCACTTATTTTTAGATAACAAACTGAATATTATCGGGAAAAGGTACTTCGACTTTGTTCCTGCTATACCCGGCAATAAAAGTTTACCATATATTGCAGCTTTAGAATCAATTACGGTTGATAATAGCGATAATCTCTATTTGGTTGATGATCCTTACACAAAAGTGTTCATCCCACCCCAGGCGATTTATGATAGACTTGATGAAAAAACAAAGAATAATTTTAAGAATTATACACCCGTGATTTATAAATATAATATTTCATATTAAATAAAGATTATTTGGAGAAAAAAATGGAAAGAATTATTAATCATATAAATGAAAACAAAGACAATTATGTTATCGAGCTGAAAGAATTTTTAAGGATACCAAGTATCAGCACAAATGAAGAAAATAAAGGGGATATGCAGAAATGTGCTGATTATGTAGAGCGGAAAATGAGGGAAGCAGGTCTGAGTAAGACAAAAGTCTTCCAAACGGAGGGCCATCCGATAGTTTATGGAGAGTGGTTAGGAGCAAAAGGCAAACCAACCGTTTTGTTTTACGGACACTATGATGTGCAGCCGGTTGATCCAATCGAATTATGGCAGACTCCTCCTTTTGAACCCGTAGTGAAAGATGGAAAGATATGGGCAAGAGGTGCCACAGACGATAAAGGTCAATTATTCGTGCATATAAAGAGTGTGGAGGCGTATTTAAAAGAAACAGGTGAACTACCTTTAAACGTTAAGTTTTTGATAGAAGGGGAGGAAGAAATCGGTAGTCCGAGTTTGGGTAAATTTATAAGTACAAATAAAAATCTTCTTAAATGTGATACGGTAGTTATTTCAGACACTTCATTATTCCAACCGGGAATTCCGACATTGACATATGGTTTGAGGGGATTAAGTTATCTGGAGGTCGAGGTAACTGGACCGGACAGAGATTTACATTCGGGGTCATATGGCGGTGCAGTTGCAAATCCGGCAAATGTGTTAATAGAGATGATAGCCAAATTGCATGATAAGAATAATAAAATAATGATTCCTCATTTTTATGATGATGTCTTGAAATTAACGAATCAGGAAAGAGAAAACTTCAAAAAGCTAAAACTTTCGGATAAGGCTTTTGCTAAAGAAGTGGGAGTGAAGGAACTGACTGGCGAGAAGGGATTTACAACTCTTGAAAGAATCTGGGCAAGACCTACGCTTGACGTAAATGGAATCTGGGGAGGTTTTACAGGAAAGGGGGCTAAGACAATTATACCGAGTAAGGCAAGTGCGAAATTCAGTATGAGATTAGTGCCCAACCAAGAACCTAAGAAAATTGCCAAGCTGGTGTGTGATTATCTGATGTCAATTGCACCGAAAGGGGTCAAAGTCAAAGTTACAAATTTACACGGTGGGTATCCGGTAATTACACCACTGGAGCATAAGGCAACTAAAACAGCTGCAAAAGCTATGGAAAAAGCTTTTAAGAAAAAGACTGTTTTTATAAGAGAAGGGGGAAGCATCCCTGTTATCGCAACCTTTGCCACAATATTAAAAGTGCCATCAGTTATGATGGGGTTAGGACTAAATAGTGAAAATCTGCATTCGCCAAATGAACATTTTGATCTAAAGCATTTTCATTTAGGGATACTAAGTTCAGCCTATTTTATGGATGAATTTTCAAAGTAATTAAATAGAGTAAAAAAATGAAAAAAGAAATAGTGGTTCTGTTTCTGTTTTTTATGACATCAGTCTTAATGATAACGGGTTGTTCCGGATGCGAAGAAGACAAGAAAAGTGAGCAGGAAGAATTTATGCCTGAAGCGCAAGGGGAGAATACAGATCCGGTTGGGTATCAGGTTGAGAAAGCTCAGAATATTTTCGCATATAACATAGAAGAAAGAAAAAAGAGAGCTGTTGTAAGAACACCCTGTGATACAATTGCATTAATGGAACACATTCTGAGGACATATCCTCCAGGAACATATTTGGTTGATTTGGATCCAAGATACACATATTCAATTCCCCAGTCAGCTGTGATATACCAAAAAGCGCTGGGCGGAACTTATGTTTATGCATTGGTTGCAAAATCAAGGGCAGGTGAACGACTTGTGGAACCAAAGAATTTAATTGGCTATGATGCTAGTTTTATTGATCTCGACAGTACAAAACTTGGTACAGCTTTCTTTTATCTGACCCTTTTTAGATGCACAGATAGTTCATTTACAACATTATGGGAGAGTACATTGCCCAACCATGGTGGGTTTAATACTCTTACCATGAAGAAATGGAAAAATACCCCTTATGTAGAGGCATATTTTCATTACGCCAGAGGAATAGGAAGACTTGAATACAACTTCTTTATGATTGATAGTCTTACAAAACCGCCACATTTACTTTTAACAATTGAGACGATTAACAGAAAAAGATCTATGGCGGACATTAATGGAGATAAATACCCGGACTATTATGAAAACTTTTATTTGGATACAGGAGATAGAATTGTAAAGTACGATAGTGTGGGATTTGTATGGCGCGACAGTCTTTATTACAGCATAAGAGACAAGAATAAAACCACAAAATATTAAGTGATAGACAAAAAGAGGTGAGAAAATAAACTATATTGATATTAATAAAAACCGAACAGAAGATTCATGTTTTAGCTACGAGGAAAACAGAATAGAAAAAAACCTGATTAGAGCATTGTATGATGGTGTGATAGCAACACTGGGGCAAGATAGTTCCATTTTTAAGTTGAAAGGGAGAGATGTTCCGGAATATATTCATCGAATCTCAACAAACAGAATTAGAGAAACAGGTTTTATGAGAACCCGTTTGACGATTTTTACAAACGAGAAAGGGAGAATAATAGATCTTTGTCGCTATATAAATTTGGGAGAATATCAACTCCTGGTGGGGACAATATCGAATCGGGAGAAATTTCGAAGATGGATTGAGCGATTTATAGTTGGAGATGATGTATTTGTAGAAGACATTACTGAGAAATATGCAACAATTAAGTTAATTGGGAACTGTGTCGAGAGATATATTTTTGCCAGGTATGCAGTAGATATATCGGAATCAGCACCGGATGAGGCTATTGAATTTATTTATAATAATAAAAAGTTCTTGATTATCAAGGGTGAAAAAACAGGTAAGTATTCTGAAATCATAATTGTTGGGAGTAAGGAAGATATTTTATTTTTATCAACGGTTCTTAAACTTGATGGGGATGAAAATTTCCCTCAAATAATAACTGGTGAGGAGTATAATGGTTTAATGATCGAAATGGGGAAGCCCGGTAAGAACGAGATAAAGGATAGCTTTAATCCTCATGAAATTAATCTGCTGAACGCAGTTGATTTTAAGAAGGGATGTTACATTGGTCAGGAAGTCATAGCAAGATTGGATACATATAACAAAGTTCAGAAGTCTCTCATAAGAATTGAGTCGGACATGGAAACGATTTGCGATGATGCTTTAATGATTCTCCATAACAATATTGAAATCGGAAAAGTTACAACCTTAATTAAATCCCCCATTGACGGAAAAACAAAAGGATTGGGAGTGATAAGGAAAGAGTTTAATATCGACGGTGCCACTTATGAAACGAAAGGAAGTGACATAGAAGAAAGATCTAAAATCACAATCAAGGGAGAATGGAGAGAAAAAACATGAAAATTTATACAAAAACGGGAGATAAGGGGGAAACTGGGCTTTTTGGCGGCGGAAGAGTTACAAAAGATTCCATAAGAATTGAAGCATACGGAACAATTGATGAATTAAACTCGTCTATTGGATTAGCGCTTACAGAAGTTAAAGGGGAAATAGTAAGAAATCAACTGATTAAAATTCAAAATCTACTATTTGTTTCAGGAGGTGATCTGGCTTCTCCATCAGATGTAAAAGGATTCGAAGTCCCCAGAATTAAGCAGAAGGACATCCAGGAGATTGAGGGATTTATAGATTTAGTCACAGAACAAATAGAAGAACTCCGGTATTTTATACTTCCGGGAGGATGTAAAAGTGCCGCATTATTACATGTGGCGCGAACCGTCTGTAGAAGAGCAGAGAGACGCGTTGTGGCATTGAAAAAGGGAGAAGAAATCAACGAAAATATAGTTATATTTATTAACAGGATTTCTGATCTTTTGTTCGTTTTAGCCCGATATGAGAACAAATTGGCTGGTAAATCTGATATAAGATGGGAAAAATAATATAATATTGACTCTTGAAAACATGTTGTAAATTGGGGGTGAAATTTGGTTTCGACGGGGTTAATGAGACGACGAATAGCATACCGTGTTTCCCGAAAAACACGTTAAACATCGGACAAAAAAAATAACTGGCGAATCTAATTACGCCTTAGCTGCTTAATATAAGCAGCCGTTCTATAGTCTTTTGCGTACCGGGGATTATCAGAGCGTCGTTTAGGTATGATAGCTGAACCGAGAACCTGAGTAGGTGATGTGAAAATTTATCAGGAATACCGTCAGAAACGTTGCTTAACAGAGATCTGACGGCGTAAATAAAAAAGTTAAGATAAGTATGTAGAAGTTCGTTGGGGCATAACTTCGGACGCGGGTTCGACTCCCGCCACCTCCACCAATTCATATAGATAGGGCATAATTTACCCTTCCGAACAGACTTGCCAAATTAATAAGAAATGTAAAATAATGCTTTTTCATTTCTATTTATTCTTATATATTATTTATCATATTTCAAATTATTAGGTATGGTCACATTTAGAACCAAGGAATTACGAGGGCAGAATCCTGTTGCACTCATTATTGGTATCTCGCAATTGGCTTTTATGATAATGATGGGCGGAATAATTATCGGATTGCACTGGATTGTTGTGATGATTATTTTCCTAGGGATAATTGTGTTTATGATTTTGGCATTATCTGTGCACGTTGTGTATCAGACAGATGGGCAGCAAATTGTGAAGACTGCAGTTCCGGTTATTAAAGGAATACCCTTTATTGGGATACCTCCGGTTGAAAGAAAAAATATTAATCAGATAAAATCTTTCCTGGAAGGAAAAGATTTAAACAGAAGTTATGAAACTTATGAGTATCTGAAATTGTGGTTTGATGATGCGACAACTTGGAAAATTGTATCGAAGAGAGAAACAGCAGATGATTTTTCTAGATTCAAAGTGATTGTGGTAAGTAAGATTGGGGAAATAAACTCTAATATTACCCCGCGGGAAATGCCAATTGAAGCAAATCCGCAATCAAAAACTTCTGGGAAATATTTGGACTTCCGGTCCGAACACAAACCACTGATTAAGAGGAAAATAAGCTTCTATGAGTCCATATGGGGGAAAATTGTCGCGGTTGCTTTTCTATTTATTACTATTTTATTTGTCATCTTTTACGTTTACAATCCAAAATATTTAAAGGAAACTCACTTATTCAAACTTTTGGTGGTTATAATTCCTGGGACAGCCTATTTGCTGTACAGAACATTTTTATCCAAGAATGGTAAAAAAATGGGAAATAAAAACCTGTTATAATATATGATAATTATGTAAAAATGGAAAAAAGACTAAGCATAGGACATTTATCTGTTTCGCTTAAAATCACTGAATTTACTTAACTTAACCGATAAGTTTTAAATACTTTGAACTGTTGACGTGAAAATGGATGTTTAAGAAATATAAATTAATACTTTTAATGGTAATAGACAATTAAAAATGGTGGATGAAAATAAATTGAATCCGGAATGCATTGTTGGGCAAGAGTACGATATTCTTATTGTCGACGATACTGAAGTGAATTTACAATATCTTGTAAAAATGTTCACTTTAGAGGGTTTTAGTGTGTGTCAGGCATCAGATGGAATTAAAGCTTTGAATATGATTGAACAAAATCCTCCCACATTGGTTTTGCTTGATATCATGATGCCTAAAGTAAATGGTTTAGATATTTGCCGTCAGATCAAGCATAACGAGTCAACAAAAGAAATCCCGATAATATTTATTAGCGCATTAAATGAACCGGAATCAATTATCAAGGGATTTGAGGCCGGGGCAGTTGATTATGTAAGCAAACCATTTAAGATAAGAGAAGTAATTGCACGTGTTAGAACTCACCTCACATTAAGGCAATTACAAATTCAAATAAAGAACCGGAATCTTCAATTGGAAAAGGAAATATCGGAGAGAATCGAAGCAGAAGAAAAACTTACGTTCTATCTTGAAAGACTCAGAAATCTTGCTGCACACCTTCAGGATATCCGGGAGGATGAAAGACGGATTATATCAAGGGATATTCATGATGATATTGGACAAGCGCTTACTGGACTGAAAATTGAACTTACGATGCTAAGGAATGATATCACTGATCTCAATCTTGCAATTCCGGCTTCGATAACTGAAGGAATAGACGCAATGATGTCGATAATAGAGAATACGGTGAAAAATGTACGAAAACTTGTCAGAAGTTTGCGACCTGAGATCTTGGATAATCTTTCATTGATTGATGCCATTAAGTGGATTTTAGAAGAGTTTGCCAAAGGAAACAAAAGTATTCAATGGAATTTTAACGGCGAACCGGGTGAACTTCAATTTAGCAAAGATAAGTCAACAGCAATTTTTAGGATTCTGCAGGAATCATTGCATAATATCCATAAACATTCAAAGGCTTCTGTTGTAGAAGTGTCTATAACAAAAATCAATCAAATTATGAGAATGGAAATAGTTGATGACGGAATCGGTTTTGTGGAACAAAATCTAAATGATAGAGATTCATTTGGACTAATAAGTATGAAAGAAAGAGCAATTCTATTGGAAGGAGAAGTTGAAATCATTTCTAAACCCGGAAATGGAACTAAAATAGTTCTTTCAGTCCCACTTGAGTGATTATATTTAATAATTAAATAAATTTTCTTTTCCGAAAAATGAAAAAAGTAGCTATTGCTGATGACCATCCCATTATACGTGCAGGATTAAGAAAAATTCTTGAACGGGATAATGATATCAAAATAATCGCTGAACTCGAAACAGCTGCGGGGGTAATAGAGTTTTTAGGAGAAAATGAATGTGATATTCTGACTCTTGATATTAATTTGCCGGATAGAAATGGACTTGATATTATTGACGAATTGCTGAAAATAAATCCGGCATTAAAAATTCTGATTCTAAGTATTTCACCCGAAGAGAGATATGCGCTGAAATCTCTTAGGCTGGGTGCAAAGGGTTATTTGACGAAGGACAGTACTCCGGCAGAGCTTATAAAAGCGATAAATAAGGTGAGCATGGGAAAAAAATATATTGGTGAAGAACTGGCTGATTCCATAGCAGCTGACTTTGATGGTCAACTTGAAAAATTACTTCATAAAAAACTTTCCGAGCGGGAACTTGAAATTCTGGTTCTCATTGGAGAAGGAAAAAATGTTAACCAGATAGCAGAAAAACTATTTATAAGTCCGAATACAGTCAGATCCTATCGTGCACGAATAATGGAAAAAATGAATATCAATTCTACAGCAGAATTAATACATTACGCTATTTGCAATAAACTTCTGTAAATCTATCATTATACCCCCCTCTTTTTGTAGTCAAAATGACTACAAATAAATATCGATCCGATTACAAATTTCTTTCTAACATCTTACGATTTTTGGATAGTGAAAAATGAAAATCCGGAAAGATGAAAATACTAATTGCTGATGATTCATCAATAATAAGGGAAAGTCTTGGAAAGTTAATTTCGAGAAATAATCCGGAAGCTGTAATTACTAATGCGGTTAATGTAAGGGATGCAATAAACAAAATTTGCGAACAAAATCCTGACCTCATAGTTTTGGATTTGACAATGCCGGGGGGCGATGGTTTTGATGTTTTAAGAGAAGTTCAGAAAAGAGAAAGAAAAACGACAGTAATACTATTGACCAACTACGCTACGGATGTGAATAGAAAACGTGGTGAACAGGCTAAAGCAGACTTCTTTTTCGACAAAACAGACGAGTTTTATAAAGTAATTGATGTCATAAAACAAAAAAAAAGAGAGTGGTCGCCAGCAAGTGTTTTGGTATAAGAAACAGGGACAGATTTTTAGAAAGAATTTGAATGGGATATGACCGTATATTGAAATTATAATATAATTTCGATATACTGAAATATGCCCTCTCAAAATAAACACACACACACAATAAAGAACACAACAGGGGTGAGGAAAAGCCGAAAAAATTTGGGTATACAGGCGAGATAGGTTATTAATCAGGGTTTGGACGCAAGCAAATACCCCTTGCGTCCGACTTTTCCTTCTAAGTTCGAAATCACTCAGAATTTTTTTTTGAAATATCTAAGGTTTTTATGAATCTTGTATTATTGATTCAAATCACATCATATATACAGAAATGATGTAAATTAGAACTTTAGGTTTAAGAAATTCGTTAGGATACGTATGAAAAGATTGAAAAGAGAGTTAGGATGAGTCTTTCAGCTATTATGGGTATAGCCTTAGCCGGGTTTGTGTCGGTAGTAGGAGTAATGCTTATTTACAGTTTCTTGCGCTACAGGCGAAAATCAACAAAAGTTGTCCAACATGCAGGGGCTAGTGGATACAAGGCTTTCAATAAAAGACAGATTGAAATCAAAGCTGTGAATACCGGAGCATATTCTCATCAGATATCAAATTTTGAAGAGCATCAGCCCCGGGAATTAAGAGATTTTGAAGATGGACAGATTAGTCAGACCAACTTACTAATTCAACCACCTTTAAGAATGGAGATACTGAACAACAGACAAGGAAATTATTCGGCAAGCCGGATTTATTACGGAAGTTAAAATTGGAAGGCAGCTTAGTGCTGCCTTTTTTGTTTGGTCTGAATTATTTCTCCGGAATTGCTTCCTTAAGTAATTTAAGTATTTCATGTTTTTTATATGGTTTGGAGATGTAGAAATCCATACCATTTGCAAGAAACTCCTCCCGATCTCCGGTAGATGCGTAAGCAGTTATCGCAATTATGGGGGTTTTTTTGTAAGAAGGAAGTTGTCTGATCATTTTAGTAACTTGGACTCCATCCAGTCCTTTTCTTAGGTTTATATCCATAAGAATGGCATCATATTTTTTAGTTTGGAGCATAGGTATAGCATCTTCTCCGGATTCGGCAACATCTATTTCATACAAATTCTTTGTCGCATAAACTAGAACTTCCGCTGAAACTTTATCATCCTCAACATATAGGATATTAGGTTTGATCTTGATTTCCATTATCTCGGTTCTATGAATATTAATTGAAAGCTGAGTATCATCATGGGCATGGGGAATTTCTTTTTCTACAGCAGGCAGGATAAGTCTGAATGTAGATCCTTTCCCTATATTGCTTTCAACTGAAATCTTTCCCCCCATAAGATCGGCATAATGTTTTGATATTGAAAGTCCTAATCCGCTTCCTTCAAAACTTCTGTTTACTCCTTCGCTTACTTGGCGGAATTCTTCCCAAATAATGTCTTGTTTGTCTTCTGGGATTCCAATACCCGTATCAATAATATTGATTTCAACTGATCGGGAGTTACTCTCAATTGCTATAGTCACGTTTCCTTGATTTGTAAACTTGATGGCATTGTTGACAAGATTGTCCAATATAGATCTTGTTAGAATTTCATCAATTTTTGCAAGAATAAAATCTTTTTCGCATTTAAAGTTAAAAGAAAGTCCCTTTTTTAATGCAATTGGGAAGTAGAGATTATATACATCGTTCAGAATAGGAACAATATTTGCATCTGCAATATTTACTTCTACCTTTCCTGCTTCAAGTTTTGAACTGTCAAGTAGTAGGTTAAGTGTTTCTAAAAGACGTTTACCACTTACATTAATAAATCCTGCAATTTCATTTAATTCTGAATCTCCGCTCAGTTCATCCTGAAGAATTTCTGAAAAACCCAGGATGCCCACGAGTGGAGTTCTTAGCTCGTGACTCATATTAGAGAAAAAGTTGGATTTAATTGCCACTAACTCTTCTGCTTTTTCTCTGGCTCTTTGAACCTCCTTTTCGGTAATTTTTCTTTGAGTAATATCATTAAGAATTCCAACAGAGCCTAAAAGGTTGCCATCATGACTAAACCATGGATTGGATTGATCTGAGATCCATCTTACATCACCATTACGTTTGCGAATCTGATAATCAGCATGAAACTGGTACTTGAGTTTGTCTCTGTTTAATTCAAGTTTATCTGCATCTATTTCCTCACCACCTGCTTGCTCAATAGCAAGAACAATAGGTTTGAAACCCATTTCTGTTATTTCTTCAACCGAATAACCGGTAAGTTGCTCAATCGCAGGATGCATATAATCATATTTCATATCCGAATATCTTAAGCGGTAAAAAACTGCTCCGGTTGTTTCAGCAATCATATTAAGCTGTTTTTCCCTCTCCGATAGGTTTTCTTCTGTTTTTATTCGGGCGGTTATTTCGGATTCAAGTTCCGTTTTTTGGGACATTACTTCCTTGTAAAGGAATTCATTTTGGATTGCAGCAGCTAAATGGTTTGCCACAATCTGTAGATGGGTTAGGTCTTCGTCTGTAATTTCTCGCATTTCATTAGTAACATAAATCCCGATAATTCCGATTGCTTCATTGTGGACCAGCAAAGGAGCTCCCGCATATGATTTGAATTGAAATGCATTTGCATGATAACTTGTAATATTTTTTGTGGTTTCATTTATTTGGGTGTCAATAATAGCCTGAGGTGACATGGTTGTAAGAATTGTGTGGGCTATACCAAAATTAATCGGCAACTCAGCTACAACACTATCGTCCGGAACATTGTACTTTGTTAGCAGTTGCAATTTCTCCCCTTTAATAATCCGGATTACCCCCGCGTCAGCCTTAAACGCTTTTACTATCTCGCTCAGCATTTTATTTGCCGCAATGTCAATCGGTTTTTTCCCTATTACTTGTTCGGTTATGGAAGTTAGTAACTTAAGTCTCTCATTGTAAAAGCGTAGCTGGTTTTCTAAAGCTTTTTGTCTGTTAGTAATTTCGTTGTAAATAATAATTCCACCTATTGAACCATCGGCTTCATGCCAGGGGCGGCATTCCCATCGTGTCCAGTAAACTGTTCCATCTTCTCGCTCGTAAGGATCATCCTCTGCACTGAATATTTCTCCAATAAGCACCTTCTTATGTATTTCTTTCCATTTTTGAGGAATGTCGTGAAATATATCATAATGGTTTTTACCTATTATAGATTCTTCTTTTATTCCATAATCATCCAAATATTTTTTACTTACATAGATATAATTTAAATTTTTATCAAGAACAGCTACGGCACTCCGGTTGTGTTCAATGATATAATTCATTAAATCGGAGGAATGCTTTAGGGCATATTCAGCTTCCTTTATTTGAGTAAGGTCATAGGAAATTCCCACTATACCCGTTAACTCGTTCTTATTATTAAGTATAGGATTATCATAAACATAACCCCAGAATTCACTCCCATCTTTGCAGCGAAGTTTAAATTCACCTCTCCAGGTTTCACCCAGTCTGAGTTTTGACAAAATTTCCTCAGCCTGCTTAACAGTCATTGTAGTTGGAGTGATTTCCACTACATTTTTCCCAAGTACTTCATCACTTGTATAACCGAAGTTTCTTTCCGCTCCCTTATTCCAATAAGTTATATTACCTTGAAGATCAGTAGCAATAATGGATTCGCGAATTTCGTTTAGAATGTGAGCTTGAAAATTGACTAACTTTTCTTTTTCTCTCTGATCTGTAGTACTTATAGCATTCTCAACAACTCCAATTAGCTGACCGTTATCATCAAAAATAGGAGCAGCTTTAGATAACCAATAACCTTGGGACTCCGGCCAGTGATCCTGATTTTCGGGGGTCAGTTCGGTTTCGTAGGGCTTTCCTGTTTGGGCGGCAACGAGGACGGGGCAATTGTTACATGGCTTAGATAGATTCCAGACCGAATAGCATTTTTTCCCTTTAATTTCTTCAAGTGACAATCCGGTCGCTTCTTGGTAGGCTTTATTTGCCCAAATCATGTTCAGATCCTTATCATGGAGGGCTGTAATAATTGGAGAATTGATTAGGATTTTCTCAATCGTGGTGTAATCCAAATTCGTCATTGAAGACGAATCGGTTCTGGTTTCATTATTCTTTTCGTTATTCATAAACTTTGCCTAAGGGGTTTTTGTTTAAGCATTTAAATGTTAAATAACCTTTTTACATAAAGCAAATTATCAGGTGTCTGAATTTACAAATGCTTTCTAAAACTAGAAAAAAAAATAAACAAACAGGAGAAAATATACAAGAAAAAAATTTATGGCTATTCATTTTGTGGGGAGGGTAAAAGTAAATGTGGTGCCCGAATTTAAAATACTTTCGGCGGTAATTTTCCCACCATGTGCTTCCACTATTCTTTTAACTATAAAAAGCCCCAGACCTATACTTTTTTCCCCTGCCGTTGCCTGAGTACTGGTTTTTTGAAATGGTTTGAATAGGAGTCTTAGTTCGTCGGATTTAATTCCCTGACCATGATCCCGGATAGAAACTGCAACTTCATCCGCTTGCTGGTGGATTAAGATGTTTACAATACTCTCGGGAAAAGAGTATTTTATTGCGTTTGTTAATAAATTCGTTAGTACTTGTTCTATTTTGCTCTTATCAATATTGATAATAAGTTGTTGCGGAAATGTGGGCGTATTGATCTTGATATTTTTCCTGTCCGCAAGTGATTTATTAAGATAAACGACTCTGTTTATACAGGTAATCAGATCATAGTCATTTTTTGATAAATTTATCTCTCCCTGCTCAATGGAAGTGACATCAAGGAGTTCATTTACCATATTTAGCATAAAGGTTGCCAAACTATCAATTGTGGAGATAAATTCTTTCTGGTCTGAAGAAAGATTCTCCGGTTCTTCTTCAATAAACTCACAAAAATTAAGAATGTTTCCAAGGGGACTGCGAAGATCGTGGGCAGCCATTCCGATAAACTGGTTCTTAAGTTTGTTTAATTCTGCAAGTTCATGATTCTTTTTGGAAAGTTCCCTCTGCATATTAACCAGATCATTATTAAGTCTTGTTAACTCATCGAACATCAAAACCGAATCCGCGGATTTTGAGTTTAGAGATTTTAAACGTTCTTTCTCGAGTTTCCGGATATGCTCCGTTTGTTCATTGTTTATCACCATCATGCCGGAAAAGAATCGTGAAAAATCAACCGTTGAAAAAGAGCCGAATACCATGATTCTATTTTCAAGCATTGCACCACCAAATGATACTGGTAATGAACAGTAGTTCTCCTTTAAAAAAAGTTCCCACCCGAAAGAGGCCGATTTACTCTTAATGTCAACTAGGAAAGAGAGGACTCTTTGCAAATCTTCATCTCTGAATAGCGAACTGAATAGCGAACCGGCTTTCGGAGATATACTCATCTGATTATTATTATTACTAATGCTTAAATTATTGAATAGGATTTGACTGATATATCCGTTGCTATCCAGCATTAACAGAATACCTTCGTTTGATGTATTCATTATTTGTTGGTGTTTGTTAGTTGAGAAGCTAAATTAATTGCCGCTAAAGCATCAGAAGCACATCCATCCGCACCTACATGTTGCCATAAATTGGGAGAGATCAGAAAAGGAAAACCCCCGACAATAATTTTTATCTCATTCAGAGCCGGATTCCTGCGGATTTCAGAAATTAGTTCTGTTAATGATGAGAGATTGAAAGTCATGGTTACCGACAGAGCAACAACAGCCGGTTTGTATGTTTGAATTGCATTAATCAGGGATGCTGGCGGTGTATTCGCACCGAAGTAATAGCTATCCCATCCATCCATTTCAAAGAAGTCCGCAACCATCCGCGCACCAAGTTCATGCAGTTCTCCGGCTGTGCAGGAAATTATGATCTTTTGTTTTTTCTGAGTCGATGAGAAAAGATAGGGGTACAACCTCGACATTATGAACTGTGTTGCTGCCGTTATATAATGTTCCTGGGCAACACTTAGACGATTAATTTGCCAGAGACGCCCGGTTTCTCTTTGTGTAACTTGGAAAACATGCAGATAAATATCTTTGATTGGAACACTGTTTTTTACACAATTGAGGATTGATTCCTGCGCAGGATTCTTATCTCCCTTAATCAGGTGATCAAGATAACTTTTTGCAATGGAAGCAAGAGGTTTTTTATCATCAATAAAGGAAGGAATCTCCGGATCAAATGTCTTGTAGTGTTCAATTCCCTTATTGACAAATGATTTCAGAATATTAATTTCCCCATCAGAAAGCTTTGATGCAGCCTCATCCCGAAGCAATTCCAGATTCAGGATTATTTCCTCATCTGTTACGGGAAGATTAGCAAAAAAGGATTTCGCCCAGGAAAGATACTCGTTAAAAAGAAGTGGTTCATTTGCAGAAATTGCCTCCGATAAATAGCTTAAATGGTAGGCTGTATCTTCTTTATAAAGTGCTGTTTGACGCTCACTATATTTTTCTTTCAGAGAGGGTTGCAATTCAAAATGCTTTTCGAGGAGCAAGTCGGGGAGGGTGCTTCTCATTGCCTTGATTTTAACTGCCGTAGAATTGTACAGATTATCCATTTAAATATCTTTAATTATTGAGTGAAAAATAAAGAAACTCCACCGTTATTTTTTGAATTATTTATTATTGAATTATAAGTTTGATCCATTATAACTTCAAATGTCTCAGGATTAAGATACCTGGCGATTATCTCGACTTTCTCGTTATCAAAAAATCTTATTTTAATATAGTTAAGAACATTACCATATTTATTGTGTTGAATTAGATGTGATTCTGAGGTCGCTATATAACCATTAGGATTATTTATTGAACCGGGAGAAAAATATTCAAAATTATCCAGAGTCATTCCTCCAATTATTTCTTTCGTTACTTCAGAATCTTGATTGTCAGATATACATAATGAATAATTAATTATTATTCGGGGAGTATATCCGTCTTTGAGTTTATTTAGGAGCTCGGAAATGGAGTTTATCCTCTCAGGATTCCCAATACTTACCGTAGAGATGAAAGAAATGATTAGAAATACAACCGTTTTTTTCATTTTTTCCTAATTTATTAAATATAATATAGTGAAAACTTAATCAAGAGCCAAAAAATGGATGTGAGGCATATTAAATTGAAAATTAGATAATATAAAAGATCTGTCTGAATATCCTGGGGTTTTGGACCTTGACGAAACCGGGTTCTGATGTTTTTCAACCGGATTGAGAAATATGATAAAAATATTTAATAGTATTTTCAGGAATTCCCAAAATTTATAACGTCAAAAAAAGGGAGGGGTAGAAAAGTTTTTTTTTATTATATTATCATTTGCATTTAGTGGTTTTTCGTCTTGAAAGCGAAAGAGCTATTTCATAAAATATAAGGAGTTTAGTTGGACAATTCCTATTTTGTACTGCTTATAATCATGGGAATAACACATATGATCCAATTTTTGGTGTTGTTCCAGCAGTTTATAATCAATAGACGGTTCTCAGGATTAGGCTGGTGGCTTCTTGTTGCAGCCACGATGGTTCTTGTATTATTCTTCAATATTCTCCGTGCTCTCCCTTCCGTGGCACAGGTTGCCATTTTGTTCCAAAACATAACATCGTTTCTTGCATTCATTTTCATGATTATTGGTATTTTAAGATTTTTTGATAGAAATGAATCTCCCCGAACTGTCTATTTCGTTTCCTTGATTGCCACTTTATTAATATCTTATTTCCTATTCGTTGAAGACAATATGTCTTTACGTGCATTCATTTTTTCTTTAGTAATGTTTTTCTATTCATTCTATTGCGCATTTTTGTTTCATAAGTTTAATCTGGAGTCTATAAAATCTGCCGGCAATTTAATGATTGCAAATTATCTCTTTTATGGATTTATGTATGTACTGAGATCAATTGGAATCCTTTCCGGATTAGAGGGTAATATCGGTGCAACGGATTTCTTTAATATTTCACCATATATACTTACATTTATCTTTGGATTGCTTTGGACCTACGGATTTATTGTCCTTATAAATCAAAGGTTGATAAGCGATTTAAACGAGACAAAGGAGCATTTTGAGTCGGTTTTTTATACTAGTCCGAATGCAGTTGCAATATCACGCTTATGGGATGGATTGATAATTGATATTAATACTGGTTTTACGGAATTGCTTGGTTATAACAGGGAAGAATGTATTGGCAAAACGTCAGTTGAAAGAGAGTTATGGGCATTCCCTGAGCAAAGAAAAGAGATGATTGAGCAGGTTAGAAAGGAGAAGGTAATTGAAAAACGGGAAATGTGGCTGAAGAAAAAAAACGGCGAACCTATTATTACTTTGGCTTCTAGTAAACTGGTCAATTTAAATGGAATACCCCACATTATTACTGCACTGGAAGATATTTCGAAGTTAAAGGATCAGGAAAGAAAATTAAAGGTGCAATCAGACGAACTTAAAAAAACAAATGAAACAAAGAATAAACTTTTTGCGATAATTGCGAATGATCTGAGATTCCCTTATGATAGTATGCTAAAAAAAACCTCAGAGTTAAATCAAAACAATGAAATACATAGAGGTGAGGACGTAAAGAAATTATTATCAGAACTCAATACGGAACTTAATGCACAGTATAATCTCCTTGATGAGATGCTCCAGTGGGTTAATATTCAAAGTGAGGATTTCAAAATGAGGGTGGAGATAATAAATCTGGAAGAACTTACTTCGGGTGTTTTAAGGGATTTTGAATTAGCAGCCATACGGAAAGGAATTGGATTAAACAGTAATGTAATTAAGAACTTTGAAATAAAGGGGGATTATAATTTGATAAAAGTAGTCCTCAGGAATCTTGTATCAAATAGTATTAAGTATGCAGCGTCAGGGGAAAATATTAACGTCAACGCTATTCGAAAAAGAGATTTCGTGGAGATTTCGGTAACTGATTGTGAACACGATAATTTGAAAGAAACTTCCGGGGAAATCCGTAAAGGAGTAAAGAGTTTTTTGGAGGCACAACAAACTGATAATAAAGAACGAATTGGATTAACTCTTTCCAGAGAAATAATTAAAAAACAGGGGGGAAAGATGTGGTTCGAAAGCTCATCAGGAAAGCAAAACAAGATAGTGTTTTCTGTGCCTGACTCAGAAAGGAATTATTAAAAACCTAAAATAGTATGAAAGAAAAATTAAAAGTTTTGTTGATAGAGGATAATCCAAGTGATGCCAAGCTTATATCAATTGAAATTAAAAAACATTATGATGCCGATATTAAGTTGGTTGAACTTGAGGATGAATATATATCAGCTTTAAAAATCAATGTGCCGGATGTCATTTTGTCTGACTATACTTTGCACGGTTTTAGTGGGTTGGAAGCGTTGAAGGTCAGAAATGAAAAGTATCCTGACACCCCATTTATCCTTATTACCGGCTCAATTAATGAAATGACAGCAGTCGAATGCATAAAAGCGGGTGCTGATGATTATATCCTGAAGGATAGCCTCAGAAGAATTCAACCGGCAATACAAAGTGCAATTAAAAAAATCATTCAACTTCGGGAAAAAAGAGAAACTGAATTAAAGTTAAGACATGCAGAGGAGCAGTTCAGAACCATATTTGAAAAAAGTGTCGTCGGATTATACAGAACCACACCTGACGGAAAAATTCTGCTGGCAAATCCCAAATTAATAAATTTGCTCGGATATGACTCATTTGAAGAAGTCGCAAAATTAAACCTTGAAGATGAGCACGAGGAAAGGGTTTATAGAAGAAAGGATTTTAAAGAGACTCTGGAGAAAAACGGAGAAATAAAGGGATTTGAATCGGAATGGCTTACAAAAGATAAATCAGTTTTATACGTTAGGGAAAGTGCCAGGGTAGTAAGAGATGCTGAGGGGAAAATTTTATTCTATGAAGGTGCGGTCGAAGATATTACTGCCTGGAAACTTGCAGAGAAAGCACAAAAGATTTCAGAAATGGAATTCAGAGGTGTTTGGGAGAACTCCGCTAGTGGAATGCGGATTACCGATGCTAATGATGTAGTCATAAAAGTCAATAAGGCTTTTTGCGATTTGGTCGGAAAAACTAAGGAGGAAATGGAGGGGAATTCTCTTTGCGATATTTATTCCGAAAGTGAGAGAGAGCATATTCAGAAAAGGTATTATGAACGATTCAAAAATAAAAAAATAGATGCACATTTTGAACGTGAAATGGAGTTGTGGAACGGTAGGAAAATTTGGGTCCATGTAGCCAATTCCTATATTGATGAAGAGGGAGAAAAGTTATTTCTCCTTAGTATTTTTACGGATATTACCGAAAGAAAGAGAAGTGAAATACAACTGGAAAAATATACCGGGGAACTGAAACATGCAAACGACATGAAAAATAAGTTCTTCTCGATAATCGCACACGATTTAAGAGGTCCGTTTGATGGTTTCCTGGGATTATCCGAAATTCTTGCAACTGATTATGAGTCTTTAAGCAAGGAAGAGATCAAGTTCTTTAGTTCTGAGTTAAATACCGCTCTCAGGAAGCAATTTGAAATGTTGGACGATTTACTTAACTGGGCAAGACTCCAAAATGAAAGCTACAATTTAGCTTTGGAGTTAATATCTCTTAAAAAATTAACAGAAAAAGTATTTGAACCATTGACTTTGGTAGCTAATAATAAGGGAATTGAGTTAAAAAATGAAATTCCTGATAATTTGTATATTTCGGCTGATACTAATATGGTTAAACTGGTAATAAGAAATCTTATTTCAAACGCAGTCAAGTTTACTAATGCGGGAGGTAGTATTTCGTTAAGGGGCGAAAAGGAAAATGAATTTGTTAAAGTTACAGTCTCAGACACAGGAGTTGGTATCCCAAAGGAGGATATCGGAAAACTGTTCGACCTTGGCGTTAGGTTCACTACAGAAGGAACTAATAAGGAAAAAGGAACTGGATTGGGACTTACGCTTTGTAAAGAGGTTGTCGAGAAACATGGAGGTAGTATTCAAGTGTTCAGCGAAAAAGGGAAGGGTACCGATTTTGTCTTTACACTACCCGGAGTATGATTTGAGTATTGAAACATGTTTATTGTTGAAAAAAAGCAATTTGTTTCTCAATCAAAATTACCTCGTAACTTAATAATAATACCGAAAAAATCGAAATTTAATACACATTAATTTATGATAACAGACTTCAGAAAAACTCTGCTGCTTGTCGAAGACGATGATCATATAGCTCATCTTGAGAAACTCTCTCTTGAAAAACTCGGCTATTTCGTTTTACTTGCTCGCACTGGCGAAAGCGCCATAAATATGATGAATACCATAGACAATATTGACCTCGTTCTTATGGATATTAACCTTGGATTCGGAATCGACGGTATCGAAGCCGCAGCTCAAATCATTGCAAAACATGAAGTACCACTGATTTTCTTGACAGCTCACAGCGAAACCGAATTACTTTCCAAAACAGAAAAAATTAATTCTTATGGTATCGTAATAAAAAACTCCGGCATTGATATCCTTAATGCATCTATAAAAACAGCATTCCGTCTTTTTTATTCCGGTCGTAAGAAAAATCACACTGATAATCCGAATAATAATGATGAGTCAGATAACATTCTTAAAGCTATTGCTGAAAAAACTGATGACTTTATAGCCATTACGGATACTGATGGTATAATTACTTATGCTTCTTCTTCTCTCACTGTCTTTGGCTATTCCTCTGAAAAAATGCTGGGGAGGCATTTCTCTGAATTTATTAATGAGCCGGATCTGACTTCTGCAATGAACGATTTTCAAAGTGCTATTAAAAACAATTATAAAATAAAAGATTTACAGATTCAGTTAAAAAGGAACGATGGTTCCCTCTTCTGGGCTGAGGTAAGTGGATCATCCTTTAACTCCGTTAATCTTAATGGGGTTTTAGTTATTGTCCGCGATATTTCCAAACGTAAACTTTCTGAAGAATCAATCGCCAAATCCGAACTCCTTCTTAAATCAAGCATCGAGTCACAAAAGGATACCATACTTTTTTCAATTGACACAAATTACCATTACCTTTACTTCAATAAAGCCCATTCTGACGCAATGAAATATGCCTACAATATGGATGTCCGGTTAGGAATGAACATCCTCGATTGTATTACAAACGAGGAAGACCGTATTGTTGCAAAACAAAATTACGACCGGGCTTTTAATGGTGAGTCTCATAACAATATCCGCATTTATGGTGATGCGCACCTTGACTGGTACGAAAGCTTCTTCAATCCCATTTTAAACGACAAACTTGAGATAATCGGCGCTACCGGTTTAGCTCGAAACATTACCGAGAGGATAAATGTTAACAAAGCATTGGCAACAAGCCACGAAATGCTCAATAAACTTTCAGAGCGCGTCCCCGGTGTTATCTATCAGTATAGATTATATCCCGATGGTCACTCTTGTTTCCCCTTCGCAAGCAACGGCATAAAAGATATTTACGAAGTCTCCCCCGAGGAGGTGCGTGAGGATGCCTCCAAAGTTTTTACTCGCCTTCATCCTGACGATGCTAAGCGTGTTAGCGATCTTATCTTCGAGTCCGCTCGGAATCTTTCTCACTTCTTTTGTGAGTTCAAAGTCCTCCTCCCAAATCAAGGTTTAAGATGGCGTTACTCCGATGCTGTGCCCGAACTCCTTGAGGATAATAGTGTCCTTTGGTATGGCATTATTTACGATATTACCGATAGGAAAAATACTGAGGAACAACTTAAAAAAAGCAGAGAGGAATTTCGAAACTATTTCGAGATGGGCTCTATTGGTATGTGCGTTACCTCCCAGGAAAAGGGCTGGGTGGAAGTAAACGACAAACTTTGCAGAATGCTCGGTTACTCAAAAGATGAATTGCGTAAACTGACTTGGTCCGAACTAACCCATCCTGACGATCTCGCTCCGGATGTCGCTCTGTTCAACCGTGTCCTCTCTGGTGATTTGGATAATTACCAGATGGATAAACGCTTTATTCGTAAAGACGGGTCAATCCTCTATACCACTATGAATGTTTCCTGTCAGCGTAACGATGATGGTTCATTTAATCATTTGCTTACTTCCTTGCTCGATATAACCGATCGCAAGCATTCCGAACCGATTAGGAACATTCAGTTTAATATCGCTGAGGCTATGGTTACTGCAAAATCTTTGGAAGAATTATGTGCAACTATTCGCAACGAACTCAGCGCTCTCTTTGATACTACTAACTTCTTCATTGCCCTCTACGATCCCAAAACCGACCTCCTTTCTGCTCCATTTGATAAAGATGAAAAGGACGATTTCCCTTCATGGAGTTGTTCCGATTCCCTTTCGGGTTATGTCATTAGACAAAAAAAATCCATGCTTCTGAATAAAAACGATATTCAGAACCTTGCTGATTCAGGTGCTATTTCTCTTATTGGTGCAAGAGCTGAAAGCTGGCTGGGTGTTCCCCTTGAACATGAAGGTAAGGTTTTGGGGGCTATTGTCATTCAAAGCTACGTGAATAATAATGCCTATACTCGCGAAAGTCTTGAAGTACTTGAATCTATCGCTAATCAACTCACCATCTATATCGAACAGGAATTGACCAAACAGGAACTTGTAAAAAGCGAAACCAGATATCGCACTCTCTTCAACGAAGCACCATTCGTTGTTTGGGAAGAAGATTTGTCAGCCATAAAACTTTATCTCGATGAACTGTCCGCAAAAGGAATTTCTGATATTAACGATTACTTCGATAATAATCCCCATGAGTTGGAACATTGTCTTTCGCTGATAAAAGTACTTGCAGTCAATACCACAGCCCTCTCTTTCTATGGTGCATCTGACTCCGAAGAACTTATAAAAAATCTCCCCCGTACTTTTACTAAAGAATCTACCGATGTCTTCAAAAATGAACTCAATATCCTGATCAATCATCAGTCTATTTTTGAAGCCGAATTTTCCCAAAAAACCCTGTCCGGAGAATTACGCCACGTCTTTATGAGAATTTTCATCCCCGAATCAGAAAAAGATTCCTTCTCCAGGGTCATAGTCGTTATGTTAGATATTACAGACAGAAAAAAAGCCCAGGAAGCAGTCAGTATGTCCGAACTCCGCTTCCGTGAAATATGGGATAAATCATTCGATGGAATGAGATTGCTCGATAAAGACGGTCGCATCGTTATGGTTAATCCCGCACTATGCTCTTTGATAGGAAAATCACGCACAGACTTGGAAGGTCAGTTCCTCGACATCATGTTTGACCCCGAAGAAGCTCAAAGAATTAGGGAATCCGCAGTCCGCAGATTTCGGGATAATATTATCGAGCCTTATCTTGAGCGCCAGATTAAACTTTGGAATGGCAAGGAATTGTGGGTCGAACTCTCTAATTCATCCATTGATCTTCATGATGGCGAACACTTCCTCCTCTCCATCTTCAGGGATATTACTGAACGCAAATTTGCTGAAAAAGAGATCAGACTCACCAACGAAAAACTTGCCCAGATTAACTCCCAGAAAGATAAATTCTTTTCTATTATCGCTCACGATCTTAGAAGCCCCTTCCAGGGATTGCTGGGGCTTACAGAAATTATGGTCGAAGACTCCGGCTCTTTAACACTCAGAGAATTAAATGACATCAGTCGGTCAATTAATAAATCAGCTACCGTTCTTTATGAATTACTTGTCAACCTCCTCGAATGGTCGCAGATGCAAAGGGGTTCATTTGATTTCGCTCCAAAATCATTGAACATCTTGCAAATTGCCGAAAAAAATGTTGAAACTATTCGTCCCGTTGCTGCACAGAAAAATATTTCTCTGGACCTGGACATACCCCCTAATCTCAAAATTTATGCCGATGAAAAAATGATAAACTCAGTCATCAGAAACTTTCTCAGCAATGGCGTGAAATTTACTAATAAAGGAGGTAACGTAAAAATCTCTGCAAAAATGAAAAATCCCGGAATAATTCAAATATCGGTTAGCGATAATGGCACCGGAATGACCGAGGAATATAAAAACAAACTCTTTAAAATTGACGAGCGAATCGGTTATAATGGCACTGAGGGAGAACCCAGCAGCGGTCTCGGATTGCTCCTTTGCAAAGAATTTGTAGAAAAAAATGGAGGTACTATCGAGGTTGAAACCGAATTCGGAAAAGGAAGCAAATTTAGCATCCTAATCCCATCAGCCAAATAATAGCCTCATTTAGAGGCTATTCACAACCAATGCCCCTCCTTTCCCTCCCCTTCCCACCGCTATAACCCCCCTCTCCCTTCGATATGAATACGTAGTGAATACGTACTGAATACGTGGTGAATACGTACTGAATACGTACTGAATACGTACTGAATACGTACTTAACTCGATCAGAATCCAATCTCTTCTCCTTTTATGTTGAATAATTCAACACAACTTTAACCACTCTCATTAAATTATAAAAAAATGGCGACCTGAGTCGCCATTTATTAAATCAATTTCAGTAAACTGCTATTTAACTAGCACCAGTTTCTTTATGTCGCTGAAGTTACCCGCCTCAATTCTGTAGAAATACACGCCGGATGAAAGATTCTCACCACGGAATGAGATTTCATAATACCCGGCTTCTTGAATCTCGTCAACCAGCACCGCAACTTCTTTCCCTAACATATCAAAAACCCTCAAACTAACCTTTCCGCTTGTTGCTAATTGATATCTTATAGAAGTTGAAGGATTGAATGGATTTGGATAATTCTGCGATAGTTCAAATTGAACCGGTAATCCCACTTCCACAGTCTCATTTAGATTATAAAACCTAAACGCCCCGTCGAAATCTGACTGTTTTAGTCTGTAGGAATAAGAACCTGGCTTTAAGTTGATATCGGTAAATAAGTATTCCGATACCGATACTGTCGTCCCATTCCCCTCAACAAAACCTGCAGTCGTCCATATTCCATTTTCCTCTCTTTGTAACTCAAACCCTCTGTTATTCTTCTCAGTTGCTGTTGTCCAGCTTAAAGTTACACTGTTTCCGCTAACACTCGACCTGAACGAAGTCATTTCAACTGGAATGTTGTAATTGGGATCAAAATCCGAAACCAGCGAAAAACCTACTCCCGTAACAATAGTTCTTATCAATGCTCCTGTTGTTTTATCAATCTCATAAATACCGGTACTGTTGGTAACAATGAAATTCCCGTTCGGAAGTTCCCAGCATCCTCTTAATCCCGTTACGTTTTTCATTGAATCTGTCAAAACTCCGTTAACATCATAAAACCTAAGTCCCGACAGCGTGCCACTGAATTCACATATTGCCACTTTATTACCCGAAGTTAGTATCATCTGCTGTGGGAAATTCAGCGAACCGGTAAGAAAATTATTCTTATATGCCCCGGTTGTCCTGTCATACCTCGTAACATCATCTGTCCCGCTTGAATTTGAAAGAAACATTTCATTTCCTACAAAAAGTAGACAATATGGACTGTTAATCGTCTGAGTGGCAAATGAATTTAAGTAAGCGCCGTTTGCGTCAAATTGCTGCACTGTGTTCTGTGCTGCCCCCGATGCATTCGTGATTAAGAAATTGCCGTTCTCCCTCATTACCACATCCCTCACATTATCCAGTATTGCATTGTTCACTCCTCCAGCCGGAGCGAATATCCCAATATACGTTCCACTCGTATCAAACAAATAAGCCCCGTCTGTTACCTGATCGGCTACTATTATTTTGTCAGCTGCTATTTGTAAGGCTTTCCTCGGTGTGCTGAGTGTTGGATATGAATAAGGTACGAATGCCGTATCAACAAGATCTCCCGTATTATAATCAAACGCAAACACGTTTCTTCTTGAAGTTGTGGGAGAAGGCACCAGCAGTAATTTACTCCCCTTCGGTCTTGGTGATAATTGCAGAACTTCCCCCGTATTATCGCTTACATGCCCGTCCGCAAATGTAAGCCTGGCTTTTGTAGTATTGAATTTCTTCTGTATCTCATCCCATGTCGTACAGTAGCCGTCTTTGAATGGATGAAGAAAATTAGTTATAACTGCATAAACAATTTTTCCGTCCTCTACTGAAACAGCCTCCATAAGTGCCTGATTGGGTATATAGATTTCAACCGGATGACCTGTGGCCCCTGCTGTCTCGTAGGCTTTTAAAACAATAGTCGGATCCTTCTCTTTATCAATAAGGATCTGTTCAAAATTTGTTTTTACTTGACTGAATAATGATCCGGCAAGTAAAATAAACACCACCAAAAGTATCGATCTTTTCATGCGCACTCCTTTAATCGTTTAATAAATACAATTATTTACTGTTCGTATTCACATAGTCCGCAATTAGGAAATTAGATCTTCCCCTTTTTATCTCACACAATTTTATCTTAAGAACACTTTCAAATATACAAAAAAAATTAAATTATCAAACCACCCCCTTATTTATTTTAAGCTCTCCACACCTCCATAATTTTTAACATTTTCCTTAATTATTGGCATGCACTCTTTGTTCATATGTTTCAATACTTGCTCTTCCGAAAATCTCAAAACCTGCCATCCGGCAGTCTTCAAATCATTGTCTCTGTTATTATCTTCTCTCGCTTTTTCTTTGGAAATATGCCAGAAATCTCCATCAGTTTCAATAGCAATTTTCCCTTTATTGCAGTACACGGAAAAGTCTATCGCGTAGTACTTTCCTCTTGCTCTTACAAATTCCTCTCTTTCTGCGATTATTTTATTTTTTTTTAGAGCACTCCAAAGTTTGTTTTCCATCCTGTTCCCTATATAAAGATCGTTAATTTCCTTGGCACTCTCAAATAGATAAGTATTTGATATTATGAAGTTAATCCTTCGTCTTCGTCTGCTAATAATGGACGAATCTAGTTTCTGAATTTTATCTACAGAAAAAAGATAATATTTTTTGTCAAATTTAGGTGCGTCAGGCATTTCATCAGGAAATATTTCCTGACGTTTCACCTCCTGAAAAGAGAGCACCCTTGCTATATAGTTAATTCTGTAACCCTCTTCCTTAAAAAGTAGCGTTTGATAGAAACATATGAATTCTGGCACCCATTTATTCTTAAGGTATTTATTAAAACTTGCCACCGGAATACGATAAACTTTCTTATTTAATAATACGTTCAAATCATTTTTACTGTTAATTACGGCTACTAATAAATTGCCTTTTACACTCCCACGCATTTTACTGCTCCTTTTTATTCTTTGCTGAAGATATTTAACATTAAAACACTAAAACTTTCTGTTTATCGAATTATCTTCCCCTCTTCCGTTATCACCAGTTTTCCGTTTGGGAAATCCTCTCTTATAAGTTTCTGTATCACCTTAATTCCCTCCCTGCTCTTGTCATAGTAAGCAATTCCGGGTGACTTCTGCCTGAAAGGGACCAACTCTCCCTTTACAAAATCCCCGTTCTTCTCATCAATTGTCACATCCAGCATTACAGATATCCCCGAAACTCCCTGTATATTCACATTTCCATATGTTAAAAAATTACCAAGTGAATATGCTATCAGTTTTCCCTTATACAACTCCATTCCCCGCAAAACATGTGGTCCGTGCCCAACAATTAATGATGCCCCCGCATCAACTAATCCTCTTGCAAACTTTATCATATTCCCCCTCTTTTCCCCTAGGAAAATCTCCTCTTCGTTTCGTACGTTTTGTGCCGATTTCCCCTCCCTACCTCCATGGAAAGTTATTATTACTATATATCCTGAGTCAGAATAGGCTTTTACTAATTTCTTCCCCCCATCATAATCGGGAATGTAATTACTCTCCTTGTTCGTCGAGAAGGGAAGTATCGCAATTTTGCTGGTTCCCTTGGTAAAAAATGTTACCCCCTTTACTCCTAAATATTTCATTCCAAGCTGCGTAACCACTTTTTCCGTATTCCTTACCCCCTCAGAAGAATAATCTTTATAGTGGTTATTATCATTACTAAGCAGATTAAATCCGATTCGCTTTAACGATTTTGCTACATACGAAGGTATCCCAAACTCATAACATCTGCCCAGCGCTCTCGATGTGTCGCTGCATTTATTGGCTTTCATTCCCGGTTCAATTAATGCTCCCTCCAGATTTCCCATTGTAATATCAGCTCCGGTAAAAAACCTGGCAAGCGAATCCACAAACACTTTTCCCGAATCCAGTGGTATAACTCTTTTAGGCGTTATGGAGCCCGGCATAATATCTCCTACAGCTTTTATTCTTATCTGCGGGTATACTATTCCGCTTATCAAAATTATTAGTGCAATTATTTTAAGTCTCATACTTCTTACTTCTTTTTCCTCACTTGCCTCCTGCAAATATAAAAATATTTTTTATATTAGTAATTAAAATAAGTAACTTTATTTAAGACTATTTAATAGGCATACCCATGAAAAAGTTATTTCTCATTATCCTTCTCCCGATTGTAGCGTTTTGCCAATCCGCAGTGGATGAATTGGTTAATCCCAAGGATCTTATTCCGGATATTGTTATTGATCTAAGGTATTCAACAAAGGACCACAAATTCCTTAATCTTCCCCAGGGCGATATGCCCCTTCCTAAATTTTATGCAACTAACGAGTGTCTAATCCTGTCAAGTGCGGCAGTCAGGCTGAAAACTGCTCAGGATTCCCTACGCAAAATCCGTACTCATAACAGCCAGAGCTATCCTCAGGGGATTGGTATTAAAATTTGGGATGGCTATCGGCCTCGCGCTGTTCAATGGCTTTTCTGGGAAGTATTCCCCAATTCAACATATATTGCCGACCCCTCCTCTGGCTCTAAACATAACCGCGGAGGTGCCATAGACCTCACCCTTGTCGATTTGGCTACCGGGCAGGAACTCCACATGCCAACCCTTTTTGATGATTTTAGTGACCAGGCTTCGCATAGTTACACTAACCTTCCTCCTGACATTCTTGCAAATCGTACTCTCTTGAAAACGGTTATGAACTATGCTGGCTTTTCAGAGTACGAAGCTGAATGGTGGCATTATGAAATCCCCTACGCCAGCAGTTATCCATTATTAGACTTTCAGGTTAAGTGAGGTTTATTATGAAAAAATTAATTCTACTTCTGTGCATCTTTTATTTTTCCCTTTTTGCTCAAAATGAATTTCTTGTAAACACTTACCTTGACTCTGTCCAGCGCGATCCACAAATCGCTCGCGCCTCTGATGGTGCTTTCGTTATCGCCTGGAATTCCTTTGGTCAGCAGGGCTCAGGCAATGGTGGGGATATTTACTTTCAGCGTTTTAATGCCGACCTGACAAAATCAGGAACAGAAACCCATGTAAATGATATTTCTGATGGCAATCAGGAAAAACCTGCCCTCGCTATGAATTCATCCGGTACTTTTGTTATTGCATGGGCTTCCCATTCTGGCTTCAACTCAATTTATGATGTTAAGGTTAAACTCTACAAAAATAACCTCCCTGTGTCTAACGAAATTCTGGTTAATACCTTTACCGAAGGAACTCAGACTAACCCCGATGTCGCAATTGATGATGCGGGAAATTTCGTTGTCGTCTGGGATTCCTGGTTCCAGGATGGAAGTGATAGGGGTGTATATGCTCAGCGCTTTGATGCTGATGGTAATAAAGTGGGGACTGAATTTCGCGTAAATGTAACCACTCAATTCAGCCAGACCAGACCTGCTGTTCGCTATCTTTCCAATGGAAACAAAGTTATCATTTGGGAATCATGGCGGCAGGATGAAGCAACACCCTCTGGGTACGGCGTCTTTGCACGTCTCTACGACGCAAACTGGTCTCCTATAGTTGCCTCTGGTGATCTTCAAATAAACTCATACGTGAACGATTATCAATGGTATGGTGACATTACTCCGCTGGAAAACGGTTTCGTCGTAACCTGGTGCAGCTGGCGGCAGGACGGTTCAGATGGTTCTATAATTTATCAACGCTTTGATAACTTCGCAACTCGTATTGGGGGAGAAGTTTTGGTAAACAAAACCACTAACCTTTATCAATGGCTTCCCAAAGTAAGAAATCTCGGAAATGGAAACCTTGCTTTCGTCTGGTCAAGCTGGCGGCAGGATGGCGATAGGGAAGGAGTCTACACAATCTTTTTTGATCAGAATAACCGTAATTATACTTTCGAAACTCAGGTGAATCAATACTCCTCCTCATTCCAGTGGGAACCCGATTTCATCGTAACCGGACAGGATGAAATCCTCGTTGTCTGGGCAAGCTGGGGACAATATAACAAGGATTACGAAATAATCGCTCGCAAAATAAAACCCGAAAAATCTCAGGGTATTCTTAATCCCTCAATTCTTAACCACAATCAGGGCTCTACCACTGCAAAGTTCATGGTCCATTCTATTGATTCAACTGCTATGACCGGACATACTTACGAAATTAAATTCGATACTACCCAGTCCTTGGATACCGTCTTTGCAAATATTAGAGATATTAATAATTCTACCCTCAAAATTAATCGTTTTCCTCTCAATAAAGGTGTTAATAATTTTTATCGGACGGAAACATTTGATGGTATCTCAGTTGAGTTTAAACCGGTTTTCAAACTTGAGTTGGACATGACCGGCTCCTACATGATCAACAATTCAGGTACAAATCTTATTTTTAACTATGTGATCCCCACAGTTGGCACACGTCTTCTCGCCCCCATTGATATTGCGCTTGTTTGGGGAAGTACCGATACGCTTGCCAATGGTCAGTACTCTTCTCCTCTCGATACTGCACTTGGTGTAACCGGTCAAAGAACTGTTAAAGTACCTTTTAAAGCAATTAATTTGATGTCAGGTAATAAACTCACTCTGATAGTACGCGAACAGACATCTACTAAAAATGACAAGTGGGATCCTAAGGAGGAAATCGCATTCTTAACTCCGCCTCCATTTCAGCAGGTCCCGACAAATACTCATGCACAGATAAACTCATTGCTGCCAACTTCTCCTGTGATTTTGCCTGCCCCCGGAGATACAAATTTTGTACTGACCAAACGCCCTATTAAAAAAGACGATGTCTTTACTTTTGTAACAAACAAAGCCTACATAATAAACAGTGCAGACGACAACTATTTACCGGAGGAATTTTCTCTCCACCAGAATTATCCGAATCCCTTTAATCCCTCAACAACTATCGGATTTAATCTCCCGCTTCAGCAGAAAGTAACTCTCAAAGTCTTTAATATTCTTGGCGAACTGATTGCTACTCTTATTGATGACGTTTTGGATCAGGGATACCATCGCGTCTTGTTCGATGCCCGCTCATTTGCGTCCGGTATTTACTTCTACACTCTCGAATCCGGTTCTCGTGTCTCAGCACGTAAAATGGTCCTGATAAAATAAATGTTTTCTGGGAGCCTGTCACATGGCTCCCTCAAAATTTCTTTCTTTCCTTTAAATTCAAAAGCACTTCCCATTATTACCTTTAATTTTCCCTCTCAAAATGTTAAATTATATATTAAAATTTTCTAAAAAGGAATTGCTATGAAATACAGAGAACTTGGTAAAACCGGTATTCAAATAAGCGAAATTAGTCTTGGTTGCTGGACCCTCGGTGGTCTCAACTGGAATGATGGCAGTCCAAATGGTTGGGCTAACGTGGATGAAAATGAAGCACGCGAAGGTGTTTTCTATGCTCTGGATAAAGGAGTTAATCATTTCGATAATGCCGATGTTTATGGAAACGGAAATGCTGAACGAATGCTTGCACGAATTCTTGGACCCCGAACAAAAAATGTGACTATAGCTACTAAAGTTGGCTGGTTTAAAGGAACTGCCGCACATGCTTACGAACCACTCCACATTCGTCAGCAATGCGAACAATCATTATTCAATCTCAAACGTGAATACATTGATCTCTATTATTTTCATCATGGCTACTTCGGTGAAAATGACATGTATCTCGATGACGCGGTTGAAGTTATGTATCGCCTCAGGGAAGAAGGGAAAATAAAACACATTGGACAGTCGGCTTATTCTCACGAGGATTTTACCAAGCTCGTTCCTAAAGTCAAGCCGGACGCTCTTCAGAGTTTCGCTCATCTGATGGACTACAGATTTATTCAGGATAATACCCCTACACGCAAATTGCTTGAAGAGTATAAAATGTCTTTTGTTGCATTTAGTCCTCTCAATCAGGGAGTACTTCTCGGAAAATATTCTAAGGATAATCCTCCGCAATTCGAACCGGGTGATAATCGTCGTGGTAATCCCCGCTTCTCAGCTGAAAAACTTTCTGAAGTCGAACCCAAAATTGAATTGCTGAAAAAACACTTTGGAAGCACAACCGAGGATCTCGTACGTGTTGCACTTCAGTTTGTTCTTCATTTTAACGTAGTTGGCGCTGTGATCCCGGGCTTCCGTAATCTCAGACAGGTTAAGATGAATGTAGATGCGGCCGAAAAACCCCTGTCACACGATGAATTTGAACTTGCCAAGTCAATATTTGCTTGAAATTCAATATGTCATATACAATCAGAAATATGAGACCGGAAGAAATTGCACTCGCAGTTCAATGGGCTGCTGTTGAGGGCTGGAATCCCGGTTTATATGACGCACACTGCTTCTATAATACAGACCCATCAGGATTCTTTGTCGGAGAACTCGATGGCGAAATTATCGCGGTTAAGTCTGCAGTTCGCTATTCTGACCAATTTGGGTTTATGGGATTCTATATCGTTAAAGAGAAATTCAGGGGCGGCGGTTATGGTTTCCGGATCTGGAAACATGCGTATAACTATCTTAATGACCTTGTTAGTGGAATGGATGGTGTTGTCGCTCAGCAATCGAATTATATGAAATCCGGCTATAAACTTGCTTATAGACAAAATAGATTTGAAGGAATTGGACTTAGAGGGAAAACAGATTCTTCACTCTTGGATCTTAAAGATATTTCGATTACATCCCTTCTTGACTATGACGCTTCTGTGTTCCCGGCAAGAAGAGAATCCTTTTTACATAACTGGATTAATCAACCGGAATCTTTAACTAAAATTGCAATCAGAGATAATCAAATCCTGGGTTATGGTATGATTAGGAAATGCATCAGGGGTTATAAAATTGGTCCCTTGTTTGCTGATGATGCTTTATCAGCTGAAAAGATTTTCCTCTCGTTAATTGATTTTGCCGATGGCGCAGAGGTTTATCTCGATATTCCCGAGGTTAATTCTCCTGCTAATTTGCTGAAAGATAAGTATAATATGAAATATGTCTTCGAAACAGCTCGGATGTATAATAATGGTACACCAAAAGATAATCCGGATAGAGTCTTCGGTGTAACTACTTTTGAACTCGGTTAAGGAAATAACTAATGCAAGAACCCAAGATTAAACTCCCCGGACTGGAAAAGCAATATAAGATGCTTCTGAAACATACCCAAAACTTCCAGGGTAGTTCTCTGTTTATTGGATATGGGCTTGAAGAATTGGTCAGAATTAACGCTTCTTCGCCTGGAGTGGGAACTGTCTGGTATGCTGTTGAGAATGAAGAGGCTCTTCTTTGGTCTCGGATTCTTCTCGGTGATATTCCTAATGTTAAAATTCGAAACATGGAATTTGATTCGCTCGATCTTAAGGATTCTTCAGTCTCCCTCGTTTATTCTCAGGGAGCTATATCAAAAAAGAAACGAGGGAAAATATTAAAAGATATTAAACGTGTTCTCACTCCCGATGGGCTTCTCTCTGTTGGAGAGGTTACTTCTCTAAGAGAAAATGTCCCGGCTTTTGTCAAAGATATTTGGGATCGTACTGGTATTGTCCCTCTTGATGCCGATAAAGTGGCTTCATACTATAATGAAAGAAATTTCCAGATTGTTGATGAGGAGGACCTTTCTTCCACTTTAAAAAATTATTATACTTATTATCAAAGAAGTCTTAATACCAGAAAACAGGATGATGAGGAGGAAAAGAACCGCCAGTTCAGAAAATTGTTTGGACAGATTAAACATGAAGTCCACGCATATCTTAAACTCGGTGGTGATAAATATATTGGTTTTAAGGCACTTTTGCTAAAGAGGTCTCCGTAATGAAAGTGAAGGATATATTGGAAGTAGGGATTACTTCCTACGCTTTTGAGGGAAAGGGGATTGCCAGGGTCAATTTGGATGATCCTGAGCAGGACCTCCAAAACTTCGTTATTTTTGTCGAGAAAGGATATCCCGGAGATCTTGCTCGTATTCAGATTACTAAAAAGAAAAAAAACTACGCAAATGCTCAAATACTTGAAATTTTAACCCCTTCTTCCGAAAGAATTACTCCAAAATGTAAATTCTTTGGGACCTGCGGTGGATGTAAACAGCAGGACATGGATTATTCTGCTCAGTTAAAATATAAACAACTTCAGGTTACTGAAACCTTTACTCAACTGGGAGGGTTCGAAAATTTCCGGATCGAAGAAATCGTTCCCTCAAAAGAAACGTTTTTCTATCGGAATAAAATGGAATTTTCATTTGGTGATAGGAGATGGTTGCTTAAAGAGGAAATAGATATTCCGGCACTAATCAGGACTGACTATGCACTCGGATTACACGTCCCAGGTCGCTTTGATCGCGTGCTTAATATTGACGAGTGTTTTCTTCAGTCTCATAAAAGTAACGGAATTCTTAACTTTACTTATAAGTTTTTTCTAGACAAACTAACTACTGTCTATTCCACAAAAACCCACACCGGTTTTCTGAGGAACCTCGCCATTCGTCATTCTTATAATACTAAGGATTTAATGGTAAATCTCGTTACTTCTGAAGAAAATTCTTCCCTTCTTGAGGAATACACTGACAAATTGATTAAACTTTTTCCTTCCATAACCACCGTTGTAAATAATATTACCGCAAGCAAAAGTGGTGTCGCTGTGGGGGAAAGGGAAGTGGTTCTGTATGGGGAAGGTTTTATTTACGATACAATAGGTAGTTATAAATTTAGAATTAGTGCAAATTCTTTTTTCCAGACAAATACTTCCCAGGCATTGAAACTTTACGATACAGCCCTTAACTTTGCTGACTTATCCGGAAATGAAATACTGTATGATCTTTATTCGGGAGCCGGAACCATTGCTGTATACATGTCTTCTTTTACTAAAGAAATTCATGGTTTTGAATCTGTCTTGGAGTCTGTGAAGAATGCGGAACAAAATGTAATAATTAACTCTGTAAATAATGTCACCTCGCATAATGTTGATCTTTATAAATCATTCCTTCCCTACATAACTCAGAATAATCTCCCTAAACCGGATGTTGTTGTCGTGGATCCCCCCAGGAACGGAATGCACACAAATACTATTGACGATATTTTACAATTGGCACCTTCAAAAATTGTTTACATAAGTTGCAATCCGGCAACCCAGGTGAGGGATATTAAGTTAATGACTCCGAAGTATAAACTAGTTAAAATCAAACCGGTTGATATGTTTCCTCACACATATCATATCGAAAATGTTGCGCTTTTAATAAAAACTTAGTAATAAATAAAAAGGATAAAAATGAAAAAGTTGATTGTAATTCTGTTTCTTTTAACAATAGCAGTTTTCAGCAACAACGAAGGAGAAAAAAAAGTGGAAAATCCTCTTTTAGTGGAGTGGAAAACTCCTTTTGGCACACCCCCATTTGATTTAGTTAAAAATGAGCATTTTATGCCCGCTTTTCTTGAGGGTATGAAAAAGCATAGGGAGGAAGTAGATGCGATTATTAATAATATTGAAGAACCTACATTCGCAAATACTATTGAGGCTTTTGAAAAAACCGGACAGATTCTTGATAAGGTCAGCGGGGTTTTCTTCCACCTCTCGGGTGCGCATACTAATCCTGAAATTCAAAAAATTTCCCAGGAACTCTCACCCCTGCTTTCCAAGCATAGTGATGATATCAATCTTAACCCCAAACTCTTTGAAAGGATTAAGATACTCTTTAACAAGATTGATAAACTTAATCTGTCAGCAGAACAAAAAACTCTTCTTGATAAATACTACAAGAACTTTGTAAGAAGTGGTGCTGATCTTAATGAGGCCGATAAGGAAAAACTAAGGAAAATCAATGAAGAGTTATCACTGAACTCCCTGAAGTTTAGAGAAAATGTGCTAAAAGAAACCAATGCTTTTGAACTAATTATCGATAAAGAAGAAGACTTGTCCGGTCTTCCTCCTTCGGCAATTCAGGCCGCTCTGGAAGAAGCCCATAAGCGAGGCTATGAAAATAAATGGGTGTTTACTCTACAGGCTCCGAGTATGAGGCCTATAATGCTTTATAGCGATAAACGGGAACTTAGGGAAAAACTCTTCAAGGCTTCCTCACTTAAAGCAAACAACAATAACGAATTTGACAATAAAAAAATTGTTGAACAAATGGTCCTTCTTCGCCTTAAGAGAGCTAATCTTCTCGGTTACAAAACTCACGCCGATTTCGTTCTTGAAAGATATATGGCGAAAGATCCGAATACGGTTTACGATTTTCTTATGAAAATTTGGGAACCCGCACTTAAAAAAGCTAAAATTGAACTTGAGGAACTCACTGCAATTGCAAAAAAAGAGGGGAACAACGAACCGCTTGCACCTTGGGATTGGAGCTACTATGCCGAAAAACTGAAGAAAGAAAAATATGATCTTGATGAAGAAATGCTTAGACCCTATTTCAGAATTGAGAATGTAATAGACGGTTTGTTTACAGTTGTTAATAAACTTTATGGCTTCACATTTACTGAACGAAAGGATATTCCCACTTATCATCCCGATGTCCGGGTTTTTGAAATGAAAGAGGCAAATGGCGATCATGTTGGAATTATTTATACCGATTATTTCCCGAGAGAATCTAAACGTGCAGGTGCATGGATGGATAACTACAGAAATCAATCTAATATTGCCGGTGAATATGTTTCTCCAATTGTCTTTAACACGGGTAACTTTACTAAACCAACAAAAGATAAGCCAGCTCTCATAACTTTTGGGGAAGTTGAAACTATGTTCCACGAGTTTGGTCATGCACTCCATGGTCTCCTTTCAAAAGTTACATATCCATCCCTCAGTGGTACTAATGTTGCTTGGGATTTTGTTGAACTTCCTTCCCAGATAATGGAACACTGGGTCTCCGAACCACAAGTCTTAAAGATGTTTGCAAAACACTATGAAACCGGCGAACCAATGCCCGATGAACTTATTGAAAAAATTCAAAAAGTTTCAAAATTTAACCAGGGCTTTGCTACTGTCTCTTATCTCTCTGCATCTTTGCTCGATATGAATTATCATACTGTGGCACAGGAAAAACCGATCAGTGTTGATGACTTTGAAAATGAACTCTTCGAAAAACTAGGTCTTATGCCCGAAATAGGTGTCAGATATCGAAGTACTTTTTTCTCTCACATTTTCGCCGGTGGATATTCATCCGGATACTATAGCTATATCTGGGCAGAGGTTCTTGATACTGACGCGTTTGATGCTTTCAAAGAAAATGGGATATTTGACTCTAAAACCGCTGCCGCTTTCAGAAATAACATTCTTTCAAAGGGTGGCACTGAAGAAGCTATGACGCTCTATAAAAGGTTTAGAGGAAAAGAACCTAATGTTGAAGGACTGCTCAAACGTCGTGGCTTGATTGAAGAATAAAATTAATTAACCAAGGCGGGAATTGCCCCGCCTTGACTTATTCTATATCCAAATATTTAATAAATAAAGAAATGATTTTCCCGAAAAGCTTAAAAAATGCAACGCTTGTTTTGTTATTCTTTCTGCTAACATTCTGCTCTTTAAATCTGCGTATTCTTGCTCAGACGGAACTAAATATTTGGGATAATAAAGGATGGGATCGTCATACTCTTGGAACCGCTGATAATGAAACCTATCTTTCGCAGGATGAAAAGGATGTCATTTATCACCTTAACATGGCGCGCACAAATCCCGCAAAATATGCTAAGGAATTTTTGGAACCTATGCTAAGGTTCTATAAAGACAAGAATTATAAGGAACCGGGTTGGGATTATTATACTGTTACTGAAGAGGGTATTTCTCCACTCCGCGAAGCTATTAAAGTATTAAAGAATCTTAAGCCCGTTAACCCTCTTGAACCCTCATTTGGAATTTGCCTGGCGGCCTTGGATCATGCAAGGGACCAGTCAAAAACAGGTGAAATCGGACATTCCGGTAAAGACAGATCCACAGTGGATAGTCGGATTGAGAGATATGGTGTGTGGAAGGGTAATGTGTCTGAAAGTATAAGTTATGGCTTTAAATCCGGTAGGGAAATTGTAAGCCAGCTTTTAATAGATGATGGCGTTCCTGAAAGAGGTCATCGCTTTATGCTCCTTTCTTCTGACTTCCGCCTTGCCGGTGTCTCGGTTATGACTCATAAAAAATACGGTAGTATTTGCGTTATTGATTTTGCAACAGAATTTTTTCAAAAAAAAACAGGTAAAAATTAGTCGCAAATTTGGCTAAAATAAAAAAAAATGTTAATTTTAATCAGATAATTAAATCTGATAAGTTATGTCAATAATATTTTCAAAAAAATGCGAATATGGACTTCAAGCTGTTCTCTTTCTCTCAGCAAAGGGATTGGGTGAGGTCTATTCTGCAGAAGAGATTTCGGAACACCTCAGGATACCAAAAGAGTTCGTTTCCAAAATTTTGCAGCAGCTGACTGCAACGGGTATTGTGGACTCAAAAAAAGGAAAAAAGGGGGGATTCTTTCTGGGGAAAAAAAGCAGTCAGATAAGACTACTTGATATCGTCCTTGCTATTGACGGAGATGGCATATTTAGTAACTGCGTTCTCGGTTTTCCTTCATGTTCTCATGATACTCCTTGCCCTTTGCATAATGAATGGGGTTCCCTGATTAAAAAAACAAAGGAAATGCTTACAAAGCAGACTATCGATAAATTCACTACAAGAACCTTAAAAAAAATAAGTACGATCAAATAAAAAATTTTTGCTGATTAATCAGATAAGAATATCCGATATGGCTAAGTATATAAAAAATAACCTAAAAAAAATTCAAAAAACAAGATTTACAGTTCAACTCCTTTTTGCTCTGCTTTGTATATGGATAGGCATTGAAATGTACTTCTTTATAGGAAGTCTTGAATCATCTGCCCTTGAACCTGCTGTAAACCGCCCTCCGGGAGTGGAAGGATTTCTACCTATCAGTGCTTTGATGAGTATATATTATTTCCTTACCACCGGAACCATTCACTCATATCACCCAGCTGGTTTTTTTATTTTATCTGCGATTATTTTATTATCTTTGGTATATGCAAAATCGTTTTGCAGTTGGCTGTGCCCGGTAGGTTTATTATCGGAGCTGGTTGGTGATTTCGGGCAAAAACTGTTTAAGAAAAAAATTAACTTACCCAAGTGGCTCGATATCCCGCTCAGAAGTCTGAAATACCTTCTGCTTGCGTTTTTTGTCTATTCGATCTTTTTCTTGATGACCGTGGAAGCAATTGGTTTATTCCTTGATACTCCTTATAACCTGATGGCGGATATTAAAATGTACTACTTCTTTGCTGATATCTCCCGTTTCTCGTTAATAGTTATCGGAAGTCTCTTCGTCTTATCAGTTGTTGTAAGGAATTTCTGGTGCAGATATCTCTGTCCATACGGAGCATTGCTAGGGATTATCGGATTGATTAGCCCTAACAAAATAACAAGGAATGAATCCTCCTGTATTGATTGCGGTTTGTGCAATAAAGCTTGCCCTTCAAATATTAAGGTGGATAAGCTTAAAGTTGTTTATTCGGATGAGTGTACTTCTTGCCTTGCCTGTGTTGATAGCTGTCCGGTTAAGGATACTCTTTCTCTCCAAAACCGGATTACAAAGAAAGATAATAAGAAGCCCACACTTGCTTTTGGTATTATTCTTTTATTTGTTGCTGTTACCGGCATTGGTATGGCATCGGGAAACTGGGATAACAGCATAAAATATGAGGTCTATAAAGAAAACTTTAAGAATGTTAAGAACCTTGGTCATCCAACCGGAACCAGGGAGATTAAAGACTTGAATAAACAGGCTGAACAAAACAGCCTAAAATAATAGTGTGGTTTCTGTTTAGGATTAATGAGGGCAAAAACATTAATAACTAACAAGGAAGGAAACCTCTATGAGCAAAAAAAAGTGGTTTACAAACTTGATTCCGCCACCGCGTTGGAAACTCCCTGTGATTTTGGCATTGGGCGTTTTTGTCGGGGTCGGATTGATGATCATTCGTATATCAAATGCTGCTTCGTATCTCTCAAACGATCCTGATGCATGTATCAATTGTCATGTGATGACTACCCAGTATGCCACCTGGCAGAGAAGCAGCCATGCACGAGTCGCAACTTGTGCTGATTGCCATGTGCCGCAGGATAATTTTCTAAGAAAATATTTGTTCAAAGCTGCCGATGGAGGCCGTCATACAACAATGTTCACTTTCCGCCTTGAACCTCAGGTTATTAAAATAAAAAGTCCGGGACAAAGCGTCGTTCAGGAAAATTGTATCAGGTGCCATAATGAACTAATAAATACAAGCTCTATCGTAGGTGTTACCGGTTCCATGGCCCGACATGGTGAAGGTAAATTTTGCTGGGACTGCCATAGGGAAGTTCCTCACGGCAGAGTTCGCAGCCTCTCTTCTGTTCCTCTCGCAAGAACTCCGGATCTTAACCCCGCTCTTCCGGAATGGTTTGAAAATAATAAATCCGAAAATAAATAGAAGGTTATGCTATTATGAAAAAATTAAATGAATTAATCAATACTAAGCCATGGGTAGCTTGGCTTATTTTTGGAATCACCGTAGTGGTTGTCTTTATCATTGGGCTTTTTGCCGCTTCCATTGTGGAACGAAGAAGTGAAACAATCCAGAAGTTCCAGGTAGTAAAGCAAATAGCTGATTGGGAACCCAGAAACGAAGTATGGGGTGAAAACTTCCCCCGACAGTACCAAACTTATGTTCAGACAGCTGAAACCACTTTTGCAAGCAAATATGGCGGCTCTGCAATGGTGGATATGCTTAAACGATCTCCCAACTTGGTCGTTCTTTGGGCAGGTTATGCCTTTTCGAGGGATTATAACCAGGGCAGAGGTCATTATCATGCAATTGAGGATATCAGAAACACCCTCAGAACTGCTGTGCCTCAACCGGCAACCTGCTGGACTTGTAAAAGCACTGATGTTCCTAGGTTAATGAAAGAAATGGGAACAGCGGAATTTTATAAAGGCAAGTGGGCTGATCTTGGGAGTGAAGTGGTCAATAATATTGGTTGCCAGGACTGTCACGATCCTAAAACTATGAACCTCAGAATAACCCGTCCCGCCCTCAGCGAGGCATTCAAGAATATGGGGAAAGATCTCACAAAAGCCACCCATCAGGAAATGCGTAGTCTGGTTTGCGCACAATGTCATGTTGAATATTATTTCAAAGGAGATGGTAAGTACCTCACTTTTCCATGGCATAATGGACACAGTGTTGAACAAATGGAAAAATACTATGACGATGTCCAGCATGTTGACTATGTTCATTCCTTGAGTAAAACACCGATACTAAAAGCACAGCATCCTGACTATGAAGTCTTTAATATGGGTATTCATGCTCAGAGAGGAGTATCTTGCGCAGACTGCCATATGCCTTATAAGAGTGAAGGAGGCATTAAATTTACTGATCATCATATTCAAAGTCCGCTAAACAATATTTCAAGATCCTGTCAGGTTTGCCATAGGGAGTCGGAAGACGCTCTTATAAAAAATGTTAATGAACGTCAGGATAAGATTGCTGAACTCCTTAATCTTTCCGAACACGCCGTTGCTAAAGCTCATATAGAAGCAAAAGTGGCATGGGAAAATGGAGCTACCGAGGTACAAATGAAGGATATTCTTAACCTCATCAGACAAGCACAATGGAGATGGGATTATGTCGCAGCTTCTCACGGCGCTAGTTTCCATGCCCCGCTCGAAAGTGCCAGAGTGCTTGCACTTTCCATTCAGAAGGCTGAACTTGCCAGAGTAGAATTAGCAAAACTTTTTGCGAAACTGAATGTCCCGCAACCTATCCCTATGCCCGATATCTCAACAAAAGAGAAAGCACAACAATTTATCGGTCTGCAAATGGAAAAGTTAAGAATGGAAAAATATGACTTCTTAAAAAATATAATTCCACAATGGGATTCCAAAGCTACTGAAAGACAAGCAAAACTAAATAAGCGATAATAATTCTCGGTTTGAATCCGGCGGGTGCTTCCCGCCGGGCTTTTTCTTCAAAGTTAACGCTTCCTTATTCTCTTTCCTTAAAAAGCTTTTTTAACTTTTCGTAATCTTCTGCAGTATTTACATTAAAAAACAAGTCGTCCGAAAAAATTCCTGATTTTTCAATTGAAATTAGCTCTCCCCCAATCTTATTAAAATACTGCGATACTCTAAGCTCTTTATTCTTTAAACATCTTTCAAGAACCGGGATGGAATCTCTTGTATAAATTCCGAAGAGATAGTGAACACGGTCATCTTCACTTATTGATAGGGCTTGCTGCCCGTTGTACTTTGCTACAACATAGTTTAATAACTCTGACGTGAAACATGGTGAATCGCAAGAAATAAAAAAATTAACATCAGTTCGACTGTTAACCAATCCCGAATGAATTCCGGACAGCGGACCGAGGTGAGGGTAGATGTCCGTATATAATGGAATATGCAGAAATTCATAATCTTTAGGAGTGTTTGTAATAATTATAACTTCTGCAAAAAATGATTTCATTTTTTGCAATATTACTTCAATTAAAGTTAAACTCCCCAGCTTTAAAAGTGATTTGTTTTGTCCCATTCTGGAACTTTTACCCCCTGCAAGAATTATTCCTGTGATGTTCATTTATTGATATAAATTAATTTGAAATACAAATATAAGATTACCAAAGCATTATAGCAATAAGTGACGAAAATCCGTAACTTGACGGATTTATTTCACTTCTGCCAACCATTATAACGCTCTTTTTAAATGATTTTCAGAAATTTTATATGGCATAAAACTTGATTCTTAAATTATGTTTATAGTAAACCTATTAAGGAGTAAAATATGGAAAATTCAGATAATCCTCAGAAAACAACTCGCAGAAAGTTTATTGAAAAACTTTTTGTCGGTGGAGGATTATTAGCAAGCGCGTTACTTTTACTAAGACACGGGGTTGCTTATGTGTTCCCCTCAATGGACTCTCCGCCCATGAGAAAACTGTTAATCGGGCGTACTGGTGATTTGAAATCCGGAGAGGCTAAGGAAGTTCAAGTCGGAGACAATTTACTCTATCTTGTTAGAGATGAAAATGGTTTTAAAGTGCTTTCATCGGTTTGCACGCATCTGGGATGTAAAGTGAACTGGGAAGCACACAGAAATAGATTCTACTGTCCCTGCCACAAAGGAATATTTGATGCTTCCGGTAATGTAATCGAAGGCCCTCCGCCACGAGCTCTTGATGAGTATAAGGTGGCTGCTGAGAATAATCTCATCTATATTTGGATAGAGAATAAAAGCGGGAGCAGTGTATGAACGCAAAAATAAGAATGTGGTTTGAAGATAGGATTCCATTCAATCGTGAGAAGACCGCAGAGACAACTAAAGAGCTTCTGAATGAACCCATTCCCAAGCACATGAAAAATTGGTTCTATGCCTTAGGCGTGACACCATTGATACTTTTTTGCTTTATGGTGGTTACCGGAATAATGCTCACCTTCTATTATATACCTTCACCTGAAAAGGCTTTTGATAGTGTTAGGTATATAACCGAAGAAGTTAGTATGGGCTTTTGGATCAGAGGTATTCATAGATGGGCTTCTAACTTAATGGTGATCGCAATTTTTTTGCACGTTATCAGAGTCTTTTTTACTAGGGGTTATAGAAAACCCAGAGAACTGAATTGGATTCTTGGTATTTTGATGCTCGGAGCAACTTTCACTCTATGCTTTACTGGGTATTCCCTCGTTAATAATCAGCTTTCTTATTGGGCGAGTACCGTTGGGACTAACATGATTAAAGAAATTCCATTAATTGGTCCTTCGGTTCTGGCACTCCTGAGAGGAGGTGAGAATGTTACAGCAAACACTCTTACAAGGTTTTATAACCTGCACATTTTAATAATGCCCGCGCTTCTTTTTGTCCTTATTGGATTACATATGCTTCTTGTTAGATTGCATGGCGTTGCTAAATTAGAAGACGACGACAAAGAAGAAACATATCCCTTTTTCCCTGAACATTTTTATCATGGCTTGGTAATAATGTTCCTCCTGCTGACTTTGATTAGTGCATTAACTGTCATACTTCCACCAGGACTGGGTGAACCCGCAGATCCAACTGTTACGCCTGCACACATTAAACCGGAATGGTATTTCTTTGCTGTTTATTCTTTGTTGAAATTTATTCCGTTACAAGCAGGTATAATCCTGATTATGGCGCTTGTGATAGCTGCTACTTTTTGGCCATTCATTGATGAGTGGATAAGAAAGAAAAAACCAAATTTGAAAACACATTATGTTGTGGGCTCATTAACAATAATAATATTCCTCTTTTTTACAGTTTACGAAATTCTAGTTCATTAACAATTGAAAAAATAATGGAGACAATAGATGAGTGACAATAATTCATTGAAAACGCAGAAATTGATAATCGGTCTATTCAGCATTCTCTTGCTTGTGGTGCTAATTATTGTAGCCGGAGTCGAAATGAAGCTGAGCAGAAAACCCGAAGTCATTGTTGATATTAGCGGTGATAATAAAAGATGCGTAACATGTCATACGGAAAAAGGAATCGCTCTAAAAGCTATAGACCATTGGAAACAAAGTCTTCACGCTCAGCAGAACATTTCCTGTACAGACTGTCACACGGCAAAAAAAGGCGATTTTGACGCTTTTTACTGCCCTGAAAGTGATTTCCTTGTGGCAAAACACCCGACTCCGAAAGACTGTGCTGAATGTCATGCTCAACAGGTTGATGAGTTCGCAGATAGTAAACATGCACATCAATTTTGGTTAATAAAGAATGCTGATAGATCAATTTTTGAGAATCCTATATCTACAAAACATGGATGCGAACAGTGCCACGCAATTGGAAATGTTTGGCCGGATCAAAGTGTGGGAGAATGTGATGCCTGCCATCCCAAACACACTTTTAGCAAAGCAGTCGCAAGACAGCCCGAGACTTGTGGGGAGTGCCATGTGGGACCTGATCATCCTCATATAGAAATTTACTTGGAATCAAAACACGGAAATATCTTTAGAAGTCAGGAGAAAAAACTCGACTTGAATTTCTCTTCTAAAGATGGTAAACCGATCCCAATTGATATACCCGTATGCACGACCTGTCATATGGACGGAAATGAAACGCAGCCTATGACACATAACGTGAGTGCTAGACTGGCGTGGGAGAGTCAGGCAGCTTGGAGTTTCCGTACAGTTTGGATGGCTGATAAGTTGGGTGATTGGAAAATGAAAAGATCTAGAATGGAAGATATTTGTAAGAGCTGTCATTCTCCTGAATTCGTAGATTCCTATCTTTTAACAGCTGATCTTACTAATCTTCAGTATAATGAAATTAGAAGACTTATGGTCGGATGGAATAAAAAGCTGACAGAAAAGGGCATAATTAAGAGGCTCGAAAAAGACGGCAAATTTTATTCCGATGTACTCTTAAACGGTTGGGATGAAGTTCCTGAGATTTTGATGTATCATGCTTGGCATCATGAAGGAAGAAGATTTAGACATGGTGCGGAAATGATGGGAGCAGATTATACTCAATGGCATGGTATCTGGGAACTTCAACATGATATGGTTGAGATGTTCACTTTTGCTGCTGAACATGGTGATCCCGAGGCAAAGAAATGGGTTGAATCAACTGATCCTATTAAATTTGCTCCTTATGCACTTTATGATATACCCGGAAATGCTTTTGGAATTAATGTACTCTCAAATACAGTACCTTATGTTTATAAAGCATATCCGGATTACTGGGACAGGATAAAAGCAAACGTCGAAAAAGCCTATCAAAATAATGTGCTTACACAAAATCAATTCGCCTTTTGGATCAAGAGATTCGAAAATAAGGAACATTATATCGGTACCAAGTACAAAGCAGATTCTGTAATGAAAAAATATACGGATCTGGATAGTATTGACACAAAAGCTTTTACAAAAGAAGCTGTTCAACTGGAATTACCTGGAAAGCCTTTCTGGAATTGGTAAAATTATACAATCCGTTACGTATATAATGGAACGGCTGAATTTTAATATAGAAAGAGAATTATTTTATGGCTGAAAATAACTTCAAGCATATTCAGGAAAAAATAGTCTACACATTTGTGGCAGGCTTGATTTGGGGGCTTTTGGAAATTACTTTAAGTGCTTTAACAGGATCACTCCTTCTTTTCTCAAGAGGAATTGTTTTCTCGTTTTTTGCTGTATTAGTTCTTTTGTTTGGCAAAAGATTTGTCCCTTATAAATTATCGTTGATTTTGGTTGCTCTGTTAACAATAATTATCAAATCCGCTTCTTCCGGTATAAGTGTAAACTATATAATTGCTATCTTTTCGGAGGCTTTGATTGCAGAAGGAATACTTTACTTTTTAGGACAAAGCAAAATATCAGCCATGTTTTTGGGCGGAATTCTGTTTTTATATACCTTTATTCACGGATTACTTTTTCATGGAACGTTACCCAATACTTATATTGAATATATATATAAAGGTATGCTCGCAGGATTAACAGGAATAGAAACGACAAGTCCTGTCTTGTCATATTTCGTATTTGCAGTTTTAGTCGTGGTTGCGGGAATCTTTTCTGGTTATATTTTATGGCTTTTTACGGAAAAATATGCAGAAAAAACGAATTCTGAAATAAGAAGTTTTCTAAATGAATCCTGAATAAGGCAGAAGAGTCTTTGGACTTAAAGGATTTCTGATTCAAGCGACTTCTTCGGAAGTCGCTTTTCCATTTTTATAATGTAAGTTAAAAAGATGTTATTGTCTGTTTTGTATAAGAAAAATCGCCATAATTTATTATATTTATATTATAAAATTTTTTTTCAAAAATAAGGATTGAAATAATGCCTGATTCACCATTATGTGAGCGTAAAACCTTAGTGGCAACAATGGACAGCTTGGATGTCGGGATTATATTTGTTAATAATGACAATGATATTATTTTTATCAATAAAGCTGCCGAAAATATTAGAAAAATGAAAAGCGAAGAAAGAATAGGGACTTCTATTCTTGATTGTCATGGAGGTAAAATAAAAGACCGAGTGCTTGAAGTTATGAATGAGTTCAGGACTAATCCACATGCTACTCGTCATAGAATTATTAAAACTTCGGGTAGATATTTTGATAACACATATAACGTTGTTAAAGATAATGAAAACTATCTTGGTGTGGTACTGCTCAGTCAGGATATAACTGAGAAGAAAGAACTTGAAGACAAGCTTAAAAAGTACAACGAAGAACTTGAAATGAAGGTAAAAGAAAGGACGGTGGAGATTGAAAAAGCGTATGAACAGATTAAGATTGCACAGACTCAGCTGATTCAATCAGAAAAAATGGCTGCTATTGGTCAGTTTGTTTCTGGACTTGCACATGAAATTAATAGCCCGCTTGATGGAATACAAAATTGTCTGCAAGTAATACTTAACGATTTGGACAACAGAGAACAAACTCAGAAATATGCTGAACTCTCTTTGGAGAGCACTTATAAAATTGAGATGTTAGTTCGAAAGCTCTTAAGTTATGCTAGAAGCCATAAATTAACGATGAGCGATGTTGATATTAATTTTATTCTTAAAGATATTCTTTCACTTACATCGTTAAAGCTTAGCAAAAATCATGTAAGGCTTGTAACTAAACTTGCTGAAGAGATACCATTGATCTATGGTGATGCTCATTATCTTGAACAAGTGTTTGTAAACTTAATACTTAATGCATCTGATGCTATGCCAGATGGAGGCGAACTGACAGTTAGTACTGGTTTGAGTGAAGAAGGGTCGGTTGAAATAAAAGTGGCTGATACGGGGACAGGTATTCCCCAAAAAAATATGGATAAAATATTTGATCCGTTTTTTACAACTAAGCAGAAACATAATGGAACAGGCTTGGGGCTTTATCTTGCCTACAGTTTTGTAACACAACATAATGGGGAGATTAGCGTAAAAAGCAATGAAGGAAAAGGAACTGAATTTAGAGTAAAACTTCCCCTGAAACCGCTTAAGGTTTCTGAGGTTTTAGAAGAACATTTGGAGTCTGTTTTACAATGAGAATTGTTGTCATTGATGACGAGAAAATTAAAAGAATTACGATGACCGATGCCCTCCATAAGGCGGGTTACAACGTGGAATCATTTGAATCTCCGATTGCGGCGTTGGCTCACGTCGAAAAATTTGGATCGGATCTGGTAATTACTGACATACGAATGCCACATTTGGATGGTTTTGAAGTGCTACAAAAGGTTAAAAATATTAGTCCGGGGACATTTGTTGTCATGATAACAGGGTATGGGACTATTCAATCAGCTGTTGAAGCAATGAAACTTGGTGCTTATGACTATCTGACAAAACCTTTTTCGCTGGATCATTTGCTTCTTCTTGTCAGCAAAGTTAAACATATTATGGAACTTGAAAGGGAAAATGTTAATCTGAAAGAAAAACTCACTCAGATTTATTCATTTCATAATATTATTGGTAAATCTCGGGTTATGCAAAAGCTTTTTGAACAGCTTAATACCATCTCAAAAACAGAAATGGCAGTCCTGATTGAAGGTGAAAGTGGAACGGGAAAAGAAATTGTTGCTAATGCCATTCATTATAATAGTCCGCGAAAAGATAAACCTTTTATAAAATTAAGTTGCGCAATATTAAATGAATCATTATTGGAAAGTGAATTGTTTGGACATGTGAAGGGGGCATTTACCGGAGCTATTAAAGAAAAAAAAGGTCGCTTTGAACTCGCTAACGGAGGAACTCTTTTTCTCGATGATGTTGATGATATACCCCTGTCTTTTCAAGTTAAACTTCTTAGAGTATTGCAGGAAAAAGAATTTGAAAAAGTAGGGGGGGTATCACCATTAAAAACTGATGTCCGGATTATTGCCGCTACAAAAGTCAACTTGTTTGAAAAGGTGGAGAAAGGTGAATTCAGAGAAGACCTTTTCTACAGATTGAAAGTTATTCCTCTTTCGCTTCCCCCTCTTAGAGACAGAAAAGAAGATATCCCTCTTTTACTTGAACATTTTGCAAAAAAAACAGGTAAAAATGAAGTCAAATTTTCTAAAGAAGCATTGGATGTCTTAACGGAATATAACTGGCCTGGTAATGTAAGACAACTCGAGAATACTTTTTGTAGGATTATCGCTTTTTCTGATTCTAATGTTATTACCAAAGAAATGCTTCCACAAGACATTCTTTTAAAGAAGATAAATTTTCAGACAATGGATTTTCGTGATAGTGAGAAAATTAGCTTGGATATACTGATTGAAGAAGTTGAAGCTTCAGCAATTAGCTGGGCTTATAAAAAGTCAAAAGGCAATCAATCTCAGGCAGCTCAACTACTTGGAATTAAAAGGACTACATTCAGGGATAAACTCTTGAAATACGATATAAAATAATATTGGGTGTTTTTCCGTCAGTTGACGGGAATCCGTCTTATCTTTTCTGTGAATTCAGCGTTTATTATTAATAATACCATCTTATTTTTGGCATAAAATTGGCAGCATAGTTTAAATGATTATTACTAAAAATAAATTATCAACAATCATTTTGGAGTATGTTCAATGAAAAAGTGTATATTTTCAGTAGCTGTATTTTTATTTGCAGTCCAGATGCTTTTTGCTCAGGATCCGCCAAAAACCGAATTAAAATTTAACGGTGTTTATAATGCCTGGGGTCAAATGCAAAACGATTTTACAATGGGTAAAAGTGAATACAGAGACCATTATTTTGTTCAGATGTTCAGACTGAACTTTTCATTTAATTATGGTGAAAACATCAAAGCTATTACACGCTTTGACCTTGGTCAGGGTTGGTGGGGTGTGGATAATGAGCCACCCACATACAATGGTGCAAGCGGTGCCTTCGACAACAAAGATGCCCACTATATTCTACATGTTGACCAGGCTTACATTTGGTTCAACGTTCCCTCAATCTATGCTGCATTCAACGTAGGTAGATTCAATTGGTCAGCAGGAAACAAACTCGTTCTCGATAATAATTATGATGGTATTCTTGCCAATATAAAAGTTGGGAAAGATGATGCTGTCAAATTGGGATTTGCAAAAATATCTGAGGGCGTTTTGAGTATATCCGACCTGGCAAGAGTTGGGATGGATTCAAAAGGTAATTATGATGCTAGCGATGCTAATTTATTTACTGGTGCCTGGACTACAAAATTTGGCGCTACCAATTTGGAATTATTTGGTATGTACTATAAAGACGCTTCATTCGAAGATTCAGTGGCTTACCTTATTGATGGATTATATTACAATAGACCTCGCTTTACTCCTCAGGTAACTCAGTTGACTGTTTTAGGTGCAGCAGGTACAACAAAGTATGATAAGCTGACTTTCAATTATGAAGCAAATTATCTTATGGGTAAGGATGAAATTGACAATAAGACTTTTGCTGGTCGCCTAAATACTGCTTCAAATGGGATGGATGCTCTTAAATATGACAAGAACAACGGCGATTTGATGGGTTATAATGCTTACCTTAAAGTTGACTATGCTGCTACTGATGCTTTGACAGTTGGATTGGTTGCCGGAATGGGTTCTGGAGACGATGATCCTACTCAAGGAAAAGGAAACGTTAATAAACTGCGTACTGCAGGTTTCTTTTACTTAACCGAGTTATGGGAAGATTCAATTATGCCGGATGAGGAAGGAATTACACCTCAGGGACTCGGAGCTCCTAATGTAAGAGCATATCGAGAACTTGAGAACACAACAGCTCTTCAGATTAACGGTACTGTGTCACTTACACCTCAGTGGAAATTATTCGGTTCATTTACATATTTAAAAGCCACGCAACCCGTCTATGCTTGGACGAATTCAGGTCCGGATTTAACAAAGAGTGCTACGGATTTAGGATGGGAAGTCGACCTTAAAACAGATTATAAGATTTATTCCAATTTAACATTTACTTTTAGAGCTGGTTATTTATCACCAGGTGTTGCTACGAAGTATTTAATTAATGGCAGTGACAAATGGGAACTTGCTCCATGGGAGTTAAAATCTGAAATAACATTTGTATTTTAATAACTAAAAGAGAAATAATATGAAATCAAAAATATATCTCTTAACAACATTTTTCGCAGTCGCAATGCTGGTTTATGGATTTGTGGGTAATTCAGCTCCCAAGAAGGATAAGCATCCTGATGTTGACTGGACAATTGGCTGTGCTGAATGTCATGAAGAAATGACTCCCGAAGTATTTAAAGATTGGAAAGAAAGCAAACACGGTGATATGAATTTCGGATGTTATATCTGTCATGGCGATGGGCAAGAGACCTTTTACAAGAAAGGCAAAGACGACCAGTGTCTGGGATGTCATGCTGCCCAAGAGGTCAATTTCAAGAAATCGGTTGCAAAGACTTGTTTCACGTGTCATAAAGGACACACATTAAAATTTCATAACTAATTTTCAGGAGTAATAAATGTCATTATCAAGAAGAGATTTTTTAAAGGCTTCTGCATTAACAGCCGCAGCTACAGCTATCGGTGTTCAACCGTTGTTTGGTAGTAAATTGTTTGCAGCTCCTCTTCAGGACGGTGTTACTTGGCATAAAACAGTTTGCCGGTTCTGTGGGGTTGGATGCGGAGTCATGCTTGGTGTGAAAGGTGGTAAACCTTTTGGAATTAAAGGAGATAAAGAAAATACTATTAACAAGGGACTTCTTTGTGTAAAGGGATTTTACCTTAATAGAATGATCACCGGAAAGAACCGTCTTCTCTCCCCAATGGTTAGGAAAGAGGGCAAGCTCGTTAAAGTAACATGGGATGAAGCCATGAATACGGTCGCTAATAAATTTAAAGATATCATTGCTAAGAATGGTCCTAATGCACTCGGATTCTACGGTTCCGGCCAAGGACAAACAGAAGAAACTTACCTCGCTAACAGACTTTTCAAAGGCTATATCGGTACAAATAATGTTGAAGGTAATCCAAGACTCTGTATGGCTAGCGCAGTGGGAGGATATACAACGACATTCGGTGCGGATGAACCGATTGGAACATATCAGGATATCGATCATTGCAATTTGTTCTTAATTATCGGATCAAATACGGCAGAAGCTCATCCGGTTATATTTGATAGACTGGTCCAAAGAAAGAAAGCTAATCCAAACTGTAAATTCATTTTCATTGATCCTCGCAAGACTCCGACTAACAAAATAGTCGATCTTCATTTGCAAGTAAAACCTGGTTATGATTTGGCTATCATGCATTCAATTGCAAGACAGTTAATAAAAGATGGTTACACAGATGAACAATTTATTAAGGATAGTGTTGTTTTCAGTAATGGCAAAGAAGCTATCTCGTATGATGATTACAAAGACTTTCTTGAAAAGTTTACTCCCGAGTATGCTGCGGAAAAGGCTGGGATTAATTCAGCAGATATAGTTAAAGCAGCTAAAATGTTCGGTGAATCACCAACGGCTATGTCAATGTGGTGTATGGGCGTAAATCAAAGAGTAGCAGGTGTATTCCTTAACAACTTGATTCACAATATCCACCTTTTAACAGGAAAACTAGGAAAACCCGGATGTGACTCATTCTCACTGACTGGTCAACCTAATGCATGTGGCGGTGTTAGAGAAGGTGGTGCTTTATCACATCTCTTACCGGGACATAGGGTGGTGGCTAATGAACAGCATAGAAAAACTATTGCTGAGATTTGGAAAACCACTCCGGATAAAATTCAGCCAACACCCGGAAAACATACGGTTGCTATGTTTGAAGCAGTTGCTAAAGGAGAGATTAAAGGAATGTACATTCTGTGTACAAATCCGGCTCAGTCGCTCCCTAATCTTAACAAGTATCTGAAGGGCATGAGCGATACCTTTATGGTTGTTGCCGAGTCCTTCTATCCAACAGAAACTGCAAAGGTGGCGGATGTATTGCTACCCGTTGCTTTCTGGGGAGAAAAAGAAGGAGTATATGGTTGTACTGAGAGGAGATCACAACACCTTGCTAAAGCTCTGAATCCTATGGGTGAAGCTAAATGGGATGGTGATGTAATTGTTGATTTAGCAAAAAGAATGGGTTATGCAAAAGGATTTGAGCATTTCAAGAAACCGGAAGATGTTTGGAATGAGTATCTTCTAACCACAAAAGGGACTGATATGGATCTTAGTGGTGCGACTTATGACCGGTTAAAAAAAGTTAGAGGCCTAACTTGGCCTGTTCCGGATACAAGTCATCCCGGAACCTGGCATAGATTCACAGAGGGAGATCCTTATTTCCCAAAAGATAAAGCTGGTAAAAAAAGAATGTATTTCTATACAAAGCCTGAAGGGAAAGCAGTTATTTTTGCCCGACCCGATAAAGGACCTGAAGAACCAACATCAAATGAGTATCCGGTTGCACTTACAACAGGCAGAATTCTTGAACAATGGCACACAATGACAATGACCGGACAGATTCCTGAATTACGTAGAGCTGCTCCGGTACCTTATGTGGAACTCAATCCTGATGATGCTAAATCCTGGAGTGTTAAGAATAAAGATAAAGTTAAAGTTATTACGGCTCGTGGCTCTTTAGTCTTGGAAGCTAAAGTTATTGATAGAACACGCAGAGGTACTATCTTTATTCCATGGCATTGGCCAGAGAGTCTTACCAACCTCCTAACCATTGACGCAGTGGATCCTGGTTCTTTTGAGCCTGAATACAAAGTTGCCGCTTGCAAAGTGGTTAAGGCATAATAACCTGAGCATGGGTGGCTGCTCTTGCAGCCACCTGTTTATAATTTTTAACTAAGGAAACTGAGTATGATTATAGCAAGTATGATAATTAAAACAGAGGATGGAAAAGCAGAAGATGTGGTCCTTAAACTAAAAGGGATTCCTAATCTGACGACTCATGGTATTTATAAAGAGAATAATATTATTGTGGTCTTGGAAGCAGAAAAAGAGGAAGAGCTGGAAAATCTATCAAGGTATATTATGAATGAATTCGATGGAATTATTGGAACTTTTCCAACATTCATAGCTTCAGAAGATGATATAGCAGAAAACTAAATGTTTTCCTTTTTCAGATATCTCTTACAGGGTTTTTCTACAAAATCACCCTTACGTCCACCTGGAGCTCTTCCGGAAAAAGAGTTTTTAAAAAGATGTATTAAATGCAATAAGTGTGCACAGGTGTGTCCTTATTACAGTATAAGAATGGCTCATGCTGAGTGGGGACGAAGTATGGGAACACCCATGATAAATCCAAGAGATATTCCTTGTTACGTGTGCATGAAATGCCCCCCGGTATGTCCCACGGGAGCATTACAGAATAATGTTGAAAAAAAAGAAGAAGTTAAAATGGGGATAGCTAAAATTAATACCGAAACATGTCTTCCATTTATGGGTATTATTTGTCGCGCGTGCTATGAAAATTGTCCGATTTTCCGCGAAGCTATAATACTTGAAGATGAGTTGCTGCCAAAAGTTATTGCTGAAAAGTGTATTGGATGTGGCATTTGTGAAAGGGTATGTCCTGTTGAGGGATCAGCAATTATTGTTTACTCGCAGGAAGAAATTACCGTATAGTATGACTATGGTAAATCGAAAGTTTTATAACAGACTTAATTTTTATAGAAAACTGTTTCAATTATTCTCATTGGGATTCTTGATATTAATACCTGTTCTGATAACGAACCAAATTTATGCGATAATAGGCAATCTCTATTCGGTAACCATATTCGGTATAGATATTGTTGACCCGGCAATGGCATTACAAACGACTTTATTAACCCGGGAATTTATTACTGTTCTTATCGCAGGTGCTTTAATCCCAATAATAGTTGCGTTGCTGTTTGGAAAAGTATTTTGCAGTTGGATGTGTCCGTTTAATACTTTCTCAGAATACTGGCAAATTATAATGAGAAAGATTTTTCCAAACAGATGGAGGCTGATTCAAAGGGAAACATCAAAAATAAATCCAAAACCTCTGACATACTGGGTGATTTTGATTGCATTCTTCCTCCTAAGTCTTATTTTTGGATTTCCGGTAATTACGTTTTTATCTTTCCCGGGGATATTATCTTCCGAGATATCTCATTTAATTATGGGTATGGGAGTCGGTATTGAAATTCTTGTTGTATTTGGAGTTATTCTGGCAGAGGGTTTTTTACTAAAAAGATACTGGTGCAAATTCATTTGTCCGGTTGGTGGTTTGCTCGGAATATTCAGAACTCCTAAAACCCTTAGATTAAATCATAATGAGGGGAACTGCTCATGTGGTGGGGCTCTTGAGCCTTGCGGTACAAGTTGTCCTCTGGGTCTTGCCCCAAAACATGAGGGATTGTACCCTCACTGTTTTAACTGTGGTTTATGTATTAAGACATGTGAAAAAACGGGATTTGGAGCTCTCAGCTTCGGTTTCGGAAAGAATAGTAAAGACAAAAAGAATTAAGAGTTTAATAATTCAGGTGAAATAAAAATATGTTTGCAAATCTGGGAATGACCGAAATTCTTATAATACTTCTTATGGTTGTAATTATTTTCGGCGGAAAAAAGATCCCCGAATTAGCTAAGGGAGTAGGAAAAGGGATACGCTTATTTAAAAGTGAATTAAAAGATGTAAAAGAAGGAATAGATATAAGCGAGGATATAAAAAAAATTGATGGTTAATTAGACTCCATACAATAAATACGCTCCGAGTCCGGTTCTCTAAAATTAATAATCATGAGGATCGGACCCACGGGCGTGACAAGAAATTGTCACGCCTCCCGAGATGACAAAGTCATCGAATTGGAAAGGAGAAGGTTTAACACTCGGGTAAAACCTCATCCATTTCGATGAGGTTTTTTTTGGACTGAATATGAAAATAAAAACGGAAAATACAGAACTAATATACACAGCTCTATTCGCAGGCTTGTGGGGTGTTGTTGAAGTAACTATTGGTACAATACTCCACGCCTCGCGGATTCCTTTTAGAGGATCTCTCCTTACTATTGTCGCTATCATTCTCATAACTACCTCACGCTTTTTTATTAACTATAAAGGATCAATTCTTGCTCTCTGTTCTGTGGCAGCAACTATTAAACTAATCACTCTTCCCGGGTTCAATATTACTCCCTTCATCGCAATTATGATGGAAGGAATAATTGGAGAGATCGTCTTTTCAATAATGAAGTATAACCTTCTTTCCTCTGTTCTGGCTGGTTCTTTAATAATGATCTACACCCTTCTTCATAGCCTTTTTATGCAAGGTGTGTTTTTTGGTTTGGGTATTTATAATGTGTACATAGATTTGATGAACAGTATGGGACGAGGATTGAATTATGAAGGTGAGATAAGTTATATTATGATACCGTTGATAATTATTGCCTACATTATTGTCGGAGGAGCTGCCGGACTTTTTGGATGGAAAACAGCTAATCGGACTAACGAAATTCTTACTGCGGAGAGTGAATGAGAAGACTTATTGAACTCTCTTTAATTGTATCTCTTTTTTGTCCTTTTTATATAGCAGTATGGATATTTCCCTTTATTCTCGGTTTTCTGATCAGGCAGGATATGAAGCTCTTTAAATTCATTACAAGATCATCGTTTTTTATATTGGTCTTTTTGCTTATCGGATTGCAACCTCTTATCGCGGGTAAAAAGGATTTCTTTTTACTTAATTTGGGTTTTTCTTTGGAAGTATTTTATAGTGGATTATTTATGGTGATTCGGGCAATCGTAATTATCCCCTCCATTACCTGGCTTTCGAAAACCATGGAAAAGGCGAAGTTAAAAAAACTCTCCTCATTGCTTGGAATTAAAAACTTCGACGAGATTCTAACTCACTCTCAGAATATGTCCCCTGTTATTAAAGAGAGTTGTATTAAATACTTCAAAGAAACTGGAAAACGAAAATATTATGATCCTGTGGAATTCTTTGCCCGGTTCATTGCACTTTTAATCAAATCAACAGATATCTACACATACAAAGTAAATAAAAAGGAAATATTATGAGAGTATTTTTAGTATTCTTCATTCTTATATCTACGATTCTTCTGTCGCAGACACCCGATTCTGTTAAACACTATTACCTGGGCGAGGTTGAAATTACTGCATCAAAGGAGAAAGAATTGAGAACTGTTAGCGTTAGTATGGAGGATATCATCAGACAAAATTCTGTTACCGCTTACGACGGACTTCAGTTCAGACCCGGGATATACGCTTCAGTTAGTGGGAAAAATGATGCTCAGCTTTCTATTCGCGGATTTGACCAGCGACAAATATCCGTTATGATAGACGGTGCTCCGATCTATATTCCGTATGATGGGAGTTTTGATCTGAACGCTATTCAATTAGCGGGATTTAGCAGAATATCCGTTTCTAAAAGTACCCATACTATTCTCTACGGACCTAATTCCATGGGGGGAAATATTAATCTGATCTCTAGCGTCCCTGTGCAGGGTTTGACATCAAGATTGTCATACAGAAAGGGACTTAGTGATGTTGTCTCCGCCGGTATTGGTTTTGCCAATCCATTGTTTTATTTGACCGGATCATTCGGCTATTTTGATACAAAGGGATACGATCTTCCAAAGAGTTTTGTTGCAACTGCAAATGAGGATGGAAGTAAGAGAGATAATAGTGAGTATACATCAATTGCAGGTCAGTTTAAGATTGGAACCAATATCGTCCCTAACACAAATCTTGCCTTTGGATTAAATTTGATTGATAATAAAAAGGGAGTTCCGGTTAATATTTATACTTCCAGACCGAGATATTGGAGATATTCAGACTGGAATAAAACACTCGCAAATTTTATGTTTAATTCTTCAGTCTCATCTTTTCTGAGTTTCAAGGGAAATGTATTTTATGAAAAATTTATGAATGTACTTGATTCTTTTGATGATGCAACATATACTTTGCAGAAGAAGAAATCATCATTCCACTCCACATACGATGATCATAGCATAGGGATAAATATTTCTGCTTTTCTTACATCGGATTTTTTCCCCTTGACCAAATTTATCTTTCTCTATAAAAGAGATACACATAACGAACAGGGGAATTACAATCAGTTATTTAAAAAATATGAAGCAGATATCCTGACATTCGGTGCGGAGGAGGAGTTCGGGATTGCAAAAGGATTACGCAGTATCATCGGGCTAAGTTATGACCGAATGAAACCTTTGTTTGCAGATAATGCCCCTCTTCGTCAAACATCAGCATCAATTAACGGTAATGCGGGCTTATACTATTCAATTACTCCCGGTGCTGAGATTTATCTTAGCTTAGCAAGAAAATCGCGTTTTCCGACTCTTAAAGAATTTTACTCGGAACTATTGGGAAGTTATGTTGCTAATCCTGATCTCAAAGCTGAACAGAACTTTTCATTTGAAGCCGGGGGTAATTACCGATTCCAAAATATTATTGTTGCTGGAGCCTTCTTCTATAACGATGTGACTGATCTTTTACAGATTGTCTCACTTGGGAATAATTTAAGACAGTATAAAAATATAAATAAAGCATTGATTACTGGTGTAGAGATGGAAGTCAGCTATGAGGGTAGTTATCTTAATGCAGCAATTAATTACACATATATGTCTGCAAAGAATAAGACTGAAAATATGGATTTGATTAACAGACCTGCTCATATTATTAATTTTATTGCAAATAAATTATATGAATTTGGTCTCCAATGGACTTCGGAAGTAAGTTTTGTCTCGGAACAGCAATCAGTGAATTCCGATAACGGAGCGTTTGTAAAACTACCTGACTATCTTGTAATTAATCTGGGTGTTTCACAAAGGATTTTCTCTCACTTCGCTGTTGACTTGCGTATAAATAATCTGACGGATAAACTATATGAAACAGAATATGGGTTCCCCCGCCCCGGCAGAGAATTTTCTGCCGGAATATCTGCGGAATGGTAAAAAAATAATTATCATAACCGGAGAAGTAAATAGCGGCAAAACAGCAAGAGTGGAAAAAGTTGTGGCTCTGCTAAACCGGTTACAAGGGAGAACTGCCGGGGTTTATTCAAAGGGTGTTTTCCGGAAGGAGAAGAAAGTGGGATATACAATTGTTTCTGTTGAAAGTGGGCAAAGTTCTGGCTTTGCAACAGATACTCAAACTGATAAATATACCCTAAGACAGGGAAGGTATTGGTTTGATGAAAGTGTTTTTGAAGTTTATAATCGAAAACTTATTGAGAAACAAAATAGTGATTATATACTTATTGACGAAATTGGTCCCCTTGAATTGAAAGATAAAGGATTCCATATTGCTCTTAAGCATTTGTTACAACATCACCAAAAGAAACTTATTCTGATAATAAGGAGCAGACTAATAGAGAAGGTGTTAAATAAGTACGGATTGAAAAAGGAAGACGTCGAGATAAGTTACGTTACATAGAACCTGCGATTCATTGTCTTTAATAAAAGAAATTGAAATCATATTGTGGTTTGTATACTTTCCCCCTTGTCCCGCATCACAAATATTAGAAATTATTTCGCACTTTAAATTTTCATGCTTTTTTTAGTTATTTTTGAGATAGTCTTAAAACAATTTAATAAAGTTGGCACATGAAAACGTTTGTATTTTTCTTCTTATTTATTTTTGCTTTGCCGATTATCGGACAGAATCTTCCTGAAAATACCAAATTACTTTTCTCAGCGAGCAATCCTGATTTAACAAAATATGGAATTGGCAGGGACAATAATTTTATTTTTCGACCTCAGGTTATTTATATAAATACTAATCGTGAAACTTATAGCTATGATTGGTGGGGGAATGTAATATCAATTGCTTACGATGTGGAAGTAGGTGGTGTGTGGATGGAAATGACTAAAACGGAATTTTCTTATAATGCAAGTGGTCATTTGCTTTCAACAACAAAAATGTATAAAAACAATGAAGTGTGGTCTGTGTATGACAGATATCTTTTCTCTCCCGACGGAAATGGAAATCCACTGAGTATTATTCACCAATATCTTAACGATGGAAACCTTGAAAACGACGATAAAAAAATATACACCTACACCGCCTCGGGAGATGTACAGACTTATGTACAGCAATTCTGGGTGTACGGCACATGGCGAAACAATATAAGACATACATACACTTATGCAGGTCCCGGTATGCTGCAGATCGACCTGATGGGGGGATGGGATACTGTATCCGGGCAGTGGAAGGACAATCAACGTCATTTTTACAGATATTCCGGTGGTGGCGGATTTTCATCAAGAGTTAACCAGAGCAGTTACAACGGACAACCCTGGTATACATTGGATTCACTTGTCCGTACTTATGACGGAAATAAAATAACTTCTGAAGTTCTCCTTTACAACGTGAACAACTATCAATATTGGCAAAATGAGTACAGGTATATTTATTCATACGACGGATCCGGAAATTTAACCTCCTATGCACGTGACTTTTCTAACTATCTTGCCCCTTCGGACTGGACTCACGATTGGATTCGATATTATACTTACGACGTTAATAACCACATGCTTACACAACGAATACTTTTTTGGTCCGGAACAAACTTTAACAATGGGATGAGGTTTGAGTATAATTATGATCAGGCGGGTAATAATATTGAAACCCTCTACTACAACGGAAATCAGAGTTTGTGGAATTTGGAACGAAAGGCAGTTTACACACATGATGGCTTCGGTAACACACTTAGCGGTGTTGCATGGTTTTATAATAACGGACAATGGACGACCGGCGCAACCATGGATCTTTATTTCTACTTTAACAACAAACAGGATACGTTGTGCTATGTAAGCGCCATGTCTGCCAGTATAGAATACCTTACCGGAACAGACGACGAGGCAGTAAGTCCTTCTTCGTTTGCTCTGATGCAGAATTACCCTAATCCATTTAATCCATCAACGATTATTAGCTACAAACTTCCTGAAAGAAGTACTGTATCCCTTAAATTATTTGATATTCTCGGAAACGAAATTGCAACTCTTGTGAATGAGGAAAAAGATGCCGGTTTATATAAATATGAACTAAAAGCAAACAGTTATGGATTGTCAAGCGGAACGTATTTTTACCAACTTAATGCCGGGGATAAAATCGAAACCAAAAAAATGATCCTGTTAAAGTAATCTGCTACATTGAGAAATTCTTATTCTCATCTGTCTTGTAAATACCTAAATGATTTTTTCATTGAGATGTTAATTTAATGTGCCCTCGTAATTATTTATTATTCATCATGTGATTTAATACTCCGAATATAAGTTCCAGATAAACAGAGTGTTAGATGATTTGCCATATCAAAATTATGATCTGTATCAACCAATTTAAGAAACACTTGCATTGTAAAATAATATTTATTATATTCACTTTACAAAAAATAATTACCAGGGCAAATACTCTGATAATTCCGGCATGTTTTGCAGAAATAATTTCTTCCCGCAATAACTGCATGCATAATCTTTGCCGGCATCCTTCCTGATTCCCTGAACTCAGGTCAATTCTATAAAGCATGTTTTTTAATTAAAAATGGAGCGAGTTATGGAGTGCAAAAACTTTCTTTCTTTAATAATTGTTTTAATTGTTTTATCAGTAAATAATTATTCCCAGAAAAGAATTACTCTCCCCGAAAGCACTGAGAAATCCGGTATTATTGAGTCTGTTAACTGGAGCGCGCTGGGTACCGGTATTAATGCCACTGTTTATGCAGTGTTAGCAGTTGGCACAGCTGTTTATGCGGGAGGAAGCTTTCAGTCAGCAGGAGGTGTTACCGTTTCTAATATAGCCAAATGGAACGGAACCAACTGGTCTGCTTTGGGAAGCGGTGTAAACGGGACAGTTCAGGGACTTGCTTATTCGGGAGGGAATATTTATGCGGTTGGGTCGTTTAATCAGGCAGGTGGTATAAACGCAAGAGGAGTAGCTAAGTGGAACGGAACCAGTTGGTCTGCAATGGGTGGTGGTTTGTACAACGATCCAAAGTGCATCGTGGTTTCAGGGAATGATATATATGTCGGGGGTGCATTTACAAGTGCAAGTAATGATGGGGTGAATTTCTTTACCGTGAATAATGTTGCAAAATGGAATGGAAGCAGCTGGTCTGCTTTGGGAAGCGGTACCGTAGGTGTTAACAGTACGGTTTATTCACTTGCTATGGTAAATGGAATACTGTACGCAGGAGGTGCTTTTACTTCTGCCGGAGGTAATTCTGCAAGTGCAGTTGCACGTTTTAATGGTACCACCTGGTCAGCATTAGGTACAGGAGTTAATAATTATGTTTACGCAATTACAAACTATGGGTCTGACATCTTTGTAGGGGGTGCATTTAATTATGCGGGGGGTAATTCCGCTCTCAGGATAGCCAAGTGGAATGGGAGTACCTGGTCTGCGCTTGGTAGCGGATTAAATGGTGACTGCGAAGAGATGATAGTTGTCGGTGAGGATCTTATAGTCGGTGGTGGTTTTACTACTGCTGGTGGGGTAACTGTTAACAGAATCGCAAGGTGGGACGGAAGCAGCTGGACTTCTCTTGGGGACGGGACTAATAGCACTGTCCGCGCATTCGCAAGATCGGGGGGCGACTTGTATGTGGGGGGGTCATTTTCACAAGCTGGCGGAAATAATGTTTACTATATTGCCTACGCTTATGGTGTCTATATTGCTGGAGCCGGACTCAGTTTACCCGTTTCGGGAGGAGGCGGAACGGTCTCTTTCAATGACGACGATAATATTACTGCTGTTTCTTTAAACCTTAACTCTGGTGCCGGTTCGGGGCTTGTTGATGTCTACAGACTCGAAAGTCCTCCCGAATTACTGACTAAAAATATAACTGGAAATATAAGTAATTACCGCTGGATAATTGAAAGTCAGGGACTGGCAACAAGCTTTACGGGGAATGTCAGATTTAAAGTGGCTGATATTCCTAACTCCGGAATTACTGACCCTTCAAAAATAACAGTTTATTCAAGACCAATTCCGGGTGCAGGTAGTTTTAGTTCGCTGACAACCTCATACGATGCTGTTAACGGAGAGATTGTTGCTTCAGTTACATCATTCAGCGAATTTGTTTTTGCCTCAAATGATAATCCATTACCGGTGGAATTATTATCTTTTAAAGCAGAGCAGCTGGGAGATGAAGTTATTCTGAAATGGATTACAGCGAGTGAGGTGAATAACTTCTGCTTTGAAGTAGAACGAAATAAATTGATAGACGGAGTATTTGATGAATGGCAAAGACTCGGAAGTGTTATGGGATACGGAAACTCCAATTCACCCAAGGAATATAACTTTAAAGATAATTTAAGGAATAATCCAGGCACAAATATCAAATACCGTCTTAAACAAATAGATAATGACGGACAATTTTCGTATAGTAATATAATCGAATTAGCTGATATAAAACCGATTGCCTTTATTCTGATGCAGAATTACCCAAATCCATTTAATCCATCAACGATTATTAACTACCAACTTCCTGAGAGAAGTAATGTATCCCTTAAATTATTTGATATTCTCGGAAACGAAATTGCAACTCTTGTGAATGAGGAAAAAGATGCCGGAGCATATGATCTTGAATTAGACATCAGTGATTACAAACTGACTTCCGGAGTCTATTTGTTCAGAATTCAAGCAGGCAACTTTATTGCAGCCAGAAAAATGGTAGTAATGAAGTGATCTTTGGGGTCATCCCGGCTTTGGGGTGGAGTTTTGAATAATTCCATAGATTCTGGCAATTTCCAGGATTTATACAGTTTTAATCTGCTTCAAACCTCCTCCCCAAAAGCGACTTTTTCGTCCTTCCGGACCACCCATGCGGATCAGGGCGAAAACCCAACGAAAGGGGAGCAGAAGAGAAAGGTTGCCCCCAAAATGGCATTTTGCCACTCCGTCATTTGCTGTTTGCTGTTCGCTAATCGCTCTAATATTAATTACTCCCGCTTTTCTTTTCTCCCGTCAATATAGTCTGCGAATCTGCCGCTGGTGACATCATTTACAGGATCGGGGCGGTTCCACTTCCATCCGCCAAAACGGGTCGCCTGGAAATCCATAAATGCCTGTCGCACCTCTTGCTCTGTATTCATTACAATCGGACCATATTGAACCACCGCTTCTTTTATAGGTTCCGCTTCAAGAAGTAATAGCAGACTCTCCTCTTTTCCATTTGTGAGCTTAATCTCCCGGCAGGCAGCAAGTTTTATACGATTTGATGATGAAACCTGAGTGTTATCAATTGAAATTGTCCCTTTTCCCTCATAAAAATAGAGATTCCGGTTCATTGTCTCCGTTCCGGCAGGGATTGTGAAAACTGCTTCGGGTTCCATTCTAAGTAAAAATATCCCCACATGGTTTTCCTTTTTATATGCCCACGAATCGGGACAAGGAGTTACCGCCTCTTTTCCGTTTATGCTTCCGGCAATTATTCTTACTGAGGTTTTCTTGCCATTTCCTTCGGCAATCTCTATCACAGGAATATCTTCCCCCCAAAGCATCTTGAAAGCAGGAAGTGCGAATTTATCCTTTGCAGGGAGATTAAGCCATATCTGGAACAACTCAAGCGGATTTCCTCTCTCCCTGTTAACCAGCGGAAACATCTCCGAATGCTGACACCCCGCTCCGGTTGTTAGCCACTGAACATCGCCATTTCCGTAACGCCCTCGCGCCCCCTTGGAATCATGGTGATCCACGACTCCTTTTAGCACAATCGTAACAGTTTCAAAACCTCGGTGAGGATGTGCAGGAAAACCGGGGACGGTTTCTCCATGATACATACTCCATCCATCTTTGCCGGAGAAGTCGCTGCCTATATTGCGCCCCCATAACGGGGAGGCAATTGCCTGATCTTCATTTCCTTCAGGATAGTCGTCGTTATGATGTGCGCAGAAAATGAAAGGATCTTCCATTTGCCATTGGAAGTCGATCGGTTGAATTTTCATAATTTGTGAAGGCCAGTTCAGGTCCGTTTTCTTAATGTCGATGATATTGCCGTCAGCCATAAATACTCCTGTTAAATTAATAAACTTATATTATAAAGATAATAAATGTAGCATAAATAATTGTGAAATAGGAAAATGGAGACTTTGCTTCAATTTGCTACTGCTTATCTGCTGAAAAGCTGTGACATCTATGTCCCAGCTTTTGGGATTTTTTCCATTGGATTTTTAGTGATCGGCTGTGTTGTTCTGTTTATTGCAGATGCCGGGAATTTTGAACAAATATTACTTTAACTCATTATATTGCAATATTACTTGCGAAAATTGATAAAATATATTAAATTAACATATCCGTTTGTCAAAATACAAATTAAATTCTCCCTCTGATATACGTTCTTCCTGAAAATATCCCTCCTGGATAAACGGTTGTTGTGTGTAGTTCATCCCTGTGTTCATTGTTTTGATATCCGGTTCTTTTCTGATGCAGAATTACTTCTTCCTGAATAGTCAGGAGAATATTTAGTCAGTTTTATAAAGGAGCGTTTATGAAACTTCTTATTATATTTATTTGTCTGATTTGTATTGTTGCTGTTAGCGATGCCTTATCACAATCCGCAACCAAGTATTACATCACAAGATATGATCAGTATAACAGGTACATCTATATTCGTAACATAGACGGCACAAATGAAACCAATTTTACTTTGAGCATACGCCCAAAAGCCATTGCAGTCGATTGGTATAGTTCCCCTAAAAAACTGTATATAGGTCTTGTCCCGACCTCTGGAACCTGCACAATAATAAGATGTAACCTGGACGGTTCAAATCAGGAAAACGTTCTTACCGACCTGGTGAATGTGAACGATATTGAACTCGATCTTATAAACAGAAAAATTTACTGGCTGCAAAATACTTATAATGATGACAAGATATATAAAGCAGACATGGACGCACTAAATTCGAATATCGAATATATTTATTACACAACCGTTACAAGCAGAGATTTGTGGGGGCTTGCGCTTGATGTGACGAATAATCTTCTCTGGATAACTGAAAGAAGTTCGAACTCCAATGCGAGCTATATACGAAGAATGACTACCTCCGGCGGCAGCATTACCACTATTAAAAATCCAATTGACAATCCGCACGACATAGAATATCACAACGCTAAAATATACTGGGGAGAGGATACCGGAATTATGCAGTCAAACACGGACGGTAGCAGCACAAACACCCTATATAGCAATGCCGATGCCGATGGACTTGCTATTGATGCAACTAACAATGCGGTTTTATGGGTGGATTATTCAACTAATGAGGTTAAGAAAATTGATTTCGACGGATCAAATTACGCAGTTCACTCACCGGTGCATTCCACTATCTCCAACTTAGATACGGATTATAATCCGGGAGCCCTTCCCGTGGAACTCTCCTCATTTAACGGAAGAGCCACTTCACAGGGAATCGCCCTGCAATGGTCAACCCGGAATGAATGCAATAACTACGGATTTGATATTGAAAGAAAGGGCATAAATAATAACTCGGAATGGGAGAAAATTGGATTCGTAGCCGGAGCAGGAAACAGCAATTCGCCTAAGGAATATTCTTTCAGCGACAATGTTAAACATCCCTGTGATCATTCAATCCTTTATCGCCTGAAACAAATTGACAATGATGGCATGTTTACCTACAGTAATGTAATCGAAGTGAGATCATTGACTTACAACTTCAGTCTGTCACAAAATTATCCCAATCCATTTAATCCCGTAACAGTAATTAATTATCAGTTGCCGGCGGAAAGCAGGGTAACATTAAAACTGTTCGATGTTCTCGGTAGGGAAGTTGCCACACTGGTTGATGAAGTAAAAGCACCGGGAATGCATAGTGCCGAATTTATAGTTGAAAAATATGGTTTGAGCAGTGGAATTTACATTTACCAACTCAGTGCTGGGGAGAAAATCGAAAAGCGGAAAATGATGGTGATAAAATAAATAACATAATTTAGCACATTTATCACTTAATGGAGGAATCCATTCGCTCATGGATAAATCCTTTAACAAAACTGTTTGTATTATAAAAATATTTACCTATTTTTGCACTGCACTTAAATATTGATTACAGTTAGATTTTTAAAATATAATTTTTCAATAATTTTATGGAGCATCTATGAAAAAATTCTTTACTATTTTACCTTTTCTCTTTCTTATTATCCTTGCCTCGCAAACAGTAGCTCAAACATCAGATGACCATGGTCCCGGGGTAGTGATCCCTAAACGTGCTGAATTTATTTTTCCACCTGAATATGCATCAACCGTTGGCACTGCGGTATTTACAGGTCCGCTCGCCAGTACTGCACGCACTGTCCAGTTGCTGTTAAACGAAAGCCTCCTCTCCCCATACATCGGTAAGGAAATTAAAGGTCTTACTTGGCGACTTGGTCCCGCAGCCTCTGCAAACTGGCCTGCTACTGACCAGACTTTCCTGAACTACGACATTTATCTCAGCGGAAGCGTTGCCCCCGAAAACAGGAGCCTGACATTTGCAAATAATGTTGTCGGTACACAAACTCTTGTACGTACTGGCAGTCTGGTTATTTCTGCCGGGTCATTTACATCCGGCATGTCCCCCAACAAATTCGGACAGGTGATCAACTTCACTTCCGGTTATCTCTATACCGGTGGACACCTTTTGATTGAAATACGCCATTCTGGCACCGGCGGACTTTCAACTAGCACGGATGCAGTTGGAACTGCCATAACCGGTTACGGAACACTCTTCAGCGCATGCTGGGCAAGTGGTGCTGCAGCTGTCAGCGGATCTCAGGGTAATTTCATTATTACTCAGATCAACATCGAAGAGGCAATACCGGTTGAATTTACATCATTTACTGCCGGCGTTAACAAAAATGATGTTACATTGTCATGGACTACTGCCACAGAAACAAACAACGTCGGATTCGAAATTGAAAGAAGGGATGAAAAATCCGCATACACAAAAATCGCTTTCGTTTCTGGAGCTGGCACAACTTCTGAAGAATGTTCTTATTCCTGGGAAGATAAACTTTCCGCAAGCGGAAAGTATTATTATAGACTAAAACAGATAGATTTCAGCGGCGAATTTGATTACAGCGATGAGATTGAGGTGTTGACCAATGTTCCTTCAAATCTTAATCTCAGTCAAAACTATCCCAATCCTTTCAATCCAAGCACAGTTATAAGTTATGAGATACCGGTGAGTGGTACGGTAACATTAAAACTCTACGATATATCCGGAATAGAAATCGCCACCTTGGTTAATGAAGTAAAAGATCCCGGTTTCTATGAGTACATATTGTCGGCTTCTGATTTGAAACTCTCTTCGGGCGTTTATTTCTACAAACTTCAGTCAGGACTTTTCACCTCAGTCAAGAAAATGGTTTTGATGAAATAAGCAAAAACAAATTAGGGGACGAAGTAATTGCAAAGAGATCCGTTATCCGCGGATCTCTTTTTTTATTCTTCTTCAACTCTTTACAATAAATTATTACCAAATGACATACAAATAAACAGATCAACAAATCACAGCCATGCCCCCATTCATTCATATACTCATGCCTCCACAATGTATTCCTCCTCCTTTACATCCGGTCTTTTTGTAACAGGGAAAACCCTTTTTGTTAAAATTATTTTTTTATTTAACTTATTACCGATAAATATTTTCGGTTTACAATAATTAAGGAGCGGTTGTGAAATTTTTGTTCGTTTTTATCATATTTAGCGTAGTTGCGTATTCTCAAACCTACCAGTATCAGATAATCAAAAATGAAAGCTCCGGTTGTAAAACCGAGGCTATACCAAATGATCTGTTTATACTAAACCTTGCGGACAGCACTTTCTCTTATAATCAAAATGACTCTATGATTTCACATTCAATAAATAATTACGCCATCCTTGGTGATCATATTATTCTGTATTATGCATTAAAAGATACATTCACTTATCGGTACGAAGATACTATGGATTTCAATATTGAGTATGATAAACTTGTGACCGTAACAATATCCTCGGATAAATTAACTGACGAAGGAACAATTACTTATAACAACCCTGTGGAACCCAAATGCACTCTTATCAGACGCTTCAGACCTAGCGAGGTACTTATAATTCCGTAAACCAATTTTGCAACTGTCATTTCTCCGACACTTTCAGAATTAAAAATATGTTCTGATTCACTTGCGTTTAATAAATAATTTAGTATATTTCTTTGTAAATATTTCTTTATTCACATTAAAGAGTGTAATATTTATCTGTTAATAATTACCCGCTGAAATACACAGAATGCAATATAAAATGATCAGACATATATTTAATAACAAAAAAGAGAAGAACAATGAAACTATTTTTAACAATTTTAACTCTGTTATTTTTCTCGTCAGTTTCAACTTTCTCACAAATTGATATCCTTGGCAAAATAAAGGATAAGGTTGAGAAGAAAGTTGACGAGAAAACTGATGAGGCCATTGATGAGGGATTAGAAGAACTCGAGGAAGGCATAAAAAATAGCAACAAAAATGAGGATAGTGAAGAAAACAAGGAATCTTCTGATGAGTCTCTCGACAATGAAGAGTCTAAAAAAGAATCAAAAACTAAAGAAGATCCACTTACTGTTTTCAGGTCCTACGATTTTATCCCCGGGAATAATATTTTCTTCTATGACAATTTTGAAAACGATAAAGTCGGTGATTTCCCGGTCAAGTGGAATACCAGCGGTACCGGTGAAATTGTAAGACTAAGTAAATATCCCGGTAATTGGTTCAAAATAATAGATGCAACTTCTTATGTGCCGGAAATAAATACTCCCTTACCTGAAAATTACACCATTGAATTTGACATCGTCGTTCAGTCCTATGATGATCGGGATCTTGAACATAATGGATATTTGGGGGATTTGTATTTTCAGTTTCATGCATTCACCAATAATGATAAAGAATACATTAATCATCCGTGGGGGTATTATACTGCTGAGGACGAAGCAACTTTGATTGTAATGGCAGGATTGGATTTCGGTCCGGCTGCACCTTTTAGGATTACTAACTTCCAAAGGGGAGAAGCTTTCGGCCTCAATTCAACCTCAAACTTAAAGGCATTTAATAAAAAAATTGATAAAGTAATCCATTTTGCAATGCTTGTTAATAAAACAAGATATCGCCTGTGGGTTGATGAAAAAAAGGTCCTTGATATTCCTAAAGCATTTCCCCCTGCCAAATACAATGTCTTCCAACTCGGTACTGGCGAGTGGGATGATGACGATGAAAAATACGGCATCTATTTGGGCAACTTTAAATTTGCTGAAACTACTGCCGACATAAGGTCAACCTTTGAAAAAGAAAAAAAAATTGTTACTAGAGGTATTCTCTTTGATATTAATTCTGATAAAATTAAACCCGAATCTTACGGTGTCTTAAAGGATATTGCTCAGATATTAAAAGATAATTCTTCATCAAAATTTTTAATCGTTGGTCATACGGATAATGACGGAGATGAAAAATTGAATCTTGATTTGTCGAAAAGACGAGCCGCATCTGTGAAAAATGTTTTGGTTAAAGAATTCGGGATAGATACTGCAAGACTCGATACTGATGGCAAGGGAGAAAGTGCTCCGGTCTCTAATAATAATACCCCCGAAGGCAAAGCTTCGAATAGACGGGTTGAATTTATTAAAAAGTAATATGTTTTTCTTGAGGATAAGGGATCCTTTGTATCCCTTATCCCCGGATTATTTATTCCTCTTTTAAATCCGGCCTATTTCTTTTAATTCAATAGCGTTCCATCAAATTCCGGATCAATTATTCTTGAAAAGATTTTTTATTCTCAACCTGATCTCATAAATTTATATATCAGTAATTTATTTCTTTTATTAATCTGTATTCTATTTTGGAGTCTGAAATGAAAATTTCTCTTTTCCTTGTTTTTCTTCTCTCTTCTTCTTTCTTGTACACGCAGTCTTGGAATAAAGTAATTTCCAATGCTGAAGTTATTGCTGTGGATTCCAAACTCAATCAGGTTTGGGCGGCTACAGACAACAACGGCGTCTTTTATCTGAACAAAAACAGCGGAATATGGCGTAACTACACTTCGGAAAATGGGTATATGGTCACTAACAGTACCGATTGTCTCGTCATTGCCGCCGGAAAGGTTTTTATTGCCTCCACTTACGGTATCTATTACTGTGGGATTAATGGCAACAATTGGGGGCATTACGTTCTCCCCGGTGGTTATATGCCCAATTGGATTCGTGCCGTTGCTGACGATGATACCGTGGTTTGGTTTGGTACATTTCAGGGAATTGCAACTTACTCTAAAAATTCTGCTTCATTCAAAACATATAATATTACAAAAAACAGCGACGGCTCAACGAATAATATCACCACAATCCACGTAACCCCTAACGAAGTTTGGTTTGGTACGGAAAACGGAGTGCAGGTTTATAAAAAAGGATTGAACATAACCGCTGACTCCTCCCGCTTCCTGTATAACAAGCAGAACGGTTTTGATAACCTCTCTCAATACATCAGCGTTAAAGCAATTGCCGTTCAGGACACAATTGTCTGGATAGGCTTGGAGGACTATACCCCGGCTTCAAATCCAAACTATTGTAAAGGGGGACTATACAGATTTAATCGCAATGCAAACGTTTGGCAACGGTTTGATAAATCAACTGGCTTGTCGGGGAATGGAATTCATTTTATTCGCATAAATTCGGATTCACTCATCGCAGGACTTTTTACATATGTAAACGGTGTCAGCTTTACCGGAAACGGACTTCTTAAAATGAACACTGCAAACCTGAACACCCAAATTATAAACTACTCCTCGAATGGAGTGGGGGATAGTAACTACTTCGATTTGAGGACTCTGGATAATGAACTGTGGCTCGCTGCCGGCGACGGTCTATATACCACTTATGACACTACAGCAACCTCGGTTGAAAACAATAATAATCTCCCAGATAACTTCGTCCTTTACCAAAACTATCCCAATCCTTTCAACCCGGAAACCATTATATCCTTTCACCTCCCCGCAAACACTCATGTTTCCCTGAAGCTTTTTGATATACTCGGTAACGAAATCGCTCAACTTGTTGATGAAACAATACAGGCTGGGTTACAAAACTATAGACTGATAAGTCATAATCACCAACTCTCAGCAGGAGTATATTTCTATCAATTGCGGGCTGGTGATTTAATAAGCACTAAAAAAATGATACTCTTAAAGTAATTTGCTTAACTCTATAACTGACTTAAAGCAGGAACACGAATGAGAAGGAAAGATCGGGAACTTAACAAAATAGACGAGCTATCAGACATCTTGCATAATGGATCAATTGCACAGATCGCATTCATAGATGATGGGAGACCTTATATCGTCACAATGAACTTCGGGTTTTCTATCGACGGTCATAAAATTAAGCTCTTTTTCCATTCTGCCCCTGAAGGCAGAAAAATAAAATGCATAAAAAATAATCCTGAAGTCTGCTTCACCGTGGCAATTCCTGACCCGTTAATAGAAGGGGAGTCTGCCTGCCAATACAGTATGAAATATCGGAGTATTGTGGGCTACGGCAAAATAAAAATACTTGAGGATCAATCCGCAAAAATAATTGCATTGAACAAAATTATGCATCACTACACCGGACTTGATAAATGGGAGTATGAAAAAACCGTGATTAAAAACACCACGCTATTCTGTCTTGAAGTGGAGAGTATAACAGGAAAACGAAAATCCTGATTCCTTTTCCTACTCATAATTGTCTGGCTACTGCTTAAAAACCCACTCTCCTGTTACTGTCAACAAATAAAAATCATTTACAAAATCTGCCACATTAATGTCACAGCTTTTCAGCAGACATCCCGGCGACTCTAAATCATCCATTTTCTCGCATAATCTGCCACATTAATGTCGCAGCTTTTCAGCAGACATCCCGGCGACCATAAATAGCCTATTTTCCACCCAAAATCTGCCACATCAATGTCGCAGCTTTTCAACAAATATCCTGGAGACGATAAATCTTGGCTTAATTGGCACTTTTTCGTACAAATTGTCCCATTATATGTCGCATCAATGTCACAGCTTTTCAGCAGACATCCCGGCGACCATAAATAGCCTATTTTCCACCCATAATCTGCCACATTAATGTCGCAGCTTTTCAACAAATATCCTGGAGACGACAAATCTTGGCTTAATTGGCACTTTTTCGTACAAATTGTCCCATTATATGTCGCATTAATGTCGCAGCTTTTCAGCAGACATCCCTGGGACTCAAAATCGTCCATTTTCTCACATACTCTGCCACATCAATGTCACAACTTTTCATCAGACATCCCTTGGACTCAAAATCGTCCATTTTCTCACATAATCTACCATATTAATATCGCATCAATGTCGCAGCTTTTCAACAAATATCCTGGAGACGATAAATCTTGGCTTAATTGGCACTTTTTCGTACAAATTGTCCCATTATATGTCGCATCAATGTCACAGCTTTTCAGCAGACATCCTTGGGACTCAAAATCGTCCATTTTCTCACATAATCTACCATATTAATATCGCATCAATGTCACAGCTTTTCAACAGACATCCCGGGGACCATAAATTGCCTATTTTCCACCCAAAATCTGCCACATTAATGTCACATCAATGTCGCAGCTTTTCAGCAGACATCCCTGGGACTCAAAATCGTCCATTTTCTCGCATAATCTGCCACATCAATGTCGCAGCTTTGCTGTATTTTTGAGTCAGAATCCAGACTCAGTAATCCTTTTCCCCACTAATTTCCCCCTAACCCCCCTCTCCCTTCGATATGAATACGTGGTGAATACGTACTGAATACGTACTAAAGCCGTGGTGAATACGTACTTCATTCGATCTGAAGAGAATCTAAACCATAGTTAAACTAATTACTAGGTTGTACGTATCTTATCTTTAATTTCAACCAGTTACCTCCAACTTTCTTCAAATCCATGTGAAAATTCATAATAAAATCGCAGAAATAAACTTAAGTTATAGAATTGTCAATAAAAAAGGGGCTTTCAAAAGACTCCCTTCAGCCTTAAGAAAACCCCGTGGATTTTTTACTCCGGAATTTTACAATCCCTTACATACCTATTTCTTAAAAAACTTGATTGAAAGTTTTATCACAAACCAGGCAAGTAATAGTCCACCGATACCAAAAATGGTATCTCCGAACGCACGTGCCCATCGAAAATTATTCATTATTTCACTTTGAAGAAATTCTGGACTTCTCGCGTACCAATATCCATGCATAATAGATGCCCAGGTTTGCATTATGCCAACCGGAAGTAAACTAAACACCACCATTGAAAAAAGACCTATATTTATTGACCAGAATGCCCATTTTATTGGTCTTTCATCCCACTCAACATCCGGTCTTAGTCCTCTTAAACTAAATAACATCAATCCGATACCAAGCATTCCATATACTCCAAATAACGCTGCGTGACCATGAACTGGCGTTGTATTTAATCCCTGCATGAAATACAAAGCTATTGGCGGATTTATCATGAAACCAAACAACCCGGCTCCCAGCATGTTCCAGAACGCAACGGAAATGAAAAAATAAATCGGGTATTTATATTTTTTTACCCATTCACCACTCTTACTGATTTTATAATTTTCCCATGCCTCATACCCAACGAACATTAATGGAACTACCTCAAGTGCGCTGAATACCGAACCGAGTGCTAACACCAGTACGGGAGTTCCGCTGAAATACAAGTGATGCAATGTCCCTATTATTCCCCCCGAAAGGAAAATAGTTGCAGAAAGAATCGTTGCCTTTCCTGCTAACTCGATTGAAACTAGTCTTAACCTTGCGAAAAGGAATGAAATTACAACCGTAGCGAAAACTTCAAAGAATCCCTCAACCCATAGATGCACTACCCACCATCTCCAGTACTCCGCAATAGCTAAGTGAGTATGCTTCCCGTACATTAAAGCTGCCGCATAAAATGAAGCAATGGCAATCGATGAGATTACAAATAATGTTAGTATTGGCTTCTGTGCATCATTTTTCTTTAATGCTGGTTTGAGCCCCCGGATCATTAGGAAAAGCCACAATAATAGCCCTATAAATAGTGCTATCTGGAAAAATCTTCCAAGATCAATATATTCATATCCGCTATGACCGAATAAAAACCAATGTTCATCCGGCAGCAAATTCATTACACTCAACCATTCACCGGCCATTGATCCTAGTACTACTACGAGTAGTGCTCCAAACAGAACATTAACACCTAATCTCTGTCCCTTTGGCTCAACACCCCCAACACTCGGCGCAAGATATAATCCTGCGGCAAGCCATGCTGTAGCTATCCAGAATATTCCAAGCTGCGTGTGCCAGGTTCTGCTTATCACGTAAGGAAGCAATTCTGATAATGGAATTCCGTATAACTTATTCCCCTCAACTCCGTAATGCGCGGTAATAACTCCAAGAACAATTTGCAAAAGAAAAAGCCCCGTCACTGTCCAGAAATACTTTACGACCGCTTTCTGAGATGGGGTCGAGGATGAACCTAATAGTGGGTCATTTGCCGGGATTTCGTTGTGTTCCACTTCTCCTCTGTTCTTTGCATAGAAAAATGCCATCAAACCCACTCCTAACAATAGCGCAATTACACTTATGCCTGACCACAAAATTGAATCAGTACTAGGCTTATTATTCACTAATTCCTCATGCGGCCAGTTATTTGTATATGTCACTTCATCCCCTGGTCTGTTTGTTACCGCAGCCCATGATCCCCAGAAAAAGAATGCATTAAGTTTAAAAAGCTTCTTTGGATCTGTAACTGAGTTTTTATGAATTGAGTACTCATCCTTACCATTTAGGAAAATTTCTGAATAGTGCTCGGTATTAACTTTTATCGCATTATGTCGGTCATCTGAAATAGTTATTGTCCCAGAAATAGGATCATATCTGTTTTTTTTATATTCTTTCGCAATTCGGTTCTTTAGAATGGCTTTCTGATCCTCACTCAACTGATCAAAATTATTTCCATATTCAGCCTTTGCCCAAATATCTAGCACTGTAACCAGTTCTCTGTGAAGCCAATCTGCTGTCCAGTCTGGTGCTATGTAGCTTCCGTGTCCCCATACTGAACCAACCTGCATTCCTCCCATTGCTTGCCAAACATTTTGACCGTCTTGGATGTCCGACTTCGTAAATACAACCACACCACTTTCGGTTATCACTTTCTCGGGAATTGGTGGTTTTTCCTGATATATCCTCACCCCCACCCAACTAAGTACTGCAAAGGAAACTACTATAACTAGCGTAAAAGCTATCCAGTATTTTTTCATAAAATCCTCAAATATTTGTTGTTTTGACAATTAGAATTAATCAGATTATAAAATCTGCTTATAACTATTCTTAACAAATCCCTCTCTTCCTAAGTTCAATTTAATAAGTATTAGCATCAAATTTCTCTGAATGTAATGCTGCTAAAAAGGAACCTGAAAGATTAAATTATTTGTAATTTTACATATCTTACATTTATAAAAAAAGTTTAATAACATTGAAATTTATTTTGAATATTTTTCTATCTTTAAATATAGATTTCCGGTTATTTTTTCTCATAAGTTTGAGGTGATATGTTTAGAATTGAAACGGAAAATATTGGCTTAAACAAAAAAATTATCCTGTCTGGAAGAATAGATGGGATTACTTCGTCAGATGTGGAAAAAGCCATCGATGACCTGATTGCTCAGGGTGAAAGGACAATCATTATTGATTTATCTCCGGTTCTCTATATCAGCAGTGCGGGCTTAAGGATCTTTCTGGCTGCTCAGAAGGAACTTCGCAAAATTGATGGTTCGCTTATCTTCCTGTCACCGCCTGACTCGGTTCAAAAGATATTTGAGATAAGCGGTTTCGCAGGAATCTTTACCATAGCCCCCGATGAAACTTTCCTTAACATTGTTCTTAACGGTAACAAAAATCTTTCCAAAGCTGAAATGATTCAATTAAACGGTCTGCAATTCGAGATTCTATCACTTAATTCACCTCCGGCTTCATGCTTTTCTATTGGAAGTTATGATAAACAGAAAAACTCTTCTTATTCATTGCAGGATGTCGTACCAGTTCCACAAACAGACTTCAATTTTGCTCTCGGTCTGGCTGCCACAGGTATAGAATTTGACGATTACAGGAATTATTTCGGTGAATCAGTTGTAATCAATAATAACCTCTTCATTTATCCGGCTATTCGAGGTGCAAAGGTTGATTTCATTCTCGAAGAAGAAAGGGTTAAAAGTGAAACCATCAAGTTTCTTAACGGCTTTGCCCTCAAAGGTTCTTTTAATAGCATTACCCTCATGAAGGAACAGGAAAAGTTAATATCCCTGAAAGAAATTATTGCGGCTTTGTCTCTTAAAGTAAAGTCAAATTTGTTTGGATTGGTTTTCCTTGCTGTTAGTGGAGGTGTGTATGGTATGAATCTTAAAAAAGTCCCCGTCATATCCGAACATTCCGTCCCCGACATCTTTGAAAATTCTCTCTTCCATGAATGGTTTGACTTTCCGGTGGAAGGACGCTATTCTAATCATCTGCTGGCTGGATTTGGACTCGTGGTTAAAGATAAATCTCTCCTTCCCGACAATCTGAAAAAACACTTTCCCCGGAACACTTCATCTCACATCCATTCCTTGATAATGGAAAAAGGCTACCTTAGCCATAAAATTGAGGAGTTCAACAAAGAAATGAAACGAATCTTTAATGAACTTACATCTCTTAAGGTTCAGCATTTAATGTCCGATTCTATCTTTAAAAGCGGCTTTTTCGCAATTATCGAGGTGGAGTCTTAAATGGAACTTTGGATTGGTGCGGTTAATCTCGGTCTCCTTTATGCCTTCATGGCACTTGGTACTTTTATTACTTATAAAATTTTCGATTTTCCCGATATCACAGTGGACGGATCTTTTACTCTCGGTGCAGCTGTGGTATCATTTATGATGATGAGTGGGGTTAATCATCTTATTGCACTTCCGCTCGTTTTTCTTAGCGGTATGATTGCTGGTGCTGTTACTGGATTGATTCACACTAAGTTCAGGATCAATGGGCTCCTCTCTGGCATTCTGGTTATGACTGGACTTTACTCGGTTAATCTTCGGATAATGGGAAAGTCAAACGTGGCCCTTATTGGAATGGACTCTCTCATCTCCATGTTGGATAACTATAATCCGGGATTACATTCTGAGATATGGTATTTGATTATTTTTGCAGCTTTTACTCTCTTTGTATGGATAATCCTCGCTGTCTTCTTTAAAACCGATTTCGGTATAATTATGCGGGGAACGGGAGATAATTCTGTGATGGTCGCTGCTAACGCTGTTAACATTGATTTTATTAAGGTCTTTGGTATTGCCCTCTCAAATGGACTGGTAGCTCTCTCTGGCGCTCTTGTAGCCCAGTATCAGGGCTTCTCGGATATAGGTATGGGGGTTGGTGCAGTCGTCTTTAGTCTTGCAGCAGTAATAATCGGTGAAGCCATCTTCAAATCTCCCTCCGTTACCGTTAAAATACTTAGCGTCATTACGGGCTCCATAATCTTTAGGATTATGGTAGCCGCCGCTTTGATAGTAGGTCTCAATCCGAATGATCTTAAATTAATTACTGCCATATTTGTTCTTTTAACTTTGATTGCTTCTAATGCATTTGATCTCAGGAGAAAACTTGGCATTAATAAACCGGATTCTCACTCATCCGGTAAGTCCCGAAAACCTCTGCTTCTGGGTACATTGATTATCTTCCTCGTGGCAGGTACTTTTTTCTTGTACAACTTCCTGTCATCTGATGCCAACTCTGAAAAGCATGTTAAAATTGGTGTTGTTCTTGGCAGCGATGCAACGATCCTTACTCTAACTCACGAGGGTTTTATTCAGGAAATGAAAAATCTTGGATATGTTGATGGCGAGAACTGTGAAATTATTATGCAAAACGGATTTGGTGAAATTCCAACAATTAACTCGATTGTGGATAACTTCATCTCCTCCGGTGTCGATGTTTTTATTCCCATCTCTACCGCAAGCCTTCAGGCATGTCTGAATAAGGTTAAGGATAAACCCATTGTCTTCGGCACTATTGCAAACCCTTTCATAGTAAAAGCGGGAACCACTCCAACAGACCACTTACCTAATGTTACCGGTGTCTATGGAACAATGCCAATTGCTGATCTGATCGAAAAAGTCCGGACTCTTTATCCGGGGAAACTTAAGTTTGGTGTTATGTGGAATTCCTCTTTTCCCAATTCGCTTGATAACGTTAAAGTCCTCAGGAAAGCAGTGGAAAAATATAATGGTGAAATTACATTGGAAGGAATGACCATAACTAATTCTAACGAGGTTTTCCAAACAGCCCAGGCTCTTGTTAACAAAGAAATTGATGCTTTCTTCCTAATCCCCGATATAACCGTTTTTGCTGCCTTTGAAGCTATTGTTAAAGCAGGCAAACCCAAGAATATTCCGATATTTACAGGAGATGTTGAAAAACTGGTTGACGGAGCACTTATGGTATATGGTTATGATTATATTGTCAGTGGCAGACAAACAGCCCGTCTCGTTAAACGGGTTCTCGATGGTGAAAATATCACAAAAATTCCCTTTGAGAAATATCATGAGGTCTGTTTTGGAATTAATTATGACATGGCATCAGCGCTGAACGTCTCTTTCCCCGATTCCTTTAAAACTCAGGCTAGCATGACAGTTAAGAATGGAAAACTTTTCAGACGTGAAGATCGATTGGATCAAAGACAAATTAAAAAACTTGCTCTCTTTCAGTTCTCAGATAATCTTCTCTTAAATTCCACAGCCGACGGTTTTCTTGGAAAATTGGAAAATGAAAACCATTCCCTCCCTTATAAAATCCTGATTGATAAATATAATGCAAATGGTGATTTTGGAGTTGGAAATACAATTGTAGGAAGAATACTCGAGGCTAAGTATGACTTTATCGCTACAGTCTCGACCAAATCCGGTCAACTTGTCTCAACTGCCAACAAAAATATTCCGCATGTCTTTATGGCTGTTACTGATCCCATTGTTGCTAAGATTGTCTCCGACTTCGAAAAACATGATTCCCACCTTACTGGTCTGGCTACTCCTCAACCTGTTAATTCAACTGTTCGTCTGATGCGCGAAGTTTTTCCCAAAGCAAAACGAATTGGTATCGTTTGGAATAACGCAGAAATTAATTCTGAAATTTGTACTGAGATTCTTAAAAAATCCGCACCTGCTTTTGGTTTCACCGTTATTGAAAGAACTATAAACAACTCTTCGGAAATTATCGAAGCTGTTAATTCAGTGATAATTGAGGGGATAGACATTTTTATTACTTCTGGTGATGTTACGGTTTCACAGGCAATTTCATCAATAGCCCAAAGACTTGAAAAATATAAAATACCTTTCTTTACTAACACCCCAAATGATGTAAACAATGGGGCATTAATTACTTTAGGAGCAGATTATCAGGAGGTTGGAGAAGAAGCTGCACTACAAATGATTGAGATTATAAATGGTAAGTCTCCTGGGGATATACCCGTAAAACTTTTTGTCCCCGAAAAGATAGGTGTAAATCTTACTTTGGCAAAAAAAATCGGGATTAACATTCCCGACTGGCTTATAAAAAAAGCAGAGTTAAAAAAATAACCGGGTACGTATGATTCAATTATCTAACATAAATAAAATATTTAATCCGGGAACTGTAAACGAAGTCAAAGCTCTTACTAATATTAATCTCGAAGTTAATAATGGCGACTTTGTCACTATAATCGGTACCAATGGCTCCGGAAAAACAACTCTCCTTAACTTAATTACAGGTTCATTTTTCCCTGATACAGGAATTATTTCTATAGATGGCAAAAATGTTACACGGGAGAAGGACTATAAACGGGCACGCTACATTTCAAGAGTTTTTCAAAATCCTTATAGTGGGAGCGCTCCTAAAATGACTATCGCCGAAAATCTCTTGATTGCTTATACTCGCAATGGTCACAGAAATCCGGTAATCTCTCTTACTTCTAAACTGCGAAATTATTTTCGTGAACAGGTTGCGATGCTTGAAATGCAGCTTGAGGACAGACTCGATAATGTTGTAGGTATGCTCTCTGGAGGTCAAAGACAGGCTGTAACTCTCCTGATGGCAGTCTTAAAATCTCCCAAGGTTTTACTCCTCGACGAACATACTGCGGCTCTTGACCCTAAGTCCGCTGCTCAGGTTATTTCTCTCACTAAGAGAATGATAGAAGAGAAAAATCTTACCGCAATTATGATCACTCATAGTATGCAGCAGGCTCTGGACCTTGGAAACCGCACGCTGATGTTATACAAGGGGGAAATAATTGACGATATTTCTGCTTATGAAAAAAGAAGGCTGACTGTGGATGATCTTCTCGGTAAGTTCAGCGACTTAAGAAAAAGAGAAAAACTAACCGAAGATGTACTGACTAAACTTAAATCTGAATATATTTGAATTATAAAGGAAAAAAATGGATCAGGAAATAATTATTTCGTTGAAAAGAGAACTTGCTAAGTATAAAGCCATTGCATTAGGTTCTCCGGATGTCATATTGATGACTGACGGTAAAGAGGGGAATATTCTGGAAGTTTCACCATCTTGTACTCCCATTCTTGGATATAAACCCGAAGATTTAGTCGGAAAAAAATTTGATATCCTCTTCGAAAAGGAAGCATCGAATTCTCCAGAGGATGATAATGAGATAAGGATGTTTGATTTAGTACATTCCCGTTATGTCAAAAAAGCAGATGGGTCTTTTATTCCAATGGATCTCTTCGTTACAGTGGATGACCTAAATGGTCAGAAAGTAGTGCTTACGAATTTCCGCGATGTTACCGAGAGGGTTGAAGCTGAAAATCAGATCCGAAGAATGAATGAGGAACTCAAAAATCTTAATCGCACAAAGGATAAATTCTTCTCAATTATTGCTCACGACCTTAAAAGCCCTTTTGCTGGTCTGCTTATGCTATTTGATATGCTTCTTGATCAGGATATAAATGTTCCTGAAGCCGACAAACTTAAAATGCTTGGTAGATTAAGGGATAGCTCAAAAGCAGTCTTCACACTTATTCAGAATCTCCTCGAATGGTCTCTGTTAAACATGAATAGTGTTAAAATTAATCCGGAAAAGATAAATATTAAATCAATTGCTGCTGAAATGATTAGTCTTCTTACTCCGGTTGCTGAAAATAAAAACATTGGTCTCGTAAATGAAATAGGGGATGATTTTTATGGCTATATTGACCTTAATTCTATAAAGACTGTGGTCCGTAACCTGATATCTAACAGCCTTAAATTTACTCCTCGTGGAGGGTCCATAACTCTTCGGGCAAAAAAACAGGACAATGAAATAATTATCTCTATTATAGATACAGGTGTTGGTATGACTCAAGAACAAATGGAAAAAGCCTTCATAGCTGGCGGAAATCGAAGCACTAAGGGAACTGATAACGAAAAGGGAACAGGTCTTGGACTTGTTCTTTGCCATGAGCTAATGGTTAAAAATAATGCAAAAATCAGTGTTGAAAGTAAATTATCCAAAGGCACTACTTTTACTCTTATTTTGCCTGAATTCCTTGAGGAAAAATCCAACTTTTCTTAATCTCACTTGTATTTATGATAGTTATTAACGATAATGAAATAGTTCTTAAAGTCCTTAAGGGTGAGACAGATGAGTTTCGTCATCTTGTAGCCAAATATCAGCAGCCCCTCTTCAACTATGCCTTTAGGCATACGCGCGATGTTGATTTGGCTAAAGATGTTACCCAACAAGTATTTCTCAAAACTTATGAAAAACTTAATAGTTTTGACACGAAACGAAAATTCTTTAGTTGGATTTTTAGGATTACTGTAAATGAAACTATAAATTTTATGAAGTATAACCGGAAATATCTTCCTATTGATACAATGAAGAATATACCCATTGCAGAAAGTCAGACTGAAACTGAAAATAAAGAAATTAAAGATAGAGTTCAAAAAGCAATTATGAGATTGGATCATAAATATAGAACATTGATCTTACTTAAACACTTCGAGGATTATTCTTATTCGGAAATTGCTGATATTCTTGAAATACCGGAAAAGAAAGTAAAATCAAGACTCTTTACTGCTAGGGAAAAACTTACTAAACTGCTTCAGAGGGAGTTGCTCAGATGAGTAAGAAATTGCTAAAACAACTTCTGAACAAAAAACTCGACGGAACTCTTTCTCCTCAAGAACAGTCGGCACTTGATGACCTTATTAGTAAGAACTCGGATTTTGAAAATATCGCGAAAACTTACTCTGTTTTCCCCTCAGATAAGCACATGCAGAGTATTCCTGCTCTGGGTGCTGATTTTACTGATAGTGTAATGTATAAAATTAATAATATGAAATATAAAGAAAGTGCGAGGTTAACTATGTCTAATGAACGATCATCAATTGGTTCCAAACTGGCGATGGCATTTATTTTTATTTTCGGACTTTTGCTCGGTGGTGGTCTTATTTATCTCTCACTCACATCCGAAGCTCAAAACGAACAGATTAAATATTTCTCTCTTTTCGGTACTATGGGAGATTCTGGTACAATGTCCGACTTCGTCGAAGCTGATAAGTATACTTATGAAAATTCAGATCTGAATGTTAATATCACTACCAAGTTTAGTAATGATATGATCCTGCTTGAGTATGAAGTCTTCTCAGCGGAGAAAATTAAAATAATTATGACCTATGAAGAACGTAATCTTAGGTTTTTTGCCTCAAAAAAATTCTTTGAGGCAACTGAAACTTCTCTCCTTACAAGTAATAATCTGATTCAGGTGGAAAATATAGGTAAAAACAAGTTCCTCTTCCTCTTCGTTAATCAAACTCGAAGGCCCGCTAATATTAATGTCCTTGTCCAAAAAGGTCTTGAAACAATTTCGGAAAGCAAACTTATATCAAATAAATAAAATTTGGGAGTAAAGAATGGAAAAGAACAAAAAACTGATAATAAGCGCTGCAACGATAATAATTCTTGCTGTAATCCTGTATATCGTTTCACTTAGTTTTCCTCCTTCATCGGAAGATGACTCTAAGGGAACTATTGGAAAAGTGGAGAAATTCCGCAAAAACCAACTAACAGCTAAAGATGTCCTGCTAAGCGATGATTTGCTTAAAGATACTTTAGCGCTCAAAAATACCATTGGCGAAATAGGACAGTTTGCAACCTTTTCAATAGAAATTTCCGTCTTGATTAAGGGATACTGGCTCCCTGAGATAAACGCTAACTGGCAGACTGAGGAGGGGAAGGAAGTGAGCAAAAACCTCTCTGACTTTGCTTCATTTATTGACAATAATATCGAAAAAACTGCTGCAACCCAAAACGTCTTGTATAATATTTATCTGAAGAAAGAAAAAACAGGAACTGAAGATGTCGGCTCCAAGCTCGCTAACTTTGTTAATTATGTCCTCCAGCTGATGGAAAGAGATTCAGTCATGGAAAACACTATTAACAGACTTAATAATTATCTTGCATCAACACCTCAGGTAAAGGGCAATCTGGGCAAGCAGCTTAAAAAACTTCAGAGTTTGAGAGATAAAATCATTGTGGATACTTTTCTTTACGGTACTGTCCTGGGGGATAAGAAAAAATCAGAATTCGCAGCAGAACAAAAATTAAATGTCATAGAAGTAGGAGCAGTAACTTCAGCTCTTGGATTCGATGCAACTTCTTCTTTGCAGATGGTCGTCCTGGAAAAAGCCGCAGCCTTAAATATTGTAATTTATGTAGCCCATGATCTTGGCAGTAACGCTCGGGTTTTGAATGAAATTGATCCGGGAGTTGTAGCTTTAGAAATGGTAAAAAATGTACTGGGTTCAATAACCAAAAATGAAATTGGATTTGTAGATGTGGTTGAGGGACTACCATACTGCAGCGCGGCTAACAACTTGATTAATTATGTTGTCCGTAGTACTTCGATATTTAATAAAGAGGTTGCTTCAACAGCTTCCCTTAATGTTGTCCTTGGAAAAGATGCCATTGGTAGTCTGATGAATTCCCGGGTTTCAGTGCTCTCTAGCCAAGGTCCCTCAATATTTAACAGGGAGGTACTAGGGGCTTTATAAAGCTCTGCGAATATGAGATTAAGAAATATTGTAAGTCTGAAATTATAGATTAATAACAAAAATAAGAAACATTGCTTAACTGAGCGTTAAATTAACTTTGATTGAGAATGGGTACTTAATGAACCTCTTTAATTCATTTATTCTCCTGCTTCTGTTTTCTGCAAACAGTTTTGCGCAATTCTTTATCTACGAAACAAACTCGGCTAAGATTATATATTTTGACAAGAGCCATGCTTATCTGGTTCCTCACACTGCCAGAAGCCTTGAGAATGCTCTCTCATTTCATAAGAAATTCTGGAATTATACTCCCGATGGAAAGATCGCCATCCTCTTTAATGATTTTACAGATGGCGGTAATGGTGGTGCTATGGCAATGCCGTTTAACTATGTCAACATAGGTATAGCTCCGTTTGAGTATACTTATGACGTCCTCCCCGCAAACGAGAGAATGGGATGGTTGATGAATCACGAATTGACTCACACTGTTATGACTGATAAAGCTGCTGCTTCGGACAGATTTTATAGAAGTATCCTGAGTGGTAAAGTTATTGCTGATGACGGAAATCCTTTAACAATGCTTTATAGTTACCTGACAACTCCCCGCTGGTATGCACCACGTTGGTTCCATGAAGGAATTGCTACTTTCATGGAGACTTGGATGTCCGGCGGACTTGGCAGAGCTCTCGGAGGTTATGACGAAATGGTCTTTCGTTCTATGGTTAAAGAAAATCAGTATTTTTATAGAGTCGTGGGACTTGAAACTGAGGGGACTGCAGTTGATTTTAAGGTCGGTGCTAATTCCTATCTTTACGGAACTCGCTTTACAAGTTATCTCGCCAATAAATTTGGTATGCAAAAGCTCCGCTCTTTCTTTGGAAGAGACCCCGGTAGTAACAGATTCTTCGCTTCTCAGTTTGAGGATGTTTACGGTGTGGATGTCGAAGATGAATGGGATAATTGGATTATGTGGGAAACAGATTTTCAGCAGAAAAATTTATCCATAATCAAAGAAACTGGGATAACCCCTGTTCGCAGGATTGTTGATAAATCCCTCGGTTCTGTTTCTAGAGCATTCCTTGATAAAAAACGGAATAAACTTATTTTAGGCAATAACTATCCCGGCGATTTGAGCCACTTCACTGAAATAGACATTACTACCGGTGAGAAAAAGAAACTTTTGGATATGACTTCTCCGACTCTTTATTACGTAACCTCGATCGCTTATGATGAATCCACCGGGACACTCTTTTATTCAATTCACAATAACGACTGGCGCTCGCTTGAGTCTTATAATATTGAAATGAGAGAGAAAAAAAGCCTCTTTCAATATTCCAGAACGGGAGACTTCGCATTTAACAAAAAAGATAAATCTCTTTGGGGAGTAAGAAGTTCAGAGGGGAGAACAAGCGTCGTAAGGTTTTCTCCCCCGTATGAAATGTTCACTCAGGTTCATACTGTCCCTTATGGAGAGAGCTTCTTTGATATTGATATTTCTCCGGACGGTTCACTGCTCAGCGGAACCATGTCTGATGTTAATGGTAATCAGAAACTTATTCTATTTAATGTAGACTCTCTCCTCGCCGGAAAATCAGATTATAGAAAGCTTTATGAATTCGAACAAAACTCAGCTTCTAATTTTACATTTTCTGACGACGGCACAATGCTCTATGGAACATCATACTACACAGGCGTCTCTAATGTCTTTAAAGTAAGGGTATCCGATGGAGAAGCACTGCTTCTCACAAATACTGAGTCAGGTCTCTTCCGTCCAATTCAATATGGTAAGGATTCACTTATTGCTTTTGAATATACTCCGCTTGGATTAATACCGGTCGTCTTTAAAGAGAAAGAAATTGACGAAATTCAACCAATTAATTATCTCGGTCAGGAAGTTGTGGAAAAAAATCCCGAACTTCAGGATTTTACGCTTCCACCCCCATCAGCTGTTTCCCTCGACACTCTTAACGTAAGTGAAAAGGATTACAATGTACTTGGTCAAATGGAACTCTCTTCTCTTTACCCTGTTGTTGAGGGCTATAAACTATTTCCCGCTTATGGTCTTATCGCTACTTTCTTTGACAGGACATACGTAAGCTCACTTAAACTAAGTGCACTTTATTCTCCTAACAAACTCCTCCCGCAAAAAGAGAGAATCCATGGCGAAGTAGAGTTTAACTATTTCCGTTGGTCCCTAAAAGGGGGATATAACAAAACCGATTTCTATGACCTTGTTGGGAGTACAAAACAAAGTAGAGCCGGTTATTTCTATTCGCTCTCCTATAAGGAGTATATTTTGTTCTTTAAACCTACTACACTGACTTACAAACTCTATTTCAATGGATACGGCGACCTTGAAGAACTACCTGACTACCAGAATGTAAGAGCTTCTTTTGACAAAATGTATTCTGGTGGTGTGAATGTTAACTACACCTACTCGAGAAAATCACTGGGGGGGGTGGAAGAGGAACAGGGTTTAACTATTGATGGGAATATTTATTCTTACTACGTTAACAAAGAGTTCTTTCCTAAGATTAATCTTAACACTGATTTTGGATTCCTTCTCCCGATAAGAAATTCTTCTTTCTGGATCAGGACTGCAATAGGTAAATCTTTCTCAAAGATTAAAGACCCCTTTAATAATTTTTACTTCGGAGCTTTTGGCAATAACTATATCGATCATCTGGCTGCCAGGAGGTACAGGGAATACACGAGTTTCCCTGGTTTTGAGATAAATGAACTCGGCGGGGAAAGTTTTTTGAAAGGTACTCTGGAATGGAATCTGCCTGCTCTTAGATTTAGACGTTTTGGTTTCCTTTCATTCTACGTAACTTATGCAAGACTTTCTTTTTTTGGAATGGGGTTGTCTCTTAATCCTGAAAAGAGCAATAATCTTGCGATGGAAAACTATTTTAACAGCGGGGCTCAGTTGGATTTTGAGTTGGTTCTTTTTTCGCTGATTAAGTCGTATCTTTCATTTGGTTATGCCCGGGGATTCTCAAAAGGTATGCTCCCCGGAAATGAATTTATGATTTCACTAAAAATAATGTGATATGATCTCTATTCTCATAAGCCTTCTTCCGGTAATAGTTTTTATTTTTTTCATCTTCTATCTTGACAGCTATAAACTCGTCAAACCACAACTCCTTTGTGGAGTTTGGCTCTGGGGTTCTCTTTCAGCTGCAGGCAGTTACTTTGTGAACACGTTTCTGATGGATTTCTCGGGAGTTGGACTGGACGTCTATTCCAGAGGCGGTGCTCCAATCGTTGAGGAATTCTTAAAAGGGATTCTGCTTATCTACTTATTTAAGCGTAATAAGATAGGCTTTCTTATTGATGGGGCAATTCTCGGATTTTCAATAGGAGCAGGATTCTCCTTTGTCGAAAACCTCTATTATGCACTTACCATGGGTGATGTCTCCCCAATGATTTGGATTATTCGTGGCTTTGGTACTGCCATTATGCATTGTGGTACTACAACTCTTTTAACTCTTACAATCGCTGGAATCTCCCAGGAAGGAAATGCTGTCCCGCTTAAAGCTTTTCTTACCGGACTGGCTCTCGCTGTTATAATACACTCCCTGTATAATCAATTTCTTCTTAACCCCCTCGTATCTACTCTTATTGTAATGACTGTCGTCCCGCTGGCTATTGCTGTTGTGTTCCAGAATGGTGAGAAAAAACTCCGGGAATGGATGGAAATTGAACTCTCCTCTGAGGTGGAACTTCTTTCCATGATTAAGGAAGGGGAGTTTGGGTCAACTAAATCAGGTAAGTATTTGTTACACATTAAAGACCGTTTTGCACCCGAGGTGGTTTTTGATATGCTCAATTATGTGCGCATCTATCTGGAATTATCAGTAAAGGCAAAATCAGTTTTACTCCTCAGAGAAGCTGGATTTGAACCGGTGATTGAAAGGGAAATTGAGGAAAAGCTTAATGAATTGAAATTTCTCGAGAGCTCCGTCGGACGGACTGGCTTACTTGCCCTCGCACCAATGCTCAGAATGGACCGTAAAAGTCTCTGGAAAATTAATATGCTTACAAACTAATATTCAATAAATCCAAGTTTCTTTAGTATTCTTTTTGTTAAAACAATTCTGAAGTTGTCTTTTAGCATATCTGAACTTCCAATTAAATTTAGCGCAAATACTTTCGGACCTGTTTTTGTTTCTACGAATCCTACATACCAGCCTATGTTTTTGTCCTTCCAGCAATTCCCATAACCGGTCTTACCGTATAGCTTATAGTTTTCTGTTGATTCATACAACATCAAACTTTTAACTTTATCAATGGTTTCCCTTGAAAATCCATCAAGCATATTCAGATACAATTTCTTCAGTATCTCTATTTGCTCATTGATGGATATCTTTATTGAACCGCATAACCAGAAGTTATCTGTTCCGCTTGATATATCTTTATTGCCATATCCAAGCTTATCAATGTACCGCCTCATTTCTTCTTCACCGATTCTCTTCGCAACTTCTCTGTAATACCAGACACAAGATAACTTAAATGCACTTCTCAAACTTTGCGCCTTGTTCCAGTGCTTGTATGGTTCCTTATTTGCATCCTCGGGATCAATAGGATATTTAATACTGTCATATTCTATAATAAAAGTCGTATCAGTTAACACTCCGGTCTGTAAACCAATTAAGGAATTTGGTATCTTAAATGTTGAAGCGGGAGAAAACCTGGTCTCACATTGTTCTGTATTATATCTGTAGTATGTGTTCGTAGCTATATCATAAACCGCAACTCCTGTTTGAAACGGTACTGTCAAATCCTCAATATCAATCTCTTCCTGGTTTTGCGCGAATGCAATCATCAGTGAACATATAATGAACAAAAATAAATTAAATTTAAACATACACTAAACTTTCATTATTAAAAAAAGGAGTGTTTCCACTCCTTTATAAATCTAATTTTCTGACTTCTTTTTTAATTCCTCAAGTTCTTTTTCAAGTTCCTTTATTTTCTTTGCATAGTTTTCTAGATTTCTGATATGTCCCTCAGTCCTCAGGAATTCTCTTCCTTCTTTAATTGGACTCCCAACGTAAAATCCCGGTTTTGTTATAGACTTTGATACTCCCGCTTGAGCCCCTATAATTGTTCCGTCTGTAATATGTATGTGATTGACTAATCCAACTTGACCTGCAATCATACAATTCCTGCCGACTGTTGTACTCCCCGATATTCCTGATTGAGCTGACATTACCGTGTTCTCACCAACAATTACATTGTGAGCGATTTGAATTAGATTATCAAGTTTAACTCCTTTTTTAATAACGGTAGAACCCAGCATTGCTCTGTCAATAGTAACATTTGCTCCTATTTCCACATCATCTGCAATAACCACATTCCCCACTTGTGGAATCTTATCATAATGGTTGTTTTCATCTGGTACAAAACCAAATCCATCGCTCCCTACCACAGTCCCTGAATGGATAATCACTCTCTCACCAATTACGCAGTTTTCTCTGATCGTAATATTAGGATATAATTGTGTCGCAGCTCCTACTTTTACGTTGTCTAGTATTACAACATTGTGGAATATCATGCAGTTGTCTCCGATTACACAGTTATCCGATATAACCACATTTCTTCCTAATGCCACTTTGGCTCCTATCTTAGCAGTAGGGGAGACGTATGCAGTTTTGTCTATACCTGAAATTTTGGGCCTGTCGGGGAAAAAGGTTGACAATAATCCAAAAAAAGCTTTGTTCGGATTTTCAACTTCTAAATAAGTGATATCCTCTCGGGTTTTTTTGAATCCTTTCTTAACAATTATTGCGGAAGCATTAGTGGTTGCTACATATTTTTCATATTGCTGAAGATAAAGAAAAGTCAGTTCTCCTTTTTTTGCCTCTTCAATTTTTGCTAGATTATCTATGGTGAGATTTTCGTCCCCCGTAATCTCTGCATTTATTAATTGAGCGATTTTTAATATTGGAAATGTCATTGTGCTTTCAACTTTGCTAATACATCATTTGTAATATCATGCTCGGTCTTGGCGTATAGTATTAAAACTCCGCCACTTCTGTCAAGTACAAAGTCAAGCTCCTTATCTTTGGCAACTTCTTGAATAATGGTAAAAAGTTTATTCTGAACAGGTTTCATTAATTCATCCTGCTTGGCAAATAACTCGCCATTGGTTCCGAATTTCTTTTCCCTGAACTCAGCAATTTTTTCCTCTAGTTTTATTAGCTCACTTTCAGTCTCTGCGCGGGTCTGGTCCGACATTATTAGCTTTCTTTTCTCATAGTCGTCATACTTGGTCTTCCACTCTCGATCCATTTTGTTGAGTTCTGCTTGCCACTCTTGTATTAGCTGATCAAGCTGCTGTCTGGCGTCTTGAGCATCTGTCATCTGGTTAAGCAATGCATCCGAGTCAACGTATCCAATCTTTGATTGACTGTAAGTTATGACTGAAAGTAAACAGAATGTTGCGATAAAAAAAAGTCTCGTTTTCATGGTTAAACTCTGTTAGTTTCTATTTGTTTAAACGGATCGCGCACTCTTAGTCCGCAATCTGTTCGTAATTAAGTGTTTGTTAGTTCTTTCCTCTTTTTAATCGGTCAAGAACTTTGTATGTAATATCAAATGCTGAATCAGCATATAACAAAATAATATCTCCGCTTTTGTCAAAAACAAACTGCATTGATTCTTCTTTTGCAATTATTTCAATTGTTGCAAATATCTTGTCCTTAACTGGTTTTAATAGTTCTTCCTGTTTTTTGTAAATCTCTCCTGTTCCTTGTGCAAATTTGCTCCTTCTGAACTCCTCAACTATTTGCTCCTGTGCCACTAACTTCTGCTGTGCTTCCTGTTTTTTTGCTTCAGGCATTGTGTTCATCTGTTTTTGATAATCTGCGTAAGCTGTCTGTAATGCCATTCCCATAGAATCAATTTGGTCTTTCCATTTGTTGATTAAAGCATCAAGTTCTCCCTGGGCTTTTATCGCTTCCGGTAATTGCTTCAGAATTACTTCTGAATCCACATATCCTATTTTTAATGATGTTTGTGCAAATGACGCTGTGGTCAAAAAAACAAGAGTCAGAATAAATAAGTATTTTTTCACTTCATTTCCTTTTTTATTGTTAATTATTTTTAAACTTAAAATCCTCTGCCAAATTGGAAGTGGAAAAGCCATGACGGATCTTTCCCATCCACATCCTTTCTGTCAAATCCGTAACCCAGATCAAATCCTATTAAACCTATTGGATTTATTAATATCCTTGCTCCTATGCCTACCGATCTTCTCAAATTGAAAATATCCGCTGCATTAATATTCGAAAACACATTGCCTGCTTCTGCAAAAGCTAATAAATACAATGGCATCGGTTCGAGTGTTACTGCAAATCTGAATTCCGTTGTATATTTCACCATTACTTTTCCGTCCGAAACATCTCCGTATATATTCTTCGGTCCTACTGTCCTGTCATCATAGCCCCTTAATGGAGTGGTTGCTATAACTAAACCGTTTCCTCCCATGTAGAAGTATTCAAATGGTTGAATGGGAGTGTTAGGAACTAATTCCTCAAGATATCCAAAATCTGCAGAGGTATAGAATACAAATCTGTTCGAGGCCGTGATTCTTTTATACCATTCAGCTTTAAAGAGTATTTTTACATAATCCACACTTCCCGGCAAAAATGGTCCGCCCGAAAGTTCTCCATCAAGACTTACCGATGACCCCATTGATGGGAATATGGGGTTGTCAACATTCCTTCTCGAAATCGTCGCTCCCAGCGTTATCTGTTCCGTCTTTCCTTCCCGGTAGTAACCTCCGCCACCAAGTACATTATTGTGCTGATATCGCAATACCCCTTGAATATAAAAATAATCATCTGGCCATCTCAGTCTTCGTCCAACTTTTACTGAAGCTCCCGTCTGGCTCAAGTCATAAATATATTGCTGCCTGGTATCAAATAAATCAAATCCCACTAATGTTGGTGTGTCCATAAACCAGGGCTCGGTAAAACCAAGCGAAAAGGTTCTGTAAAAATTACCAACACCAAATTGCCAGTTGAAACTAAGAATTTGTCCTCCCCCTAACGAAAACGGCTCCGTTATTGAGAAATTTGTTAAAGTTACTCCAACAGCACCGCTGAATCCAAAACTACCGCTATACCCAACCGATGCATTTAAATAGTCACTCGACTTTTCCTCTACATTATAAACTATATCAACCGTGCTGTCATTTGCAAGTTGATAATCAACCCCCTTGCTGTATAGCTTCTCAACATTAAAGTACTGTAAGTTTGCTAATTGCTGTAAACTCCTGAATAGCATTGCCCTGTTAAAAAAGTCTCCCGGCACTGTGTACAACTCCCTGCGGATAACTTTATCCTTCGTTCTGTCGTTTCCGGTTATGTCAACTTTTCCAACCTTGAACTGATTTTTTTCTGAGATTTGAATTTTTATATCTATCGAATCCTCAGCAGCTTTGCTCTCTTCCGTATTGAGACTGAATGTCAGGTATCCGTTGTCTAGGTATAATGAAGCAATGTCAGTTTGTTTTTCGTTCCCTCTTAAATTCTGATTGAACTTCGAATAATCATATACATCCCCTTTGGCAATACCTAATCGCTCATTTAATATTTCATCAGAATATATTGTATTTCCTTGCCATATAATATCCCTGATCTTGTATTGAGGACCTTCATGTAAAGTAATGAATATCCTCATATCTTTCTTATTGTTTTCATAAACTAACGAATCTCTTATAACCTCGGCATCCCTGTATCCATTCTTTCTGTAAAACTCTACCAGTAGTTCCTTATCCTTCTCGTATTTTGTTTTATCAAATCTGGCGGATGCCCAGAATTTCCACCATCTTGCTTCCTCAGTCTCTTCAAATTCAGAGGTTAAATCTCCCTTTTCGAAAGCTTCGTTCCCGGTAAATGTGATTTGCCTTACCGTTACCTTGTCACCTTCATCAAAATTCAGTTTTAATACAAGTCTGTCCTTTATTCTGTCAATGAGATTGGAGTATGAAACATCTGACTTATTATATTCAATTGTCAGCTCATTTGCCAAATTCGTCTTTTCACGCCACGTTACAAGTATTTCATCTTCGGTTGTATCAGCTGTAAAATATTCAAAATATTGTGGCGCTATTTCTGCATTTAGATATCCCTCTTCCTCATATTTCTTTAATATCCTCTGCTTTATTCTTTCCACATCCTGTGGTTTTATTATTTGACCCCGCACTAAGTTTACTATATTTTCAATATCCTTTTTGCTTATTTCATCATTTCCGCTTAATTCCACTTTCTCTACCCTGGGATATTCAGCAACTTTTATTAATATAAATACTCCGTCCATCACTTGCTTTTCAATTAGCAACTGAACATCCGAAAAAATATTAAGTGACCATAATTTCTTTATTACATTCGCTGTCTGGTCCCCGGGTACTTGAATCTCTTCACCCACCTTTAACCCGCTGTTGAGGATTATTGTCCTTGCGTCTGCATATTTATTCCCTTCAACAGATACACCTAATATTTTGTAACTTTTTGTGGAAATCTGTGGGTATGCTGTAATACAGGCAAACAAAAAAATCAATATCAAAAATCTCTTCATTAATTGGGATTCCTTAAGTGGAAGTGTTAAACTATATCTGTCAAAAAAAGTCATTAATCAGGGCCTTTTCTTGTTTTGAAGTTGAGCGCTGACTTTACCATAACGCCTTTCCCTCTTTTGAAAACTCTTTATTGCTTCATACAGATGTAATCTCCTGAAATCAGGCCAGAATACATCCGCTATAAATATCTCCGTATATGCTATCTGCCAAAGAAGAAAATTACTTATTCTGAATTCACCGCTCGTTCTTATTAACAGATCAGGATCAGGTATCTCTTTCGTCGTTAAATAATCTCCGAATCTTTCGGCACATAGATCATCACTTAAAACCAAACCCTTATTGGCCTCGCCTATTATCTTCTTTACCGCTTCTATTATTTCCCATCTTCCGCTATAACTTAATGCTAACACTAATGTTAGACGAGTGTTGTTCTTTGTTCGTTCCTTCGCTTCCTTTAGATTTTGCTGTACAACGGGTGGCAGAGATTCAAAATCCCCGATCATCTCCAGTTTTATGTTGTTTTTATGAAGTTCGTCAACCTCTGACTTTAAAGCTTTTACTAAAAGCTTCATAAGTGTGGAGACCTCTTTTTTGGGTCTGTTCCAGTTTTCAGTTGAAAAAGTATATAAAGTTAAATACTTGACTTCTAATTGTGCACACGCTTCTACTATATCTCTTACAGACTCAACACCAGCCCTGTGTCCCGCAATACGGTGTAAACCCTTTTTTCGGGCCCATCTTCCGTTTCCATCCATAATTATTGCAACATGTTTCGGGATTTCGCCCGATTCCTTCAATTGCGCCTGTAATTCTTCATCTTTGCTTTTCTTCTTTACGATCAATTTTCGTCCAATATTTTGGTTGCGAACTAACTAAATTGATTTTTCGGATACGTTTTCCATCTGTTTAATTGGTTATGACCGGTTTGGAGACACTATCCGTAAAATAATCTAAAATCAAGCATTAAAGTTAATAAATATTAGCTATTTATTCAAATAATGGACAAATTTTTGACTGAATATAAAAAGTTGTCTCTTTCTCTCTTTTAACAAAAAAGGCGGTCAAAAACCGCCTTTTTTTCTGATCATAGCATTATTTGAGCAAAACCGCTTTCTTTACTTGAAATAAGACTTACTTCTAGTTAAATGGTAATGATTTCGCTCTCTCTGCATTTCTATTATAGGCTGCGCTGAATAAATCTGCCTCGGCATCAGTCAATAAACAAAGAGACGCGTTTCCCTTTGAAATTAAACCTACGGAGTCCATCAATTCCTTAATCCTCCTGTAGCAACTTATTGGCGCCCCGACAATTAAATGCACACTCCTTTTGCTTCCTCGCGTTACTCTCGAAGATAAAAATACTAGTCTGTTTAATATGGCAGTATCATTCACTTCAGCTTCTGAAATCGTTATACCGATTGCGAAGTCTTTATCCCTTTTGGCTAGTATATCTATTGGATATTCCTCAATCAATGGTGGTTCAGGAAGATATTTCCCGTATCTTCTGCTCAGAATTGTGTATCCTTGCTTCCAGAACTCATTTACAAGTAGGTCGATGTATGCTTTTATATCACTCATATTAACTCACCAATGGTATTATTGGAATAATAGGACTGAATTTTTTGTTCTTGTATATCTTAATATTTGCTATTCTTCTGTATTCAAACTTTTTTACATCATTCGATCCTGGAGTCTTTCCATATATATACTTTAGCCCGCTTCTATCCTGACCAATAAAATATGGATCCATCTCCACAATATCCGTACTGTATAGAAAGCGGATTTTATATCTGTTACTAATTGCTTCTGAAAAAATGTCTGATTTCATTTTAGTTTGCTCCTCTTAATTTAACCACCTGTAAACACCAACAACTTTTCCTATTATGGAAAAATTCTCATTTCCTGTTAAATCTATTGGTTGATACTTCTCATTTTCCGGTATTAATCTGATACTGTTCGGTCGTTTCTCCAGTCGCTTTACAGTTGCTTCTCCGTCAATTAATGTTACAACAATATCATGACTGCTGAATTGCTCAGTATGATGAACTATCACAATATCCCCCTCGCAAATCCCCACATTTATCATACTGTCTCCCTTTACCTTCAAGCCAAAGTACTCTCCGTCTTTCTTTAGAAAAGCAGCATCAACCATTAAAGTTCTTTCAATATTTTCAATGGCTTGTATTGGAGATCCCGCTGCAACTCTCCCTATTACACTTATCTCCCTCGATCTTACATCTTTATGTATTGTTTTTTCATTTCCCCCCTTATGGAGCACTTTAAGTCCTCGGCTTGTTGCACTGTCAACATTCAAATAACCCTTCTTCTCCAAAGCCACTAAATGTCTCTTTACTCCAAATGTCGAAGTAATCCCGAATCTGTTTCCAATTTCCCTGTGAGTAGGAGGGTATCCGGCTTCTTTCTGAAACCTTAAAATGTAATCCAGTACCGCTTGCTGTCTCTCTGTCAAATCCTTCATAGTGCTCTTCCGTTCAGTTATTTTTACAAATAGTGTTCAATTGACTACTGCAAATATAGTGATATAAAAAGCACTTGTCAAGAGAAAAAAACAGAAGTTTAAACTTTTTTTTATTTTATTACTTTCGAAAGACAGCTCGGAAAATCAAAGAAAGGCAAAAAATGATCAAAAAGACCCTAAAAACATCAATTTTTATCGTAAAACCACTAAAATACCCCCATATCAACCTGAAAACAAATCAAATTCCACCCTAAAAACCCCACCCCACCTTATTATTCACCCCCTCTTCCTTCGATGTGAATACGTACTAAATACGTACTGAATACGTACTGAATACGTACTAAAGCCGTGGTGAATACGTACTTAGCTCGATCTGACTCCAATCAGAATCCCTGTAAACTCTCAGTATATAAATTCTTTAATTTAGAACTTTTTTACTTCTGCAGTTCCCAAATTATCATTCATAATTCAAGATCGGGCTTAACCATCTCTCAACTTGCTGTTTACTCATCCCCTTACGCTTGTGGTAATCAATTATCTGATCTTCCCCAATCTTACCAATCCCAAAATACTTCGATTCTGGATTTGCAAAATAAAGACCGCATACCGAAGCAGTGGGATACATAGCCAGATTCTCAGTCAGCTCAATAGTTGTCGTTTCTCTTACATCTAGCAGCGAAAATAATGTGAGCTTCTCAGTATGGTCAGGGGATGCTGGATATCCCGGAGCAGGACGAATACCTCTGTATTTTTCTTTAATTAGCTCATCATTACTTAGTGGAGCCTCCTTTTCATACCCCCAGATCTCCCTTCTTATAACTTCATGAAGATACTCTGCAAAAGCCTCAGCTAACCTGTCCGCAATAGCCTTCACCATTATTACGTTGTAATCATCATTGCTTCGTTGATATTCCTTAATAAGTTCATCAATATTAATCCCTGCTGTTACTGCAAATCCCCCCATAAAATCAATTATTCCCGAATCCTTTGGTGCAATGAAATCCGCTAGCGAAAGATTCGGTTCCCCCTCAGATTTTCGATACTGCTGTCTTAAATTATAAAAAGTTGCAAGTATTCCCGATCTGGTTTCATCCGTATATATCTCAATATCATCATCATTTACACTGTTAGCCGGGAATATTCCCGCTACCCCCGATGCCTTTAACCTTCTTTCTTTAATAAGTTCCTCAAGCATTATATTTGCATCATCGAACAGTTTCTTTGCTTCACTCCCTCTTTCTTTATCTTCAAATATCGATGGATATTTCCCTTTCATCTCCCAGGTTGAAAAGAAAGGTGTCCAGTCAATATACTTCCTCAAAATCTCAAGCGACACATCTTGAAACTTAAAAACACCTTGCCTTACTGGTCTGTCTGTCTTTGTCTGCTTCCAGTCAATCTTATACTTTTTCTTTCTGGCTTCAAAAATTGTAATATACTCTTTCTCTGACTTCTTTTTTGCAAATGCTTCCCTTATCCCATTATACTCAACTTCTACCTTCTTTACAAATTCATCTCTTCCATCTTCACTTAAAAGTGCACTTACTACCGGTACACTCCTCGATGCATCTAGTACGTGAATAACTGGGTGATCATAATGCGGAACAATCTTTACTGCTGTATGTATTCTTGATGTTGTGGCACCACCGATAAGTAGTGGCATCTTTAAATTATTTCTTTTCATCTCCTTGGCAACGTGCACCATCTCGTCAAGTGATGGTGTTATTAGTCCGCTTAACCCAACAACGTCAGCCTCTTCCCGTATTGCAGCTTCAATTATTTTATCCGCGGATACCATTACTCCTAGATCAATAACATCATAATTATTGCACCCAAGCACAACCCCAACAATATTTTTCCCGATATCATGAACGTCCCCCTTAACTGTGGCCAGAACAACTTTTCCATTTCGGTTTTTCCCCGTCGCGTTTTTCTTTTCTTCTTCAATATATGGTATCAGATAAGCTACACTTTTCTTCATTACTCTGGCGCTCTTCACCACTTGTGGCAGAAACATCTTTCCCGCTCCGAACAAATCTCCCACTACGTTCATCCCCTCCATTAATGGTCCCTCAATAACTGATAGGGGCGAAGCATATTCTATCCTGGCCTCCTCAGTATCTGTTACTATATGGTCTACAATTCCCTTAATCAGGGAGTACTTTAGTCGCTCAGTAACTGGTAAATTTCTCCACTCCTCCGTCTTAGTCTCCTTTTTCCCTGAAGCTTTAACACTCTCGGCAAAGGATATTAGCCGGTCAGTAGCATCTTTCCTTCTGTTCAGAAGTACATCCTCAACCAACTCTTTCAACTCTTTTGGGATGCTTTCATAAACCTCAAGTTGTCCGGCATTTACAATTCCCATATCCAGACCTGCCCTTACAGCATGATACAGAAATGCAGAATGCATCGCTTCCCTTACAATATTATTCCCTCTGAACGAAAATGAAATATTGCTTACACCCCCGCTTACTTTTGCAAATGGTAGATTTTGCTTAATCCACTTTGTAGCCTCTAGAAACGTAACCGCATAGTCATTATGTTCCTCCATTCCCGTTGCAACCGTAAGTATATTCGGGTCAAAGATAATATCATAAGGAGGAAAGCCCACCTTTTCAGTAAGAATAGTATAAGCTCTTTTGGCAATATCAATTTTTCTTTGGAAAGTGTCTGCCTGTCCATCTTCGTCAAAGGCCATCACAATCACCGCCGAACCGTACTGAAGAACCTTTGAAGCGTGTTCAATAAAAGCTTCTTCCCCCTCCTTCAGGCTTATAGAATTAACAATCCCTTTTCCCTGAAGGCATTTCAGACCCGCTTCAATCACGCTCCACTTTGATGAATCAAGCATGATCGGGAGTTTTGCAATATCGGGTTCCGAAGCCACAAGATTGAGGAACTTAACAATCGCAACCTCTGAATCAATCATCCCCTCGTCCATGTTAATATCAAGTACCTGTGCTCCTCCCTCAACCTGATCTTTGGCTATGGCAAGCGCCTCTTCATACTTTTCTGCTTTTATCAGGTTCGCGAACTTAATCGAACCGGCAACGTTTGTTCTCTCACCAATATTTATAAAGTTGCTCTCCTCCCTCACTACCAGTGGCTCAAGACCGCTTAACCTAAGCAGTGGCTTAATCTCCGGAATCTCCCTCGGCTTAAGGTCTGCGACAGATTCTGAAATGATCCTTATATGTTCGGGAGTAGTTCCGCAGCATCCCCCGACGAGATTATATAAACCTTCTGCTCCAAATTCCCTTAATATGTCCCCCATTTGATTTGGTGTTTCATCATACCCTCCAAATGCATTTGGAAGTCCTGCATTTGGATAAATACTTATAAAGCAATTTGCATTCTTGGATAACTCTTCCAGATAAGGCCTCATTTGTTTTGCCCCTAATGCACAATTTAACCCGATGCTTAACAAATTTCGCGTATGCGATAAAGAAATCAAAAATGCTTCTGTAGTCTGTCCGGATAAAGTTCTTCCACTCTGATCAACAATAGTTCCCGATATCATTACTGGGATCTCAATTCCGGTTTCATTGCATAGTTCACTCACCGCATAAACAGCAGCTTTTGCATTTAACGTATCAAATATTGTTTCAATTAATAATAAATCCACACCTCCTTCAACCAGTGCTTTCGCCTGTTCATAATAAGCTTTAACCAGATCAACAAATGTAACCGCCCTGTAACCGGGATCGTTAACATTTGGTGATAATGATGCCGTTTTATTTGTCGGTCCTAATGCTCCGGCCACAAATCTTGGTTTATCAGGCTCTTTACTTGTGAATTCTTTCGCCACTTCCTTGGCAATTCTTGCTGCTTCATAGTTGATTTGATATACATATTTCTCTGTATGATAATCACTCTGGCTAATACTCGTTCCGTTAAATGTATTCGTTTCAACAATATCTGCTCCCGCAGAAAAATACTGACTATGTATCTCCTTTATTATATCCGGCTGCGTAATACAAAGTATATCGTTATTCCCCTTTATATCTTTATTAAAGTCCTGGAATAATTCCCCTCTGTAGTCTGCCTCACTTAACTTGTAACGCTGGATCATTGTTCCCATTGCACCGTCAATGACCAGAATTCTCTCTTTTAGAATACTTTTAATTAATTCGGTTCTGTTTTTCATATGCTGTCTTTAATTTCGGTACTTATTATCTTTAAACTTTCTTAGCTAAACTTTTTCTCTTTCCTCTTTGAAACAAACACAAATATAACTAAATTCACTACCGTAAAAAAATTTTGTTTAGGATAGAAATATGATAGCAATTACCGGAGGTGCCGGATTTATTGGAAGCGCCTTAGCTTGGCGGCTGAATAAACTCGGTCGAAACGATATATACATTATAGATGAACTCGGCACTGGTGAAAAATGGAAAAACCTCGTAGGGCTCGATTTCAATGACTTCATTGATAAAAATGAATTTATTGAAAAATGGGTGAATAAACTCGATTCCGCTGATATAACTGCTATTATTCACATGGGCGCGAATTCTAGTACAACTGAAAAGGATGCTGACTTTCTCTTAAAAAACAACTATAGATATACGGTCTCCCTCGCTCAGGCAGCTCTCTGGAATAATATACGCTTTATTTACGCCTCATCAGCTGCCACCTATGGTGATGGGAAACTTGGGTTTAATGATAATGAAAGTCTTATTCCTGCACTTAGACCTCTGAATATGTATGGCTACTCAAAAAACTTGTTCGATATTTACGCTCTCAAAAATGGTCTTCTGGATAGAATTGTTGGCATCAAATATTTTAATGTTTACGGACCTAATGAATACCATAAGGGAGATATGCGTAGTGTGGTAAATAAAGCATTTGAACAGATTTTAACAACCGGAAAAGTTAAACTCTTTACTTCCAAAAACCCCGGCTATAAAGATGGCGAACAACTCCGCGACTTTATTTACATTAAAGATGCAGTCGATATGACACTCCATTTCCTCCTGAAAAATAAAAAAGCTGCAGGTATCTTCAACGTTGGTACTGCAAAAGCGCGCCATTGGAATGATCTTGCTAAGGCGATTTTTAAGACTCTTAATAAGCCCGTTAATATAGAATATATTGAACTCCCCTCGCACTTGGAAAAAAAGTATCAGTACTATACCCAGGCAGATATTACAAAACTTAAAAATTCCGGATATAAAAAGAGAATTACTTCTCTGGAGGATGGAGTCCGGGATTATGTCAGCAATTATCTTGTTGGAGAAAAATATCTGGATGGGTTGGATTAATAACTTATAAATGTGGGAAAGAAGAAGAGGATTAAAAATCCTCTTCCTCATCTATAAACTCAGCATCGTCAATTTCGTCATCAAGATCATCAAAGTCATCTAGGTCCTCTTCTTCATCATCAAAATCAAAATCTTCCTCGTATGCTTTGTCTTCGTCTATGTCTTCTATATCATCTTCAAATTCTTCATTGAATTCATCATCGTCAAATTCTTCGTCGTCAAATTCTTCATCATCAAAATCCTCATCATCGAATTCATCGTCATCAGATTCTTCTTCATCGAAATCCTCATCATCCTCTGTGTTTTTCTTCCGTGGACTCAGAGTGTACGATTCATTCATCACACTGTAGACGTCGGCCAGGCTCTCACCCTCTGAGGTTATTCCGTTTTCCGATATGTGAAATAAATCAGTGTTGATTTCGTTAACTGCCATACAAGAATATCTCCTTTTCAAATTTAATTAATTCTCGTTTCAAATATAAGAAAAATATTTTCCAAACAAATATTAGAAAACTCCCCCTAAATATTCTTTATTATTATTTCAAAAAAAATGTTAAATTGTCACATCAAGAAAAATTAAAACTATTTTATCTTTTATTTGTAAAGATGGATGCACCATTTAAAAAATTAGCTTTAGCAGTTACTTTTTCACCCACTAGTAGAGCTCTCCTTCGGGAAGCAGCACGCCTTAAGGATCTTTTTAATGCTGAACTCCTCTTAATTCATGTTGGAGAACGTACTACCGAAATTGAAACACGCATGATTGAAATGCTTCAAAGCATTGAACTCTCACTTCCAAACGTTAATCTTGAATGGGGTCTGGGTGATCCTGCTCAGGTCATTAATTCAGTCTGCATTAAGAATAAAATCGACCTTCTTATTGCAGGTGCTTTGGAAAAAGAAGGACTTATTACTTACTTTACTGGCTCCATTGCCCGTAAACTTATGCGCAATCCCCCATGTTCTCTCTTGGTTCTTGTTTCTCCAAAAGACTCAACCAAGGTCTATAATAAAATTTGTGCGGGAGTCTCGTTCGGTCCTGAGTGTCCTGATACAATAAATAAAACATTTCGATTCGCCCACTTTGAACATACTAAAGAAATTACTCTGATTAGAGAATTTCAGGTCCCCGGACATTCTATCGCGGTTTACGATGGTGTGAGTTCTAACGAAACCCAAAGTAATCGAAACCGCTGGATTAAAGAAGAGGAGGATAAAATGAGGGTCTTCCTTGCAGAACACAACCTGAATACTGGAATAAAAATAAATCTTGTAGCTCTCTATGGTCGCTCTGGATGGGAAGCAAAAAACTATGTTCAGCAATTGAATGCTGATTTATTTGTAACTCCTGCACCCCCAAAAAAACTTAAACTCGTCGATCGCTTGTTTCAGCACGATAATGAATTTATTTTCGAAAGTCTTCCTTGTTCACTTTTAATGATTAAAGGTAACTAATGACTTTTACTTCGAACGACATTACTATTTTATTGCTCAGTATGGCTGTTATGTTGTTCGTTGCTCGTGGTATGGGTGAACTGATGAGGTTAATAAAGCAACCTTTGGTTATTGGAGAGATCCTTGCTGGAATCATTCTTGGTCCTACTCTGCTTGGATTTGTATTCCCGGATTTATTTAATGGACTTTTCAATAAATCCCAAAGTAGCGAAATTATACTTCAGGGAATTACTACTATTTCCGTTGTCATGCTTCTCCTGGTTTCTGGTATCGAAGTTGACCTCGGAATTGTAATTAAACAAGGAAAAAAAGCCCTCTGGATTAGCATAATGGGAATTCTTTTCCCCTTTACACTCGGATTCTTGATGGCTTGGTCCTTTCCCCAATATCTTGGAAACACTTCCGGAGAATTGCATTTGGTCTTTGCACTTTTTGTCGGTACGGCCCTTTCCATAACTGCTCTCCCTGTTGTCGCTCGTACTCTTATGGATCTCAATCTCTTTAAAACAGAAATTGGGTACCTGATTATTGCTAGTGCAATGGTCAACGATCTTATTGGATGGATTATCTTTTCTTTGATTCTCGGAATGATGGGTTCTGCTTCCCATTCACTTGAATTTGGCTCTACTCTTACTCTCATTTTCGCCTTTATTTTTATCATTTTTTTTGTTGGTAGAAGACTCATTAACTATGCCATTCCATTTATTCAGAAAAGATTTAGTTATCCGGGCGGGATTCTTAATTTTGTTCTTATACTTGGTTTCTTATCGGCAGCATTTACAGAGTATATTGGAGTTCATGCAATTTTCGGTGCCTTCATTATTGGGATTGCTATTGGTGATTCTGTCCATCTTAGAGAAAATACCCGCGAAATTATTCAACAGTTTGTTACAAATATTTTTGCCCCCCTCTTTTTTGTATCTATTGGTCTGCGTATTAATTTCGTCTCTAATTTTGACTTAGGAATCGTTCTGATATTTCTTGTTCTTGCTTTTGCAGGAAAAATTATTGGCTGTGGGCTTGGGGCTTACTTTGGCAAAATGAAAACCGAAGAATCGCTCATTATTGCTTTTGGTATGAATTCACGCGGTGCTATGGAAATTGTGCTTGCTACGCTCGCTCTCCAGGTGAATTTGATTAATGAAAAAGTATTCGTTGCTATTGTTATCATGGCTCTCGTAACTTCTATTAGTAGTGCTCCGCTTATGGATATTTTCGTTCGTAGAATTGCTCGGAAAACTCAATTCAGAAATCTTCTCAGACCGGAACTTATTTTGTTTGGCGAACTTTCAAACCGTGAACAAATTATTGCGGCCCTTTCTCAAATAATCGAGCGCAAGCTCTCTCTTTCTATGGATTCAATTTCATCCAAAATGATTGAGCGGGAACAATCATTTCCGTCAGGAATTGCCAACTATTTGGCTATCCCCCATATACATATGAAAGTTCGGGAACCAGTCCTTGCTATATATATTTCTTCCAAAGGTGCGGATTTTATGGCAACTGATGGTCTCCCTTCAAAAGCCATTTTTCTGCTTGTAACCCCTGAAAATGAAAATGAACTTCATCTCAAAATTCTGGCTGAGATTGTAAGAAAATTTCAAGATCTTAATAATGCCGAAACAATAACCCGGGCGAAGGAAACTATTGAGTTAATTAATATGTTAAGAGAAAGTAATGTTTATTAAAAAGTCTGCATTTCTTCTCCTTTTTAATCTCCCTTTTTTTATTTTTTTAAAGGAATTCTTATGGAAAGTATGCAAATTAACTATATTGCAGTGTTCGTTTCAGCAGTTTTAAGCTTCTTAGTTGGCTGGGTTTGGTATGCACCTTTTCTTTTTGGAAAAATCTGGCTTAAAGAACTCGGTCTCAGCCAACAGGAAATTGAAAACCAAAACATGCTTAAAATATTTGGTGGTGCTTTTATTCTTACTTTTATTATAGGCTTTAACTTAGCTGCATTCCTTGGTCCGGAACCTGATTTTAGTTTAGGACTCTTCTATGGTGCTCTGGCTGGTATTGGCTGGGTTTCTGCTTCGATTGGAGTTGTTTATCTGTTTAGTAGAAAATCACTAAAACTCTTTCTGATAGATGCTGGCTATCAGGTGGTCATATATACTTTAATGGGTGGTATTATCGGGGTTTGGAAATAATCCCAAAATTTAATTTAGGACTGATAATTTATGCTTGACTTAAAAAAACTTACCCTTACTGAAGTTCTTAGGAACTCTCTTGAGTCTTATCCTGACAATCCATCAGTAGGATTTGTTAACTCTGACCCTTTAACCTACTCAGAGTTCTTCAATCGTGTTAATCAAGTATCCGATTTTTTGCACGAAAATGGTATAATATCCGGAGATAAAGTCGCAATTCTTAGCGAGAATCAACCTAATTGGGCAATTGTTTTCTTTGCAGTAACTTCTATAGGTGCTGTCCTTATCCCCATCATGACTGAATTTCACTCCTCTCAGGTTCAGCATATTATTAATCACTCAGAAGCAAAAGCCCTTTTTGTATCATCTCGCTTTAGTGATAAACTTGAAGGACTCTCTATTCCTGCCATTCGCCTTAGGATTAAACTTGATGATTTCTCTTTACTTCCGGAACCGGAGGCTTCCGATTCTCTCCTTTCGAAACCTGAATTTATTAAAAAAATACTCTCTGATGGCGCTAAAGAATTCGCCCGAATTAAAGAATCAGCACTTAAATTCTTGGGTAAACTTCCCCAGCAAGTTGAGCAGGAATCCGTGGCTCTTATTATTTACACTTCTGGAACTACTGGACATTCCAAAGGAGTTATACTTACACATAAAAATATTGTCTCTAATGCTTTGTCAACTCTTGGTTTTATTCAATTAGATTCATCGGATAGAATGTTGTCTATTATTCTGCCCCTTTTCCACACTATGGAGTCAACTCTCGGTCTTGTTATTCCCTTCATTCGGGGCGCTTCTGTATATTACATCGAGAAACCGCCCACTCCGGCTGTTCTCCTTCCGGCTCTAGCTAAAGTTAAACCCACGGTCATGCTTGCTGTACCTCTGATTATTGAAAAGATTTTTCGGGTTAGAATTCTGCCTGAACTTAATAGAAAATTTATCATTAAAAGCCTCTATAAGCTTCCCGCATTCCGAAAAAAATTTCATAAGATTGCTGCTGCTAAACTCATGAAAACTTTTGGTGGTGAATTAAAACTTTTCTGCATTGGTGGGGCATCTCTTTCCGCTGATGTTGAAAGATTTCTTAACGAGGGGAGCTTTCCATATGCAATTGGCTACGGATTAACAGAAACTTCTCCTCTCAATACTGGAACGGATCCTTCAGAAGTTCGTCTTCGTTCCGCCGGTAAAGCTATTCCTGATGTTCAGGTTAAAATAGATAATCCGGACACTAAAACTGGCGAAGGGGAAATCCTTATTAAAGGACCTAACGTAATGATAGGTTATTACAAAGATCCTGAAAAAACTAAAGAAGTCTTTACCGATGATGGCTGGTTTAAAACCGGTGATCTGGGAATTATCGATAAAGACGGATATTTGTTTATAAAAGGTCGTTCTAAAAACGTAATAATTGGCTCAAATGGAAAAAATATTTATCCTGAAGAAATAGAATCCATATTAAACGAACTGGATTTTGTCTCTGAATCCCTCGTCGTTGAACGAAAAGGGGAGTTGACTGCTAAAATATTCCTGAATTATGAAACCATCGAAGCAATGTATAAGGTTACAACATCAGATGACCGCAAAACTCGTGAACTCGTTAATGAAATACTCTCAGGCATCTTAAAACAAGTGAACGAACGGGTTAATACTTTTAGTCGTATTAATAAAGTTGTGGAGCAACAAGAACCTTTTGAAAAAACACCCACTCAGAAAATTAAACGTTATTTGTATAACTAAAAAGGGACTAATATCTTTAGTTTGATTCCGGCTCTGGGTATAGTCAAAATAAAACCTTTTCTTGATTTCATTTGAGATCTTAAATCTGGAGTTTCGGATTTTCAATCCCATAACCCGAATACCAGATCAAACCCTGCATTCCTGGCAATATTAGTCAATTTTAACACTTCTATTTTCACATAATAACCTCCCCTTTATTATCTCTTTATTTTTATTGCTTTTTAACTCCAAACTAAGTAACTTTAATATCTTAATTTTTAAAATTTTGGAGATATTTGCCCTATGGGTATGATGGCTAAAATGCGCAATTTAGCTCCGGCTTTCATAATTACGGTCGGTGGTCTTTTCGTTTTGTATATGGTGATCTCTGATTCCAATGTTCAGGAATTTATAGGTGCCCGCTCAAATAATGTCGGCTCTGTTAACGGACGGGAAATTTCTTATCAGGAATTCAATGAGTTTGTGGATCGGGCTGTGGAAAATCAAAAAGCTCAGACAGGACAGGACATTCCTGAAGAACAAATGGATCAGTTCCGCGATCAGGTTTGGGATGCTCTGGTGACTCAGATCCTCACTGAGGAACAACTTGATAAATTTGGAATTGAAATTAGCGAACAGGAAATCAGAGATGTTATTCTTGGTGAAAACCCACCTGAATTTCTTAAACGTAATTTTATTGATTCTCTTGGTCGCTTTAATCGCGAAATGTATGAAAGCGCCCTCTTCGATGCGCGGAATAAAGAAGCACTGCTTCAGGCAGAAGAAGCAGTTAAACAGCAACTGCTTAGTCAAAAACTCCAAAATATGCTTTTTGCTTCTATTACTGTCAGCGAAGGAGAATTGAAAAGAAAATTTATTGATCAGAATATTAAAATGAATGCTGAATTTGTTCTCGTTGACGTTAATACTATTAAGGATAACGAGGTCAAAGTTTCTGACGACGACCTGAAGAAATACTACGACGAAAATCCTGATCAGTTTAGTGTGAAGGATCAAAGAAAAATTAAATTTGTGTTGTTTGCTATTGAACCTTCTCGCAAAGACTCCGATCTTGTTTTCCAAACCCTGAAAAGCGTCCTTGATAATGCTAAAAATGATACTTCTGATTTTAAGTTTTTCGTAGATGGTTATTCTGAAGCACCATACTCTCGCGATACTGTATCCATCAACCAGCTACCTGAAACTTTCGCAAATCTTGTCTCCTCCATTTCTGTCGGTGATTTAGTCGGACCAATCGCAACTCCTACTGGCTATGCACTTTATAAATATTTTGGAACTGCTCCTGGCTCAGAAACAGTAGCTCGTGCCTCCCATATTCTTATAGCTTCAACTGGAGATGATGTTAAAGATCTGGAGGAAGCTAATAAAATCTATAAACAATTAACCGATGGAGCTGATTTCTCAGCCCTTGCTAAACAGCTTTCTAAAGATCCGGGCAGCGCTCAAAAAGGCGGTGATCTTGGTTGGTTTGGAAAAGGTCAAATGGTTAAGGAATTTGAAGACGCTTGCTTTAACGGACCAGTTAATCAAATTCAAAAACCCGTGAAAACTTCTTATGGTTATCATATTATTAAGGTTATCGGAAGATCAAACACTCGGTACATTTCTGAGAAAATTACAATGAGTATTAAACCTTCAGGTCTCACAAGAGAAGAAATTTATAATCAGGCAAAAGACTTTGCTTATCTCGCTGAGAAAAATAATTTTGAAAACGAAGCAAAACTCCTTGACCGCCCCATTCAGGAATCCCAGCCATTTGATTCTGAGGCTCAGGTTATTCCTGGAGTAGGATATAACAAAGGAATAGTTAAGTATTCATTCGAAAATGGTTTAAATACTATTAGTCCGGTTTTCAAAACTCAGGCAGGTTATATCGTTTTCAAGATTTCCGATATTACTAAAGCCGGGGTTAAACCTTTTGATATTGTCAAGGAAGAGGTTAAAACTCTTGTTACTCGGGAAAAGAAATTCGAAAAGGCTCTCTCAATAGCTAATAATATCCTTTCCAAATCAAATGGAAATCTCAATAATGCTCCACAAATCTATCAACAGGCACGATTCGATACTACCGGAGAATTTACTCCTGCCGGTAGCATTCCGAAAGTTGGTATTGAATACAACTTCGCTGCTGTAGCTTATAAATCTCCTCTTAATAAAGTCGTTGGCCCGGTTAAAGGACAGAGAGGTTATTATCTCATGAGAGTTCTTAGCCGTGTGAACTTCGATCAGAATAATTACACCACCCAGAGAACCGCGCTTCGCGATAATATCCTTCAAGAGAAAAAGTCTAGCTACCTTAACCAATGGCTCGAAAGCATTAAGAAAAATGCGGATGTTGAAGATAATAGATACTTATTCTACGGCATGTAAAATTTTAATGTAAAAAAGGCTGTCACAAAAAACGACAGCCTTTTTTTATATTGCAGGTAATAAAAACAAATCTTTTGAAGACTTATATCAATAAAAAAATATTTTTCTCCTTTACCTTTTTCGCTCTGTTAACTTCTGATTTAATAGGTCAGGAATATGGCGCGGGAATACCTGAGAAAATCTGCGATCTTCGGATCTATTATAATTACACTACAGATGCGAAAATTTATTATTTCCCCAATTCTTCTGACTACCAGCTCCGCAATAGCTTTCTTCCGCTGAATGGAATTACTAATTTTGGAGCGGAATTTCGATATAATGCCTCTCGTTATTTAGATTTTGCAATTAATTTGGAATATATCCACGTCACTAAAACAGTTGAAAACTTTACTGTAATTTATATGGAACATCCTGAAGTTGTTAGCGTCGTTGATGGTTTTTATCTTTATCCTGTTGAACTTCTATTACATTATAAACTTCCTTTCTCATCTGACAAATGGAAATTTTCTTTTGGTGGAGGATTTGGTCTTTACTATGGCGGACAGATCAGGGATGTCGGAAACGCAGAAGTTGTTACTATTGAACGAAAACTCGGTTACAGTATCTTGGTAGGTTTTGATTTGGATTATTATTTTCATCAATATCTATTCTTGACTGCAGGTATGAAGTTTAGAGACCCCGAATTTAGGATTACTAGCAAATATAATAAGCGAATGATCAACTATGGCGGTAGGGAAGTGCTGATTCCTCAGGAATCCTTCGATTCAAAAATTAATGTTGATGGAATTTGTTTCCGTCTGGGTCTTGGGGTTTCTTTCTAACCTCTCCGAACCTTCTTACGGTTTAATCTTATTTAAATTACTCCATTACTGAAATTTAAAAGATACTTTTTACTCACATGGAACTCCACAATTTGATGTTTCCTCATCTCCCTTTTTATTAGGAAACTCATTCCGGGTGGAGGCATCTCTTCATTTGGTAGTTTCTGTTCTTCCTCTTTAGGTTCTGTGGGTTGTACTTCTTGTTCCCTTTCTTTCTCAGGTGGTGGTAAAAATTCCTCCTTCTTATTATTATTGGGTGACACTTTCTTTAACGAATCCTGCATTTTTATGTTCTTTAAAGAATCTAACTTCCTGACATTTGCAAGCGAATCATCCATTCTCTTTTGCATCTTTTCACGCTCAATTTTTGCAAGCGAATCCTTGATTGCATTTTCAATTCTCATTTTTTCTTGTTTATAAAAAGAAAGTTTCGGAGCCACTTGTGTCGCATAAGGTGTCTTGGGATAATTGCTTACTAGAGTGTCGTATAAGGAAATCGCATCGTTACCCCTCTTAAAATTGTTCTCTAAAATCCAGCCTGCTGCTAACAGTGCTTGAGGGGCATATTTTGAATTCGGACTCTCCTTATATATATTCATGAAAGATGTGTACGATGAGTCAAAATCTCCCTTCTTCATTAATCCCTCAGCCAAAAGATATTTCTCTTTTGCCGGATCCTTTTCCAAATCAATTAAAGGTTTATTGATTTGGAACGCGGCAGCATTTACAATTTTATCTTGTTTGAAATTCTCATAGATAAAATTGAATATTGTGTCCGCTGTCGCACTGTCTCCCAACGCCGAGTAATAGCTCCCTAAAGCAAATAAAGCTTGTGGATAAGCCGGATTGTCAGGAAACTTACTCGTAATATAAGTGTAGTAATATTCTGCAGAATCAAGTTGGTCTATTTCAGCAAAAAACAAATTTCCGAGCTCATACCCATTCTTGAAAATCATTTTGCTTAATGAGTCAGCTGAAAGTACAGGTCTTACGGGTTGTGGTATACTCGGAGTTAATGGTTTTCCGTCTCTCGTTGTTGGTGGAGTCTGCTGTTTGGGCTCGTCATCGCCAAAATCCCTTTCTCGTCCGGGGGGTTTAACATCCCCTTCTTCAACTTCGGGTTGCTGTTCATTCTTAAGTTTTTCCAATTCTTCGGCATATGCAATTGAATCCCGAATAAAAAGCTCCGGATTATTGACATATTCCAGCTGCTTTTCAAATCCCATCATTACCGATTTAAGACTTTTATATTTAGTGAACTGCGCATTCTTTGTTCTGATTAAAGGTAAATAATCCACAGGTGCTGAAGAGGTCGACGCTTTCTGGTAGAAATTTGCAGCACTGTCGTAATTGGGCACATCAACTTCAAAAAGGTTTCCCATCTCATACCTGGCTGCTCCCGCATATACTGAAGACGAATAGGCCGTATCTACCAGTTTAAGTTTGTTATATGCTCTGTCATAGTCCCTCAACTTTCTGTACGTCTTCCCCGTCTCAAGTTCTAGCATATCATAGAATGCGCTATTCTTGTCCTCACCTCTCAAGTCAAGAAAAATCTCAAGTGCTTCTGTATGTCTGCCTAACTGGTTATAGGCCATTCCTTTTTTTACATAAGCGTTGAGTTCTATATCATATCCTGGAGAAAACTCGTGCACTTTTGCAAAGGCATCCGCAGCGTTCTTGAAGTCATTCAGTTTTAAATATATTTCCCCTATTTGATACTGGGCTTGAGCATTTATAACTTCGTCATCAGATACTTCAATTAACTCATCACATGCCTTAATTGCATTCTGGTAATTTTCCAAAAATAAATAGTACTTTACTTCCTCTACATAAGCCGCTGTCAGAATGTCTTCATCCTCTTCTTCGCGCGCTTCATTTTTCACTTCCTCTAAAGCGCTTAAAAACGAAGGAAAGTTCTTTAATTGTAAGTAGTTTTTTACTATTCCGATTTTTGATTCTAATACATAATCTCCATCGGGGTATTGTGCAGTTACCTCTGAAAATTTTCTGATAGATTTTATAAAATTCTTCTGGTAGTAAAAACACATTCCCGTCATATATAATGCATCCTCCACATAAGAACTCTCTTGATTAAATTGGAGTATCTTCGAGGATTTCTCAATTACCTTGTTTATCGATTGTACCGCCCCGCCTGGAATGTTAGGCTCATTGAACTCGAATAGGTTCTTTCTTTCTGCATTTATTGCTGTGATAGCTTCTTCATATAATAAAGATGTGTTGAAATATAAATTAAAATAAGTGGTAAAGTCATACCACACCCCGCAATTGAAATTTATTATGCTTGTTAATAATAGGATTAAGAAATAACGCTTCTTCATGCTAAAATATTTTATTATAATGCAGCCTTTCCCGATTCTTCTGTTCGTATGCGTATTGCATCCTCTATATTAGATACAAATATCTTCCCATCCCCCACTTGTCCGGTCTTTGCTCCCCTCAATATTGCTGCAATTACTTTTTCGGAGTTTTTGTCTTCAACTACCACTTCTATTTTTATTTTAGGCACAAATTCAATTTGGTACTCACTCCCCCTGTATGTTTCCTTATGCCCCTTCTGCCTTCCGTATCCTCTTACTTCGGTAATCGTCAGACCTCTTATTCCTTCTTCTATTAAGGCTTCTTTTACATCCTCAAGTTTAAATGGTCTTATTATTGCTTCGATTTTTTTCATTTTAACACCTATCTACCGTGACATTGTTTATACTTCTTTCCACTGCCGCATGGACAGGGATCGTTTCTTCCAACCTTCTCCTCCGCTCTGATTGGTTGACTTTTCCCGGCTTGCTGTGTTTGTGATCCCTCCCCCGAACTTAGTCCTATATTTACTGTATCTTGTTTCGTTTCTACTATTCTTCGTCCCACACTCCTTCTTCTCTCTTGCACTTGCTCTCCGCTTTGTGGGAAAAACTTAAAACAGAATGTTATTGATTCATTTCTGATATCACTCAATAAAGTAAGGAAAAGATTGTATGCTTCGTTTTTGTACTCAACTAATGGATCCTTCTGCCCGTAAGCTCTTAGATTGATACCTTCTTTCAGGTCATCCATCTCTCTTAGATGCTCTTTCCACTTATTATCTATAACACTAAGTACTGCATATCTTTCTAGGCGCGCCATCAATTCTGGTGATAGCATTTCTTCTTTTCGGTTGTAAAATTCTTTTACCGAATTTATTATTAACTCCCCAAGTCCATCCTTCCCGAGATCTTGGAATTCATTAGGTGTAAAAGTAAGTTCAACTAAAAAGTGATGCAATATATCATCCTTGATTTTTTCAATATTTGCATCTTCATAATTCTTTTCAACCACTTCCCTTATGTATTCTTCAGCATTCTCTAAAATCTCTGCTTTAAGTCTTTCTCCCTGTAGAGCTTTCTTTCTTCTTGCATAAATTATAGTTCTCTGCTGGTTCATAACATCGTCGTACTCAAGCAATCTTTTTCTGATGGCAAAATTATTCTCTTCGACTTTCTTCTGAGCTCTCTCCACAGATTTCGTGATTAGAGGATGCTGAATAACCTCCCCGTCCTTAACTCCCATTCTTTGCATTATCGACGCTATTCTGTCACTCCCGAACAATCGCATAAGATCATCTTCCAATGAGAGGAAAAACTTGGTTGTACCCGGATCTCCCTGGCGTCCCGATCGTCCTCTTAACTGTCTGTCAATTCGTCTGGATTCGTGCCTCTCCGTACCTAGAATATACAAACCCCCTCTTTCTCTTACTCCTGCACCCAGCTTTATATCCGTTCCACGACCCGCCATGTTTGTTGCAATAGTTATTGCCCCCGGTTGACCTGCGTACGCTACAACCTCTGCCTCTCGCTGATGTTGTTTTGCGTTGAGTACATTATGGGGTATCCCTTTCCTCTTCAGCATTCTGCTTATTGTTTCCGATACTTCTACACTTGTCGTTCCAACTAAAACTGGACGTCCTTCTTTCCTTAAAGTCTCTATCTGCTCAATGACTGAGTTGTATTTCTCTCTTTTTGTCCTGTAAATAGCATCATCTTGGTCATCTCTTACCATTGGTTTGTTCGTCGGAACCACTACCACTTCAAGCTTGTAAATCTCAAAAAATTCCCCCTCCTCAGTTTCGGCAGTACCTGTCATACCGGCAAGTTTGTTATACATTCGGAAATAATTCTGCAATGTTATTGTGGCAAGCGTCTGTGTGTCTCTCTCAACTTTTACGTTCTCTTTTGCCTCTATTGCCTGATGTAGTCCGTCAGAATATCTCCTTCCTGGAAGTACACGCCCCGTAAACTCATCAACAATTGCAACTTTCCCTTCCTCTGTTATTACATACTCATTATCCTTCTCAAATAGAGAATAGGCTTTTAATAGTTGATTAAGTGTATGGATTCTTTCGCTTCTCTCAGAGTAAAGTGCATATAGTGCATCCTTCTTCTTTAATTTCTCTTCTCTTGATAATGTATCATCATTTTCAAACTTTGATGTTTCATAACCCAAATCAGGGAGGACAAAATATTGTTTGTCTTCTCTGCTTCCTTTTGCTAATTCTTCACGCCCTTTCTCGGTTAAGTCAATGGAATGGTTCTTTTCGTCTATTACAAAATAAAGCTCATCATCAATTATGTGCATGTTCTTCCCCTTCTCTCTAAGAAACTCGAGCTCGGTTTCCTGCACTAATTTCTTGTAGTTGGGTTCAGCATATAATTTAAGCAGTTTCTTATTCTTTGGCAATCCTCTCTGCGCCCTGAATAAAAGAATTCCACCTTCCTTTAAATCTTTTGAGTTTCCCTCCGCGTTCAGCGTTTCTTCGGCGTTTTGTATTAGCTTTGCCACTAAAGTTGATTGTAACTTAAATAACCTCTCAACCCTGGGCTTTAATTCATCATACTTCTGGTCGTCAACATCCACCGCTCCTGATATAATTAGTGGAGTTCTTGCTTCATCAATAAGTACTGAGTCAACCTCATCCACAATCGCAAAATTGTGTCCTCTTTGTACCTGATACTCCTTATCAATAGCCATATTATCTCTTAGATAATCAAAGCCAAACTCATTGTTTGTTCCATAAGTTATATCACAATTATACATGGCTTTTCTTTGGTCTGGACTCATCGTATTAAGTATAACCCCAATCGTTAATCCATGAAACTTGAATATCTCTCCCATCCACTCAGAGTCTCGTTGTGCCAGATAATCGTTTACCGTAACAAGATGTACACCTCTTCCTGTTAACGCATTTAAGTATATTGGTAATGTGGCAACTAATGTTTTTCCTTCTCCCGTAGCCATCTCCGAAATTTTTCCCTGATGAAGTACCACTCCACCCATAAGCTGCACATCGTATGGAACCATATCCCACGTTGTTTTGTGCCCCATTACTGACCACGTTTTTCCTACTAACCTCTTGCAAGTCTCCTTAACAACTGCAAATGCTTCTGGCAATATTTCATCAAGAATTTCTTCATACCTTGCCGTAAGTTCCTCATTCAGTTCATCAAGTTCATCATATACCGTATGTCTCTCAAATTCTTCGTTTGACTGTAATCTTTTGTTTAGATGGTCAATCTTTTCTCTTATTTCTGCAGTACCGTCTTGAATTTTCTGCTTAAATTCGGTGGTTTTTGCTTTTAATTGATCATCTGAAAGGTCTTTTATTTTTTCATATTCGCTAAGTATTTCATCAACTATTGGTTGTAAACTCGCTACATCTTTAGTTTTTTTATCAGGGAATAGCTTCTTGATAAAATTAAGCATTAATATCACTCCGTGAATTCACATAATTTAATTATTTTAGCTTGTAATTTAAGAATATTAACAGATAATTTATAGAGAATAATTCGGTTGCATCCCCAAAACATATATGTTTTACTTAAGCATTCTGGAAATCTGATTCCCGAAATTGAATATAGGATCGTAGAATCAATCTAAATTTCAAAATTATTTCATTAAAAATTATTAACTTTCCAAAGTTCCTATTATTTTTTTTTGTAAATTTTCAATAAAGTTTCGAGTAATAGGCTCGCAAAAAAATGCAACAAAACTCAACCGGATTTAAAAAAGAACTCAGTCTTTTTGACTCTTCGATGCTTGTCATAGGTTCTATGATTGGTTCTGGTATTTTTATTGTAAGCGCTGATATCGCTCGAACCGTCGGGTCCCCGGGTTTGCTTATTATCGTCTGGCTGCTTACAGGTATTATTACTTTGATTGGCGCTCTTAGTTATGGAGAACTGGCTGGTATGATGCCAAAGGCTGGCGGGCAGTACATTTATCTGCGGGAAGCTTACAATCCTCTCATCGGATTTCTTTATGGCTGGACTCTCTTTACCGTTATTCAAACTGGAACGATAGCTGCTGTTGCCGTCGCTTTTGCTAAATTTACCTCCATTTTAATCCCATGGTTCAGCTACAATAACATCCTGCTTAATGTTTTTGGATTAAACATTTCTGCCGCTCAACTTCTGGCTATCTTCAGTATTTTTATTCTTTCCTTTATAAATATACTTGGAATTCGAGAGGGGAAAATAGTTCAGAATATTTTTACTCTTTCGAAAATTATTGCTCTTTGCGCACTCATTCTTCTTGGAATTTTCATCGGGGCTAACTCGGTTGCTATCTCGGCGAATTTTTCTGATTTGTGGTCAGCTACTTGGACTCAGGTCTCTCAAGGTAAAATAATTAATGTTCAAACTCTTTCTGGTTTCACCTTGTTAGCCGCAATTGGTGCCGCCATGGTTGGGTCACTCTTTTCTAGTGATGCTTGGAATAATATTACCTTCACAGCAAGCGAGGTGAAAAATCCCAAAAAAATCATTCCTTTAAGCCTTATTATTGGAACAGGTACCGTAACCCTCATTTACATTTTAGCTAACATATCTTATCTTCTTGTTCTTCCGTTAAGAGGAAATCCGGAGGGAGTTGCTCCTGCTCAACTCGGCATTCAGTTTGCCCTTGACGATAGAATCGGAACCGCTGCAGCTGAAGTTATTTTTGGTGAACCGGCGTCTCTTATTATGGCAATTCTTATTATGATGTCCACTTTTGGATGTAATAACGGTCTGATTCTCGCCGGCGCTAGGGTTTATTACTCAATGGCAAAGGATAACCTCTTCTTCAAATCAGCCGCTAAACTAAACCGCCGTGCAGTACCCGCTTCAGCTCTTATATTTCAAGCCGTCTGGGCTTCTATTCTTTGTCTCTCAGGTACTTACGGACAACTCCTTGACTATGTGATTTTTGCGGTTCTGATTTTTTATATCCTTACTATTTCTGGGATATTTGTCCTTAGACGTAAACAACCTGATGCCGATCGACCTTATAAAGCTTTGGCTTATCCATTCCTCCCATTCTTGTATATCCTTATAGCTTTAACCATTTCGATAATTCTCTTGCTTTATAAACCTCTTTACACTTGGCCTGGTCTTTTAATCGTTCTTATCGGGATTCCGGTTTATTTTATTTGGGAAGCATTTAATAACAGATCTCCTAACAAATAAATTCATATTGGAAAATAATGAGGTTCGTATTTTGGGAAATAATAACGAGGTTAAAATTTGAATCTGATTTTTCTTGAGTCTGTTTTGGAAATGTTCAAAAAGTACTTCTTCCGCTTGGATAATCCTTTCTTGTTCGTGATAATTATCATGTTTTTACTCTTTTTTCTGATATATATTTATTCAAGGGAAATTATCAATCCAATGAAATCAAAACACGAGCGGGAGCTGCTTGAAAAAGAATCCGAACGACTCAAGGCTATCACTGCTTATGTCAATCTGTCAAACGAAAAAGAAAGAGAGAGGATAGCAAGAGAACTTCATGATGGCATTGGGCAGATGATTACTTATATTAAACTCCTTCTTAATGAAATGGAGCCCGAAATTCATAGTAACGATAAAGCCTCTGCGAAAAGTTCTAAAATTAGGGAAGTACTGAATTCCATAAGTAAGGATATCCGAAGCATAGCCATGGGGCTTAAACCAAAAATTCTCGAAGAACTTGGTCTCGAACCGGCAATTCGTACTCTTGTTGACTCAATCTCCGAACAACACAAGATCCATGGTTCGTTTTATCCGTTTACTTTAACTAATCGTTATAAACCCGAATTCGAACTTAATATTTATCGAATCATTCAGGAATTACTCAATAATGTCGCTAAACATTCTAAAGCTACAGAATTTACTCTGCAGGTTTTCGATAACGAAAATAATATTGGCATTACCCTGAACGATAATGGGATAGGTTTTGATGTACAGCATGCACTGAATTCAAAAGAAGGACTGGGTCTCCAAAGTCTATACCAACGCGTCCAGTCAAATAATGGTTTCATTGAAATATCCTCCGGGAAAAATGGTACTGAAGTCTTAGTCGAAATCATTAAGGAGGAAAATATTGAGCACAACTAAACTCTTCTTTGCAGATGATCACCAACTTATTCGCGAAGGCATTACTAAAATGTTTGATGATATCCCTGATATTAAAATTATTGGTACTGCCTCGGATGGAGTCGAAGCTCTCAATAAAATACTTGATTTGCTCCCCGATATTGTCCTTATTGATATTTCAATGCCTGGTTTGTTTGGCGATCAGGTTATTCGTCTTGTCAAAAAGCAATCCAAAGAAATAAAATTCCTCGTCATTACCGTCTATGATAATGATCTTTATATTTTTAAAACCTTCTCTGCAGGTGCTGAAGGCTTTATTTCTAAAGATGCTGACAAAGAAGAGTTAATCTCCGCAATTCGAAAAATTCGGGATGGAGAAAAATACTGTAAGAAATTTGATACGGAAGAAAAATTAAAAGATTTTCTTGAAACCTTTGAAGGACGTAATTATAACTTTCAAACTGAACAAAATACTATTCTTACTTCTAGGGAAATTGAAATAATTAAAAAAATCAAAGAGGGTAAAAACAATGCTCAAATTGCCGCCGATCTTTTTATTAGCATTAAAACCGTTCGTCATCACGAATCAAATATCTTCAGAAAACTGAATATCAAACACTCCAGAGAATTGCTTGCTTTGATTATGAATGACGAACAACTAAAAAAACTCCTCAATAATTCTTAAACATTTTCTCCTCCTTCTCCCTAACATCTCCCCCAAATCTTACAACACAATAAGAATTGCTAAGATTGCAGGAATTCCCCCCCTTGTAATACTCTAATATTGATATAAATACGTACTAAAGCCGTGGTAAAGCCGTGGTAAAGCCGTGGTAAAGCCGTGGTAAAGCCGTACAAAAGTCGTGGTAAAAACGTCTTAATATCGACTTCCCACCCCTTTAGTTAGCTTATAATATCTGAGAAATATACAATAGATTGAATCATCCGTTAGGATGATCGAAAAGAATTAAGAATTTAACCTGGAAAAATGGATTGGATATAATTAGGGGTGGTTGCCCACCCCAATTATAGGATTTATTTCGCTATTTTTAATAATAAATCAACAACTCTGCACGAATAACCCCACTCGTTATCGTACCAGGTAACAATCTTGAAGAATCGCTTCTCATCTTTGAAGTTGTTCTGTAATGTGGCAAGTGAGTCATATATCGAGGAACGATTATCATGAATAAAGTCAGTTGATACCACTTCCTCCTTTGAATACCCTAGTATTCCCTTCAAATATGTTTCCGAAGCTTTCTTTAAAAGATCATCAATTTCTTTTATTGAAGTTTCTTTTTCAGTTCTGAAAGTTAAGTCTACCACCGATACGTTTGCAACTGGTACCCTGAACGACATACCCGTTAATTTTCCCTTAACTTTCGGAAGAACTTCACCAACTGCTTTTGCTGCTCCTGTTGTCGATGGTATTATATTTATTGCAGCAGCTCTTCCGCCCCTCCAGTCTTTCTTAGAAGGACCGTCAACTGTTTTCTGTGTCGCGGTATAAGCATGAATGGTTGTCATTAATCCCGTTTCAATCCCAATACCTTCTTTTAGTAATACGTGTACAACTGGAGCAAGACAGTTCGTTGTGCACGACGCATTTGAAATTATATTGTGTTTTTCTGCATCATATTCATTGTCATTTACTCCCATTACTATTGTCTTTACATCCCCTTTACCGGGAGCTGAGATCAATACTTTCTTTGCTCCGGCAGCTAAGTGACCTTTAGCTTTTTCTGAATCCGTGAATAATCCTGTTGCTTCTATAACTATATCTACACCAAGCTCTTTCCATGGTAATTGTGATGGCTCTTTTGTTGCCGCAACGCACTTTGTCTTGTAACCATTTACTATAAATACGTCATCTTCCTCAACTGACGCCGAACTCTTCTCAGTGCTTATTTCACCTTTGAATTTTCCGTGAACCGAGTCATACTTTAACTGATATGCAAAGTACTTCGCGTTCGTGCTTACATCCACTACTGCAACTACTTCAATCTCCTTGCCCAGTAAGCCCATATCGTAAATTGCATTATATACTAAACGTCCGATTCTTCCGAATCCATTTATACCTATTTTAACTGCCATATAATTTATTCTCCATATATTTAAAATAATTGACTAATTTTCAATTTCAAATTTACGGAAGATGAGTAGAAAATACAATTTATTTTGGCATTTATCCTTCAGACTAATTCGGACAGCTTTTAAGGTTATCGTATGAGTTGGTTTACTGGTATTCTCCTGAGGAAGGAAATTTCATTTCAGATTTTATGCAAACCCTTGCTAGGCAAAGGTGAAATCCTCTTTCAGGATAAGAAGGTTATCCTTTTTGCCGGTTCAATACCAGGCAAAAATCTCTTCTTCGGAAATATTCCGCCTCACCTGACCTGGGCAGTATCTGGAATAGGGGTAAAAACCCTGTCGGACGGAATCACATTCCTTGAAAACCCGGATTGGCTCTCCCTTATTACTCAACAACAACTGCCCGAAGACGGTCATTATGCAATGGTCATAATTGATAAAGAAAAAATAATATTTAAGACTGATCATCTTGGTCTTCGGGATATTTATATTGTTGAAATGGAAGATAAAATAATCTTCTCCACCAAACTCGAACATATAGCCCTATTCTACGATTTAATTCTCGATGACGAACGAATTGGCTCTCTTTGGTTTGCCCCCAATAGGATTTCTAACCACGCCTTGTATAAAAATGTAACTCGCTTAGTATGTGGCAAAAGCGCAGAAATTGATTTACATGCAACAAAAATAACTTTTCAGGACAAAGACTGGATTCCGGTCTTTATCGAAAGAAAAGAAGCAGCAACTGAATTCGCCGAAAGACTCACTCAACTAATGGATATTAAGAATAAAAATGTTCTGCTGGGGCTCTCTGGTGGTATGGACTCTCGTCTTCTTCTCTCATTTCTTCTTTCTGGAACTAATAAAAACTGGTCTGCTCATTCATCTGGAATTGGCGATATTGACTCAACTCTTCCGGCGCAAATTGCAAAAAAACTGAATTTCCCCCATAAGCTTATAGACTCTGATTTCGGTTTCGAATCTGGAGATATTGATAAAATGGAACGCTTTAGTTTTCTCACTTCAGTTAATCATCCAATAAGTTCCTTCTTCAACCTTAAAATCACTCGGTTACTGGAACAGGAAAATAAGGTTTTAATTGATGGGGGCTTTGGTGAAATTTGGCGTCGCGAATATTTTAACAGAATACTTTGGAAGGGGAGAGATGGCTTATTAAGTTGCAATAGTGAAGCTATCTCCGCCTCAATAATTCACAATCGTGGGGAAATCTTTAACGATTACTATTCGAAATTATTCAGAAGAAATCTAATCTCTGAGATCAGCGAGCTACTCGTTCGTCTTCCAAAACCAAATACCATAGGATTGGAAAACTGGGTTGACCTTTTCGCAATTAAGACCAGGCTGGTCAATTATTACTCCCCCGAGCAGTCGCGTCTCGATGAAACAGTAATCAATTTCATGCCCTTTGCTCAGTTTTCTTTAATGAAAAAGTTATTCGAAATTCCTCTTCCCCTTAGAAAAAATGCTAAACTCTTCAGAAAAATTATCAGTCAAAATGCTCCGAATCTGACAAAATTTCCCTTGGTGAAAAATGGTCATACTTATCCCTTTAAGACAAGCACACTGTTTGCACGGCTTTTAACCCGTCTTCTTAAAAACAAAAACTCTTCCGTTTCTTCTCCCGTCTTTTTTCCTGCTCTTAAGGAATATATCTTGGACATAATGATGTCTGCAGAAGTGAAAAATGACACCTTATATGATTATAATAAACTTACCCTGTTTATTAAGAAAACTTATGAAAATAAAGATACCCTTGCCTGTCAATCATTGGAATGGTGGCTTTCTTTTCACATGAATAGAATTTATATACAAAAACTAACAAAATCGCGAGGCCAAATATGAAAAACAAAGAACTTCTTTACTACACTTTTACTGAATTCCTTAAAATCCCGATGGTGATCGCTGCATCGGAGAAAGGTATCTCTTGGATTGATTTTACTAAAGATATTTCCTCTTTTAACAATGACAATCAGTTTGAATTCAAATCTGTCTCTCCTTCTTCTCCGAAAGTCTTCGGACTCCCCAGACAATTAAAAGAATTCGCTACTGGTAAAAGAAAGAAATTCGAGGTTCCTGTCGATGTCTTTGGAACGGAATTCCAGATTTCCGTTTGGAAAGCTTTGCTCACGATTCCCTATGGAGAACTCGCTTCCTATAAAGACGTTGCTGTTTCAGTAAAACGTCCATCATCAAGCAGGGCTGTGGGTAACGCCGTGGGTGCAAACCCTTTGCCGGTGATTATTCCTTGTCATCGCGTAATAGCTTCAGACGGTTCATTGGGTGGATATTCCGGTGGGATTCAAATTAAGATCAAACTCCTGGATCTTGAAGAAAAATTCAAGTAAAGAATACTTAACAGCTCCTTATCTGAAGCGCCTGAGTGTCATAAAAAGTAAATAAACGAATAGTGCTATTGAGGCTGAGCAAATAAAGGGTACAGTGGATCCGAACTGATCCCATAGTACTCCCGATAAAAATGATCCGAACATTACTCCTAAACCCGAAAGCATGTTGACCAAACCAATAGCACTTCCTCTATCCTTATCTGGAATTAAGTCACTTATCCATGCTTTCGATATGCCTTCTGTAAATGCTGAATAAACTCCGTATAAACCAAAGCACAAAAAAAGGAGTATAGGATTACTGACTAAACCAAATCCAAAATAAACAACCGTAAATACTAACAATCCTGTAGTAAAAACCAATTTTTTGGAATATTTATCCGATATAATTCCGGCTGGGAATGAGAATGAAGCATAAACAATGTTATAAGTTATGTATCCAAGAATCGCAGTCATTTCTGAACCGGAATCATGTCTTAATTTTAAAATTAAAAAAACATCACTGCTATTCGCAATAGAAAATATAGTATATAAAATCAAAAATATTTTATACTCAACTGGAGTTTTAAACAAAAATTCGAAATACTTTTCTTGTCCTCTTTTTTTTACGTCAATAAATTTATCTCTGACAAAGAAAGTCAGGAAAACCGAAAAGAAAGAAGGAATGATTGCGAGAAGAAAAATTAAAACATATTCTCCGGGATAAAAATATAATATTATTAATGCTGCTATTGGTCCAAATGCGGCTCCCAATGTGTCCATCCCTCTGTGGAATCCGAAAATCCTTCCGCTGTCATTACTTACATAACTCGCTAGTAGAGCATCTCTGGGGGCACTTCTAATACCTTTCCCCAATCTGTCAACAACTCTGAAGGCTAAGACAGTGGAAATGTTTGGAATTAATCCTGGAAGTGGTTTAACAATTGATGAAAGAGTATAACCCAGAATAACGAATAATGATCTTTTTTTGATTCTATCAGATAATCGACCAAAATAAGCCTTGAATAAACTGGCAGTCACTTCAGCAAGCCCCTCGGCAATTCCGATAATGGTCATTGAAGCGCTTAGAGATACTGCCAGAAAAATTGGGGTCACCGGATATAGCATCTCACTGGCTATATCAGTAAAAAAACTCACAAGAGAAAGTAATACTACTTGCCTTGGAATTTTACTCCTGAATTTCACATTAAATTTATCTTTATAAGGCCTTTAAGAGATTTGCCATCTCAATTGCAGTCATCGCAGCATCCCAGCCTTTGTTTCCGGCTTTTGTGCCTGCCCTTTCAATGGCTTGTTCAATGGTATCTGTAGTCAGTACACCGAATATTACTGGGGTAGAATGCTTCAGTGAAACGGTTGCAATCCCTTTAGATACTTCTGCTGCTATATACTCAAAATGTGGTGTTCCACCTCTTATAACCGTCCCTATACAAATTATTGCATCAAATTTCTTCTGCGAAGCTAACTTCTCGGCGGCAAGTGGAATCTCAAATGAACCGGGCACTTTTACCAACGTTATATTTTCTTCTCCGCAGTCGTGTCTTTTCAGACAATCTATCGCTCCCTCTAACAACTTTGAAGTTATAAGTTCATTGAATCTTCCCATCACTATTGCAAAACTCAAACCTTTAGCTGTTAAATTTCCCTGAATAGTTTTCATTTTATCTTCTTTCATTTTATTATCTAAGCTGAATCTTTTATTAATCTTTTTTGCATTGCTTCAAGGTATCTCTGAGTTATATGATACTTCCCCAGATTTTGCTCATCATTTCTTTTTCCGCCATGGAAATCTGAACCTCCGCTCGCAAGAAGAAAATAAGCGTTCGCAATCTGTTGGTAATGCTTTGTTAAAGTCTCATTGTGTGATGGATGTATTACTTCAATTCCATCAGCACCTGCTTCTATTAAATACTTAAGTATATCCTGTTGCATGTTTCCGGGATGTGCTATTATAGCAAGTCCCCCTGCTTCATTAATAATTTTGTAAGCGCTTACAGGAGAAATGTGTACTTTCTTTTCGTAAGCCGGTCCGTTGTTCTTAAGGTATTTATTAAATGCATCATAATAGGATGAAACCAGGCCTTTGTTGTACATAGCCTGAGCTATATGCGGCCTTCCGACTGCTACATAGCTGGGAAGATCGTTTACTACATCCTCTACTGTGATATTCAATCCTAAGTTATTTAACTTTTTTATTATTTTACCAACCCTTCTCAATCTCTCATCCCTGAAAAATCGAAGGTACTCAATAAGTTCGGAATTATTAATATCAATATAATACCCCAAAATATGAACTTCTTGATTCATCATCTCTGAACTTAGTTCAACTCCTGGGATTACTTCAATGTTTTGTTCTTTTGCAAGTTCTATTAAATGTGGAATTGCATCAATCGAATCATGATCGGTTATGCTTATCTTGTTAAGTCCGGCTTCAGCACATCGTCTTACTATCTCTTCTGGACTATATGCTCCATCTGAGAAACTTGTGTGAATATGCAGGTCAATTTTGTCATGCATGACTAGCTATAAAGATCCTTGAATTTTGAGTAATCAAGTATTCTTAATTTATTTCCATCTAATTCAATTAACTCCTTTTTTACAAATGAGTGTAAGGCTCTGGAAATTGTTTCTCTCGATGTTCCTGCCATATTAGCAAGATCTTGCTGGAAGGGTAGTTTTTCAATTTCTACAACCCCCTGTTTAATTTTTCCAATGTCGTCAGCTAATTGGAGTATTACCGTAGCTACTTTTCCTTCTGCATCTTTCAAAGATAGCGACTTTATCTTCATATCTGCCGCTCTTAGTCTCTTCGTCATCTCCTGAAGCAAGGCAATTGATACTTCGGGATGCGTATATAGAAGATCCAGGAAATCCTTTCTTTCTATCACAAAAAGCTCGGAATCCTCTATGGCACTTACATTTGCCGATCTGTTCAAACCGTCAATGATCGCCATTTCACCAAAGAAATCCGTCTCTGATAGTATTGTCAGAATTACTTCTTTCCCTTCCTCACTTTCTCTGAAAACTTTTACTTTCCCGGAGATTATTATAAAAAATGCCGATCCCGATTCATGCTCCATTAGTATAACTTGATCCTTTGTATAGGTACGCCTCTGTACCAAACAGGATATTTTTTCTAATGTTTCCGTCGTTAATTCGGAAAAAATCGGGACTAATTGAAGAAATTTAATGTCATCGCTCATTTATATACCATTTTATTTCAATATCTAATATATGATGGATTACTCATTTGTGCAAATAGTTTTTTTATACCTTGGCAACCCCCACCAGGGGGTTGTTGGTGATTCGTGATGCTCATAATGATATCCAAAATAGTAACACGATAAAAAACCTAAAACTAAATTCCCTTTTTGCGTCCGTGCCTTGTGTGGCATCATCTCCTCCGTGTGAGGCACTTTATGGGGCACATATGTCCCAAAATAGAATAATTGAAATGTCCCTAAAAATGCAGGAATTACCCAGAAGACAATCAGACTAATATCACTAAAAAGGAACTTCAATAAATTAAAAGTAATTGCCATTATAACTAGTTGAGTTATTGTAACGTATCTCTTCATAAATAATAAAAACCAGTAAAAAAAGTTCTGCGATTTAGTCGAATAATCAGGATCTTCCTCACTCGCCGGATACTTGTGATGTAATTTGTGGTTCTTGAGCAGACGATTAAAGGAAAGTCCCGCAAATAGAAAACAAGTTAGATAACCGAAAAATTTGTTCATCTTAATCCCTCGGGCTACTGTTTTATGCATAGCGTCATGCCCCGTAATAAATAATCCTGTATATAGAAATCCTTGAATAAGTACATGTAGATAAACATATGAATTTCCGGGCTCAATAATTACCGAATTTAATGAGTAAAATAAGTGAAATCCCCATACAAGTATTATCGTAATAGCTATTGTAATTCCCATTTTATAAAAATAAATTTAATGTTAAAAAAAATATAAACTGAACAAATAAATAAAAACTTGCAAGTTTATTATTGACTTTCTCTACCGTATTAAAGTATGAAATTGAGGAAAAAAACGCAATTGAAAACCACGCAACATAGTTTTGAATTGGTACATTATTGTTTTCCCATTGCCAGTAGCTTAGCTTTATTGCTATGGGTTCAAGAAGAAAATCGAAAGATAATGCTATTAACGCAGCAATTAAACTCGCTGCAATTCCCCTTTTTGTAATCATTCCCGCTATTATTACCGATCCCAGAATTATAATAGCCCAATTAAAACCAATTATTAGAGGAACACTAAAAATCGAAAATCCTAAAATGGTTGTATATTCGTATTTTCCGAAAATCAATCCTGTTTTTACTCCAATAACTTCAAGAAAAAAAGTACACACAAAAACGGTCATAAACCATATAATAAGATCTCTCCGGAGTTCATTTCGATAATTATATAAAACGGTTATTCCTGTTAATAAAAGCGTGTAAGGTGTTAAAGTTATCATCAAAGAATACAACGGGCTAATTAGATGTCCCGCTATTCCCACACTAAACATTATCGCTAAAAAAATATGTGGTAAATGATCCTTAATCAAATCTTTCGCCCCTTCCATTCTATCTTTCCGGCTTTGAATTTAATTACTGAATTTATTCCAACCACAAAAAGTAGCACCATCTGTATCGGATGTAATACTAAATTTAATAAAAAATTCTGTCCTGAAATAAACGAAACAAATGTTCGGTTAAGAATTATTAGTAAAATTAGTCCAAGAAATTTAACATTAAATAAAAATCCTGAAATCGGTAACAAAAAACCTATTTCGATGACACTTAGCATTAAAATAAAAGCAAATGCACTGGTATTGAATCCGGAAAAAAAGTTTTTCGAAAAACCGTTATATGCACTTCTAAAACCATCATACATTTTACAGTAAATACTGTCTCCCCCAACTGCGGTTACAAGTTTCTTTCCGTTACACTTGATTAATCTTCCGATTTCCATATCTTCTACAACTTTATTCTTTACCGCTTCATGCCCTCCAATGTAATTATAACTTTTTCGTTCAATAAAGATCAACTGACCGTTTGCTGCAATAAAGGATTTATTCTTTTTTGTGAACACATATCTGAGTGGTAAAAAAGATAGAAGTATCCAGTTCATTAACGGAACTAGCAACTTCTCTCCCAAACTTCGGTATATCTGTGTCGGGAAAACAGAGAGCATCGCAAAGTCCTTAAATTTTTTTCTGAAGTAAACAATGCTGCTAATAGATGATTCAACAAGCTTAACATCGGCATCAATGAATAATAAATACTCTCCGTTTGCTGCCTTTGAAAGCTGATAACATGCCCAGTTCTTTCCTAACCAACCATTAGGAAGTTTTTCGCCCTCAATAAGTTTTACTCTTTTATCTTTATTGATGAAATCACTCACAATATCAGAAGTCTTATCCGTTGAGTGGTCATCAAGGACCAAAATTTCCAAATCTGTGTATTCTTGTTTACAGACTAACTCAAGGATATCACCGATATTCTTTTCTTCGTTCCTTGCTGGAATGAGTACGGAAATCTTGCCGATGTACTCATCAGATACATTCTTCCTTCTTACGGTTGGGGCTGTAATCAGATTGTACATTGTAACAGTTGTTGCTGGCAAAAGAATTATTAGAGATACAATGAAAATATAGTCGCTCATTTTAAATCAAATCTTTTAGGGGTTTGGTATTAAAACATTCTTGTTTTAGCAATGCAAGATTTTGTCTGAATTCCAACTCAAATCCATCGAAATCCCTTTCAATCTCCTTTGGATAAAATATCCTTCCGGATCGTACGTATATTTTTGGTAGTTTTTCTTCACCTGACTTGAAATCAAATGCGATAGGAACGATTTTTAGCTTATCATCAAGTCCATTGACTATCTTTATTAATCCTCTTTTAAGTTTTATTTTTTCCGGGTCAACTTGTTGATACTCTCCCTGAGGATAAATGGCGATGAATGCTTCTTCGCCTCTGATTATCGCTTTTGTATATTTTATAGTATCTATAATGCTTCTGGGATTGGTCTGATTAATAGAATATGCGCCAAGCTTACCAAAAAACCAGAGTTTTTTTAACTGTTCTTCTAGCATCATAATATAAAATTTCTTTTTCCTGTAGAAGCCTCTGTAAATCCTGTCAATCAAAAATCCGTCCCACCAGGAAAAATGATTTGGACAGAAAATCACAGTCTCTCCATCTTTTACATCTGGAACTTCATTGAGCATATAAAAATGTGAAAAGTGTCCTCTAAGTTGTTTCTCGATATATACGTTAAAAATATATCTGGCCCATCTTTTATGATCTGCCTTAATCATAGTCTTTCCTTATTAGATCACATGCAATTTTGCCTGAAAGCAGCACTAAAGGTATTCCGCCTCCTGGATGTGCACTTCCTCCGCAGAAGTAAAGGTTTTTGAAATAGCCCGATCTGTTTCCCTGTCTTAAAAAAGCCGCATTTCTGTTATTGGAAGAGATTCCATACAAACTTCCTAAGTGACTATTTGTTTGCGCTTCAATTATCGGGGGAGTCAAAACCTCTGAAAACCGAATGTGTTGTTCAATATTGATCCCTAAGGTTTTTGATATTTTTTTCTTTATAACTTCTTCTTGGATCTTTATCTCATTTAACCAGTCTTGCCCTTCTGAATATGGCGCATTAGTCATAACAAACCAGTTTTCTCCTCCCTCCGGTGCATCACCTTGTACGGTTTTGGAAGAAATGTAAACATATACTGTGGGATCTCTTGGAGTCCTTTTTTCTTTGAATATATCATCAAACTCCGCTTTGTAATTGTCCGAAAAGAAAATGTTGTGAGTTGAGAGGGGAGAAGTGTAATTCTTGACACCCCAATAAAAAACAACTGCTGATGAAGAAGGTGTTAGTTTTTTGTATTTTCTCGACTCCTTTATCTCTAAATTATCAAATAGGTTTATATATGTGTAGTTTACGTCACTGCCTGCTACAACTATATCATATTTTTCCTTAATACCATTTACTCGAACTCCTTTTACTACTTTCTCTTTATGTGTAATTTTTTCAACATTGCAATTATATTGAATTGAAACTCCTAGATCTTCGGCAACTTTTGTTAATGCCTCGGTGATTGAATAAATCCCCTTCTCGGGTAGATAAGCTCCGAGCGAGCATTCAACATGAGGGATAATATTCAATGTCGCAGGTGCTTCAAATGGATTACTCCCGTTGTATGTCGCATATCGGTTAAAAAGTTGTATTGTTTTAGTGTCCCTGAAAAAAGACTGATTGGCCTCGTTTATTGTTCTGAAAGCATCAATACTTCTCAAATTTAGGAGTGTCTTCAGTGCCCTTAAATTCATAAATGTAGAGGGCTCCTTAAAACTTTTATACAGAAATAATTCTGCTGTTAAATCATAAATTCTTTTCGAGTATCTTAAATACTTCTTAATGCTTTCGGCTTTATCAGATGTTTTTGCTTCAATTTCCCCGGCAAATTTCTCTCTGTCTGCATATGCATTTATTAGTGTTCCATCGGGATAATGATACTTGCATAAAGTGGATAGGGAAGTGAATTTGATATAATCGTCTGTATTAATTCTTGCAGATTCAAATAATTCCTCAAGAACAAATTTCATTGTAAGTAATGATGGTCCGGTGTCAAACCTGAATCCCTCTTTCCTCAATTCGTTCGCTTTTCCACCCGTTGTCGTATTCTTCTCAAATAATGTTACTTTATTTCCGGAACTGATTAAACGTATCGCAGCAGATAATCCTGCTATTCCACCTCCGATAATTGCAACTTTCTTTTTCATTTTATTACATATATAAAAAACCCCTTTACTGAATAAAGGGGTTTTTTTTAATATCCCGTGTTTCCTTACCTTCCAAGACTGTCTAGATGCTCTTTCTTCGCCAGCAATGTAGCCTCGTCTTCTACATGATTTGGATCTGGAACGCAGCAATCAACTGGACAAACTGCAGCGCACTGCGGTTCATCATGAAATCCCTTGCACTCCGTGCATTTATCAGGTACTATATAGTAATAATCACTGCTGAAAAATCCGGTTGCGCCTGAGGGTGCCGTGTCTGAATTTCCATGATTTGTTCCACCTAATTCCCAATCTGCTCCACCCTCATATATCGCTGTATTTGGGCATTCTGGTTCACAGGCTCCGCAGTTGATGCATTCATCTGTTATTCTGATAGCCATGTTTTACTCCTATTTTGTTAAATAATACTAATTTGTCTGAAAAAAAATATTTATATACCTAATATTATAAAAGTTTCATGAAATTACAAGTGCAAAATCCTCTGACTTTCTGTTTGGAAGAATACGAAATTCCTCACGTTTACCAGCTCCCGGAAGCTCCTCCTCCGCCAAAACTTCCTCCACCCCCCGAAAATCCACCAAAACCTCCACCTCCCCCCGAAAACCCGCCAAAACTCCCTCCCCGGAATCCTCCTCCTGCCATTTGTCCTAATACACTCCCTATTAAAATCCCTTTTCCACTTCCTCTGCCACCAAATATGCTAAGTAATATTATTATAATGAAAATAATTACAGGAAATGGGATTTTTCCCCCGGAGTCTTCCTCTTCTTTTACTTTCTTGTATTCTCCTGCTGTTACCGCAATAATTGCATTTAAACCCCCATTTATCCCTTCAAAATACTCTCCATTCTTAAAAAATGGAATTATTTCATTCCTTATTATATAGCTTGAAGTCGCATCTGTCAGCACTCCCTCAAGACCGTAACCTACTTCAATTCTGAGCTTTCTGTCTTCTTTCGCTATTAATAGTAGTACCCCATTGTTGTTTTCCTTGGTACCAATCTTATTTGTTGCAGCTACTTGATAAGAATATTCTTCAATTGCTCCTCCGTCTAGCGTAGAAATCATTAAAAATACAAGCTGTGTAGATGTGGAATCATGAAATGTTACGAGCTTTCTTTCTAGTGCATTAAGTTCAGCTCTTGATAAAGTCCCTGTTAGATCGGTCGCATACATTTTAAGAACAGGATAACTGCTGGAGGGAAATCCCTCAGAAAGAAGTATCAGAAAAACTACTAAGTACTTAACCCACGACATCTGATTTCAACTGTTTCTTAAAACTCAACTTTAGGTGCTACATCTGCTCCGGCTAATGCTGTGAAATATGGTCTTTCTCTGAAGCCGAAAAAATTTGCAATTATTGCTTTGGGAAACTGTTTTATTGCTGTATTGTACAACTTCGCAGTTTCATTAAATTTCATCCTTTCAACCGATATCCGGTTTTCCGTACCTTCTAATTGCGACTGTAACTGCAGGAAATTTTCATTTGCTTTTAATTGTGGGTAATTTTCTACTGTTACCATTAATCTCGACAGTGCTCCGCTTAATTCACCCTGCACTTGTTGGAATTTCTGGAACGCTTGTGGATCATTCAATACCTCCGGAGTAATATTAAACTGCGTTGCTCTCGCACGGGCATTGATTACGTCGGTTAACGTTTTTTGCTCAAAGTTGGCGTATCCTTTTACAGTGTTTACCAGATTGGGAATTAGATCCATTCTTCTTTGATATAGATTCTCAACCTGACTCCATGCTTTCTTCACTTCTTCATCCATCGATACAAAATTATTGTAACCTCCTACAATCCATGAATAAAGCACTATTAATAGTATAACTACTACACCTACTATCGATAATCCGATTACTAAACCTTTTTTCATAGCTAAACCTCCGAAATATAACTGTAAATCATTTCTGAATATGAAATTTAATTAATAAACGTTAAAATAGCAAAGATTAATTTACCCATCTCTGTTTCTTTGTTTTCGCTTTAATCCAATTTCGTTGGGATTCTTAAATATATTAATTTGTCAAACTTCTCATTGGTGCTGGGATTCTTCCCCCTCTTTTAACGAAATCTGTCGATGAAAGACGCCTTACGGTCATTATTGGAGCTTTCCCGAGTAGACCTCCGTAATCAACAAAATCTCCCACTCCTTTCCCATAAGCAGGGATTATTCTTACTGCTGTTGTTTTGTCGTTTATTACTCCTATTGCCGCTTCATCTGCTATTATTCCGGCTAATGTATCTGTTGGAGTATCCCCAGGCACCGCAACCATGTCCAGTCCAACCGAACATACCGAAGTCATTGCTTCTAGCTTTTCTAATGATAAGTTTCCTTTTTGTGCTGCCCTTATCATTCCTTGGTCCTCACTTACGGGGATAAAAGCCCCGCTCATTCCACCAACCGAAGTACTTGCCATTAATCCGGCTTTTTTCACGCAATCATTTAACATGGCAAGCGCTGCAGTTGTCCCCGGAGCTCCTACGTCTTCAATTCCCATGGCTATTAAAATATCTGCTATGCTGTCCCCCTCAGCTGGAGTTGGTGCCAGTGATATATCAACTATGCCAAAAGGAATACCATGCTTTTCTGCCACTTTTCGGCCTATTAATTCTCCGGCTCTTGTTATCTTAAAAATGGTTTTCTTTATAACTTCGGCTAATGATTGAAAATCAACCATTCCTGCAGATTTTATCGCTTTCAGTACGACACCGGGCCCGCTTATTCCTACATTCAATACCACTTCCGGTTCAGTCACTCCGTGAAATGCCCCTGCAACAAAAGGATTGTCTTCTACTGCATTACAAAAAACTACAAGCTTTGCACAGCCTATGGAGTCTTTCTCGCGTGTCAGATATGCTGTTTCCTTAATTACATCCGCCATCATATTAATCGCATCCATATTTATTCCGGCTTTTGTCGATGCTATGTTTACACTTGAACAAACCTTCTTTGTTAATGATAAGGCTGAGGGAATTGACTTAATTAAATTCAAATCTCCGTTAGTGAATCCCTTTTGTACTAATGCAGAATAACCCGCTAAATAATCAATACCTATTTCTCCGGCAGCTTTATCTAATGTTTCGGCAATTTTTACGAATTCATCAATTCCAAAAGCATCTCCCGCAATGGCAATAGGTGTTACCGATACCCTCTTGTTGGCAATCGATATTCCATATTTTCTCTCTACTTCTTGCGCAAGTGATACATGTGCCTGACCATATCTTGTTATCTTCTCATATATCTTTTGTGTTGTTACGGCAATATTTCTGTCCGAACAGTCTCTTAAACTTATCCCTAAGGTCACTGTCCTTATATCAAAATGCTCTATTTCAGTCATTTTGATTGTTTCGAGTATTTCTTCGAATTCGTATGGCATTTTCTTCTAAACTTAATTACTGAATATCAAATTCTATGCATAAATCTGAATACATCCTCATGCTGCAGATATATCTTTATTTTTAGCTGAGTTGCTATTGTGTTCATTAGATCCTGCAATTCCTTGAGGTCTTTTGTCATATTGGATATATCTACAATCATTATCAGTGTATAGAATTCCTGCATTATCTTTTGGGAAATATCTAACAGATCACATCCGGTATCACTTAAAATTTTTGTAATCGCACTGACGATCCCGGTGTTATTAACTCCAAATGATGTTAGTATTACTCTGTTGCTTGTTCCGGTGGAATTATTACTCCTTATCCCGTTATCCGCGTTTGCTAACTCTCTTTCAATATATTCCTTTACCAATGTCGGAGTTGCTTTAGCTCCCAAATCATGAATTGCTTTAAGTGTAAGCTCTCTGATTTTCTCCTCAGTTAATGTCACGGTTTAAGTCCTTTGAAGTTTAATTGTAAATAGTTTAATGCTGAATTATATAACTCTGAATTCTTTTCCTTTGCAAATTTTTCTGCGTTACTTATGTTTCCCGAATAGAACCTCAGCCATAGTAATGACAGTATTGCAGCCCCATCAAATACCCTTTCCTCTTTGAATGCCTCGACACTTAAATATCCCGAAGCGATGTTCCAGCCTAAAGATAGGATTCCGTTTATATATTCACCCGAATAAACCTGCCCGGAACCGGGTAAAAAATATGAAATTGCTTTAGCAAATGTAACGGAATATTTTTTATTATCAATATCTTCGCAGAATTTTTTAAGGTATTCACAAGTGTCAATTAATGCAAACATATTCGCTGCATCTCCCCACCTGTCGGCAAACATATATATCCATCCTTTCCAGTAGTGTGATTCAGCTTCCCTCTCTGTGTACGCTAATTTTAATTCCTCAACCTGTCGAAGTGCAATACTTGTTGATCTGTTTAGTATGTGAATTCTTATTGATTCGATCTTGTTAGTAATCTTTTCTTCCTCGTTACTCACGTATTTCGAGGCAATTCCCAGGAAAATCAATGCTTCCCGGAATTTACCTCCTTGTTTGTAGCAGTCAGCTATTAAACTGTTGGCTCCGAAACTGTATTCCTTAAGGGAGTCAAAAAATATTAATCTTTTTGCCTCTGTAACTGCATCAAAATATTTTTCTTCTGCATGGAGTTGCTTGCAATAAATGTATTGTTCGGTTAGTATGGAGTCGGGTAATCTTTCCTTGGCAAATATCGTGGCCGAATAAATCACACATAAACAAAAGAATAATTGCATAAACTACCTTACCATTTCTAAAAGAGAAGTGGGGGAGTAATAGTCTCTTGCTTGAAGAAAAGTCTCCACAATATTATTTATGCCGATTTTTACCCCTAGGTTGTATTGTTCTGTTGCTTTAACCGTGCCATAAATATTACTTACATAGAACATGGCTGATAATCCGCCAAAAAGCCAGCCCCTGAAAAGATGCTTTGCTTCAAAGTTCGTGTAAGATATGTAGACACACGTAGCTGTTAATATCAGACTTATTATTCCTTCCTCTGGTCTGTCCGCATAAACCTTCCCAAGTCCTGGAATTATTGAGGATAACCCCCCGGCAATTAACGGACTCTTTAAAGGGGGGTCTAGGTTCATTATCAAAAGGGTGTTTATTGTGTCTCTTTCTTCTGGAGTGAAAATATTTATTCTTTCGAGTAAATCTTTCCTTGGGAAATTCGCTAATTCTCGGAAAAAGTCCAGTCTGTTAAAGGACTCCTGCACATCCGGACTCCACAAATTCATATTAACACTGGTTCTGTCCCACTTATATTCATTATTGTAAGATTGCTTAGTATGATTAATTCTTAAAAAATTATTTCTAAGACTCAAAAAATCTGTGATTCCCGTATAACGCAAACTCTTGGACATGATAGATATTATTTTATCCGCTTCATTATAATGCCCCATTTTTATCTCTGCAAAAGATATGCGAACTAATAGTGTATCACTGCTTAAATAATTCTCAAGTTTCTTGTATTCCTCAATGCTCCTTAAGTAGTCCTCTTGTTTGTATAAATGATCGGCAAATTTTCGGATGTTTGCAGGGCTTAATAACTCATATGATTGAGCGGTTATTTGTTGAAACAGCGAAATAAAAATGCAGATTATAAAATAAATTCTACTTGACAATTCTCTCTAATCCCTGCCAATTTTGACATAATTTCCAATCGGATCATAAAACCTTCCTGATTTAACAATTCTATAATACTTCCGCCGGTTGAATGGGTTGGTATCTCGTGCAAATCTGTCAAAAAAAAGAAGTGCTCCTTCAATTAAATTTGTTGTTTTAACTGCATCGATAAAAAATGCCGAACAACTTGGCTCAAATGGACAGTTATCTCCGTCTATATCCGAAAAAAAAGTCCAATAACTTATTAAAGCTCCTTTCAGAATTGTTTCTGTTACACCTAATCCGTCAAAACTGTAATCCCTTGATTTTGAAAAACTTTCTTTTCTGTAGTCAATTTCCTTTTTCCCCCACCTTTCCCAGTCAACCTGCGGGTGTGCAATTGTCTGAATTAAAACAATTAGTAGAATGATTCTCATTTCTTATTGAACCAATAAGGAACGGGCAATTACTAATCTTTGAATTTCTGATGTTCCCTCATAAATCTCAGTTATTTTTGCATCTCTTAAGTATCTCTCAACCAGATATTCCCTTACATATCCATATCCACCGTGTATCTGTATTGCTTCAAGCGCACAGTGCACCGCTGCTTTGGATGCTGCTAATTTTGCCATGGCAGACTCTTTTGTGTAATCAAGATGATTATCTTTCAAACTCGCTGCCCTGAATGTAAGTAGTTTAGCTGACTCAAGTTCCATCGCCATATCTGCTAACTTAAATTGAATCGCCTGGTGATTTGCAATCTCCGTTCCAAAAGCTTTCCTTGTTTTGGCATATTTAATTGCAGCTTCTAATGATGCCTCTGCAATTCCTAATGCTTGTGCCGCAATTCCGATTCTTCCTCCATTCAGGGTTTTCATTGCAAAATTAAATCCCTTTCCTTCTTCCCAGATTAAGTTCTCTGCTGGTACCTTACAGTTGTTAAATGTTAATGAACATGTGTCGGAACTCCTGATTCCTAATTTATCCTCTTTTTTTGCTTGCTCAAATCCCTCTGTCCCTTTTTCTACCAATAATGCCGAAATTCCTTTGTGTCTTTTAACTTTGTCTGTTTGTGCCATTACAATGTAATAGTCAGCCATTTTCCCGTTTGTTATCCAGTTTTTTATACCGTTAACTATGTAATAATCCCCCTCTTTTTCTGCCATAGTATTCTGATTAGTTGCATCGCTCCCTGCTTCTGGTTCTGATAAAGCAAAAGCTCCAAGTTTTAATCCCTGTGCTAATGGAACTAGATACTTATCCTTTAAATGATCTGAGCCGAATTGTTCTAATCCCCACGTCACTAATGAGTTGTTTACCGACATTATAACTCCAACACTCGCATCAACTTTAGAAATTTCAATCATGGCAAGCACATAACTTAATGTGTCCATTCCTGCACCGCCGTACTCAGGTGAAACCATCATTCCCATAAACCCTAATTCCCCAAGTTTTTTAACTATTTCAACCGGAAATTCACCATTAATATCCCTTTCTGTAGCTGATGGGGCTATTTCTGCTTCGGCGAAATCCTTGGCTGTTTGTCGTATCATCTCTTGTTCTTCGGTAAACTGAAAATTCATAATTCACTCCTTATAGATTAATTATTGCTTATTAAAGCCTCCAATTTGCTTCTCAAAATACTGCTCCATACTCCGTAAGCTTTTGGAGTAAGGTGTAAACCATCATCAGTAAAATCATCTTTTAGATTTCCTGTTTCATCCGCAAATTGTGAATATAGGTCAAAAATCTTGACCTTTTCTTCTTCGGCTAAAATGCTCAAACGCTCATTCATCAGCCGAATTGCTGAATTTGGTCTGTTTTCAATATTTTTAGTTGGAAGCAGTTTCGTTATATATATTTTCTCTCCGGCTAAGAAATCCTTTGCCTTCTTTACGATTTCTCTATAGCTTACTTCAATATTCTCAATACTCCTGCCCAGTGCGAAATCATTTATTCCAATAAGAATGAATAAAAAATCTGGTTTGTGCTCAATTATATCTTTACCTATCCGGTTTTTTATTCCCTCTGAATTGTCTCCGTATATTCCTTTGTTTATTATATTAAATTCACTTAACAGCACACCAGTATTAAACCCGTGTGTTAAAGAATCACCCGTCAGCATAATTCTCATCTTTTTCCCGGTTTTCCTCACATTATTTTGGTTTTTACTTCCTCAATATAGCAAACATCGGAATTAAAATAAAGAGTTAATCTTGGATTGAAAAAATATTTGTACTTAGCCAAAATATGCTTATATTTACAAGTTAATTTATAATAATTTTGACAATATTAGGTAGAAAGAAAAATGGCTCATCATAAATCGGCTAAAAAAAGAATTTTGACAAATGCAAAAAAACGTGAAGCTAATAAAAGTGCGATTTCTAAACTCAAAACTCTCACTAAAAAAGCTTTAACGACAGATGATAAAGACTTAAACGAAAAAATATTTACTGAGGCTGCATCCTTTACCGATAAATTGGCTTCTAAAGGCAAAATTCACAAAAATACTGCCGCTAGAAGAAAATCAGCTTTAGCTAAGCGATTAAAAGGTTTGACTGCACCCAAAACTGAGCCTGTTAAAAAATCTTAAATTAAAAACGGTGTTTTAAATTAAAAGGCTTTTACTAGGGTAGAAGCCTTTTTTTATAGTTTTGTCATGGAAAAGGTAACATTTACAAAAATTAACGGCGCAGGAAACGACTTTATCTTTATTGATAAAGATTCCTATCCTTCTCTTCAGATTTCTCCGGTTCTTGTTAGAAAACTATGTCACCGAAGATTCGGGATCGGAGGCGACGGTTTGATTACTATCGCCAAAACTGATGGCGTCGATTTTGAAATGACTTACTACAATGCCGATGGATCTCTTGGGTCTCTTTGTGGGAATGGAGCTCGGTCATCTATCCTTTTTGCATCTCTCTTTGGAAAAGCTGGCGCTGACGAAATGAAATTTCGTGTCAATAACGAAATATTTTCTGGTAAAATTATTTCTAAAGACATGATTAAATTCTATCTGAACCAGCCTCGGGACCTTAAAAAAAACCTCATAGTTGCTTCCTCCCTCGGAAATATTAACTGTCAATTCCTTAACACTGGTTCTCCCCACGTTATAATTAACATTAAAGACATTCCTGGATTTAATAAACCCATCTCCGAGCTTGATGTTATTGCATTTGGTAAAGAACTCAGATATTCTCCTCTCTTTGCTCCGGGTGGGGCTAATATTAATTTTATTGAGTTGACTGATGGAAAAGTTTTCATCAGAACTTATGAAAGGGGAGTCGAGGACGAAACGCTTGCATGCGGTACGGGTTCTACAGCTGCTGGTATTATCGCAAAAATTGTTTATAACCTGAATCCTCCTGTCGCTTTGATAACTGCTGGTGGGGATTCTTTAATTGTCGACTTTAACTTAAATGGTGATGTTTTTGAAAAACTTTCCCTTACTGGACCGGCTAACGTCAGTTTTAAGGGGGAAATATACATTTAATAATCTTTGCCCTCGGGCAATAACTTTTATAATATGGAGAAAAAATGAGTAAAGTGGTTTTTACAATGCAGTACGAAATTCAACCTGATTACAGAGAAGAATATTTGCGTAGTGTTAAGGAACTTAAAATGCTTCAAAAAGGCGAGGGCATTGAGTCCTACTCCGTTTATGAAGTTAAAGGGAAACTGAACACCTTCGGGGAAATTATCATTTTCTCCGATGAGAACATGTTTGACAACTTCGAGGATGAAGCTAATGAAAGGATAGAGCTGCTGAACTCAAAAATTGAGGAAATGAAAGTCCCTAAAACTACTAAATATAATACTCTGATAGAGTTAAATTAATAACCTGAAAAGATATTAACATGAAATTTAAGTTCTCACCCCTGGTTTTTTATTCCGGCTTTATTATGGTTGCAGTAGCCGCATTAATTATTTACTTTTCGGTTAGTGGTTCAAACAATGCTAATCACGATCACTCCACTATGAATCAGATGCCGGATGATGATCTTCACCGAAGTTTTAAAAATCCCGATATGCACGGTAAGGATGGTATGAAACTCCTTCCCGATGTCATGGCAAAACTTAATGAACTTAAAGCAGGTATTGAAAAAAATCCTAATGATACTCTGAAAATGAGGGAACTTGCAGATTTCTATTTTCAAAGTCATAAACCTGATGAAGCTTTAATGTATTATAACATGATTCTTGATAAGAATCCCAAACGAACCGATATCTTACATAATATTACTAACCTTTACTACGTTCAGAAAGATTTGGAAAAAGCTGAACAGGTTACTCGTCAGATTATTTCCATTGATAAGGATGATGTCTATGCTCATTACAATCTGGGAGCTATCTTCGCTACTGTCGGTAAAAAGGATGAAGCAAGAAAAATTTGGTTGGAAATTCTTAATAAATACCCCAATAATCCTTTAAAAAACCTGATTTCAGAGTCATTGAACCAGATTAAATAAAAAAAATGCATTTTTTTTAAAAAAATTCGTTTTGTTGTTTCTATATGTTAAAATAAATTTATATTTTTGTCTGAACAATAATTATTAATTTATAATAAACTAAAGGTATTAATATGGCAGCTGCAAAACCAATGACAAAAGGTCAGATTCTTGATCACATGGCTAAAAAAACTGGTGTTACTAAAAAATTAGCCGGTCAGTTCATGGATGAATTCATTTCTCTTGCTTATAAAGAAGCTAAGAAATCTTTCGTTATTCCTGGATTAGGAAAGTTAGTTGTCTCCAACCGCAAAAAAAGAATGGGACGCAATCCTAAAACCGGAGAAACTATGGTTATCCCGGCTAAAAAAGTGCTGAAATTCAGAATCGCTAAACAAGCAAAAGATTCTGTTTTCGGTAAATAAGTTTTTTCAAAGCCTGGGAATTCCTGGGCTTTTTCTTTTTAATTAATTCAATTAACAGAATAACGTTCCTGCTAAGGAACTCTATTCTTCTGTTTTATAACATTTTTGGAGGTCAATATGAAATACAAATTACTCCTTCTTTCTTTTATTCTATCATCCTCTTTGTTGTTTTCTCAAATTACTGCTATAGATGATTTTGAGGATGGTCTTCCCGGTCATTTCCCCCTTGCAACAACTTACTCTGGCTCAACTGTAGGTCTTCTTCCTTTTATACCGGTTGTTGATTCATCGACGGCTCTTATGGGCACTAAATCCTTGATGGTTAAGTTGATCGATAACCCCGCTATATTTGGTCCCTATTTTTGCCGTCTTCTATCTGGTATGGGTACTCCCGCTAACAATGTCGTCCTTAGCCAGAATGGATACGTTGGTTATTGGTTGAAAGCCGATCGCCCTTATCTTGGATGTGGCCTTATTCTGGACGACCTTAATGCAAATGGCACTGGCGTCGGTACTAATGAGAGATCAATAGATCTCCCGGTTATTGCCGATGGTAGTTGGCATCTTTATCAGTGGGATTGTGCTGATTCTAATCAGTGGAATGCATTCATTGCTTCTGGTAATGGATTAATCCAGGACCCTGTTACTATCGATGCAATCACATTTACGAGCCTTGATACCACGAGTATTGCTGGCGATACAGCTACAGTGTTTATTGACTTTGTTTGTTTCAATCCCATTGGCGTTGTTCCGGTTGAATTTGCTTCCTTCATAGCCTCGGCTTCTGGTAATGTTGTTGACTTGAGATGGGTTACTGCTACAGAAACTAATAATAAGGGCTTCGAAATTGAAAGGAAATTCGAAAACTCAAATTATCAGAAAATCGCCTTTGTCGATGGTAAGGGTACCACCACTCAACCTCAGGGTTACACTTTCTCCGATCAAACTGATAAAGCAGGAAAATATTCCTATAGACTGAAACAAATTGATTTCGACGGAAGTTATGCTTATTCTAATGTAGTTGAAGTTGAAGTTCTTACTGTTCCGGGACAATATACACTTGCTCAGAACTATCCAAATCCTTTTAACCCTACAACTAATATTAGATTTTCTCTTCCACAGGCAGGAATGGTCTCCCTTGCAGTCTATAATCTTGTTGGAGAAAAAGTTGCTGACTTGGTTAATGGTCTGAAAGAAGCTGGCGAATATAACGTTAATCTTGATGCTTCTAAACTCTCAAGCGGTACTTATATCTATACTCTCTCGATTAATGGAAATGTTATCAGCAAGAAAATGACCTTACTGAAATAGCAACTCTCTTAATAATTTCATAAAAAAACCCCGGTTGATCCGGGGTTTTTTATTCTCTGATTTACTATTTCTTCTTTCTTAAATTTTCTTTTCTGATATTGAATTTATCAATTACTTCATCGTACAGTTTTTTATCAACCTTGCTTAATATTAAACTCTCAAGTGTCCTGGCATCGTTGATTTTATGAAAGAATCCAACTGTTATTCCTTCCCCTGTATTATGCACTTTCATTAGTCCTGTCCCCTTACCATCAAATATACCGCCTGATAATTTGTCAATTTCTTTATATCTTAAAGTGATTGATTTATTATCGAATAAAAATTCTGAGAATATCATTTTCTCATCATCTGCTTCAATTTTATACGGCATTATCCTGTATAAATTCAGATAATACTTGTTGAAAAAAAACATGATTAACATTAAAAATGCTATGTATGCAATTTGAAATATTTTCCCCTCGAATGCCATTATAGCCGGGATTAGATAAATTATTATTAGTATGTTTATTATCAGACTTCCGAAACTGTAGATTAACCTGTATCCCAAACGGTACTCAAAAATATATTTCATAACAGTTTTTTATTCTTTATTCTCTTCTTATTTTTATTTTTAATTATATTAAATTTTCATGATCACGGTTAAATACTAATGTCAAATTTGATTTCAGATGAGTTCCTGGACTATATTATTAGTCAGAAAAGCGATATCCTGCCCGATGGAAGTCCTGGTGTAAATCTTGCATTTGATGAGATTTACGATTTCCTGTGTGGTTTCTATAACACCTTCCCCGCTAAAAGTGAACGCTTGTTGCTCTCTGCTTATATCGGCGTCTGTAAAAAACTTCCTCTTTCTTGGAACAATTATGAGGCTTTAGCTTTTTGCCTTAATTCCCTTTACCCGAACACTGACTTGCTTGAGATTTCTGACGAAGAAGTGATTCAAAAAGTTATTGCTCTCCTTAATTTTACTGAGGCAAATGTCCCTCCTCCGGATGATATTGCAACAGCCATTATCACCATTTGGGTCGATATATACTACAACTGGGAATTGTAATTATTTGACCTCAACAGGTCTTAACACAATTATTCCCGTATGCTTTTTCACTTTTGCCAGATATTCTGGTAAGGGGTTCTCCGATATCTGAACCTTTGCACCCACTAACGGTGCATGCATAAAATGGATCCTTCCGCTTTTCTCCTTTACGGCAATTCCTACATGCCCGATGTCAAGTCCCTTTAAATTCGTCGTAATCGCAATCAAATCACCATTTTGTATCTTATTCTCTATATCCTTCACTTCATCATTCGGGATATAATAATAAGTTCTGCTGTTAATTTCTTCTTCGCTCTTCTTTATAGCTGGTATAAATTCCGGATTTTCATTTAGTTGTTTGTATTTATCCGGATTTTGTGACATAAAAAATACATTGAACTTAATCTCTTTTCCGCCAATCTCTTTTGTTATGTCTTTTACTATTCCTTTTGACGTGTTGTTCGCAATCCAGTCAGAAAAATAATGTAGTCTGCTTGGATATCTCTCCAGTATTCCGTCTCTGTATCGTATATAGGTTAGTTCCTTCACGTAATCATTGAACTCTGTTTTCCCCGCTTTTATAAGTCTTCCGAACGTGAAGCAGTTTTCAAGAAAAGTAGTACAATCTAAACCCGTTAAATTGATTACTAGGTTTTCCTCCCCCTCTTTTTCAAGTGTGTGGGCTACATACTCCACTCCGATAAAACTTCTCCCTATAAATGCTATTAAATCTCCCAAAGGAGCATCCACCATATTCTTATCTACTGCCAACTGGAATTTGGATTTGCATATCTCCACATCTTTTTCGCTGAATGTTTGTGAATTAATAGGGGAGATAAAAATAAATGCTATAATTATAACAATTAAAGTTTTCATATTACATCTTCCTCATCTGCTATTTGTATGCTTGGGGGTTCTTCCATTGTTCGGAATAATTCCCTGTTTTCAAATCGGCTGTATTCTTTTACAAATGTTAACTTGGCTTCTCCGGTCGGTCCGTTCCTGTGTTTTGCGATAATGATTTCTGCCAGTCCCTCTGTTGAATTTCCATCTAATTCCTTAATTCCGTAGTACTCTGGTCTGTTTATAAACATAACTACATCCGCATCCTGCTCTATAGACCCCGACTCTCTTAAATCCGATAACTGTGGTCGCTTATCAGTTCTCCCTTCTACCGCACGGTTTAGCTGCGCCATTGCAATTACCGGTAGGTCAAGCTCTTTGGCCAATGCTTTCAATGATCTTGAAATCGCAGAAATTTCTCTCTCTCTGCTTTCCGATTTCGGCGGACCAACCATTAACTGTAAATAATCAATTACTATTAAACCTATATTTCTCTCTGCTTTTAATCTCCTTGCTTTTGCCCTTATTTCTAGAATTGTCTGGGCCGGAGCATCATCAATATATATCGGAGCTTCATTCAGTTTCGACGCAACTCTCCATAGCCTCTGTGCGTCTGATTTGGGAAGTTTCCCGGTTCTCAGTAACTGTGCATTAAGCTTTCCCTCAGCAGATATCAAGCGGAATATTAACTGTATAGTCGCCATTTCAAGCGAAAAAACCGCTACCGGAATTTTATACAATACTGCTGCATTCCTCGCAAAACATAAACCCAATGCCGTTTTCCCCATCGATGGTCTGGCGGCAAGTATAATTAAATCCTTCTTCTGAAATCCCCCTAGTTTGTCATCCAGATCAAGAAATCCTGTAGGAACGGCAAAGTTCTTATATTCCTGTACTTGCATAGCATCAAAATATTCCAGCGCATCCCGGACTGCTCTTTTCATGTCCGCATATGACCGCTTCATATGCGATTCCATTATTTGGAAAATCTGATTCTCCGCCTTGTCTAATAGTTCAAATGCATCCTCTGTCCCGTCATACGCGGCTTTGACAATTTCATTTGATGTGGAAATAAGTTTGCTCAATACCGACTTCTCCACAAGTATTTTTGCATGATATTCTACATTTGCGGAACTCGATAAATTCTGAGATAATCGCGATATGTATACAGGTCCCCCTGCTGAATCTATATTCCCTTGTTTGCTTAATTCCTGGTATAATGTTACCGTGTCAATCGGTTCATTTGACTCAAATAACTTCACCATTGTCTTGAAAATAATTCTGTGCTCTTTTAGATAAAAATCATTTTCATTCAGCAGTTCAAAAACTTTTGGTACACACTCCCGGTCTATCAGCATCGCTCCAAGAACCGACATTTCTACATCCGGTGCCGATGGCGGTTTAATGCTTGCTGGTAACAGCCTCATTAAATTTATGTTCTCTTCATTTTTCTTGGACATCTTGCTGGTTTATTCTTTTACTAAATTGTCGTATAATTTCCTGAATGCTTGCACATCCTCCCAGCACCCTTTCTTCCAGTTCGGATTCCTTAGTAGTGCTGCCGGATGGTATGTAACCATAACTTTTATATTATTATGTGCAAAAACCTTTCCCCTAAAATTAGTTAAAGTATCCCTCTTTTCCAAAAGAGCCTGCGCTGCCGTTAATCCTAAACAAAGTATCGCTTTTGGCTTTATTAGTTCAATTTGTTTTCTCAAATAGGGGAGACATGATTCCATCTCTTGCGGTAGGGGAGTCCTGTTCCCCGGGGGTCTGCATTTTACAATATTTGCAATAAAAACTTCCTCACGCGTAAAATTGATTGCTTCCAGTATTTTCGTAAGTAATACCCCTGCTCTTCCTACAAATGGCTCCCCTTGCTCATCCTCGTCCGCTCCGGGTCCTTCTCCTATGCACATTACACCCGCTTCTGGATTACCTTTCCCGAATACAAATTTATTTCTTGTCTTATGTAGGTTGCAAAACTGGCATTTGCAGATCATTTCGTTCAATTCATCCAGCGTCGTTGCTCTCTCCCATTCTGCGGGGAATAACTCTGGCTCAGTCATTTTTGCACTTGCGGCTGTCTTTATGCTAGGAGGTTCGGGTTTGATGGGTTTTATATCAAGCTTCTGATAAAGGATATCGCCGAAGATTTCCTTCTGTGCTTTTAGCGATTCTATTATTTCCTTTTTCTTCACGCTTCTTTCTTTATAAGCTCTGCCGCTTCTGTTAATATAACATTTGCAACCTGGAACTTGCTCATAAGAGGAAATTCCTTCGTTTTATCTCTGTCAATTATTTTGATCTTGTTAGTATCATATTCAAATCCGCTCTTCTCGTCCCTTAGTGAGTTTAATACTATTAGATCAAGTCCTTTCCCCTTTAATTTCTTAATTGCATTCTTCTCTTCATTTTCTGTTTCTAATGCAAAACCGACTTTTACTGTCTCTCCTGACTTGGCTTTAGTCTTCAAACCTGTTAAGATATCCTCTGTCTTTTCCAGTCTTATGCTTTCAGGATTTTCTTCTTTCTTAATCTTGTTTTCGCTTTTTTTCGAGGGCTTGAAATCTGCTACCGCAGCTGCCATAATCAGAATATCTGAATTTTTTACACTCTTATCAACAACTGTTTTCATCTCCGCAGCGCTTCTTACTCTTATAATCGGTATTTCTTGATATGCTCTCTCGCTGGTGGGCCCGGATATCAGTAACACCTCCGCCCCTCTCAAATATGCTGCTTTTGCAAGTTCGAAGCCCATCTTTCCCGAAGACCTGTTCCCCAAATACCTCACCGGATCAATATCTTCATATGTTGGTCCTGCAGTTACTAATACTCGCTTCCCGGAAAGGTCCTCTTTATAACCGGAAAGTATTTGCTCTGTCTTATCTGTAATTTTACTTGTTTCCGGTAAACGTCCTTTTCCTGTCAATCCGCTTGCAAGTTCTCCCGCTTCTGCATCTAAAATATGAAATCCATACCCTCTCAGTTTTTCTATATTTTCTTGCGTTACTCTTGCCTGATACATATCAACATCAGCAGTAGGACAAACTAAAAGGGGACACCTTAAAGCTGTCACGAGTGTCGTTAATGGATTGTCACAAATCCCGTGAGCAATTTTTGCTATGCTGTTTACAGATGCCGGCGCTATTATCATTATATCTGCCCATATGCCTAAATCAATATGCCAGGTTGTTGTCTTCGCTTCACTGTCTGTCCCCTTTGGGAACATTGACACAACAACGTCATTCCTGGATAAAGTGGCTAATGTTAGCGGAGTAATAAACTCAAGTGCGGATTTCGTAGCAACAACCTTTACTTCTGCACCTCGCTTAACCAGCTCTCGGATTAAAAAACAACTTTTATATGCTGATATACATCCTGTAATTCCGAGTACTATCTTCTTCCCACTTAGGGCATCGCCGGATTTCAACTATTTATTCCTTGGCTTTATACTCGTACTGAACTTCATCTTCCAATAAAAGATTCATTGCTTGTAAATGCGGTTTTGGTCTCCTCTCAAACTCGAGCGAAAGCTTCAACTGTGCTGGATTGTCAAAATCCTCTCCGTCTTCATCAGTATTCGTTGGTGGAACGGTCTCCAATAAACTGTTAAATTCTAACTTCTGCTCTTCATTTATCATTCTCGCTTTTTTACCCGAAATGATAATCGCTTCATAAATATTCGCAGTTTTTTTCTCTATTTCTCTTAAATCAACAGGTCCTATACCCATCTTTACTCTACTCCTATTTGGTTACTTTACTAATTATAACTTTTAATTCCTTTAATGCTAAATCCAAATTATCATTAACTACAAGATAATCAAATTTGTCCTTTAGACTCAATTCCATTTTTGCCCTCTCAATCCGCTTCCTAAACTCTTCCTCACTTTCAGTCTTTCTGTTTCTCAGCCTTGTTATTAATGCATCAATACTTGGCGGGTCTATAAAAATCAGTATGGATTCGGGGTAATTCGTTTTTATCTTCAATGCTCCCTTTACATCAATTTCCAGTAATATATGCTTCCCTCCGTTTATCGTCTCCTCCAATTGCTTCCGGTAGGTCCCGTAATAATGATCATAAAACCTTTCCCATTCAGCAAATTCATCCGACTCGATTTTCCTTGCAAATTCTTCTTCACTAATAAAGAAATAATCCTTTCCATTCCTTTCATTCGCTCTTTGAGTTCGGGTGGTCGCCGATGTCGAAAATATTATATCCGGAAATCCCGCAATTATCTCTTTGGTCAAGGTTGTCTTTCCTGCTCCGCTTGGGGCGGAAATAACAAGGATCTTTCCTTTCTTTACATTCGCATTATCACTGGTCATCTCTGTTCATTTCTTTCAGGTTACTCAATATTTTGGATCTGCTCTCTTATTCTCTCGATTTCTTCCCTTATAGAAACAGAAGCGTGTATAATGTCCGAATTTATAGACTTCGATGCAATCGTGTTTGCCTCTCTGTGCATCTCCTGACAAATAAAATTCAGCTTTCTTCCAACCTCCTCTCCGGACTTCAGTGTATCGGTAAAAAACCTTAAATGGCTTTTTAATCTTACACACTCTTCCGTGATATCGGCTTTATCAGCTAATATTGCCAGCTCAGTATCTAGTCTGTCGTTATATTTCGTTACATCTTCAAGAATATGTTTTAGTCTTACCCTTAATTTCTCAAAATGCTGAGTAATTGTTCCGCTGAATTCCTCTTCTATAAAATTTACCGAATCTCTGATTAGGTTTACTCTGTTGTTCAGATCTTCATGCAGATTTTTACCCTCTGTCTGCCGCATAACTATTAGTGAATCCAGTGCAGTATTCAAAGTTTCCTTTATTACCTCAAAATGCTCCTCGTCAAATTCAAACTGCTCTGGTGTAAACAAATCCTTGAATGAAAGAAAATGCTCTATTCTGATTTTCTCCTTCGATTTAATGAATTTTCTCACCCTCTTCATCGCCTCTAAAGCTTCCTCAAGCTTCTCCTCATTAACAGGGATAGTATTCACCCCTTCCCCCGGCTTAACCGTTATAGAGAGTTGGATCTTTCCTCTCTTTAACTTGTTCCTCACCAGTTCCTTAATTTCAAACTCTTTTGTCTGCAAAGAATTGGGAATCCTTAACGAAATTTCTAAAAATCTGTTATTAAAGCTTTTAACTTCTGCCTCGATTGTAAATCCCTCAAGACTCGAAGAAGCTTTCCCATAACCTGTCATACTTGTAATCATAATAATAACCCGAATAAAGACTACAAATTTATCACTTTATTCATAGTTTAGCAAATTATAAAATCAATTTAACTCGCTTTTTGAAAAACCCGGTATCCCAAAAAGGTATCCCCCATTTATATAAAGCCGTGGTAAAGCCGTACTAAAGCCGTGGTAAACCCGTGGTAAAGCCGTGGTAAAGCCATCCTTATTACCTTCTCGCTTTTCTTCAAAATTCCCCCCTGATCTATTCAGATTCACTTAAATTTTCCCTCTTTTTCCATACAATAAATGAAGTTTACCTGCTTGCTTAATTTGTAAAATAATACTGGAATTCTTATCTTTGTAGTTCAATTTTTAGGAGAAAAATATGAAAAGAACATTTCAGCCGAGTAACAGAAAAAGAAAGAATAAACACGGCTTTAGAGAAAGAATGAAAACTGCTAACGGTAGGAAAGTACTTGCTCGCAGAAGAGCACGCGGTCGTCATAAATTAACTGTTAGCGACGAATAGTCTCTTTTTTAGTAAACTATTTAATAAAGCATCAGATTCAACTGATTGAAACAAAATACACTTTCTAAAAGTGAGCGGTTAAAAAGTAAAAAAGATATTGAAGAGATCTTTTCTGATAATAAATCGTTTGTTTCTTCAGATAAAAAAATACTGCTCCTCTACAAAATCGTTAAGCAGGAGGGGATTAAACCGGAATTAAAATTTGCCGTCACTGTTCCGAAAAAATCGGGCAGTGCTGTTTGGCGAAATCGGATAAAAAGGTTAATTCGGGAGGCTTATAGAACTAATAAGTTCATTCTTCTCTCTGATATGACCTCTGCTGGGGCGGTCCTTAAACTCGTTTTTATCCCTTTTCAGCTTAACCAAAAAAAAAATAAAAAAGTATCGCTGGATCAGGTTCTCCCGGGTGTACTCGAACTTTTAATGAAAATTAAAGAAAAAGTTCTTTTAATTTGAAAACTCTACTTGTTTTTTGTGGAAACAGGCTTGTAAGTATCTATTTCGACTCTGTTTTTGTTTCATTTGCCAAGAAATTCTAATGAGAAATCTTTTTATTTGGCTTATCAGGGTTTATCAGAAATTTATTTCCCCTTTGTTTCCCCCATCCTGCAGGTTCTACCCGACCTGTAGCGAGTACGCAGTACAGGCGCTGTCCAAATACGGCGTCTTCAAAGGTAGTTTGAAAGCAATCTGGCGCATTCTTAGATGCAACCCATTTAACAAAGGCGGGCTCGACCCCCTCAAATAATTTAGGATATTTATGGATAGACAAACAACTTTAGCTTTTGTACTCATCGGCCTGATTTTAATCGTCTGGTTGTACCTCACCACTCCTACAGTAACTCCTCCGAAAAATACTAAAAAAACTCAGGATACTACTCACGTTCAACCTAAGGTCGAAACTCCAAAAGCTCCTGAATCGCTTCCCCCGGTAACTCAAACTCCTGCTCCCGATAGTGCTTCATTGGGCATTTTTTATACCAACTCTAAACCCGCTAATCAGTATATAACTATCGAAACCGATCTTGCGATTATTCGCATTAATTCTGCCGGTGCAAAAATTGATAAATACTTCCTAAAAAAATATAATAACTGGTATCATTCCAAGCTTCCCGCTGGCTCTCCTGAAATAGACAAATATGTACAACTTATTAACTACAGCCTTGGTGGCAGTTTTGACATTGCTTTTATCTCAAACGAAGGTAAAGCTGTCTCTACTTCAAACCTTGCTTTTACACCAAACTCTCCGCAGTCTCAGTACAGACTTTCAGGTAAGGACTCTCTTAAACTTTCTTTTACCTTCCTGACAAAGGATAGCAATGCAATAATTAAAAACTATACTTTATTCGGCGATCGCTACGATTCTCGTTTCCAATTGGAACTCGATAAAATGAATAATCTCATAAGCAATAGCATTTATGATGTCGTCTGGACTGGAGGTCTTCATTTCGTCGAGGAAAATTCTGCCGATGAGGCAAACTATTCAAATGCTAGCGCCTATTATGGAGATGAACAGGTTATTTTTGATGCTCCCCATTCAGATGGTGACTTCCTTAAAGAGGAAAAAACCGGACGAGTTGATTGGATCACGGTCAGAAATAAATACTTCGCTGGTATTATTGTCCCGGAAGATCCTTCTCAAACAGAGGGGGTTTATGTTAAAGGATATAGCAAGAGTTTCCCAAAAGGCGGTATCAGGGAATACTATAATATCCGCCTTAAAGTCCCTGTCGGAAACCAGCCGATAATTAAACATGATTACATGGTTTACCTTGGTCCGGTTAATTACGATATTCTGGATGCTTATGGAAAAAATCTTGATGCAATTGTTGACTTCGGAAGTTTCTTCGGGCTTAAATTTATTGTTCGCCCTATCGCCGAGTATCTGCTGCTTCCTTTGTTCAATTTCCTCCATAGCTTTATCTCTAACTTTGGTTTGGTAATTATCCTCTTCTCGATCATCATAAAATTATTGATGTGGCCTCTTACCAAACAAAGTATGCAGTCAATGAAAAAGATGCAATCCTTGCAGCCCAAGATCACTGAAATTAAAGAAAAATTCAAGGACGATCAGGCAAAAGTCCAAAAAGAAACTATGCGCCTCTACTCAACCTACGGAATAAATCCCGCGGGTGGTTGTCTTCCGCTTCTTCTTCAGATGCCTATATTTATTGCTCTCTGGGGTCTCTTTCAATCCGCTATTGAGCTTAGGCAGCAGCCATTTATATGGTGGATAAACGATCTTTCTAAACCCGATGTTATTTTTAATCTTGGCTTCAAACTCCCTCTCTTTGGTGTTGAGCAAATTAGCGGTCTTGCACTTCTTATGGGTATTACAACATATCTCCAGCAGAAACAGACCGTTAAGGATCCGCAGCAGCAAATGCTCGTATACATTATGCCGGTTATGCTTACAATCCTTTTTATGAGTTTCCCGTCTGGACTTAATTTATACTATTTCCTCTTCAACTTGTTCTCAATTACTCACCAGCATATCATGAATAAGTACGGTAAACCGGTTGAACTTCAACCCGTAAAAAATGGAGGAAAGAAAAAAGGATTTATGCAGAAAATGATGGAGGCTGCCGAAGAAAAAGCAAAACATCAACAGAAAAGAAAAAAATAACCTACTCGGCTGTTTTTATGAGCAAGCTCTTTTGTTTGTTTTTTGCATTTGTTTTTATTTTTCCTTCTTTTGCTCAGGAAGATATCGAAAAAATTACTCTCGATTATCAAACCGAAAAATCAGTTTTCGGCCTGGAACTCAAAACCCCGGTTGCTAAACCAAAACTTGGACTGGCTCTTAGCGGCGGGGGCTCAAGAGGACTTGCTCAGATAGGTGTCCTCAAAGCCTTAGTGGAAAACGGTATCGACATTGATATTATTGCCGGAACTAGTATGGGGTCTATTGTTGGTGGAATATTCTCGCTGGGATATACAATTGATGAAATGGACTCAATCGCTAAAAATACAGATTGGATAAACTTAGTCTCAATTCAGAATAAAACGGATCGCCGACAACTCTTTATTGACCGCAAAATCACAAGTGATAAAGCAATAATAACTTTTCGCCTGAATAATCTGCGCCCTGTTATTCCAACAGCCGTTAACGATGGCATAGCTCTTTCTAATTACCTTAGCCTTCTTGCACTTCAGGCACCTTTAAAAAATATTCGTAATTTTGATAGTCTCGAAACTGTCTTTGGTGCAGTGTGCGCTGACCTCGAAACAGGTAATCTCGTTTTGCTTAGAGAAGGTTCTCTCGGTTTGGCTCTCCGGGCTAGTTCTAGTGTTTCTTTCCTCCTCACTCCCGTTAAACTCGATACTTTAACTCTCGTCGATGGAGGTCTCGTCGCCAATATTCCTGTCAAAGTAGCAAAATCTTTGGGCTCTGATATTGTCCTCGCAGTTAATACCACCAGTTCTTTGTATTCTGCAGAAGCACTCGAAGCCCCGTGGATTGTTGCCGATCAGGTACTTAGTATCCCTATGAAACTATTAAATGAAGAACAGTTAAAACATGCCGACTTTACTATTTCCCCAGATCTGACAGGTCTTATTTCCTCTGATTTTAATAACATTGATACAATGATTAATATTGGATATAATAGTGCTGTTCCCGCTATTATTCCCCTGAAACAGAAATCAGATTCTTTATTTTACACTAACCTTCACTCTTTGGATAACAGGTATATTAGCAATGTTGATGTTGACTTGTCAAAAGGAATAGGACTTGATATACTCGGGAAATATCACAACCTCGATTCATTGCCTGTAGCTCAGATCAGATTTGACCTGTATGAACTTAATAAAAACCCTCTGTACTCTGAAGTACATGCTGTGATAAAGAAAAAAAACGGAAAAAATACTATAAGCTTCGAAGCTGTTTATAATCCGATCATCAGATCAGTGGAAATTATTAGCGAAGAAGGTCTCGATACTGTCTCCCTGAACGGTTCGGTTACTCAGTTGGAAGAAACTCCTTTTGATAATCTCCGCATTATTAACGCAGTTAAAGAAATTCTTTCTGTTTATAGAAAAAAAGGTCTCTCCCTCACTGAAATCCAATCGATCAACTTTAATGATGGGAAACTTATATTAAAATTTACAAAAGGATTCGTTTCTAAAATAAATATTATTGGAAACGACATTACAAATGAAACTGTGATCCTTCGTGAATTCCCCATAAAAGAAGGGGACATTTTTTCAACAGCAGCTGTACAGGAAGGCTTGACAAATTTAAGAAATACTAATCTTTTTGAAAGTGTAATTCTGGAAGTTGAGCAAAATGAAAACGGAAACATTCTCAACCTTATCGTAAATGAAAAACACCCTTCCTTACTTAGGGTTGGACTTCGTGTTGATAATGAAAACAAAGGTCAAATCAGCCTTGACCTTCGTAACGAAAATCTATTTGGTAGCGGAACTGAAATCGGCCTAATGCTCCAATTTTCCGAGATGATAAAGAGTTATCGCATTGAGCATAAATCGGTTAGAGTCTGGAATACTTACTTTACATATAATATCAATGCATTCTACCGCATTCTCGATGCCCTTAGTTACATGAATGATGTTAAAACTTCCGATCGCTACTTTTCTCGCTCTGTTGATGGTGAATATAGACAGATTTATTATGGCCTCTCTCTCGCTGCTGGTACTCAGATTAGCCGCTTTGGTAATTTTATTCTATCCGCAATTTATGGAAAAGATGAAGTTAAAAACCTTCGCGAAAGCCCCGTAGTCCCTTTCCGTACTAACATACTTTCTCTCAGAGCCTCTTTAACCATTGATACTCAGGATAAATATCCTTATCCAAATGATGGGATTAAATTTACTTCTTACTACGAAACTGCACAGTCTATCTTGGGTGCGGAACTTGGATATACTGACCTGAATTTTGATTTTATTGGTTATGCCAGTCTCAATGACTACCATACTTTTTCCGCAAGTTTCAGACTCGGCTTTGCAGATAAAACCCTTCCGCTTTCGCGCCAGTATTCTCTCGGTGGGCAGTACTCCTTCTTTGGAATGCGTGAAAATGAAATGCGTGGTAGGCAGGTCTTTAAAACTTCATTTGAGTATCGGGCACTTCTTCCGGTTAAGATTTTTTTCAATACCTATTTCCAGCTTCGCTATGATCTTGGCTCAATGTGGGCTAACCAGGAAGAAATTAGATTTGCTGACCTGCGACATGGCATCGGTATGACTCTTTCCCTCGATTCTCCTATCGGACCTGCTGACTTCTCTGTCGGAAGAAGTTTTATCCTGAATGAAAACATTGCTCATAATCCGGTTAGCTTTGGACCTCTTCAGTTCTACTTTTCAATAGGATACTACTTTTGAAAAAAAGGATCTTAATAGTCCGGACTGATCGTGTCGGTGATGTCGTTATGATAACTCCGATGATTCGGGAGTTGCGACAAACTTTTCCTCATGCCTTTATAGCAACCCTCACGCGCCCCTCTAATCTGGCGATAATGGAGAATAATCCTCATCTTGATGTTTGTCTTACTGATGATCTCGAAAAAAACACTTTTTGGAAAGTGGTTAAAGAAATTAGGAAGTACAAGTTTACTGATGCTTTACTCGTTCTTCCAACCGAAAGAGCAGCTTATCAACTCTTCCTTGCCGGAATACCCCATAGGATTGGCGTTGGCAGAAAAATATATGAAGTGATTACTTTTATGCAATCCGTCTCAAGAAATAATTATATACCTCTGCGCCATGAGGCAGATTACTGCATGGATCTGGCTCGTCGCCTTGGTGTTAAATCAGATAACCTTGTTCCCGAAATATTTGTTACCCATGACGAAAAAAATCAAGCCCGCTCCTTCCTGGAATCTAAGGGGGTTAAACATGATGATTTTATTCTTGTTATTCATACAGGAACAAAAGGCTCTGCACCTAATTGGAGTGAGGAAAAATATCTTGAGCTAATTAAAGAGATCTTTAACCATTTCGACATGTCTAAGATAAAACTCTTTCTAACTGCTTTGGAGATGTCCCCGGACTTTTTATCCTCTGTGGGAGAGATAAATAATATGTGTAAAACAAAATATCAAATCGACTCTGACATTGTATTGGATGTCGCTTCAGAGTTGAAAAGCTTAAGGGAATTGATAGTTTTTCTTTCTGAAATTGACTTGTTGATCTGTCCCTCAACGGGACCTCTCCATTTGGCTGATGCCCTTAACAAAAGCTGTATCGGTCTGCATTGCCGTAGAAATGTTAGTTCTGCTGCTCATTGGGGAATACTTAATAAAGTATCAGTTAATCTTGAAGTCTCCGAATCAGCTTGTAAAAAATTCTGCAGTGCCGATCAGCATCAGTGCGGAATTGAATCCGCGCTTGAGGTTACAGCTGTAATTGACGCAATGAAGCAGTTTTTTAAGTCTTAAGAAAAACTTATCTTTGAGAAATTATTTTCAATATTCTTTTAACATAATATGATAAATTATAACGATCTTAAAATTCCCGACTGTAAAAACTTTTCAGGTTATAAACCCTGCAAACCTTACACAAATTGCCTTGTAAATGGTTGTCAGGATGCATCTGATGATACAAAAATAGGTGTCAGAATTCTTATTGTTTCTCTGGATGCACTGGGAAATGTTATGGATAACACCCCGCTCCTTCCGGCAATTAAAAGAAAATATCCGGTAAGTACAATTCACTGGATAACTCAGCCCGCTGCCGAAAAAATCTTGTTTAATAACAAACTCATTGATAAATTATTCGTCTGGAATGATGAACAGAGAATGATCGTTAGGAATATCGAATATGATGTCCTTATGAATGCCGATAAATCGGATTATGCATGCGCATTTGCGAATGAAGTCAATGCTAAAACTAAATTGGGTTTTCTCTTAAACAAAGATGGTAAAATAGTTCCCGCGAATCAAAGTGCAATGTATAGCTATATTCTGGGTAATGATGATCAGTTAAAGTTCAGGGAAAATCAGCGTGCGGGAATTGATATTCTGCACGAAACATTTGAACTTGAATACAAAAAAGATGAGTATATATTTACTTTCACGGATGAAGAACTCCTCTATCAGGAAAACTACAAGAAAACTATTGGCTACGATCCCTCTAAAATATATGTCGGATTTAATACTGGCTGTTCGAATCTTTTCCCTAATAAAAAAATGACAGTTGAACAACACGTTGAAATTGTCTCCTCTTTGATCCATAATGATAATCTTCGAATTGTTCTTCTGGGTGGTAGGGAAGATACCGAAAGAAATCAAAAAATAATTGACTCATTCAGTGAAAAAGAAAAGCAAAAAATCCTTAACACACCATCTACTGAAGGAATAAGAAGGGGCGCCTGCTATATGAATATTTGCGACGTAATTGTTACGGGAGATAGCTTCGGAATGCATTTGGCTATCGGTCTGAAAAAATATGTAATTGCATGGTTCGGACTTTCTTGCTGGACGGAAATTGAATTATATGGAAGAGGAGAGAAACTTTTCCCTGCAAATCTTGATTGCTCTCCTTGCTGGAAAAAAGTCTGTCCCTATAATCTTGAGTGTATTCAGATGATTGATCTGAAAAAGATTATTTCTTTGGTCCTAAATTATAAAAAGTAATTTTAATTTAAATTAGAGTCTGAAAATGGGATACAAAGTACCAATATATCAGCCTTCTCTTTCGGGCAATGAAAAAAAATATGTTAACGAGTGCCTGGATTCTTCTTGGATTTCTTCCCGAGGTGATTTTATAGGGAGGTTTGAAAATGAGTTCATTAAATATATCGGTAGCAACCATGCCGTTTCAGTCTCTAATGGAACAGTTGCACTTCACCTTGCACTTGTTACCCTTGGTATAGGTCCCGGTGACGAAGTCATTGTGCCATCTTTTACATATATAGCTTCTGTGAGTACTATCTGCCATGCCGGGGCTACTCCTGTATTTGTTGATTCCCTCTATTCTTCATGGCAAATTGATCCCGCTCAGATTCGCAAAGCAATCACTTCTAAAACTCGCGCTATTATGGTAGTCCACCTCTACGGACAACCTTGTGAAATGGATGAAATTGTAAAAATCGCTAAGGAATTCAAGTTGTTTGTAATTGAGGACTGCGCAGAAGCTTTTGGTTCTGAATACAACGGAAAAAGAGTTGGCACGTTTGGGGATATTGCTTGCTTTAGTTTCTACGGAAATAAGACCATAACTACCGGGGAAGGTGGAATGGTTGTGACTAATGACGAAACTTTGTGGGATCGTGCTTATCACCTGCGCATGCATGGACTCGCAAAGTATAGGGAATACTGGCATGACGTTCTTGGTTTTAATTATCGGATGACTAATATATGTGCTGCCATTGGCTTGGCGCAGCTAGAGAAGGCAGATGAAAAGATTAGTGCAAAAAGAAAACTCGCACAGAAATTCATGGAAATTCTAAAAGAATATCCGGTTGACTTTCATAAAGAAGTTCAGGGTACTTTCCATACTTATTGGATGATTTCAATTCTCGTTGAAAATAGAAATGTCAGAGAAAAACTTCGTGAACAGTTGAAATCGGATTCTATCGAAACCAGACCAACCTTTTATCCGGTACATACTATGCCCATGTTCTCTCAGAAGTATCAGAAACTTCCTGTTGCTGAGGATATTGGTTGGCGTGGAATAAATCTTCCTAGTTTTCCGACTATTTCAGATGAGCAACTTGAGTTGATTGCGGCTAGTTTCAGGAAATTCTTTAAAGATTAATTCCGGTTCTTTTATTCCTCTGTTTTTCCCAGATTTTAATATAAGTCAGTAGATTAGTACTCATGTTTATTGTGGAAACAAGAAATCCATGTATTCCATCCTTGAATCCCTTCCTTGAAATAAAATCAGTAAAAAATGCAGCGGTTGCATGCAGAAAAATTGAAAAAGCCCCCACTTTCTTTCTCTCCCACTTTTCCTCTGCCGCTAATGTGGAGTAGTAATTTATTTTCCGGTAGATATCAGCTAAATTTTCAAATGTCAGGTGGATCAAATCATGTTTTAGCTCTTTAGTCATTCCCTCAACCAGAAAGCCTTCGTGCACTTTTACAAAATGCATTCGGGCTTTCCCGTTTCTGAATAATCGTAATTGATAGTCAGGATACCAGTGACACGTCCTGATCCATTTCCCTAAGAAAAAATTCCGCCTGGGTATCTTAAATCCTTCCGCTTCTTTATCCTCAGAGATAACTTTCAGGATTTCATTCTTGAGTTCAGGAGTAACCCTCTCATCTGCATCGATACTTAACACCCAGTCACCTTTGGCTTGTCGGTATGCAAAATCTTTTTGGGCAGCAAATCCTTCCCAAGTCCTGTTTAATATTTTATCAGTATATTCTTTCGCAATATCAACCGTGCGGTCAATGCTGTGTGAATCAACAAGAATTATCTCATCTGCCCACTTAATGGATTCAAGACAATCCCTTATATTTTTTTCTTCGTTGTAGGTTATTATTATTGCCGAAATCATGGATACATATAAGGTCGTCTTATCGGCTTAACTTTTTTCTTCCCAGACTTTACTTATTTCTACTATTAATTGGACGGCTACCTCCATATCCTGCACAGCGACCCACTCGGTTTTCGAATGAAAACTATGTTCACCTGCAAAAATGTTTGGAGTTGGAAGCCCCATCAAAGATAATCTTGATCCATCGGTTCCGCCTCTTATCGGAGACATTATCGGTTCAATGTTCATCCTTTTCATCGCTTCAATTGCATTGTCAGTTACCTGAGGATGCTCCTTAATTACCGTTCTCATATTCCTGTATTGCTCCATCACTTTATACGAGAATTTTGCATCCTTTATCCCTTCAACTGTTTTATTACCAAGATCAATTAGAAATTTTTCATAATCTTTTAATTTTTCGTCTTCAAAATCTCTTATGATAAATTTCAAAACAGTTTCTTCTTCATTTCCATTTATAGCAACACAATGAACATATCCTTCGCGCCCTTCTGTCGTTTCCGGTGAAAGCTTGTCTTTCGGTAGCGACTCCATGAATTTTGAGGCGAGTTTTATCGAGTTGACCATTTTCCCTTTCGCATATCCGGGATGTATATTCCTTCCATGAAATGTTAGCGTCATTGCATCAGCCGAGAAAGTCTCATCCTCCACTTCTCCTCGTGATTGACCGTCAACCGTGTAAGCATACTTCGCCCCAAATTTGACAAGGTCGAATTTTTCTGTTCCTCTGCCAACTTCCTCATCCGGCGTAAAGCAAATCTTAATGGTTCCATGTTTTATTTCCGGGTGCAGTAAAAGATAGTTGACTGCGTCCATTATTTCCGCAACACCGCATTTATTATCTGCTCCAAGTAACGTTGTCCCGTCTGCGGTTATAATGTCATATCCTTTCATATTGGCCAAATCCGGATTGTCATTTGCTCTGATAACGATTCCATCTTTTGGAAGTTTTATATCCCCGCCCTGATAATTCTTGTGGATTATCGGATTCACATTTGCTCCGCTTACTGCAGGCGATGTGTCAACGTGTGCTATAAATCCAATTACCGGGACATCCTTGTCGGTGTTTGCAGGAAGAGTCGCATAAACATAACCGTGCTCGTCCAGGTGCGCATCCTTAATACCTGTTTCAAGCAGTTCTTTTACGAGTTCCCTGGATAATTCCTTTTGCTTCTCGGTACTTGGAAATGATTTTGAATCATCATCTGATTGTGTGTCATATTTAACATATTTTAAGAATCTGTCAACACAAGTAAATTTATAATTTGGATCAAACATTTTTACCTCTTCAATTTTTTTGTTTACATATTATACTAACAATTAAAAATGACTTTGAATTCAGTACCTTTTCCGGGTTTACTCGAAATATCTAATTTGCCATTGTTTCTTTCTATCATTTCCAGACAGATCATTAAGCCAAATCCGGTCCCTTTTTCTCCACGGGTTCCGGAAGTCGAGTTGATATCCTTTGATAAAATATCCTCAATAACTTCTTCGGACATCCCAACCCCGGAGTCTCTGACTTTCAATTCATAAACCCCATCGGACTTATGTGCTGTTATATCAATACTCCCCCCCGATTTTGTATATTTTATAGAATTAGATATCAGATTGCGTAGTATTATCATGAACGAATTTCTGTCAATATTTAAATGATCTTCTTTACTTGCTTCAAGATTTACCGAAATATTCTTTTCATGAAGATTCCCATGATACAGCCTTATTATCTTGTTTATATCATCAATTGGTGTGAATGGTTCAGGATTAATTTTTAGTTTGCCCATCTTTATTAACGACCAGCTCAACAAATTTTCAATGAGTTCATAAAGATTATTATTTGATTCACTAATAAGTTGGAAATAATTAAGGATTTCCTCTTTCGATAATTTGTCTGATTCAGTTGTTATAATATCACTAAATCCAAGTATTGATTGGAATGGACTCTTTAAATCATGTGCTATTATTGCAAACAGCTTGTCTTTTTCAGCATTTGTTAGGCTTAATTCGGAATTTAATTTCTCCAGCAATTCTTTCTGCTCTGTTATCTGTTCATTCTTCCTTATCAGGATTTGGTTGGTCTTCTTGTTTTTTTGAATTAGAACACCAAATAGAATAGCGACGGATATTGCCAGAATTGCAATAATCAGTAAGTAGTAAAAAATAGTTTTGTTAAGGGCATTATCTGCTTCAAGTTGTTTTATTTGACTCTCTTTCTTTTCGGATTCGTATTGGGCGGATAGCATATTGATCTGGATCTGTTTTTTTTCATTAAAAAGAGTGTCCTGATAAGTTTTGTACAGTTTATAATATCTTAGTGATTCTTTATAATTCCCTTCTTCTTCGAATAATTGAGAAAAGAAATCTGATACAACCCCCAGTCCCCTTAAATCACCTAAAACATACCTTAAGTCGTACGACTTCTGGAAATATATTTTTGCTTTCTCTCTGTCATTTGTATCCCAATAAATCAGTCCGATATTAGCATAAGTTGCCGCAATTCCTTGTTTATCGCCAATTTGTCCTTTAATTTCTAATGATTGGTTATGATAATTCAGAGACTTTGTAAATTCCTTCTTTTTTCTGTAGAGCAGAGCAATATTTTCGAGCGTTCCGGCAATTCCACGTCGGTAGTCAACTCTCTTATACTCGTCCAAAGCCATGAAAGCATATTCCAATCCGTTGTCAAATTGACCCGCGGAAAATAAGTAAATGCTTTTATGTACATATGCTGCTGCTAATCCTATCGGATAATCAATCTGCTTTGAAAGTGCTAATGCCTTTTTATAATATTGTTCTGCTTTGAGAGAATCTTTAAGCAGATAGTTACTTATTGAAATGTTATTAAAAGCATCGGCTTGATTAATTTGATCTTTTATCTCAGTTGCAAGTTTTTCTGCTTTGTAACTGTATTCCAATCCCTTCTGAAATTCACCAATATAATTAGAGACATAGGCTATTTCGTTATAGCATGATGCGATTTCGTTTTCCGATTTCAGCTTATTGTATATCAAAAGAGCTTTTTGATAATAATCTAACGCATCCCTGTACTGGCTTCTTATCAAACATATTTTCCCATTTAAAAGCATGAAATCAGCTTCGGTTTTTTCATCTTTAACAGACCGGGAATAGTTAATTCCCTCCTCAATCCACCTCTCACCATTTGTGGGGGAAGTATTAACGTAGTATTGAACAAGTTTTTTAACCTTATTTATTCTTGCATCTCCGGAGGTGCGTTCAATTTCCGAAACTAATGCAGAGTCAATCGAGGTAATATATCTCTGAGCAGAAACTCGAACTTGCATGAGAAAAACGAACAAAATCAATAATGAGACAATCTTAACGGAATTACAAAAATAGTGCAATTTTTACAAACCTTTTTTTATTGGATTACAAATTAAGCAAATTTGACTATAAAATAAAGAACTATTGAGTAAAATTTTTATGTAAGAAGAAAGAGAATTAATCCTTATTTTAGTAAATAAATAATACGAAAAATATATGAAAAAAGGATTCTGGTTAATTACTTTACTGGTTAATATTACATTCGCTCAGAATTATTTTGAGACCGGTCACATTGGTATTAAGTCGGATAATTTCGGAGGGCTTAGTATTTATTCCCCTCATATGATTACAAGACAGATAGACAGGATATCTTTGTTGGTAAGCAAGGATTCAATGAATGTCTTTGACTATATGGGAGACGCCGGTTCAGTATCTCAACCTAATGTTGTTTCATCCCCTGAATACGGAGACTATCAGTTATCAGTAACAATCGACAATAGTTATTCGAATCAACAACCTTCTGTTCAGGCGGAGATATCTGCTTTTGGATGGACAGGCTCATCTTTTATCCTTCTAAGATTTAATGTTACCAGTAAGGAAACCGCTCCTTTCAATTCATATTTAGGTCTGGAAATTCTTCCGATTATTAACAATTCCTTTGGTTTCGAAAAGGTAACACTCGATCACCCTCAAAGCATTATTTCAATTAACAAGAAAAAGTTTATCGGTTTACGCTTTCTGTCAAACCGTGTCTACTCTCATAAAGTAATAGAATGGGTGGCCGGCTATTCCAAGGATAAAGATTTTTACCAGTGGCTTAATAGTCATAAATTTGATTTCACATATAATGCCGGGAAAGACGGTTCAGTAATTGTAACCGGCATCGAGAGCATACTTTTACAACCCAATTCTACTCATTCTTTGTGGATAGCCGTGGCCTCGGCAGACACTTTAACTGATCTTAATAAATCGATTGACTCCGCATCACAAAAAATTCCTCAAATAGTAACCGACTTTGAAGATAAAGAAATTATTGTTGAGGAATTTGGTTTGAAACAGAATTATCCTAACCCTTTCAATCCCGCAACCCGCATAGAATTTTCTCTTAAGGAAGACTGCAGGGTGAATTTAACAGTATGCGATATACTAGGCAGGGAAGTGACCACTCTTATTCAGGGAGAGTATTCTAAGGGGGCCTACTCAGTGGATTTCAATGGTTCATCCATATCTTCCGGGATTTACATTTATAGATTGACTGCAGGAAACCTGTCCTTCTCAAAAAAAATGATTCTTCTAAAATAAGCTGTTAGTTTTGAGGTTTATCACTATTCTCCGGTTGTGTGATTATATGTAGATCCCTCTGCGGGAACGGAATTGAAACATTGTTTTCATTAAAGAGTGTATATATCTTTTCACGCAGGTCGCATCCAAGTTGGAAAGCATTGTTGTAATTTTGTGTTCGTACTGCCAGTCTGAAATCGAGCGAAGAATCTCCGAAATTAATAAAAAAGGCCTCAGGTTTAATTTCGTTTGAGACAAGCGGATTGGATTCGGTGGATTTCAATAATAACTCTTTTACCAGATTTACATCTGTACCGTAAGCAACTCCTACATCCACAAGCACTCTCGTTAAATTACTGGGGTATGACAGATTTACTATTCTGGACTTTGCTACATCGTTGTTTGGAATAATAATTAGGTTATTGTCAAAGTCAATTATTTTTGTGCTTCTTATACCTATCTCAGTCACATCTCCAATGACATCATTCCCGATTTTTACCCGGTCTCCGATTCTGAATGGACGATCTACCATTACAATAAATCCGGAAATCATATTCGATAAAGTCTCCTGAGCTGCCAGAGCAATTGCAAGAGAGCCAACACCAAGTGATACGACAAATGCACTAATATCAACTTTGAATTTTGCAAGGACTATTATGAAAACGATTATAAAAGTCAGGACCTTGGATATTTTACTTAGTAAGGGAAATAAACTGCCGGTAAGATTTTTATTGTCCTCAGCATGTACTTTGTTTGAATACCAGTGGAAGAAAATGTTTATTACCTTGAATGTCAGTAATAAAAGAAGGATCATCACAATCAGGAAAAGAATATAATCTGCGACAATAACAAGCTTATCCAGATATGGGTATTCTTCAATAAGAGATTTATTTGAGATTGCTGAAGTCAATGAAAATCCACCTGAAAACACAGCCAGGGCAGCATATAATCCTGAAATTATGATTACCCGAAATACGGTATTCTCTGTTACTTTTAAGATCTCGTCATCTACTGAAGTTTTTGACTTGCTGACAATCGGATATAAAAGTTTCTTAATTAAATAGCTAAAAAGTTTAGCTAATAACAAGGTGATGACGACTATTGAAGCCATTACTATCAGTTGGTACAGCAAATCGTTATTAATATAATTTCTCAGGTTTTGGAGTAATGTAATCATGACAACTTCCTTGATCCCGGTTTAATTACGGGGATATTTTTTTCACACAGCGGGCAGTTGTTATACTCATATGCTATAACATCCAAACTTATCACACTTTTTTGAGGAACTCCGAATTTAACTTTTCCATTACTGCGGTCAACTATATATGCAACCCCCACAACTTCACCACCATAACTTTTCACTATGTCAATAACTTCAAAAACAGAACCCCCGGTGGTGACTACATCTTCGCAAACCAAACATTTTTCACCGGGTTCAATAACAAATCCTCTTCTGAGGGTAAGAGACTTGTCTTCCCGTTCTGCCCAAATGCTTTTCTTTCGCAGTTGTCTTCCAAGTTCTTGAGCAACCACAATACCACCAATTGCAGGGGCTATTACAGTATCAATTGTAAACTCCTTGAAGAAACCGGATAATTCGCTGCAAATCCTCTCACAATGTTCAGGATGCTGTAGAACTTTTGCACACTGGAAATATGTATCACTGTGCTTACCCGAAGTCAGGCGAAAATGCCCGTGAAGAAGTGCTCCGGTATCCTCAAAAATTTTAATGACATCGTTTTTTGTATTCATCTGGTTTGAGAAATGGTAACTGTTAGAAAAAAGTTATTAATAAAGTAAATATAAGAAAATTTAGTGGTAGTCACAATTAAAAGCCGGTATGTTGGATTAGAAAATTTAATTGTTTAGAACCAAATAAAATTGCTAATCTGAAAAATAAATGATAATTTTACAAAGAATAAATTATGGAATTAAAATAAGCTTAAAAGGTTAATATGAATAACTATGCCCTCAATAATCCAATATCCCAGTTTTTGAACAAGCCCAACAGTGAGTTCACGCGGGAAGATATGATAAAGGTAATTGAAGAAAAAGGTATTGAAAGACTGACGTTTCATTATACCGCTCTCGACGGAAAATTAAAGGAGTTGAAAATTCCGGTTGCCAGCAGGAAACAGGCAGAAAGAGTATTGGCTGATGGAGAAAGAGTGGATGGATCATCTATTTTTAAAGGGATGGTTGATGTCGCGGTTTCTGATTTGTACGTTATCCCGAGATATCAGTCGGCGTTTCTTAATCCCTTTGATACGGGAAGTCTTGACTTTATGTGCCGTTATCTGAACAGCAATGGAGAGTTTGCTCCTTTTGCACTGGACAATATACTATATAACGCCCACAAATTATTTAAGGAAAAAACCGGTCTTGAGCTATATGCTCTGGGTGAATTGGAATTTTTCTTAATCGGGGATGTCGAAAATAAATTGTATCCTGCTCCAAAACAAAGAGGATATCATTCTTCCGGACCATTTATTAAAACCGGCAAAATATTAAACGAGATGGTCAAATATATAACTCAAATTACCGGAGCTGTGAAATACGCTCATAGCGAAGTCGGATATATCGAAAGTGTGCATAGTGATCTTGATGAAATTAAAGGAAAAGCCGGGGAACAACTGGAAATTGAATTCCTTCCAACTCCAATCCTTGATGCTGCCGATAATGTTGTGCTTGGAAAATGGTTGATAAGAAATATTGCTTACCAGTATGGTAAGGTTGCAACCTTTGCCCCCAAAATCGAAGAGGGGATTGCAGGAAACGGACTCCATTTTCATATGGAATTAAGAAAAGATGGTAAAAATATAATGCTGGATACAAATGGTGTTTTGTCGGATGAAGCAAAGAGATTAATTGGGGGTCTTTGTGTTTATGCGGATTCTCTGACCGCATTCGGTAATACTACTTCATCGGCATATCTTCGTTTGGTACCGAACCAGGAAGCGCCAACAAAAATTTGCTGGAGTGATCAAAACAGGAGTGCCATGATTAGAGTCCCACTTGGTTGGGCAAAGAAGGATAATCTGGCAATGCAGTTAAACAGACAGCAAAAAACGAGATTTGAACATGAAGGAAGCAGGCAGACCGTTGAGCTAAGATCTCCGGATGGAAGTGCAATAGCCCATTTATTATTAGCCGGAATTACACTTGCCGCGGAATACGGGCTGACTCATCCCGAATCACTGAAAATTTGTGAAGAGAATTATGTGAAGGGAAATATTTTTAAGGATAAGGAATTACTGGCAAAATTAAATGATCTTCCAACAAGTTGTGTGGGATCGGCGAAAATCCTTCTGTCTAAGAAAGAATTATATGAGAGAGAAAAAATATTCCCTTCAAGCACAATAGAGTATGTGGCCAAACTGTTGAATGAGGAGGATGACGAATTTATGAATCAGGAACTGATTGATCTGCCGGCAGATGACAGACTTCATCAGACCAGAAGAATTATGCATAAGGATTTACATCGTCACTGATCTATGAAATACAGTACGGTTATTTTTGACTTCGATTCAACTTTAGCGAAGACAAACAGGTTGATATTTGATTCGTTTCAGTACATCACCAGAAAATATCTGGGAATTGAGTATTCAGATAATGATGTAATTAATCTGTTCGGACCGACCGAGGAAGAGATCTTGCGGAAGATGTTCCCTGAAAATGCCGATGAAGTTATAGAAGACTATTTTGAGTACTATTCAAAAAATCATAATGTTACGGAGATATACGACGGCATCAAAAATCTTTTAGAGGAACTTAAAGGGAATGGAACGAAGCTTGCGATTTTCACCGGAAAGGGAAGAAGAGCAACGCTGATCTCAGCGGATTATTTTGCAATAACCGTGTATTTTGATCTCATCATATCCGGTGACGAGGTTATTAAGCATAAACCCTCAGGGGAGGGGATTACAAAGATCTTGGAAAGTCTCGGAACTGAACCAGCTTCAACGATAATGGTTGGGGATTCACCGGTTGATTTGAAATCAGCCAGGGAAGCAGGGATTGATTCTGCATCAGTTCTATGGGATAGTTATGCAAAAGAAGAACTGCTTAATATGAATCCCAAACTCTGCTTCCCCACTGTAATGGAATTAAGGAATTTTTTAATTAACTAAAACTGCAAAGGATAATAGAAGGAGATTCTTGGTTCGATACGCTTTTGTGGTTCGAAACTCATTATATTATCATCTGCATCCCTGACGGGTGTGAAAGTCCAGTTATACACTAACGAGACAATCAGAAAAGGATATGGTTTGTATCCTGTCTCAACAAAAAAGTACGATCTGTTATCAAGTGTGAACAGATCCGCCTCATCCTCAATATTTATTTTATCGTAACCGGCTCGCAGAATAAAAGGTAAACTTTCCGGTTCAATCTGGGAAGCGATATGTAATATTCCGCTTGTTGGGTGTTTATCGAGACGCTGGTAACTTCCAAGGATATCCACATAGCCAAGCACAGAAACAAACAACTCTCCAAAAAACCCATTACCTATATCTGTTGCGTTTTTAAGTAATGCAAGTTTGCTAGTAACGACTCCAGATGTTTTATCAAAGTTAAATCTTTCCAACTCGTACATTGAATTGAAATAAGCCGGAAGGTATTCATCTGAATTGAAACGCCTTTCGAGTTTTGCACTAAGATTGAAAATTCCAAGTCCATTGAGAGCAAGTGTGGTACCAAGTGCGGTACCGCTTCCATAATCCATAATTTTTGCATAGTCGAAATAAAGTTTCCAGTCAACCAGACTATTTCTAACAATCGGCAGTCCTATATCAAAACCAATAATATTAACCGACCCCTCGTCTTGTGTGCTTACGAAATTTTTGGAAACAGAATCGATTTTTCCGGATAGAACTCCTGCTTTAGAATTAAAATCCGTGGTGAAGGTGGCTCCTAGTTCCAGATTCCCAATAATCGGAATACCACCCAGATCAGTGAATTTCAATGGCAAGACATATCCTCTTAAGCCGAAAATACCTTTTTCGCCAAAATTGCTGTATATTGATTCAAATCCAAAGTTATAGAAGTCTATATCAAGTTGGGCTCCGATTTTTCTGGCATCGAACGTTGGACTATTATTATATAAATACATAATACTGCCATTACCCAGGGTTGCATAATCAAGTGCCCCCACTTTAATGTATAGAGGATCATTCTTAACCCCATAGCGGAAGTAACGTATTATGCTTAAATAATCCGAAAACTCGTTAAAGTTTTCGTGTCTGAGGTTTCCATCGGGGGCTACTTCAAAACGTAGGTCCAGGCCAATACCGATTTTCCCGAATGAAACATCCGGTGCAAGCCGAACAGTATAATAAGGATTGTCATCAATCCATGTCAATCCAAAGCCTCCTTCGAGAGCCCCTTGGTTAGCTTTGAGGCCAGGATTAAATTGTCCAAGTAGCAATTGAGAAGCTATGATTAAGGTAAAAAATAAATATTTAAGCATGTGTAAGCCTTTCGGTTTTATGAATCAGAAAATCTAATTACAAATTTAAGGAAAGTTTTGGAATATTCTATTTAAGGAGTATTATCTTTAGAGTTTTAATGTCTTTTCCGGCAGTTATCTTGAGAAAATACACACCGGAAGTGAAATTATTCAAATCTATTTCAAGTGAATGATCGCCTGCTTCATATTCTTTTTCAATCAGAACTGACATTTTCTGACCCAGAGAACTAAACAACTCGATAGTCAGTAAACTCCTTGACTTTAAAGAGAAATTTATTTTCCCGGACGGATTAAGCGGATTTGGATATATATTCGTAAAAGAAAAAGTTGAAGGGGGAAGAGGAGATTCTTGAATGGAGGTAGCAAAATTTATAGTTACGGTATCGGAATATGCGAATTGCCCATCAGTATCAATTTGTTTCAGCCTGTAATGATATATACCTGAAGGGGTAACTGTTGAATCCAGAAAAGAATAGTGTTTTGGAGAATTACTGTTACCGTTTCCTTCAACAAATCCAAGGGTTTCCCATTCCAGAAAATCGGGGGTTCTTTGAACATCAAAACCATAGTTAGATACTTCCGTAGCTGTTCCCCACCGGAGATCAACAAAAGGACCGGTGACATAACCGACAAAGTAAATCAATTCCACCGGAAGAATTGAATCCGGCAGTCGAAATCCTAATGCGGAAATAATAAAAAAAACGCAAAGAAAATATCGAAGAAGAGTTTTTCTCATTTGACGACAGCTATTTTTTCTGTTAGACTAACCGACTTCCCGTCTTTTTTAAGAATAACTTTATATAAATAGACTCCGTTAGCTATAATATCCCCGTCTTCGTCACGTCCATCCCAAGGAATTGAATTGAAACCTATCCTAAGATCCGAAGGGGGAATCTTCATATCCTTAATCAGGCGACCCGCAATTGTATATATTTTTATTGAAAGCTCCTCAGGAATCTGGGATAAATTCATCGTGAAAACGGTGTTGTCCTTCATTGGATTAGGATAATTATATGTCTGAAGTATTTTCAATTCTGAAATAACCGAAAAATAAATCTCAAATTCATTGTTATTGTTTCCAATTATATCCTTTCCGGTTACTCTTATAGAATGGTCACCATCAGACAGAACGGGTTTATATGTCATATATAGTTTTTTGCCAATTGTATCGAGATTAATACTATCCATCATTGTGTGGTAAATTCGCTGGTTATCCAAATAATAATTAACCGCGGAAGTATCCTCTATTGGAAAGGTTCCGGAATAGTTAAGAATAAACCTGATTCTTGGTTTGGGTGAGACGAGTTCACCTCCGGATATTTCCAGATCATCAAACGTTATATTCACAGTAGCTGCATTGACCGGAGTAGTAGTATCTTTAAGTACTCTGAATGGAATCTCAAAGTAATTGTTATCTTTATGAAATTCTCTAAGTGTGTTAAGAGAATCAAGATAAATACGGAAAGACATATCCCCAAATCCATCCTCGCTGTTTGTCTTGTAGTTTATAGATTTAGAAATCTTTTGGTTTTCTGCCAGAGAAATGATGGTTGTGTCCGACAATTTTCGGATGGAATTATCACCCTTCTTAAGATAGACCAATGCATTAAAGCTGTCAGCCGGTACATAACCAACATTATAGAAAGAATAATTAAGATATATGCTATCCCCTTGAACCAGAGAATCCTTATCTGTTCCAACCGTCTGGTAATTAAGTGCAAGTTCAGGCAGGGAGTTAAAATTAACTCCCAGGGAAGTGAGGGTTGGGGACTCTTTAAGTTCGTTCGCTTTGAATTTTGCCATCAGGCGGAGTTTAGGATAATCCACAGCACTGATATTGGTCAGGGAAGCAAGGTTATCAAAGAAGTTGAGAGCGGAAAGAGTATCTGTCTGGTTATCGGGTTTGATTCCAAGAGGATAATACTTAATATCCGTTCCCTGAATCAAAGAATCATTTTTAGTAACACTTAACCACTCGGTGGAGTTATCAATCACAGGAAAGATAACATATCCCGAATCAGCAATAACGAGTTTACTAGTATCAATAATAGCCGGGCCGGCGAATAGTTTAGTATAAGCTTCCGGTACAGAACCAATCGGAGCACCTTTTTTTCCAATAATGCACCAGGATTCACGGTAACGAACGCTATCAATATAATAACTTCCAAGAGTTTTAATTGCATTACGAACAGGTGTTCCGCCTGAATAGCCAAGAACTGATTGTGCTCCATCATCGCAGATAGTTAATGCAATCACAGTGCCCAAAGGTAACGATTCTATATATACCCGGAGAGAATCGCCAGAAGGAGGATTTGGATAGTAAAAGAATTTAAAGGATGTTGGTCTTAGAGTCAAGGTATCAAGAATTGCAGTTCCAACTCCCCAAAAAAATGTATTCGGTAACTGTTCATCACCGTTAATCTGTAAAGAGGCATACTTCCCTTCATTGCTGCCGGCTGATATTAGTTTTAAGTTATTTTGCAATGATGACAGAATAAAATTATTACTTGTTGAATCCAGGAGAATCTGGTTAGCGATCAGGTCCTGTGTGTTAGCTTCCCGATCAACGAACCATGAAAAGTTAGATCCGAGTAATTTAAACGAATAATTTTGAGACCATTCTTTTGACGGAGAGTCGAGTTTAGTCCTCCAAAAATATCGTTTGCCTGTGCTTAATTGATTTAATGAGAATGCGGTTATGAGAGTATCAAATGGTTTATTGAAAGATATTGGATTAGTAAACAAATTGTTATCGGCAACTTCGAGTCTTATTGAATTAATAATATTGTTTTCAGGCGAAACCGGATTTAATAATGAGAGGAATTCTTTCTTAACCCCATAATAATCATCATACTCAAGAGTTTTTAACGATGTGGAAAAAACAGAGAAAGAGAAGGTTGCGTTATTATCATTTTCGTAGATTTCTTCAACTGTGTTATCAATGTCCAGAGTAATTGTCAGGGTATGATTACCAATTTTTCCCTTAATGGGTATATAAAACTGAAATTCCGAAGAAAGTAAGGGTATTCTTTCTCTTATAGTTTTATTAAAGTAAATAGTGTCAAGAAATGAGTTCGAAATTGAGATATCGAAGGAATCCACCAAAACCCTGCCAAGGTTAAAATGCTTAACTGAGATTAAAACTGAATCTTGCTGATCTGTAGGCTGATCACCAACAATCATAATATTTTTAGATGAAACTGTTAGATTAGGACGAGCAGGAACAGCAAGACGAACGATTGGATCACCAAACAACAAGTTGCAATAGTTAAAAACTCTATTTACATCGTTTATACCTGATACATTGAACTGCTTAATTTTTGCCAGAGTGTGGGCTTGTCCGATTGAACGAACAGTATCTTTATAAAACTGTTCATAGAACAGGTATGGAAAGCGGAGAGAAGTCGAAGTATAACCCCAACTTGCATTTCCAAGATAAGCAATTGCTTCGCCATAGGGAGAACCGCTAATAAAATTTTCACCAAACGCATCTACATCCGGTTCGGCAAATTTACCGGTTGAACAACCGAAATCGGAAATAAGTGGATGTCTGTTTGAAAATTTAGTTTTCAAGTCACTAACCTGGGTTATTCCGTTATCCCACGTTTGAGTACCACTATGTCCCAGGTAGGAAATTATAGCTGCTCCGCTATCAATTGCAGATTGGATCTGTGCTTGAGTATAGGGACCAAAATTGCTAACAGGATTTACGGTTTTATAAAAATGTATGCCTGTACCTCCATTTGGAGAGGATTTAATAAGTGAGTTAAAAACAGAATCATTAGCAGCTTTAATGAGTCCAAGCTCGGATATATTACCCGGATCACCACCGCTAAAGAAGAGACCACTCTTATTCCAAATATCAAAAGGTTTGTTGAGATAATTTTGATGTTTATTAAGGTATCTTAATAATTCTTCGTTTGTGTTAGCCGGGATTCTACCAATAAACATTTGAGGAATATTGATGTTGGAAGAATCCAGGGTAACGTACCAAACATCGCTGACAGGATTTCCGAAAGATGTTACGATATTCTTTTTCCTAACAGAAGGAGCCGGGGTCCATATATCCTTGTAATCATAATTCGCATCACCAATAAGAGTTATGTAAGAAGGTTTTGGAGAAGTCCAATTATGGTATGTATAATATACGAAACTCTTGATAGCTTCAGCACTAAGATAACCATAATTAAATTCATCGTAAATATCATCAACAAAAGCCAATTCTGTTCTGACGCCATAATTTGCGTTAATTAATTCCCTGTAAGTGTTACAAGACTGTTGAAGTCGTTTATCGGATATCATTATATAATCTGCTCCCCTTGAGGTTGAGTGCAAGTTGACAAATTGTTTTTTTGCTTTGAATACAGGGGATTTTGTTTTAGTATTCTTAATAAGTAAATATTTATCTCCGGCAGTGAGAGTATCGTTGAAAGTCAAGGTTGAATTACTAATGGTAAAATTCTGGATAATCCTATGAACAGGGTGGATTTTAATTAAAATCAGGGAAGTATCCGGAGAGGTAACATTATCTATTCGAACCGCCATTGATGAAGTTGTAATAGTGTCGGGCACTGTAATAAGAAGAGAATCGCCGGAGGCATAATTGTAACGCAGATACTCGATGTCAATCCAGTCAATAAGAGAACTATTAACAGTGGCAGAAGTCGGCATACCGAAAAGACGATAGGTATTATTTCCCGTAATCAGTAAATCGGAAGAGAATGAGGATTTAAAGTTAACAGTTTGCTTGTAGTTGTAAAGAATAGTATCCCTATAAACAGTGGAATTAAGACTACTACCGATTTTGTGAGCGTCAGAAGAGATGTTTGAGGCATAACTTATTAAACGTGTCCAAGTATTCACTATTGTTCCGGGGACAAAATTGGGGGACGTGAAAGTGTGACTTAAAGTTCCTGATCCTCCGAGAGTCTGCCAGGTGAAAGTTTTCATTTCCTGCCAGAAAGGTAGTTGAGTGCGGGGTGAAACAGCATCATAATACCAAAGTCTGGAATCAGTCTCGCGGTGAATAAGAACTTTGTGGCTTGTCAGTGTATCACTGGAATTTACAGACGAGGAGTTATGGGTAGAAATACGAGCTCCAATATCCCCATCCCAGGTTAGCCATACGAACGTAGTATCTGTATATCTATCCATGTAATTAATATAATCCTGACCGGTTTGCACAATTTGGCGATAGTCAGCTTTATTATAATTTTTTTCCATCCAGAATTGAATGTAGTCAGACTGATCAAACTGTAAATCATTTTCACCAAGGACAAAAACAGGAATTTGTTTTCCCTTATTGTACAATTTTAGAGTTTTGGGATTAATCGAAGCAGGATTAATTCCATAAGAAATAAGATCGTTATAAGTTATCTTATAAATGCCGTCAGTTGGAATTGCCAGTTTAACATATTCTTTTGAGTAATCGATCCAATCGTCATTTGAAACAGAAGATACCGGTGGAAATGATCTGAACTGAGAAGCGTATTCATAATTTATTATTATGTCTTTTAAGGATTCATCAAATAAAGCAGCCGGGGAGTTGTTGTTTTCGAAGGTCGAGACTTGCAAGAAATTAATTTTTAATATGATTTGGTCAGCAGTCTCAAGGCTTTGAGTTTTCCAATAATACCTGTGAGTATTGATTTTGATTGCCACAACATAGAAGTCGCGTATCCAAGTGTAGTCAATAATTTCAAAATCAGTAGTTGGAAAAGATTCTGACTTGAAGTATTCTTTATCAAGTTCTGTCGGCACATAAGTTAATAAAGAATCACTTGAAAAGGTTATTGATGGGTTACTCTGAATTGATACATTGTTGTATGACCGTTTGTTTAATATTTGTCCTTCCAAATTGATTTTTGAATAAGGAGGAATAGCAATAAACAGAGTTTGTGAAGGAAGAATCGGTGAGGATGGATTGGATTCATCTACATATCCGGGGAAATAAACAGAGTTATCGAGGAAGGAGATTTTTGGATTTTCACAATATATGTTTAATTCCATCCCTGCTAAATCATGGTGAATCATTTTAGTTGTAGTTTGAGCAAAGGTAGTAATCGAGAAGATAATCCCGATTATTAGAATTTTAAATATTATAGATCTCATACTGCCACAATAATTTTTATTTTAAGATGAAATATAACCTATTGTGAAAAAAATAAAAAAGTTATAAATTTTGAAGAATTATCAATCGCTATATTATCCCAATTTTTTGAGAATAAGAAACAGGGATATACTTTTCTCAATTAATTAAAAAAGGTTTTACGAAAATTACATATTACAGTGAAAATAAAGTGCCTTTTTCGAAGTACCATTTTATTGCTGAGTCAATTGTGAAAATAAAACAGGGAAAGACTATCATTTCGCTATAATTCCTGAAGTCGTGAGTAAATTGCCGGTCCATAAGAAATGTATGAACAAAATCATTTCGTTTTACCAGTTTACTAAATGATTCTGTTTGAAGAATCAAGGATTTTTTATTCTTAGGTCCTGTTAAGACGATTAAAACAAAAAGATGAAAATCCTCCGTATCAATGGCAAAGACATCATCTTTCAAGACCAGATCAATTGCGTTATCCCTAAGTTCAATGCTTTTATTTGGAGAAATTGTAGTTTCCGGTGCAAGTATATTATTAATTGTGAGGATCTCTCCATTGAGGTACTTCCTGTTTGCTTTAAGGATTTTCCGATATGGAATCTTTCCGGGCAAATTAGAAATTTTCCAGATCTTCTTGAGATAAGGATTATCATTTACTTCGGAGCTGAATTTTGAAAGAGATGTGAAGAGATTTCTAGTCCGGATTGCATCCGGATGGTTACTTTTAGTATATTTGGCAGGTGCAATTGCAAGTACGACTCCGTTTTTTGTTTGTCTTACTACAAAACTCCCTACTTTTCCGCGGATTTTACCCAGGACACTACTGTAAATTATTGCCATTAGCCTTTCCTTTCGGAGAAATTTTCGACTTTCAAAATTAAGTAATTAAGATATATCACGCAACTTTTTATAATGCTAGTAATAACGGTTCTTTAACGGTTTTTTAACGGGTCTTAAACGGCTTTATAACCGGTATAAATGCTTAAGCGAATTTGAAGCCATCCCGAATAAGTTGAAAAGCTGAACAGTGGAACACTGGAATAGTGGAATAGTGGAATAGTGGAATAGTGGAACTGGGGAAAAGAGGAACGGTGGAAAAGTATGGCTGTATGAGGGAATGGATGTGAATAGATTATGTGCGGAGGGTAAGTTTGAGTTTGATTATGTGATATACGAATACAGGAATTCCAATGAGGTAGCGCTTCCAAAGGCGTTTTGGTTCAATTGACAAACGAAAAAGCCACTCAAAACCAGAATTTCGCAGGAATTCAGGAGCTCTTTTTTTTGTACCGAGGTAGAACTCCAGAAAATTCCCGACGCAGAGAAAGGATTTATCCGGGAGTAACTTAAAAAGTGCATGAGCGATTTTCTCTTGTTTAGGAACGCTGATTCCTATAATGATTACCTCAGCGCATGAATTAGAAATAGTAAGTGCAAGATCATGGAGCGACACAGTCTCTTCATAACCATTTGAGTACCCCTTAATATTAACGCCCTTTTTTATAAATGCAGAAAGTATTAAAGATGTATCGAATTTTCCGCCAAGAATGTAAATCGGAGTTCGATTTGTTATAAAGTAATCAAATGCTTTTTGGTTCAGGTCCGATGCATTGAAATTTTCCAGTGGATGAAACCCAAGAAATTTAAGTGATGAGTAAAGACCCACACCGTCGGCATAAACTGTAAAATCCGAAGTGAGTGTGTTGAGATATTCTCTGTCTGTGAAGGAGATGTTAAAACAGTGCTGATTTACATAAGTTATTAAGTACTTTCCTCCTGATGATTTTATCAGGGGAAGTATAGAATTTTCTGATGTGAATATTTTATTCAGAAGAGATAAGTTCATTGTATAAAGCTATAAGTTTAGCAATGTATTTTTCTTTAGAATTTAGAGTCATAACTTTAGAATAGAGCTTTTCGCCCATTTCCTTAGCTTCATCTGGATGATCTAACATCCATACAATAGCTTCTGTCAGGGATTGAACATTTCCGGGTTCGACAAGGTAACCATTTTTCATATGTTCGATGAATTCAGCGATTCCGCCAGTTTTTCCTCCAATAAAAGGTTTTTTATTAATACCTGATTCGAGCATTACATATGGGAAAGAATCAATGCGAGAAGGGAGAAGGACGATATCAGCCAGATAATAAAATTGTGATATGTCATTCCCGGAGTTTATCAGAAAAATTTGAGGATTTTTTTGGATAATTTTAAAATATCTGTGATCTAACTCAAAATTACCTACCAATAATAAAAATAAGTTTGCTTTGGTTCTAAGTAAAGAGGTAAATGTCTTTATAAGAACATCAATACCTTTGGATTTATTTATTCTGCCAAGAAAAAGTAAAACCTTATCATCTGGTTTTTTATGCATTAAAACAGGTGGGGTTATAATTCGATTTATTTGCTTAAACTCAACAAAATTTTGCATCAAAACAAGATACTCAGGGTTTATTCTAAAATTTTGAATAAGATTTCGGATTACGGCGTTACTTACAGCAATTATTCTATCTGACTTAAGACTCAATAACCGTAGTCCATTGATTAAACTATGCACAGTAGTTACTGTTTTTAATGGTAAGACTTTTTGGATTAAAAATGCAAGAAATTCTGGATATCGGTGGTGGGAATGTATAATGTTTATTTTATTTTCTTTGCAGTAGTTCTTAAGAATAAAATAATTGGGGAGAATATAGAACAAATTTTTCCAACCACGAGAAAATTTCATAATAAAAGGTTTAATACCGATGTTTTCAAGACGGTTTAGTGAGTCACCAGAATTGGTAATAAAGCAGATATTAAGGTCGTTCTGTTTTCTTAATTCAGACAAAACAAGAAAAATGTGTTTGCTTACTCCGCATGAGTAATTAAAATCCGGGGAGATAAAGAGGATATTTAATTTGCCAGTATTTGGGGGATTAAACATTTGTAGTTGTAATAAAATATGAATAGAAGTATTTATAGTATTTTTGATACCGAATCCGAAAAAAAATCAACTCTGCTTTTTGTTTTAGTTTTGTTTGTTGTAAAACCTGTAGAACTTGATCCGGTAAGAAACAAAGCATGAATGCAATCATCGATTTGGGTTTAAGCAATATATGGAACCTCTCATTGTTCCAGTGTTTTCTTGCATTTAATCTTGAACCAAAATTGAACTCATTCCATGCTTTAATGTCATCATTTATTTTCTTTTCGAGAGAGGGGATTTTAAAAGCATTCTTTTGGATATTAAGGACTATTTTATTTGTATAATTTAAGTCGCTTCTTGATATTGAATTTTTTCTGGCTCGGACATACATTAGCGGTATTGGTAAGTTATGAAAGTAAGCTGAGTCATAGAGTCTAAGCCAAAGTTCATAATCCCCCAAGTGATGTTCCTTGTATCCTCCGTTTTGAGTAATTAATGTTTTTCTATAAATTACTCCAGGATGACATATCGAACTATGATTAAGTATTGCTTTTTTAATCTGATAATTGAATTCCGGTACCTTTATACAATAACTTATCTTTTTATTGTCAAAAACAAAATAGGAACATGATATGATATTTATTCTTTTATCTGAATTTAGCTTATCTATCTGTATTCTAAGACGATCTGGATGTGCGATATCATCTGAGTCCATTCGAGCAACCCATTCGTTTTGCGCTAACGAAAGCCCAAGATTAAGTGCAGAAGTAAATCCAACATGATCTAATTTTATATACTTGATTCTTGAATCTTCTATTTTTGAGATTAATTCCTCGGTACTATCAGTCGAACCATCATCAATTATTAAGAACTCAAAATCCGTAAACGATTGATTTAGTATACTTTTAACTGAATTCTCAAGATATTGAGCACAATTATATGTTGGCATTACGATTGACAGACTTTTAATCGATTTTGTCATCTCAAATTAATATGATGAATTAATTAGTTTGTAATATTCTGAAAGATAATTGTTTGTACAAGTTTCCCAATTATGAACTGATAATAAGTTTTGCTTTTTAAGCATTTCTTCAAATTCTTTGAAAAATGGAATGGACTCTAGTAACTCAATTAATTGAATTCTATTTTTATAAATAAATCCATTAACTTTTTGGTAGATTAGTTCTGAAACGCCAGTGTTATAGCTAATTATTGGAATTATATTATAATTCATTGCCTCCAAAACGAATATACCAAAACTATCAAAGGTATTAGATTTAATAATAAAATGCTTATCACTGAAGAAGTGATCATATTCTGTCGGGCAAATCAATTTGTGAAAATGAACATTAGTTTGATCACGACTGATATTATTTCCAATAATATGGAGTACAAATCTTTCATCTTTAAGTTCATCAAATACATTAAGCATGAAATCTAATCCACGGTCTATATTATCATTAAAACCTGAGTAAAAAACAAAATTATACTTTTCGGGATTCTCCCACTTGTTGGTAACACTGGGTTTAGAATCGGGTTTGTAACCGTTATATATAACAGTTGAATCTGACAGGGCGATACTGTAAGTTTTCTCAAAAAGATTTTTTAACAGCTGAGAAACAAAGACTTTTCGGTCTGAACTTTTTAAAAGTAGTTTTTCAAGAAGAAGATCCTTATATTTTTTATTGTATTTTCTTTTGTACATTTCATATTGAAGGGAGCTGTGGAAGGTGACTAATATCTTTGCGGGGAATAGCCAGCGGAGCAAAAGTATGTGGACGATATATCGCTCAGCCGATACAATATGAATAATATCAGGTTTATGTTTAACTATAAAAAAGAAAATTCTTATCCACCCCAAACGGAATACTTTGATATTCAGATCAATGATATCTTTTCCGAAAAGCCGTGTAATAAAATTAGAATTCTCCAGTTCCTTAAAGAAATAGTCAATAGCATAAACTTCAATGTCGGATTCTTTACTTAAACATAAAAGTTGATTGAATAATTCTTTGGCGAATTTCTGGGGGCCGGAGAGAATACTGGTTTGGGGAAATCTACCTAATAATACAACTTTCATAAGTTTAAGATCTTTTAAAGTTCAAGATATCATTTTTATACAAAAAAGCGAACTGAAAAATAAAAATAAAGTACTCAGTAATTATGGTGGATATAACAGCTCCAATTATTCCCCAAAAAGGGATTGTTGTAAAATTCACAATTAAGTTAATTAAAGTTCCCAGACCGGTAGAGTAGGCAGGAATCTTAGAGTTAAGAGTTGAATTACAAATTATACCTGTCAAGTGATTCAAAAATACTCCGGGAATTGCAAGTGTTAATAGTTGCAAATAAATAGAAGATTCACTGTATTTTATACCAAAAAGAAGAACCAATAATGGATTGGAGAAAAAATAGAAAAAAAATATTAACAGAAAGGAAACAATTAAAATATATTTATTATAGTATTGAAATTTCTCAGCAGCTATCCTTTTATTTATAGTGTACTGAGCGGAGATTTTTGTGTATTCTGGAATCAATAAAGTTGTAGAAATAATTTGTAGGTTTCTAAAAATTGTATATGCCACGGCATAAAAAGCAACTGAATTCAAGTCAATCAACTTTTCTAATATTAAGATATCGACTCTGTCACTAATAGTAATAAAAATAAGACCAATACCGATAGGGAAACTGTTTTTAACTGATGCTACCAAATCAGCAAAACGAATAAATAAGTTAAAGGATTTAAATAAATCACGCAGTTTATAAATCAATAGAGAAAGTTGAATAATTAGAATCAGAACCATCAAAAAAAGAAATGATACAAATTCATAATAAAAAATGCACGATAGCACAACCAAAGAAATGAAAATTGTTCTAGATATTGATATCGCTATCAAAGGAAACTTAAAATCGGATCTGCCATATAATATACTTTGAAGAAAAAAAACCAAATTAACAAGAAGCGGGATCAAAGGTATTATCAATAATAAATAACCCGTTTCACTGTTATAGCCAAAATAGATGAAGGGGAGAAGAAAATAGAACGGTGCTAAAATAATCTTTAAAGTCAATGCGGAATTGAAGGTTTTAATGATATTGTTTTTCCGGGCAATTTCCCTTTGAATGTAGAAAGGTAAACCTAACTCAAGGAATGGACTTAGAATATTAATAAATGTAAATATAGTAATTATCAAACCATATTTTTCTACTGATATAGTTCGAGCTAGAATCAGATACAAAATAAAAAAGGTAAGTCTTTCCCAAACTGTAATAAAGAAGTAAAATAGTGTATTCTTGTCCAAGTGTCCGATTTTCAGAAGATTGGATAAATTGATCAATTTAAACTCCTAAATTCTTTCTTCTATAAAGATTTAGGTAGCTACCAGCATTAATTTTTACTGGGGAAAATTCATAATTCTCAAAAAAATCGGGGTCATTAGTTATTTCAATTTTGGATTTAAAGTCAAGAGAATGAGGAGCTAATTCTCTAAGGGGTTTAGTAGTAAGATAATCATTAAAAAGTATATAATCGGGTTTTCGGGAGAGAATATATAATCCATTTCCTCTTTCATGTCCGGGTTTCCAAGACATTAATAGTTTCTGATCATATTCAGTAGTTGAAATGTGTTTATCAACCAGGCCAACCATATCAATAATACGCATCTCTGAAAAATATCCAATTGCCCCTATTGGGACAACGGCCAGGGTTTCTGAGTTTTTGCAAATTATTTTGAGTTTTTTCCCAATCTCAATGAATTGATCCGTCCAATCGGGTATCTCAAAGCTATAGTATTGAGTTTTTTCGGAATAATCAAATTCGAATACCAAAGGTTTCCCAATTATTCGAAAAAATTGTTTTTGATAAAAATAATTAGTTGAATTTACTACGATTATAATACATAATATTAAGGTGTAATAAAGGTTTTTGTTACTATACTTTGAAATCTTTGAAAAGGATTTGTCTAAAATGGAAGGAAGAAGAATAAAAATTAATGGAATGGCAGGTAATAAAAACCTTCCAAGAATAAAGTGATCACCCCCCTTAATAACAGTGATAAAAATTATTGAAAGTGCGATACCTAAAACGTAGAAATGCCGCCTGAATATAGAAAGGGAAAAACCTAAAATAAGAATTAAAAGCAAAATAAATGCGGCTTTACCAAACATTCTTTTTGCGGAAATAAACACATATTCCACTCCTCCCCACACCTGATAAATACCTCCACCAGTTTTGGCAAAGTATGTATTAGGTAAAACAGAACCGAAATAGAGATAATAGGCTATATAAAAGGGGATAAATAATATTCCAAATCCAAGAAACATATAACTTAAATTAGTTATTTTACTCTTTTTTATAATGAGATAAGCTGTTTGATAAAAAATAAGAAAAATAAATTCCGGCCGGATAAGACTTAATATGGCAATAAATAGTCCGAAAAAAAAGTACTTTTTAATCGTTTCGGGTGATCTTGCTATGAAATAGATGTAGAATATTAAAGACACAACATTGAGTAATGCATCCATACCACTAATTATCCAATATTGAAATGCCGGGGAAAGGATTATTATTAACACAATTAGGAAATTTTCTGTTGCTAACTCAGGATTGATAAAATTGTACCATTTTAGCATATAAATCGTCCCGATAATTGCTAAAATAATGTTAAACAACTGGATGGATAGAATAGGATTAGAGAAAAAGTATGTCAATAAAGTACAGATAAGTAAGTATATATTTGATGTAAATCCGGCTATTGGTTCTTCTCCGATATTCCAGACAATCCCATGGCCATTAACAATATTCCGAGCGAACCTCAGAAAAATAAAAGTATCATCGACGAATGTGTTACTAATAAAAATAACCTGTGGCAAAGTTAATACCACTATCAGTATTGACAGAATTAAGTAGAATTTATTGTCTTTGATGTACGTTTTTATCAAATTAATTCACTTTTTCTTTATATAAATTTTCACCTTCTTGCCAGCCATATGATCGGATTTTGGTTAGTCCGCTGGTTCCAGATTTCGAAATGGAGAATGTTGCCTTCCAGGCTCTCTCCAATTCTGCCTATTACTTTACCCGGACCGACTACTTCTCCCTCGGTTACGTAAATGTCAGAAATATGTCCGTAGACACTTCTGAATTCATTCTTGTGCGTGAGGATTACTACGCTCCCATATCCGGGGAGCCAGTTTATTACTGAGACTACTCCTTCGGCTACTGCCCTCACATTCAGGTCCCCTGAGGCTTTTATGTCAATTCCATAGTTGATTGTAACAGTATTTAGTTTTTCGTTAAGGTTTTCGCCAAAATCTCTTAGAATAGTTCCTTTGTTTACCGGCCAACTTAGTCTCCCCTTCAGGTTTTCAAATGAGCTGAATTTACTGGTTACGTCAAAGTACTGGGGGAGATTGTCCGATTCTCCTGAATTTTTGTCTTTATCTTTTGATAAGTTCTTTGAATTCTTTTTCCTTACACTTTCTTCAATCAGTTTGGCAATCATATTCCGGATTTGCTGTTCCGCTCGCTTTTTTGCATCAAGTTCCTTCTTAAGACTGGCTTTATCATTTTTAATTTTTGAAATAAGCTTCCTTTTTTGTGATATATTTGTCTCCAGTACTTTTTCTTCTTTTTCTTTTTGTGCAATCAGAAGAGTCTTTTCCTTTTTTTCAGTTTCAAGGTGGTTCCTTTGCAGTGACAAACGGACTTTATTCCGGTTTATTCTGTCAATATCCATCTTACGTTGTTCTGAGATTTTCGATAAATATTTATAACGCATAAGAGCCTGCTGAAGTGAGGATGAATTCAGCAAATATGATAATTTATTTGTAAAAGTTCCTTTGTAAACCGATACAACGTATTGAGCATATGTTTGTTTTAACTGTTCAATATTTTTTTCCAGACGGGTAACATCTTGTTCCAACCCGTGAATAGCATGCTCCTTTTCAGTTACTTCAGATCTGACAGACCGAAGAAGTTTACTAAGCAGATGAGTCTGCTGATTATATTTCTCAATCAGTTCATAATTCTTTTTTTCTTTAATTTCATTAGTGCGGATTTCCTTGCTTAGCGATTCAATTTCAATTTTCAACCGGTTTAGTTCCTTTTGACGAGCCGAGATTTCTTTCTGCTGGGGGTATGTTTCGAATTGCATAAGAAATGCTATCAACACCAAAAGCAGGAGATTAGTGAGATAATTTCCCGAAATCCTGAAGAAATCCAAACTAGAATTTAACTCTGTCCGCATCATCCGGAATTTTAAAGTCTATGAAAATGTTACGTTTGTTAATTTGAATGTTATTATACTCAATATTAAGTGCCTGTTTCCTTGCATTGTTTTTAAGCGAAATCTTATAAGGAACGGCAACTGACTCAAGTATTCCAAAAGAGGAATATTTTCCCTCGAGTGTTGGATTGTTTTTACTATCTTTAAGTGTAAAATCGGTAATTCCCAGATCCCTAACATCAATAACATAAGTTGCACTTGTCCTATTCAGCGAGTCAATATAAGTCAGTATATACTTATCATACTCAATTTTGTAGTTATCCGGTTCTTTGTATAGTCTCTCGGACATATTTACAGATCCTATAAATGCATCAACCAGATCTGAGAGTTGCAGGTCAATCTTAAAAATACTCTTTAAAATATTATCGTTAACACTTCCTTCGTAAGCAGTATTGTTTAACGATTCATAAAACACATAGTTTTTCTTGGAAATCAGTATCTGGGCGAGTTCAATACCAAAAGGACCATAGAAAGTTACATAAACTGAATCGGGTTTGGAAAGGACCACCCGGAAAGTAGTAGAGTTCTGGATTTCCGGAGTATTCAAGTGGAGTGTTCCTTTCCCTTCAAAAGTTTTCACCTTTCTTCTGTTTACTTCCATTTTGTTGACCAACCGGTCAGCAGGTAAAATTTCAATATCGTCTGTTGGTTTGGATGGTATGCATCCGGAAAACCAGTTTGCGACAAAAAATAGAATGAATATAAATAACAGTTTAACGGTATTTTTCAAATTTCACCTTTCTCAATTTTTGATTTAATAGAAATATTGTCTGCTTCCAGTTCCAAAGCTTTTTTCCAGTACTCAATGGCTTTCTGCCTGTTCCCCATTTTGAAATAAACATCCCCCAAGTGGTCTAGTATTACAGATTTATTACCACCAATTTTCAGGGACTTATATATATATTCCCTGGCTTTTTCATAATTACCCATTTTGTAGCATACCCAACCGTAAGTGTCCAGGTAGGATGAATTATCCGGCTCAGCTTCAAGCGCTTTAGTAATCATTTCAAGTGCGAGACCAAGATTTTCGCCTCGCTTAGAGAGAGAATATGCATAGTTATTAAGAACAAGTGCATTGGAAGAATCAATACTTAAAGCAAGCAGATAAACACTATCGCAATTAGCCCAATCCTCCTCACCGTCATATATTAATCCCAGCGTTCCCAATAAATCAACGTTTTCAGGTTGAACTCTTAGTGCAGCGTTTAAATATTTAATTGCTCCAGGAGTATCCTTAAGGCGGCTAAGGGTATATCCGTATGAGGAAAGAGCATTAACATCATTCGGATCAAGTTCAACGGCCTTTGCAAGGTAAGGTTTTGCAGACCCGTAGTTATCAATCTGAGAATACGATATCCCCAAAATCAGATTAATTGTAAAATCCTCCGGGAACTTTTCGACTCCACGCTTAAGAACTTCTATGGTTTCGTTGTATCGCTTAATGTCGAAAAGAAGTCCGCCAAGTCTTATCCACGCTTCCGGATTCCAGGGGGCAAGTTCAGTGACTTTATCAAAGTGATTAATAGCTTTTTCTGTTTCTCCCTTTCTGAATGCAATAACGCCAAGATACATCTTTGTCATCCAATCTGTGCTGTCTTCGTTCAGAGTATTAAACAGGGTCTCTGCATAAGGGAGAAGCAGAGTATCTTGTACCGACTCTTCGAAGAAAGCTGCTGCAATTCTTATTTTTATGTCATGCGGTACATCTGATCTGGTAAGAAGATAGCGATACTCTTCAGAGGCTTTTTTCCATTCTTTCTGAATAACAAAAAGATGAGCTCTTTTTTCTCTTGCATCTATATCCTCAGGGAAAGATAAAATAACATCGTTTAGAATGTCGCTCGCTTTATCGTACTGTTTATCCTTTATATAAAACTCGGCTATCAATTTCTTCAGCGGTACATTAGAAGGATCAAGCTCAAGCAAACTGGTCATGTGGTTAATGGCTTGTGTAGTATTTCCCAGACGCTCGTAAAGTTCTGAGATACGTATCAGCACACTCCACTCGTTACCGATTAAATCCAAAAGTTTTTCGTATATTTCAATAGCTTTTAGTGGTCTTTTTGTTTCATAAAGCCTGGCAAGATCATAGTAAGCATTAACCGAAGAGGAGTCTAAAGAAATAATCCTCTCAAGAGTCAGTATTGCGGAATCATATTGTTTTGCGGATTTATAAATTTCCTGTAAAAGATTAAGATAATCAAGGTTTGTGCTGTCCAGTTCTACTGATTTTTTTGAGTTTTGCAAAGCAAGGGATAGTTTTTGCAAATAAAAATAGTTCTTGGCAAGTTGATAGTATATTCCCGGCTGGGGGTCATATTGAAGGGCTTCCTGAAATTCAATGATTGCCATTGAAAAATCTCCCTTGGATTCTGCAGCCATTCCGTCAAGGAAATGGTTCATGGCTAGTTGCTGTCTGTCTATCTTAACCGAAAGACTGTCTGTAGTTTGTTCGTTTTTTGTTGTATCGCCGGATGAACTGCATCCCAGCACTAATAGCGGTACGGCAAAAAACATCAGGTATTTTATGTATAATTCAAAACTTTTCATAGAATAATTTATTGCAAATAATTGTAACTTACAAGGTAAATAAGAAAAAAGAAAAAGGCATTCCACGGCTAATTGTGAACGGAATAAATCCGTAAAAATTAATGGAAATACTAATTACAAAAATAGTTAATTCTAATGGATATATTTGACTTTGGATTCTCATATATGTGGGAATTTGATCAGGAATTCATTCACCTCCTTGAGAAAGAATTTCATCAAAACAGCCTTTCAACTTTTATTATATCCGATCACAATGTTGACGAGGTTACCGAGCTGGTCAAAGACCGTAAACTTCGCTTTAATGTATATTTGGACAGAGCGTGGGATGTTGATGAGCGTTTTGAGAAATTAGGCAAGGAACTGCAAAAAAGAAAAAGCTTATTTCTTAACTCATATGCTAATGTTCTGCATGCAATTGATAAAGCCACAATGCATCTTGAGTTCATTACGGCCGGACTCTATGTTCCTTATTCGATAATAATTCCCCCTCATAGTGAGAGGGAGGATATCTTGATTTCGGTAAGTGACCTTGCCAGACTGGGCAGACCGTTTATCATAAAACCTTGCAACACTACGGGAGGGGGAGTGGGGGTAGTTACCGGAGCCGAATCACTCCAGGAAATATTTACAGAGCGAGTTACAAATAGTGATGACAAGTATTTGCTGCAGGAAAAAATTTATCCACGTTACCTTGACGGCAAGCGTGCATGGTTTAGGTGCTTCTGGGTAATTGATGAAGTTATCCCCACATGGTGGGATGATCAAACTCATCTGTATCTGCCTCTTACTCGTCAGGAAATAAAGGACTATAAACTCAATAAGTTGTTTACTATTACAAAAACAATTGCTTCCGTAACCGGACTTGAGTTTTTCTCTACAGAAATTGTTCTTTCGGAAAAAGATCAGCTGGTTGTAATAGATTATGTAAACGATCAATGTGATCTCCGCTTTCAAACTAATCACCCGGATGGTGTTCCTATGATAATTTTGGAAAGAATTGTGACTAAATTCAGGATCTTTACAAAAAATCAAAAAAAAAGAATTAATATAAGATAGACTGATGTTTAAGACAGAGATAGTAATAATCCTTGTTCTTGTCGCTTTGATTATCGTGCTTGTGGGATATCACTATATTTTCCATATTTATGAAATTGATTACAGAATTAATCCTGAATACCTTTATGCGGATTATTCTTCCGAAGTTACAATTGAGGTTATTCCTGTTAACTCACTTGGTTTCAGAGCCCCGTTCAGAAATCCCAAAACAAAAATTTCCGTTGAAGAGGGAAAAGATTTAGTGGAAATTGTCAGGTATGATAAGGATGAGTCTGTATTGGTTCTGCGCTCATTGGGACAAACCGGTATAGTCACTGTCAGGATTGTCTCCGAATACTCAATATTTCCATCAGTCATAGAAGTCAAAATAATTCCGGCATCAGCAGAAGCAACTTTACCTGAAGAAAAACGAGTAACTTGATTTTAAGAAGTATTTGATAATTTCATAAAAATCAACTATTTTTGAACATCTAATAGAATTAAGATATTTGCGTGAGTAGTTTATGAGAAAAATAATTTTCCTTTTATCATTTCTGGTTGTTAATATATTCCCGCAGGGAACTGCCGGTGAGGAAGCTAAATTTCAATATCGATACCTGATTGATATGCCATCCAGTGGTATTCTCGAGAAAGGATATGTGGCGGTTACAAATGATGTTATGCCAGCCGGTGTTCTTATCTCACGCATGGAAGTTGGCGTTTTTGATGGACTTTGCTTCGGCATTTCATATGGTGGAGAAAATATTATCGGTTCGGGAAATCCGCGATGGTTCAATCTTCCGGGTGTTAATGTGCGTTTTAAATTGTTCGATGAAGCCATAGCTCTTCCTTCAATTACTATAGGATTTGATTCTCAGGGGAAGGGAAAATATCTAGATTCCACAAACAGATATTCTGTTAAATCTCCCGGTTTTTTTGCATCTGCAACTAAAAACTATGAAGTGCTTGGTTATCTTAGTTTGCATGGATCAGTTAATTATTCTCTCGAGCACTCGGATGGTGATAACTTTGTAAATTTCATGGTGGGCGTGGAGAAAACCATTGGTAAAAGAGTCTCCCTCCTTCTTGAATATGACTTCGCGTTTAATGATAATAACACCGATCACTATGGCGCCGGCGCAGGTTATTGCAATTTTGGAGTTCGATGGTCGCTTGGAGATGGTCTTACCCTGGGACTTGATCTGAGGGATTTATTTAGCAATCAGAAGCTTACTCCCGGATCGGCAGATAGGGCGATAAGACTCGAATATATAAGAGCTATTTTCTAAAACGAATATAGGAATCCTGCTGTCATAACATTGTTGCGGGCAATTGTATATTCTCCGCAGAGTGTTATAAACTCGTATTTGAGTGATATTCCCAGCACTGTACCAAGACTGTTTTTTCCTTTGAAATTCTTTGAGATATATCTGCTTCCTTTAAGTAGCGGATTGGCACTATTTATATCACCCGGTATATAATAGTTGACACTTCCCCTTGTCATTTCATATATAATGTTAGCATATAGGGATAATTTCCCGTAAGTTTCACCCACCTGTGCTGAAAAAGCGAAATTTGTTGACTTCAGATAGTCCGAGATATTAAAATTACTGGAAGATATTCCCAGGGTAAGATCAAATGGAAAACGTTTGAAGAAAAATTGATTAACGTTTGCTCTTATGCCTAAGGAGGTCAAAAGAATATTCTCATCGGCAAAACTTAGCTGCGGGAATATCTTTAAATAAAGTTCCATATGCTCATAAGATGCAGATATGAACAGCATTAAGTGGGATAACATATTAATATTGTAACCGTCCGGATATGTGTACTTAAGCCCTCCGCTTCCTGAAAATACTGTTCCTTTCTGACCCAATATTGACGCACTACTCCCGCCCGAAATCCCACCGTAACCGGCAGGTTTGAATATCCGCTCGCTGCCTGTTGGATACATGGCGAATCCCTTCAGTGCGATGGAAATTTCCATTTCTTTGTCAATTTCTGTTTTATAACCCGTACCGGTATTTGCAGCATTGCTCAGTGCCGTTACAATAGGGATTAAATAGGGAACAACATCATATTCATCCAGTAAGCCAAGCCTCTGACCAAGTTGAGCGAAAGCCTGGAAGTTAATAATCAGAAAAAGTATACAAAGTTTTTGAAATGCGTGAAAACTATTCATTTTTTAAAATTAGTTTAATCTGATATTGCTAATATAAATCAATTTAGCGAAAAAATAGTTGTTTAAATCCACTATTTGAAGTATTTTTGAGCATTAAATTTCTATATTTTCTGCCCCGGTAGCTCAGTATGGATAGAGCGACGGTTTCCTAAACCGCAGGTCGGAGGTTCGAATCCTCTCCGGGGTACGAATAAAAAAATCTCCCATTTACCTTCATCTTCAATAAATCAGACAATCGCCAGCTACCTCTTATAGCTTTCCTTTTCTTGATCCCAAAGCTAATTTAGAGAATCAAGTGCCATATGTTTATGTTAGGTTAGTTATTACAACTTTAACAGTGCGCGGGTTTTACCAGTTAACTTGTTTAGTGACTACTGTTTCTTTGCTAAATTAAACGTTCCCGCCACCGTTATCGTATCATTTGAAATGCGAATAACCTGAAAATTAAAATTTCCCGTTACCGAATCGTTATTCCTTTGTCCGGTTATCGTTCCTTTGGGCGAATTCGTATTGACATTAATTGTAAAACTATTGTTCTGAACTTCTGCTATTCCAGCACTGTTCTCACTCGAGGTGGTCTCAGTAGCTGTTCCTCCAAGTACCGGATAAGTATATGATACACTATACTTTAAAATATAGCTCTTCCCGCTAATGTCCCCAATCTTTATGGAGCAGTTCTTTCCCTGATCTGAACTTCCTTCATATTCAGTCACATTTGTTGGACCTGATGGATTTACTACTTCGTCTTCTTTATCACAGCCTGTGAAAAAAATCACACTTATAATAAATATAAATAAAACTGATTTCATTGTTTACCTGTCGTTTAATTAATTATTCTTAACAATTGAAAAATACGAATCTTTACCCAAAAAGATTTCTTTTTAGTTAAGTTTTTTGTAATAAAGAGATTGTACGAAGAGTAAGTCTTCCTTAGTCTCACCGGCTCATCCAATCTATTTAAGCTTATTTCAGCAATACCATTTTCCCTGCTAGTAAATGGTTTCCGTATGTGATTGTATAAATATAATTACCCGAAGCAACTCTGTTTCCGGAATCATCTTTACCGTCCCATATTGCTTCATAGGTACCGCTGTTTGGTATTCCGATAATTAGTGCTTTAACTAATTCTCCTGACGAATTATATATCTTTATTAATACATATGGATCACTGACTTTGTTGATCCTGAACATGATTTTCGTTGAAGGATTAAATGGATTTGGATAATTCCCGATCAACACCAGGTTGTCAGGTATCCCGGTGTTATCTTTTTCTGATTTTTCCTCGATTCCCGATGGTCCACCCCCGCCGCTAAAACTTGTGAACGGACTGATTACTCCATAAGCAAGACTTAACTGTGTAATCATTCCCTTGATTTCCAGTGCAGTGGGGGAATCGGGTGGAAAGCTATAATACATAACCAGTAAATATTCAATTTTTAACTTAGCCCAGATCTTGGTAAGAAACTGATAATTGGTATTATTTGTATCACTTAGGGTAATTTGGTATTCATATGAAAGTGACTGTCCAAATGCGTTTCCTTTCATAAGCACGTTAACGGAATTTGCATTTCCGTATCTTCCGCAAACAAGTAATTGCTGCCCTTTATATAAGTTGGGTAATGGGTTTGGATAAACTTCTGTTATAATATTCGGCGTGAATGTGATTTTTGTATTTAGTAAAACAGGATTTCTGATTGTATTGTAAAAGTCTGTTATACGTGAATATAGCTCATCATCACCAAGGAACTCGGCTATCCCGTTGTGCTGCGCTGATATTAATGTTAATAATTGGGTGTTTACATCACTTCCTATACCAAAGCAAAAAATAGTAATATTTGTATCAACCTGCTGAGTCATATTGTTTATTTGGTTTAGTATTGCATCAGTAGATGTCAGTCCCCATGTGGCTTGACCATCGGTTAGGAAAATAATTATTTTAGCTGAACTGTCTGAACTTCCGGAGAATTGAGGTATCGCAGAAGTAAAGGCTCCGCTAATATCCGTCATCCCTCTGGCATATAGACCGGAAATATAGTTCAATGCAGCTTGTCGGTTATCCGGATTATTCGCTACATGTGTTGGGCTGAAGGATGTAATCACATCGTCAAAATCTATTAAGTTAAACTTATCCCCCTCATTAAAATTTTGTACAATGTACGTTGCTGCATTTTTTGCCTGCTCCATCTTTTCTCCTCCCATGCTTCCCGACCTGTCTATAATTAGCGTAAATACTTTCGGTATTGCCTCAATTGTTGGACTTGGACTTGGCTCCGCAATAAAAAGTAAAAAACCTTTTCCAAGTGAATCCGGGAGTAATGTATCCGGTATCACGGTACTGTAATCATATAAACCCAGCTGCGCAAGATTTAGACTATATTTAATCTCGTAGTTTTTGTCCGCATCGTGATTGCTTATTCTGCATTCTATATATGCATTGTTTCCTGTGTTTGTTAGTATTTGTGGAACATGACTTACAAACATTATGCTGTCAATTGTTCTGGGAGACGTTAGTGTGAATTTTATTTCCTGAAATTCAAGCAAACTAGTTTGTATTGAACGGTAATCGTTAGGGTAAGTGAAAAATACATTCCCCCCTTTGTACTTCAGTAATTGTACATACGTGAGTTCTACAATTAACAGTGAATCTGCTTTTAAAGTATCAGGGATGTTGAAAAACAGGGGAGAGGATCCCAGAAAGTTTTTAAGGATCAGATTAACTGTCCCTCCCCCCATAGTTGTGTCTTGAGGCTGAGGACTGAAAACGGCATTCTTCCATATCCCGTTAATTTTCCACTTTAATCCTGTGGCGCTTGCTCCTTCAGGCAAGGGAAATGCATAAAATATAATATGATTGGTTCCTTGTTGATTCTTAAAAACTTGCGTGGTTGTTATTGTGGCGATTTGGCTTTCAACATTGACTGATACACCGCTCGAAAGAAGTCTTAGATAGACTCCTGTTTGTGGGTTAATGACCCCCACTCCGTTGGAAAATATTACGGAGGAAAAAATAAAAACAAGTAGTATGGTCAATTTTTTCATTCATTTCTCGAAATAAATAAAATTATAATTTATAATAATAAAAATATGAAAAAGCATCAAATATCAAAATACTATTATTTGTTATTATTTCGTCGGATCATGAACTTAAACTATTCCTGATTTGTTATATTATCAGATAAAACAATCTTATTATAAATAAAATCAAGGAAAATTATGGCAGAATCATATAATCATGAATTATTAAAAGACTCAATTGTGTATCAGGAAGGTTCAATCGTCAGCAAACAGATAATTAAGAAACCAAATGGAAATATTACCCTCTTTGCTTTCGCAAAGGATGAATCATTAACAGAACATACTTCTCCATACGAAGCAGTGGTATATATGGCGGATGGCGAAATGGAAATAAAAATAGGCGGCGAACCGGTTATTGTTAAAACCGGGGAGATTCTTGTTATGCCTGCAAATATTCCTCACGGACTAAAAGCACTAAGCCAGGCAAAAATGCTCTTGACCATGATTAAGTAAAAAAAAATCCCGTTGTAAAACGGGATTTATTTTAAGTTATTTGCTTTGTTCTTCCGGATATAAAACTACCTTTAAATACCTCTCCTTATTAAGATACTCCCCGGCAGCATCCTTGATATCTTTTACTGAAAGATTTTCAACCCAGTTATCATATTCCAGAATCTGTTCCGGATTATCTTTGTACATTAAATAATTGAAAAGCATCCCAACCCAAAATGCATTCTGTTTCAAGCGTGTTTCTCTTGTTCTTCTTTGTGTCTCTTTAACTTTATTGACTGTTTCTGTTCCGGGTCCATAGTTAATCAAACTGTCCAGTGTTTCAAATAAAACCTTCGTAAGTTCTTCAACTCTCCCCGGATTTGTTCCCCAGCTGATGGTTATCGTGTATTCTCCCTCCGGAATTCTCGAGGTGTTTCCGTTAACTCTTATTCCGTAAGTTCCCCCCTTTTCCTCACGAATTACTTCGCGTAAAGTTATGCTGAGTACATCCATCAGACTTTCAAAAGTGTATTCATTTTCTCTGTTCCATTCCATCTTCCCGTGAAAAACAATCCCGATATTACTTTTTTGTTCAATTCCTTTGTTGATTTTTTTCTCAACTATTCCCTCGGGTTTGGGCGAGTCAATTATCCTCCAGCTTTCTCTTCTGTTCAGAGTAGGTAAAGCTCCCAGATATTTTTCAATCAGACTTTTGCTTGCCTGAACATCAATGTTCCCTACCAGCAGGAAGGTGAAATCACTTGCGTCTGCAAAGCGCTCTTGGAAAAATTCCCTTGACGTAATTAAATTCATCTCATTAAGTATTTCAGGTATCCATGGTCTGCTCCTGAAATTATAGCTGTTAAGTGCATAAGTAAGTGTATCGCTGAAAGCTGTCTGTGGATCATTGCTTAGATTCTTTAAGTAATTCAGTGATTTCCCCTTATATGAAATAAATGCAGTCGAATCAAATCTTGGTTGTGTGAACCATAAATATATTTGCTGTAAAAAAGTCTCTAAGTCCTTAGGGCTGCAGTTTCCGCTCATTCCCTCAAAGTTGCTCTGAATGAATGGTGTAACTCTCGCAATCTTCCCTGCAAGTAATTTCAGTAAATCATCTTTCTTAAATTTGCCAAGGCCCGACCCATCAGCCAGTGTTGGTGCGGTTACAGCCGCTATATAGTCTTTATCCTCCGCTAAAGAAAGCCCTCCCGGACTGAATGCTCTCATCATTATTTCATCATTCTTGAAATCTGTCTTTTTCAGAATAACTCTAACCCCATTATTCAGCCTTAGTTCAGTGTAATCAAGTTTATCGTTTCTGGTTTCCTTAATCACTTTCCCCGGTTCTTTAATTTCCTTCACGAGCGGTTCATTTTGAACTAAATCCTTGTAAGGTTCTATTTTCTCACTTCCGATTCCATCAATTATTTTACTCATCTCTTTTTCAGTTGGTATAGCTACCCCTTCCTTGTCAGGCATACTTACCATTACTACTCTGTTCTCTTTGGTTAAGAATCCTGAGGCAACTTTGTTTACTTCGTCAAGGGTTATCTCTGAAAATAGTTTTTTATTGAGTGCATAGATGTCATCCTCACTCATTATCGGATTACCTAAAAGGTAATGATTTATATACTTTCCTACAATATTTGCAGATTCCTGTTTATCCTTCTCTGCAACCATCTGTTCATCCCGCCTTAGAAGTATTGCTTTAATTCTTTCCAGTTCACCGGGAGTAAAGCCGTGCATTCTTACTCTCTCAGCTTCTCTAAGTAAGGTCTCTAAACCCTTTTTAATCTCGCCGTCCTTCACTGCGGCGGCTAGCGAAAAAGCTTTAACTGTCTTCACTAAGCTTGTGTTTCCTCCTCTGGCCTGAATGAATGGAGGATCCGGTAGTCTCGAGAGCTCCTGGAATCTTATATTAAGCATTCCGGAAAAAAGGGAGGTTATGAGCTCTTCCTTATATTCTTCTATATTCGTTACTGGTTTTGCATCTCGTTTATTGTAAATTGAAACCACTGAATTAGTGGCTTCTTTATCGCTTGCTATGGCGAAAAGTGGTTCTTTGTTCTCAGGTACGGTAAAATTTTCCCTTACTCTTAAAAGTTCCGGTGATTTAATCCATCCAAAATTTTCCTTTATTAGTCTTTCTATCTTATTGCCGTCAAAATCACCCACTGCTACAACTGCCATAAGATCCGGACGGTACCAGTCCTTATAGAAATCAATTAAAGTCTGATGTTCAAAGTTCGTTATTACATCAATATCGCCAATAGTCAGTCTTTCGGCATAACGGGAGTCTTTGAAAATAATTGGCAATTGCTTATCAAGCATTCTCATATTTGCACCTCTTCCCAGGCGCCATTCTTCTGTAATAACTCCTCGTTCTTTTTCTATTTCAACCGGATCAAATGATAGATTTGCAGCCCAATCCTGCAGCACTAAAAAAGCTTTTGAAAGTATCTCATCCTGGTCTGTTGGCACCTGCAGCATATAAACCGTCTCGTCAAAACTTGTGTATGCATTTAACTCCGGACCAAATTTTACTCCTATGGATTCAAGGTAGCTTATTAGTTCATTCTTCTTAAAGTTCTTACTGCCGTTAAAAGCCATATGTTCAACAAAGTGAGCAAGTCCTCGTTGGTTATTGTTCTCAAGCACCGATCCGGCATTTACAACAAGCCTTAATTCGCATCGCTTCTCAGGTTTTCTGTTTTCTTGGATGTAATAGGTTAACCCGTTGTCCAGTTTTCCGGTTTTCACTCGTTTGTCAATGGGTAACTTTGTTATCTGAGCTTCGATTGCATTAGCAAATACGTATATCAGGGCAAGAATAATTATGATTGTATTTTTCATCATTTTTCCTAAATAGTAATCTGCAAATTTAAAAATAAATTTCGATATTTTTATAGTATATTTAAGTGGTATTAATATTAATTTTAGCAGGTGGTTTATGAAAGTGATAATATCTGTTATCTTCTTAATAACAATAAACACTATATCATTGGGTCAAAAAGATTTGAAAACGGTTCCCTCGGTCGACTTAAAAAAATATGCGGGTTTGTGGTATGAATATTCGAAATTACCAAATAAGTTCCAGTCACAATGTATTTCCGGGACTACTGCCCAGTATAAACTTCTCCCGGATGGTAATATTGAAGTTATAAATACTTGCATTGATGAGGACGGTGAAAAGGACTACGTTAAAGGTATAGCCAGGATTGTTGATAAAAAAAATTTCACTAAACTTGAGGTAAGCTTTTTCAGTATTCTGGGTTGGCGGCCCATCTGGGGAGACTACTGGGTTATCGGACTGGGAAAGGATTATGAATATTCTGTGGTCGGCACCCCGAGCCGTAAATATGGCTGGATACTCTCTAGATCACCTGACCTTTCCTCGGAACAACTGGCTGAAATAAACAAGATTCTGATCGAGCAGGGGTACGATCCTAAAAAGTTCGTTAAGTCAAAACACTAAATTATTACAGATCGGAAATGGTGTCAATTCCCGATGGCATCGGGAGATAAAACTGGACTTTCTGTATCTGACCGTTTTTCTTTATTAGTTTTTCAACTCGCTTGTTAATTAGTACACTATGCTCGATGTGAATGTCATCCTCTATTATCGAACCGAATATGTAGCTTGTTCCTTTAACCAGTACATTCTTCCCTATTCGTAACGGATATTCATCGCTGCCGGTCATATTCACGCTCGACTCGATCTTTGTATTTTCCCCGATTTCAATATTTCCTTTTATTATATCTCCCCAAAGTATTTCTACATTATTCCCGATCCTGAATTTCTGTGTTGGGAATGTCGACAGCAGAACATTTTCCCATACTGTCACGTTCTTGCCGAAAATTACGTTCCCTTGAACAACCACGTTTCTTTTTAATGTTAGGTTGTAATTCAGATCCACTCCTTTCCCTATATATACTCCCTTCCCTAAGTGTATATCCAGAGGTTCTCCTTTTGTGTCTTGGTTAAGTATCGTCTCCACTACCTCGTCGTGAATAAAGAAATCGTCCGGATCCTCAATCTCAATAATATTCTTAATCTTATTATATACGTTTTGTCTGTAAACTTTCTCCATCTCCTTCAGAACGGCTTTGTCGTTAAAGCCCATTAGCACATATTGCTCTTTAGGACTTGATGCGGAAACATTATATCCCTGCTTATTGAAAAGCGCTATCAGATCGGTTATGTATATTTCATTCTGCGAGTTTTCGCTCTTGATTGAGTGGATTAATTCGGTTAGTTTCTTATAATCGAAGGCATATACACCGCTGTTGTATTCATTAATTTTTAGCAGCTCATCTTTTGTGAAACTATAGTGCCTTCCTTTGTAGGAAGTGATATAAGGTTTATCGTCATGAAGCGCAAGAATATCTTTATGTTCAATAATCTCTATCACATTTCCGGCGTCCGTGGATTTTTTCCCCTCTGCATCTTTGTCTTTAACTCTTACAATTCTGCCGTAGTAATTCGCTTCAACCGGACCCTCATAGATCCCTGTCAACACCATCATATCACTCTTGGATTCTCTGAACTTATCTCGGAATTCTGTCATTGTTCTTTTGTCCAGTAATCCCATATCCCCGGGTAATACAAAAACAGTACCATTGAATTTTGTTTCATCAATTCTTTCTAGCCCTACCTGAACTGCGTGACCCGTCCCTTTTTGGATTTCCTGATACGCAAACTGGGTTCTTTCCCTATTGCCTATAACCTGCATAACGTCTGGTGCTTTAATTCCGACAACCACTACACTGTTTATGCCCGGAATTCCTGCCGAACATGCATTATACACTCTCTCGACTGATGACACTCCCCATATATTATGCAACATCTTGGATTTCTGACTCTTTATTCTCTTTCCGTGACCCGCAGCTAAAATTATTGCCACATCATTTTGTGTATAATCAAGTTCGGTGCTTATCTTCTCACACAAAGCATAAACTTCTTTAGCCATTTCTGTTTGCATACTTTATCTCTTTCAATTATTAGAATTGTAAATTTAAGAAAAGGGGAGTAATATTCAAATAAGAATTATCGGCTCTGTGCCAAACTTTGCCTTTTGGCTTCTTCCATTTGGCTGATTTTCTCTACTAACAGATTGGCACTCGCTTCATCGGTCATAAGTTCCCTTAACGTTAGCTTGCTTAGTATCGAGTCCACCGATGTCTGTATTGCCCTCCATACAGATCTTATAGAGCAGTCAATACTGTTCGTGCAGATTGTCTCCTGTCCTGAATAATCATGACAGAATGAGGTCTTAAATAGTTTTCCCCCTAATTTTTCAAGTACATCGGATATTTTTATTAATTCCGGTATCCTCGTTAATTTATAGCCGCCTGACTGTCCCCGTGCACTGTCAATAAATCCACCCAGCCTCAACACTCGGAGTATTTTGGCAGTGTTTGCCTGAGATAAGCCTTCAAGCTGGCTTATCTCAGGAATTGTTAATCCGTTCGGAGAATGCGACTGCGCAATCCTTAACAGTATCCTCAATCCGTATTCTTCCTGTGCGGTAAATTTCATTTTAACCCTTGTTTAAAGGAATCTGTGAACTGCAGATTTGTGCGTGACTCAGCTTTGCAAATTCTTCCGGTGATATCGATGGTCCTTCCCCTGAGCATAATTCGTCAAACACTCCGGTTAGTGTTTTCGCAACTTCATTCGCCGTATAACCTTCAATTCCAAATCTTGGTATAAAGTGAATTAGATTCCCGTTTTTAAAAAATGCGATGCTTGGAGATGAAGCAGGGAAGTCCTTGATATAACTTCTCACTTTTTCAACTGCTTCTCTTTCCTGTCCTGCAAATACAGTGTAATTTTCATCCGGTATTATTTTATTCTGTAGTGCTGACGCCACTCCCGGTCTTGCTGATCCCGCAGCACATCCGCAAACAGAATTGATTACTACCATTATGGTTTTATCATTCTTCTGCTCAATTGCTGCTTCAACCTCTGCCGGTGTCAGCAACTCTTTTATTCCTACTGCCGTTAGTTCATCCCTCATCGGTTGAACGGCAGTCTGGTCATATAATGGTCCTTTATTCATTGTGAACATTTTAGCCTCTCTTGTCTTTGTTTATAGAAATCCCAGCTCCACCTTTGCCACTTCGCTCATCATATCCTGATCCCATGGCGGATCCCACACAACACTTACTTTAACACTTTTTAATTCTTTTATTCCTTTTAGTTTCTTCTCTACATCAACAGGCAGAGACTCAGCAACCGGACACATCGGGGAAGTGAGTGTCATCTTTACATGTAAGTTCTTATCTTTATCAAAATTTACTTCATATACCAGTCCCAACTCCCAGATATCCACCGGTATCTCCGGGTCATAACACGTCTTTAATGTGTTAATTACTTTTTCCTGCAGTTCTTCGTAGCTGATCTCGCTCATCTCTTATTCCGTTGTAATTGATTGTTCTTCATTCTTTAATGCAGCGTTCAATGTATGCCATGCAAGGCTTGCACACTTCACCCTTGCCGGAAATTCCTTCACTCCCTGAAATATCGCTAGCTTCCCCAGTTGCTCCATTTCAGCTTCGCTTATTTCCACTCCGGTCACAAGTTTCTGGAATTTGTCAAATATCTCCTCCGCTTCCTCTATTTTCTTCCCCTTGACTATCGTTGTCATTAGAGATGCCGAAGATTTGGATATAGCACATCCGCTCCCTTGAAACGATACTTCTTTTATCATATTTTTTTCATCTACTAAAACATAAATGTCTATATGATCTCCGCATAGTGGATTAAATCCTTCTGCAAAATGGTTTGCTTCTTCTAATTTCTTGAAGTTCCTCGGCGTCTTGTTATGGTCGAGTATTACTTGCTGGTATAATTCTCTTAGTTCCTGGTCCATTATCCGAACACCTCATATACTTTCTTTATCGAATTTACTGCATAATCAATTTCTTCTCGTGTATTGTATATTCCCAGGGATAATCGCGCAGTCGCTGGTACTCCGAATCTGTCCATTACTGGCTGTGTGCAGTGATGTCCGGTTCTTATCGCAATTCCCTCAAAATCAAGTATTGTTCCGATATCGTGCGGATGGATTCCCTCAAGTATAAACGAAATTATTCCCGTCTTCTCTTTTGCATTCCCTATTATCGTAAGTCCGGGAAATGAGTTCCTGAATTTTTCATGTGCGTACTCCGAAAGTTCATGCTCATAATTGAACAGATTCTCCGTATCTAATCCATTCATGTAATCAATCGCTGTCCCCAATCCTATTACTCCTACAATATTCGGTGTACCCGCTTCAAATTTGTAAGGCAATGTATTGTACTTTGTCTTTTCGAAAGTGACTTTGCTTATCATATCTCCGCCACCCTGATATGGGGGCATCTGTTCCAGCAGTCTTTGCTTTCCGTAAAGTACTCCTACTCCCGTAGGACCATAAAGTTTGTGTCCGGAAAATACATAAAAATCACAATCAAGATCCTGTACGTCAACTTTTGAGTGCTGTATTCCTTGCGCTCCGTCAATTAGCACGGGAATATCTTTCTCATGTGCAATCTCTGCAATCTTCTTTACCGGATTAATGGTCCCCAGTGAATTGGATATGTGAACTATGGATACCAGTTTTGTCCTTGGCGAGAGCAACTTCTCATACTCTTCCATTATCAGCTCACCGTCGTCATTAATTGGTATTACTTTTAATTTTGCTCCGGTAGTCTCGCATAAAATCTGCCACGGCACTATGTTCGAATGGTGCTCCATGTATGAGATTAATATCTCATCCCCCTCTTTTATAAATGCTCTCCCGAATGAACTCGCAACCAGATTAATCGAATCTGTCGTTCCTTTTGTGAATATTATCTCCGATAGCTTCTTTGCATTTATAAACTTAAGTACTTTTTCCCTTGCCGCTTCGTACTCCGATGTCGCTTTCTGACTAAGTAAATGAACACCCCTATGGATATTCGAATTCGTTTCAAGATAATACTCGGCAACCTTGTCTATTACCGCTTTCGGTTTATGAGTGGTTGCTGCATTGTCAAAATAAACAAGTGGTTTATTATGGACAAGTGTCTGGAGAATGGGAAAATCTTCCCGTATCTTCTTTATGTTTAAGGTTGTTTCCATTATATCCTTACTCTCCGTTGCTCTTCTCATTGTGTGGTAGTTAAGATAGAGCAGGTGTCAATAGTTTTTCTGAAAGTATAACTTCAAGTTTGTCCCTCACCAGTGGTAGCTGAATCGAGTGCACTGCATCACTTGCAAATGCGTATATCAGTGTTGCAAGTGCTTCCTTATGCGAAAATCCTCTCGACTTTAGATAAAATAATGCATCCTTGTCAAGCTGTCCGACTGTTGCTCCGTGGGTGCATTTTACATCGTCCGCAAAAATCTCTAACTGTGGCTTTGCATTTACTAACGCACTGTCAGAAAGTATAATGTTTTTGTTCTCCTGAAAAGCATTCGTTTTTTGTGCATCCTGCTTGACAAATATTTTACCATTAAACACTATCCTCGAGCTGTCATCAAGTATGCTTTTGTATAACTGATGACTGTTACAGTGCGGCTCAAGATGATTGATTAGTGTGTGGTTGTCTATATGCTGTGTCCCCTTCGATAGTGCCAGCCCGTTTAATGTAGTTTCGGTTTCTTTTCCGTTTAGATGAATATTAAGATTATTCCTTACTAGCGAGCCGCCGAAATTTACATTGTATCCTGCATAGTGGCTACCCCGCTTCTGGTTTACCTCAAGTGTGCTTATATGAAAACTGTTTCTTGTCTCATCCTGCACCTTGGTATGCTCAATCGAACCATACTCATCAACTTTTACTATTGTAAATGTGTTAGTAAAATATGGTGTTTCATTCAGACCGGCGTATGTCTCGATTAATTTTACCGATGCATGCTTCCCTACGATAAAAACATTCCTCGGATTTGTGACGGTCTCTTTATCCGCACTCGTAACGTAAATTATCTGGATAGGGGAGTCCACTACCGCATCATCATTCACTTTAATGTACGTTCCGTCCATCATGAATGCCGTATTCAGTGAACTGAAAATATCTGCATCTTTGTCCAATATCTCAAGTGCGAAATTTATGGCTTCGTCCTTACCGCTCTTGATTGCCTTCACCAATGGCATGATTTCAAGTTTGCCTTCCAGCTTGCTCAGGTCGGATAGCTTTTCATAATACTTTCCGTTAACAAATACTAACGTCGAGTAAATGCTTTCATCATACAGATACTTTTCAATATCTTCTTTGCTAATATCCACAATCCCGGAGTTGGGATCGAATCGGTAGTTTAGCAGTGGTTTCACGCTTGTGTACTTCCACTCCTCATTTCTGTGTGTGGGGAATTCTAGCATGCTGAATTTCTCGAATCCCTTCTTCCTTACTAAGTGCAGGGGAGAGGTGGATTCTCCGTTAAGCGATTTCTCAAAACGAATAAAAGAATCGCCAAACCATTGTTTTACTGTTTTATCGTCCATTTAGTATCCTCTGCTTAACTCTTTTTTGCGTTATATTCTTCAATTACCCAGTCGTATCCCCGTTCCTCAAGTTCGTGAGCAAGTGTCTTGTCACCGGATTTAATTATTTTTCCCTGATAAAGCACATGCACAAAATCAGGGACAATATAATTCAGAAGTCTCTGATAGTGTGTTACCAATACTATCGCATTCTCTTCCGATTTGATTTTATTAACTCCCTTGGCAACTGTGCGTAATGCATCAATGTCCAGTCCGCTGTCTGTCTCATCTAAAATCGCCAGCTTTGGGTCTATCACCGCCATCTGGAATATCTCGTTCTTCTTCTTCTCTCCCCCGGAAAATCCTTCGTTCACTGATCTGCTTAATAGATCCTGAGGCATCTCCACCATCGCCATCTTCTTTTTGATTAAAGTCAGGAACTCCATTGCGTCAAGTTCCTCCTCTCCTCTGTATTTGCGGATTGAGTTCAGAGAATTCTTTAAGAGATTTGTATTCGATACTCCCGGGATTTCAATCGGATACTGGAAAGCAAGAAATAATCCCTCGCATGCCCGGTCTTCTGTCGAAAGCTCCAAAAGATCTTTCCCTTCAAACAAAACCTCCCCTCCGGTTACTTCATACTCCTCACGCCCCGCTAACACTTGCGCCAGCGTGCTTTTCCCTGAACCGTTTGGACCCATTATTGCATGAACTTCCCCTTTATTAACTTCTAAATTAATTCCCTTCAGAATATCTTTCCCCTCTATACTTACCTTCAAATCTTTTATTACCAGCATATTTATCCTTTTTTCATTTTTCATTTATTACTTTGTACCTTTATTCTCCTGTCTCTCCGTCCCTGTTATCCCACACTTCCTTCCAGGCTCACGCTCAAAAGCTTCTGTGCCTCAACTGCAAACTCCATTGGCAGCTCGCGGAATACTTCCTTGCAATATCCGTTAACTATCAGATTAACCGCATCCTCTGTCGAAAGCCCTCGCTGATTCAGATAGAATATCTGATCCTCTCCGATCTTTGAAGTGGTTGCCTCATGTTCAACAATTGCTGTCGGATTGTTGATATCCAGATATGGAAAAGTGTGCGCTCCGCATTTATCTCCTATCAGCAGTGAATCACACTGCGAAAAATTCCTCGCCCTCTCTGCATTCTTGCTTACTTTTACAAGCCCTCTGTAAGAGTTGTTACTTTTTCCGGCTGAAATTCCTTTCGAAACTATCGTGCTTCGTGTATTCTTTCCGAGATGAACCATCTTGGTCCCTGTGTCTGCCTGCTGATAATTATTCGTTAATGCTACCGAGTAAAATTCTCCGATTGAATTATCTCCCATTAGGATACAGCTCGGGTATTTCCACGTAATTGCGGAGCCCGTCTCCACCTGCGTCCAGGAGATTTTGGAATTATTTCCTTTGCAGATTCCCCGTTTAGTTACAAAGTTATAAATTCCTCCCTTTCCTTCTTTGTCTCCGGCATACCAGTTCTGAACAGTCGAATATTTGATTTGCGCATTTTCCATTGCTACCAACTCAACCACCGCTGCGTGCAGCTGATTTTCATCTCTCATCGGTGCCGTGCACCCTTCCAGATAACTTACATAAGCTCCCTCATCAGCCACAATTAATGTTCTTTCAAACTGTCCAGTGTTTGCTGCATTAATTCGGAAATAAGTGCTTAGTTCCATCGGACACCTTACCCCCTTGGGGATATACACAAAAGAACCGTCACTGAACACTGCAGAATTAAGTGCGGCAAAATAATTATCCTGTGCTGGCACTACCGAGCCAAGATATTTCTTTACCAGATCCGGATGCTCTCTTACCGCCTCCGAGAATGAACAAAATATTATCCCCAGCTCGGCAAGTTTATCCTTGAAAGTGGTTGCTACAGACGCACTGTCAAACACCGCATCCACTGCCACTCCCGAAAGCTTCTTCTGCTCCTCAAGTGAAATTCCCAGTTTTTCAAACGTCTTCAGTATTTCCGGATCGACCTCTTCCAGACTCTCCAGCTGCTTCGTCTTCTTAGGTGCTGAATAATAAATTATATCCTGGTAGTCAATGTTTGCATACTGAACATTAGGCCACCGGGGTTCCTTCATCTTCAGCCATGCTCTGTAAGATTTCAGCCTCCACTCAAGCATCCACTCAGGTTCTTCCTTCTTTTGGGAAATTGTTCGGATTACATCCTCGTTCAATCCCTTTGGAAGCGTATCCGACTCAATATCCGATACAAAACCATACTTATACTCGCGATTCGCAAGTTCCTCTAATTCATTTTTCTCAGTTGTGCTCATACTTAATATTTATTTTAATTTAATCTTCAAATCTATACAATCTATACAAAAAAGTCAAGATTAAAGTTCCCAAAAACGACTTTTTTTAGCTGCTATTTGTAATTATGGGGAGGAAAATCGCCAGGTTATGATATCTTCTGCCCGGGGAAGGGTTGAGTACGCATTCAAAGGCAAGGTAGAGGCAAGTTAGGGGCAACCCTGGGGGAGGTTCCGCCGCAGCGGAGGTTGAGGTAAAAGTTAAGAGAAAACAGAGGACAGAAGATAATGGTTAATTGTAAATGGTAAATAGGTTAAAAGAAAGCCCCCTCTTGAGAGGGGGATTCAGGGGGTGTGTTATTCTCAAATTGTCAATTATTTTATTACTGCTGTCGCGGCGGATTATCCAACGGATAAGAACCTCATCTCACAAATGGCTTTAGCCCCACTTAAAACAGTATCATCAACCAATAAATTGATAAACTCATAAACTCTGCGCTCTTCCCCCCTTTTTTGGACGCAACGAATTTACAAAAAACGGCGAAAACAAGCAAAATTAGCAGTTTTGGACGTATGGACGCAAAAAACTTAATATTTCAATCAGATTCAAAAAAGTAATTTCCTTGCGTCCTGCGTCCACGAAATTAAGTAAGGCTATATATTTATGGTTAAATAATCTGTGGGAATCGGGTGTTTTAATAATCTGTGGTAATCTGTGGTAAAAAAATCCTCTTCCTAAGATCCTCATCAGAAACCTCGCATCTCCTTTTAACAAATCACCTGTCCCGCTTGCGGAAACAATTCAACAAAAAATCTTATCCTTCCTTCCCCGTTACAAACATTATAAACGTTACGAACGTTACGAACGAAACTACTGCCGGTGTGGTCAGCTAATCTTCTTAATTATTTTGTTATTTCATTTGAAAATAATATTTTGTACAATTACTTCTGATTTTTCATTAATATGGTGAAAAGCCTTATGCAACAAATTTTTTTCAATTCAGAATTCCCTTCGGGTAGGGTGAAATGTAGTCTCTTTTGTTTCTCCTCAACTAAAACTCCCTCCTTCTCAGAAAACATACTTATTCCCGAAATTGTTCGTGCAACAACCCTTCAATCAATGGTGATTTTATGAAAAAAATAATTCTCCTCAGTTTTCTAATTCAGGTTGTTTTTTCCGGGTATATTTATTCCCAGTTTACCGGTTATTACGGAAAAATAAATATCAAACCTGCATATTGGCCAAAGGAGAGTGTGATCTCTCTTGGAGATCAAAATAATGACGGATATGATGATTTTATGATTTATGAAAACAGAGAGTATGTAGATCAAACTGCTTTTCACTCAATATTTTGGGGAGGAGAAACTATTGATTCAATACCAGATTTGGTTTTCAGTTTACCTTTTACGAGACTAACCATATCCGCTAAACTTATTCCTTTCGACATTAATAAGGATGGTTACAAAGATATAATCTTATCAGCTTTAACATCAGATTTTGCTGGCTATCCTAATGATAACTATGTTCTAATTTGTTACGGAGGCCCTCTTTTAGATAGTATTCCAGACCAGGTAATTGAAAAACCAAACGGGGCATCAAGAGGATATGGAATCAATATGGAAGTATTAAATGATTTTAATGGAGACGGAGTTGAAGAATTGGCAATATATGATTATGGAACACGCTATAGTCCAAACAAACAATTCGGAACGATATATTTTTATAAAATAGAAAATGGACGAATAGATACAATCCCGATAACATTAATGGAGGGGGATTCAGTTACTCTAAGAAGAATAAACTCAATCAGTTCAATAGACCTGAACAATGACGGGTTATCGGATTTGATTGTAAAGGGTGATCAATATACATTCGGGGGAGTTTTGGGATATTCCTTCATGGAAATATATCTGGGAAACCCGGATTGGGATATTTCATTACCGGCACAGGAATTCAGAGCCTACACACAGAGTGAAATTGGAATTTTAACCAGATATTTTTTTATAAAAGATATCAACAGAGACGGGAAAGTAGATCTAATATCAGATTATAAGGGTGATCCCTATTATCATAAGGGGGCAATACTAAAGGGGGGATATCCCGTTGATACTACAATCTGGAAGACTTTAAACACATCGAACCGATATATATCAAATGAAATTGCAGAAGAAATAGATGCAAACGGAGATGGAATTAATGATTTATTGATAAAGATGTTTGGACTGGGGACACATGATACATATCTCTGGTTGGGGACAAGAAATTTCGCTGAATATCCAACAAAAAAATGGTTAGCGCAAGACTATTGGGAGGGGGCAGTCTCTGGGAACCTGGGAGATGTAAATGGAGACGGAGCAGATGACATATTCATAGGACAAACTGATGACAACACATCATTTTACGAACCCGGCAAGGTGGAAATATTTCTTGGAGATACGAGTGCACATGTTGATACTACAACCTCAATTATAGAAGAAAGCGGGAATAGCACACCCGATAGCTATCAATTGCTCTCTGCTTACCCAAACCCGTTTAATCCGGAGACGGTAATTAGTTATGAGTTACCTGTAAACAGTAAAGTAACTTTAGGGATATATGACATTCTTGGTAGGGAAGTAAGGAAACTGGTGGATGAAGACCGGGAAGCAGGAAAGCATGAAGTCAGATTTAACGGTGGCGGACTTGCGAGCGGGGTTTACATAGTCAGGTGTTCATACCGTCAAAGCGATGGAGTAAAAGTAATCAATTCGTTAAAAATAGAACTAATTAAATAGGAGTTTGAAATGAAGAAGATGCTACTGGTCAAGTAACGTTAATAACGTTTGTAACGTTTTTAACGTTTATAACGGATAAAAGATAGTTGAGATAATTCAGAGTCATTAATGGTCATTACGCTTTGCTGTCATTAATGGTCATTGATTGTTGAATAGAACACAGATGACGCGGATTAAGCGGATTTTCACGGATAAAATGCGGAATACTGTTTTTAAGAGTTAGGGCGTGAGAACTTTCGGTATATTTTCAAAAAGTTCCGGTTGTGATTACGGAAAAACCCTGGTATCGAAAAATCGCTAAAAACGATATATATATATATATATATAAGGGTTTTCCCTATTGACATTAACTAAAATAAAAGCTACGTTATCCCCTGTAAATAATTTAATTTCCTTACTCACAGTTACTATCAGAAGATTAAATAATTGATTACAAAACAATAAGAACCATAAGGCAAATAAAATGAAAAAAATAATTCTTATCAGTTTTCTATTACAGGTTGTTTTTTCCGGGTATATTTATTCGCAGTTTACCGGTTATTACGGAAAAATAAATAAGAAACCTGCATATGATTGTCCAAACCCGATAGTATCACTTGGAGATCAAAATAACGATGGTTATGACGATTTTATGATATGCGAATGGCAGGGTCAATTATTAGGTGGGGAATATGATACCCTCTATACATTTTATTTTTATAAGGGGGGAGAAGTATTGGATACTGTTCCTTGCTACAAATTTTCAATCCCATATGCAATAACATACGGTCCTAAAAAAATAATAGTAAAAGACATCAACCAGGATGGGTATAAAGACATAATAGTTGCGATGACAAGAATATTCGAACCTCCCTTGACTTATTGGGCTATGCTACATGTATATTACTGTGGACCGGTATTGGACAGTATCCCTGATCAGATTGTTAATAAACCCGAAGGAGCTTCAAAAAACTGGGGAAGCAGAGCAACACTAATAAAAGATTTTGACGGTGATGGGGATGAAGAACTTGCCTGTTATGATCCGGACACACCGTTCAGTTCAAGTCAATGGGGAACTGTCTATTTCTATAAGATTGAGAATGGTATTATAGATTCATTACCATTTAAGACGATGGAGGGAAATGGTGCTGAAAGAGAAAGAATAACAAGCATAAGTTCAATAGATATTAATATTGATGGATTGGCAGATTTAATAATTTCGGGGGAGAAATATACTTCTAATGGTTATTACGAAAATATTTTCAAGAAAATTTATCTTGGCAATCCAAACTGGGATATCACTACTCCCAATCAGGAGTTCAGGGGATATACAACCGAAGAAATTTACATGTTGCAATCCTACGTATTCCTGAAAGATATAACAAATGATGGGAAAACCGATCTGATAACCGATTATAATCCACCCCCGGATTATTATGATGGTGGCGCCGTAAGAAAGGGGGGTTACCCGGTGGATACCACAGTCAGACATATGCTGCACACCAATAATCGTGCAATATCAACTGAGATAGCAGAAGAAATAGATGCCAATGGAGACGGGATAAATGATTTGTTGATAAAGATGTTTGGATTGGGAACGCATCACACTTATTTGTGGCTTGGTTCGAGAACTTTCAATCAACTTCCGGTAAAGAAATGGCTTGCACAGGAGTATTGGGAAGGAAGGTTCTCGGGAAATCTGGGAGATGTAAATAAGGACGGAGCAGATGATATATTCATCGGAAGAAGCTATGACGACAGGACTTATCCAGAGGGGTGGGTGTATATATTTTTAGGAGATACAAGTGTTCACGTAGATACAACGACAGGTATTGAGGATGAGAATAAGATGCCCCGAGATTACCAATTGCTCTCTGCTTACCCAAATCCCTTTAATCCGGAGACGGTAATTAGTTATGAGTTGCCGGTAAACAGTAAAGTAATTTTAGGGATATATGATATTCTTGGGAGGGAGGTAAGTAAGCTGGTGGATGAAGAACAGGAAGCAGGAAAGTATGAAGTCAGATTTAACGGTACCGGTCTGGCAACCGGAGTTTATATAGTCCGCTTTTCATACCGTCAAAGCGATGGAGTAAAAGTAATCAATTCGTTAAAAATAGAACTAATAAAATAGGAGTTTGAAATGAAGAAGATGCTACTATTTTGCGTTCTCACAGTTCAGATATTTGGTCAAATGGATTTTAGTCAGTTTAATAAAATCGGATTCAGTGATTTGTATTATTTATCGAAAATCTCAGGAAACAGCTCATTAGCCGGAGAAAGTTATTATATTCTGTTAAAGGAATTGGGGCTTACGCACCTCGCCACTTTGGCTGATGATATTCCGATTAATAATTATGGATTAGGGTTAAAAATATTGGACAGAAATTTTGAATGGCCTGGCTACGTTCATCCCGATAGTTCCAATTATAATGCTTTTGTATATTCTTTAGCAATGGGGAATAAAAATGAAATCCCCTATGAAATTGGTGGTGCTCCTCTTGGATCAACTTTTGAATTTGAGCAGGATAATCTTTGGGCTTTTGGCACAAACGTTAATTCATCCATATGGCAAATGAATGACTCTTGCACTACAGGTGACCAAAATAAACTTGATGACAACGTAAAAGTTGCATTTGCAGATACTAATGATAGCAATCACCAAATAGGAACTCTGGTATATCTTCTTACTAGTCCCGAACATTCGGTTTATAGTATTTTGAAAAGAAGCAACAATAATTACAAAATATTTTACAGAGCAGGGTTATTGATGAGGGTTGATAAAAGAAATGATATTCCGGATACGGCAAAGATACTCACAATCAGAGTGTTTGAAATACTTGAAAAGAGTAAGAATGAAAATCCGGAATATACTCACTGGCAGTTAAACAATCAGGAGGTAATTCAGGATGATCCACAATTAGATGACACTTTTTACGTTTATAACAATCAATTTTCAAATTCCTTCTATACGGAAATCTTAACACCATACTTTTTCAAGAAAAATGGTAAAGATTCGAGGATTGTTATTGACGTGATATGGAATAAGAGATGCAATGTATATATTGATAAAGCTTATATATTTAATCAGTTTTATGACAGTCTTTTTGTTGAATCAGCACCTGTAATTTCTCAAACCAAAACAAAAATATATAACAGTTCTATACCGAATACCGGACATCCAAATTACGCTCACTCCTACTTTGATGAACCCATGCCCTTGCAATATTACGGACAACAATTTGTAAGCCAAATCTGGGATTCTGCTCACGGTAAATTTATAAAGGGAGCAGACCAGTTTTTTCATAATGCTGATTTAGGATTAATAAATTATCTTCACGCGTCAAACCGCCCTAAATATATCCTTTCGGATTGTTATCCGTTGCATTCTTTGGTTTCTAATTATTCAACCGTTGATACAAATTCACTTCAGGCTGCTTTTACACTCCTAACGGATTCAAGTGAGCTGCATTACTATAATAGATATCACCGCTATGGTCTTAGACAGATGATAAATTGGGCACACAATTTCTTTCCAAATCATTTAAATAATATAAGTGAACACATCCCATTTTATCATACTATCCAATGCCAGGGGGAGGTTTGCAGAGATGAATCTGGAAATGCTACGCTTAACCTGAGAAGACCTACTTATAATGAAATACTTGCTCAAGGTTGGTTGGCTATGTGTTATGGGGCAAAAGGTTTAATGTACTATGATATGCATACAGAGACAACATATAATCCCAATAGTAATGATTCGGGATATTACCTTTATGGCTTATTTGATTCTAATTCATTTACGACCAACAGTCAAGGTGATCTGATATATGATGCACAGGCTCAACAATTCCCAAATGAAAGATACTATGCGGTAAAAGAACTCAACAGCCAAATAGACACAATAAGCTCAACGCTAATGAACTTAACCTGGTATGACGGATATAGTCTTCACAAAGGAGGGGCATTATCAGGTACTTATATTAATTCAATATCCTCATGGTATGAGTCCCCCAAATATAATGATACAATTTACGACCCCACTCATACATCTTTTGTTGAATTGGGCTTGTTCAGAAAATCAACAGAACCCAATAATACAAATCTTGAATATTTTATGGTCGTAAATAGAAGGTGCTTAACTTCAGAGGGGCGGTATTTGGACATCACCTTAAATAAAGATACTTCAGGTTTTAGGAATTGGAAAGTAACCGATATTGCAACAAATTTGTCCCAGGTTGTAATGAACAACGGGACATTTCGCACATATCTTGAACCCGGTAGAGGAAAGCTATTCAGACTTGAACCGGTAATGATAACAGGGGGAACCCTGGCATATAATGAAACCGTGCCACAAAACACCTCAATTCAGGTAAAAGGATCATTAACAGTGCCATCGGGAAAGTCACTTACAGTTGGATCGGGAGCGAGTTTAACATTTCAAAATGAATCCAAGTTGCATATATATGGTGATTTAGAAGTGAATGGAACTTCATCGGGAAAAGTGACATTTGATTTTGTCCAAAACTCTCAAACAAATGCCATAAAGTTATATAGCGGCAGCAGTGCGATTATAGATCATGCAATTATCAAAAATGCAGAATATGGAATAAATGTGAATCAGGGAAGCTTACTAATACAGAACAGTGAAATAAAGGACTGTGATGTAGGTATATATATGTATGGGAATTCGTATATTAATGATGAAACCGAGATAAGTTATTGCAATATTCATGATAACAATTTCTGGGGAATAGAGCTTAATTATTCCACACCATTAATAAGAAATAATTATATAAGTGGGGGTAGTAAAGGAGTAGTATGTCTGAATAATTCATCTGCCTTCCTGGGAAAAGGGGGAACAGAAGGATTTAATAACATAGTTGATGTGGAATGCGGAATATATGCATATTCATCCGATCCGTTTCTTGGGAATTATGATGAAAAGCATCAAGCAGAGGCGGGAGGATATAACAGTATAGTAGGCGAGAATTATAATGCACATGTAGAAATGGATTCTTATGTTTCGGCAAATCTCAATTGGTGGGGGACACCGGATCCTCAAGGGGAGACTTTCCTACAGGAGGATGGCGGAGTAATAGACTATGACTATTATCTTGATTATTCACCATTCGGAGAAAGTCAAACACCTGAGGAAGGGGGAGAAGAAATCCTTGTAAAGGGAAAAACCGGACAGATTACTCTTGAGAGTATGACAACAAAAGCAAAATATGAAAAAGCTGTAATTCATTATCTGAAAAACAGGAAGGCTGAAGCAAGAGTTTACTGTAACAGCATTCTTGATGAAGAAGTGGAAAACAGATTAAAATACCCGGCTTTGCGCTTACTGGTGAGATGTATGGATGAGGACAGTGTGAGAACAAACGTAATCGGAAAAATAAACAACACTCTTCTAACAACAGCCCAGACTGATTACAATGCTTATCTTGAGATGACTCTGGCGGATATTGTGAGAAGTAACTACTTAACAAGTCTGGACGGAATAATGACCAAATACAGAAATACAACCTATAAACCTTTGATATTGTTCAGGAAGTTCAGTTATCTTTATTTCGAGGAAGAGAATAGAGATTCAGCGAGGGTGATAGCGGAAATGATGGAGAGTCAGTATCCCGATCATGAATTAACGAAGAGTGCAAAGATGATGTTTGGGGTGACAACTCTGAAAAAAGAAACAGAAGAAACCTCAATAATTCCAAAAGAATATAAACTCTACCAGAATTACCCCAACCCGTTTAATCCCGTTACAACGATAAAATATGAACTCCCGGCAAACAGCAAAGTAACTTTAACGATATATGACATTCTGGGTAAGGAAGTGACAAAGCTTGTAGATAAGGAACAGGAATCGGGAAAGTATCAGATAACATTTGATGCAAAAAGATATGCGAGCGGAGTATATATCTGCCGGATAGTAACCGGTGATTTTGTAAAGACAATTAAGATGAGCTTGGTGAAATAGTCAATAAATCGTTCATAACGTTTGTAACGTTCTTAACGGATATGAGTTGATAGGATTATGAAAGGCAAGTCATTAATGGTCATTTAGCTTCGCCGTCATTAATGGTCATTTCGCTTCGCTGTCATTGATTGTTGAATAGAACACAGATGACGCAGATTAAGCGGATTTTCACGGATAAAATGCGGAATACTGTTTTTAAGAGTTTGGGGAGTTTGAGCGTGAGAACTTTCTGAATATTTTCAAAAAGTTCCGGTTGTGATTACGGAAAAACCCGGATGGCGAAAAACCGCTAAAAACGGCATATTTATTTTTAAAAAATAGGCATTATGCCTATTGACTTTAACTAAAATAAAAGCTACGTTATCCCCTGTAAATAATTTAATTTTCTTACTCACAGTTACTATCAGAAGAATAAATAATTGATTGCAAAGCAATAAGAACCAAAAGGCAAATAAAATGAAAAAAATAATTCTCCTCAGTTTTCTAATACAGGTTGTTTTTACCGTATCTATTTATTCCCAGTTTGATGGTTATTACGGAAAAATAAATAAAAAACCTGCATATGATTGTCC